>ENA-OROK01000041-OROK01000041.1-human-gut-metagenome-genome-assembly--contig:-NODE-41-length-144686-cov-6.096992_pt1 | contig 144686 bp, 83 predicted proteins | sample MGYA00242127_ERZ509046 | MGnify/ENA primary metagenome ERZ509046 (study PRJEB26280, sample SAMEA2338728) | human gut metagenome | biome: human gut; feature: human-associated habitat; material: faeces... | reverse complement strand
TCTTTAGCCTGAAAACTATCAATTGATAGTTTTCAGGTCATTTTTGATAGTTTTCGGGCGTTATTTTTTCGCATTGCAAACCTTGATCCAGCATTTTCTGCCAAATTATTGCAATTAATAGAAAAGAACAATTAATTTTGCACAATCATTTTATCTATAACGAATGACTGACGACTCTTTGTTTTTAATAGATATCGATAAGATACTTCGGGCAAAAGCTCCGAAGCGGTATAAATATATCCCTAAATTTCTGATTTCTTATTTGAAGAAAATCGTGCATCAAGAGGAGATCAATGTCTTTCTTCAAGAGTCAAAAGACAAGTTAGGTGTTGACTTTTTAGAAGCTTCGCTTGATTTTCTGGATGCCAAGGTAGAAGTAAGGGGAGAAGAAAACTTACCTAAAGAGGGATTATATACGTTTGTATCGAATCATCCACTGGGCGGACAGGATGGAGTGGCTTTGGGCTATGTTCTCGGTAAATTCTACAATGGAAAGGTGAAATATCTGGTCAATGATTTATTAATGAATCTCAGAGGACTGGCACCGCTTTGTATTCCTATCAATAAGACCGGGAAACAGGCAAAAGATTTTCCGAAGATGGTGGAAGCGGGATTTAAATCGGATGACCAGTTGATTATGTTTCCTGCAGGACTTTGTTCGCGGCGTCGGAACGGAGTGATTCGTGATTTGGAGTGGAAAAAGACATTTATAGTAAAGAGTGTGCAGGCTCAGCGCGATGTGGTACCTGTACATTTCGGAGGACGGAACTCCGATTTCTTTTATAATCTGGCCAATATATGCAAGGCATTGGGTATTAAATTTAACATTGCCATGCTTTATCTGGCGGATGAAATGTTTAAAAACCGTCATAAGACATTTACAGTCACTTTTGGAAAACCGATTCCTTGGCAGACATTTGATAAATCGAAAACACCGGCGCAATGGGCGGAATACGTGAAGGACATCGTATATAAACTGTAAGAAGAGAAAAAGAACAATTACACTAACGAGGAATATGGAAGAGATTATTAAACCGATAAGCAAAGAGCTACTAAAAGCGGAATTGACAGAGGATAAACGGTTGCGCATGACCAATAAAAGTAATAATCAGATTTATATTATTACTGCTCAGAATGCTCCGAATGTAATGAAAGAAATCGGCCGTTTGCGTGAAATAGCTTTTCGTGCTGCCGGAGGTGGTACAGGCCTTTCCATGGATATTGATGAATACGATACAATGGAGAATCCTTATAAGCAACTCATTGTATGGAATCCTGAAGCGGAAGAAATATTGGGAGGATATCGTTATCTGTTAGGCACGGATGTACGGTTTGATGAAAAGGGAGCGCCGATACTGGCAACATCCCATATGTTCAATTTCTCGGAAAAGTTCCTTAAAGAATATTTGCCTACTACCATCGAACTGGGACGTTCGTTCGTTACGTTGGAATATCAGTCTACCCGTGCCGGAAGCAAAGGCTTGTTTGCTTTGGATAATTTATGGGATGGTTTGGGAGCGTTGACTGTGGTAATGCCTAATGTGAAGTATTTCTTTGGGAAAGTGACGATGTATCCGAGTTACCACCGCCAAGGACGCGATATGATTCTTTATTTCCTGAAGAAGCATTTCGGTGATAAGGACAAGCTGATTACTCCGATGCAGCCGTTGGTTATGGAGACGGAAGAAAAGGAACTCGCAGGGATCTTTAGTAAAGACTCGTTTAAGGATGATTATAAAATATTGAATTGTGAAATCCGCAAGTTGGGTTATAATATCCCGCCATTAGTCAATGCATATATGAGTTTGAGCCCTACCATGCGTATGTTCGGTACCGCTATCAATTATGAATTCGGTGACGTGGAAGAAACCGGTATATTGATAGCAGTAGACGAGATCCTTGAGGATAAACGTATGCGTCACATCCAATCGTTCATTGAGAATCATCCCGACGAATGTAAATTGACCTCTGGGGTTAATAAAGTATTTACACCGCAGGAAGACTGTTGCCGTTAATTTTGCGGTAAAGGTCTAAAGCAAAGACATCGGTCATTCCCGAAATATAATCAAGTACCGCCTGTACTCTTTCATAGAGTACGGGCGATTTTATGTTGTATTGCCCGGATACGCGGTTGATGAGAAGTTGCGAGTATGCTTTGTCCGGGGAGGTGACGGCATTGATCATCAACTCCAATAATGTGCTGATAACCCGGAAACCGGCAAGTTCGATGTCGAGCACATCGCGTGACCGGTAGATTTTTGCAAACGAAATCTCCGAACAGCGTCTATAAGCCTGTGCCGGTCTTTCCGATATTCTTTTTATAAGAGGATTTTCAAATGTTCCGGACAATATTTCGGATTCGTGTTCGAGGAATACCTTAGTACACTCTTTTATCAATAATCCGATGACGGAAGAACGCAAGTAGGCAATTTGTTCGTTGTTGTCGCTGACGATATGGAAGGTCTTGCGGATATGTTCTTTTCGCTCATCACTGAAGTAGGCCAGAAGTAATTCTTTTGTCTCATCGGTGGTCAGAATCTTTAATTTGTGGGCATCCTCGATATCCATCATTTGATAACAGATATCATCTGCCGCTTCTACCAGATATACCAATGGATGTCGGACATATTTTAAAGGATGAGCGTTGAGCTGTATTAAGCCCAATTCTGTGGCTATGCGCCGGAATCCTTCCTCTTCACTGGTGAAAAAACCGAACTTGGATTTATTTCCTGCAAGACTCGATGAAAAGGGGTATTTTACGATTGAAGCAAGGGTAGAATAGGTCATTGCGAATCCTCCTTTCCGCCGTCCTTCGAATTGGTGTGTAAGCAATCTGAATGCATTGGCATTTCCCTCAAAATGTGTCAAATCATCCCATTCCACCGGGGAGATTTGCTCATTCAGGAACTGCCCTTTTCCTTCGGAGAAGAAAGTAGAAATCGCTTTTTCCCCGGAATGGCCGAAGGGGGGATTGCCCAAATCGTGTGCAAGACAAGCGGCGGATACGATAGAACCTATTTCCGGCAGGAACGAATCGTACAGTTCCGGCTGGCGGGTAAGTATTGCTTTGGATACATCATTACCCAACGAACGGCCAACGCACGAAACCTCCAGACTGTGCGTTAAACGATTGTGGACAAAGATACTGCCGGGCAGAGGAAATACCTGTGTCTTATTTTGCAGACGGCGGAAAGGGGCCGAAAAAACAAGCCGGTCATAATCCCTTTGAAATTCCGAGCGGTTTTCTTGTCTGTCTTCATGGAATTCTTCCATTCCGAAACGTTTTGCTGAGATCAGTTTCCTCCAATCCATCTTTTTATTTACTATTTGACGGTTTACAATTTACTATTTGGCGATGTCTTGTTCTGTTTTCGCACATTATTTAACTGCAAATGTACGGAAATTCGATACAAATTATGTATTTTCGCCCGTTAAATAGTAAACATGCTGAATATGAACGTGAAAGTTATCAATAAATCGAAGCACCCGCTTCCGGCTTATGCCACCGGACTCTCTGCTGGAATGGATATTAGAGCAAATCTGTCGGAACCGCTTACACTGGCTTCCATGCAACGTTGTCTTGTGCCGACCGGCTTGTACATTGCGCTTCCTGAAGGCTTTGAGGCACAGATACGTCCCCGTAGCGGTTTGGCTTTAAAGAAAGGTATTACTGTCTTGAATTCTCCGGGTACTATAGATGCGGATTATCGCGGAGAAGTTTGCATCATTTTAGTAAATCTTTCCACTGAGACGTTTGTTATTGAAGATGGCGAACGGATTGCACAAATGGTGATTGCCCGTCACGAGCAGGCTGTATGGCAGGAAGTGGATGTCTTGAATGAGACAGAACGTGGTGCCGGTGGTTTCGGGCATACAGGTAGAGAGTAGTGTATAGTAGTCAAGTAGTTAAGTAGTCAAGTAGCAAGTAGTCAATACTATCCGCTACTTGCTACTTGACTACTTAACTACTTGACTACTTGTTTACCTACTTGCCTACTCCTAAATTATTAAATAACAAATTACGAAAAACGAATGAAAATAAGATTGTTACTCCTTTTGACGTTGGTAGGGATGTTGATCTCTTGTGGCTCTTCGCGCAGGATTGGAAAGGCGGATGTTGCCGGAACCCGGCAGCGGATAACGCTTTCACCTGAGCAACAACGCAAATACGACTATTTCTTCCTTGAAGCTACCCGGTTGAAAGTAAAAAAGGAGTATGATGCTGCGTTTGATTTACTGAAACATTGCTTGACTATCGATCCTTATGCCGCTTCGGCACTTTATGAGATTTCTCAATATTATATGTTTCTTAAGCAGGTGCCGCAGGGGCAGGCTGCTTTGGAAGCGGCAGTAGAGAACGCACCTGATAATTATTGGTACAATCAGGCACTTGCCAGCCTTTATCAGCAACAGGATGAGAAAGAGAAGGCAATAGATATACTTGAAGCAATGGCAGTCCGTTTTCCTGCGAAGAAAGATGCCTTGTTTGCTCTGATCGATTTATACAACCAGAAGCAAGATTATGGAAAAGTGATCGAAACACTGGATCGTCTGGAAGAGAAGCTCGGAAAAAACGAGCAGCTTACGATGGAGAAGTTTCGTATTTATTTGCAAATGAAGGATGATAAGAGCGCTTTCCGTGAAATAGAAGGGTTGGTGAAAGAATACCCAATGGATATGCGTTATCAGGTGATTTTGGGTGATGTATATATGCAAAATGGTAAACAGCAAGAAGCCTATGATATTTATCAAAAAGTGCTTGCTTCCGAGCCGGATAACGTTATGGCCCGTTTTTCTCTTGCATCTTATTATGAGCAGACGGGGCAAAAGGATTTGTACAGGCAACAAATCGATTCGCTACTGCTGAATAAGAAAGTGCCGGCAGATACAAAACTGAATGTGATGCGTCAGATCATTGCGCAGAATGAACAGGCAGAAGCGGACAGTACGGATGTAATTTCGCTTTTCGACCGGATTCTTCAGCAGGATACGGAAGATGATCAGATTCCGATGTTATATTCTCAATATCTTTGGGCTAAAAATTTGAAGGAAGCTTCCGTACCGGTGTTGGAACGGGTTGTTCAGATCGATCCCACTAATAAGGCTGCCCGTTTGATGCTTTTGGAGATAGCCGTACAAAAGAGTGATTTTGACCAGGTGATAAAAATTTGCGAACCGGGTATCGAAGCAACTCCCGATGCGCTTGAGTTCTATTTTTATCTGGCCATTGCCTATAACCAGGCGGAGCGTCATGATGAGGCGCTTGCCATCTGCCGGAAAGCTTTGGAGAATGCTACACCGGACAGTAAAAAAGAGGTCTTGTCTGATTTCTATTCTATCATGGGTGATATTTATCATACCAAAAAGCAGATGGCAGATGCATACAATGCATACGATTCCGCGTTGGTTTACAATCCGTCCAATATAGGTGCTTTGAATAATTATGCTTACTATCTGTCGGTAGAACGGCGTGATCTTGACAAGGCCGAGGAAATGAGTTATAAGACGGTAAAAGCCGAACCTGATAATGCTACTTTTCTTGATACGTATGCCTGGATACTGTTTGAAAAGGGGAATTACGCCGAGGCGCGTATCTACATCGATAATGCGATGAAAAGCGATCAGGAAAAAAGTGATGTCATCGTAGAGCATTGTGGTGATATTTATTATATGACCGGTGATGTGGATGGGGCTTTGAAATATTGGCAGCAAGCTCTGGATATGGGTAGCAAGTCGAAAACGTTGAAAGAAAAGATAAAGAAGAAGAAATATATTGCGGAATGAGGAAGATTCTATATTTGTTGCTGCTAATGGTTGGGTTGGCCGGTTGCCGCAGTTCAAAGCAGGCTGCTGGCATAGCTGTTCCCGAAACAGCACACTATTTGTCGTCAAGGCTTCAACTGACTATACCTTCCGGAACAAATGGGAGTATAACTACCGGAGGAACGATGAAAATGAAGGGAGGCGAGCGTGTGCAACTCTCCATACTTATGCCTATTTTACGTACAGAGATAGCCCGCTTGGAGATAACTCCCGATGAAATTCTGCTTGTCGACCGAATGAATAAGCGTTATGTTCGTGCTTCGCGTAGCGAATTGAATGATATTCTACCTAAAGAGGCCCGATTTTCTAAATTGGAGAAACTGCTTTTGGATGCTTCATTGCCTGAAGGGAAATCAGAATTGAGTGGTAAAGAATTAGGAATACCTTCCTTGGAGAAAGCAAAAGTGCGGTTGTACGATTTTTCATCCAAAGAGTTTGTAATGACTCCTACGGAGATTTCCGACAGATATACTCAAGTGCCGCTTACGGAATTGTTAAATATGCTGACTAAATTATGATGAAACGCATCTTTGTATTATTGGCATGTATCTTTTTGGGGGCTGTTTCGCTTTCTGCCCAAAGCAGTAAGTTGATTAAGGAGCTGGAAAGCAAACGTGGCGAATTGCAGAAGCAAATTGCCGATACGGAGTCATTGTTGAAAAATACAAAGAAAGACGTAGGCAGTCAGTTAAATAGTCTTGTTTTGCTGACCGGGCAGATTGAAGAACGTAAACGCTACATTCTTGCCATCAACAATGATGTGGAAGCCCTTGAACGCGAATTGAATGCATTGGAGCGTCAGCTTCGTACGTTGCAGCGTGATTTGCAGGATAAGAAAAAGAAATATGAATCGTCTGTGCAATACCTGTACCGGAATAAGTCGGTTGAAGAAAAACTGATGTTTATTTTTTCGGCCAAAAGTTTGGGACAGACTTATCGCCGGCTTCGTTATGTACGTGAATATGCCACTTATCAACGGCTTCAGGGAGAAGAAATATTGAAGAAGCAAGAGCAGATTAAAAAGAAAAGGGCCGAGTTGCAACAGGTCAAGAAGGCTAAAGAGAATCTGTTGAAGGACCGCGAACTGGAGAAACAGAAACTCGAAAGCCAAGAGAAAGAGAAACGTGCATTGATTACCAGCCTGCAAAAAAAGCAGAAGGGGCTTCAGAATGAAGTAAGCAAGAAAAGACGTGAAGCCAATCAGCTTAATGCCCGTATCGATAAGCTGATAGCCGAAGAGATAGAACGTGCCCGGAAGCGTGCTGCCGAAGAGGCTCGCCGGGAGGCTGCGGCTCGTAAGAAAGCGGAAAGCAAGGAGGGTAAATCGTCTTCCGCTTCAAGAGGAACGACGAAGAAAGCCGCTCCTTTGGAAGCTTATAGCATGAGTAAGGCCGATCGTGAGTTATCCGGTAATTTTGCCGGTAATCGTGGTAAATTGCCCATGCCTATTTCCGGCCCTTATATTATTACCAGTCATTATGGACAGTATGCTGTCGAAGGATTGCGGAATGTAAAGTTGGATAATAAAGGAATCGATATTCAAGGAAAGCCGGGAGCGCAGGCAAGGGCTATATTTGACGGTAAGGTGGCTGCCGTTTTCCAACTGAATGGACTATTTAATGTTCTGATCCGTCACGGCAATTATATCTCAGTTTATTGTAACCTGTCTTCCGCGTCTGTTAAGTCGGGAGATACAGTGAAAACCAAGCAGGCTATCGGGCAGGTCTTTTCGGATGCTACTGATAACGGACGTACCGTGTTGCATTTCCAATTGAGAAAAGAAAAGGAAAAGTTGAATCCGGAACCTTGGCTGAATCGGTGACCGGATGTAGGGGCGTAATTAGGATGATAATGAAAATGTGCCAATTAGTAATGTAGTCAGATCTGTTTGCATACTAATTGGCACATTGATTACCGGTCTCTTGTCAATTCTTATTTGTATACTTCGAATTCGTAGATACGAGCATCTTTACCTTCGGCGTCTTGTACCGGGTTAGTTACTAAAAGGCGGATATAACGTGCCTGCGCGGGTTGGGGTAGTTGGCGCTCCACTTTATTGCGACTGTTGCCGTCAATCCGGTCCAGGGTCTTCCATTCTTCATCCGGATGATTCTTTCCTTGCAGGAAACATCCTTTTGTCACATAACTATGACTTTCTTCTCCGGCGTTGATTAGTTTCCAGCCACTGATGTGCTGCTGTTTACCTAAGTCGAAATCTACGTAATTCGGGGTCATACCGGTATCACACCATTTGGTATCCTTGTTGCCGTCAATCATGTATTCCGGCTTTTCATATGGGTTGGCATATCCCGAATATGACAGGATTTCGGCAGTCTTAAGCAGATTCTCTTTATTGGGATTATCATCAGTAGGGACACCGGTGTGGTTTCCTTTAATGGCTGTACGGAATAACCTGGATGCAGCAGTTACTTCCGGCAGGTTCTCGTTTGCCAATGTAGCAGCGAATAAGACGATCTTATCATTTTTTGGCAGGATAATGCTCGTAGCACCTTTGGGAATATGGATACCGAACTTAAACATATAGGTGAATTCATAGGGGTGGTCTTCACCGGAAGAATGTCGATGGGTACCTACATAGGCTATTTCTGCATCTTTCAGATAGCCCTTCGTATGATTGGTGTGTCCCCATTGGCCGATGAAACCTGTATACGACGGTATGACAAGTTCTGTTTTGCTTTTTCCGCAGCAGAATGTAGCGGCACAGTCGTTGTCTGATGCGGAGGCAGCCAGGAAGTATAGGCGTGTATATGTATTTCCGGATGGCAGGAGAATCGTATCTCCTTTGCAGGTCATGCCGTTAAAACTGTCTTTCTCTCCTAAATGGAAAGGTACCTGATTGATAAAAATTGAATCCGGCAGTAACTCGGCTGCATATGAATATCCTGATTCAAAATTAGCCTCTCCTCGGAATTCATTGAACGAGGCACATTTCCGGTCATAGTTCAGCGAAAGGTTGGCATATTCTGACCGGTAATCCGGTTGCATTGACTTCTTTAAGCGTACTTTGAATGTTTGGATAGAGTAAGGTTTAATATGGATCTGCAATTGGTTGCTATTAAAGGTTGCGTTGCCGATGTTTTTTTCGGTACCGTCGGCTTCGTTGGCGCTGAGAATATCTCCGGCAAATGACAAGGTTGCTTGTTGGATGCTTTTCCCTCCGGTTTCATATACACGTATTACGTACTCGTCCGAACTTTCCGCTTTTTTAATTGCTTTGATAATTACATTACGGTTGTTGGAAGTAACGAAAGAGAATTCTTTACCCAATGTTCCTTTATGCTTGTCGGTTTGGAAGGCCTTCAGGCGTTGGTTCATGAGTTCTGCCTTCTCTACGGTACTCGTGTGATCTAATGCTCCGGAATGACCGATGAGGCTGTAAGTGAAACAGTGGTGGCCATAGTCCTGACGGTCTTGATAAGCATAATTATGGGTTGTTCCCGGTGTATGGAGCAGTGTCAGGCGCAGGGTATGGTCGTTCGGTTTGTCCCAACCATATTTGCTGTCGTTCAGGAACGACACACCATAACTGTTGTCCCGGTGAGTCAGGTCTGCCCAGTAATGTGCATACACTTCATAAGCGGTGTCGGTATTGTTGCCTCGTTTCACACTTCCGATCCCCAAATCATAGGTTGCTTCCCGGTTTTCCACGTTTAAGGGAAATTCTGCTTTTAATAAAGCATTGGTCGATTGCCAGTCTACTTCATTGTAAAAGTCGATCCGTTCGGCACGGCTGCCTTCATAAAGCCGTATATATTGCTTGAAGACCGATTCTCCATGAGTTTTCTCAATGCAGAGCGTTTTACGGAGATTGCCGTTTTCAATTTGTGATATTTTCACATTTCCGGTGATGGAAATCGGCTCCCTGTCAATGGTTTCTTTGATGATTTCCCAAGCAGGCCAAGGGTGTGATTCATTTTCAGTAAAGAGTGCCAGGCGAATTACCTTTCCCTGCTTTACCAATTCTTTGTGGTTGATCTTGTCAAGGAGTGAGCATATGTCTCCATTCTCATCCAATGTTATTTTGTAAATAGAGTTTTCGATTGTGTGATTGGCTACGTCAACCGGGTTGTTTGTACTGCCCGAAGTGCGGATATCATATACGGCATAGCCGGTGGCCGGTACGGAAGCGTCTATCAGCAGTTGTGCTTTTCCGTCAGCATAGTTCAGCAATTGTGCTGCTACCTTTTTCCCGTTCATGTCGTAAACAGTAATACCTTTCGGAGCCGATGGTAAGGTGATTTCCACTTCTGCTATATCCTGTACCGGGAATCCCAATGCATTGTATAATATCACGGGCGTTCCTTTGACGCGTGTATCCATTTGACCGGCAATGGAACGAATGGAGGAAGTGAGGACATTTGAAAACTGTTTGAGAGAAATTAACTCGTCATTCCAGGAAAATTCGTATGCTCGTGGAATACTCGTACCTGTCAGGTCATCATGGAATTGGTGATAGATGAAACGTTTCCAGGCTTCGGAAAGGGTAGAACCGGGATAACTTGCCTGGTTCAGCCATTCAGCCGTTACGGCCGCTCTTTCTGCTGCATCACCCATAAGCTCGTTTTGACGGTTGTATAGTTTCATGGCTGCCTGTGATGTGTAACATCCTGTTCCATGCACATCCATTAATAATTCTCCGTTGAATACGGGTAATTCCGGATGGTTATCATAAGGCTGGAAGTCTTTGAATAACTGGTCGCTGGTTGCGCTGATCACTTCGAGGGGGCCGTCACCTTTGATGCCTTTCTCAACGGAACGTACCGAACCGATTGTTGGCGAACCGCCTATGTCTCCGGTGCCGTAATAACGATATACCATGTTGAGGGGAGTGCGTGTTGTCAGTTCAAGCAGTTGTTTGTTTTCCGACAGATCTTCATCGTCCCATCTTTTTCCGTAATCATATCCGTGGGCAAACATGATGGAAGCGCCATCTATCCCTTTCCATAACCCGATGGTAAATGGATATTTGTTTTTACCGTGGAAAGGTTTGTTGCGCCAATCCAATTTTTGTGATGAGAAGCCGATCAATCCACAATGGGCGGCAATGGTCGGTAGCGTCCAGCCGAAACCGAAGCAGTCCGGTAAAAAAATGTCGGTACTTTCAACACCGAATTCTTGCCGGTAATATTCCTGTCCGAGCATAATGTTACGGATAACTGATTCTGTAGATGGTACAAGAACATCGTTGGCATCCCAACTGGCACCACTGATGTGCCAGCGCCCTTCTCGGATGTACTTTTTCATTTCTTCGTATTGTGCCGGATAATATTCTTTCATCCAGGCATATTTCACCCCTCCTTCAAAGTTGAAGATGTAGTCGGGATATTGCTTCAGTAGAAGAAGGTTCTGACTGATGGTGTTCCATACATGGTGTTTGATGGTGGTTTGCACATCCCAGTTCCATTGAGTGTCAAGATGCGCATCTGCAACCACGTAGGCTTTAGGCTTTTTTTCCGGCTGCGTATTTTGTGCGTAGGAACCGCCGCATAGCAGTAGAGCCGTTGCCATTAAGGCAATGTGTCTTTTCATTTTGGTCTGTTTTATAGTTTATATATTTCTTGGTTAATAACCTGTTTTTTATCTGTCTTTGAAAATGAGATGGAAGCAGATTTAAACAGGTCTTTGATTGGTAGGTGTTATTTTGCCGGTCTGCTTGGTATTTTCTCGAAGATGGCTTTGATGCGTTTCATGTCCAGCTTCGGGCGACGGTCGTAATAGTAGACACCGTTCTTCTCTTGCTCGACATCTGTTAATTGGGTGTAACAAAAACCGCATACATGTTTGGAAGCAATCAAGGCGTCTATCTGTCCTTCCAAGCGTTGGTAGAAAGCTTCTTCATCTTTAGGCATTCCACCGTATCCCCATGAATTGTTACGATCTGTGGCCGCCATCCAGGGGATGCCTCCGAATTCGTCCAGCATGTAAGGTTGTCCTTCATATACTGCTAAGTATTTTTTATCGCGTGAGTTACGGTAAGGTTCTTGTCCCTCTGTTATTTTTAATTCATCGATGAGCCTGTCTTTTTCTTGTGTATAGTTATGTACGCTCCAGATATCTGTCAGTACATGGTTATCACCACTGGCATCGTTGATAGGGCGGGTGGGATCGATGGCTTTTGTAATGTGATATATGTCCTGAATTAATCGTACATAAGTATCCGGACCACCTCCCCACGTTTCGTTAAAAGGCGTCCAAGTGACAAGTGAAGGATGATTGCGGTCGCGTATGACGGTTTCGCTCCATTCGCTGATAAAATTGCGTACGGCAAGTTCGTTATTGACGTCCGAACCCCAGCTGGGTGATTCACCCCAAGTGATATAACCCAGTTTGTCGGCCCAATAGTAATATCTCTCTTCAAATATTTTTTGGTGTAGACGTGCGCCATTGAAGCCGGATTCTTTTCCCAACTCGATGTCGTGCTTCAGTGCTTCGTCCGTCGGTGCAGTCCATATTCCTTCGGGATAATAGCCTTGATCGAGTACAAGACGCTGGTAGTAAGGTTCGTTATTCAAATAGAAGAGTCCGTTGGCTGTATGTACTTTGCGCATACCGGCATACGATTTTACTTCATCTATGAGATGTCCTTGTGTATCTTTTATGCGGTAGATGATGTCGTAAAGGTGTGGGGTTTCCGGAGTCCATAGTTTCGGTTTTTTTACAGGCAGGATGACGGTAGAACTGTTGGCACATTTTACAGATTTTCTGCCGATAGTTTTCTGTCCATCCAACAAAGTGACTTCCAGCGTACCGTCTGATTCATTGTAAAATTCCGGCTCTATGACGAACTGTTGCTGATCGATGTCCGGGCGGATCACTGCGGTTTTCAACCCGGCCGGGGCTACAGCTTCCAACCATACGGTCTGCCAGATACCTGTAACTCGGGTGTACGAACAACCACCGGAATAAAAATTATTGCATTGTTTACCTATTGTTTGCAAACCCGAACGTTGTTCGTCTTTCACGTATACGATCAGGTTGTGAGTGTTTCCGGCTTTGGCAAAGCGGGTCAGATCCATACAAAATGAAGAACTTCCTCCGATGTGTCGTCCGATGAATTGGCCATCGATAAATACTTCGGCTTGATAGTCCACAGCTCCGAAGTGCAGAAGAATTTTCTTTCCCTTCCAGTCTGTCGGGATGGAAATCTTTCTCTGATACCACATTTGATTGATAAAATCGGTATACTCTACGCCTGATAATTTACTCTCCGGACAGAAGGGTACAGTGATGTTTTTGGAAAATTTCTCCGCAGATTGTAGTTGACGGTCTTTGCCGGAGTTACCAAAGTCGAATTGAAAAGTCCAAGTTCCGTTCAAGTTTATCCATTCCGACCGTTCGAATTGAGGGCGCGGATACTCCGGGCGGGGAGTACTTTCGCTAAATCCGTTAGAGATGTTGATAAGTAGCAATAGCGCTACGGCTAATAATTTGTTCATGGTAGGATTAGTTTATATGGTTGTTGATTTATTCGTAGGTGTTTGGAAAAGCAGAAACTCTCAACCGGGCGGCGCCCATCGGTATCAATGTGATCTCTTCCCTGTCTCCTTTGGGGGCGTTGGTTTCGGGCAATTCGCTGCATAATCCGTACTTGTCGAGTGTCCAGGAAGGTATTTGCTTTCCGATGGCTTTCACCTCTAACGGCACGTTGGAAACAGTAAACGGAAAATTGTCCGATGGCCATTCCTTTCGTATGACTTTGAAGTTTTTCAAGGGAACTTTTGAGTCCAATACCAATGCATAGTTCCAGGGTGATTTTGGAAAAATCTCATAAGATGGCCATTGGGTGGCATCTGCTCCTTCCTGCCAGCGGGAATCGTATATGGCTGTGGAACGGCTGTCTTTTTGGATGTACTCCTCATTAATTTTCAGTGACAGGGTCAGTGGTCCGTAGTTTACGCTGACACTGTTTTTATTTACTTGCCAAGTACGTATGGAGAGCTTCATCGGTAAGTTCAATTCTACCTTGTCTCCATCGGTCCAGGTACGGTCAATATAAATATATTTTCCCGGTATGGGATCGATCTCTTTTTGTTTTCCGTTGATGGCCAGTTCCGGTTGGTCGCACCACGAAGGGATGCGTAAGTAGAACGGAAAGCGTACATCTTCGGTGGTGTTGACGGTGAAACTTATTTTTTCTTCAAAAGGATAGTTGGTTTGTTCATGAAGAGTAATTTCCTGTCCGTCGGCTACTTTGAGCGTTGCCTTACATGCTGCATATAATGCGATAGCGGCTCCATTGTCGGGAGTTGCCAGTATCAGATGCTCGCTGTAGTAGGGCCACCCTTGTGCATGGTTGTGTTGGCAGCAACGGCTGCTGAACGGGTTCATGGCAAGGAAAGGACCACTGTTGTCGATTCCCGGATGATGGTTTTCCGAATCGCTTACGGTGTGATTGGGGCAGGTGATATACCGCAATGCTTTGAAATCGGGCATTACAGCTGCCGGATAGGTATTGAAAGCCACTTCTTCGCAATGCTCTGCCCAAAATGGATCACCGGTCATGCAGAGCATGATTTCATCGGAAGCCATCTGTTCCACCATACCACAGGTCTCTACGCCCTGCCGTGGATCAATGTATCCCATGCGGGCATTTTCGTCGGCTCCGAACATACCTCCCGGTACTTGCCCGAAAGTCCGTCGGATAAGGTTGTGTACATTGTAGGATGCTTGCAGTAGAGTCGAATCGCCTGTAAGCATATAATAGCTTGCAGGCTCGCGAAAACATTGTGCGATGTTCACATTGTGCCAGTTGGGCAGAGTGGAAGGACGTGTCCAATCAGCCGTGTTCCGGTGGATTTTCTCTGCCAGTTTCAACAGAAAACGATCTCCGGTGCGATTGTAGAGCCAATAAACACTTAGCAGATTATCGCCTCCCCGGCTGTTTTCCCAGTAGTCTTCTAAAAATTGTTCGTCCGGTATTGTCATTTGCCATTTAAAGTAATTGGTCATCAAGTTGATCACTCTTTCGTCCTGCGAATACTCATAGTAAGATTGCAGGCACCATAGCATGATCATTTGTGCCCAAAGCTCCGGTTTACCGTTTCTGGTGTTTACCGGGCCGAAATAGCCATTGGGTTGTTGGCTCCGGAATACTCCTTCGATCCAGGTTTTGGCTTCGTTTATCATCTTTTCGTCTTTTAAGATGTAAGCCATGTTGCCATATCCTTTCAGCCAATAGGGAACTTCTTCCCAGCCATGATCGCCGCCGTTGGTGAGCCAGGCATTATTGTCTTTGGCAAGCCATGCGCTGATTTCTCCCAAATGTCCGGTCAATCCCTCTTTTTGCAGATTCAGGTACTTTTTTAACCATCCTTCCGGTTGTATGGCGCCCACGGGAAGTTTAATGAAATTCATCGGCCTTAACGGGGAACGGTTTCCCGCATAGTTAACATTGGCTTGTGTACAGTCCGGGCGTTCTCTCATTAAAACTTTTTCTTGTCGTGTTTCACCGGATGTACATGAATTCAGTGTACTTCCTAAAATCAGTGTAACGGTGAAAATTTGTGTCAGTTTTGTAACGGTATTCATGTTTTTCTTGTTAGGATTCAAATTACAAACTAAGTGAAAACAGAGACAAATGTAGAAAATAAATCATTCAATAAATTGCTCATTTGTCTATTGGGCATTTTCTGATACTTTTTTGGCAGAATAGGATACTTTTTTCTTTTATTTACAACAGATGAATGCTTTTTTATTTGCTTAAAATGGTGTTCCTTTGTGAAATCATATTTCCTTTGCGTGAACCTGTTTCTACTTTTGGGGGAAGTATTGACTGAAAAAACTTTCGGATTTTTCCAAAATAGATTGATCATTATCACGATTGGTTCATTTTTACTATTTTTTGGTTGGATTTTACCGGAACGCCGGTTGTTTTTTTCCTTTTTTTGCAAATTATAATGTACCCGTATGAAGAACACATTTTTTATAATTTATATAACGGCAAAATTGAAAACGATGAAACAACAATGGATGACACTCGTTTGGGGTGTAATGGTATTATTATTTAGTAGTTGTGGTGATACTAAAATAAAACATGATAGTAAGAATGAATTAAGGCCCCCGGCATATCCGTTGGTGACAATCGATCCGTATACGAGCGGATGGGCATTTTCCGACTGTCTTTACGATGCTCCCGTGAAACACTGGACGGGAAAAGATTTTCCTTTGATCGGTGTGGCAAAAGTCGACGGACAGGTTTATCGCTTTATGGGTGCTGAGGATGCAGAATTCACTACGCTTGCCGGAACTTCGGAGCAAAGTCTTTGGAGTGGAAAATATACTACCCGTAAGCCGGCGGATGGCTGGCAAAACCCCGGATTTAATGATCATTCATGGAAAGAAGGAGAGGCGGCTTTTGGTACGATGGATAGTGAGCCTACTGCCAGAACCCAATGGGGAGAAGAACATATCTGGGTACGCCGTATCATCCATATAACCGACGATTTGCAAGGGCGAAAGGTCTATTTGGATTATTCTCATGATGATGACGCAGTTATTTACATAAACGGTATTAAAGTAGTCGATACCGGCTATGCTTGGAAAAAACATGTTGTTACAAAATTGCCGGAAGAAGTCGTAGCTACTTTGAAACCGGGTGAAAATCTTATAGCCGCCTCTTGTCGCAACCGCGCACATGGCGGATTGCTTGATTTCGGATCGGCAGTAGAGAAAGAAGGGCAACGTAGTTTTGTGCAAATAGCCCGGCAACTTTCTGTCGAAATACAACCAATGCAGACTCTTTATAAATTTGCCTGTGGCCCGGTGAATTTAGATTTGACGTTTACCGCTCCGCTTTTTATGGATGATCTGGAGTTGATGGCGCGTCCGGTAAATTACATTTCATATACTGTGGCTTCTACTGATGGGCAAAAGCATGCTGTCGAACTTTATTTTGAGGCTTCTCCGCAATGGGCGGTGGACCTTGCCGGACAACCTTCTACGGCAGAAAGCTTTGTAGATGAAAATCTTGTATTTCTGAAAACCGGTAGTCGTGATCAGAAAGTGCTGGCTAAAAAAGGAGATGATGTCCGTATTGATTGGGGATATTTTTATCTGGCTGCCGATAAAGAGAATACTCAATATGCTACTGGCAGTAGCCGGGAGTTGCGTAAAAGTTTTGTTGAAGGCAAACTCTCTGCTACCGGAACGGACGGATATGACCGTTTGGCGCTGGTACGTTCTTTGGGCGAAACGAAAGTTTCGGAAGGGCATTTACTGATTGGTTATGATGATATTTATTCAGTTCAGTATTTTGGTGAGAATCTTCGTCCTTACTGGAACCGGAGTGGAAACGAGACGATTGTTTCCCAATTTCATAAAGCAGAACGGGAGTATGACGTACTGATGACCAAAGCGATTGCTTTCGATAATCAACTTATGAGAGAAGCCACCGAAGCCGGTGGCCGCAAGTATGCGGAACTCTGTGCATTGGCCTATCGACAGGCTATTGCTGCCCATAAATTGGTAGAAACACCCGATAAAGAACTTCTGTTCTTGTCAAAAGAGAATTTCAGTAACGGCTCTATCGGTACGGTGGATATTACTTATCCTTCCGCTCCTCTTTTTTTACTTTATAACCCGGAAATAGCCAAAGCACTGCTCAATCACATTTTTTATTATAGCGAAAGTGGAAAATGGACTAAACCTTTTGCGGCGCACGATATAGGCACCTATCCATTAGCGAATGGTCAGACGTACAACGGTGACATGCCGGTAGAAGAGTCCGGAAATATGCTGATAATAACTGCTGTCATTGCCGCCATAGAAGGAAATGCCGATTATGCAAAGAAGCATTGGGAGACATTGACTACCTGGACAAATTATTTGGTAGAGTATGGTCTCGATCCGGAAAACCAACTTTGTACTGACGACTTTGCCGGACACTTTGCCCATAATGCCAATCTTTCTGTCAAGGCAATTTTGGGTATCGCATCCTACGGGTATCTGGCTGATAAATTAGGTAAAAAAGAGATTGCCGGACAATATACGCAAAAGGCGAAGGAAATGGCGGTCGAATGGGAACGGATGGCCAATGACGGTGATCATTATAAGTTGACTTTTGATAAATCCGGTACATGGAGTCAGAAATATAATCTGGTTTGGGATAAATTAATGAATTGGCAGATATTCCCCGAACAAATCGTAAAGACGGAGATTCCCTATTATCTGACGAAGCAAAATAGATACGGACTGCCATTGGATAACCGTCAGACCTATACCAAAACAGACTGGATCATGTGGACGGCTACGTTAGCACCGGATAAAGCTACTTTTGAGGAATTCATCGAACCGGTTTATCTGTTCATGAACGAAACCACCGACCGCATCCCGATGTCCGATTGGGTATTTACCGATAAACCGGAGCACCGGGCTTTCCAGGCGCGTTCTGTTGTGGGGGGCTATTTTATAAAGATGCTTGAAAATAAAATGAATAACTAACTAAACAGTTTTTTAAACCTATTGATTTATGTCACAAAGAATATCGAGTAAACTTATCGGCGTTATTGTTACAGGTGCATTATTCTGTACTCCGGGCGCATTTGCATCTACTGTATTTTCAACCGAACATGTGTGTGTGACGGATGCCATCCAAAAGGATAATCGTCCGGAGCCGGATAAACGTCTGTTTCGTTCGCAGGCCGTAGAAAATGAGATTGTCCGTGTGCAAAAACTATTAAAGAATGCCCGTCTGGCCTGGATGTTTACCAACTGTTTCCCGAATACATTGGATACGACGGTTCATTTCCGTGAGGGCAGTGACGGGAAACCGGATACTTTTGTCTATACCGGTGATATACACGCGATGTGGCTTCGTGACTCCGGAGCTCAGGTATGGCCTTATGTACAATTGGCCAATTCGGACCCGGAATTGAAACGTATGCTTGCAGGGGTTATTCACCGCCAGTTTAAGAGTATTGTTTTTGATCCCTATGCTAATGCGTTTAATGATGGACCGGTCGGTGGATATTGGATGAGTGATATGACGGATATGAAACCGGAATTGCATGAACGGAAATGGGAAATCGACTCTTTGTGTTATCCCTTGCGTCTGGCTTATCAATATTGGAAGGTGACCGGTGATGACAGTATTTTTGATGAAGAGTGGATACAGGCCATCACCAATATTCTTCGTACATTTAAGGAGCAGCAGCGCAAAGAGGGTGTCGGTCCTTACCGGTTTGAGCGTAAAACGAACCGTGCACTCGATACCGTGACTAACAACGGATTAGGAAATCCGGTGAAGCCCGTAGGCCTGATCGTTTCTACTTTCCGTCCGTCGGACGATGCTACTACTTTCCAGTTTCTCGTGCCTTCCAATTTCTTTGCGGTTTCCTCGCTTCGCAAAGCTGCCGAGATTCTGCAAACAGTGAATAAGAAAACGGCTCTGGCAAAAGAGTGTACCGATCTTGCGAAAGAAGTAGAAGCGGCTTTAAAGAAATATGCCGTATACAAACATCCGAAGTATGGTAAGATATATGCTTTCGAAGTCGATGGTTTCGGAAATCATTTATTGATGGATGACGCCAATGTACCCAGCCTTCTGGCGATGCCGTATTTGGGCGATGTTGATGTGAAAGACCCGATTTATCAGAATACCCGTCGTTTTGTCTGGAGCGAAGACAATCCTTATTTTTTCAAGGGGAAAGCCGGTGAAGGCATCGGTGGTCCGCATATCGGTTATAATATGATTTGGCCGATGAGCATTATGATGAAAGCTTTTACCAGCCGGAGCGATGAAGAGATAAAGACTTGTGTGAAGATGCTGATGGATACAGATGCCGGTACGGGATTTATGCACGAATCTTTCCACAAGGATAATCCGAAAGACTTTACCCGTGCATGGTTTGCTTGGCAGAACACCTTGTTTGGTGAACTGATCTTGAAACTGGTGAACGAAGGGAAAGCCGATCTGCTGAATAGTATCGAATAGTTTTTTTTAGAAATAATTTAGTATGAAAAGATTTTCAATGTGGGCATTGAGCGCCCTTTTACTGGCAAGCTGTGCTACCGGTGAAAAACCGACTGCGTCCGGTTTATTAAAAAGTAATTTCCAGACAGAAGTAGATGGTAAGAAGACGGATTTATTTGTATTGCGGAATGCAAACAACATGGAAGTTTGTATTACGAACTTCGGTGGGCGTATTGTTTCCGTAATGGTGCCCGACAGGGAAGGAGTTATGCGGGATGTGGTTTTGGGATTTGATTCTATCCGGGATTATATCACCATACCGTCTGATTTTGGTGCCAGTATCGGACGCTATGCGAATCGTATCAATCAAGGTCGCTTTACGCTTGACGGAGTAGAATACGTCTTACCTCGTAATAATTACGGTCACTGTTTGCATGGGGGGCCGAACGGTTTTCAATATCAGGTATATGATGCCCGGCAGACTGGTCCGCAGGAACTCGAGCTCACCTATCTTTCTAAGGATGGAGAAGAAGGTTTTCCCGGCAATATCACTTGCAAGGTACTGATGACACTGACGGATGATAACGCTATCGATATCCGCTACGAGGCAGAAACGGATCAACCGACTATTGTCAATATGACGAACCATTCTTATTTCAATCTGGATGGTGATGCCGGCAGCAATTCCGATCATTTGCTGACCATTGATGCGGATTATTATACACCGGTGGATAGTACTTTCATGACTACCGGCGAAATAGCTCCTGTAGAAGGAACACCGATGGATTTTCGTACGGCGACTCCGGTGGGTGCCCGTATCAACGACTTTGATTTTGTACAGCTAAAGAACGGAAACGGATACGACCACAATTGGGTATTGAATACCCAAAGAGATATCACTCATAAATGTGTTACTTTAGAATCTCCTAAAACCGGTATTGTATTGGATGTTTATACCAATGAACCCGGTATACAGGTTTATGCAGGAAACTTCCTCGACGGAACGATAACGGGTAAAAAAGGTATTGTTTATAATCAACGTGCTTCCGTATGCCTTGAAACACAGAAGTATCCTGATACTCCAAATAAACCCGATTGGCCTTCGGCTGTATTACGCCCGGGTGAAAAGTACAATAGCCATTGTGTCTTTAAGTTCTCTATTAACTAACCTGAATAACTCATGATCAGTAGTTAAGTAGTCAAGGAAAATATATTAGACAAGATGTCTTTGCTTAACTAATTGCTTCTTAACTACTTACCATCTGATGCTTACTACTTGACTACTTACTACTTGACTACTTAACTACTTACTACTTAGAGATATATAATCAAATAGACTTCTGATAGGTAAGGAGATGGCTTCTTGTCTGTCAGAAATCTATTCTTTGTATATAAGAACATCCGGATGTTGTTGTATAAAACATGGGGATGTTGTTATTCAGAACATGGGGATATTGTGCCGTAAAACATGGGGATGTTGTGCCTAATGTGTTCTTTATTAAAAATGCGCATATTTCTTATTGCCTGTTGTAGAAAAAACTATTTATCCCTTACCCTTCCGCTTTCCTTTGTTCATCGGTATCTGCGTGCGGAAGGGTACTCTTGTCGACATTTCTGTCGGGTAGATTCCCGGGCTTATGCCATTATCTTGATATAAGTATGAATGATTTTTGATGGATTTGTCTGTCTAAAGAGCCAGTTCGTCCAGCAATTTCAGATACAGGTCTATTGCTTCTTCCATCTCTTTCAACATGACGTATTCGTCTGCCGTATGTGAACGTGATGAGCGCCCCGGTCCTATTTTTACCGATGGAAACGGCATTAAGGCTTGATCCGACAGGGTAGGAGACCCGAAAGGAACACGTCCTAACTTAATGGCTTTCTGCACAAAAGGATGTTTTTCTTCGATCCGTGAAGAGTTAAGACGGAACGAACGCGCTTCGGCTTTGCAAGAGATATGTTTCTTTATCTCTGCGAATAATTCTTCGTTAGAATACAGCTCGTTGCTCCGTACGTCCACCACAAACGTACATCGGTCGGGAACCACATTGTGCTGTGTGCCGGCATTGATTACCGTAACGCTCATCTTTACAGGACCGAGTAAGGGAGATTCCTTTTCAAAACGGTAATCACGAAACCAGGCAAGGTCAGCCAACACTTTATAAATGGCATTGTCACCTTCGTTACGGGCGGCATGTCCGGCTTTTCCGGTAGCGGTCACATCCAGCACCATCAGACCTTTTTCGGCAATGGCAGGTTGCATTTCTGTCGGTTCTCCCACGATGGCAAATGAGATGGGAGGAAGTCCTTTTAATACACTTTCTATTCCGTCTTTACCGGAGACTTCTTCTTCACAGGAAGCCAGATAGATCAGATTGTATGACTGCTGTGTTCTGCATAGTTGCAGGAACACCTGTAACAGGGTAACCACACTGGCACCGGCATCATTGCTTCCTAACCCGTAGAGTTTACCGTTTTCTTCTCTCGGGGTGAAAGGGTCTTTTCGCCAGCCATTTACAGGCTTCACCGTGTCGATGTGGGAATTGAGTAGTATGGTTGGCTTTTTCAGATCGAACATCGGACTGAGACACCAGATATTGTTGCCTTTACGGCCGGTTGTCATACCTTCCGCTTCGATATAATTCTGTAGATGGTCGGCTGCTTGTGCTTCTTCGCGGCTGACCGAGGGGATGGCTATAAGCGATTTAAGAAGGCTTACGGCCTCTGTCGTTAAGTAAGATACATCGTATTTCATGCTGCAAACTTACTGATAATTATTGAAAAAGGCGATAGTTTCAAATAAAACTAATATCTTTGCCGTGTATTTACTAACAACAAAAGATATGACTTATCATCATTTATCTGTCTTGGTTCATCGTCAGGCTGAAAAGTATGGCGAAAAGACAGCGCTCCGATACCGTGATTACCAGACCGCACAATGGATTCCCATTTCATGGAACCTGTTTTCTAAAACTGTCAGGCAAGCTGCTAATTCTTTGGTGGCACTCGGTGTACAAGAGGAAGAGAATATCGGTATTTTCTCTCAAAATAAACCGGAATGCCTTTTTACGGATTTTGCGGCTTTTGCCAATCGGGCGGTGACCATCCCACTGTATGCGACGAGTTCTCCCGCACAGGCACAATACATTATCAACGATGCACAAATCCGTATTCTTTTTGTAGGCGAACAATTTCAGTATGATGCTGCTTTCAGTGTATTCGGTTTTTGTCCGTCGTTGCAGCAGATTATCATATTCGACCGTTCTGTGGTAAAAGACCGGCGTGACGTATCTTCCATTTATTTTGATGATTTTCTGGCAATGGGTGAAGGATTGCCTCATAATGATGTGGTGGAAGAACGTACTTCACGCGCTTCGGAAGACGATCTGGCCAATATTTTATATACTTCCGGTACGACGGGAGAGCCCAAAGGAGTCATGTTGCATCACTCTTGCTTCCTTGAAGCTTTCCGCATTCATGATATTCGTCTGGTGGATATGTCGGACAAAGATGTGTCGATGAACTTCCTGCCATTGACTCATGTGTTCGAGAAGGCTTGGAGTTATCTCTGTATCCATAAGGGAGTACAGATATGCATCAACCTCCGTCCGGTGGATATTCAGATGACGATTAAGGAAATTCGTCCGACTCTGATGTGTAGCGTACCGCGTTTTTGGGAGAAAGTTTATGCCGGTGTACAGGAGAAAATAGCCGAAACTACCGGTATAAAGAAAGCGTTGATGCTCGATGCTATCCGTGTAGGTAAGATACACAATATAGATTACCTGCGTAAAGGAAAAACGCCTCCCCTGATGCTTCATTTGAAATATCAGTTCTATGAAAAAACAGTTTATTCATTGCTGAAGAAGACAATCGGTATTGAGAATGGTAACTTCTTCCCGACGGCCGGTGCGGCGGTTCCTGATGAAATTTGTGAATTCGTACATTCGGTAGGAATTAATATGCTGGTTGGATACGGACTTACCGAATCTACGGCAACCGTTTCATGTTTTCAGAATTCAGGGTATGAAATCGGTTCGGTGGGTACTGTAATGCCGGATGTGGAAGTGAAGATCGGTGAGAACAACGAGATTCTGCTGCGTGGAAAGACAATTACCAAGGGGTATTATAAAAAAGCGGAAGCTACGGCTGAGGCTATCGATAAGGAGGGATGGTTCCATACAGGCGATGCCGGCTATCTGAATGGAGATTGCTTGTATTTGACAGAACGCATCAAGGATTTATTTAAAACGTCCAACGGGAAATATATATCTCCGCAAGCGTTGGAGACAAAGTTAGCCATCGATCGTTATATCGACCAGATTGCGATTATCGCTGATCAGCGTAAATTTGTATCTGCATTGATTGTGCCCATGTATGGTTTTGTGAAAGATTATGCAAAAGAGAAAGGTATTGAATATAAGGATATGGAAGAATTATTGCAACACCCGAAAATTATCGGCTTGTTCCGCGCCCGTATCGATACATTGCAGCAACAGTTCGCCCATTATGAACAAGTGAAACGCTTTACACTTCTACCGGAACCGTTCAGCATGGAAAGAGGAGAACTGACAAATACATTGAAGTTGAAACGCCCTGTAGTAGCTAAAAACTACAAGGAGGTGATAGACAAGATGTACGAGGAGAGTTGAAAGTTGAGAGTTGAAAGTTGAAAGTTACTATGCAGCATAATAGCGCAGCCTAACTTTCAACTCTCAACTTTCAACTAATTAGTATCCGAAGATTTCCTCCTGTGTCAGTTCCCGAATAGATCCTACTTCTTTCAGTTTTTCCATATCCAGTTCTTTCTTGTCACCGAGGATGCAGTATGTATAGGTGCGTCCTTTTATCCATTTCTTCTGAAAATCGGTTACGTCTTTCAACGTCATGTTCTGTGCGTCATTATAGAGTTTGATACGGCTATCTACATTCTGTCCCAAGTCTTGGGCATTGATGTACGACCAGATAATGTCGCTTTTGATGATACGTTCTGTGCGCAGACGGGCGATAAGTCCTTCTTTGGCAAGCTTGAAAGCAGCTTCGGATTCCGGCATATTATTGATGATGTCGTTAAAGACTTTGATGGCATCGATCATTTTGTCGTTCTGAGTTGCTATCTGAGTCTGCAACATATACGGGTATTTCAGATAAGACGGACGGTTCAATCCGGCCCATGCAGAATATGCCAGTCCGCGACTTTCACGCATTTCCTGGAAAACGATAGAGTTCATACCCCCACCGAAGTATTCATTATACATCTGGCGGGACGGTTCGATCATCGGATCGAATTTATCGCCACGATTGGATAGTTGGGTCATATAAATCTGTTTTGCTTCGTAAGGTGCGATAAAGATTTGGGTAACCGGTGTTTCCAGACGTGGGAATTCATTGCCTATAGGAATTTCTTTCAGCTTTTTGGGCGCCTGGTGATTTTTGTTGATGATAGCCAATAGTTCTTTTTCGCTTGTTGGCCCATAATACAGAATGCGATGTTGATAACTGTTCTGATTGTGGATACGGTCTATTAATTCCTGTGGATCCATGTTCTGTAGTTCGGCCTCTGTCAGAATATTGGTAGCCGGAGACTTCGGACCATACATGCCATAGCTCATCAGGCGACGGAAATTCTGCATTTGGTTCAATTTGGCATCTTTACGGGATTTCAGAATATCTGCCACCATATTGGTGTATGCCTCTTTGTTGACTTGTGCATCTGCCATCAGCTTTTCGAAAAGCTTCATTGCTTCGGGCATGTTCTCGTTCAGTCCCGACAGTAAGACATAAGTACGCTCGTTGCCCGGGACTACCCGGAAAGTACATGCCAGACGATAGAATTCACTTTTTAATTGTTCCGGAGTCATGTCGGAAGTACCTAAATAATCAATGTAGTCGAATGCCGTACCGAGCACTTTATCATTGTTATTGCCCATATCGAATACATAGATCAACTGGAAAAGATCGTTGCTTGTGTTCTGTTTGTAGAGTACGGGGATATTCGATTTGGCTTTCAGTTGGCTGAGGTCTTTCTTGAAATCGAGGAATACAGGTTCGATCGGTTTTACGTTACTATTTTGTATTTCACTCAAGAAGTCGCTGGTTACGTCACGATTCATTACGATCGGTGTGATAGACGGTTTGGTCATTTTCTTCTCGTTAGGATCTTGCCCTTGCTTTTTGTAAATAGCGGCATAATTCTGATCCGTCAGATATTTATTGGCAAAAGCGACGACATCGGCTTTGGTCAGTTTTGCCATACGGTCGATGGCGGTTACTTCGTCTTCCCATTTGGCACCGTTGACAAAAGCATTCACAAACATGTCTGCACGTCCTTCATTACTCTCTAACCTCTGCATCTCATAGAGCTTGAAGTTGTTAATGTTGGCTTGTAGCATCTTTTCGTCAAAATCTCCGGCGCGAAGTTTGCTGATCTCTTCAAGTAACAGATTTTTTACATCGTCTAATGTCTGTCCCTGTTTGGGACGTCCCTGTAACATCAGTGCTGAATAGTCTGCCATGTCTAACGGATAACCGTAAGCCTGCAATACTTTCTGTTGCTGGTTGAGGTCGAGGTCGATAAGTCCGGCTTTGCCATTATACAGAATCTGCGATACCACTTGCAGCGTTTCAAATTCTTTGCTGGCGGCTCCTGGAAATCTCCATGCTAATGTCAGGCTTTCGGCATCCGGTCCCAGTACTTCTCGCACGATCGGCGCCGTGATCGGCGTCTCTTTCGGCAGGTTTAATTTCGGCAAGTTCTTGTTGGGCTTCAAATGACCGAAGTACTTATCGATGGTAGCGATCATTTCATCCGGATCGAAGTCGCCCGAAAGGCAGATAGCCATGTTATTGGGCACATACCATACCTTGTGATAATTTTTGATATTGGTGATGGAAGGGTTTTTCAAATCTTCCTGTGTTCCCAATACGGTCTGGGTGCCGTAAGGATGATGTGGGAAAAGGGAAGAAAGCACTGTTTCGTATACCTTGCGCGGATCTTTGGTCAGCGACATGTTTTTCTCTTCGTATACCGTTTCCAGTTCTGTGTGGAATCCACGGATGACGCAATTCTCAAAACGGTCTGCCTGTATTTTTGCCCAGTTGTCTATCTGGTTAGAAGGAATGTCGTCTTCATAAACCGTCTGGTCGAAAGAGGTATAGGCATTGGTACCGGTAGCACCGATGGCAGCCATCAGCTTGTCATATTCGTTGGGGATGGCCAGTTTAGAAGCTTCGTACGACAGGCTGTCTATCTTATGGTAAATGGCGGTGCGCTCTGCTTCATCGGTGGTTTTTCGGTATATTTCGAATTGTTGCTCGATCTGGTCCAGCAACGGTTTTTCGGCTTCATAGTTTTGTGTTCCGAACTTTTTGGTTCCTTTGAACATCAAGTGTTCAAAATAGTGAGCCAGCCCGGTGGTTTCGGCAGGGTCATTTTTACCACCTACACGTACGGCGATATACGTCTGTATGCGTGGTTGTTCTTTGTTGACGGTCATATAGACCTTCAGCCCATTGTCAAGTGTGTAAATACGTGCTTTCAACGGATCGTTGGGCACTGTCTCGTAGCGGTAATCTTTGAGAGAAGCGCTGCTTACACTTGCCGCCATCAGAAGAAATAGCGACAGGCAGGATAATTTTAGTAGTTTATTCATATAATGATAACAATTTAGTTATGAAAGCAAAGGTAGCAGAATTTTGTTTATCTTTGCACCCTTGAGACTAATAAAATGATTGGATAAAGTAACTTCAATCGTAAATTGTAAATCGCTAAATTATAAATCGAAATGATTACTATTGAACAGCTTAAAGACGTGAAAGAGCGCACTGATGCGCTGAGGAGGTATCTTTGACATCGACGGGAAGAAAATTCAGGTCGAAGAAGAACAATTAAGGACACAAGCTCCGGGTTTCTGGGATGACCAGAAGCGTGCCGAAGCGCAAATGAAGAAGGTGAAAGATCTTCAGAAATGGATTGAGGGTTATAATCATGTCAGGACACTGAGTGATGAACTGGAACTGGCTTTCGATTTCTATAAAGACGATCTTGTCACCGAGGCGGAGGTGGACGAAGGATATGCCAAAGCATTGGAAGCGGTTGAGAATCTGGAGCTGAAAAACATGCTTCGCGGTGAGGCCGATCAGATGAGTTGTGTTCTGAAGATAAATTCCGGTGCCGGTGGTACGGAGAGTCAGGATTGGGCGTCCATGCTGATGCGTATGTATCTGCGCTATGCCGAAACGAATGGCTATAAGGCCACTATTTCTACTTTGCAGGAAGGTGATGAGGCAGGTATCAAGACCTGTACCATCCAGATAGAGGGCGATTATGCCTACGGCTATTTGAAGGGGGAGAATGGGGTACATCGTCTGGTGCGTGTTTCTCCATATAATGCACAAGGAAAACGAATGACCTCTTTTGCTTCGGTTTTTGTCACTCCGTTGGTTGACGACAGTATCGAAGTGAATATCGAGCAGGCACGTATTTCCTGGGATACTTTCCGTTCGGGTGGTGCCGGAGGTCAGAATGTAAATAAGGTGGAGTCGGGTGTGCGCTTGCGCTATCAGTTTAAAGACCCTTATACCGGTGAAGAAGAGGAAATCCTGATCGAGAACACCGAAACCCGTGACCAACCTAAGAACAAGGAAAATGCCATGCGCCAGTTGCGTTCTATCTTATATGATAAAGAGCTACAGCACCGTATGGCCGAACAGGCAAAAGTGGAAGCAGGAAAGAAAAAGATAGAATGGGGGTCGCAGATACGAAGTTACGTATTCGATGACCGCCGTGTGAAAGATCATCGCACTAATTATCAGACTTCTGACGTCAATGGAGTGATGGATGGAAAGATCGAAGACTTCATTAAAGCCTATTTGATGGAATTTTCATCCGAGGAACAAAATTAATTCTCTTCTTCTTTAGTTGGTTTGAATAATTATTCTTAGCTTTGTTAGCGTTGAACTTTAAAGCTAAAAACATATGGGTAAGAATAAGAAAAAAGTAACACACACCAAAAAGGAGGAAGAACAGGCAAAACGTGTGATCAAGATCATTTCTATTTCACTCGTCATTTTGGCACTTGCCATGATTATAGGTTTTTCTTTCGTGAGTTGAAGAGCAGATTTTACAATTAATGGAGGCTGTGCGGTTTGAGTACAGCCTCCTTCTTGTTTATTCTTTATAATGTTTGTAGAATGTGTAGATATTTCCTGTTGCTTTTCGTCTTTTATCTGTTGTCCGGTTTTAATGTACTGGCCGGGAATATTACACATTATCAGATATATACCACGGCCGATGGACTGTCTCACCGCGTTGTCCGGGATATTTTGCAAGATAGGAAAGGATATTTGTGGATGGCTACTTGGAATGGGTTATGCCAATATGACGGTTGTGAGTTTTCTACTTATAATAAACTGGATGACGGGCAACTGATCGGAAGGCTCGGTTCGATAGCCGAAACGGAGAATGGAGGGATTCTTTGCCGGACACCACAAAATAAATGTTATCTGTTTGATCCGGTAACAAAAAGATTCTCCGTGCCGGCTTCTCAGGCTTTCCCTAAAAAACAGATAAAGAATCCATATGTTTTAAAAGCGGTACAAAATGGTATAACGATCTCCGATAGCAGGAACACATTTTTCTTATCCGTACCTACCAAGAAAGATTTAAGCACTACTTTGCATGCTTCCTGTACCGATCGTAATGGTAATTTGTGGGTCAATTGCAACGATGTCCTTTATAAGATAAGTTTTCCAAATGAGCAGTACCAGTACTATACACATATACAGGATACGGATTCTCCTATCTATGCGACGGAGATTCGTGCTTTCTTGCATATGGAAAAGGAATTCTGGCTGGCTGGTAAGAATGGACGGATCTACATGTATGACCTGCACCGGAATTTTATCGGATATTTATCTCCCCGGGGAGATATACAAAGAGAACCTGTCTCTTTTGGGGCAAACATTTATTCGATGGAATTACGGCACGGAAATGTCTGGATGGCGAGTAAAGGGGGCGGACTGTTTATGCTTACTCCAAAGGAAGAAGGCCGGTATGAGATTCGCCGTTGGACTGATTTTGAGGGAGATTCCAGTATTTATTCGTTTGCTTTTGATGACCGGCAAAATCTTTGGATAGGAACGTACCATAATGGATTGTATAAGATAGCCTGGCAACCTAACTACGATTCTCTTCCACAGAGGGTGGATACGGTTGCCGGAATAAGGCATATCACTATGATTGATGGTCATATAGCGGTGGCTTCCAAGAAAGGATTGTTGATATACGATAAGGACGGACGATTGGAACAACGGTTGTGCCACTACGATTGTTCTTATATATATGCCGCACAGGATGGTACGGTCTATGTTTCAACGATGGGCTTCGGATTGCATAAACTCGTTATCCGAAATGGCAAATGGGAATTGGAATCTTTCAAAATACCCTCCGTCTCATCGGAGATCGTTCTGTCTGTTGCAGAAGATACGGACGGGGTTCTTTACTTTATTAAGGATGATTCTTTTTTCAAATATTCGGCAGGCCAGCAGGTCCAGATTTTTGGGAGTAATTATTTTGGCAGGAATATGACCTTTTCAGAAGCGGCGGCTTTTATCCGGGAACGTACTCTTTGGGTGGGGACAGTGGATGGCTATCTTACCATGCATTTGAATGACTTGTCGAAAAATAATCCCTCCTTTTGTTGGAAAGAAATTCTTGTAGATACATTACATCTACACACGGATATAACGGAAATAGAGGCATCTGAAGGGCAGGAGATCCGCATTTCCCCCATTGTGTTGGATTATGGCTATATGGGGAAAATACAGTATAAATATCGGTTGAATCCGGATTCCGTTTGGATACCTTTGGCGGAAAGAGAGCCGATTGTTCTGAACGGGCTTAAAAATGGGGAATATTTATTAGAGGTACAATATACCGATAGCAAAGGAATTTGGAGTGCAGAGATTACTACTTTGTCTATCGATATCGATCCGCCGTTTAAGAGGAAAATGTTGTATGCCGGATTCGCCGTCGTATTACTTGTATCGCTCTGTTTGGTCATTTATTACAGGAAAAGGCGGCGGCAGATAAATTTCGATATATCGTCCGGAACAGTGGACGGGCAAACAGTCGGTTTGAAAGAAGAGGAAGATGAGCGATTTCTTCATAAAGCAGAAGATTTTGTCCGGCAAAATATAGCCAATGATAATCTTACAGTCGATTTCTTAGGAGAGTATTTGGGACTCAGCCGTTCTTTGTTGTATAGGCGGATGAAAGAAAGTGTGAATAAGACTCCTGCACAATTTATAAAGGATATTCGGATAAGGGAAGCGGAACGCTTGTTGAAGTCGCAAAAGTATACGATTGCGGAGATAGCGGACATGACTGGTTTTTGTGACCCGAAATACTTTAGCCGGGTTTTCAAGAAAGAAACCGGCAAGGTGCCTACTACTTATTTGAAAGAACAGGAATAATTGGGCAATGCGCCAATATGCCAATATACCAATTGGCTGGCTGTCATCATTGATGATGGTTATTTTAAAGGTTGAACTTGATTTTGGGAAAACTTTTATTTCACATGGTTTTTATATCAGGTTGAGGCTGTTAAGCTTTTCCATTGGGAGGTGGACTATTTCTTCCGAAAGGAGGATTATTTCATTGCTGATTTTTGTTCGGTTTTGAAGGGGTATGTGATACTTTTGTAGATAACTTGTTTATTGTTAGTTCGTTATCTTTTTGGGACCTGATGCTGGTTGGTGAAAAGGATTTGTATTTGAGGGTGTTTGAAAAGGGGACTTTTGGGGTGTGATTACTGCTGTTTTTGATCAATAAATCGAATTTATAAATATTGGTTTTTATGGGTGGATATATGATTTTACCCTTTTTTAGAAACGTTTTTACCCGGTTGGGGAGGTTTTCGTTGGATAACTTTGCCTCATGGTTAACTATTAAAATGTATTTTATCCATGAGAAAACATGTACTGATGAAAAGTTTACTGCTGTTAGTAGTAGGTCTGTGTACCGGAAATATGTCGGCACAAGATCTTAAGTTATGGTATGATCGTCCTGCCGATTATTGGGTGGAAGCTTTGCCCTTGGGAAACGGGCGGTTAGGAGCAATGGTTTATGGTATCGCTTCACAGGATACTATTCAGATTAACGAGGATACCTATTGGTCGGGTAGTCCTTATAACAATGCGAATCCGAATGCACTTACGCATTTGGAAGATATCCGGAATTATATTAATAATGGTGAGTATGCAGAGGCTCAAAAGTTAGCATTGGCTAATATTATTGCAGACCGGAATATCACCGGTCACGGGATGATTTATGAGTCAATCGGTAATCTGTTGCTCGATTTTCCCGAAAACCACAAAACACCGTCTAATTATTATCGTGAATTGGATCTCTCCAATGCGGTTGCCAAAATAACCTATACGGTAGATGGGGTGAACTATACCCGTGAGGTTTTTACTTCATTGGCAGATCAGTTGATTATTATTAAAATTTCGGCTGACCAACCGGGCAAGGTGACTTTTAAAACCTCTTTTGTCGGCCCGTTGAAAACAAATCGTACCAAGGTGACTGTTAAGCTGGTGGAAGGAGCCGATAACATGCTGTCTGTTTACACTGAAGGTGGGAAAAAGACGGAAGAAAATATTCCTAATCTGTTGCATGCCCATTCATTGATAAAGGTCGTTGCTGATGGAGGTAGTCAGACGGCGGCAAACAGTAGCTTGAATGTTACGAATGCCAATAGTGCTTGTATTTATATCTCGACAGCTACCAATTTTGTTAGTTATAAAGATATCAGTGCCGATAGTGAAGCACGTGCCAAAGAGTATCTTGATAAATTTGACAAGGATTACGAGCAGGCCAAAGCGGATCATATTGCGAAATATCAAGAGCAGTTCGGACGTGTTACTCTGAATCTGGGCAATAACAGTGAACAGGAAAAGAAACCTACCGATGTACGGATTGAAGAGTTTTCTACAGTAAATGATCCTTCATTGGCCGCCTTGTATTTTCAGTTTGGGCGTTATCTGCTTATTTCCAGTTCACAGCCGGGAACACAACCGGCTAATTTGCAGGGAATCTGGAATCCGAATGCCGGGCAGTATCCGGCGTGGGATAGTAAATATACGGCCAATATAAATGTTGAAATGAATTATTGGCCAGCCGAAGTCACGAATCTGAGTGAATGTCATAATCCTTTTTTGCAGATGGTGAAAGATGTCAGTGTGACCGGAGAAGAGTCGGCCGGTAAAATGTATGGTTGTCGCGGATGGACGCTTCATCACAATACGGATATCTGGCGTTCTACCGGGGCGGTGGACAAATCGGCATGCGGTGTGTGGCCTACCTGCAACGCTTGGTTCTGTTTTCATTTGTGGGAACATTATTTGTTTACCGGAGACAAAGAGTTTTTGGCAGAGATCTATCCGGTTCTGAAGAGCGCCAGCGAATTTTATCAGGATTTTCTGATTACAGATCCGAATACCGGTTACAAAGTAGTGTCACCCTCCAACTCTCCGGAGAATCATCCGGGATTGTTTTCGTATACCGATGATAGTGGTAGCAAACAGAATGCGGCTATTTTTAGTGGGGTGACCATGGATAATCAGATGGTATACGATCTGCTTCGCAACACCATTGAGGCTGCTGAAATATTGAACACGGATAAAGGATTTGTTGCCGATTTGAAAGAGTTGAAAGAACAGTTGCCGCCGATGCATGTAGGTAAATACGGACAGTTGCAGGAGTGGCTTGAAGATTGGGACAGAGAGAGTTCCGGACATCGTCATGTCTCTCATTTGTGGGGTATGTTTCCCGGTACTCAGATTTCTCCCTATACTAATTCTGCCCTGTTCCAGGCTGTAAAGAAGTCATTGGTAGGACGTGGGGATGAGAGCCGTGGGTGGTCTATGGGTTGGAAAGTTTGTTTGTGGGCCCGGTTACAGGATGGTAATCATGCCTATCAACTGATTCAGAATCAGTTGAAACTGAAGGATCCGAATGTTACTATTTCGGATGCGAATGGAGGAACTTATGCCAATATGTTCGATGCACATCCGCCTTTCCAGATAGATGGTAATTTCGGGTGCTGTGCCGGTATTGCAGAGATGTTGGTACAGAGCCATGACGGGGCTGTGCATTTATTGCCGGCGTTACCGGATGTATGGTCGGAAGGCAAAGTAACCGGTTTGAAAGCCAGAGGAGGATTTGAGATTGTGGATATGCAGTGGAAGTGGGGTAAAATTGTATCTGTAACGGTTAAATCCGGCATAGGAGGCAATTTGCGTTTGCGCACTGCTACTCCTCTGAGACCGGGAGATAGTTTCACGATGAAGGTAGCAGAGGGTGATAACAGCAATTCACTGAACAGTGTTTATGAAATACCCGAACCGGTAATTAAAGATATTACCAAGATTCCCACACTGGATTTGGTAGAAACCACTGTGTATGATATTGAAACGGAAGCCGGGAAGACCTACACATTTGTTCCTGTAAGTAATATTTACGAATGGACAGGTGCCGAATCAAATTCTTGGAATCAGCCTAATAACTGGAATCCTGCCGGGACACCGAAAGAACAGGATCAGGGAATTGTGGCTCATGGCACGATAGATTTTGACGGGGGAGATTTTGCCGGTAATATCACTCTTGAAGAGGGAACGACAGCATTGGTTTCTGCTGCTTCGAATCTGAAGGGAAAATTGTCTTTCAACGGTGCAGTAATAAAAAACAGATCGGAAGGGGCAACTTTAACTACCGGAGGCATCTCATTGATGTCGGATGTGACTGCGGAAGTGGCCGGTAATCTCGTTCTTATAGGAAATATAGATGGCGAAGGCACTTTAAGCAAAACAGAAACCGGAAAACTGTTTATACAGGGAGTGAATGATACCTGGACCGGAAATCTGGATATAAAAGCAGGTGAGGTAACTGTCCATGGTAAGAATGCAGCCGGAACCGGTAATATCGATGTTGCTGCGGAAGCCGGACTTCGATTGGCAGGCGGTGATTGCCTGTATCACAAAACCAAACTGAATATTGCCGAAGGCGGTAAATTAATTCTGGATACGGATGCTTCTTTGAGTGAGGTATATACCGGTGGTAAATTATTGGCAGAGGGAACGTATACTGCTACTAAATTGCCAGCCTATCTGGAGGGAGAGGGTACTTTGACGGTTGTCCATCCTAATTATGCTTTTCAGTGGACTCCGCAGGCAAATAAAAATTGGGAGGTTGCCGCCAATTATACTCCGGCTATTTTACCGGTTGAAGGAGATACTATTCTTGTTGATTCCGAAATAGAAGCATCAACAGATAATTTTCCGGTAGTGATGTATCTTAATGCTAATAACATTCGTTTGAGAAAAACAGTCAGTAAGATTAAAGAACTCTATATGGCAGGCGGTACGAGTATGAGTTATGCCAGTGGCAGCAGTGATTTCGGTTGGAACAGTCCTGTTCATATCAATGGGGAAGTATCGTTTAAACTAAGTGGCGGTGGTACGGTAAATACGCTTACACTACAGGGAAATGTAGATGGAAAGTCGACGGTTACTGTGGCAAATGATGCAAAAACGGTGAATAGTGCCATTCTTGTGCTGAAAGGTGATAACAGTGGTTTTACCGGTGTTTGGAGTATTACCAATAGTCCACGTACCGAGGGATCGGTAATTGGGGTACAAGGAGATGCCGCATATGCTTTGGGCAATGGTGAAATACAAATTGGTAAGGGTAATCGGGTGGTCTTTAACCATGTGGGAGCTGCCGGTGACTGTGCTGTTTTAAAATTGAATGAAGGAGGAAAGGCGGTTATGAATACAAACGGCAGTGTAGCCGAACTGTATCTGAACGGTGTAAAACAAGTGCCCGGAACGTATAGTGTCGGCACTCACCCCGGTTATTTCGAAGGAGATGGGACTCTGACCGTACTGAATGCTACCGGTATTGGAGATGTGACTACGGAAAATTTTGTTTATTATCGGAAAGGCCACCTCTTTCTGTCGGATAGTTGTGAAAGTGTAGCTGTTTTTGATCTGGAAGGAAAGCAGTTGTTCCAGGCGAATCATCAGAAAAATTGTCGTGTAGTACTTCCGAATGGCGTTTATCTGGTTAAGGCGGATAATCGGGTTGCGAAAATAATGGTAGCCGAGTAAGATGAATGGAAGCGTCCTGTGAGGGGCGCTTTTTTTATGATATATTTGTCAATACTGTTGGTTGTTGTCTGATGGAACTGTTATTGTACTTCGTAATCTATTTGTAATGTGTAATACATTTGTAACCTGTTTGTCATAAGGGTGTATGGGGGCATCGTTACTTTTGCACCAAAATATTAAGTTATAAACCTGATGAAAATATTGGTTACGATTGGGGCAGGATTACTGCTGACGACAACAGCTTTGGCACAAGTAAACGAAGAAGTGGTAGATGGGAAAAAACTGGATAAGGAGAAGATGGAATTGCACGACTATTTACCGGCAATCCATGGAACGATCCGTGCAAAATACGAATATCAGACGGCAACTGACGAAAGTCGTTTTCAAGTACGGAATGCCCGTTTCAGCTTGACAGGCAATGTGCTTCCGATCGTGGCTTATAAAGCGGAAATAGATCTGTCCGATCAGGGAAAAATCCGTATGCTGGATGCTTATACTCGTATTTTCCCAATAAAGCATGTCAACTTTACAATCGGACAGATGAGGGTTCCTTTTACGATTGATGCGCACCGTTCGCCGCATGTACGCTTTTTCGCTAACCGTTCGTTTATTGGAAAACAGGTTGGTGATGTACGTGATGTCGGGGCCACTCTGGCTTATACACGCAAAGATGCATCTTTGCCGTTTATCCTTGAAGGCGGGTTGTTCAATGGCTCCGGACTGACAGAACAGAAGGAATGGCATAAAACATTGAATTATTCTTTGAAAGGGCAACTTTGGTTTGCGAAGGGATGGAATCTTACGCTGAGTACCCAAATGATGAAACCTGCCGAGGTACGCGTCAATATGTACGATGCCGGAATTTATTATGAAACTGATAAATTCCATATAGAAGCGGAATATTTGTATAAGACGTATGGACATGACGCTTTTAAGAATATGCATTCTGTCAATAGTTTCGCTATTTATGATATTCCGCTTCGCCGCTTTTTTCATAAGATGTCTTTTCTGGCACGTTATGATATGATGACGGATCATAGTGATGGAATAACAACGTCTGAAACGGAACCGAATAAGTTGGCCATAACCGATTATGCACGCCATCGTGTGACAGGCGGTTTGACTTTCAGCTTCTCCAAATCTTTTATAGCCGATATACGCTTGAACTACGAAAAGTATTTTTATAAAAGTGGAGGAATACCCGATCCGTCCGAACAGGATAAGTTAGTGATTGAATTTATGACACGGTTTTGAGTTGTATGATTTATGAATGATGATTTAGGAGCGATGATGCTGGAAAATAAATTAATTTCATTGTTCATTATTCATTATTCATTCCTACTTTTGCAGCATGGCACAGGAAATTGAACGTAAATTTCTCGTTTCGGGAGATTATAAATCGCAGGCTTTTGCGCAAAGTCGTATTATACAGGGATACATAAGCAGTGCCCGGGGAAGGACGGTACGGGTACGAATCCGTGATGGTAAAGGGTATCTTACTATTAAGGGGGCTTCTAATGCTTCCGGAACCAGCCGTTACGAGTGGGAGAGAGAGTTGCCGTTGAACGAGGCCGAAGAATTGATGAAACTTTGTGAGCCGGGAGTGATTGATAAAACCCGTTATTTGGTCCGTAGCGGGGCGCATGTTTTTGAAGTGGATGAATTTTATGGTGAGAATGAGGGGCTTGTAGTGGCGGAAGTTGAATTGAGTACAGAGGATGAAGCTTTTGTGAAGCCTGCTTTTATCGGTCAAGAGGTGACGGGGGATGTCCGTTACTATAATTCACAGCTAATGAAAAAGCCGTATACAATCTGGTAACTCTAAAAATAATCTGTATATTTGTTCGCATTCAAAAGAACAGTGTATGGAACAATTATATAATTATCTGCCGCGCGAGTTGGTTACCTTTATTTTGGTGACTTTATTTTCTCTTCTTATCGGTTTGTCGCAGCGTAGAATCAGTCTGAAACGAGAAGGAGAAACCACGCTTTTCGGTACAGACCGTACTTTTACTTTTATCGGTATATTGGGATATCTGCTTTATATTCTTGATAAAGCAGATATGCGTCTCTTTATGGGGGGCGGTTTGATTTTGGGGATATTGCTCGGGCTGAACTATTACGTCAAGCAGTCTCAATTTCATGTTTTCGGGATTACTACTATTATAATAGCCCTGATTACTTATTGTATTGCTCCCATTGTAGACACGCAGCCATCGTGGTTTTACGTGATGGTAATTGTGACTGTATTGTTACTGACAGAATTGAAGCATACCTTTACTGAGTTTGCCCAGCGTATGAAGAATGACGAGATGATCACTCTTGCCAAGTTTTTGGCTATCAGTGGAATCATTTTGCCGATGTTGCCCGACAAGAACATCATTCCGGATATCAATCTGACTCCCTATTCCATATGGTTGGCTACGGTGGTGGTTTCCGGTATCTCGTATCTGTCTTATCTATTAAAGCGTTATGTGTTCCGTGAGTCGGGAGTATTGGTTTCCGGTATCATCGGCGGATTGTATAGCAGTACGGCCACCATCTCTGTATTGGCACGTAAAAGCCGTAATGCGCATTCCGAACAGGCTACGGAGTATGTGGCTGCCATGTTGTTGGCTGTAAGTATGATGTTCTTGCGATTTATGATACTTATTTTTATTTTTAGTCGTGAGATATTTGTCAGTATCTATCCTTATTTGCTTATTATGGCTTTGGTAGCTGCTGCTGTTGCCTGGTTTATTCATTCCCGGCGGAAGAAAACGGATGGTACCGAAAGTCTGGATGAAGAAGAGGACAGCAGCAATCCGTTGGAGTTCAAAGTTGCTTTGATTTTTGCGGGGTTATTTGTCGTTTTTACGGTGCTTACTCACTATACTTTGATTTATGCCGGTACGGGAGGGTTGAATCTTTTATCGTTTGTTTCCGGTTTTAGTGATATTACTCCTTTTATCTTGAACTTGCTGCAAAATACGGGCAGTGTGGCTGTGTTGGTTGTTACGGCTTGTAGTATGCAGGCTATTGTGAGCAATATTCTGGTGAACATGTGTTATGCCTTGTTTTTTTCCGGGAAAGAGAGTAAGCTGCGTCCGTGGATTTTAGGAGGATTCGGGTGTGTAGTGGCAATAAATGCTGTGTTGTTATTGATTTTCTATCTATTGTAATCCGTTGATATTTATGGGAATAAAAAAGTCCGGGCGATGTACACCCGGACTTTTTTATTTTCGGAAATTTATTTCTTTATTGAGCATTTCTATCAGAATTGAATATCGTTCATGCTATTTACCAGTAGTTGGTATTTGATAAATCCTCCTGATTTTGATGAATACTTTGTGTAAATGGCTGTAATATCCCCTGTCTTTCCATTTTCCGGCAACGGTTGAAGTGCGAAGTTTGCATAACCGCTTACACGTACAATGTAATTACCTGTCGAGGTAGGATTGCCTTCGTTGTACGAGAACCAGGACGAACCATAGTAGCGCTGATTATTATAACTATACGCATAAGTCGGTGTCAACCCTTCTTCTTCATAATACTTATTGGTATAAACGGCCGTAGTTGAACCGCCCGGATAAGTCGTTTCTAAATATTGGGGGTATTTGTCGTCATCGAATGTTCCTGCTCTGTATTCCAGACCTTCGAAACGAACGAGACGGCCTAAGGCATCATCGTTGAGTTCTGTCTTATAATTGGTTTTATTTACAACCAATGTATCACTTTTGCTTAACTCTCCCAAAGCACCGGTAAAAATATGGGCATTAACCAGTAGTTGGGTTTCAAGATTACGATTGGCATATCCTTTGGCAATATCCGCTTCTGTCGGCATTCCACCCACACTTAACATATAGCGGTAACAGCCAATTGCCAGTCCTTTGGTCTTTACGAATATTTCCTGTCCGGGATGATAAAATACATAGTTGCTAACCATTAGCTTCAGTTCGATAGCCGATTCTGAATCTTCATCATAAATATATACCGATTTATAAACGTTGCCTGCCTGGTCGCTTGAGATTACTTTACCATGGATAACGTAATCTTCTGTGATCTCAAGAGTCTTGCCTAAACTTGCGGCACCGTTGCCGTATACATCGTAGAATAGTTGCTTGAAGTCTTTGATCGAGATCAAAGTTTCATTGGCAAAATCCTCTTCAGTCCATACTTTCGCCGGAGTTGGATCGTCAAAGTCGTTATAGCAGCTCGTAAAGCCTAATACGATCGCTGCCATCATGCATATTTTCAATATTTTGTTCATAGCTTTCATTTTTTATTCGTTACGTTACTTAGAACCGGAAATAAATATTCATATAATAGGTCGTACCGAACATATAGAAATATTTCGAATCGAACGGCTGGTACGTCTGATAATTTTCATCTTTGTTCTTGAGTAGACGTACTTGCTCATATCCACCTGTCTTGATATCCTGATTATTGAGCAGGTTCTTTACTTCAAGGCTGAATCCAAGTGTATAGATCCGGTTGATGTACCAGTTCTTACCGATGCTGGCATTGAGGACACAAGCCGGATCGAACTTCTCCTGATGGCGTAATTCGCGGATGTCTTCTTCTGTCATATTACGTGATAAAACAGCGTCCGTACGGTAGAGCGGGCTCATGGACAAATACATATTGTTGTAGTAATTCAAGTCTACGGAAGCATAGAGGTTTTTACGGCTGCGATAAGATAAACCGATGTTCATAGCTGTCTGCGGAGTGCTTTCTACACGGAAGTTTTTCCAGTAGACCTTACCTTGATTTTTGATTTCGCCACTGTTATCCTGTATCTGTACATAGTCGGGATTGGAATCATAAGTAAACTGCCCCCAACTGATAGCTCCGTTCAAAGACAATCCTTGATAAAGAGGTATAGAAGCAGCTACTTCCAGACCGAAGTGACGCTTGTCGATACCGCTCATTGCAAAGTTAGAGAAAGTGGACTCCACGTCATCATAGTACGACAGTACTTTTGTCTGATCCATGAACTTCGTATAATAACCGGATACACGTGCCTTGATATCTCCTATACGCAGGTTGTAGGATGCGTCTACACCGAATACTTTTTCAGCGGAGATACCCGGAGTAACGGAGTTACGCGTACGTGGAGATACGAATGCCGCCTGGAATGCCGGCGCATCCTGCATATAGATAATACTGGCATCGATAGAGTGGGCTGCCGAGAATTTATAATTGAAATTAGCTTTCAGTTTATACGTCAGGTAATTCAACTTTTGGGAGTCGCCTTGTGAATTATCGAGGAATAACCCCTTTTTCCATAAACCATGGCGCCACAAGGTAGAGTGTCCCACCTCACCACCAAGGTTGATACCAATACCTTTGAAACTTGTTTCATACATAGCCCAAGCGCGAGCGGTGAGGTTATTGCCATAATAGTCATAACTGTATTTGTCTCCTTCTTTGGCTGCACGGGCATGACCGTATTGCTGGTAATAATCCATATCATTCTGGTAGGGAACCGGATTAAGACCACCCATGTCACGTTCTGCAAACTTGTCTACATCCACCCAGTAATCACCGCCTAATAAGTCTTTAACTTCGCTGTAATATTCAGTACGGTTGCGACGAAGGTTCACCCCGCCGTTGATTTTGGAATTGTTGCGTAGTTGGTGTGAGAATTGTGTATAGAAATTCCAGTCCAACTGATCGGTATGGCGTTCTTCGATCATGTTGATGGCACGGCGTCCGGAGCCATACAGCGAGTTCTCCGGCTGATTACGGTTGATGTCATACAACTGATCCCAATTGATGTGGCGTATGTTGTTTGTATTGGTGCGCCATGCTTCGTCGAGCCATGCACCGATTTCTGTGCCATTGTAGAAACTCGGCAGATAGCGATAGTAATCGGGACGTGGGTCCGGACCACCATACCATGTCAGTGCAGAATAACCATTCTTTCCGAAACGTAAGGAACTGGCAATATTCAATTGAGAACGATCGGTGATATCGAACGTATAATTAAGCATTGCGATGGGCTCGTGATAATTACGTACACGTGCATTACGGCGTTTGCCGTCCTGCCATCCCCAGTTGGGGTTATAGTAATTGTTGCCTACCAGGTCATACGCTTCTTGGGTAGAGGCCTGTTGTGCTCCGCGCTCCGTAGGAGTACCCAAAACAGTTAGTCCTAAACGATGTTGGGTGTTAAACTGTTTTTCGACAGCTGCAAAGTAGCCGAAAGCGTTATAGAAAACGCCGTCTACGTAAGAATTGCCTCCTTGACGGGTTGAAACGGAAAAGGCATATGACCAGCCGTTGTCCTGTTGCCCGGATGAATAAGTTAGCATGCCACGGAAACGATACATAGAATTACCGTTTACTACACTGGCACGTAATCCTTTACGCATTTGTGAAGGGCGGGTGTTGATATTGGTCGTACCGGCAATGCCACCGATACCCATATCACCCATATTTAATCCGGAGGTGATTTCTTGATTACGGGTAGCGTCATTCAAGCCGCTCCACAATGACCAGGGAGTATACCCCGTCATAGCATCGTTAAGCTGGATACCGTTCATATAGACATCCGAATATTGTGAATCGTAACCACGGACATTGAAGCGCATCTCACTGAATTTATAAGATGCGATGTTATTGAAAACATCTTTTGATGCGGACAGTGATGAAGGTAATGACTGGGCATCATCCAAAGTCTCAGTATCGAACTCTGCAAATACGGCATCGTCCAACATCATTGTGTTTTCGGGTACCATGATTACGAGATTGATATCTCTCATCATTTGGTCTACACGGACGGCAATGGTCAGCGATTCGAATTCGGTTGCTTCAAAAGTAAGTGAGTATTCGCCTTTCGCCAATTTATCAATCTCAAAATTACCGGTTGCATCGGTTGTTGTCGTAATATCGCCGGGTGTTAAGGTGACCTTTACACCATCGATAGCCGCACGCGTTGTACGGGAAACGACTTTACCTTTAACACCGCCACCCTGTGCAAAAGCCGTCAGCGAAGCCAAAGATAACACCATAATCAGAAATGTTTTTATTCTCATAAATATTGAAGATTTTTATTTACCTATATAGATATATACGGGGAAGTGATCACTGAAACCTCCCTGAAAATTATTGCCCACATATGTACGCAACGGATATCCCTTGTATTGTCCCTCTTTTTGCACCATGTATCGTTGCTTAAAGATATTGCCATAGAATTTGGAGCCGGGTGCTTTCTGAAGCTGGAGCTTACCGGTCGAACCTTTAGCCAGATTCTCACTCATGACAATGTTGTCGAAAATATTCCATGCATCACCATAAGCCAGTGAACCGAATCCGGCTTTCAGCATGTCTGCATATGGATTGTACATATCTCCCTTCTTGAGATCTTTCAGTTTGAATTTCGCACCCAATCCTTGAGCGATGCTCTTGTCTGTCGGATCATCGTTAAAGTCTCCCATTGCAATGATTTTGGTGGCCGGATTTGCCCGTAACACGGAGTCGGCAATACTGCGCATTTGTTCTCCTACCGCGATGCGTTTAAACTCCGAAGCTTCTTTGCCTCCCAAACGTGAGGGCCAGTGTGCTACCATGAAGAAGAAAGGCTCATCTTCGATCGTTCCCCACATGGTAAGGATATCACGCGTTTTGAAATGGGGTAGCGAAGGAATGACTGTTTTTACGGGATACTGTCCTTCTATTTTGAACACATCCGGTCGGTAAAGGAATGCCACATCCACACCACGTGCTTCCGGTGAATCAAAATGGGCGATTCGGTAATTAGCCGGTGCCAGTTTGGGCGTTGCTACGATGTCTTCCAGCACGCCTCTGGTCTCTACTTCGGAAACACCGATTACAATCGGATAATTCTTATCGATGGCTGCAATATCAAAAAGTACCCGCTCTGTGTTGTTGAGCTTTTTGTTATATTTGGCTGTATTCCATTTCTTGGGGCCATCAGGAGTGAACTCGTCATCCAGAACTTCGGGATCATTGATTGTATCAAAGAAGTTCTCGAGATTATAGAAAACCACCTTATAAGGCTTCTGTGCGAAACTGAATGAAATCAGTAACACAAAGAAAATAGAAGGAATCAATAGCTTTTTCATATGCCAGAGTTATTAGTTAATTCCCCACTGCGTAGGGTTATTTTGTTGTTTTACAGAAGCGGATACTTGTGGGAAAAACGTGAAACCGGTTTTGGCCTCGATATCGGCAACTTTAGTGCAAATAGACCGGGGAATGTCCTGTCCGTAGGATTTATGTTCCACCCAGAATCCGATAGAGATCAGCTCGTCTGCCGAACAATCTTTGATTGCTTTGCCTGTCGAACCACTTTTGGTACGCAATAATACCTTATAGTAGTTTGACGGGAGTGATACAATGTTGCCGGCTCCGTCGTACGTCGTCGCATTTGAATCGAAATACACACCGGTTACTACATATAAAGTATCGGAGCATTTATTGTTGCGAACTTTGTTTTCAAGATTGGCCCACATATCCTGATTGAGTCGGTTCAATTGTGGAGTCATATTCGACATATAGAATGTTTGAGCATTCAATTCATTAGTCGCCAGACGGTCTGCGGAAGGTAATTGATGCCCCCGGTCATAGCTACCTCTATACGACTTGTCTATGCAGTTTGCCTGATAGGCTATGGGGATGATGGGGTCAAACGCCCATGCGTCTGTCCGCTTGCCCGATCCTGTCAGATAGGCATTATGTATCGGATAGGCAACCCATAATGCGGCCTTCTTCGTCTTGTCGAAGCAAATGGAGTAGTTACGGACTGTTTTATTGTTACTTAATGGCCCGTAATGTGTAACGTATTGATAATTTGCATTCTCTTTACGTTCCGGCAGTTCTACCCATGCTCCGAAAGCCGGTAAGTTCTGTTGCGATTCGGCCATTTGAACAAGGCTGAAGGTTTGGGGTTCTTCTCCTGCAAACCGAAGAGATAGTTTAGCCTGGCGTTGCTCTCTCCCTGTGTTGGATTTATAATATACATACAGTACATTTAATCCGTCATTTATTGTGCCATGTTTGGAAGAGTTGGCATAATCTTTACTGCTGAACGAGAACCATCCGCTTCCTTCGGTGATTTCTGCATCCCATTCAGTTCCTGTTGTACCTGTTATGATAATTGCTGATGATCCTTCGGATGAGCTTACCGTTGAAGAAACTTTCCAGTAGGCATCATTCGGGCTTTGTGCTACTTCCGGATCATCACTGCTACAAGAACCTACGCACAGTATCAACACTGTAAGCAAAGCGGTATGTATCGCAGTTGTATAATATTTATGAATTGATGTCATTTATAAATTGTTTTAAAGCCTCTCCCCAGCCTCCTCCGTGGGAGAGGGAAGCAGATACTCTTGTTTATTAATTAGTTATAAAACTAACTTAACTCCCTCTCTCGCGGGGAGGGCTGGGGAGAAGCATCAATTACTCGTAAGTGAGTTCCCATTTTGTAAACTGGGCGTTATGAGAGCTACTAATATAGATTCTATATTTAGTATTGATGGCTGTTCCTGTTAAATTGTAAGTATAATCCATGTTACCATCTGCCTGATCCCATTTGATCGCTTTTCCACCAGGAATTTCCGTGTTAGAACCGTCTACGATAGCTACCATGACGTTGGTAGATGCTCCGCTACGTGTGGTAGCGGTAACTTTGGTTAACTTTTTGTCTGCGATAGCCGGTAATTCGATGTAGGCTCCTTGTTTTCCGTTTATTATATAAGGAACATTACTGTTCATTGCTTGATAATAACCATTCCCGGTTGAACCTGCAAAAACATAATCGTAACCACCGAATGAGAATGTTTGGGCTTCTACTTTTATTTCCGTTTTTAATTTAGGGAATGTACTTGGATAATTGGCTGCGTTTGTTAAATCTACAGAAATTACTGTTTGGTTTCCACTACCTTGTCCAGAAACGCTTACGGGCACAGTAACTGTATTACCGTTAGTAAGTGAAATGGACAACGTTTGATTTTCAGGATCTGTACTGTTGTTTGCTTCTGCTACAACTGTGATTTTATTACCATCTACTGTAGAAGATAATATACCGCTTAATCCAGTGGCAGAGATAGTATTACTTCCTTGATTAGCTATCTCAACATCTAAAACTTGGGTACCGCCTGTGGCTGGGAAACTCACAGGAGAAGGAGTCACTTTGATAATTGTAGGATCTGTAGAGTTAAAACCGATAACATCTTGCAGGTTACGCGGTACGAGTTGACTATTGTTTTTATAGACTGCCGCCAAACCAGTGATGTCGCTTTCTGTTTTTACAAATGGCTGATTGGCAAATGCCGGTGAGTCTTCTTTACAAAATACAGCGAATGTAATGCCACCCGCAGTGAAAGCATGAGTATCTTGACTTCCCCAAATACCGGCATTTTCAGGTGTTGCATTCTTTATCGTTACTGTCATTCCTTGATATTCTGTAAGTTTATCTGCGGTAATGATAATTGGAGTGATAGCTGCTGTTCCTATTTTTTCAACTTTTGCCCAATTGTCAGTTTGAGAACCGGTTACTTCGTACATACCATTGTAGTTTACTGTTTTAGCAAGGCCTTTATAAAGAGTGACTTTTACTTTATCTCCCTGCGTAAGTTGTAATGTAGCTGGATCTACTTGACTTCCGAGGAGAGTAATACCATTGCCTGCCGCAGTTGCTCCTTCCGTTGCGAGAACAAGGTTGTTATTCGTATAGTTTCCACCTTCCGTATTGCTTTGTACAACAGCTTCGAATGTACGGTCAGTGGTAGCATCTACTGGAGTCTGCGTAGTAGTCATCATTCCTATAAGTTCAGGAATGGTAATTGGTTTTGTTTCTCCCGGTTCCGGTGGAGTAACATTCCCTAAATCGATTTCCTGACCTCCATTACCTGTGGACAAAGTGATGTCGTCAAGACGGATAGCGGATGCTGCTAATGCAGTGAATTTAATGTATAATTTGGCTGAAGTTTGTTTAAGTGTGAAGTTTGCCGTTGCAAAAATCCAGTAAGGTGTTTCGGCATCGCCATTATTTTTAGTGTAAGTTACGGGAACCCATGTATTGCCATCCCCGCTCAGTGATACTGTGAACTTACTCGGATCGAAGGTGTTGTCATAATCGGTAGCTCCTTCTGCTTTGTATGAATAGCTTGCACCAAACGTCAGTTTTAGATTGGTTTGTTCAGTTGTCAGTGCAATGTCACCGATAACAAAATCTGCGGGTAGTGTACCGAAAAAGACAACATTGGGACCGGAAGCTCCGTCATAGGCACTCGGATTATTGTTGGGCAATCCACTGGATCTAATGGTCGCTTTCTGACCGGAATATGTTACATTGGCGGCTCCGATACCGGTTTTAGCCCATCCTTCATATGCATCAACATAGGGATAAGGGTTTGTTACGGTAGTACTACCCACTGTTTCGTGATAAATTACTTCTGCCGGCACGATATTACCGCTTGTAATTTTCACCGTTTCTGTCATCAACGGCCCTACTTTATTTGAAATTTGAATATCGATGTTGGCTTCATCGTTGATTCCTTCCGGGATGCTAACTTGAATGGTGGCACTGCCATCGCCTTCAGTTGCGGAGAGAGTAACCCAAGATTTGTCATCTTTCACTGTTGCCGTCCAATGACGGTTGGTTAAGATCTCAAAAGATGCTTGGCTTCCTTCGGCAGGAACGCCATCTGTGGTAAAGATCAGACTTGTAGGAGAAACTTCCAGAAAAGGAGCTTCTGTGTCATCATTGTCATCGACACAACTTACAAAAGTTGCTGTGGCAATCAGGAGTATTGTCCCAAAAAACAACTTCAGAAAATTTAGATTCTTCATTGATGTTAAAAAATAAAAGTTAATATTCGTGGCATATAATATATATTTTTTGCCACAATTGAGTAGGCAAAGATATATTATTGAGCTGAATAAACAAAGGTTAGTAATCCTATTTTATATTACATTTTGGTTAATTTTTTGCTGTAAAACATGTAAAAGACTGAGGCAAAGTGACTATTTGATAATGTCTCTCCTGTGATTACTCTATATTGTGTATAACAAATGAAAAAACAAAAGGTTTTTATTTCTTGAAGATGTTCATTATTGCTTGACTTTTTTTGTTTTTTTAGTCATATGGTTGTATTCTTTTATTTTTATTGAAAATAAAGTTTTTGATATAGAAAATAGAAGAGAGTGTTTGATTGCCGAATAGGATTCTTGCGCCTTTTTTGTCTTTATTTATTGTTGCTTTCTAAGTGAGGAATATTGCTGTATTAGTCCTTTTGGTTATGAAAATGTGATACAAACAGTAAGATGGATAATTGCTTGGTTATTAGCTCTTTATGTTGGTGCCGTTTTCCTCTATGAGAAAGAGGGTGAAACTCGTAGAGAAACGACTCGTTCCTCTACGACCAACGGGATGTCTCTCTACGACCAATAGATCGAGTATTTCGTTTAATGAGACAAATGTTATTGAAGAAAACTATTGTCCTCTCTTGTATTTGTTTGATTAAATTGTTTTTTTTATTCTTATTTCCCTTAGTTTGAAGTTTGCATATTATACGTAGAAAATGGACTTTACATCATATTTTGGTAAGGGTGCTACTTTGATAATTATTTTAACTTGTTTTTTTAGGCCTCTTTTTTTATTCCTTTTTGTCTTTCTTAACTCCGAAAATTTCGTATCGGAGGATAAAGGCTCTACTTTTGTCAAAACCTTGTAACAAAACATATGATTTTTCGTCTTATAGACTATAAACTTCAACAAAGACAATATGAAAGGCAAACTACTACTATTGATGTTGCTTATTGCATCTTGTGCAAGTTATGCACAAAACACGACTACCTCTTCTTATATAGTAAAAGGTATCCTCGTCGATTCACTGACTCTGGAGGGGGAACCCTATGCTACTATTAAAATAGTGGAGAAAAAAGCTCCGGATAAAGCGGTGAAAATGGCTGTAACCGATATGCAGGGAAATTTTAAAGAGAAAATGAATGCTCAGCCGGGGATGTATGTTATTACAATTACTTCGATTGGGAAAAGCACCGTCACTAAAGATTTTGAAGTGAAATCGGGTGAGAAAGAAGTAGATCTGGGAACTTTGTATACTTCGGAGGCTACCAATGAGTTGGGAAGCGTTGAGATTGTGGCTCAAAAACCGTTGGTTAAAGCGGATATTGATAAAATAGAATATAATGTGCAGGATGATCCGGATTCAAAAACCAATACTGTACTGGAAATGCTTCGTAAGGTTCCTTTAGTGACGGTAGACGGGGAAGACAATATTAAGGTAAACGGTAGCAGCAGTTTTAAGATTCATGTGAACGGTAAGCCGGATAATATGATGAGCGATAATCCGGTAGACGTTCTTAAAAGTATGCCGGCTAATACGATTAAACACATTGAAGTGATAACTAACCCCGGTGCAAAATACGATGCTGAGGGAGTTGGTGGAATTCTTAATATTGTGACAGTAGGTGGTAGCGGTTTTAAAGGTTATACGGCTACTTTTACCGGAAATGGCAGCAATACCGGTGGTGGAGGAAGCTTGTACACTACTATTAAGAAAGATAAACTGACGTTGTCGGCACGTTATAATTATAATGCAAATAATTCTCCTCGAAGTTATTCCAGTTCCACACAGCGTCAGACGCAAACTATATCCGAGGGAAAGCAGGAAGAAACAGTGATTCAGTCCGAAAGTTCCAGTAAGGGAAAGAACCGTTTTCAGAGTGGTAATTTGGAAGCCAGTTATGAAATAGATACTTTACGGTTGATAACAATGGGTTTTGGTATGTATGGTGGAAATAATGATGGGACGGGTTACGGTGAGACGGTGATGAAGAATGCCGATCCTGCTTTTTCGGGAGTACCCTACTATTCTTATGAAAGTGATAATGAGAATGATGGTTCATGGTATTCCGTTCGCGGCAATATCGATTATCAGCGTACTTCCCGTAAACTTAAAGATCGTATGTTTACCCTTTCTTATAAGATAAATGCAAGGCCGAGTACCTCTAACTCACGGTATGGTTATACGCTTAATCATGTAGAGCCGGGCTGGGAAGACTACGTGAATAAGACACTTGCCGGTCAACGTTCTGATGGGAAACAGAATAGTTCGGAGCATACTTTTCAGGCTGATTATACTACCCCTATTGCAAAAATTCATACGCTTGAAACGGGGTTGAAATATATTATTCGTAATAATCATAGCGATAACAACCGTTATGATAAAGATGAAAATTATGATGAGGACAGAAGTAGCCATTATAAACATTTGAATGATATTTTGGCGGCATATGTCAGTTATGGTATTAAGGTGAAGAAGTTTTCGGGTCGTGCCGGTGTGCGTTATGAAAGAACAATGCAGGATGTGAAATATACAGAGAAGCCGGAGCAGAGTTTTGATGCGGATTTCAACGATTGGGTGCCTTCTGCCAGTTTGGGATTTAAAATTACGGACATGTCGAATATTCGTTTGGGATATAATATGCGTATCTGGCGTCCCAGTATCTGGTTTTTGAATCCTTACTTGAATGATTCGAATCCGGCTCATGTCACTCAGGGAAATGCTTCATTGGAAAGTGAGAAAAGTCATGCTTTTAATCTGAGTTACAGTAACTTTACGCAGAAATTTAATATAAATATGTCTTTGAACTACTCGTTTAATAATAATGGTATAGAGCGGGTGACCAGTTTGATGAATGATAAAGATATTCCCGGCTTAACCAGCTACACAGGTAAGGAGGTGCTTTATTCCACTTATCAGAATATAGGTAAAAGCAGCTATTTGGGTTTGAGTGGCTATGTCAATTGGAATGCTTCTCCGAAAACTCGTGTATATCTTAATCTTTGGGGAGATTATTCACGCTTAAAGAGTCCGTCTCAGAATTTAGAAAATAGTGGCTGGAGTGTATTTGCTTATGGTGGTGTACAGCAAACTTTGCCATTGGATATCCGTCTTAGTGTGAATTTGATGGGTAGCACTCCGTATATCTCTCTACAAGGTAAGGGTAGCAGTTACTATGACTACAGTGTGAGTGTCAACCGTTCTTTTCTCAAAGAAAAACAATTGACAGTGAGTGCTTTTGCCGGTAATTTCTTCAAAAAATACATGAAAAATAAGAATACGCTGACCGGTGATGACTTTTGGCAGGAAAGCACTTCGCGTTATTCGCGCCAACGTTTTGGGGTTAGTGTGAGTTACCGGATCGGTGAGTTAAAAGCCAGTGTGAAGAAAGCTGCCCGTTCTATTGAGAATGATGATGTGAAAGGCGGCGAAGGTGGTGGAGGCCAGGGTGGCTCGAATTAAAGAATGCGAACTGTGCCCTAAAAGTAAGACAAGACATAAAACTTTTAGGGCGCAGCTCAAATTAGGAACGTGGGCGATTTTTTTATTTATATGAGTCTTGATGCACTTGCTGTTCTCTTCTGTCCGCTCGTTATTTCTTTAAATACAAAATGAAAATCAGAGTTCTCGGATTATTTAGCCTTGAGTGGTAGGTGAAGTGCGAATTTGTTCTTCTTTCTGCACATTTGTTTTTTTTGCCATTTCAAATTTTATTTTCAACTCCGTCTTTTCCTCTATTAGCTTTTCTATTTTCAAATCTTTCTCCCGCAGGTATTGTATTAATTCCGTTAATGACGGGCTGTTCTCTGTTTTTGCAGTTGTTTCCTGTTTAATCATCTCTCCTTTTCCGGTAATTAGCCATTCTGCATTTATCCAAGTAAATGTTTGAAGTATTTTAGCAAGGATGTCAAATCCCGGTTTATTTCTCCTTTGTACAACAATTCCTCTAATTGTTTGGTCTACAACCCCTATTTTCTTGGCAAATGAGGATACGTTAAGGCCGGCATAGTCTATTATTTCTTGTAATCTATCAATTATATCCATAGTTTATTAAAAAAATAATCAATTAATTGTTTTGAAGTTTCAAATAAATGTTTGATATTTGTGCCGTAATACGGCTATAATACGGCTAAGTTACTAAAAAAACAGCATTGATAGTGCATGTTGCGCGACTTTTAAATGATTGATAAGTAAGAGTTTGAAGACGGAATTGTACACAAATAGATAGCATATGGAACTTAGTGTTTAATAATATATTATTAATGTAATTTTTTTATTTATGAGAAAAAAGTTTGTTAAAGTGATGCTCTTCGGAGCGTTAGCGCTTACAGTTAGTGCGTCCTTTGTAGGCTGTACGGACTATGATGATGATATTAAAAATCTGCAAGAACAGATTGATAATATCAATAAGAAAGAACCGGGAGTTACTACGGCAGAAATGTCAACAGCGGTATCTTCGGCTATTAGTGCCTTGAAAACAGAACTGGAAGCTGTTATTGCCGGTAAGGCTGATAATGCGGCTGTTGTGGCATTACAAGATAAGGTTAGGGAACTGGAAGCTGCCCTTAATAACAAAGCGGACGCTTCGGCTATCCAGGAACTGATAGCGCAGATTGGAGAATTGTCTGAGGAGGTGAACTCGGTAAAAGGCTCTTTGGAGGATTCTAAAACAAAACTTGAGGCTGAAATAAAGGCGCTGGAAGACGAGTTGGCTAATGTAGCTGATGCTGCTGAAATGGAAGAATTGGCTAAAAAACTTACCGAGGCACAGAATCAGCTGAAAGAGTTGGAGGAAAAAATAAGCGACAATGCCGGGGAAATTGTGAAACTGACAACCCAAATAGGACAGTTAGCTGAGATCCAGGCTTCCATCGAAGCGTTACAGACATCTAATCAGGCTTTCCAGACTGCAATAGATGAACTAAAAGCAGCACAAGGCAACAACATAACAGAAGCAGATTTGTCGAAAGCGTTGCAAGCTTATCTGACTAAAGATGAAATCGCTAAGTTGTTGGATAACAAGATGCTTGATTATCTGACAAAAGAGGATTATGCAAAGAAAGAACAAGCTATTTATGATTATGTAAATAATACATTGACGGCTAACATAATGGCAAAAGTGAATGCTGCTTATGTGAGTTTGGATAAATATAATAAAGATCTGAAAGAGATCAATGAGAAGTTCTCCAGATATGTTGACTCGGAGAGTTCGGAATACAAAAAACTTGTGTCGGATGTTACGGCTTTGAACAACTATAAAACTGAGACATTGCAAGCTCTTGTTGACTTGGTGAATGGTACTTCCGATAAAGAAGGGTTGAGTAAACAAGTGGCAGATTTGGTTGCTGCAATGGGAGAAATCACAGATTTGTCACAGACTTTGAGTGGATATGTCAAATCTACCGAATTGACAAACTATGTTAAAGAGGCGGATCTGAATGATAAGATAGAGGCATATTTGAGTGAATCGATGGAATCGGCTGAATCTACGATGCAAACTTTGGAAAAAAGACTGGAGGCCCTTGAAATAGGTGTGAAAGCAATGATACAAAGCATTGTATACGCACCTCAGACTGTTGGCGGCGTAGTTGCATTTAACTCGTTGGAGGTAGAGGATACGGGAGTGACCCCGAACAAGAATGTAGTTGTTGCAGAGGATAAATCATTGAATATATCTTTCCGTGTATCTCCAGTATCTGCTGCAAAAGTATTCTTCGATAAATATGATTATAGTTTTGAGGGACATGAAGTAGCGTCTCGTGCTGCCGGAAAAATTGAGTATTTGAATGTTGAGAGCAGTAGTGTCGATGAGGCAACCGGAATGGTTAACTTTGTGGTCTCAACGGGAATTTCTGCAGGTAAGAGTTATGCCATCTGTATGCATGTGACTCCTAAAGCGAAAGTCGGTGAAGTTGATAATGATGATAATTTGACGGATATTACATCTAATTACTTTGTTGTAAGTAAGTCTCTTACTAAGATTGAAACAATTGTATTAGAAAGTCCTGCTAAAGCAGAAAATACATTATATTATAATAATGAAAATTCGGCTATTAATTATGCGGAAGGTATAAAATATGTTATCAATGGCGGTCATGTAAATTTGGAAAATTATGATATGAGTAAATTCTCCATTGAATATAGCGTCACTAATGAAAATTATTTCTCTATTGGTAAAGCAGAGGGTATATTAAAACCTGCTAACTATAATTTGGCCAGTTATGTAGATCAGACTGCTACGGCTACTGCCACAGTGAAAATAGAAGGTGTGAAACGTACTTTCCCGACTTCATTTGCTGCTGTTACAATTAAAGAAGAAACTTCTATAGCCGAGACAACTTGTGATTATGGCACTTTGGAGGTAGCATGGAAGAATGCTGAGCAAACTATTCCGGCTTCTAAATTTGATTTAACTAAGATCTATGACGAAGCCAATATAACAGCTACCGCTTTCAAACAGCTAACCGCATCTTATGACGAAACTGCTGATGTACATTTTGTAGTTGGAACAGATAATGTTTTAAGTGTCGCTATTGCTGCTAATACAGCAGGCGGTGAGCATCCGATTCAGGTGATATTTGAAGGAAATGGAAAGAAGATTACCGTAAAAGCGAATGTGAAGATTACTTACAATGAGGTTTCTTTGACTACTAAACCTGAACTGTGGGAGGGTGATAAAATGAATGGTACTGTCATTTTCACTCCTACACTGGATGACCAATTTAGGCCGAGCACCATTGCTCTTTCAATGGATTTGACAACTCTCTTTGGAAATTATACGGAGGTATATAATGATGTAACAGCAGCAGGCGGTACAGTAACTCTTAATGTTCAAGATTTGGCTGGATTCAACGGTGCTGTATCATTCGAAAATAATGTAGTAACTATTAATCCATCTAAATATAGTGGAAAGGACATTGTGATTACAAGTGATGTTAAGTTTGGTAATACTACTGTGGATGCTAGCAAAGCTACGATTAAAGTCGTTAATGTCAGTGGTACTTGGAAACCCGGAAAACTTGAAGTAACTTTAACAGATAAGGCTGCTAAGATAAATGTGTTAGAAGGATTTTCTTGGATTGATTTCAGAAATAAAGTAATGTGGGCAGACGGTGCGGATGTTGAAGGCGGTACTGATTTTGCAGACGGTGTAAAAGGTTTGGCGGTATACGGTTTAACTGCTCCGACTTGTACGCTTACTGCTGCCGATGGTACTGAATGCCCGTATTTGAAGTTCGAGAATGGTGAAGTATATTTCACTGAAGCTGGTAAGACTTTCGGATTTGTACAACCGTATGAGGCTAAAGTGACGATTAATGTTACTTCTCCATGGGGAGAAATAGCTGGAGCTACTCCGTCTAATACGGAAATCTTAATTACAATCCCTGCATTGGTACAATAAAATATAATTAATCGGATTTAGTTCCCCTTTGTCTAAAGTGGGAACTATCCGATTTTTTTCTACTGATTCAGATATAATGTAGAATATGATATATTGTTTGTTTCTAAAATTGCCCCTTGTGACAAGCCGCAATTTTAATATGTCAAGCTATATTTTCATCTCTACCAAAGTAGCTTGGCGCTTGGATAGAAAGGCACTTCCACACATCCCGGAAGTGCCTTCTTTTTTTATTTATTGAACCCCAACTTTTTCAATCCGTTCTGTACATCCGGATGGCTCATAAAGAGTTTCCATAACAGTCCAGTCCGGTAGTTTTCGATCATTACGGCTATGGGGCCTTGGTCGATGGCAAGATAGCGTTGCGGATACCAGTTGTCTGTTTCGCTGAAGGCATCATAAAAGCCATAGGGGCCGAATAGTTTGTCTCCCATATCATAAAGATGTCTCATCACTTCGAGAGAATATTCCGGTGTATAGACGATGGACGATAAAGCAGCCGTAGGGGTGATTACTCCTGCATCCTCTTTCTCATTGGGAGCATGTGCGGCGTAGCCGTTTACGGAATAGCTGGCGGTCAATCCCCAACAATTCGGGCCGAAACCTTTGTAATGTTTCGGATTACGGATGCAATAGGCGCGGTTGACTAACGTCAGGTTACGCATTTCATTGAAGTAACTCGGACAGTATTTATCTTTCAGTCCTACGGGATCCAATCCCAAGAAGGAATATTGCGCCCAGAAGAGCGGACCTGCTTCGCTGCCTTGATAACGAAGGTGAAGTTCGATACCCTCTACTTTATGCGGAGATACGATGGCGCCATTCTGTGCCCAACCATCATGATATACGGCGGCAGGCACACCGTGTGTGGGCGATGCGGCGGCGAGTATGTACATGATGAGACATTCATTGTAACCATGAACCGGGAAGTCCATCTCCCAGCCGTATTCGGGACTCCAATGCCAGTAGAGTACATTCTGGTTCCCTTTGCGGTACCAGTTCCAATCCACTTCACGCCACAGTTTATCTATTCTTTGCGCCAATGCTTTTTCTTGGGGAGTGCCGTCAATATAATACTGATGTACGGCAAGCAGTCCTTGCATGAGAAAAGCCGTCTCTACAAGGTCGCCGCCATTGTCTTTCTGACCGAAGGGTTTCACTTTTCCGGTCTCGCCATACCACCAATGGGGATAGGCGCCTTTGAAGCGGTCGGCACGTTCGAGAAAAGAAACTATTTTTTCCATGCGTACCAGTCCGTCGGTACGGGAAACGTACCCCCGGTTGATGCCGGCAAGAATGGCCATGATACCAAAACCACTGCCACCCGAGGTGACGACATCCGGTCCGCCGGCAGGATAGTTACCGTCCATATGAATACGTTCCGGGGCGAGACCGCTATTGGGCTCCGCACCATCCCAGAAATATAGAAAGGTTCTTCTTTGTACTGTATCCAGCAGGGCATCAGTAGTGAGACTGTCTGATGGGAGGGAAGAAGTTGATGGAGAGGTTTTCTTGCTGCCCTGACAGGAGTTGGCTGTCAGGAGCAGAAGAAGACCGGAAAATATATAATAAATAACTGGTTTCATTGTTGTTGTTTTTTAGAAGGTGAAGACCTCTCCCCATCCCTCTCCGTGGGAGAGTGAGTTGGGTTAGTCTTATAACTGATTAAATATAATAATTGCTTGAATATCATAACTGATTAAATGCAATAGTATCTATACTCCCTCTCCTACGGAGAGGGTTGGGGAGAGGCCTCACTTGGACGTTACGGTGAATGCGGCTGTTTTCACATCCCGGCTGTTGGAGCCTATCATGACTTGGAAGTCTCCCGGCTCTATGACATATTGCAGATCATAATCGTAGAACTTCAACATTTCAGGGGCTATTTTGAAGGTGACAGTACGCGTTTGTCCGGGTTGGAGGTAGATTCTTTCGAATCCTTTCAACTCTTTTACCGGTCGGGTAGTGCTGCCTACAAGATCGCGGATATACAGTTGCACCACTTCTCCGCCGGGCAGCAGTCCGGTGTTGCTGACATCTACGGATGCTGTGATCATACCTTGCATATCCATGCTCGATTGGCTCAGAGAGATGTCGCTGTAAGCGAAAGTAGTGTAGGAGAGCCCGAAGCCGAATGGATAGAGCGGTTCGTTGGTGACATCCAGATAATTACTGCGGAATTTTTCGAACCATTTGCCATCGTGTAACGGGCGTCCGGTATTCTTATGCGCATAATATAATGGAATCTGTCCTACGTTTTGCGGGAAGCTCATTGTCAGTTTTCCACTCGGGTTGACACGACCGAACAGTACGTCACCGATGGCATAAGCTGCTTCGCTTCCACCAAACCAGACATTAAGAATAGCCGGAACATTATCCTGTTCCCAATTCAATATCAACGGGCGGCCGGTAAAAAGCACTAAGACCACCGGCTTGCCTGTGGCTACCAGTTCTTTCAACAGTGTTTGTTGTACATCGGGTAGATTGAGATCCGTACGGCTGCTGCTCTCTCCGCTCATCTCGGATGATTCTCCGAGGGCAGCGACGATTACGTCGGCTTTATTGGCGGTTTCCAATGCTTCTTTCAATAATTCGGCATCCGTACGATTGTCCCGGTTCAATGAACGGCCGAACATGGTAGCGCGTTCTTCGTAAGCAGCGTCGCTTATCAGGTTACTTCCTTTGGCATATAACAGGTTGATGTTCGCACCGTTTTCCATTAAAGGGATGTACCAGGGTTCATTGGGTTGGTTAAGAGGCATTTCATCCATGCGGCTTACCATTTCACGAAGTCCTTCGATAAGCGACGGTGAACGGTCCAGCACGGCTGCCACGCTCCATGTACCCGGCATATTGCTCCGGGTGTCTGCCAACGGGCCGATCACTGCAATGGTTCCGGTGGGTTTCAACGGTAAGGTTTGGTTGTCATTTTTCAGCAAGACAAAACTTTCGGAAGCGATACGGCGGGCGGCATCTCGATGGGCACGCGTAAAGATGTCACGTGCCGGACGTTTCGGATCACAATATTTATAGGGGTCATCGAATAGTCCCAATTTATATTTCGCTTCCAGAATACGGTGGCAGGCGGTATTCAAAGTCATCATAGATACTTTACCCTCTTGAATGGATTTCTTCAGAGTGCCTACAAATCCGTCACTTACCATATCCATGTCCACACCGGCATTGATGGCACGGGCGGAAACGGTCTGTAAATCGCCGATACCGTGATCTGTCATTTCGGATATTCCGGTATAGTCCGTAACGACGAAGCCGTTGAAACCCCATTGACCGCGCAGCACATCACTCATCAACCATTTGTTGGCAGTGGCAGGTATGCCGTCCACTTCATTGAATGAAGCCATTACGCTGCCTACTCCCGCTTCGATGGCGGCTTCGAAGGGGGGGAAATATTCATTGTACATCCGTTGGCGGCTCATGTCTACGGTGTTATAATCGCGTCCGCCTTCGGCAGCACCGTAAAGGGCGAAATGCTTTACGCAGGCCATGATTTCATCGTTCCGTTTCAACTGGTCTGCGAGTTTTTCTCCCTGATACCCCTGTATCATTGCCCGGGCGATAAGCGATCCTAAGAACGGGTCTTCTCCCGATCCTTCGGAGACACGTCCCCAGCGTGGGTCACGGCTGATGTCCACCATCGGGCTGAAAGTCCAGGAAATGCCGTCTGCACTGGCTTCGATCGCTGCAATACGGGCCGATTCTTCAATGGCTTTCATATCCCATGTACACGATAATCCCAATGGAATGGGGAAGATCGTTTCGTATCCGTGGATAACATCCATACCGAATAGTAAAGGTATGCCAAGGCGGGAATTTTCTACCGCTAATTTTTGTACATCCCGGATTTTTTCCACTCCTTTCAAATTGAAGAGTCCGCCCACTTCACCGCGTTTGATTCTTCCGGCAATGTCGCTGCTCTTTGCCTGTCCGGTGGTGATGTCTCCGGTGACAGGAAGATTGAGCTGTCCGATCTTTTCATCTACTGTCATTCGCTTCATCAAGGCGTCAATGAAACGATTCATATCCTGTGGAGATTTTTGCGCTTGCATGCCACTAACACCTATAAATGTTGCCGCAAGCAGAATACTGAAAGTTTTTATAAATCTGTTCATGGTTAATAATTAAGGCCTCTCCCCCAACCCCTCCCCGTAGGGAGGGGGGAGAAAGGTACATTTGTAAAATCGAGTGTTATATATTATTGACCTCATTCCTGATAGAATGTCTGATAAGGCATTTTACTCCCCTCCCTACGGGGAGGGGTTGGGGGAGAGGCTTAGTAATTCGGATTTTGCACCAACACCCCTTTAGACTTGTCTATCTCCGTTTGCGGAAGCGGTAGGAGGGCATTCTTGGGCTGGTAGTTCATCTTTCCGGCTTTATGCAATACCTCTTCGGCAATACCCCACCGCACCAGATCATAGAAGCGGTCGAATTCCATTCCCAATTCCACACGACGTTCATGACGGATGGCATCGCGGAGTACCGTTTGATCCAATGATTCCACTTTGGGCAGGACGTTCGGGTTATTGCCTCTCGCACGGGCTCTTACCATTTCAAGATCAGCATTGGCCTCTCCTGTCTTTCCGAGTTCATTGGCGGCTTCCGCAGCCATCAGTACTACATCGGCATAACGGATGAGTCGGATGTTTACCCAAAAACCTTTGTTGGTATATTCACGGCGCATAGCAGGATCGGTATAGGCTTTTTTGTTGAATGCCCGGCCCATGGCTTGCGATACGGGTGATTCGTTATAAGGTGTATTGGTGTTTTCGGGAGTAATCGGGTCTGTCTCGTTTTTGCGGAAGTAAAGAAGGGTAGCGTCCCGGCGCGGGTCTCCCGGTTCGTAGGCATCATATAATTCCTGGGTTGCCATATTCCAACCCCAGCCTAAATCCCATTGGTTGGCACCGCGCACTCCCTGGACTTCACAGAATTGACTGCCTATGACATCGCTGGCCGGTAAGGCTGCCGTGGCTGTACATTGCAGTTCGAAAATAGAACCGCCACTGTTTTCACCTTCGTCCGTAAATATTTTATCATACGGTGTGTTCAGATTGTAAAGGCCGGATGTCATTACGTCATTGGATGCTACATAAAGACTGTCCCAGTTGTTGCGCATCATGAACGTGCGTGCATGGAGCGAACGCGCAGCACCCCAGGTGAGGCGTCCTAAAAACTCGGTAGCCCACTGTTCGGGCAGTAAGGCTTCGGCGCCGGCCAGATCCTTGTCGATTTGCTCATATAGTTTTTCGGCTGTGGTTTTCGGTACATTGGCTTCTGATGAATCGTTTACTTTGAACGTAATCAGAGGTACTTCGCCAAAGGCACGTACCAGATTGAAGTAGCAATATGCACGGAAAAACAGGGCTTCTCCACGGTTCCGGAGGTCTTCTTCGGTTAGCTTTCCGGTAGCTTCTGCTTCATCTATCGATTCGAGAATATCATTACACTGAAAGATAATGGCATAATTCTGGCTCCAGTAAGCCCCGAGTTGTCCGTTAGTAGCCGTATACATAAAGTCGTCATACATTTCTGCTACTTCCGAGCCGTCACTGCTCGTACTGCCTTTCTCTGCATCCTCACTGCGGAAACTGTGAATGGCAAATGCCGGAGTTCCTGCCGTAATATCAAATTTACGCATCATCGTATAGACGTTATAGATCTTACCGTTTACCAAGGCATTCGGGTCATCGTCTTCCGTGAATTGCCCCTGCGGGCTGCGATCCAAGAAATCATTGCAACTTGTCACCATCATCGCCCCAATAGCCAGTGACAAGGATAGTATATACTTATATAATTTCATATCAAAATCAAAATATTTAGTTTATTAATTTCCCCTTTTCTCTCTCTTTCCTTCTCCCCTCTCCATTCTCCCTTCTCCCTTTTTTAAAAAGTCAGGTTGATTCCGAACGTATAAATCGCCGGTACGGGATAACTGCCGTTGTCCACTCCGAAGGCGATGGCCGAACCTCCTAATTCCGGGGTGTATCCGGTATTATGTTTCCATGTTTTCAGGTTTTGCACGTTGAAGTACATTTTCAAGGCCTGCAAACGTATCTTGGAGATGAGAGCCTTATCGAAAGAGTATGCCAGTTGCAGGTTACGGATACGGAAGAACCGTCCGCTCTCTACATAATATTCCGAATTTTCCCGGTTGATGGCATGTTTCGTATTCAATAGCGGCTGACTGTTTGATGTCCCTTCACCATGCCAGCGGTCCAACCGTTGCTCCATGTAGTTGAACTGGGCGAAGTTGTAATTATCCCAGGTACGGTAAATCTGATTACCTCCTTGGCCCATCATTTCAATGCTGAGATCCCAATTTTTATAGGATACGCCCAGCGAAAGTCCGTAAGTGACATCGGGAGTCGGGTCACCGATCATCGTACGGTCTTCCGGAGTAATCTTACCGTCACCGTTCACATCTGCGAATTTCAGGTCTCCCGGAGTGACGGTAGCCAGTGTGTTTTCGGGAGAAGCGTCAATGTCCGCTTTCGATTGGTATACTCCGTCCACTTTATAACCGTAGAAGTAGCCGATGGGGTATCCGGCCATTGTGTAACTTTGATTCTTGTCACCGGCTATGATTGAATATCCTTCCTGCACGAGACTTTTTACCTTATTACTGATGGTCGTCAGGTTGGCACTGATGGAGTATCCCCAGTCGCCGATCTGGTCGCGCCAAGTAGCTGCAAGTTCCACACCGCTGTTTCTGATCTCTCCTAAATTACCGATGCCCGGAATGGTGCCGGCGATGCCCGGGACTTCCGCAAGCAAGTCTTTGGTATTCTTTTTGTAGAAAACTCCTTCAAAGTGTAACCGGTTGCGCAGCAGGTTGGTTTCGAAGCCTACTTCCCAGGCTTCTACCTTTTCCCAGCGTAAATCCGGATTCGGGAGGTAGGCCAGTTGATATCCCGGGTAGATGATGGACGGCTTGCCGAAAACGGCGGAAAAGGCATTCTTCAAAAGCGGTTCTGCCGGATAAGCGGAACTTAAATTCTGATTACCTAAAGTACCCCATGAACCTTTCAATTTCAGCATATCCAACCAACTGATATCTTTCATGAATTCTTCTTCGCTTATCAGCCAGCCTGCGCCCACGGAATAGAAGTTCTGCCACTGGTTTCCGGTGTACGAGAAAGCTGACGAACCGTCCCGGCGGTAAGAACCGTTGAACAGATATTTTCCTTTATAATTATAGATCACGCGGGCCAGCATGGATACGGTGGTTCGCTCCCACTGTGTACTTCCGTTAGTGGCGGTAGCCGCATCGCCGATACTGACGAACCATTTATCGGGATCATCGGGGATAACAAGACCGACTCCCTGTTTACGAGCTCCGTCGAGTCTGCTTAGCGAGTTGTAATAAGTTGTGAAACCGGCTGTAGCAGTAAGGTCATGTGCGCCGTCGGCAAAACTGTTGGTGTATGTCAGTACATAATCGCTCTGTACCTTCGTCTCATTCTGCTTAAACTGGCTGACTTCTGTCTTACCGGTTCCCAAAGTCGAAACATTTCCTTTTACCGTCGGGTCGTATACCTTAATAATAGGTATATAGGTTCGTCCGTTGTCCGATGCATAATCCATCGAGAAGGTGGCGCGTGCCGTGAAATGCTTCAAGAAATTTAGCTCTCCGTATACACTGCCCGAAGCCCGGTAATTTTCGGCTTTAGTGGTATTGGCTTTTAATGTTACATCCACCATCGGGTTGTTCATCTGCGCTTTCTGGAATTCGGGCAAGGCGGTGTAAAGACCGTATTCTGCATTGTACACCGGGGCCACCGGAGTGGTGCGGATGGCTCCTAACACCTGTTTGGCATCGGCAGGCAACATACGTGCCCCGTTGAATTGGAAACCTACTTTGAAGTGGTCCGTCACTTTGTATTCATTGCTCGCATTGATCGTCACTTTGCTGAACTTCTCATGCTTGATGTTGCCCTGCTCGTGCGAATATCCTACACCCAAATAGAAACTGTGTTTCTCCGAGGCACCTGTGATGCTGATGTTATTGTTGGTAATAAATCCTGTTTGGAATATTTCATCCTGCCAGTTTGTATCGGCATTCCAGTTGCTGAAATCGAAAAGTGGGTTCTCTTCGTTGGTAAGCTGCTCGGTGTACAGCTCTTTAAATTGTTCGGCATTGGTCATGGCAATCTTGTCTGTCACTGATTTCCAGCCGAAAGAGGTATTGATATTTACCCTTGTCTGTCCCTCTTTGGCCTTTTTGGTGGTGATGATGATCACGCCGTTTGCACCACGTACTCCGAAGATGGCCAGTGATGACGGGTCTTTCAGGACTTCCATCGATTCGATGTCTTCCGGATTGAGGAAGTTGATATTGTCGTTGAAGAGTCCGTCTACGATATATAAAGGTTTGTAACCGTTGATGGAGTTTGTACCCCGGATACGAATCTCCGGATCGTCTCCGGCACGTCCGTTATTGATAATTTGTACTCCGGCTATCTTGCCCTGTAAGGATGATAGTGGATTGGTAGCAGGCTTGTTGGCAATCTCTTCACCTTTTATATTGGTGATAGAGCCGGTCAGGTCACGTTTTTTGGCGCTACCATATCCGATGACAACGGTTTCGGCCAGCATTTGCGAGTCGTCTTTCATTACGACGTTGATCACTGTCTGCAGTCCTACGCGGATGTCTTGTTTCTGCATGCCGACGTATGAGAATTCAAGCACATTTTCCGGCATCACGGAGATAGAATAGTTGCCGTCGAGGTCGGTAACGGTTCCGCTTGCAGTACCCTGTATCAGTACCGAAACTCCGATCAAGGGTTCGTTTTGCGCGTCGGTTACCGTACCTGTCACCGTTTTTGTCTGGGCAAATAGGGGTGAAGCGGTTAGTAACAGACATGCCAAGGCAAGGATACTCCTTAGCCAGGAAAGTTTCTTCTCTTTAAGAAGAGGTTGTAAAGGTTTAGGTCTCATTGCATCAAATTTTACTATTATATGAACTACTTTATTAGAATGTTTTTTCATCCGCCTTCCGTATCGAGCGACGGCAAAAATATTAAAGTGAACAAATAAGTAGTAAAAAAGATTAGGGCAAGCGTGTTAATACTGATTTTTAACACTGAGAGGGGGGATTAATGGGAGAAGGGAGAGGGGAGAAGGAAGAGCTTTTTAGGCGATGAGTTTTATCTTATTGGAACGATGAGTTTTATCTTATTGGAACGGTGAGTTTCATACTGTTGGAACAATGAGTTTTATCTTATTGGAACAATGAGTTCCAATCGCTTGAATCAAACGGAAGAAAGAGAGGAATGTAATAGGCTGCGCTATTATGCTGCATAGCACTTCTCCCCTCTTCATTTTCCCTTCTCCCATTAACTTCCTTCTCCCATTAACTTCCTTTTTTCCATTAACTCCTCTCTTTTTTAGAGGGAAAAACAAGGAAGTATCTCTTTGGCATGTCTCATGCAGTGGAGTATGTCTGCTTCTGTTCCGCAGAATGGTCCTGATTTTTCTATTTTTAGTGTAGACATTGCAGCAGCAAAATGCCCGGCTTCTTCGATGCTTGCTCCGGCTGCCCGTTGATAAAGGTAGCCGATGGTATAAGTGTCCCCGCATCCGGTGGCATCTGTGATAACGGCCGGTTCATATGCCGGGATCTGATGGAATGTCTTACCATCGAATATTACCGAACCCATACTGCCGAAAGTCAGTAATACTTCTTTGACACCCCATTCATAAAGCTTTCGGGCGGCTTCCGTTACACTGTCATATCCGGTCAATACTTCCATTTCGTGCTCGTTGACTTTCAGAAAATGTACATATTTCAGTGCTTCTTTCTTTTCCGGCCAGTCCACCGGATACACGCGGGTATTACGTACTTCACGGAGGTAGCCCTGCGAGTCAACGGCTACCAGTCCTTTCCCGGCCAGGTGTCTGATGACATCCACGGGAAAGTCATCGGCCAGCAAGGATCCCAAGTGATAAATATCCGCTTCAATTTCTTTTAAATATTGTGAGGTGAACGGATCTGCTTTGGCAAGCACCCTTTGTGTACGGTCATTTTGATTTTCTCCGTATATGTTTTCGAAATAGACGGAATGTTTGCTGGGGAGGGCTGTTACGTTGATACCGGCGTTGCGCATTCTTTCCACCACATTCAACTCACTTTCTCCTACGGCAGTAACCAGTCTATAGTCGGTATTGTTGAGATGGCGCATGGCATATGAACAATAATAAGCTGTTCCTCCCGGCATGTAAACTGTAGATTGCGGGGTCACTACTTTATCCAGGGTGATATGTCCGATACAACAGAGGGTCTGTTTCTTCATTATTCTGTTCCTTTTATTGAATGAAAAAGCCTCCAAGAGTATTTCTTGAAGGCTTTTTAGTTTTTGTGCGGATGATAGGACTCGAACCTACACGTCGCAAGACACCAGATCCTAAGTCTGGCGCGGCTACCAATTACGCCACATCCGCAAACTTGTTGTGGCTAATTTTTCTTTAGCGGTGCAAAGATAGATATATTTTTTGTTTTCCCAAACGAATGCGAAAGAAAAGTGTTTATTTCAGTAATTCCCGTGCTTTTTCTATGATCGTATCGATGCCTTTTACCTCATCTTCCGACTTCATGTCTATTTTTACATCCGGGTTGATGCCCCATTCGATCTGGTTCATGTCCCGGTCGAAATGAGGACTTGCAGAAAAGCGGACTGTCCATCCGTTGGGTAACTCCGATGAAAAAGGCATGCCTGAACCGCCCCCTGTCTTGTCGCCTACAATTACTACATTGGGCAGACATTTCATGTGTTTCACAAAGTCGTTGGTAGCACTATATGAATGCCGGTTGGTAAGCACGGCTACTTTCTTTTCCCAACGGATGTTTTTGGATGGTTCCAGATAGATGGCATAAGGCCTTGAAAAATCGTGATGTCCGGGTCCTGTTTTATGCTGGATGTATCCGGTCAGTATTTTTTCATTGGTGAAACGGGAGGCTATCTGGGTTGAGTTTGTTGCGTTACCCCCGGAATTCTGACGGACATCGAAGATCAGCGCCTTGCAGTCGGCCAGATAAGAGAAGACCACGTCCAGGTCGCTGTTTCCAATGCCATCGGCAAACGTTTCATAATAGATATAGCCGATGTTATCACTTAATATCCTGTATTTGAGATCTGCAATCTGGCGGTAATTCCGTCCCAGATAGTGGGTGTTCTCAATGAGCGATTCGTTGAAATTGACCGGAGAATCGGTCCAGAAGTCAAAGTGACTTTGATTCTCTTCGGAAGTCAGATTGACATGTCCGTCTTTGAGTTCGTACAACATATCGTTCAGCACTCCGAATAATTCCTGATTACTCATTTCCGGATAAAGCCGGCTGCGGTATTCCGTTCCGATGGCATCCCAATCGATATCCTTGTAATCGAGAAAACAGTATTTCTCATCAATTATCTTCCATAGCTGGTCGAAGTTCCCCTCCGGATCATTGACGTACTCTTCCTCTCTGATGCAGGCCGTCAGCCCAGCCAGACAACAGAAAAGAATCCATATCCTCATTACTCCCTTTTTCATCTCTTTCAACTAAATTTATTATCCGCCCGTTGGATGGCGTCGCCAATTCTCCCTTCTCCCTTTAATTAATACGCTCTCACCGCCGCCGGCAATGGGGTCCCGTTTTTATTCCGGATCAGATACAGGTCTTTCACGAACCCTACCATGAATACATGTGAGTAAGTATGTGTCTTGATATTGTTGACGTCCGATTGTTGCAGATCAGCCATGTAACTGAACCGTAACTTGGCATACCGGACCGGAAAATCGATCGACAACATCTGGCGTACGGAAGGTTGGTTGTGTAATGAAGTGAACTGTATTACTCCGTCGGAATTCCCTAACGTGAAAATCTCATAATAAGATTGTCCGTAGTGAGGTGAGAACATGGCCCCCACTACCGGTACATTCACCTGATAGCGGAACGTCAGAGGATAATTCTTTATTTTTGCATGCCAGATGGCCATTGCAGAGGCATCCAGATTGATGAATGCTCTTGCCGAAGCCGGGTTGTTCGTATTGCGTAGGTTGTATACGAATCCACCGTTTATATCTGCCAACGCACCGGCCAGTAGCTTAAAGTTTTCGGTGATACGAAACTGATAATGCAGCCCGTAATTCCAATTCACCAGACCGTTGAATGTGTTGTTGTTTTCTGCATGGTTGTGTGTATACCCTATATTGGCCTGAAAAAAGTTTTGTACGGATACATTTCCGTCCAATAGCTTGGTCATGCGTATGGTTTCCCGGGAGATACGGAAGTCTATTCCTTTGTATTCCTGCGGTGACAGATAGGTGTCGAAGACATTGGTATAGCCAATTCCATACATGGTGGCACGCGTGACGTAGCGATTGGCCTGCTGCGAATCTGCCTGTGCATATATTCCATCACAAAGAGCAAGCAGGCAACAGCCGATCAGCCCCATTTTTAATAGTATGTTCCTTTTCATTGGCAACCCAATTAATTTTAAATGAATCAGAACAGTTTCATCTGTCCCGTCATTTCGTCCAGTATGTCTCCTTCGCTTTTACCGTGATCCGGGTCCAGTATTTCCGGTTCTTCCTCATTCTCTTCTGTTTTATCCGGTGCCGGAGGATCTGGGAAGCGGGTAGGCTCCAATTCATTGATTGTTTCCACAGTATATGTGGTGATACGTTTTCCTTTTGCCTTAAAGCCTTTCACGGCAATAAATTCATCGGCCTCGATGACCATCGGATCGCGGAAACTATCATGTCCGCCAAAGATAACTTCCAGGCGCGGATAATATTCATCTGTCAGCAGAATCAGTTGGGTCGCTTTGTTGTCTCCCAGATAATTTTGCTTACGGGTGGTACTTTCGAAACAGAAGCGTTTCAGATACGGATAGTTCTGTTGGTCGGCATCGTATAAGGCTGCCGTCCACACCTTGTTACCGTCGAATTTCTCAACGATACTTACATTGTTTTCATAGTGATTGCTCACGTCGAAATTTGTCGTATAGAATTCGCCGGTGTTCAGAACTACCAAGATGCTGTCGTCACTTTGGAATTCTCCCAGATATTCGCCTCTGCCGTCATAGTTGAGACGCAGTACATCCCGGTCGAACCAGACTTTCCGTCCGCCCAAAGTAGAACCGCCTCTTTGTTTCAAGGCTATTTTATGTACCGGCAGGCGTGTCAGGATAACACCTTGTGCCTGACGGCTCTTGATACCCACTTCGCTGAAGTCGCGCTCGAAGATGATACGGCGTACACGTGGATTGGGTTTTAGGGTTATCTTTATGATTTCGGCTTCTCCGTTAGGGTTGGCGCTGAAATAGGTAATCCGTGATTCCGGAGTTCCCTGAGTGACGTCATACTCACGGTCGCGTACGATGGAGGTCACGGCAAAACGTTTGATATAGGTCGTTCCCTCTTTTCCGTCGCGGTAGGCCACGTTGTAGATGGTACGCTTGTCGTTTTTCTTGAATACGTTGACGTACAATACATTCTTACCCACGAATTTCTTATCGGCAACCGGTGTTATCATGTACCTGCCATCCCGGTAGAAAATGATCACATCATCCAGATCCGAGCAACAGGCCACAAATTCGTCTTTCTTCAAAGCTGTTCCGATGAAACCCTCTTCCCGGTTGATATATAGCTTCTCGTTTGCTTCTACCACTTTGGTTGCTTCGATGGTGTCGAAGTTACGTAATTCTGTCCGGCGTGGGAAGTTTTTACCGTATTTGTCTTTCAACATCTGGTACCAGTCTATCGTATATCCCACGATATTGGCCAGATGTGCATCTATTTCGGCAATGTCCGATTTCATTTTGGCAATGATTTCTTCCGCTTTGTCTGTGTTGAATTTCAAGATGCGTCCCATCTTGATCTCCATCAGTCTCAGTATATCTTCTTTTGTTACCTCACGGATGAATTGCGGATAGAAAGGCGTCAGCCGGTTATCGATGTGCTCGCATGCGGCATCCATATCTTTGGATTGTTCAAACTCCTTGTCTTTGTAGATACGCTCTTCAATGAATATCTTTTCAAGGGAGGCGAAATGCAGGCTTTCCTGTAATTCGCCTTTGTGTATTTCGAGTTCCTGCCGAAGGAGGGCGAGCGTGTTGTCAACCGATTTTTTCAGTACATCACTGACTTTGAGGAAGTGCGGTTTGTTGTCGTCGATGACACAGCAGTTGGGTGATATGCTTATTTCGCAGTCGGTGAAAGCATACAATGCATCTATTGTCTTGTCCGAAGAGGTACCCGGTGCCAGGTGTACCAGAATTTCTACATTGGCCGATGTGTTGTCGTCTACCTTGCGAACTTTTATTTTTCCCTTATCTACAGCTTTCAGGATGGAATCTATCACTGTGGAGGTTGTCTTTCCGTAGGGAATCTCTTTGATTGCTAAGGTTTTGTTGTCTACTTTGTCGATTCGGGCACGTATCTTTACCGAACCGCCGCGTTCTCCGTCGTTGTATTTGGATACATCGATGGAGCCGCCTGTCTGGAAATCCGGATATAGCTTGAAATCCTCTTCGTGCAGATAGCTGATAGCGGCATCGCACAACTCATTAAAATTATGCGGTAATATTTTGGAAGAGAGTCCGACGGCAATACCCTCTACGCCCTGTGCCAATAGCAAGGGGAATTTTACCGGCAATGCGATCGGTTCTTTGTTTCGTCCGTCATACGATAGCTTCCATTCGGTTGTTTTAGGATTGAATACTACCTCGAGGGCAAATTTGGAGAGACGCGCTTCGATATAACGGGGAGCTGCCGCACCGTCACCGGTGAGAATATTACCCCAGTTTCCCTGACAGTCGATGAGCAGATCTTTCTGTCCCAGTTGTACCAATGCATCTCCGATGGAAGCATCGCCGTGCGGGTGAAACTGCATGGTATGTCCTACGATATTGGCAACTTTGTTGTAGCGTCCGTCGTCCAAACGTCTCATGGAGTGTAAGATACGGCGTTGTACCGGTTTTAGTCCATCCATGATGTGGGGCACGGCGCGTTCCAGAATCACGTACGAGGCATAGTCCAGAAACCAGTTCTGATACATGCCTGTAAGTTGATGTTTTACGCTTTCGTTATGTGAGTCCGCCGGCTTATAGTCCGAATGTCCTTCGCTCCCTTCCGGGAGCTCTTTGTCCAAGTCGTCTTTCGGTGCTTCAAAATCTTCGCTCATATTGGTTTGGGAATTGTCTGTTCAAGATTAACTGATTTTCTCAGTTGCAGGCAAAAATACAAAATTTATCGGGAAAAAATGCAAATCATTCTAAAAAACAAAAGTGAACCCGATAAGCTTGGACAAATGAGAGGATCCTATGCCGGAAATGGAGGATTAAGAAGGGGTGTATCTATCTGTCCCTGTGCTTATGTTCTAATGATGGTGTTTGGCTTGGTGCATATAAATGTGGATGGACAAATTTAATAAATTCCCGGATATGCTGTCTCATAACGTTAAAAGTGAAGTGAGAATTGTTTAATTCAACTGAAATTGCGTATTTTGCGTTACGTAAAATACGTTACGCAAAATATGGAATGTATGAGAGACAAACAAAAAAATATCGAATTGAAGAATCCGTTCCTGGTGTATGGATACGTGAGTCCGCATTACTTTTGTGACCGTGAAGAGGAGAGCAGAAAGATGCTTTCGGCTCTGAGTAATGAACGTAATGTCACCTTGATAGCTCCCCGGCGCATTGGAAAGACGGGGTTGATAAAGAATGTATTCTATCTGATGCGACAACAGGAAGTAGGTGTTTCCTGTTTCTATATGGATATATTTGCAACGCGTGATTTACCTTCGTTTGTACGCTTGTTTGCGGAGACCGTACTTGGACAGCTTGATACACTTAGCGAAACGGTGCTTCATAAACTGACCTCTTTTTTTCGTTCCTGTCGTCCGGTAATCAGCGCGGATCAGTTGACGGGAGCACCCACCGTTTCATTAGATTTTGTGCCGGATAAATCTGAACAGATGTTGAAAGAGATCTTAGATTATATGGCAACATCCGGTAAAAAATGCTATGTGGCTATTGATGAATTTCAACAAATAACTTCCTATTCCGAGAAAGGGACCGAGGCTTTACTTCGTTCCTATATCCAATTCCTGCCGAATGTACATTTCATTTTTGCAGGTAGTAGCCGGCATTTGATGGAGGAGATGTTTACTTCTGCCAAACGTCCTTTTTATCAGAGTTCACAACTGATGGTGTTGTGTGAAATAGAAGAAAATACCTATTACTCTTTTGCGGCCACTTTTTTTGAAAAGAGAGGAGGAAGGTTGGAGAAAGAGGTTTTCGGCTGGATATACAAACGCTTTGAAGGGCATACCTGGTACATGCAGGTTTTGCTTAATCGGCTATATGAGCAGTACGAAACCGTTACTGATATCCGGCAGGCAGAATTCATACTGGCACAGCTGTTGGAGGAGAATACCCCTGTTTATCAGAATTTTATATCTCTGCTTACCGATAACCAATTGCAACTGATGCAAGCCATTGCCAGAGAGGGGAAAGTAGCAACGCCGAACAGTGGAGAGTTCGTTAAGCGTTATGGGCTGAAAGCTTCCAGCAGTGTGAATACGGCCTTGAAATCCCTGCAAGAGAAAGAACTGGTTTATAAGTCTGACAAAGGTTATATCGTATACGACCGCTTTATGGCATTATGGCTGGCAACATTGCCATGACTTCTCTTCGGAAGTGGTAAATAAGATAAATTAATACCCCCGGCACCCTATTTATAAGATAAATAGCTATCTTTGTGGCGCTTTTTAGCTGAATAATGATTTCAATTTAATTAAAGATACAACAAGAAATGGCACAAGAAGACGTTTTTAAGAAACTCGTATCACATTGCAAAGAATATGGTTTCGTATTCCCCTCAAGTGATATTTATGATGGATTGGGAGCTGTGTATGACTATGGTCAAATGGGTGTTGAACTCAAAAATAATATAAAGAAATACTGGTGGGATAGCATGGTGTTGCTGCACGAAAATATTGTCGGTATCGACTCCGCTATTTTTATGCATCCTACTATCTGGAAAGCTTCCGGACACGTCGATGCATTCAACGATCCGTTGATTGACAATAAAGATTCTAAAAAACGTTATCGTGCAGACGTGCTTATCGAAGATCAGCTTGCCAAATACGATGATAAGATCAATAAAGAGGTAGCTAAAGCTGCCAAGAAATTCGGTGATGCTTTCGATGAGGCACAATTCCGTGGCACAAACGGCCGTGTCCTTGAGCATCAGGCTAAACGCGACGCCCTTCATACTCGCTTTGCGAAAGCGCTGAACGATAATAATCTGGATGAGCTTCGCCAGATCATCGTAGATGAAGAGATTGTTTGCCCCATTTCCGGAACGAAGAACTGGACGGAAGTGCGTCAGTTCAATTTGATGTTCTCCACAGAGATGGGTTCTACTTCGGATGGTGCCATGAAGATCTATCTGCGTCCGGAAACGGCACAGGGTATTTTTGTGAACTACCTCAATGTTCAGAAAACAGGTCGTATGAAAGTTCCTTTCGGTATTGCACAGATCGGTAAGGCATTCCGTAATGAAATTGTGGCCCGTCAGTTCATTTTCCGTATGCGTGAGTTTGAGCAGATGGAGATGCAGTTTTTCGTAAAACCGGGCACTGAGCTGGATTGGTTCAAGAAATGGAAAGAGATCCGTTTGAAGTGGCATAAAGCCCTTGGCTTTGGCGATGATCACTACCGTTATCACGATCACGATAAATTGGCGCACTATGCCAATGCTGCTACCGACATTGAATTCCTGATGCCGTTTGGCTTTAAAGAGGTAGAGGGTATCCACTCCCGTACCAACTTCGACCTTAGCCAGCATGAGAAGTTCTCCGGCAAGAGCATCAAGTATTTTGATCCGGAATTGAATGAATCTTATACTCCGTATGTAATTGAAACTTCTATTGGTGTGGATCGTATGTTCCTCAGCATTATGAGTGCCGCATATTGTGAAGAACAGCTTGAAAACGGTGAAAGCCGTGTAGTACTGAGACTGCCTGCTGCTCTTGCGCCTGTGAAGTTGGCTGTGATGCCGTTGGTGAAGAAAGACGGACTGCCCGAAAAGGCCCGTGAGATTATTGACGATCTTAAGTTCCACTTCCACTGCCAGTATGATGAAAAAGACAGTATCGGTAAGCGTTATCGTCGCCAGGATGCCATTGGTACTCCGTTCTGTGTAACTGTCGATCATCAGACATTGGAAGATAATTGCGTAACTTTGCGTAATCGCGATACTATGCAACAGGAGCGTGTGGCTATCTCTGAACTGAATAACATCATTGCCGACAGAGTAAGCATTACTTCGCTTTTGAAAACAATCCAATAAAACCTTGACGAATGAATAAAAAAATCTATTTATTACCAATTCTTTTACTGGCTTTAGTTTTTGTTTCTTGTGAAGAAACAAAAGAGGTGAGCATATATGATAACTGGCAAGAACGTAACGAAGCGTTTATTGATTCTCTGAAGGCTGTATATGATAATGAAACGTTAGATGAAGAAGGACGTAAGTTGGAGCGATTTGAGTTATTGTCTGCTCCTGATAATTACATGTATTATAAAAGATTGACTCCTGTAACAGGGACTCCTCCTGATGATAAACCTTATAATTATATTAGTGGTTATAAGGCTTCTGAACAGCAACCTTTATATACGGATACTGTATCTGTGTATTATAAAGGTACTTTAATCAATAAGCAACGATTTGATGGCTTCACCGGGGAAGGTCCTAATGCATTTGATACTCCATATCGTTTTTGTGTAAGTGGTGTCATGGGGAGTAGTTCTGGCAATGGTGTCATTGTTGGGTGGACTGAAGCTTTGCAGCGAATGAAACTTGGCGAGCGATGGGAGATTTATGTTCCTTGGAAATATGCTTACGGTTCCAATGGTAGCGGTAGTATACTTGGATATTCTACATTGATATTTGATATACAATTATATGACATTGAAGGATATGACTAAGAGGTGAGTCGCCTTTGTGAGATGTAAGAGAAATAGATGGTAATAATATGTATCTTAGAAATGGTATGTTTTTTTATACATAATAAGTACACTCGAAAAAGTAATATATAAAACTTTACGAGTGTACTTTTTTGATTCCCCTCCAATAATTACAAGTTATAAATGGTAGTCTATTTCATAAACGGTATTGGCACTTGCTTGTATCCCTCTATATCTTTCGTTGTCATTAAAATTTCTGGTAGTTGTATTAGAGGAACCGCCACGCAAAACTCTATGTTGCCATAAGACAGCTTCATTACCATTGCTCTTGTTTTCATCATCAATATATATGTAATTTTGCATATGAGGGGTAGGAAGGGGCGTGCTACGGTTTGTTAATACTCCATAACTAAATGGTAGGCTGGTTACAGGCTTTTCGCTGAATCTCCAATATAGGAGGGCATTGTGGCTAAAGTTACATAATCCTGTAGAGCTAAGCCCGCCATAATCACGTACTTCATTCTTGTTTTTTTTGTCTTCGCAGTCATGATATCTTCTAATAACATCAACATCTCCTTCTGCTACAGACCATACGTAGTCATATAATAACAGGGTACCCCCACCATAATTTCCTGGATCGACTAAACAGAAGTGAAAAGTAACATTTCCATCTGCAGCAGTGTCTCCTGTATTTCCTGTGGTGTATGTGTTTCCTCCATCTTCACAATCCATATAGAATACGAACTCACGATTATTTCCACATGTTCCATATTTGAATACTCCAACTTTATTGGTGCTACCTCCATAAGGTCTGGCGTCGGTACGAGTTTTACTATTATATGCCAGACAGGTTTGATCCATTGAAGATTGAAGTTTCTTGATTAACCAGGGAGATGCCTTGGTTTCCTTTGTTGTTGTCGGTGTTTCTTCATCTTTTTCCATGGTTACATCTTCTATGGTATACCCCTTTAGCGCAAGTTCGTATCCATTGGCTAAATTTTCTAAACTTTCTGATAAAGAAGCTTGATCTGTACCTACATCGGATAACTCGTTATTCATTGAACAAGCGGCGAATAGGACACTTAGTCCTAAAATTGTGATTTTCTTCATAATGTTTTTAGTGAATTAGTTAATATGGTGTTTATTTAATTCATCATCTATAAGATGACAAATTTCTTTTGGGGAATCCGAATTTATAATTAAACGTCCATTAATGATTACAGTTGGTGTTGCGTACACTCCGGCTAATGTTAATTGATTAATAGTCTTTTCTATTTTATTTTTTCTTTCTATAGATTCAATATCTTTTCTAAAAGTTTCCATGTTTAATATTTTCTTGGCTATATTATATACTGCTGAAGAATCAATATATCCTTTGTAGGTATATAATGAATCATGGAACTCCCAAAAATGACCTTGCTCATGCGCTGCGTCACTTGCTATTTCTCCTAAAGTTGGTATTGCTGAATAGTGAATGTAGCCAAACCTCACTTTGTCTTTATATATATGGTAAATTGAATCATATAAAACATGTGCATTAATACAAGCTGCACAATCAAAATCAGAAACTATAGTAACGTTGACTTTGGAATGAATATTACCACGGTAATAACCATGTAGATTTGTTAGATCGATTAATGGGCTTTTAGGAGGATAAATATAACAATTGATTTCTTTTGTCTTTCTCAAAGAATCTAAAAGCTCATCTATTATAGCTCCTTTTAGATAATAGAGTTTTGATACTTTACTTATGGGAGAATCTGTTGATACCGTATACATATTTTTATCGTGTAAATGTAAAACGGAGGAAATCTTATAATACTTTAGTAATGAGTCGACTCCGTATATATTAATCTTTCGATCTGTATAATAATCGATAAAATCTTGATAAGGCATTCCATTTTTGTTCGCTTCGTCTTGAACTAATTTTACATTTATTAGTTGTTCCAATGCTTTTTTCTTTAATTCGGATATTCTATTCAATTCGTCAAAAAGTTCCTGTTTGATAATTGTATTTAGTTCGTCCTCATAAATAGGCTTATTATCAATCTCTGCTATTATTGTAGATGTTTTTGACTTAGAACAAGCATTTATTAAACATAGTATAAGGAGCGATGTAATGATAACTTCTAATGATTTGATATGCTTCATGAGAATTAGTTTAGGGTAAATTCGCCTTCAATGAATATGTAGCCCTCTATTGATATCATAACGATATATTGAGAATTAAGCTCTTGTCCTGATAGATCTATATAGAATGATGAATGAGGTTCTTCTAATTGATTACTATAAATAGGTTCTCTTGTATTTCTATTAATTATGGAAATAATCATATTACCTATTGGTGTTTCTGTATCTATATTTAAAAGAGAACCTTCTATAAAGACACGTATGGGAGAATCGTAACTGCTTGAACGATGTTCTATTTTCTTTTCGATTTTTAATTCGATTTGTTTTCTGGTTGCCATTGAGGTTGCGAAAGCACACCCTGTGAAAAAAATGATAAATAGAAATACAATTGTTTTCTTTTTCATATTCATAATAGTTTAAATGTTAGTATGTTACAAATGTAGATGCATTTTATCTTTTGTGCTATCACTTAATATAACAATGTGGAATTTGTATATAGCTGTTAATCAGTATATAATTACTTTTTCTATAACACTAAACTATGATCTTATAACAATTTATGCTTTGAGAAATGTTGATGTAAATATGAGTTGAAAAATGGGAAGATTTAATTGTTTTCGTATACGATATTTTCTTTGTGTTAAAGCTTGTGTACTTTCTACTTCCATACAGATCTTAATAGTTTCAGTTGAGAAATTTAAGAAATTGAGTACGCAAAAAAGTTGGTCTTCGTGAGTTAAGTGGAATCCCATTGCATTTAACTCTTGAAATGTTTCGGCAAATATTCTATGTATTTCTTGTTGGATTGTTATAATGTCTTCATGTACTAATTCTTTGTTCTTTTTTATTTTGGAATTTTCGATTAATAGGATTTTTTTGAATGAAGGTGTTGTTTTGAATAAATGTGCACATGTATGTAGAGTTTGTATCCATAAATCAAAAAGTTTATTTTGCATTTTTGCATTGTTTTGTTCATTGTTTTTGTGCGTATTGGTTAATATTGATAATTCGTCTTTTAAAGATTTTTTCTCCTTTTGAAGTTCAATGAGTCTCTGTTGAAGTTGTATTTGTTTCTTTTTGTTTTGATTGTGGGCTTGTATACTGAGAAAAATAGTTAGTCCTAATCCTAATATAGTGAAACTGGTAATGACTAAAAGATTTTTTTTAAATTTAGCTGTGAATTGTTGTTCGTATCTTTTTATCGAATGTTCTCTTGATATATTATTGATCTCTGTATTATATATCATGCGTTGAATTGAATCATAAAATATGATGGCACTGTCATTATATAATAATGAACTATGAAGATTTCCTTTTACCTTATTAATATTGTATAGTATATGGAAGATCGAAGCTTGCATGTTAATATCTGATTTATCAGATATTGCTTGGAAATAGTAAACGGTGGAATCGTAATCATGTAAATCATATAAAATTTTACCTTTCCAATAATAATTAGCTGATAAGTCATCATGGGCAGCTGTATTTTCTATAGATAAATTGATATATTTTTTTGCCAATTTATATTCTCCAATAGCTTCATAAGTACGTGCAATATCACATAATATACTGGATTTCCATGTTGAATCGTTGCTGTTCTGCAGAACGGACAGGGCTTTTTGATAATATTTTAATGCTGTTCTTAAACTGTCTTGAAGAATATATACACTTGCTATGCCTCGAATAGAGTATAATATGGCATCTTGCTTATTTTGAAGACTATTTATATAATAAGATTGTTGATACATGTCCATAGCTTTTTCATATTGATCCTGTGCTTTATAACACTCTGCTAAATTATCATAGATTAGGACTTTCAATTCTTGGTTATTTGGCGTAGCGTCAATTGCGTTTAAATAGGCTTTTATGGCTCCTAATATATCGTTATTATCTTGGTATACTCTTCCTAAGTAGAAATATGACTCGGCTGTCTTATTATTATTTGTTTTGTTTTTATAAAAGTTGACCGCTATTGAAATTAGGGAATCGTTATAATGCTCGAAGTAGCATTTGTCTGTAGCTTTTGTCTTTAATAATGCATAAGTAGCTTGGTCTTCTTTGTTCATGAAGTGAGGATCGTGGATACTTTCCAACAAGCAAAATGCCGCTTTAGGGTCTATATAAATTAAAGAATCTGCTTTTTTTAATAGGTTATGTTGGGAAGACAAGTGAGAACACGACAAAGAAATGTTGCATAAAATTAGTAGTAGAATATAAATATTTATCGTTCTTCTCATTTTGTTTTGTAAATTGGTGAATTGCAAATATAGGATAAATATGATAATTTAGGGTATAAGAATGTTTGTATTAATGGAAGGTACATATTTTTTTTATCATTGAAAAGGAAAAGGCTGTTTATCAGTTTGAAGCATTGAAAAATCAGATGAATCCTCCGTTTTCGGTTTAACAGTCTGAATGTTTTTTCTTCCTTGGCATATTAGGATGCAGTTAAAACGAACTTGTTGGCAAAAAAGTAATCTTAATGCCTGCCAGTATCTACTTACGACACATGACCGACAAGCGGTGACATTGCAGGAGGAATTACAATTTGTCGATTCGTATTTATATTTAGAACAGATAAAGTTTGAAGACACGTTGCAGATTTTATTAAAAATGATGGCCAAGAATAGGGTAAAGCTATTATTCCGGCAAGTTTGCAAATGTTGGTAAAGAATGCCTTAAAGCATAATATTAGTACTTCCAAATCACTTTTGTTCATTCGTATAGAGATAAATGAAATTGTGGTTTCTAATTTTTGATTCACTTGTTGAAGCTGTTCCTTTTAACATTGTTAATTACCTTTTTCAAGTATTCTTTTTTCGTTCAATAATATATTAATTCTTTGGGCATAAGAATACGTATTCATAGGCGGAAAGAATGCATTTTAACATGGTATTAATATTAATTTCCTTTTCCGAAGAATATATGCCTTTTTTTCTTGTGCAATATTCTTTGATGTGGTTGATATACAGTGTTGTATCTTTGAAAGGATGGCTCTTTGTGAAATCAATTATAGCCTTTATTAAATCCCAATGAAATAAAGTATATCCTGCTTTAGGAATAATTTGTCCGAATTTAGGTGTTATCGTTGCTTCATCATGTTACAAGAACTCATTCCACGAATAGGTTTTTCTTATTTTTGTTCTCTCAGCAGTAATATTTGAAAGAGAGTAGTTTTCAATAAATGCTTTAATTGCTCCTTTTAGATTATAATCATGAATATATACATCTATATTTCCATTGTTAATAACTGTAACTATATTTCCAGATATATCTGTATGAGTGGATGTATGACGTGAAGAGCGTCCGGTAGGATCAATAAGCTTGTACGCAATAAGCATACGGACTCATCGAATAATACTTCTCCGCCAACGGATCGGGTGTCATAAGCCTCATAATAGCCGGATACATGCTCCGGGTTACATAATCGTACGTATCATACTAATTTCAATATACTTTTTTATTCATCTTCATAATTAGAAATTAAAACTGTTCTGATTTTTTTTCGCCATACCCATACCATTAACCCTAAATGATCAAAGGTATATACCGTTTGATTTTGTCCTCTATCTCTATCCACCGGGACGTACAAGATTTCTTCCTTGTCCGGCTGTTGATAATTTATCAAAGCTAAAAAATCATCATAAAGCATTCCTATTAAGTTCTTACCTTGCCAATAACACTCTATTTCACAATTGATAACTACTATTTTATCATTTTCGACCCATATGTCAAAATTAAGATTATCGAAATAATAAACGTCATACACTATCGGGTCATCAGAAGATTTCATATGATACGGTAAATGTAAGTAATTAGTGATGTCATCTCCAAGAATAAAATTCTCATATGATTTTTTAGGTATTAAACTGATCTTTTCCATATTACTTTTTCTGTTTTTATTAATTCTAATGGGCGCTAATGCCAATGAGTCTCACCTTTGTCTTTCTTATGGGCAGCTTCTATAATTTTATTTATCCTGCTTTGAATTTCTTTTCTTTCTTTTGTAGAAGCCGTTTTCATCTTCTCTTGTAACTCCTTAATACGTTTTTCTGCTTTTTTCAATGCTCTTCCACCATCTCCATGCGGCATTCCTTTAGATGATTTTTTTCCGGAACTTATGCCAAAAGTATTAGTCGACGAATTGCTCGGTAAAAGAGTCCCTCTGGCAATTTCAATGCCTGCTTTTCTGATAAGGCGTCCCGATAACAGATCATACAATGTATTGGTTTGCTCTATCATTCCCGGGTCTGGATATCCATATTGCGTCCATGCATTTCCATTGGCGGTATTAGTTGCCTTAACAGATATTCCTATAACATTAATTTCGCCATTAATGATTTTGCTATAGCTAAAATAAAATGTTTCCTTCTCATCGTTAAAAGTGAGTCTGTCGGTAAACTCTGCATCTGTCAGATGATCCCAGGATGAAAAATTGAATGAATTGGAATAATATTGCAGCATGTTTACATGAGGCGAAAATATAGAATTCCAGAACCTCTCTATTTCTACCGGATCGTTTGTACTCCAATAGTCCATTCCATAGGGGTCGATTCTACAGATTGGATTTCCTCCGCAATAGGCATATGGACTTATCGAATAATATTTCTCCGCCAACGGATCGGGTGTCATAAACCTCATAATAGCCGGATACATATCCCGGGTTACATAATCATATGTATCATACCCATGCATTTCAATGAACTCTTTTCCGTTGTATTTACGGTTTTGGGTGTCTCTTCCCATTCCTTCTGCCCAAGACAAACCACTGGGGTAATACTGAATGCGTTGTACAGTGGTGGCCGGGATTATTACTCCTCTATAGTCTTTGTATGCGGCACGCCATACCTCTCGGTTATTACCCAGATGGTCTTTACGGTAATAATGGTAATCGGGTGGGGCGGAAGTAGAGTTCATCCTCGTAGCATAGCCTACGGAATTGAAGACTTTTCCCAACATATATATTCCCGGATCACAACCATTAAATTCGTACTCTATATTATCAACGTAAAATGTGCCGGTTTCGTCTATCACATCAAAATCCCATTCCCATTGGCGGGTTTCTCCGATAGGTACGACTATGGGGGTGGCAAGTGTGAAATTCCGGGTACTTAATTTTCTGCCGGAAGCGTCGTACGAGTGGATTATCTGGTTGCCATTCTTGAATTGAACCGTGTCTGGTAAGTTTAGCATGTTATAACGGACGGTGACGATGTCGCGATCCAGGTCTTTTACCATGTTTCCATTGGCATCATAAGCAAATTCTTCGGTTTCATTTGCTTTATCCTGATACTCTTTCTGATCGTACAGGCTACCGGATCCCCAACTGTCTGTTACTTTTTTTAATTGATTACCATGATAGGATAATTTCAGCAGGTCGATGATATCGTCTTCCCCGAATCTTGTCAGTTCCTTTATATTCCCATGTTTGTCGTATTTGAATGATTCGGAAAGCTGTCCGGAATCCATAAACAGTCCGTCCAAGAAACAATAGTTTGAAGTCAACCGGTTTAGTTCGTCATAATAATATATATATCCGTTTTTCTTTTCATTGTATGTCCATGTATTACAGGATATGTTTCCATTGTAATAGGGTTTTGCCAGATCGGAACTATAAACAGGCTGATTGTAATAGATGTTTTCTTCGAATGGTCCACTCTTTATGTGAGTAATCCAGTCGCGGATGTTGTATGCATAACAGACCGTGTCTGTCCGGTTATGTCTATACGTGTACTGCAGTCGCCCTAATTCATCGTATGTATTTTCGGACAGGGTAATGGTCGGATAACCGTTTAAGCGGTAGGTCGTGGCAAGAGGTCTCTCTGCATGGTCGTATGTATATGAATAAAGTTCGGATACATAGCCGTACCCAGTGTTATAGATGGTATTCTCCTTGAGTATCTTTACAGGTTTCCCTCGAAAATCTACTTTGTGGTATGTCACCGTGTATCCACCCAGATGATTGCTTTCGCGTGTCTGTATGATGTTTTCTTTCTCGTCGTAATAGAACACCCGGATGGTGTAATTGCCACTTCCATCCAATAGATAAGTGCGTGTACCGGTAAGAAGTCCTTTGGAGTTCAGTGTGGAAAGGGAAGAAGGGGTGTATGCTGTTCCATAATCCTCTTTTTGTTTGTAGGATAATGAATCCCTCTGTGCCAGTGGCAGTAGTTTCAAAAAGTGGTAATCATCATAATAGTTCACGGTCAACAGCCTATTCGTTCCCAGGTTGAAAGGGGTGTTTGAATATCCCATTGCATTGGTTGTGATAAATGAATCGGTAACCAGTGAGTTTTCAAATTCCATGACAGCTTCTTCCAACCCCATTTCAGTCTCGTATTGTCCCGTATAGAGCAGTCTGCCAAAGATATCATAATTGCTCGCTGTCCACACTCCCTTGCATCGTTGGTTGCCGTCTTGACTGAATACCAATCGTCCGGCTTTATCGTACACCATATATACGGGCTCGCATCCGGGAAAACGTTTGTATATGCAATTTCCCAAACCGTCGTATTTATAAATGAATGCATATTGCTTGAGCAATGTGTGTTCATCATCGATTTCGCCGGTATCCAGTTCATCCGCAATCATGGGTGGGAGCACGTAACACGGTTGCCCCAGCGAGTTATAGACGTGATAGGTGTTTACATCATCTCCGGCTGTTTGCAGGATGATACGGTCATTTTTGTCTTTGAATACTTTGGACTCTTTTCCATCTTCATCTGTGGTGATGAAACATTCGAGTGCTTTTGGGGGATAGTATCCGGCATTTTCAAGACGGTTTTGTGTATTCACTATATATTTTCTGACCTGATTGGTCGTGTTGGCGGTATGTTTCAATTTGCTGCTTCGTTTGCCCATATCGTCACCGGGAACCTGTATTCCTTCCTGGTAATCATATCTGAAACGGGAGGAATAAAGGTTCTCTTTGTATGGGCGCCCGTCCTGATAATAACTTTTGGATAGCGTTGCAAAACTGCCGGGTTTAAGGTAGCCTTGATTATTTTCGATGGGCACCGGCAGCCACTCTTTTGATGTCCGTCCGCAATAATCGTAGTCGATATTGGTTACCATATCTTTACCGGATGGCGTATGGCTCTTCAGAATCTGTTGGACCGGTCGTCCCAACCCATCGAAATATTGGATGGATACTTGTTCTGCCGTACCTTCTGCATTCATTTTGGTATGTATGGAGATATAGTTTTGATTACCGGACTGTCCGCATAAGATGGGCAATGGTAATAAAAAGATCATTGATAATATTATTGCTTTTTTCATAAGTATTCGCCTATATAATGAATTTGGATGGTTTGGAGCAGTCGATCATTAAGATCCCTTATGTTTTTGAGATCTCCGAAAGGCCCATATTCATAGGATGTTCTGATACCTCTGGCATCTGTAATGGAGGTTACTCCTACAGATAGTTTAAAGGTCATTGTGGTTACTTGGCTGTTTATAAGTGTACTTCTTAAAGCATTGACCACGTCTATATTAGGTGTATACGAATTATATAATTGATTCACCATATAATCTCCTCCTATACATTGGGTTACATTGGCAAATGTGGCGTTTCTGATTTCTGCTATAGGATGTGTGCCGTTATAGCCCCAGAGATAAACAGTGGATACACTCGATGTTTCGTCTGTGACCTGAACAAGTCTGTCACGATCGTATTGATAACTTTCTGTGAGAATATTTGTTAACTGATACAATGCCGGATTTTGATTTTCGGTTATGAACTGCCACTTGCCGAGCCCGTACGAGGAAGCAAGCGGCAGGCGGTTGGGAGTTAGTTTTGCTATGTATCTGGCTGTAAGTTGACTTTTGGTATTATATTCATTTCTATATGCATCGACAATCCGTCCTTGTTTGGTGGTCACGCAGGTATGTATTTTGTTTTTCCGGGTATAAGTATAATACAGGGTGACGGTATCTCCTTGTGAATCTATCGTAGAATATGATATGGGAGCGTTTGCCATGTTATTTGAACTGTATAACCTGTCGGCATAAGTGTATTTCTGATAGTTTGCCTTAATCTCTCCTGATGTTCTGATTTCTTCGATTCGTTTGTTATAGGGGATTACTCTGTATTTTACTATTCCGTAGTCTTTGTAAGCAAGAACAGAACCATATTCTGCACAGTTATGATTTAAGAAATGCATATCTACATAATCGCCTACTGTAAACAAAGAACCCGTAATAAGAGGGGTATCCCATTTGTCCGGTATATCGTACAAATAGTCGGTAATCGTTTTTTCATCCGTATATTCCGTTTTTCTTTTCAAGAGTCCTCTTTTATATCTTTGGGAGGTAAGCTTAAGCATATCGGCTCTGACATACTCTCTGTATTCGGTTTCATCTATATCGGCACAATCCGAATCGGCAGAAGTGATATATTCATATATTGTTTCATGACAGTCTGCTCTTTGAGGATCTAAAGGATCCATGTGTCCGTTTTTGATGATATTCTCGGTTATCTTGGAATATTCAATATGGCTTCCTCCATTTAGCGTAGTGGGGATGGGGTGGGATGTCAGGGTTATAACCGGTGTCTGAGCTTCATAAAACGGATAGCAGTCATTGGGACGAAGGGATATCGGTTGGTAAGATTTTGCTGTGATGGAACCGTATCTTGGAATATATGTCAATACTCCACTGCTAGGGGAATTCGGATCTCTGCCTTCTTGTGAATAATTATAAAGCTTGATGATCGTGTCATTACCGGAATAGTGCTTAATTATTTTAATTCTACAACCGCCGGTAGGATAAGTGTCTTTGGCTATGGACGAACGTAATGTGTAGTAATTAATGTTTATTCTTCCGCAGTCCGAGCAATCCGGGCCTTCAAATATGTCATAAAAAAGTCCGCATAGATCTGGCCTGTAACCTGACCATTCCATGGCTGGATTTTTTAATTTGAATTTATACATACCTCTTTGGGTTGCACGGATTGATATCGGCTTGTTGAAACTGTATTTGTTAATACGGATAAACTGTCTAGTATTATCCGGGAAAGTAATTTCTACATAAGGGAGATGGGCAGGACCGTATATTGTATCGTTACTGGTCCATCCGGTGATGCAAGTGTTAAAACTTGGATCTGAATTTTCTTCTGAGATGATTCCTTTAGGGTAATATTGCGAAAAATCGAACTGTATGGATTGAGATATCCATATATTGCAGGATGTTTCAAGAATTTGCCCGGTTCGTTTTCCTCTTAATATGGTTTGATGGGCAATTGTGTCTTGATACCCTTCCAGTGTCTCAAAAAAAGAGTTGTCGGATATGGAGGCACGTTGAGCTGTTAATCCTAACTTGGAAAAAGTATTCGGTTCCCAGATAAGTTCTGTTTTTCTTCCGGTAGGATAAGTTATACTTTGAAGCATGCCCATATCTGAACCATCCGGATATGCATGGCGATTTCCTCCGTCAATTGAATTGTATTTTCTTTTATTGAAATAGTTGGCAGGAGCAGGATATAAACCACTGAAAGGATTCCAATATCCCCAATGATCTCTTTCTCTTATATCCATGCCATACATTTCATTTGTCGTATATCCGAATTTGAATGTTCTGGTTGTGATGGAGTCGTCTCCGGTAATCTTTAGGCTATCTAACTTCGTACGGCGGCTGTTATCGTATGTCTTAAAACAAGAGCGATAAAATCTGATTGTCTTATAAACAATATTTTCCGTAAGTTTATTGGGGATATACTTTATTGTTTTTAATTGACAATGGCAATCATTCCCTTCATACTCAAAACGGGTTATGCTATTTCTTGTAACAATTGAATTTAGCAGTATCTTATCTGTTGTTTGAGTGTTATAAAATGGAGTAGAAAGATTATGAACAGACTCTTCTTTCTCTTTACATTCATTATCAAAATACATTTTTCTATATTCCCAGTCTATGATTGGATAATCTGTGATGGCACATGTTACGTCTTTTATTATTTTATAATGAAAGTCTATGTGTTCTCCGTTCGGGCTGATAATAGAAGTCAACCACCATGCAGAAGGATATTCGAATGTATTATCAGAATTGTTTTCTTGCATATATGGCCGGTATCGATATTTTGAGAATTCTTTTTGTTCGAACCGATAAGTATATCCGTTTAGGTCCGTAGCGCTGAATAATCCGGCTGTATATTGAATAGATATTCCATTTTCTGTTTGGAGAGTGCAGTGTCCGTATTTATTTACGGTAAATACTCCTGAGAATCCCATGAAATTAAAACAATAAGTATCCTGTGCAGTGTCAAAATGCCCTTGGTCATACTGTTCGCCGTAAATACAGCTCATGTAGCCTGTTGAACAATAATTACTGGTAAAACGATATTGGTCGTATGGATTATAATCAAGGGTTCTGTTTGTAATAAGTTCAACGAACTCTTTTCTACTATCCATTCCGGCAAAAAGATGCTCTTCCAGTCTGTTGTATCCAACGATTTTATTGGCACTATCGTACATTTCGTCCGGCATCCCACAAACAGAGCGTGATATCATGCCGCCTAAACAAAGTGTCCAACCCAACCCTATGGGCCCGTCTTCTTCCATTACTTTTATTCCTCCTCCGAAATAATTTATTTTCATAGGTACATTTATGTCATATTCTGTAATGTTGAGTAATGGTATATCTATATTTACTCTTCCCGTATAAAGGTCGGTCGGTATTTCTCCATATTTCTCGAGTGCTTGTGCTTCAGCAGATGGTCTGGTAATGACCGGAACAGGTTCGCTTTGAGCGTACAGGGGAGAAGGCAGGTAGGAGAGGATAACTCCTAAGAGCATTTTGGTTTTGAGTGTAGATAATATATTTTTCATTACATCATCGTTTTATGATTTTCTCACTAAAAGCTGTTGTGTTGATATGGATTTGTATAAGATATTCTCCTCTTAGATAGTCATTCATATTTATATAGTACCGGTATACTCCTGCGGAATATTTTTTTGTGGGGATGAGAAAAAGCTGTCGGCCGCTCATGTCATACATTCCATATGAAATATTTGCATAGTCGGAAATGTAGTATTCGAAAGTCAACTCTGTTTGTACAGGATTGGGGTATATGTTATATGAGAAATCAAGAGGTGACTTTGCTGGATTATCATGATTGTCATCATTATTAACCTGTTTGAAAGCACTCTTCTGTATTTTTTTGTGCAATTCTGTATTAGCAGTATCGGTTTTCAGGTATTGATGCATGCCGGGAGGATAGTAGAATGCAGTAGAGAAGAATTCTGCTTTCAGACTATCTGATAGATGTCCGGTACGTATCGTTTCAAAAACGGGATAACGATATCCTGCGGCATACCATTTATAGGTTTCTGTCATGACAGTTTGTTTGTTCTGCAACAGTGTATATTCTATGGAGTCGCTGGGTATAGCCCGTTTGATCAATCCGGTTGTTTCTTCATAAGTGTTTTTTATGGGAGAAAGCATTTCATTGATTAATTTGATCGTTTTTATACGTAATACATGTTTTATAGTGTCTTTTCCAGGCAAAATAATCATTCCGTATGCATCTGCTTCGGATGTGTTTTTTCCCGTAACTGCAATGTTTAGTCGGCCGCAATATTTTCCTGTTCCTTGGTAGTAACCGTGAGTCTTATCACCGTAATTTGTAGGAAAACGCAATAAAAGTTCCGGTTGTGAATGATTTATTTTCGTAGTAGGATTCTCGAAGCCCCATAAAAGTAGTGAGTCATTTTGCAAACTATAATAATACCGTGTACGGTGCTCTTTCCCGGTTATAATGGAACCCGTATCCTTTTTCAATGCATAAATAAGAGTATACTTTTTGTCTATGAGAGACTGTTTACTGAAGTCCCAAAGAACATTTGTACCGGAACGGCCGGGATCTTTATACTCAATCTGCTGTTTGACAATGGTATCGTTGGCTCTGAACATATTAAGTTCGGAGTTGATGCTACTTTGAGAATGTAGAATAAGCACTCTTAAAAAACAAAACAGGACTATTAGATGGTATTTCATAGAGTGATTTTTAGAATTTTAATCAAGAACTTGTGATCTGAAGTTGGACATTCATTCGCATCAGAGATATTTCCTTAATTTCTTACTCCATATTTTATATCCTTCTTCCGTCAGATGCAGTCCGTCATTGGTCAGTTCTTTCCGCAACACATTGGTTCCTTTCTCTGTAAAGAGGGGGAAGAGATCGATAAAAGTTATTTGACGGGATACAGTTAGGGCCTTCAATTGTTGATTGATTGCCGGTACAACGTCTGTTTTCCCGATCATGGTTTTGTATTTACATACGGATTCGTTGATGGGCAGCAGGCTTTGGAGGTATATCTTTGTTTGGGGGGATTCCTGTTGTATCCGGTCTATCAGACGGGTGATAAGTGTCACAACACTGTCTGCTGAAAGGTCGTGGGATACATCATTGATTCCGATCAGAAGGAAGAGCTTGGCAGGATGTCCGGGGAGTATTTGATGCAGACGGTCGTACACTCCCATAGCTTCGTCTCCGATGATGCCACGATTACGGACATTTTTCTTTTTCAGGCGGGCCCCCCAGTCTTTTCCGGCTTCTGTGAGGCTATTGCCCAGCATGACGATGTCTTCCGGGCCGATAGCCGGTTCTTCTTCGAACTGAAGGAAACGTTTGTAATAATGGTCTGTATAGGTGCGTTCGGTAGGGTAGATAGATGCTGCTACGGCATTGGCTACCAATGAACGGAGACGTATTGCTTTGCCTTTATCGTCCGGATGTACGCTGTTGGTCAATAAGATGACAGAAGTATCGCTATCCGGGTCGAGGATGATGGAAGTACCTGTATAACCGGTATGCCCGTAAGTGTTCGGACCGAAAAGGTCACCGTGATTGGAAGCATACGGTGAAAAGATGTCCCAGCCCAAACTGCGTCCCAACGCGCTAACCTGACGTGGGATGCTCCGCATGGCTTTTACCCCTAAAGGACTCAGAATGCGATGGCCGTTGTATTCGCCGTCATTCAACAACATGGCGGATAGTATGGCCAGATCGTTGGCATCGGAGAAAACACCGGCATTGCCTGAGATACCACCGTTCATGATGCGCGCCAAAGGATCGTGAACCACTCCTTTCAGAACACTGCCGTCTTTTTGTTTTTCAGTGGGGGCACAATGTTCCAGTATTTCTCCTGTGGGGCAATAATCAGTGTGGCTCATACCTAACGGATCAAATATATTGGCTTTGGCAAAATCGCGGAGGCTCTGTCCGCTGATGGTTTCGATGATATGTTGCAAGACGATGTAGTTAAGGCAACTGTATTGAAAATCACTTCCGGGCTTGAAAACGGGTTTACAGCCTGCTATGTACTCGATGAGTCCTTCCGGGTTGGGAGAACCGTACTGCTCGACCAGTTTGTTTACGGGAGCATATGCCGGTAGCCCGGAGGTGTGTGTCAGAAGGTCGGTGATGCGGATTTCTTCGGAAAATGCCGGCAGGTAGAGATTTACCGGGTCTGTCAGGCGGAGTTGTCCCCGTTCGGTAAGGATAAGGGCACAGATGGCGGTTGATATGGATTTACTGACGGATGCCATGTCGAATACAATATGGGTATCCATGGGCTCACGGGTAGGAAATGTCTGTTTACAGCCATAGGCTTTCAGATAAGCTAATTTTCCGTGACGGACAACGGCAAGTACGGCACCAGGAATGTCTTTGTTGTTTATTGCTTTTTCGATAGCTTGGTCGGCGTATGTGAGATGGCGGGAGTTCATTCCGACTTGTTCGGGAGCGACACGTTGTAGCGGTTGGGCTGAAATTTGAAAAGTGAACAGGAATATGTTCAGGATGATAAACAGTGTTTTCATGTGGATAGTGTTCGGATGAGGAATACAGATGAACGTAAATTTGTAAAAAACAATATTCTATTTACGTTCATCTGTGGTTTTATTAATTATGTTATGGGAGCTTTGTCGTTCCCGATTTGTAAGCGTCTACTGCTTTTTTGACAGAACCATGCATCAGGAGTAATGCCTTTGCCCGGTCGTAATCCAGTCCGAGTTCTTCGACAATCATGCGTGTACCCCGGTCTATCAATTTCTGGTTACTAAGTTGCATATTGACCATTTTATTACCTTTTACACGTCCTAACTGAATCATAACGGAAGTAGTGATCATGTTCAGGATCATTTTCTGTCCGGTACCCGATTTCATACGGGAACTTCCGGTCACATATTCCGGACCGACAATCATTTCGATGGGGACATCGGCTTCCGCGGCCATTGGAGAATCCGGATTACTGGTAATACAGCCGGTCAGGATGCCATGTTCACGTGCTGCATGCAGTGCACCGATCACATAGGGGGTAGTGCCTGAGGCGGCAATACCGATTACGGTATCTTTATCGTTAATGTGGTGTTCGACCAGTTCTTCCCATCCCCGCCGGGTATCGTCTTCGGCATTTTCCACCGGATTGCGGAGGGCGGTGTCGCCACCGGCAATCAGTCCGATAACCAATGTAGGCGGCATACCGAATGTCGGAGGAATCTCCGAAGCATCGAGTACCCCCAAACGACCGCTCGTGCCGGCTCCCATGTAGAAAATGCGACCGCCTTGTTTCATGCGGGGAACGATTTGGCTCACCAGCTTTTCGATTTGCGGAATCGCTTTCTGCGTGGCAAGGGCTACTTTCTGGTCTTCTGCATTGATGTCTTCCAGTATTTCCCGGATAGACTTTTTTTCTAAATCGTTATAGAGCGAAGGTTGCTCTGATATTTTGATAAACATGTTGTGATTTATAAATAATGATTTATGATTTATGACTGATGAAAGGTCATGAGACCTTGCATGGGGCTTTTGACGATGGTTGTTATTTGTATCTCTAATTCGCGGGCGGCTTCGTGCAATATGTCCTGATAGTGGTAGGCGACGGAGCCGATGAAGTGAACCGGATGATTTTTGTAATCGTATTGCATGACATTACGCTGGAAGAAAGCCTTGAAACTGCCGAGAACTAATGCATGTACGGAGGGCTCCTGAATATTTTCTGCCAGGAATGGAGAAAGACTTGCCAAGAAACGATTGGGGAACGGCTGCCGGTATACCCGGTCGATGATTTCGGGAGGAGTCAGTCCGGTCTTATTCAGGAATTTTTCTTTTAATTCCGGCGTCATCTGGTTTTTCAGCATGTCGCCTACCAGGAGTTTACCCAATACTGCACCGCTACCTTCATCACCTAAAATGAATCCTAACGGTGAAACGTTACTTGCTATTTTTTCGCCATCGTAGAAACAAGAATTGGAACCTGTACCCATGATACAGGCAATACCCGGCTTGTGTCCGCACAATCCCCGGGCAACGGCAAGCATATCCGTATTCACTTCAATACCGTTCTTGGTGTTGAGGTGTGTGGAGAGTGCATTATGCATCATCGGAACCTTATCCGGAACACAACCGGCTCCATAAAAATAAACAGCATCGAGCACGTTCGTTTCTAAATGGGGAATCAGTGCCGTAGCAATCTCATTCTCTATTTCTTCCTCTGATTGAAAGAAAGGATTCATTCCTTTCGTTACTATCTGTCGGACGAGTTGTCCTTGTCCTACAACACACCAATCGGTCTTTGTAGAACCACTATCTGCTATTAATATCATATCTTTATATATATTTTTTTCTTATACAATATGTAACCGATGCTCCAATTGAGTGCAACAAAAAGGAGCGCAAATGCCAGTGAACCCGGATAATCGCCCAAAAGCGGTTGGAGGATACCTTTGTAAATGTAGCTGTGCAAACTGGTAGTCGTCCCGTCGAACGATACGCGGATATTACCTAATAAAACGGCAAGTACTCCGGCCATGACATAGATGAAAAGCGGATTTACACCGAATGATTCAAAGAAGCGGCTCCACGATTTGTATCCTTTTACATCGATGATCCAGATGAGTAACGCTAAAAAACTGGAACCCAATCCGCAAGTGACAATGGCGAAAGTGGGCGACCATATTTTCTTGTTGATGGGGCAGCCGTAACTGAGCAGGAAGCCCAAAAAAGTAAGGATTGTGCCGATGAGGAACAACCGTCCGAGTTTCTCGTTGATGTCCTTTACTTCCATCAGCAGTTTTCCGACACAAAAGCCTATCAATACGTGGGCGATGGCCGGGATCGTGCTTAATAATCCTTCCGGATCGATTCCGTTGTCTTTATACATATGCGCTTCGCCTAATACGGCACGGTCTACGACCGAAAGTATATTGGTACTGTTGTACTCGAATCCGTTGCCGGTGACGAGCAAAATGAAGTAACCGATCAGCAGGGTCGCAATCAGGTAGGGGATATGCTTGTGCTTCATGGTCAGGGCAACGATGGCAGTTGCGCCATAGCAGAGTGCCAGCCGTTGCATAACTCCCAAAATGCGGATATGGTCGAATGTCCAAATAGATTGTCCGAGACGGGAGAAGAACGAAATTTCTTCAGCAGACAGGGAGTTCCATGTACGGCAGAACATGGAGAACCATGCAAGCCCCAATCCGATGGCGAAAATAACAATGGTACGTTTGAGTATTTTCAGAGCGGCTGAATGGCTGAATTCAAAATTGTATTTCCGGAGAGAAATATAAGTAGATATTCCCATGATAAACATGAAAAAGGGGAATACGAGATCGGTCGGTGTCAAACCGTTCCATTGGGCGTGTCCCAATGGTGCGTAGACGTACGACCACGACCCGGGGTTGTTCACCATAATCATTCCTGCAATGGTGATACCTCTCAGTATGTCGAGGGCTAAGAGGCGTTTACTGGTTGTTTTATTCATTTTCTGTAATTTTTATGTGTTAAGTTTTTTAGTTTGATCAACGGGCCTTTGTACATTCGTCTACAAGGTAGGCGATGGATACGTAAGTTACACCTGTATGGGTAGCTAATCCTATTTCACAGGTACGGCTATTGGAATATCCGGTCTGTATGCCTGCCTTTTCTAATTGAGGGCGTAGCTTACGCAGTGCATAACTATTCACTTCCGGGTGTGTGAAGCCCTTGTCTCCTGCAAAACCGCAACAGCCCACCTCTTCAGGAACGATCACCCGGGTGGAGCATAAACGTGCCAGAGAAAGGAGGGTATCGGCCAATCCCATCCTACGCATGGAGCAGGTGATATGGATAGCTACCGGACGGTCGACCGGGCAGAATTCCAACTTGTCGCGCAGGAAGGTATAGATAAACTCGGCCGGTTCATATAGCTTCATCTTCCGGATTTTTTCACGCATGCGATGCAGGCAGGGGCTCTGGTCACAGAGCACAGGGTATTTCCCTTTTTCGGAAGCTTCCCACAAAGCCTTTTCAAGTTCTGCCGATTTACGGTCGGCAATATCCGGCATACCTTTACTTTCCCAAATTGTACCGCAACAGAGTTTCTCCATATCTTTCGGAAAGATCACTTCGTATCCGGCCTTTTGCAGTAGCGATAACATCTTATCTACGAGTGGTTGCTTCTCCCTGGATTTCTTAGGAAGTCCCATCGTCTGATTAATACAGCTTGGAAAATAAACGACCTTGTTTAGCTGAGAGCTGAAAGCCTTTTTTTTAGTTGAAAGTTGAGAGTTGAAAGTTGAAAGTTGAGAGCCGGTATTGCTGTCACTTTGACTTTCCTCTCTTTCCTTCTCCCTGCTCAAATCTCCCTTCTCCCTTCTCTTATAGCTCTTGGGCATGAAAGGAGTCCATTGCGGAATACCTAACAAGTTGTGCATTCCTGTAGTGAGAGTAAGCATTGCCGAAGTACCTAATACGGTGTGTGCTGCGTTGGCTAAGGTCAACATAGGGCGCAAGCTGCTCTTTATACCGGCAAAATGGTTGGCGGCAAAGTTGCCTATGGAGTAAGCGAAGCTACCTTCCGGTAATTCCTGTTGGCGGATATAATGAGTCAGGTCGCCGGTATTGATTCCCATTGGACAAGATGTAGAACAGAGACCGTCGCCGGCACAGGTTTGATTGCCGGGATAGCGGTATTGTTTTTGCAAGGTTGCCAGCCTTTGGGGATTTTCACCGCTTTCTTTGAGTCGGGAGATTTCGCGTTGTAGCACGATACGTTGGCGCGAAGAAAGAGTGAAACCGCAAGTCAGGCAGTTTACTTCACAGAAGCCGCATTCGATACACTTGTCTATTGGGCCGATATCCGGTGTACTTTTATTGTTTTCTGCCGGTTGCCGGTGGGAACTGCCTAATAGAGGCAACGGTTTAAAATTCTTGATATGACATTGGGGATCATCGTTGAAGATAACTCCCGGATTAAGTATATTCAGCGGGTCGAAGAGTGTTTTGACGGCTTGCATCATACGATACGCTTTTTCTCCCCATTCGTATTTTACGAACGGAGCCATGTTGCGTCCGGTACCGTGTTCTGCTTTCAGTGAACCGTCATATTTGTCTATTACTAAAGTTTTGACATCATTCATCAGTTCTTCGTAGCGTTTTACTTCAGCATCCGTACTGAAAGACTGGTTGATGATGAAATGATAATTACCTTCGAGGGCATGCCCGTAGATACAGGCATCGTCATATCCATGACGGGCTATCAGTTGTTGCAAGTCGGCAGTTGCTTCAGGTAGGTCTTCGATGTGGAAGGCCACATCTTCGATGAGACTTGTGGTTCCCGGTTTCCGGGTTCCTCCTACAGAAGGGAAAATCCCGGAACGGATGGCCCAATATTTGGAGTATTCCTCCGGTTTGTCCGTAAAGTGGACGGGAATATAAGTGTTGAAGGGTTTCAGCGTTTCCTCTATGACAGCGATATTTGCTGCCAGTTCTTCTTTACTGTGTGCTTTGGTCTCTGTCAGTACGGCGGTGAGTCCTTCTCCTGTCCGATCATTGACCGATGCTAACGATTTCCAGTCGAGTAGTTCGGCACCTTTTACAATCCATTCTTTCTTTTCGTTGGTTAACTTCTTCAATGCTACTACTGCCCGGCATGCTTCTTTGATGTCTTTAAAATAGAGCATGGCGCTGGCCTTGTGCGGATAGTCGTATTCTGTGCTCATGGTGACTTCGGAAAGGAATGCAAGTGTTCCTTCCGAACCTACCATTAAGTGAGTGATGATATCGAACGGATCATCGAATGTGATGAAAGGTAATAAATTCAGTCCCGTTACATTTTTGATTGAATATTTATAGCGAATCCGGGCGCTGAGTTCTTTATCGGTACGAATTTGGTCACGCAGGGATTGAATTTGTGTGATAAACTCTGCATGCTTCATTGAAAAAGCCTGTTTGCTGGCGTCATTGCCGGTATCGAGCAAAGTGCCATCTGCCAGTATAATACGCGCAGATAATAACATCTTATCGCTGTTGGCATGTGTCCCGCAATTCATACCGGAAGCGTTATTCATCACAATGCCGCCTATCATGGCACTTTTTACTGAAGCCGGATCCGGGGCGAATTTACGTCCGAATGGCTGTAACAGTTCGTTGACACGCTGCCCGATGATGCCGGGTTGCAATGTGATCCGGTTATGATCGGGAGAAATACTGTATTTTTCCCAGTTTTTTCCGGCTATAATGAGAATAGAGTCGCTGATGGCTTGTCCGGATAAGCTCGTTCCGGCTGCACGGAAGGTTACCGGCAACTGATGTCGGGTTGCCGAACGCAATAAATCCGATATCTCCTGCTCGTTGTTCGAACGAATGACGATCTGGGGAATGAGCCGGTAGAAACCTGCATCTGTTCCCCATGCCAGCCGACGTAATTCGTCAGTGTAGATTCTTTCTTGCGGGACAAACTGTGATATTTCCTGCAGAAAGGCCTGGTACTTATTCTCCTTATCCATTTTTATTTATATAAATAATATTTTTTAGACAATTGCCGGAAGCTGTCTACATCTTTATACCAATAGTCACGAATGTCTTCCCAACGGTTATGTTTGCTGAAACGTTCGCGTATTTCATTGGAGCCGCTTACTTTATCGAACATGTCGAAACGTCCTTTGTCTGCATGATCGAATACAGTATGTTCCGGATAAAGAGCAGCCACCTCTTGCATTACCAGAAATTGTATTTCACTTAATGCAGCTTTCCGGTAATCCATAATATGCACTTGTACTCCTTGCAGATGCTCTCCTTTCCCTACGGAATAAAACGGCTTGAGATGTATCGGACGGAAAACGATACCGGGCAGTTGCAATTGATTTAGCTTGCCGGCCAGTTCTTCGGCTTTTATCCATGGGGCGGCAAACATCTGGAATGGAATGGTATAACCTACTCCGATGGACAGATAACCCAGTTCTCCGAGTATGCCCGATACCGGATAGAAGAAGGCTGAATGTGGATGCGGAATGTGGGGGGAGGAAGGAATCCATTGCAAGCCGGTTTGCACATAGTCCATCTTGCGTTTCCATCCTTTCATTTTCACCACGTGCAGATCGCACCGCTTGCCCAGCATATTTTCACCGTTCAGCATCAAAGCTAATTCGCCGCAAGTGAGTCCGTAAAGGTACGGAATCTTAAATTGACTTACAAAAGAAATGTATTTATCTTCTACCAGATTGCCTTCCACCTTTTCACCACCCACCGGGTTTGGACGGTCGAGCACGATAAATTCCTTTCCATTTTCGGCTGCGGCTTCCATGGCCACTCCCATGGTACTGATATAAGTGAATGAACGACAACCGATATCTTGTATATCGTATACTAACACATCGATGTCTTTTAGCATCTCAGGGGTTGGTTTGCGAGTCTTTCCGTAAAGTGAATAAACCGGTAGGCCGGTAGACGGATCGGCGGAGTTATCCACTTTGTCTCCGGCATGAACATCACCGCGTACACCATGTTCCGGCCCGTATAGAGCTACCAGATTCACGTTGGGGGCTTCGTGAAGGATATCGATGGTCGATTTCAAGTGATTGTCTACTCCGGTCGGATTGGTGATGAGGCCGACACGTTTTCCTTCGAGGCATTTGAAGTTCTGTTCTTTCAGAACCTCAATACCGGTTTTGATTTTTATTTTTTGTGCCTGTATGGTGAGGGACAGCAGGCAGCAGGTGCTAAGAATAATAAATCGGAATTTGTTCATAAATATCTCTGTTTCGAATCGTTATTGTTTTATTTTTGGGTTTCTTTAATTTCTTCTGTTTCTTCTTTTTTACCGTAATTCGGATCGATCTTGATGAATGCACAGACAGCTATTGTAGCAGCACAACAGATCATTACCCAGATAAAGAACTTCTCGTATCCGATAAGTTCCTGTAGCCAACCGGCCATCATACCCGGCAACATCATACCTAATGCCATGAAAGCGGTACAAATGGCATAATGTGCTGTCTTGTGTTCACCGTCGGAATAATAAATTAAGTAAAGCATATAAGCCGTGAAACCGAATCCGTATCCGAACTGTTCGATAAATACACAAATATTGATTGTGAGAAGATCTTGCGGCTGAAAATATCCCAGATAAACAAATGTAATGCAAGTGAGTGATATACTCCATGCCATTGGCCATAGCCATTTTTGTAGTCCGCCTTTTGCCGCGCAAATACCGCCGATGATTCCTCCGAGAGTGAGTCCTATAATACCGATAGTGCCGTATACCCAGCCGACTTCGGCTGTACTCAGCCCTAACCCGCCTTTTTCAATAGGATCGAGTAGAAAAGGATTGATAAGCTTTACCAATTGTGCTTCCGGTAAGCGGTAGAACAGCATGAACAATATGGCAACTCCGGCTTGCGGCTTTTTGAAGAAACTTGCGAATGTGGCAAAGAACTCTTTGAATATGTTGTTCGCGGTCACATTGCCCACTGCCGGCTTGTCGGATGCCGGATGAGGCAAAATGTAACTGTGGTATAAATAGAATGCAATGAAGAGTCCTGCAAGGATATAGAATGTAATACTCCATGCCATGGCTATGGTAGAAGTACGCTTTTCCAGTTCTCCGGCCAGTACGACCAGAAGTCCTTGTCCGGCTATTGTTGCAATCCGGTAAAAAGTACTTCGGATGCCGACATACATAGCTTGGTCCCGGACGCTTAAAGCCAGCATGTAGAACCCGTCGGCGGCTATATCATGTGTAGCCGAACTGAAAGCTACCAGCCAGAATATGGCAAGGGTTATCTGAAAGAAATTAGGCATTGGGATGGTGAAAGCTATTCCGGCCAGTCCTGCTCCCACCAGAATCTGCATGGTTACTACCCACCAACGTTTGGTTTTCAGTAAATCGATAAAAGGGCTCCAGAATGGTTTGATAACCCAAGGGAGATATAACCAACTGGTATATAGTGCGATGTCTGTGTTGGAGATACCGAGCTTTTTATACATAATGACAGAGATGGTCATCACAGCTACGTAAGGTAGACCTTGTGCAAAGTACAATGTCGGTATCCAAGCCCACGGTGATAGTTTCTTGTTTTTCATGACGGTATATATTTAATATAATTTCTCGATAGCGGCACCGATGTAATAGTGCAACAATATTTCATCGTAAGCATAACCTTGTTCGCCCATTACGGCGGCACCGATCTGGCAGAGCCCTACACCATGTCCCCAACCGGCACCTGTGAGAATGAATTTTCCGGGAATACCATTTTTTACCTCTGTTTTGTCCACAACGAATGCCGAACTGTATAAGTGGGAAGGAGACAGGGTTCTCCGGATTTCCAGTTCCTTACCGATGATGAGCGTCTTTTTCGTTCCTATGATTTTTAACTTTGAGATACGGGCGGATGTGCCGCGTTCTATAGGGATCAAATCTATAACCTGCCCATAGTCGATGCCGGAACGTTGGAAAATAAGTTTGGCCAGTTCTTCCTGTGTATATTCTACTTTCCAGCGGTAAAAATCGGTAGTTTCCTGATCGTAGTTGTTCAATACCTGACTGAGTATTCTCTTTTCTTTCGTATTACAGAATGCATCAGGAGAGGTCCGTATCCACTTCTCTGCTTCTGAATGGATACGTAGATCGGGTAGGAAGGTCGCTTTTTTACTGTCTCGTTGTTTGACAAGATAGGGGTGTTTTACGTCTTCCCAGCAGTATTGAAATTCTTCGAAGGCCCCTCCGCAACATTTAGAGAAGCGCGCATCGCAGATTTTATTTTCGGATGTTAATACCTGTCCCCGGGTAGCTTGGATGGCTTGCTCTACCATTTCAGTGCTTGCCCGGGTGATTCCTTGGTAGCGTTGACAATGATCATCGGCGCATACGTCAAAGTGCATATGGTCTTCCCGGTCGTACCACTTTATTAGTTGAAAGTTGAAAGTTGAAAGTTGAGAGTCCTTATTTAGTTGAGAGTTGGCTGCGTTATTATGCTGCATAGCAACTTTCCACTTTCCACTTTCCACTTTCAACTGATAAAGTAGCCAACTGCGCGAAATGACTGCATGGGCTTTCAGCAGTTCCAGAGAAGCGGTTGCGCTCATTTCCGAGGAGATGACACTGGTTAAATAATCTTCTACGTGGATGACATTGATACCGGTTATCTTTTCATCTTCTACAATAAATTTCAGTGCTCCGTGAAAACGTTGGTTCTCCTTGCGTTCCCAATGGAAATTGATGCCGATCGTTACATCTAATAATTCGAAAGAGTCAGTCTCTTCCCGCAAGGGTTCAAACAGCAATTCATCGTAACGGTTGTTTTTCCAGAGAATCTTACCATTATCAAAAAGGACAAGTTGTTTTCCGGATACTTCTTCTTCGTTGACACGATAAGTATCCGGAAAAATAAATTCTATTTTTGTTTCGGACAGGATGCCGACATGTACTTTGGGCTCTCTCATAATTGTTCTTTTATGCGTTGTCTTAGTTTACGAAACTCATCTGTGTCCAGACAGACTTCTCCGAGTATAGACATAATGTCTGTTGCCGTTAGCTTTTCAAAGTCTTTTTCCTGCGGGGTGATGAATACGCCTCCCATATCTACGGATGCCGGACTGATGAGGATATTGGCGTCTCCTGCTGCCGCATAGCAGGACGGGCGGTGCTTGGCGCGTGGAAAAATGCAAACAATCCATTGGCTGTTTTCTGTCCATGCAAGAATGTTCATCATGGGTTCGTCTTCTCCCGGTTTGAGTTCCATTGCGTTGTATACAAGGTTGAATAGTGCGATGGCGTCTTCCCGGTTTCCGGTTTCTATAACCAGAGTGGTTCGTGGAGCATCATCCAGATAAGAAAGAGACGCTGTCCTGTAGGTGACAATCTTTCCGGCTTTCTTATTCCTCCATTCTTGTTCAAGAGGGAGAAAACCTTTATTGCCAGCTTGAAAATGAGCATGGTCGGGAGCGGAAGCACCACATTTCGGACCGTTATAAAAAACGATGTAATCTTCGGCAATAGCCGCCAGATCGAGCATGTCTCCAAAACGTTTTTTTATACGTTGGTCCACGTGTTCTAAAGCCGGAACAGTAAGGTGCTTCGGGAAAATCGGAAACGGGTTAATCAGTATCTGATAATTATCTTTGAATGGAATCCCTCTCTGCATGGCAGGGAGGTTGGCGGGGCAAAGAAAACATTTCCGTTCTTGTATGGATTGGGCATCTACTTTGGCTGCCGAAGAGACAATGCGTGCAGGATTAAATTGTACTTTATAGTGCATCCCGTTTACATTTAGGTCTTTGACTTTAATCCGGGTTAATGCTGCATAATTGTTTCCGGCCAACTCCCATGCAGAAAGCTGGTCGGCTAGCAACCGTTCTATTTTCTGTTTTGTATCCATCTTTGTCCTTACATTTGATGACGGTTCATGGCAATGCGGGCCTGTAATTCCCAAGTGCGGATACGGTCTTTATACAGGTTGTGTCCGTTCATTTTTATAATGTCCAATGAAGCGTCGGAATTATCGTCCCAACGGCGGCATAAATATACTACCTCGTAAACACGGCCTATCTGGTACCGGCGGGAGAAATTGAGTCCGAGAGCATAATCTTCTCCATAGCTGGTGTTGGGGACTTTGATTTCTCGTAATACCGGTGTGTAAAAAGCACGTGGAGCACCCAGCCCATTGATACGCAGGGCATTGTTGCGTCCGTTTTCGGGAGTCCATTCTTTATGGTCGATGATGCCCGGAGCAATCATATTCATGTGGAAATCCGTCATCATATAGGTACCTACCACCATTGCACAGTTTTGTTCATAGAACGCATTAACCATTGTTTTTAGGGTGTTTTCGTCCTTGTATACATCGTCACTATCCAATTGTACGGCGAATTTTCCACATTTATCATGATGCACTCCGAGATTCCAACACCCGCCAATACCTAAGTCATTGCGTTCGGGCAGGATGTGAATGAGACGGTCGTCGGATGCAAATTCACGGATCGCATCTGTTGTACCGTCAGTAGAGTGGTTGTCGATGACGATGAGGTTGAATTTGAAATCCGTTTTTTGGTTTAATACCGAACGGATGGCATCCTTGATGGTACGGATGCGATTGCGTACCGGAATAATGACAGAAGCTTCATATTCAAAATCGGTGGCATCGAATTCGATCTTTTTGAAGGTAGGAGCCAGATAGCCGCCTATCTCTTTCAGATGTTCTGTGCAAGCTTGTTCCATCTCTATTTGTACTCCTCGATTTTTGGGGTCTACATAATCGAATATTTTTTCACCGCTTTTTCGGGTATCGTTTTCTATTTCCGAATAGAGATACTCGTTGATGTGAACCAGCGATTCCTTTTGCGAGAGTTTAAGCCGCAGGTCATACAGGCCGGCAAATTGATAGTCGGTTTTCATTCGGGTGACGGCTTCTTGCAGGGCACTTGCCTTGTATAGCAAAACCGATCCGAAGTTGAAATCATCGCGAAGACTGCCAAACTGGTAATCTATTACAGGAGCATTTTTTTGAATCCCTTCTGATACTTGGTAATGGTCGGCGTATACCATGCCGGCAACACTGTCTTCTGCAATGCGGGTCATGCGTTCGAGGGCAAACATGCCCAGTTTTAGTGTAGTGTACTTAGTATAAAACAGTGTGTAGTCGGCATCGGAGTGGGCAGCTATTATGCGCATGGTTGCAGTGGAATTGAGTGCCGGCACGTGCAGAATCCGGCATCCCTGGAGAGGAACTTCCGTGTCTTCCGTTACTAACAAATATATATCTTTTACCAAGTTTGACGATTTCAAACCCTGTATTGTCTTTTCGGCCTGTGCTGCATCTGCAAAAGGGATGAAGCAATTAATTGTAGTTTTCATATTTCAGTTTTATATATTTTTATTTTTCTTATTCTTTTGGTTCTTTCCACTCTAACAGTCCGGTTTCTCCACTGGTAGCCGTGAATAATACCTGATGGCGATTGATAGGGACAACGGTATTAATCAGAGAGTTACCGATTTTGTACTTCCATAGAACTTTGCCTGTTAATGGCTCCAGTGCAAAGATAAGCCCTCCTTTCGTACTGCCGAACATTACTCCGTCTTTTTCGACTTGCATGGAAGGAGCATGCTCATAACCAAAGCCGACATTGGAGCTCCATAACTGGTGTGGCTTGTCTCCTTGGGTAGAGTAGCAGACGATGCTGTCATTCATTGTCTTACTGTATACCCGTTTTTTATCGGCAGACAATCCGATTGTTTCGCGTACGGTAGACTGGTAAGTACGCCATATGGTCTCTCCTGTTGCCAAATTGATGGCAGTCATGGCACGTTGCGGGTCAGTAATGAATACTTTGCCATTAGCGGCTACCGGCCATACTGCTGCAGGAGAGAAATGCATACGGGTTAATCCGCCTGTCCATTTCCACAGTTCTTCTCCGGTATTCTTGTTGAGGGCGTAGAGTGTGTTATCCCATGCTCCAAAAATCACCTTGTCTTCTTCAATCAGAGGGCGGGTTTCTATATAACCTTTTACACCTGTGTATGTCCATTTGATTTTTCCGGTATAGAGATCGATAGCGCGGAATGTATGATCGCTGGCCCCTATATAAACTATTCCGTTATCAATGGTCACAGCACCCAGGACTGGTTCTTGGGCTTCTACTTCCCAGCGTAATTCTCCATTGTTTGCGTTCAACGCGTAAATCTTCTTATCGGCTGAGCCGAATATGACTATGCCGTCGGCTACCGCCGGTGTTCCTACTATACGGTTGCCGGAATGGAAACTCCATTGTTTTTTCCCTTTTTGAAGGCTATAGGAGGTCAGAAAGCCCATATCATCACCTACAAAAACTTGCTTATCGGCTATTGCCGGTGAGCAATAAATACCGATACCGGTTTGTACTAACCATTTTTCTTTTACTTGCGGATACTCTTTGTTTACGGAGTAATCGGGATATTTGTCTGTTGCTCCTTTTTTGTCATAATATGAGTGGACTAATGAGAGCGAGCACCACTTTTGAGGCTCCTTACCAATTTTCTGTTCATAGACAAGAAGGGAATCCGGGGTGATTTCATAAATGTTGTACCCACCAATTGCTTCTTTTCCACGCAGATTGGAACGGTTGATGATTCCGGGAATACCATCGTATGAGAAGAATTTGTTGAGATGGTAATGCCCGCCCAGAAAAGCGCGGATGTTATAAGGGCGCACAGCGTCTGTTACGTCGTACCAATTATCCACATCGCCTTTTAGCATCGGATAGTGAGTGACCAGAAATACGGGTTTCTCTTTTCCGGCCTCTTTCAATTCTTTCTTAAGCCAGGTGATGTCTTGCGGAACGACATGACCATCGGCCATACGCATTAATGGTCCGGAATTGAATCCTAAAAAGAGAAAGCCTTTATGTTCGAATTTGAAACGTTCTCCGCCAAAAATATGCCCGAAATCCGTCACTCCGCTTTCGCTCCATTTTGTTTCATGATTTCCGGGAATGATATAATATTTGACTTTTAATTGGCCGAGAGCTGCTTTCACTCTTTGCATGGAAGCACGGTCACCCTCTTCTGTGATGTCACCCGTTACCAGTACGAAGTCGATATCTTGCGTTCTGTTCACTTGGTGAATGGAGTTTTGGAGATCGTCAAAGGCGGTTCCTTTTTGGGTGACATGAATGTCTGTCAGGAGAGCAAAACGAAAGTGCTCCCCGATCTGCGCCCGGATGCCGGTTAATACAGCGAACAAAAATAGAATACCGGTATATATTTTCTTATTCATACGGCGTGATACTTGATTATCTGATTAAAAAATTATTTTTTCTTTTTAATAAGCAGGCAAAGACCTATAAAAGTGAACAATGCATTGAATATCAGTAACTCATAACTGAACTGATATCCGTTAAACCACTTCTCCGAATTTTCTTGCAGGATAAAGCAGAGGATGGGAGAAACAATGGCTACTATGGGGATATATTTATCGCGTACCTGTTTTTTTGTGAAAATGCCAAAAGCAAAAAGTCCTAAAATAGGTCCGTAGGTGTAACTGGCCAAGATGTAGACAGCATCGATTACGCTGGTGTTATTCAATTGATTGAACACGAAGATGACAATGCCCATGATGATGGCCATGCCGATATGTACACGTTTGCGTATCTTTACCAATTCATTTTCTGCTTTGTTTTTTGCTCCTAATATGTCTACTGTAAAAGAAGTTGTCAAGGCGGTCAGAGCCGAACCGGCTGCCGAATAAGCAGATGAAATCAGTCCGATAATAAACAGTACGCCCACTATGGCCGGGAAATAATCACCGGTAGCTATCATCGGGAATAATTCGTCGCTTTTCTCGGGGTTTTCAATTCCGTGTTGTGCGGTAAATGTGTATAATAACACTCCTAACATGAGAAATAACAGGATGACGAAGAATTGGGAAATACCGCTGGTAATCATATTCTTCTGTGAATCCTTAAAATTTTTACAGCTTAAATTGCGTTGCATCATGTCCTGATCCAGTCCGGTCATAGCGATCATTGTGAACACTCCCGCCAGGAATTGCTTGAAGAAGTAGCGCTTATCATTCACATCATCGAAAAAGAACATGCGGGAAAAATCATTCTCGGAGATGGTGGCTATCATACTTCCGAAACCTAACTTAAGATCGGAAGCGATATAATAGATACATAGAACTACGGATACTACCAGACAGAACGTTTTCAGGGAATCGGTCCATATCAGTGATTTTACACCGCCACGGAAAGTGTATAGCCAGACAAGAGCTACGGTAATGATGACATTAAGAATAAACGGCAGGTGGAAAGGCTCGAATACCAACAGTTGTAGTGTAAGGCAAACAAGGAATAACCGCACGGCTGCTCCTAACATTTTTGAGATGAAAAAGAACCATGCACCGGTCTTGTAAGAAGACAGACCGAACCGGTTCTCCAGATACTCATAAATGGATACTAAATTCATCCGGTAGAAAAGCGGTATCAAAACAAAGGCGATAATGATTTGCCCTGCGACGAAACCGAGTACCATCTGCAAATAGGAGAATCCGCTTGCCGCTACCATACCCGGAACGGAAACGAATGTCACTCCGGATATACTGGAGCCGATCATGGCAAAAGCCACTACATACCAGGCCGATTTACGGTTCCCAACGAAAAAACCTTCATTATCGGCCTTTCTGCCTGCGATGTATGAAACCGTAAACAGGATAATGAAATACGCCACGATTGTGATTAAAATAGAAACTGGAGTCATGCGGTCATTTATAATTTAATAATTTGTAATTCATCAACAGGAAAGAACCGGTCATTCTTCATATATAAGGTAAGGCTTGCGTTGTATCTTGAATTTCTCTACATCTTCTTTCCACATCGCTTTGATCTCATCCGCATTTTTACCTTGTTTTATCATTTTTCGTACATAATCTCTACCTGTCAACAGCTCGAAAAACGGCCGGAAAAAGTAATCGTCCATATTCAGATTCCGGTAGGCATCGATAAGATAACTCAAATCTACTCCTTTTTTCCATATTTCTTCATTGCTCAGTTCACTTAAATTCACACCGTGGCAAATTCTGTTGAGTTGGGGAGGATTTTTTGCACCCGGTATACTTTGTGGTGTGAAGGTGTAATCATATCCTAACATATTAGGGTGTCCGTATATTTGAAAAGGAAGCTGTGTCCCCCTACCCAGACTGACGGGAGTTGCCTCGAAGTAGCAGGTAGAAGGATAAAGGTACACAGCTTTCATATTCGGCAGGTTAGGGGAGGGAGGGATCGGCAATTCATACATTGTCTGGTGTGTATAGTTCTTGCATTTTATGACTGTTATATCACAAATGCGTGAAGCCGGCAACCACCGTTCGCCATTAACCATTAATGCCAGTTCTCCTAATGTCATGCCGTGTACTATCGGAATGGGAAGCCATCCGACGCTTGATTTGTATTTCATGTCTAAGATGGGGCCGTCTACATAGTGACCGTTCGGATTAGGACGATCCAGTATCAACATTTTGCGGTTATACTCTGCACATGCATCCATCAAGCGGACCATGGATGCATAGTAGGTATAAAATCTTAATCCTACATCTTGTATGTCGACTATCAGCAGGTCGAATTTCCGCATCGATTCTTCACTGGGCCTACCTAATTTACCATCGTATAACGAGAGGATGGGCACGCCGGTTTTCGAATCCACCGAGCTTGAAACGTGTTCTCCGGCATCTGCGTTACCACGAAACCCGTGTTCGGGAGAGAATATGGCTACTACATTTATCTTATTCTCCAACAACACGTCCAGTAAGTGCTTATTTCCGATCATACCGGTATGATTGGAAAAAATAGCTATTCGCTTATTTTTCAATAAGGGGAGATAAACGTTTGTTTGCTCTGCACCTACAATCACCCGGTTCTGATTTGCCTGACAATAGAAAGTGATGCATGTTAAAATGACTATAAGTAGAATTTTTTTCATAATGTATTATATAAGGGGAAGTTCTTTATCTGCAAAGATAATATATGATTTAATATTAGAAACATATATTTTTTTATTTTTAGAATTATAATCAATAATTTGCAAACTTGTATTTACACGTTTAAAGGTGTGTGGTAAACAGGTGTAAATATATATCCGGCTGAATACATGGGACTTGAATGTCCTATTTTACTTCTATATTCATTTGATTAATAGGTGATTATAAGAGTATGTACTTTTGTGTGCCAAGAGTATATACTTTTATGATGTAAGAGTATACACTTTTGTATATGTAAAGTATATACTTATACTTCACCTGATGGCAATAGGAAAATAGCTGTGTACTCCATTGTTCGATACTTTGTTTTGTGAGCTGACAAGGGACCGGTAATATTTTCTTTATGGTCTCTTGTCAGCTTATTATTAATTTGCAATGACTCGTTTATCGGTTTCGCATGCTTTTATTTACGAATGATTCGGTAAGTCATGCCGTTTATTTTGATGATATAAACTCCGCCGGACTGTTCGTAAAGGTTGATTGTTTCTTTATTTGTATTCAAATTGTTCATATTCAGAATGGTTCGCCCGTTTATGTCGAATACCTGGATAGAATGAATGGTTTCTTCTGATTCGATGTTTACCGGTCCGTCTGTCGGATTAGGATAGATGGAAGTGGCCATCGTCGATTCTTCTATTCCGGTTATTTTGATAGAAACGGTTGCTTTTTCTGTTTCGTAAGTTCCATATACGGCAGTTACACTGTATGAGTATTCACCATCTTCCGAGATTTCGTCTGTGTAAGTGGTTCCGGTTACTGTGGTTATTAATTCTGAACCACGGTATATATTGTATTCCGGAGTTCCTACAGAACCTTCGGGCTCTTCCCATGATAAGGATATACCTTCGGGTGCGGCGGTAGCTTCGAGATTTACAACGGTACCTATCTCTTTAGAGATGGTTTGAGAAGATGGTGCGGGTGTGACAGAAGTGTTGTCTGCTTTAGGTAAGGCCCACATTCCCAAGCGTTCTCCGGAATTGGAGATTAGATATACATTGCCTCCCCAGTCGAATGCCAGGCTATTGGAGTTAGCTCCGATTCCTGGTTTTATGGAGTGGAGGCGTTTGATGGAAGGTATTCCTTCTTCGTTATAACTGATACCCAGTATTTTTATTTCGTTGTTGCATCCCATGGCGATGCGGGTTCCGTCAAGGCTGATAGCCATACCGCCATTCCGGGAATTCTCGATGATCGTAGGATCTGTTTTACCAGATACAAAATCTACTTGGGTGCCGTTATAGTGGATCAGAGAAGGAACGGCTGCTTCATCGGCTGCCCGGTATTGAGAGATCCACCAACCACCGCGTCCGTCGGGGAGAATCGTTGAATTCATATTAGCTTGATATCCGCCGGTAGCCGCATTGTTGAATGCGATGCTGGGTGCTTCTGTCCAGTGGGTAGCTGTTCCAATGTTGTATTGTAGTATATTTCCTGCTTTACCATCCACCTTATAATCTTCATCAAAAGTATATAATATTGTGTTTTCGCCGCTTCCCGTCACGTAGCAAGAGGAGGAAGAACCGTGTACGGGTTCGTTGTTTGTATTGCTGGCAAGTCCGTTCGTATCTCTGGTAAGCCCTTCGAACAGGCTGATGAATTTTTCATTCGGCTTAGACGGATCCATAACATAGATACCGGAATTACCGTCACTGAAATCGCACATAAATACCCTGCCATTCGGTGCTATGGCCAGACGGAACGGGCTATTGCTGCTACTCCAGGTTATTCCGCCGTCATAAGCTTTGTTGGATTGATTTGTAATGTCTCCGAACAACGGATCCATTATGTAGATACCTTGGTCGGTGGTTCGCCCGGCTGAAGTGCCTCCTTTACTACTTGCTACGTATATACGGCCGAAGTAAGGGCTTTCCGGATTGTTGTCTATGGCAACTCCATATGCATTATAGAATTTAAGAGTTTCTTCATCTCCAGTCATTTTTACCGGACGGGCAACACTTTCGGCGGTCGCTTTAATCTGCCAATGCATATCTTTGCCGGCAGGAATTTCCGCTTTTGTCATTGAAATCGTATGGTTACCTTTGGATAGAGTACCTGCGCTATATGATTTTAATATCTTTTCGCCACTGACAAATTCAATAAATACTTCATTCGCATTTTCGTTAAGGATGAAACTGAATTTATATTCTTGTCCGGTGCTTTCCAATTGAAGTCCGGAAGCATAGATGTTGGCCGTAGCGGTGGTGGTGATAGTTTGATAACGGGCTATGCCTGCGTTTTGTGCATAAAGATAAAGATCGATATCGTATCCGTTAACAATTCCTGCTGCCATCATGTAGGGTACGGCATTTTCACTTAAACCGTCATCTGGCATCTTTTCTGATATTTTAACAGCCTTGTCCAGCCCATCGGTTATATCAAATAGAATCGCACTTACGTGGCTGTGGTCGGCACTACAATCGGGTGATATCATGAAAGAATGCCGTGCATATTGGAAGAAATTAGCACCTTTGGCTTGAGGGGAAAGGATTCCTTCGTTTATTGCGCCGTGTTCGGTTAAGGGACTACGGTCGGCAGCCGCCCAGTCAAATCCGAATTCTGTTGGCATTAATTTTTCACTATCTATGATGAGACGGTCTGTTCCGAGAGGCGAGATCGTGAAAGTGAACGTTTCTCCCCAAAGAGCTTCTGTGTATTTGGTGGTATCCATCATGTATTTATAACCAATTATGTTCGGCAGTTCCTCGTCTATCTGATAGCCTACTATACGGATTTGTTTTGAGGTGCCTGTGGTGATGGCCGGCGTGTATATGTTACATTTCCAACGTGGACCGCTGATGGCAAAGGTTTCTCCAATGGTAGAGGCTGAGAAGTTTCCTTGCTGAGTGGTTTCGAAGAAGAGTATAGGATCTGACTCGTCGTCATTCCATGTGTAAACTTTAAACTTCTCTCCGTCTGCCGGTAGAGTAACGATGTTTTTATTACAAGCCATCAGGTATCCGTCGGCAGAAAATGCGATATCGCTTATTGGTAGAATCCCTCCTTCGATGCCGGTAAGTTTTAGCTCGGAAATCAAATCACCGGTATTTGGATCGGCTATATAGATTTTGGGTTCAGTGGTAAGGATATATAGCTTCTTGTTGTGTAACAGGCTTTTTCGGATATTTTTGTCTTGAAGCCATTCGAAGGTATTTTTTGAAATTTCCTGAGTTTTGTAGAAAGGCATGGCTACGGTTCCTGCTTCTTGATCCGGCTCCGGATAATCTGCTGGCACTTCTTTTTCGGTGACTACGTTTTTGTTTTCAATTTGCGTTATTAAAGATGCAGTCTCTCCGGCTTTTACTTCAGTTTCTATATCTGCTGCTGCATAGTTTTCTGCTGTTATTTTTAGTTTGTATTTTCCTGGCTCTAAGTCAAAGAAACTATAAAACCCGTTGTAACACTCGTCGGTTACGTAAGAGTCGATGAGTGTACCGTTGTTGTCGAATAGTTCTATTTTAGCTTTATTCACGGGAAGCCATTGGTCATTTGTGCCTGTTTTATAAAGATATAGTGGATTATTGATACGTTCGTTTGAACTCTTTACGAGACCGGCAAGTATTCCTTTTGATGCTTGATCTGCTTCAAAATAGTCACAGAAATAACGGAAAAAACGTGCAGATTCTAATTTGCGATAATCTTCATTGAGCAGTCGGTGCGTTTCCGGCAGGTAGTCGTGAAATTCTCCTTCTGAAAGAAAGCCCGGTACGGTATTGTTTCTTAATACGCCTAAATGGTAGCCATAGAACGAGTAGTCGCCACGTACATTCATATTAGTTGCACTATAATATGTCCAGTTGGTGAGCGGGTTGTCATACATCCTGGACCAACACGCCTGTGCCATTGGTTTGCTTAATGCCGGATCCGGTTCGTCGTCGGTTCCGCGATACAGTAACAAGAGGTAATTAGTGCCCTGGTTTACGCCTACAGCATTGCTGTGAATGGATAAAAATGCATCCATGCTGTTTGCTGAGGCTTCTTCTGCAATCTCGGTCAGATTCCGGTCGTCTTCATCTCTGTTTTCTGTACGTGACATCATGACGGTTGCTCCGTGAGCCTCCAGCATATCTCTGAGAGCTAATCCTTTTGTCAGGTTGCAAGAAGATTCCCAAAAACCGTTTATATCATTGGCGGCATAAGGGATGGTTACTACGTTTCGGTCGTTGGCTGCATCGAAACCTCCGTGTCCCGGATTGATATAGATTCTCACCCCTGTAAGATCTTTCGCAGTTACATCTGTACATATTATTATGTATAAGCAGGCTATTATAATTGACTTTAGTGTTTTCATATCTTATTTGGCTTTTTGTTTGATATTGATTTTCATGAGGTAAATATCTCCGTTGTCACTATTGAAAGCGATAGATGAGTTATCGGTTGAGACAGCCGGAAACATGGCTATCGTGGAAGGATCGCTGAGGGTTTGATGTTTTTGTCCGTCTATCGAAACGGCTTCAATGGATGAAGAGAGGATTCGTTCTCCGTTATCTTTATCATTCATCCCTATAATCCATTCATTCCCGAGCCAGACAGGGGCGTTTAAATTAGCTATTCGAATCGGGCTGCTGCCGTCGATATTGGAGATGAATGTACCTTTGCCGGCAACTTTATATAATAACTTTGTTCCATCGGGCGAGATGGAAGGCCATAGATAGCTACAGTCTTTTCCGTTGGGAGAGATCTCTTTACGTTCACCGTTCCGATATAAGACCAATTGCCGATTTTCGATATTGACAATATCCGGTACTGTTTTTATTTTTTCTCCATATATTCTTTTGGTTGATAACTTATTGTTTTTTACATATACAAGGTTCCCATTTATGGTCTTATGTAATTGAAGGTCTCGGGTAGGAGAGATAAGTTGGTTTTCCTTTTTGTTAGTTAAGTCTATCTTCTTCAGGGCGGTCTCCCTCATGTTTCGCTTGTTGAATGACTGCTCTCGATAGATAATGTTATTCCCGTCCGCACTTATTTGTACGTTGTATCCTGCATTGGGAGCTTCGGTGATAATGGATACTTGCTCATTTTTCAAATCAAATTTTTTAAGCCCTGAATAATTATCAGAGGTTAGAAGTAGGTATTCTCCATTAGGGCTGAATTTGGGATGATAGCTTTTACCGATGCTTGATTTCGGTAATTGTTTCACGGATACTACACTGATTTCTTGTGCATGAACTTGTTGGACTAAGTAAAGTAGCAACAATAGAAAAAACTTTCTCATGATCTAAAAGAATTAAAAGGTTAATAAATGGTATTTTATATATTAAGCTTAATGCTTTTTGACGAAATAGGTGTTGAGGAATAGATACATCCGTTTATTTCAAAGGATGTTTAGGCTACTTTTACTCATCTTGCTTCTCAAATATTCATTAATTTATTATTAGAAACAAATTTTTAGGAATTTAATTAACGTGTTTTATACTATTAGTGAATGTTTTTAGCATATTATGATTCTTTTTTACTTATTTTGTATCGAAAAATGATTTTTTGAAACTTTGTAAAAAACGTTGTTTTTGCTCTTTTTCTGATTCTCGTTTTTGTTTCAATAAGTTTACATGTAGTATGAAGGTATTGTTTTTCTCTCTCTGTTTATTGTGTATTATTATAAATAATAAGTGCTTTCCTCGTAGACAAACCGCCCGTTCATCGTAGAGGAATGGATGGTTTGTCTACGAGGAACGGGCGGTTTGTCTACGGGGAAAATAGTGATGATATCTGCGTGCTGATTATCAATTTGTTACATCTCCTATTTACTGTATGCTATAATTACCTAATGCTGCGTGCATGCCTTTTTGTTTGTAGTGATTTGTTTGTTTTTAAATACTTACATTTATTTATTGTCCTTCTGTGTTTCTATTAAGAAATCCGTTTAAATATTATGTAAATAAAAAATAAATTAGTCTGTATTGTTGTAATGGTGATATATTTTGATTGCTTAATCGAAAATTATTTTCTGTTTTTTATATTTTACCAAAAATTTCCTCTGTAATTGATATTATAGTTTTTGATAAATTTTTCTTTGTTGAAATGGTGGGATTAATAACTGTTTTCTGCTATCATTATTTGTTTATGAACTTAATGTGTTATATGTGAATGTAGTATGTGATTTGCAGAAAATGATTAAAGACTTTTGAAGGGTGTATAGCATGATTATTCTGCTTATATCTTTAAATTATCTATGTCAATTACTTTAATTTAGCTTTTGTTAAATAGAGTGATTTCTTTTTTATATTTTTTGCTGTTTTTATAAAATAGTCTTTTGTTTGTGTTGCAATTCTTTGTGTTATCAAAAAGAAATGATATTGACTGTTTACCAAGTTCTATCAGAACTTTGCTTTTTATCTATTAGCCAGGAATTGGTCAACATAGTTGGCTATTAATTGGAGGTAAGTTTTCATCAAACAAAGGCTTAAAAGAACTCTTTTGAAATAACTTCAAAGCAAAGATAAGAATTGTTTTAATATCAGGAACATAAATTTGGTTTTATTTAGATTTATATCTATTAATTCACACGATCATTGATCTCCTTGTTACATTTTGATGAATAGTAGTTTTAGGTTAACATATTTATAAAGTTATAAATTAAATTTTTATCCATTTATCTCTTTATGGTTCTTCAATATTCATAGAATGAAATTCTATTAATCCGTCCATTGGCGTTTCTTCTATAATATCTAATTCTACTCCAAAGTCTCTGGCTACTTCTCTTAGAATTTCGGAATAGCTGTAGGCAACTGAACCGATAAAACGAATAGGATAATTTTTATAGTCATATTGACATACGCTACGGATGAAAAAGTTCTTTAGGTTATTCACTAATAACTCATAGACATATTCATTATCTAAATAGTCTGCAAGAAAATAGGAAATAGTAGCTAAAAAACGATTGGGAAATGGTAAATTATAAACTGATTCCATGGCATCATTAGCTGTAATACGGAATTTTTCATAAAAGTCGGTCGTAATATCTTTAGGGGCTAACCCTTTCAATACATCAGAAAGAAATAGTTTGCCTAAAACAGCTCCGCTTCCTTCATCACCTAAAATATAACCAGCAGCCTTTACATTTTTAACAATGATTTTGCCGTCATAAAAACAAGAGTTAGAACCTGTTCCCAAAATGCAAGCAATTCCGGCATCACATTTAAACAATCCGCGTGCCGCCGCCAATAAATCGCTTTCAACTTGGATAGGGGTTTTAAATTGCGCTACCAATGAAGCACCCAAAACATTCTTTTTTTCATAAGAGGTACATCCTGCACCATAATAATAAACTTGTTCCAACTTTCTTTTGAAGAAAGATTCAGGAAGGCCGAGTCTAACGCTCCTGCTTATTTCTCTTCTGGTCTGAAAAAAAGGATTCAAACCCTCTGTGAAAACCCTCTGTACGAGACGATTATCTTCAACCAGAGCCCACTCCGTTCTTGTAGAACCACTTTCCGCGATAAGTTTCATTTCCTGTTCTTTTTTTTTGATTTGGATACAAATATATAATTTTTTTTGCAACACCCCTTGTTCTTCCGAAAGAAAATGTCTGTAAAGTCTCTTAAGGCCTTTTAGCTATTCTTGAAAGAAGCTATATATCATTTGGATTTCCTCCATAAGAATGAGGTGTATCCATGAAAAAATGTGTCTACTGTTATTTCAGATAATCTCTTTCCTAAAGTTTTTTATACTATACCGTCAGAGTAGTCAACCAGAATCGCACCTATCATTACTTATGTATTCTTTGTTTTATATCACAATACATTATTATAAATAATATATAAATAAGATACTTATAATGAGGATGTTATTGCGTGTTATGAAAATATTTGCAAAGACGGGGTTGATCGATTGGATATAACCTCACGTTCTGGTGTAAACATTAAATATACATATATTATTCTGATAAAGATTGAAAAATAGCGCTGTGCAATTTTATAATATTCAATCGGTATTCTTGACATATAAAACAAGTTGAGAACTGTTGATCAGGTATATTTTTACAACAATAGTATTCAGTTGATTCAAAAATAAAAGAAGTCTTTAGTTCTGATAGAACTTGGAAAATGGAGGTAATAGTGAAATGAGGAGTTTATGAAAAAAGGTCTCTGTCTGATAATAAATAACCTTAGAGATAATACTTAATTGGCGTTCTCTATTATAATCCTTGTTTAGAGGAATCGGTAAATTAAGAACTTATTAAATCGTAGTCTTTTATGGTAGATAAAGACAGATATAAAGAAGTAGTAAAAATATCTCTTTCTGAAAATGATGAAAGGGATATCTCTCTCATCGACCTGGGCGGGGGAAATTATTTCCGATGCTTATTTTATCTGGTTACATTGAATAGACATAGATGAAATTATTAATTAATTATATTATGAAAAAACAGTTATTAGTTCTACTCTTTCTCTTTTCGGCTGTGGTTACATATTCACAGCACACGATTACAGGGGTAGTGACTTCTTCAGAGGACGGGATGCCTGTAATTGGGGCTTCTGTAGTGGTGAAAGGAGATGCTAACCTGGGTACAATTACCGATATTGATGGAAAATATTCTATTAAAGCGCCTGACAATTCAACTTTAGTATTTTCATATGTAGGTATGGAGACACATGAGGTAAAAATTGGCAAACAGTCTGTGGTAAATGTTGTGATGAAACCGTCTTCAATAATGGTGGATGAGGTTGTTGTTACGGCGATGGGGGTTAAGGCTGAAAAGAAAAAACTTAATTATGCTGTGCAAAGTTTGGATTCTGAGGAAATAATGGGAGGAGCTAATACTAATTTTGTAAATACTTTGCAGGGTAAGATTTCCGGTTTGAGCGTTAGCACTTCAGGAGGTTCTCCAAATGCTTCTTCGCAGATAACGATTCGTGGTATTTCATCAATTAATGCCGGACAGTCTAATGAACCATTATTGATTATTGATGGTGTAGCTGTTTCTGGAGCAGGAGTTGCATCACAGATCAATCCGGCCGATATTGAGAACATGACAGTGCTGAAAGGTTCTGCTGCATCGGCTTTGTATGGGCAGGAAGCAGCCAATGGCGTTATTATGATTACCACCAAAAGTGGGAAAGAAGGAAAAATTACTGTCAATGCTAATGCCAGCGTGCAATTTGAGGATGTTTTCCGATTACCTAAATTACAGACAACCTATGTGCCTGGTGGACGTGGCATAATGTCGGCCGGTACACCGACTGGCGGCTGGGGGCCGATGATACAACCGGGTGAAAAAATATATGATAATGTGTCGAATTTCTTTCAGACAGGACTTACTCATAAATATGATGTAAGTGTTTCCGGAGGAACTGATAAGTTTTCAGCTTATGCCTCTGCCAGTTATTCAATGGCAGAAGGGGTAGTACCGAATGATTATCAGGACAGGATGAATTTTTTATTGAAAGGTACATATGAAATATCTAAAAATCTAAAGGTTAATATGTCGGCTAATATCATGAAAACTAAATCGAGAGGAGCAGGAGATGTATTGTCTACTGTATATAATTGGCCGATTAATGATGATATTCGTATTTATCAAAATCCAAATGGAACTCCGAGATGGCTGTATCCGATGGAAGGTTTGACTGATACGGAAAAGCAGGCGGTGGCATTAAGCCCGTTATGGAGCCGGTATAGAGATAATGGAGAAAGTAATGCTACGCGTAATATATTGATGGGAAGTGTGAACTGGACTCCGATAAAAGGATTGGAATTGAGTGGTAGGGTAAGTTTTGATGAAAACCATTCAAGCTCTGAATCTCAAACAGCGGCCCGTTTCAAAAAAACAGATTTTGAAAACTCAGAAAATGTGCCTTTGTCCTATTTTGGAGAGTATGATTATTCTCAAAGCCGTAGCCAATTATTAACTGTACAAGCTTTGGCTACATATAGATGGGATTTATCGAAAGATTTTAATCTTAATTTTCTGGCTGGTTATGAATTGAAAGAAAGGAAATCTGTTGAATTAGCGACGGGGGGAGACGGGTTTATCGTTTCTGGATTTGAAAGTATATCTAATCTTGATCCGTTAGAAATAGGTAAAAATACTACGCTGTATCATTCGTTGAAGCGTAATTTGGGGTATTTTGGAGAAATCCGTTTAGATTATAAAGGGATAGCACATATCAGTGGGACTGCCAGAAATGATTATTCTTCGACATTAAGTGAAAAATCTTATTTTTATCCGTCAGTAACTGCCGGTGTTATTTTCTCTGAACTATTTCATATCTCCAATGAGTTTTTTACTTATGGAAAATTGCGTGGAAACTGGGCTCAAGTCGGTAAGGACACTAATCCTTATGCTTTTGATAAAAGATTTGTTATTAAAGGTTCTTTTCCGGATCAAGGGTTCGGAGTGGATCCGACAAAAAGCCGTGCACAATGGTTAGATCCTGAATTAGCCAGTTCTTGGGAGGTGGGTCTGGACTTACGCTTTTTTAATGATAAGACAAAATTTGATTTAGCTTATTATCAGACAAAGGTAGATAATCAGATTGTGACAGTGCGGGTTTCTCCGACACAAGGAAATATCTTGCAGACACGTAATGAGGGGGCTATTCAAAATAAGGGGGTAGAACTCCAGTGGAACCAGGAAATAATGCGAAACCGTGATTTTCAATGGTATGCGAATCTGAATTTTGGTTTTAATCGTGGTAAAGTTACTAATCTACCGGATGATATTGTGGAAATACAAGGAACTCAATATGGCGATATATTTCCGACTGCTTATTTAAACGGTTCTACAACAGCTATATCCGGAAAAGATTATATGCGTAGTCCTGACGGCCAGGTTGTTTGTACGGCAGACGGGTATCCGATAATTAGCCCGGTAAAAGGCAATCTTATTGGGGATCGCGAACCGGATTTTTTGTTGGGGCTTTCTTCCAATATCAGTTGGAAAAACTTTACTCTTTCTTTCCTTTTGGATAGTCGTAAAGGAGGGGATGTGGTAAATGTAACCTCCCGCTCGTTGTTATCAAGTGGGCAAAGCTCTTTCGCAGAAAAATACCGTAATCGAGAAGTTGTGGTCAATGGGGTTGTCCAACAGTCGGATGGTACTTACATAAAGAATACCAAACCTATCATTTTGGATCAGACAACAATGAATACATATTTCTATGCAGTAAGTTCCAATTTTATTGAAGACGGTTCGTATCTGCGTTTGAGTTATGTGACATTGGGATATGATTTTACTCCTTTATTAAGAAATACGGCAATAAAAGGATTGCGTTTCTCTATAACAGGCAGAAACCTTTTCTTGATGACTAAATATACTGGATGTGATCCTCAGATTAGTGCGGGAAAAAGTGGTGGAACGGGTCGTATGGGTATTGATAATTTTGCTGTGCCTAGTACCCGCAGTTTTAACTTCTCAATAAATGCAACTTTTTAAACTGTATAGGAATTATGAAAAAAATTAGTAATTTGATATATGCATTTTTGTGTACTTCTATCTTATTCACATCTTGTGATGATTACTTGGATGTTAATAGGAGTGACGATACGGTGTCTGGTGTCTCTGCCGATTTAATATTGCCTGTTTTGACTTTTTATGCTGCTCAGACAAACTACGATCATGCAGAATATAATATGTATTTGGCTCAGGCATTTACCACGGGTGGCAGGAGTCAGGTCAACTCAACGGCATATAAAGGTGGATGGGAGTTTCTTTCTATGAATCGTCATCCTCAATGGCGCAGACATTATTATGATATAGGTGTGAATTTTAACGAAATGATTGCTTCTGCCGAAGAAGCAGGGTATACGAATTTTCCTTTGATAGGGCGTACCATTCGTTTAATGTCTACTCAACTGACTACAGATGCCTTTGGTGATATGCCATTGACGGAAGCTTATCAGGCAACTGCTTCAAAGTATGATACGCAGGAATTTATTTATCAGTGGATGTTAACAGAGGTGGACGATTTATTGGCCCAATACAACAATGCTGCTGTTACGGGGAATCCGGCCAATATTGCGATAACCCGACAGATGGACCGTATTTATTCGGGTGATTTGAAGAAATGGAGACAATTTACATATGCATTAAAAGCGCGTATTTTACTTCGTAAATTGCCTAATTGGGATAATAATCAGGCTGCTTGTGAAAAAATTATTGTTGCTGTAGACGCTGCTTTAACGGAAGATTGGGAAGAACCGATTTATAAGTTTGATGGAGGAGTCGGAGAGGCAAATTCTCCATGGGGACCTGCAAAACCCAAGATTGGCGGTTGGGAAAGTCGTTCGAATGATTTGGATAAAACCATTCCTTCGAAGTATTTGATGGACGATATGTTCGGAATTTTTGCTTCGGTAAATCCCAGAACCGGATATGCGAAAGATCCGCGTATGGAGGCTTTGATGAAACCTCGGAAAGGAGCTGACGGAAGAACGGCGTTTCGCTATCTGGAATGCAATATAGGTATGGATGCTTCTGCAAAAGAAAGTCATTATCCGGATTTATACTGTGCTTCTCCATTGAATACCACTGATGAAACAGTAAATCCTTATACCAAAAATGACGGATATATACCTTTATTCTTAACGGAAGAATTGATGTTGATAAAAGCAGAAGCGTTGTATTGGAAGGGTGATAAAACAGGTTCCAGAGAATGGACTGTAAAAGCTGTGGAAAAAAGTTTCGAACGTTTTAATTGTAATCCTAAGTATACAGGAAATTATCTGAAAGATGTAGCTTATTTACCGGAGACGGATTTCAATATCGGACATATTATGCGTCAGAAATATGTATGTATGTATTTACAACCGGAAATCTGGACGGATATGCGTCGCTACAATTATAGCAATGACAAGAATGGCATTACTTACGATGGCATTACTATTTATCCGACTCTTAAACGTCCCTATAATTTGTATGAACCGTATTGGTGTATTGATTATAATCCGGATGGGACTTTGGCTGATGTCTGGATACAGCGTTTGAATTATGATCCGGAAACAGAAGAAAAGTATAATAGAGCAGAACTGGAGCGTTTAGGTGCTTATAAAAATCCGGAGTGGTTGAAGAAACCTATGATTTGGGCTATTAATAACGGGAGTCATAAATAGAAATTGGGATAATAAAATTATACAGAAATGAAGACGAAAGAAATATTGATATTACTTCCTCTTTTGGCTATGGTTATTTGTAGCTGTGAGAAGAATGATCCGGTAGATGATTGGGCAAGTATAGGTCATGTGACCCCGACTACTTATTGGGAAATCCCTTCAAGTACGGTATCTGCGGGTAGTAATGTAGCCTTTACAGCGCAATTTTACAGTAGTGAAAACATTGATATTGATCATATGGAGGTATGGTATGATGTTAATGAACATATAACCCTTGAAGCAACTTGTCCGAGTGTGACATTCACGTATACCAAAAGTGTGGATGTGACTTCTTTGATTCGTGAATTCCAAAAGATCGCTTCTTATGAGTTTAAAGAAGAGTTCTGGAATTCGGATAAAAGGGCCTATGTGACTACGGCCTCTTTTCCTTCCAGTAACACTTTGAAGCCGATAGAATGGTCGGAAATAACGGAGTTCGATGCCGAAAAATATGCCACGTTGTTTCCGGATACTTTTGCAACTGTATTTCAGCGTGATTTGTATGTTGAATTGGAAAAGCAAGAAAAATATTCTGATTTCAGAAAGTTGATGGTGGATTTAGAAGTCATGACTACCGATGAGTTTAGAAACTGTACAGATTCGGTTTTTGATGAAAATAGTCAGCAGATGGAATATTTTATAAAAGATGATTCCAAAGAGTATGTAAAGGGGAAGTATTTTGCAATACCTTTTGAGGAACTGACTTTTGATAAGAGTAACATGATTTATAAATTGGAGTATCTGAAAGCGTATAAACTGAATGCGGCTTATAAGGTTTTTGATAAGGCTGGTAATATAGGAGTTTCAGAAAAAAAAGAAATAGACCTTATTTAATATTGATTGAGCTATGAGACATCTTAAATATATATTGATATTGGCATTTTCATTTATATGTTATGCTTGTGTAGAGAATGATCCGGATATTGAAACATTTCCGAGTGACGATGTGAATTTTAAGTACGAGGTTATCGGTGATTATAAAATTGATTATTTGGTAGGATCTCAGATTCAGTTTACAAACACGTCGGTTGTAAAAGGCGCCTGTACTTGGGATTTTGGTGATGGCACTCCTGTTTCCAATGAAGAAAATCCAATCCATAAATACGAAGTGGCGGGAAATTATAATGTATCTCTCACCGTTGAAAATGGTGGGAAAAGGGTGAACAAAATTTTTATCAGCGATATATTTCCGACAGTATCGATGGGTGAGATAGACGGAATATGTGAGGTTAATAAAACTTTTGTGGAACTTTCAGTGGACTTACCGAATCCGGATAATAAGACTGTGGAATATGAGTGGGTGTTTCCAGAAGGGACAGTTGATGAAAATATGAATCCTTTGAGCACCTCCAATAAGGAAAATCCGGGTAAAATGAAATTCTTGAATGTAGGTTCACAAAAAGTCGTATTGAAGGTGAGACTGGGTGGACGTGCCCTACAGGAAGGAGTGATTAAGATTCCTGTAGGATATACCGAGGAGGTTAAAACACTTTATTATGCGGTGAAAAAAGGTAATTTACATGCATTGAAGCTGATACGAGATGTTCCGGAGAATATAAAAGTATATCCGTTTGATCTGGGAGTGAAATCCGGGCAACATCCTTTTAATATTTTATTTTCAGATTCGCTGCTTTATGTCCTGGATGCGGGAAAACAAATCGGCTATATAGATGATGTAGATGAAAATTTGGGTGATGGTAAGATCTCTGTAATATCGAGAGATGGCAGTACTGTAGAAACGATGATGACGAATAATCAGGGAACAGCTTTTAATGACCCACATTTCGGGTATATAAATGAAAGCCAGCAAATGTTGTATTATTCTGATAGAAATACAGGTATTCGCCGTTTGGCTTTGACTGAACGAAACCTGCAAATGGATATAACCAATGATAAGTATGCTTATTTTGTACAGAACACTTCATTAGGATACTATGATAAGGGATTTGGTTGGGGAGCTATGAATACTTCGTTCACACGACTAAACGATGGAACCTGGTGGTGGCCTAAAACCTATAACAACTTGGGAATATTCCGTTTTAAAGACTCGGATATAGGAGGTTCTGATATTCCTGCAAGTGGAATAACGGCTGGTGGATTATTTATTAAGTCATTGGCTATCGACGAACAACGCCAAATGGTATTTTTTGCTGTTCGTGAAGGGGCAACCAGTGGCATTTATGCTATACCGATGGCGGATATTCCTAATGAATCGGCGGGGGAAGCTCCACTACAAAATAAAATCAAGGACTATCTCGTACAGGAGCTTGTCTCTGATAGCGAAGGTAGCACCAGTGAGTATGTCGACATTTGTCAGATGGTTTTGGATCCGGAAGACGGCTCTGTTTATTTTGGATTCCGTGCAGATCCTTCTTCCTCTGTAAGATCTGGTTTGATGCGTTGTTTTTATGATTCGGAAACATCTGCCTACAAAGTGGAAACCGTGCTGGAAGGTGTTGAAATATATGGTGTAGCAATCAATAATAAAAAATCAAAATTATTTTAATGAATAAAAGTGTACCGGTTATCATACCAGTATAACCGGTGCATCTTTTAATGACTACTTAAAATGATATATATGAAATATCTATACTCAATATTATTTTTCTGTTGCTTTGTTACGGCGATAAGTGCGCAGGCTCCTAAAAGGGAAATGCGTGCCACTTGGTTGGCTACAGTCTGGTCTTTGGATTGGCCGAAAGATTTTTCTACCACTCCTGCTACTACGATAAGAATAACAAAAACTGGTGATAAAGCCCAGATTGATGCACAGAAAAAACTGATGACTGATATGCTGGATAAGTTAGAGTCTGCCAATATCAATACCGTCTTTTTTCAGATAAGAGGGAGATGCGATGCCATGTATAAGTCGTCTTATGAACCGTGGTCTTCAGATTTGGTGGCAACCCGTGGTATGGATCCGGGATATGACCCGTTGGAGTTTGTCATAGAAGAGGGGCACAAACGTGGTATTGAGGTACATGCCTGGATGAATCCTTATCGCTTTTCTACTGCTTCTACTTATTGGGACGGAGAAGCGGGAGATTATAGAAAGACGAACCCTGACTGGATATTGACATATCCTCCCTATCTGAATTCGGATGGGAAATGGGTATATAATGCAATTATGGATCCTGCTGTACCGGAAGTTCGTCAGCGTATTACAGATATTGTGAAGGAGGTGGTTTCTAATTATGATGTGGACGGGATTGTTTTTGATGATTATTTCTATGCTTATGGCGGGACACCCGAAGATTTGGATTTGGATTCCCAAGAAAAATATAAACCGGAAAACCAATCTTTAGCCGATTGGCGAAGAGAAAATATTGCAAAGATGGTGGCTTCGGTATATCATATGATTCAGGAAACCAAACCTTATGTTACTTTTGGGATCTCTCCGTTCGGCATATGGACTACCGATTCGGAAGCTGCTAAAAAAGAAGGTATTGTGTTACCTCCGGGAATAAGCGGTGGAAATATGTACGATGAAATATATTGTGATCCGGTGGCATGGCTGAAGGAAGGTACGGTAGATTATATATCTCCGCAATTGTATTGGCCTACTACTTATCCGAAACAAGACTATAGAGTACTTTGTCCGTGGTGGTCTGATTTGGCATTTAGCTTTAAAAGACATTTTTATAGCAGTCATAGTGTAAGTGGTATTCAACCTTCTTCTTATACACGGTCTCTTTTAGAGGATGGCGATGATGCGGAAATGCCCACAGGACTTTCAAATATAGAGAGTATGATTTGGAATCAAAACCAAAAGCTTTCTGTGAAAACCCGTGCCTCCATTTCTCCCGAGGAACTGGGATTGCAAATTGATTGTAACCGGAAGAGTTCGAATGACGGGGCGCCGGGAAGTGCTTTTTATTCTACCCAGTATATCATAAACGTACAGGGAGTGATTCCTTATTTACAGAAATATTGGTATGCGGAAAAAGCCTTGGTACCAGCCATTGATTGGAAGGTGGCTCCGGAAGTGACTCCTGTTTCTTCGATTACTTTAAACAGGGGGGTACTTCATTGGGTTTCATCGAATGAAAATGTGCGCTATACGATATATGGCATTCCAACAGATAAAATTTCGGAACCGGATGTATTTAAATCTTCACGTTATTTATTGGGAACTTCGTATACGAATTCCTTTGTAATTCCTGAATCAGTGGATATGAGTTCGGTAACATTTGCCGTAGCGGTTTTTGATAGATACGGAAATGAATATACACCTGTGGTTATGAATAAGGAAGAACAGGAAGATGGAATTCCCGCTACTCTTACTTATCCGGTGGATGGTAAGTCGGTTATGACTCCGTTTGATTTCACATGGGAAGCTGTTGCTGCCGATTGGTATACGCTGGAAATAGCTGAAGATGAAAATTTCACAATCATACATAGTCGTAAAAATATAGATGGAAATGAACTGTCTACGAATCTGATACCAGATTTCGAATCAGGCAAAACTTACTATTGGCGGGTGGTTACTCATAAGGCGGGATATAAGGATGCGGTATCCTCAAGTAAACCTTTTATTCCAGTCATGTTTGCCGTTACTTCTCCGGAAATGGGAAGTGTAGATACAGAGGTGGCTCCTGTGATCGAGTGGAGAACTTTTGATAGCACTCATACGAAGTACATCGTTTTGGTAGCTTCCGAATATACTTTTGATGATAAAGTGATACTTTATTCGGAGGAATTGATTGATAGGGGGACGGCGGCTGTTCCGGAAGGAGTTTTATTACCAATGGCCACCTACTATGTGAAAGTAAAAGCCATATTGAATGAAAAGGAGGTGGAAACCCGCGCTGTGAGCTTCACCACGAAAATGGTTTATCCTGATGTACCTGTAATTGTTTCACCGGTAGACGAAGGAGATTTGTCGGGGAATACGGTTTTGATAAAGTGGGCCGAGAATATTTATGCTACCGGTTTTCAGGCACATTTGTCTAAAGATCCGGGTTTCCCGATTCGCGGAACTACCTCCAGAAGTTCTGCTGCTTTTAAATATGAAGTAGATTATGGAAATCTGGCTACCGGAACCTATTATGTGAAAGTAAGAGCGAATTATAAAGACGGTCAGACGGATTGGTCGCCGGTAGTTAAATTTAATTGGTTGGGTACTACATCGGTTATTACGGAACAGGCAGTTCAAGAGGTATTGGTTCTGGGAAGCGGTGTCCATCAGTTATTGAAAGTAAATGTTGTAACCGGCGAAAATACTCTTTCTGTTTCTCTCTTTGACGTTGTGGGAAATGAACGAAGAACCTATTGCCTTAATCGGTCTGTTGACGAACAAACAGAAATCGCCTTGAATTTGGGTGATTTTCCCAAAGGTATTTATCTATTGAGAGTTGTTCTGAACGGACAATTATGGACCTTGAAATTATTGAATTAATTCTTGGAACTGGAATATTTTCACTTAATGTTTAATTAAAAAAATGGTATTATGAAAAAGTTATTACTTGGAGCTGCTTTTATGTTAGGAGCTATTACAGTGAATGCTCAAGATGGCCCGAAAGTGGGTCAGGAAGATCTTAGTTTGTATCCGAATGTTGAGGAATATGGTATTTACCCTTTGTGGGGATGGTATACCGCCATGGGTAATCAAAGTTATGGAACGATTGGTGCAAACTCTCGTGGAATGGCTATTACTGCCGATGGAACAAAAATGTTGATTCCTAACAGAACTGACGTAAAGGTGGATGATAAACTTGTCAGTTCGACAATCGAAATTATTGTGTATAGTGCATTGACCGGTGAGAAGGAGAAAGTAGTAAAGGTGAGTGATGATATCTGGAATCATGGCAATGACGATAAGGGGGATCCGATCCTTCGTGATAATGAGGCCAATGACATTCAGGTGGATGCTGCCGGTAATGTGTTGCTGTGGAGAATGAGTACGAATATTGGCGTGTCTCCGGCCGAATGTTGGGCTGTAAATCTGGAAGACGGTAGTGTGAAGAATATATTGAGTGCTACAGTTGAAGGACTTGAGGGACGTTTTGACTATTTCGGGGTATACGGCGATGTGGTAAATGGCGATGGATACCTTCTCTCTGCAACATCCAATGGTGATGAATTATATGGTAAGACGGTTTTGAGATGGCGTTATGTCGGCGGTGTACTTCAGCCACAGGATGAATCGGATCAGATTTTTATTACGGCCTACTATCCGTCCAGTGCTGTTTCCAATAGTTACGGAACACGTGTTTGTCCGGTTAATGAAGATCTGTTTTATATGGATGCTTTTTCTTCTTTTGCCACTCTTTATAATATGGATGGTACTATTGCCGATAGTTTTGCCAGTATCGCAGACGAGGCAACCAGAAATGCTATCCAGCCGATGAGTGCCGGAAATAATGGTGTAGCGGAGTTCTCATTGGGTGGAGTCAATTATGCTGTTTATAGCATTTCTAACCAATTGGATGCTATTCAGACAGGATTGCGTCTGGTGTCTTTGAATGATGCAATGGAATTTTCATCTATGAAATTGGTTTATAATCTGCCGGCACAGGGTATGGGTAATATTTCAAATCCTGAACGTACGGTTCTTCCTCGCGTGATAGTAGATGAAGCCGCCGGTATTGCACGTATTGTGATTTATTGTAATCGTGGCGGTGCGGTAGCTTATGATTTTGGTCTGGCTTCAGTATTGGATAAGCTTCACCCGGATCGTGTACCGGTCGGTTTGCAAGGCAATAAAGTGCCTACTTTGCGGGTGACTTCAACCAAGGGAGAGATTGTACTGACTGAAAATGCGGATATCGAGGTGTATGATCTGTTAGGACGGAAGATTGTAGAAAAGGCAAATACTACCTTTGTTAAAGTTCTTCCGGGACTTTATATCGTGAAGGCTGAGAATGCCGGAAATGTCTTGAATACCAAGGTTGTTGTTGAATAAATGACCCTTCGTAGCATCTCATCCCCCAATGAGATCCTTTGAAACATTGAGCTGTATCTGTAAAAATATACTGTTGAAGACAGGTATGTAATTACTTGATGCAGCTCTTTTTTTATCTTTTTTTCTTTTAGCTTGAAAAATAAAATTATGAAAAAACTATCAGTACTGCTATTATTTTTCTTTCTATTTCTGAATTATGATAATGCCGGTCGTGCTCAGACTACTATCATGATTGGAGGGACAGAATATCAAGTTGATACTTTGAGCCACTTTAAGGTAGGTCCCGGCTCTTATTATACTGCTCTGCATTATTATACTTCCAGTGTCAGACTCCGGACTTTTTTTCTGGAGGTAGATGCGACGAATCCCTACATAACTTTTGAAGCTGTACATGGAAAAGACTCTTTGATAACTTGTGAAGGGATAACCTCGATGGCCCAACGAAAGAGCAAGGAGGGAAAAGTCTATTTTGGAGGGACAAATGCGGATTTTTTTGCAACATCCGGAGACATCGGTTATCCGGTTCATGGGAGTATTGTTGAAGGACAAATGGGACGGACTCCGGCGCAGACTCCGCATCTGGCTTTTTCCGGAAAAGAAGTTTTGATCGATAACATGCTTTTTACTAACAGTGTTTGTTCGATAGATGGGAAAGATTATCCGATAAACGGGATGAATACAGGTAGAAAAGAAAATCAGTTAATACTATATAATACATTAAACGGAAACTATACACATACTAATGCATATGGCGTGGAGGTACTGGTGGAATTACAACCGGGTACGGAATGGGGTATTAATAAAACTTTGAAAGCAAAAGTGGTGAGTGTTGTTGAGGGTAAAGGCAATATGTATATTTTGCCGCAACATGCTGTCTTGTCCGGGCACGGTACTGCCGCCGAACCATTGAGAACTTTATCAGAAGGTGATGAAATCACTCTTTTTATCGGTGTGGATAAGACGGGAGGAAGGGCTTCCCAGATTACGGCTATGGTGGGAGGCGACCGGATTATTTTGAAAGATGGTATTGTGCAGGAAAATGATTGGGCGGAACGTCATCCGCGTACGTCTGTCGGTTATTCGGCTGATGGTAATAAAATTTATTTTTGTGTAGTAGACGGCCGTTCTTCCATTTCGAGCGGAGTGACTACCAAGCATCTGGCAGATATAATGAAGAGTGCCGGTGCTGCTACTGCCTTAAATCTGGACGGTGGTGGGTCGAGTGGCCTTTATGTAGAAAAATTCGGTTTGATGAACCAGCCGAGCGATAGTCGCGAACGTGCTGTTTCGAATGGAATCTTTGCTGTTAACCTTGCAGAAACCGATAATCAGGTTGCGGAGATATTACCTTTTGAGCAGGTGGTAGCACTACCTAAATACGGTTCATTTACTCCGGTTATCTATGGCTATAATAAATATGGTACGTTGATCGATCTGAATGTGGAGAATGTAATTTATGAGTGCGATTCGGAAGTGGGGACTATAAAAGATGACGGGACTTTCTTTGCCGATGGTAGCCAGAATGGATTGATAAAGGTGAAGTGGAATCAATTGGAAACATTTATACGTATTAAATATTTGAAAGAGGAATCGATCGCACTTCGACTGGATTCTGTAATCGTTGACGGTTTTGCCGGTTATCCGATTGAACTGAATGCATTTATCGGTGATAAGAAATATCCTTTAGCTCCTTATGCATTGACATGGACGGCAGATGATCCTGCTATTTGTACGGTAGATAACGGAGTGCTCAACGGCCTTTCAAACGGTGAAACGTTGATTCACGGCACTTTGGATGACCTGAAATGTAGTTTGAAAGTACGAGTTCAGATTCCTGAGGCGCATACAGCTACACTTTTACCTTTGAAAGAAGATTCCTGGAGCGTAAAATCAAGCTCAAATATAAAGGATATCCAATTGCTTGATAATGGTATAAAGTATACATACTCTTCGGGACGTTCTCCTTATATCGAATTGATAAATGCTTTTGAGTTTTATAGCCTGCCCGAGGCGATTCGTTTCGTTATTAATCCGGGGAATGCTGCTATTTCGAAAGTAGTTGTTTCCGGTAAGGAGAATTTGGCAACCTCCAGTTCTATCTATGAATATAACAATGAGTTGTCTAAGAATGCAGATACGGAGATTTTATTGTCAATGAAAGAATGGTTTTCGAAAGAGACAGTAGAGCATGCATTATTCCCTGTACATTTTAATTCTATAAAATTTCCGTTTGTCGCATCTGGAAATCCGATCGGGGAGAATGTGATTCAGATTAAAAATATGGAGTTGGTTTATGAGCAGGTATCTGTAGGTGTTTCTTCTTTAAAGTTACTCTCTTCGTTAGTGGTCTATCCTAATCCGGTTGTCGATGGGCGGGCTTATGTGGCATTGAAAACGGACGAGTTGAGTATAACGGATGTTTCAGTATTTAATTCGGAAGGACAACTGCAAAATGTTGTTCCTGCTGATAATATAAAAGGAGGTGTGTTGGAAATTCCGGTTGCTAATTTGGCATCAGGATTCTATTTGGTAAAAGTTTGTATGGATAACGGTGAGTGTGAAACTCTGAAATTGATTGTAAGATGAGTTTCTTTTTCTCCCATTTTACCACAATAAAATGGGAGAAATCACCTTGTTTTAACCGATAAGTATAATTGGAATGAAGAATATACTACTTATATTGTTTTTATTACTTTTAGGGCCTTGCCTGATTGCCCAGGAGTACATAACGATAAACGATAAGCCTTATCGTATCGACACATTAATTTATAAACATCGGGTAGGGCCCGGTACGGAGTATGTTTATGTTGATTTACCGGAATTTCCCTTAAAAATTCATGTACTCGAGATTGATTTGAAGAATCCGAATGTAATGTTGGAGACATGCCTGGGCGGAGACAGTGCTGTGGCAACCGAACGCCCTACCAGTATGGCTTTACGTAAATCGACCGAAGGACATAGCGTTTTTGCGGCGACCAATGGTGATTTCTATTTTTTTATTGATCCGGTAGAGATCGGTATACCACGTAGCGGGCAATTTACGGCTAATGAATGTATAACTAATCCTGTGGGCCGGGCTGCTTTTGTTCTGGATAAAGATAACCGTCCTTATATCGATCGGATTGATTTTTCGGGAACAGTGAAGAGTAAAAATCAGACGACCCGGTTACACACGGTCAATATGCAGCGTTTGGAATGGGAGCCGGAAGTGACGGATTTGCTTACACTCTACACCAATGCTTATGGAACACATACCAGCGGGATAAAAGAGGGTACGAAAGTCGTTATAGCTCCCCGGAAGGGAGAAACTTTTTTCTTTTCTGCGAACAAGGAGATAACTTGTATTGTGGAAGAAGTTACGGAAAATAAAGGTTTCAGTCTGATTCCGGAAGGAAAGGCCGTGTTGCATGGGCGAGGGGTTTCTTCTGATTTCTTGAAAACTTTGCGAACGGGCGACGAACTGGTTATAAATCTTAAGACTGATTTGAGAAATAACCCGGGGGATTTATCCGACTTTAAGGAGTTGATGGGAGGGAGCGACCATATTCTATTAAGAGACGGAGAACGTTATGAAGGTGATGAATCGGCCAATCCCCGTACCGGGATTGGATTCTCCAAAGACAGTACGAAAGTTTATTTAGTCGAAGTAGACGGGCGGCAAAGTATTTCAAGGGGAGTTACACTTTTTGAGTTTGGTGATATATTCAAAGGTATCGGTGCTTGGAATGCGGTCAATATGGATGGAGGTGGGTCTTCTGTCATGATTGTAAACGGAGAAGTCAAGAACTCTCCTTCGGATGGTGCTGTGCGTCCTGTCGGTAATGGCATGTTGGTTGTCTCAAATGCTCCTGCTGATCGGGAAGTTGCTTCATTGGCTTTTGCACCGGTATCTTATGCATTACCGACATGTGGCTTTTTGAAGCCTGTTGTTTATGCTTACAATAAATATGGCGATCTCTTGGATAAGGATTTGCGAGGTGTTTCGTTTTCCTGTAGTCCGGAGATCGGTCACATTACCGACGAAGGAAATTTTGTAGGGTCAGAGGTTGCCGGAACCGGAACATTGACGGCGGAATACAATGGAGTGAAAACTTCGGTACCGGTTTCTTTGGTCGAATCTGTTTATAAATTGCGGTTGGATTCTGTTTTGCTGAATCATCAGTCAGAGTATCACATCGAATTGTTAGCTCAGGTGGAAGGTAAAACACAGCAGATTGCTTCGGAATTATTGCAATGGGAGATTGATGCTCCCTCTGTGTGTTCGGTTTCGAATGGGGTACTGAAAGGACTGTCAAACGGTGTAACTTATATTCATGGTTCGTTGGGCGATTTTTCATGTACATTGAAAGTAAAGGTTGAAATTCCGGTTGAATCTACATTGGCTATGCCTGTGTTGGGCACACCTTCATGGACGGTTAAAAGTACTTCGAATCTGAAGAATATAGTACTGGTGCCGGATGGAGTTGAGTATACTTATAGTACCGGCCGGTCTCCATATATAGAGTTGACGAATGATTTTTGCCTATATAGTCTGCCTACTTCCATCCGATTGGTATTAAATGCTGGAAATGCCGGTTTAAACAAGGTCGTTTTGTCTCTGCGTTCAAATGATAAGTCGGTTTATACTCCTTATGAATTTGAGGAAATACCCAAGAATGAAGATAAAGAGATCAGTATACAAATTTCTGATATTTTATCGGATGTGGATGATTTGGCCGGATATCCTATACATTTCCGTTCAATGAGGTTTGCTTTTACATCTGATAATCCGGTTGGGCCCAATAAGATACAGATTAAAGAGATGATGATGGTATATGATTATATGACGGTAGGCTTCGATCGGCAGGAAAAGGCGAAACGTTTTTCCGTATATCCGAATCCGGCCAAAGGGGAGGCGTTCTTAAATATACAGACGGATCGGCGGTCGAGTGTAAATTTAAGAATCTATACGACTTCCGGGAGGCAGGTTGCTTACAGGAATTATGGAATATGCGATGGAAGAAATCTTGCTTTGCCGACAAACGGGCTGGATAATGGTACTTATTTGGTGAAAATCACAGTGGATGGTGAAACAGAGACTATCAAACTTATTATTCATCATTAATAAAGAGATATTAAACATTAATAGTATGAAGATGAAAAAAATATTAGGGGGATTACTGTTGCTTTGCGGCGCACAGTGGGTTTATGCCGGAGGATATATAACGATTACCGATAAACCGTATTACGTGGATACCCTTGAACATAAAGTCGTGGGCCCCGGAGCAGTCTATACCTCCCTTTATATTCCGGATATGCCGGTTTATGCCTATATCTTGAAATTGGATATGCAAAATCCATGCAATAAAATCGAAACATTTTTGGCTAATGACAGCATACCGGGGACGGAATTGGTGACTCGTGCCTGTGAGCGTCTGACGTATGAAGGGCATAAGGCTTATTGTGGAATCAATGGTGATTTCTTTAACGTAACGGATCATAAGGAATTTCCATTAGGAGCTCCTCGTGGGGGGAGTATCAGAGATGGGGAGATACAACGTGAACCACGGGATGCTTGGTGGGGATTTGCTACGATAGATGCCGATAATATTCCGGTATTCGACCATATGGAATTTGAGGGGACAGTGAATGCCGGGGATGCCGGAGTTTATAAATTCCAGCACGTCAACATCCCCCGTGCCGATTGTAATGCTTGTGATTTGACTTTCTTCAATCGTTATGCAGGAGAGAGAACCAGACAGGATGAAAACTTCAGTGAGATGTATGGGGTAGAACGTACGGAAGTATACTTGAAATTGGCCGCAGGGGAAAAATGGAAAGTAAATAGTCCTGTTCAATGTATAGTCGGGCGGAGGCTTGAAAACAAAGGGGGCAATCCGATTGCCGCCGATGAGTGCGTGCTCTCGGGAACAAGTGAAAAGTCCAGGGCCTTTTTGCGTAATTTGACTGAAGGGCAGGAAATTTCCATTCATATGGGAATACGTTGTGTGAACTTTGGTACGTACCCGGAAATAGAACAAATGATAGGAGGAAATACGGCATTGATGTATGATGGTGTATTGACCGAACGTAATACGACTGAAAGTTACAATGCTGTTCCATATCCGCGTACGGCCGTAGGAGCATCTAAAGATAAACGCTGGGTATATCTTTTGGTGGCAGATGGGAAAACTTCCACTTCCAGAGGCTTGACCACAACAGAGGTATGTGATATCTTGAAACATTGGGGTGCGGCAGATGCCATAGGACTCGATGGAGGAGGTTCTTCAGAAATAATAGTAAACAACAAAGTAGCCAATCGCCCTTCGGATGGAAAAGAACGCGCCGTAGGCAATGGCTGGTTGGTGGTAGATTTGTCTCAGGAATCTCCGGAGATTGAGCGTTTACGTTTTTTGGATTATAAATTCGAGTTGCCCAGACATGGAATTATAAAACCCGTCGTGATGGGATATAACCGGTATGACCGCCTTTTGGAGGAAAATCTGGAGGAAGTGACATTCTCCTGTTCTCCGGAACTTGGGCATATTGATGATGCCGGTAATTTTGTTGTTTCGGGAACGGCTTCTTCCGGTATTCTGACAGCTCATTACGGTGACTTGGAGGTTGCTCAAGAAGTCACGGTAAAAGAAGCTGCAGATTTGGCTATTCGTCTGGATTCGGTACTTCTGGATGCAAGAACAGCCTATCCGATCGAAGTACAAACCACACTGGAGGGAAATAGGGTATTGATTGATCATAATGCTTTGAATTGGGTGGTAGCCGATGAAAATGTATGTAAAATAGAGAAAGGCATATTGACTGCAGTTGCAAATGGTACTTCTACAGTAGTCGGTACGATGAATGATTTTCAAGGTTCTTTAAAGGTGAATGTCGAGATACCACAGGCAGGTTCGTTACCGGCAATTGACTTTACCGATCCTTTGTTGAAGTTGACTTCCAATTTGAAAGGTATTTCGATGAGCGGAAATGATAGACTGAACATAAATTATACCTATGCAACAACCCGTTCTCCGTATTTTCAATTGACGAAGAAGATAAACCTGTATAGTTTGCCTAAGGCATTGAAGATTGTATTTAATCCTCACGAACTGCCTTTAAATAAAATCGTACTGGATCTCCTGCCGAATAATCAGTCTTATGCTGTCATTAAAGAATTCTCGGATATAAAGGCGAATGAGGATAATGAAATCTATTTGCCTGTGTCTGATATAGTGACGGATCCTAATGATATGGCTATCTGGCCTCTCCAATTTAATTCGTTGAAATTTACTCTGAACGCTTCCGGACATAGTGTGGGTACCGAATATACATTTGAATTGAAAGAGTTTACTTTGATTTATGATGATCAGGGAGTCGGGTTGATGCCTGATGAAGCCGGTAGCAATGAAATGAAAATATGGAATGGTACAGACGGTGTTTATCTATATTTGGCTATGGATGAGGGTGTTCCGGTAATCTATGAAATCTATTCGATTGCCGGAAGAAAGCTTAGAATGGAAAATCTGGGTATTTGTCAGACAGGTGAGTTTAAATTGAATGATGGTGGCCTCGAAAGGGGAATGTATCTGTTGAAAGTTTATAAAGGGACTGAAACGGCTGTTTTCAAATGCATGAAACGTTAATCTAAAAAATAGGTTTATGAAGAAAAATTATTGTTTGTGGATATTACTGGCCTGTAATGTCTTTCTTGCTCAAGCCCAATTAGTAAAGGTAGAGCGGAGTTATAAAATAAATAAAGAGACACCGGGCTTTTATCCTGTTTTTAGTAATGACGGGAAGGAATTGTTGTATACCTCCGAAAATTATAAGGGACTATTCCTGTACGACCTGAAGAGTAAAACCTCTGATGTGATAACCGAAGTGGACGGTGCAGGATATAATCCGGCCTTTGACCGGAATGGCGAACAAGTTTACTATCGGGCCACGGAGAAAGTGAATATGCGTCAGCAGAACACATGGATGTGTTATCAGCGGAAAGAAGAAAAAAATGTGCGTTGTGCAGATGCAGCGACTGCGCGTCCGTTGTCGGCGCAGCGTTTAGGAAGCCCGATGGGCAATACACTGACGGCTTATACGGATAAACTATGCCTGATCGTTGAAACGAATGGATTGAAAAACGTATTACATCCGTTGGAAAAAACGGATAGATATTTGTGGGGGAGTTTGTCTCCGGATGGAAACAGAATACTCTTTACTGCCGTAGGTAAAGGAACGTATGTGTGTGATTTAAAAGGAAAAGTACTTGCAGAGATCGGATATCTGAATGCACCGGTATGGTATGATAGGGATCGAATCGTTGGAATGGTAGATAAGGATAATGGAGATTATATAACTTCATCTTCTGTTGTGATGGTTTCTGCTGATGGCAAGCAACGGCAGATACTGGTACCATCTACGGAGAAAGCGATGTATCCTGCTGTGAATAGGTCGAGTGGAAGAATAGCCTATAATACGTTGGAGGGTGATATAATTGTATTAGAATTGGAAAAGTAATATGAGTATTATGAAACATATATGTTATCTAATTATAGCTCTCTTTCTGTTGAATGCAAATAAGGGCTATTCTCAAGATTTGTCCGGAGTAACAATATTGGTAAACCCCGGGCATGGAGGATTTGACAGTGATGACCGGAATATACCATTTGGAAAATTCAAACCGGGCGATCAGAATGGTTTTTGGGAGTCTCAGAGTAACTTTGATAAAGGAATACAGTTGCGTGAGCTTCTTGAAAATGTGGGAGCTACTGTGGTGATGTCTCGTTTGTCAAATAACCCCACCGTTTATAAGACGGATGAGGCCGGCAACATTGTAACGGATGAGGATGGGGACCCGATTATTATCTATACGGACGACACTCCATTGACACAGATTGTCCGGATGGCTAACGAAGCCGAAGCGGATTATATGCTGTCGATTCATAGTAATGCCGGGGTCACGAATTATGTATTACAACTATACGCAGGTGTAGATCCTGGGGATACTCATGTATATCCTACTGCCACTCCTTTTTCGGACCGTAGTAGAGAAATCAGTACGGTGATTGCAAAGAATCTTTATGAAAACGAGGTGAATAGTTGGGCATCCGAATATACGGTCCGTGGCGATAAAACATTTGGGCGTACCGTTATGGGGTGGAGTAATGGATACGGTGTGTTGAGAGGGTTGACTGTACCCGGATGTATATCAGAGGGCTCGATGCATGATTATATTCCTGAGACCCGCCGCCTGATGAATATGGAATATAAGTGGCTGGAAGCATGGCATTTCTACAAGTCTTTTTGTGAAATATTTAATGCCGGTACCATTCCGACGGGAAATATTGCAGGAAGTGTACATGATAGTAGGAATAAAGATATGGGAAGTCATGTCAAGATCAGAAATTCGAAAGATGAACTGTTGGCGTTGAACAATGCTGTCGTTACCGTGAATCCGGGAAACCTGACGTATACAACAGATGATATAGATAATGGAGTATTTGTGTTTAAGCAACTGGCTCCCGGAAAATATACGGTAAATGTGGCGGCTGATCAGTATTTTGATAAGACGTATGAACTGGAGGTGAAGGCAGGTGAGACATCTTATTTGGACGCACGCCTGGATATGCAACGTTTGACTCCCCCGGAGGTGATCAACTATTCTCCGCAGGTCGGGGAAGACGAAGTGGTGGAGTGTAATACGAAAATCATATTTGAGTTTAATTGGGATGTGGATGTAGAGTCGGCCATAGCGGCATTTTCAATTACTCCCGAGGTGAAAGGTTCCATTGTGTTTGAAGATAGTCAGCATCGGATGATTTTTTCTCCGGATAAACCTTATGAGATTTCGACGTTGTATACGGTTAAACTGGATAAAAGTCTGAAACATCCGGGCGAACTGTCGATGGAAAATGACTTTAGTTTTCAGTTCTTCACCAATAATCGCAATCAACTGGAACTTTTAGGCTGTTACCCGACTCCTGGAATGGAATATGTCAATTATGGTACGAGTGCACCTTTTGAATTCAGATTTGATAATAAGTTGAATTCTACTTTGGCAAGAGATGCTGTTAAAATCTATGATTCTAAAGGAGAAGAGATATCTAAGGTTCCTCGTTCTATTAAGGTAAATTCGGTTAGTGCTCCTTACGGTTCTTTGGCATTTACGCTTTCGGGCGGATTGATTGAGAATGAAACGTATAGGGTCGTTATCGATCGCAATATGGTAGATGTGAACGGTATCGATATTGTAGAACCGATGGATTATACGTTTAAGGCGGTAGATATAAGAGTTACGGACCGAACTGTGGGAATGGACATGGAGGCTACGGGTGCCTTTACCTACTCTTCGGAAAATAGTGTGGAAGTGGCTTCTGCAAGTACCTCCCGGAATACGTCCAAAGTGCTGTTCGGGGCGGCTTCTTGTCTGCTGAAATATACCTTTGCGGCCGATGAGGCAAATGGGGTGGTTGCTTATCAGACAACGGCCGGATTCCCAGTCGATGCAACCCGGGCAATCGGTATGCATATTTTGGGTGATTTGACGGGAAATGAAGTTTGGCTACAATTATCTTCTGCCGACGGAGATGTGCAGGAACTCAAACTGACCGATCTCACCTTCTGCGATTGGAGTTTTGTGGAGGTCTCTTTAGATGCTTTGCCTGCGGGGAAGACATACACATTTACAGGTTTGAAAATTAGGCAGAAAGAACGGCCTTTGACGAATACCGGAACTATTTATATAGATAATGTCTTGGTTTACGACAATACATTGACATCGATAACGTCTGAAACGGTTTCGACTTTCTCTTTCAGTTATATTGCCGAGACCAATGAAGTCGTGGCGAATAGTGAAGAAATCGTATGTATGAAATTGTATTCTTTATCGGGCAAGTTACTGCGGTATGTGGATACGTCTCGAATGAGTCTTGGCGGATTGCCAAAGGGCATTTGTATAATGGAAGCCGGTTTTAGCTCAGGGGGAACTGTTTCACAAAAGATATTCGTGGGAAATTGATGTTGATTTTATGGTGACGACCGGCAGGCGTATGCCGGCCGTCACTTCATCTATAATTATAGGATGGAAATGAAGAATATATTTTTGTTGTATGTGGCATTGTTGATTTCTGCTCCGACTTTGAGAGCTCAGGAACCTTTATGGGGAACTCCGGATACATTGGAACATTATACGTTGGGAGCCGGTGTACAATACACAAAGATTGCTTATCGGGATAAGCCTGTGTTAATGTGGGTTACTACTATTGATCTTACTAATCCTTATACGCAAATAGAACAAGTGCAATCACACAATAAAGTACCCGATGTCTCTCGGGAAACCGTGATGAGTATGTCAAGAAGCAATACATACCCGGGACATCGCGTTTGTGCGGCATTCAACCATGATTTCTTTGTGTATGAATCCGGGGTGTGTATCGGTGTTAATATTAGCAATGGCGAGATACCCTTTGCTTCCGGAAGCGGACGCTCTATTTTTGCAATCTCACAAGAAAAGACTGCCGGTGTGTTTTATCCGTCTTTGATCTCGAAAATTCTTTTGAAGGATGGTAGTGAAGTAAATATAGATTATTATAACTCGAGTGCTACGGCTCTGGTAGGTAATTGTATTCTATTCAATCGTATGAATTCCAGGATACTGACAGACCCCGGTTTGTATATTAAGATAAAACCGTTGGATGCCTGGACGGTGAACGGTAATGACATCCGATGCGAGGTTCAGGAGGTCTCTGATACACCGATACAGACATCGGCTACCGAATATGTAATTTATGCCAGAAATGAAAGTGTGCAAAGCTTTGAAAATAAAATTAAGGCAGGAGATGTTATAGCTGTTTCCCAGAAGTTTGTAAAAGGAAAATTCGGTGAACCTTTGAAGGATATTGTTGCCGGTTTTCATGGTTATCCGAGCATTGCCTACGAAGGGAAATTACACGATGGGGAATACAATGATTTTGAGAATGGCCGTGAGTTCGAAGTTTCTGCGCGGGTAATGGCAGGCATGTCTCAAGATGGAAAAACGGTGTATATCGTGACTGTGGAAGGCGGGACAAAAGAAAGTCCTGGAGTGAATTGTATTGACATTGCAAATTGGATGTTAGCTCATGGCTCCTGGAATGTTGTCAACTTTGACAGTGGCGGTTCTGCAACGATAGCAGTTGATCATGAAATGTTGAATTATCCGATGCGTGGAGGAGAAATTCGTCCGGTAGCCGATGCTTTATTGGTCGTATCTACTGAACCGGAATCAGAGACCGTTGCTTCTTACTCTTTTGTAGTTCCTAACCTGTATACAACGGCTGTGTCATTGAATCCGTTGACTCTTTTATCTTTTAATGAATATGGTAAAGTTTTGGAGAAAGGCGGACAGGGATTTACTTACCGGTGTATACCGGAAGATATGGGATACGTGGATGCAGATGGGGTATTTCATGCTGCTTTAAATACTACAGGAGGGCGTATTATCGCATCAAAAGATGGGAAAGAAGCCATTCTGAATGTTTTTGTATCTCCGGTTTCGGATGTACAGGCATATCCTCAAAGTCTATTGATAGACGGTCATCGCGAATTTCCGATAAGGATTGATGCAACATCGGGAAATAAGGTTTATCAGTTGGACCCAAGTGCTTTTATCTGGACTTCTTCGAATCCGGATTGCTGCCGGGTAGAAGCCGGAATAATAAAAGGAGTGGCCAATGGCGAAACAGAGTTGCAAGGTACTTTGGAGGATTTGAGTGTGTGTGTGAAGGTAAAAGTTGAAATCGCCGATGAAGACAGGATACAGGAGACTTTTGCAGATATGGCGTCATGGTCGATGAAAACGATTGGTACATTCTCTAATCTGAGGTTTGAAAATTACGGGTTACCGGTAGGATGGGATAATGGGGTCAATATGGTATTTGATGTTAAAACCGGTCGTTCGGCATATATTGAATTTACCAAACCTGTGACTTTTTATAGCTTGCCCGATTCTATTTCTTTTCGGATGTTTGTGAAAGACGATCTGGTTAAAGAACTTTACTTGGATTTTGCTTCGAACACAAAAGTAAGTTTTGAAAAGGTGAGGTTGGAACCTGCCTGGGGGATTGACTCTGTGTATTCCATATCTTTTATGGATAACGGAATCCCATTAGACCTTATAGAATATCCGTTGACCCTGACCGGTATGAAGTTTTATCTTAAGCCGGGGATGACCTTTACCGATACAAGAATCTCTTTTAAAGACCTTACGGCCCATTATCCGTTATCTCAAGGGGTAGGGGTTTCTGAAACTCTTGTCGATGATGCTGTTTCGTGGTTGAATTATTCTGGTGGAGAGGCGATTTTACATTATTCTTTATTAAAAGCGGGAACGGCTTCTATTTCATTGTGGACAGCCGATGGGCGAAATCTTATGAGCCATCTTACGAATCGTTTGCTTGCCGGAAAATATACATATAATGTACCCCTTCATTCATTGGACAGTGGGGTATACTTCTTGTCTGTATTGATAGATGGCAGGAGGGATACACACAAGCTAATGGTGAGAAAATAGATCGGAAGAGGTACATCGAGTCTGTTTCATATTATTGAAACGAACGGTTTCTCTTTATTGAAACTAACGGTTTCCACTGTATGGAACCAATCGTTTCATCCGTATGAAACGAATGGTTCCTCCGAAAGAAACTTTTCGTTTCAATAGGTGAAACTGTAGGTCACTTTACTTGTCATGGGTGTTAGGTGAATATATGTGAATGTGAAAAAGGCGTCCGAACAATCAATGATCGGGCGCCTTTTCTTTCATAATACCTTTAGACGGTGTTTTTATCCTACATTTTTTTCTTTAATCAGATATTCTGCAATCTGTACGGCATTCAGTGCGGCGCCTTTCTTTATTTGGTCGCCCACAATCCAGAAAGTCAGTCCGCAATCATTTGTCAAGTCTTTGCGGATGCGGCCTACGTATACAGGATCCTTACCGGCAAGGAACAGCGGCATCGGGTAATCTTTTTCGGCGGGATTGTCTTGAAGAACGAGACCGTCGCCTTTGGCAAAGGCTTCGCGGGCTTCTTCCACCGAGATAGGACGTTCGGTTTCCACCCAGATGCTTTCGGAGTGTGCTCTCAATGCCGGGACACGTACACAGGTAGCACTGACCTTGATGTCCGAGTGCATGATTTTACGGGTTTCATTGTACATTTTCATCTCTTCCTTGGTATATCCGTTTTCGGTGAATACATCAATTTGAGGAATCAGATTGAAAGCCAATTGATATGCAAACTTTTCTACCGTGACGGGTTCGTTTGCGAGTACCTGGCGGTATTGCTCGTAAAGTTCGTCCATTGCTGCTGCACCTGCCCCGCTGGCTGCCTGATAAGTAGATACATGCACGGTTTTTATATGTGAAAGTTGTTCGATGGCTTTCAATGCAACTACCATTTGGATAGTTGTACAGTTGGGGTTAGCGATGATACCGCGCGGGCGGTCCTTGGCATCGGCTGCATTCACTTCGGGCACCACCAAAGGTACGTCGTTGTCCATACGGAAAGCGCTGGAATTATCAATCATCACAGCACCATATTTGGTGATGGTTTCTGCAAATTCCTTAGATGTACCTGCACCAGCGGATGTGAAAGCAATATCTACCCCTTTAAAGTCATCGTTGTGTTGTAAGAGTTTGACCTCGATCTGTTTACCGCGGAAAGTATAGGTTGTTCCGGCACTGCGTTTAGAACCGAACAAAACTAACTCGTCCATCGGGAAATTTCTCTCATCGAGCACGCGCAGGAATTCCTGTCCTACGGCTCCGCTTACGCCAACAATAGCTACTTTCATCTTTTTCTTTTGTTTTAATTGAATATTGATTTTCTTTTCTATTCTTCCGAATAGTAAATAATTGGCTGCAAAATTATAACATTCTGGCATATAATTGATAACTTTTTTGTTATTTTGCAGAGAAAACGTAAAAACTTGGATATATGGAGTGGCTTGATTTTGATTTTAACCTACCTATAACAGATCCTACATGGATATTTCTCCTTGTACTTCTTATTATCTTGTTTGCTCCTATGGTGTTGGGACGGCTCCGCATTCCTCATATTATCGGTATGATTCTGGCTGGAGTGGTGATTGGAGAGCATGGGTTCAATATTTTGGCACGTGACAGTAGTTTTGAACTGTTTGGTAAAGTCGGACTCTACTATATCATGTTTCTTGCCGGGCTGGAAATGAACATGGGCGACTTCAAGAAAAACCGGGGGAAAGCTGTGGTGTTGGGATTATTGGCTTTTGTCATTCCTATGGCATTGGGGTTCATTACCAATATGACCGTATTGAAATATGGTTTTATCACGTCGGTTCTGCTGGCCAGTATGTACGCTTCTCATACGCTGGTTGCTTATCCCATCGTGATCCGGTATGGAGTGTCACGCCATCGCAGTGTCAGCATTGCAGTGGGAGGTACGGCGGTAACGGATACCCTGACCCTGCTGGTACTGGCTGTAATCGGCGGCCTGTTTAAGGGAGAGTCTTCGGAGATGTTCTGGCTGTGGCTGGTGGTGAAAGTCATTTTCTTAGGTTTCCTGATCATTTTCTTCTTTCCGCGTATTGGTCGTTGGTTCTTCCGTAAATATGACGACAACGTGATGCAGTTTATTTTCGTTCTTGCCATGGTATTTCTTGGAGCAGGATTGATGGAATTTGTCGGGATGGAAGGCATTTTGGGAGCGTTCCTTGCCGGATTGGTCTTGAACCGTCTCATACCGCATGTCTCACCGTTGATGAATCACCTTGAGTTTGTAGGGAATGCTTTGTTTATTCCTTATTTCTTGATCGGGGTGGGAATGTTGATCGATATTAAGATACTTTTCGGACACGGAGATGCGTTAAAGGTGGCTGTGGTGATGACTACGGTAGCTTTGGCCAGCAAGTGGATCGCTTCGTGGCTTACCCAAAAAATATACAAGATGAAAGCGATCGAACGTGAACTGATGTTCGGTCTAAGTAATGCCCAGGCGGCCGCAACTTTGGCAGCCGTATTGGTGGGGTATAATATTATTCTTCCCAGTGGAGAGCGATTGTTGAATGAAGACGTGCTGAACGGTACGATAGTCCTGATCTTGTTCACTTGTATCATCAGTTCGTTTGCAACGGAAAGAGCGGCGCGTAAATTGGCAATGAATGAAGCACAACTGGATGCGGAGGATAAGAAAAATATTCCGGAGAAGATTTTGATACCGGTGGCAAATCCGGAAACAATCGAAGAATTGATAAATCTGTCTCTGGTCATTCGTGATTCTAAACAAAGGAACAACCTGATGGCACTGAATGTTATCAATGATAACAGTAGTTCCGAGCAGTTGGAGTCGAGAGGGAAGAGGAATCTGGAACGCGCGGCCATGATAGCGGCGTCGGCAGATGTTTCTTTGACGCAGATTAGCAGGTATGATTTGAATATTGCTTCCGGTATTATTCATACTGCCAAGGAATATGAGGTGACAGATGTGATTATCGGATTGCACCGTAAGGTTAACATTGTAGATTCTTTTTTTGGAAATCTGGCAGACAGCTTATTGAAAGGTTTGCATCGGGAGGTAATGATAGCGAAATTCCTCATGCCGGTAAATACTTTGCGACGTATTATCATAGCTGTTCCCCCTAAAGCGGAGTATGAGGCCGGCTTTCAGAAATGGGTCGGTCACTTCTGCCGTATGGCAAGTATTTTAGGGTGCCGGGCACATTTTTTTGCGAACGAACAGACCTTGGGATATTTACAGCAGTTGGTAAAGAATAAATATGGGTTGACGATGACCGACTTTTCTCATTTGGATGATTGGGACGATTTGTTATTGCTCACAGGACAAGTGAACTACGATCATCTGCTGGTTATAATCAGCGCACGGCGTGGTTCAATCTCTTATGATACGGCTTTTGAGAAACTGCCGGCACAACTTGGAAAATATTTCTCCAATAATAGTCTTATTATTTTATACCCGGATCAGTTGGGTGAACCTCAGGAGGCACTCTCTTTTTCCAATCCGCGTGGAAGCAATGAGTCGCAGCATTATGAGAAAGTGGGTAAATGGTTCTATAAATGGTTAAAGAAGAGTTAATGATAAATTGGAAACAAAGAACGGAGCTTTTGTTGGGTGAAGATAAAATGGCTCGTTTACAATCTGCTCACGTACTTGTGGTCGGTTTAGGCGGAGTCGGCGCCTATGCTGCCGAAATGATTTGCCGTGCCGGTGTGGGACGGATGACCATTGTCGATGCAGATACGGTGCAAATTACCAATTTAAACCGGCAGTTGCCTGCGATGCATTCTACCTTGGGAATGTTTAAGGCTGATGTTTTGGAAGCGAGATTTAAGGATATCAATCCGGATCTGGAGTTGAAGGTATTACCTGTCTTTTTGAAGGATGAGAATATTCCGGATTTGCTGGACGCTGATGAATATGATTTTATTGTTGATGCAATAGATACTTTAAGTCCGAAATGTTATCTTATCTATCATGCTTTGCAAAGACGTATTAAAATAGTGTCAAGCATGGGAGCCGGTGCGAAGAGCGATATAACCCAAGTTCGTTTCGCCGATCTTTGGGATACATACCATTGCGGATTGAGTAAGGCCGTGCGCAAGCGTTTACAGAAGATGGGGGTAAAACGGAAAGTACCGGTAGTATTCAGTACGGAACAAGCCGATCCG
>ENA-OROK01000040-OROK01000040.1-human-gut-metagenome-genome-assembly--contig:-NODE-40-length-145153-cov-12.081428_pt1 | contig 145153 bp, 132 predicted proteins | sample MGYA00242127_ERZ509046 | MGnify/ENA primary metagenome ERZ509046 (study PRJEB26280, sample SAMEA2338728) | human gut metagenome | biome: human gut; feature: human-associated habitat; material... | reverse complement strand
ATAAGAAAAGCGGACGTAACGTAAGAGGGCGTTCTTCCGCCGCCGTATTTTTCGTCTTCGGCGATTTTTCGGCTTAATACGGTCGGAATTCCGCTTGCGGCAACGGTCAGAGCCATAAAGTATACGCTCAGCGCCATCTGGTAGACGCCGACGGCTTCCGCGCCGAGTTCGCGCGATACGAAAACCTTAAATAGAAACGCAATAAGACGCGTCGCAACGGAAAATCCCGTTACCACCGCAACCGAAGAAATAATACTCTGGCGTTTATTCCCCGTCATCGGAAATCAGAACGCTCTGGCCGAGAAAGAATTTATCGGTGCCGTTAAGTTTTATAAGTTTTTCTTTTGAAATTCCGCATTTGTCCGCAATCGAATCGGCGGTGTCGAATGGTCCGACGGTATAAATCCGTCCCGAGTTTTCGCGGATAATAAGTCTTTCTCCCTCGAAAAAAGAGGGATTGTTCAATAAGAAAATCGACCTTTCGGTCGTGTTGTATTTTCTTGCCAGTGAGCCCGCCGTGTCGCCTGAACCGACGCGAATTACCGTATATTTCATACGGTATTTATATTCGGGCCCGTCGGAAATATTCTAAAGGAATACTAACTAATACGTAAAAGTCGAAAGTTTGTTGCGTATCCAGAACGTGGCTTCCGTAGTTGTGAATTTCATAGGGCAAAAATCGTACTCGCTCATCGTCATCGAATTGCTTTTGTCGCACCACTCGTACCAAAGCTGTTTTTTAAGAGACGGGTCGGTAACGAACTCGACTTTCCCCACAAGCGTGATGCTGTCGGAACCGTTGTAATAACAGATGCTTGCATTCGGATTGCTTTTTATATTCTGAACTTTGCGGCTGTTTAACGGCGCACCGAAATAAATTACGTTGTGGTCTTCCGATTTTAATTTGGTAACGATACTCGAACGAGGTCCGCCGCTTTCGCCCACCGACGATAAAAAAACTTCGTTGGCACAGGATAGAATGCGCGCCGCGATAATTTCCTCCGGTTTCATAATAATTCATCCCCTTAAACAATTAAATCATTTTGAGTATTATTGTAACATTGCATCGTTAATATTGCAAGATAATTTCAAAAAAAACGCGCTGTTTTCGCGATTTTGTATTGCAGGCGTAACCCGTATATGTTAAAATATAACAAAAAAAGGGGTATCGTTATGTACTATATAGGAATTGACGTTGGCGGCACCGCAATAAAAGGCGGCATCGTCGACGAAAACGGAGTCGTGATTATAAAAGATTCCGTAACGACGGACGCCGGGCAATCTTCGGACGATAACGTCAGAGACATTGCGGCGCTTGTAAAAAAACTTCTGACTGCGTCGGGAACGGACGAAAATGAAATAGTCGCTCTCGGAATGGGGGTGCCCGGCACGGTAGACCCCGACGATTACAAAATTTTTTATACCTGCAATATTCTTTTCAGGGATTACGATTTCGTAAAAGAATTCGGCAAATATTATTCTTTTCCCGTGTGTATAGGCAACGACGCGGACTGCGCGGTCATAGGCGAGGCGGTTTTCGGTAAAATGAAAGGCGTTAAAAACGCTGTCATCGTGACGCTGGGAACAGGCGTAGGGACAGGCACTCTCGTAAACGGAACTCTCGTTTCGGGATTCAGAGGAGCAGGGGGCGAAGGCGGACACACCGTTATCCGTATGGGAGGAGAAAAATGCGGTTGCGGAAGACGAGGATGCTGGGAAGCGTATGCTTCGGCCACCGCGCTTATAAGAGATACGAAAAGGGCAATCGAAAAGCATCCCGAAAGTCTGCTTCGCGAATTTGCGGAAAAAGAGGGAAAAGTCAGCGGACGCACCGCCTTCGACGCATACGAAGCGGGAGACGCCGCCGCGAAACGATTAATATCGAGATACGTGCGTTACGTGGGCGAAGGCCTTGTCAATATCGGAAATTATATTCGCCCCGAGATTATCTTTATCGGGGGCGGAATCAGCAACGCAGGCGACTTTTTCATAAGAAAACTGCAAAGTTACGTTACGCGTTACAGTTACGGAGGAAGAAGAAACCCGTATATTAAGGTTATGAAGGCTACTTTGGGAAACGACGCCGGAATTATCGGCGCCGCCGCTCTTCCCGTGCTTAAAGGTGCAGGACGGAAGATAAGATAATTAACCGATTTTCAATCCGTGCATAATGAATATTTATTGAAACGCGCCTTTTCGGGCGCGTTTTTTATTTTAGATAATTTTTTTTCATAAAAGTATTGACAATAATAAAAAAGGTGGTAAAATAATTAGCAATCAATAGGTAAGAGTGCTAACAATCGGACATCTCGGTTGCCAGCGCCGAAACCGATTGACGGAAAGGAGGATACGTTAATGGATACTAATAAATATACCGCAAAGGCATTGGAAGCCGTGAACGGAGCGCAGAATATAGCGCTGGAATACAATAATCAGGAGATAAAACCCGAGCATTTTGCGTATGCACTGCTCGACGACGAAAAAGGGCTTGTCGGGAAAATTTTAAGCGGAAACGGAGTAAGCGTAAACGCTTTGAAAGAAGCCGTGCTCAATTTAATCAGGTCGTTTCCCAAAGTTACGGGAGACGGCGCAAGTATTTATCTCGGAACCGACGCCGCAAGAATTATTGCCGCGGCGGAAAAATCCGCAAAACGCGACGGCGACGCTTACGTCGGCGTAGAACATCTTTTTACAGCCGTGCTCGACAATCCCACGGCATCGCTTAAGAAATTGTTTACGGCATACGGCGTTAATCGCGGGGCTTTCGAGGATTCTCTGAAAAAAATCAAAACGGCGCCAAATTCAACCGATAATCCCGAGGACACTTACGAGGCCCTTGAAAAATACGGTTACGACCTTGTAGAGCGCGCTCGAAACGGTAAACTCGACCCCGTAATCGGCCGTGACGAGGAAATCAGAAACGTCATAAGAATTTTGTCCAGAAAAACCAAAAACAACCCCGTTCTCATAGGCGATCCCGGCGTTGGCAAAACCGCAATCGTCGAAGGGCTTGCTCAACGAATCGTCCGCGGCGACGTGCCCGAAGGACTGAAGGACAAAAAAATATTCGCGCTCGATATGGGCGCTTTGATAGCCGGCGCGAAATACCGCGGCGAATTCGAAGAAAGGCTTAAAGCCGTGCTGAACGAGATTAAAAAACAGGAAGGACGCACTTTGCTGTTTATCGACGAATTGCACACCATTGTCGGCGCCGGCAAAACCGAGGGAAGTATGGATGCGGGCAATCTGCTTAAACCTATGCTTGCGAGGGGAGAACTGCATTGCATAGGCGCGACGACTCTCGACGAATACAGAAAATATATCGAAAAGGATCCTGCGCTCGAACGTCGTTTTCAACCCGTTACGGTGGACCAACCCGACGTTGAGGATACCGTCGCTATTTTAAGAGGGTTGAAAGAAAGATACGAAATTTATCACGGCGTGAGAATTCACGACCAGGCGCTGGTTGCCGCGGCAACGCTGTCGGACAGATATATAACCGACAGATTTCTCCCGGATAAGGCGATAGACCTCGTGGACGAAGCGTGCGCGATGATTCGTACCGAAATCGACAGTATGCCCGCGGAAATGGACGATATATCGCATAAGATTATGCAACTGGAAATAGAGGAGTCCGCGCTTAAAAAGGAAAACGATAAACTCTCCGCAGACCGTATGGAAAGCATCAGAAAGGAGCTTGCCGAACTCAATTCGAAATTCAACGAAATGCGCGCGCAGATCGAAAACGAGAAGAAAGCAATCTCGGGCGTTCAGGAAACGAAAGCCGAAATCGATAAGGTAAATCTGGAAATCGAGGAAGCTAAACGAGCATGTGATTTTTCAAAAGCGGCCGAACTTCAATACGGGAAACTTCCCGAGTTGCAAAAGCGTCTGGAAGACGCCGAAAACAAATCGGGAAAACGAGGAGAAGACAGTCTTCTCCGCGACGAGGTAACCGCCGACGAAATCGCTAAAATCGTTGCTAAATGGACGGGTATTCCCGTTTCCAAACTTATGGAAAGCGAAAAAAACAAACTTTTAAACCTCGGAAACGAGCTGCATAAACGCGTAATCGGTCAGGATGAGGCGGTAACGAAAGTAGCGGACGCAATACTTCGTTCGCGTGCGGGCATCGCCGACGAGAATCGCCCCATAGGCAGTTTTATGTTCTTAGGACCTACGGGCGTAGGAAAGACCGAACTTGCTAAAACGCTTGCCAACTATCTGTTCGACGACGAAAGGAATATCGTGCGTATAGATATGACGGAATATATGGAAAAATTCAGCGTTTCCCGTCTTATAGGCGCGCCTCCGGGATACGTCGGATACGACGAGGGCGGACAACTTACCGAAGCGGTAAGGCGCAAACCCTATTCGGTCGTGCTGTTCGACGAAATCGAAAAAGCGCATCCCGACGTGTTCAACGTGTTGTTGCAGGTGCTTGACGACGGCAGAATTACCGACAGTCAGGGAAGAACCGTCAATTTCAAGAATACCATTATAATTATGACAAGCAATCTGGGAAGCAGTTATATCCTCGACGGCATAGACGCCGACGGAAACGTTTCGGAAGACGCAAAGGAAAAAGTCAACGCATTGCTTAAAACCACTTTCCGTCCCGAATTCCTTAACCGTCTCGACGACATCGTGACGTTCACTCCGCTTACCCGCGACAGCGTAAAGAAGATAATCGATTTGCTGCTTGAAAAGCTTGAAAAAAGACTCGAAAGGCAGAATCTCGGGCTTAAAGTTACCGACGCGGCGAAAGAACTCATTATCGACGGCGGCTACGACGTAACTTTCGGCGCAAGACCTTTGAAACGTTATATCGAAAGTCATATCGAAACACCCGTCGCCCGTATAATACTTGAAGGAAACCTCGACGAGGGCGATACGGTAACGGTCGACGCCGAAAACGGCTCGTTGAAAATCTCGTCGGAAAAACCGGAAACGCGGTCGTAAGTCTTATAAACGAATGAAAGCATCTCGTAAGAGGTGCTTTTTTAATTTGTCGGAGTAAAACGACCCGATGTTTTTTAAATCGCCGTTTTTTTAAGTGCGATTTTGTCTTGAATATTATCGTTTCATAAAGTATAATAAATTTTATAACAACGTTTTCTGTTTTTGAAGCAGGAGTACATATGATTGAGATTAAAAATATTGTCAAAACTTATCGTCCGAAAAAAGGCGGCACGGTAAAAGCCCTTGATAACGTCAGCCTTAAGTTTCCCGAAAAGGGGCTTGTGTTCATACTCGGAAAATCAGGCAGCGGAAAGTCCACTCTTCTGAACGTAATGGGCGGGCTCGATACTGCCGACAGCGGCGAGATTATTATAAAAGGAAAATCGTCAAACGATTTTTCGACGGGCGATTTCGACAGTTATCGCAATACGTATCTCGGCTTTATTTTTCAGGAGTACAATATTCTCGAAGATTTTAACGTAGGCGCAAATATCGCGCTCGCGCTGAAACTGCAGGGGGAAAAGGCAACCGACGACAAAATCAACGAGATTCTGGAAGAGGTCGGTCTTTCTGGTTACGGAAGAAGAAAACCCAACGAATTGTCGGGCGGACAGAAACAACGCGTTGCCATAGCAAGGGCGCTGGTTAAAAACCCTGAAATTATTATGGCGGACGAGCCTACGGGCGCGCTTGACAGCAACACGGGAATTCAGGTTTTCGATACGCTTAAAAAATTGTCGCGTGACAAACTCGTCATCGTCGTATCTCACGACCGCGAATTTGCCGAAGAATACGGCGACAGAGTTATCGAGCTTAAAGACGGCGCGGTAATATCCGATATAGAAAAACATCGTATCGTGGCCGAAGTCGGAAGCGGCGTAACCGTAGCGCTTGTTAACGTAAGTTTAAGAGCGTCTTACGGCCTTCCCATAACTCTCTTGCATTACGGTATCCGCGAAATCGCGATTATCCTTGCGGGTTGTATATTAACCGCGCTTGCGGCGAGTTTTATCCCCGTACTGAGAATTGCGAGGAAAAAGCCCGTCGACGCAATCAAAAACCGATAATCGGGCGTTCAGAGTTTTCAAAAAAACGACTATAAAAATATAAGACCGCGTTTGCGGTCTTATTTTTGCAATAGAAAAAGTTTCCGGTTACAAACTTCTCAGAACTTTGTTGACTTCCGCCATGTCGCATTTTCCGGCATATTCGGTTTTGAAATGCTTCATAACGGCGGGGACGGATTTGTCGGGAAGGGCGGCGATGACTGCGCGGATTTCTTCCTCGCTCATCATTTTAGGCAGGTATTTTTCGATGGCGGCAATCTGATTTTCGAGCGAGCGGACCGTATCTTCGCGTCCCGCCTTTTCGAAAGCATCTTTTTCTTCAACCAGTTCTTTCTGCGTTTTTTTCAGAATCTGAACGTAATCGGCCTCCGACATTTCTTCGCCTTTCGCGCGTTTCTCGATATTGAAAAGCATAAGTTTGTTGATAAGGGTGTTAAGTCCGGTAACGGTATCCTTATCGTGGTTTTTCATTGCTTCGATTTTTGCTTTTTTGAAATCGTCGATAGTCATATAATCACCTCCGACAAATTATAAGCCGAAACGAATACAAAAGTCAACGATATCAATCGTCGATATCGTCGAAAAGCGGGCTGTCGAAAAACTCTTTCAACGAGATTTCAAGCCCGTCGCATAAACACACGATAGTCTGAAGTTTGGGATTTTTGCTGCGCCCGGTAAATATGCTGTTTACCGTCGACTGAATTACGCCCGACAAAGTTGCGAGTTTGTTTACCGTAATATTGCGTTCGGTACAGTATTCGTCGATGCGTCGGGCAACAGCCTCGTTCAGTTTCATAAGACCTCCCCCGTCCGTCTTTAGTAATCAGCGTATCAAAAATGTCGTGATAAAGTTGTTAATGTATTGTTAACCTTTTAATTTTTTTTATGTTAAAATTTGGATATGAGTTTATACGATTTTACCGATAAAGTTTCCGCCGCGCTTGCCGTTTCGGATTTTATAAGTTACGTCAGAAAGGAAGGCTTTCACATATTGGTTAAGACCGACGACGACAGCCGTTTCATTATAAAAATTCAGAATGCGCCGAAAGAGAAGAAACGGCGCGAAAAGCCAAACGACGGATAAGGTAAGTCAGACGGGCGGTATTTACTGCCCGTCTTTTTTCCATACGTTCAGTGCGTCTTTGTTCTCGTCGTACGTTGCAAGAATAATTCCGTCAAGGTCGCTTTCGTTTTTCGCGCCGGCTTTTTCAAGCAGCCACGACACGTCTTTATTAAGCGTTCTGAGAGTGTCCCGGCAGGGTTTTCCGTCTATTACGACAGATTGAGAAAGGGACGGTTCGGGCAATTCAACGTTAATATTTTCGGCTACAACGGGCGTTTTGGCGGCTTTTGGCAGAATACTTAAAGTGCCTTTTGTTTCGAGAACGGCATAGGCGACGTCGTTGAGGTCGAAAATGTTTTTATCGCGCGCAAGCCCCTGCACCTCGTCGACGGTGAGTTTGCTTTGTTTAAGAACCTTGTAGTCGATTTTTCCGTCGTTGATAATTATCAGGGGCTTTCCAGTAACGATTTTTTTGAGAAGCGCGCTTTTTCGTCCGATAAGCGTAACCGCTAAATCGAATAAGAAAAACAACGCCATCGCGATAAGATAGTGGTAGAAGGGTTGTTCGAGTTCGGTCGTCATTTCGGCGGCAATGGAACCTATCGTGATGCCCACGATATAGTCGATGAAACTCAACTGAGCGATTTGTTTTTTGCCCAGAAGTTTCGCGATGATAAAAATCGAAACGTATGCCGTTATCGAAAAAACGACGATTTTTGCAATATCGTTCATATAAAACTCCGTCAGAAGTTTTAACCTGACGGGAAGTTTTATACCTGTTTCAAGGCGTCAATCCAAAGTTTTTTATCTAAACGGGTATTAAGAGGACTTGTGGACGGCAAAAAAACGGCCGAAGAACAGAGATTTTTATAATTCTTGACAAATATGTCGCGCGCTTTTCCGCCGTTAAGAATAATTTTTTCGATATTTGCAAAAGAAAGCACGCGGTCGAGGTCGGCGATGACGGCGTTTTTAATGGAACTGTCGAGACTGCCTTTTATTTCGCATTCGGTAACGACGTCCCACAACGCTATACGGTGTTTTTTAAGAAAGGTTTTTTTCTCGTCGTTACTTACGGGTACGGCTTCGCGGAAGGCCTCGGCAAGAACCCGCCAGAATCTGTTTTGCGGATTTCCGTAATAGAAATCCGTTTCGCGCGATTTGACGCTCGGAAAACTTCCGAGAATCAGAATTTTGCTGTTCTCGTCGAAAAACGGTTTAAAGCCTTTGTAACTCATATGTAAATTATAGCGCAGAAATCGCCGTTCTCAATTGATTTTGCACAAAAGAGTGATATAATTATTTTAAGAGGTGAAAAAATGATTGTTTATTATACCGGTACGGGTAATTCAAAATACGTTGCCGATAAAATTTCGGCCGTTACGGGCGACGATGTCAGAAACGTTACCGATTTTACCAAAGGTAACGCGCCGTTTGAACTATTCGACGACGAAAGCCTGATTTTCGTCTGTCCCGTTTATTTTTGGGGAATACCCGCAAGCGTTAAAGAATTTGTCGGAAATCTGAAAACGGAAGGGCGATATTTCGCGCTTGTGCTGCAATGCGGCGGAAGCACGGGAAACGCACAGGGTATATTTGAAAAATACGCTCGTCCCGACGCCGTATTCGGTCTTGTGGCCGTCGACAATTATTGTCCTATGTTCAGGGTCCCCTCGGGCGAGGCGGTTATAAAAGGACTTGACGCGCTCGACGAAAAAATCGAAGAGGCGGCGTTGAAAATCAAAAACCGGGAAGTCGGCGATTTCAACGTCGTAAAAGGCGCGCTGCCAAAGTTGAATACTGCTTTTGTGTATCCGTTGTACGAACCGGGAAGAAAAACTACGTTTAAAGTAAACGACAAATGCATATCCTGCGGCCTATGCGCAAATATATGCCCCGTTTCGGCAATAAAAATCGAAAACGGCCGTCCCGTGTGGATAAAATCAAAGTGCGATATGTGCCTCGGATGTTTAAGCAGATGTCCCCAAAACGCGATATCGGTAAAAAAATCGGATAAAAACGGAAGATACGTCAATCCGCGCGTAAAATTCTGACGACTAAGCAACCGTAAAAGGCTGCTTTTTTGTTGCATTTTTTTATATCATTTAATACAATAGTATTAATAATTTCAAAGCAGGTAAAGAGGAATGCAAAAGAAGTTATACAAGTTTTCGCACGCTTTAAAACGGATTCCGCACGGTATCGTAAAGGCGAGATGGGTGTTCGCCGCGTTGTTTGTTGCGCTTACGATATTCGGTTGCGTAATGATTCCCCGCACAAAAATAAATTATGACCTTACGGGTTATCTTCCCGAAAGCAGCGGTTCGTCGGCGGCAATGAAAATTTTGCACGAGGAATTCGACGACAAGGGTATGGCATACGTGATGGTAAAGGATATCACCGAAGAACATGCCGACGAAATCAAAAACGAATTAGAGGGCGTTAAAGGCGTTGCCACCGTTACTTACGTCAGGGAAATAAATTATAAAAACAACGCCGCAATGTACACCGTTACGCTTTCCGATTACGACTCCACCGAAGGCGCGTTTTCCGCGGTTGAGAACATAATCGACGCTTTATCCGATGAAAAAGCCTATTTATCCGGTCAATCCGCATTTTCATACTATACAAAGCTCGAAACCGAGCAAAGCATTTTAAAACTCGGAATAGCAATAGTGGTAATAATACTGCTCGTTATGTTTTTCACGTCGAAAACCTATTTCGAAATTGTTGTTCTGGTAGTCGTATTTGCCGTTGCGATGGCAATAAATATGGGGACGAATTTCGTATTCAACGGCATTTCTTACATATCCAACCTGGTTGCGCTCGTTCTGCAACTCGCGCTGTCGCTCGACTATTCCATCATACTTCTCAGAAGATATACCGAGGAACGCTACGGCGGTCTCGATAAAAAAGAGGCCTGCGTTGCCGCTCTTACGAAAGGCATGCCCGAAATACTTTCAAGTTCCCTTACGACAATAGCGGGGCTTTGCGCGCTGATGCTGATGTCGCTTGGAATAGGCGCGGAAATAGGGCTGTCGCTTGCAAAAGGAATAGTCATAAGTATGGCGGTAGTGGTTTTTTTCATGCCCGCAATGCTGATTCTGTGCGATAAACCGATAATGAAATCGCGACATAAATCCTTCGTTCCCGACGTAACGCGCCCCGCGCGCGCGGTAGTCAAAGCGAAAAAAGTCATCGTTCCCGTATTCCTTATTATCGCCGTACTCGCGGGAGTGGGGCAGGGCTTTAACAAGTATTCGTTCAACTATAACAGCGGCTCGCTTATCGTAGGGCCGAAAAAGGAAATCAGGGACGCGGGATTCGGCACCCTTAACTCGCTTGTGATAGTAGTACCGAAAGGCAATCCCGAAAAGGAACGCGAACTTGCCGGATACGTAAATTCACTTTCCGCAATCGACGCTTCGCAGACCACCGCGCTGTCGACGATTGACGTTTACTCGTTTATCGACCCTGAAGGAAACACTCACCTTTATCTTACCGACAAGGTAAGCAAAGACGGTATATTCGGTTTAATCGACGCATTTCCCGCAACCGAGGAACAGCAGGAACAGATTGCCGCCGCCAAAAAAATGATAGGAACGGCTTTCGATAATTGCCTTAATAAATACGGTGAGGCGGAAAGAGTGCGAGTCGTCGATTTTCTCGACTACTTATGCACCGACGTTATATTCGACAAAGACGGAAACGTAAATCCGCTTATCGGCGCCATGCTCGGCGATAACGCCGCGTATCTCGGACAGATTAAACAGATATCGTTTGCAAAAAGCAATCTCGAAAGCGAAAACTATACGCGTATGACTTTCAATATCGACGCCGATATCGAAGACGACGAGGCCTTCGCCGTTGTAAGCGAGGTCAAAAACAATATAGGTAATTATTTTGACGAAAATTACGTTACCGGCGAAAGCGGCGTGTGTTACGAGATGAGCGGATTTTTCACTCACGACAACCTTTTCGTCTGCCTGTTTACGGATTTGTTCATTCTAATTATTCTGCTTTTCACTTTCAAAAACGTAGCGCTTCCGATTATACTTATTCTTGCGATACAGGGCGGTATTTTCATTAACTTCGCAATACCGTTTCTTGCGGGAAACTCCATTTGTTTCATCGGATATTTGATTATCAGCGCAATTCAGATGGGCGCGACCATCGACTATGCCATAGTGCTTACAAACAGATACCGCACTATAAAAGGCGGTTTTGCCGATAAAGCAGACGCTATGGCGGCGGCCGAAAACGCCGTGTTTTCAACCGTAATAACCTCGGGCGTAATTTTGACCGCAACGGGCTTCGTAATGGGGGTGCTGAGTTCGGGGGTAGTGTCTCAACTGGGTATGCTTCTCGGCATAGGAACGCTTACGTCTCTTGTGATAGTATTGTTCGTACTGCCGTCGATGTTGCTTATTGCCGATAAGTTTGTCGATAAGACGGATTTTAAAAAGTTATTCCGCCGAAAAAGCAAAACCGTAAAAGTGGAACCAGGCATGATAGAACCTTTCTACGGCGACAGCGTGAATAAAACGCAAACTGAAAACTCCGAAGATAATAGTGCAATATCCGATATCGATATGGAACAGAACCACAAATAGACTGGCGAAATGCAACAATTGAGTATAAGGGACAGGAACAGCCGGACGAAACGGAGTGATAATCAATTAATTTTCAGTTTCCGGCAACAGCAGTGCCCGGGCGGGTAACAAGATAAAGATACCATATATATCCGATAACGGGGATAAACAACACGAATATATAATAGCCGCTTCTGCCTATGTCGTGCATCCGGCGTATAATCAGCGATATAGACGGCAGAAGTTCTACAACGCAAAACAGCGCGAACAACGCAATCATTATTATACTGAATACGTTTACAGTCGTCGGAAGACAGGTCAGACTTATTATCAGAAGTATTAAAAGCGCGACCATAATTACGGAGTTGGCCAGAACCCCCCACCAGAATTCGGAACGGGAAGTGCGCCCTTTAAAGTCGAAAGCCCTTGTCCAGAACAGTTTGAATCCTTCGTATAATTTCATATCCGTATCATTTGTAATTATTTCGTTTTTATGCCGTTAATCGTCCTGCAAAACGTTACCGACTGTAAATCGGTATTGTCAACCGGCCGAACGGATATAAAGTTATTATATTTTCCTTGTTATATTTATATTTGAGATTATAGGAGGTTTTAAAACGGAAAATAAACCGAAAAATAATCTGTTTCAATATATTTTCGATTATAATACTGATTTAAATACGGTAAATATATATCTTTCCCTTTTCATGAAAGATATTGAAAAGGAAGGGTTAGCCGGGTAGGGGAAAGCAATAAATACCCGGTGAAAACTTTAAATAACTCCATTTCTGATTTGCGTCAAATTTGTCGTCAAACCCGATTTTTCAATAAAAATAAAAATGTCCGATAACGCTGTAAGCCAGTGTTTATCGGACTTTCCTGTGGTGGAGATGAGGGGGGTCGAACCCCTTACCTCTTGAATGCCATTCAAGCGCTCTACCAGTTGAGCTACACCCCCACGGCGGTTAACAATCAGTAATATACTATTTTTACAAAAGATTGTCAACGGATTTTAGGGGCAATAGTCAGGATTTTCATATAGATTGGCGCAATTCAAATTTTATTTTTCAAACAAAAGTATAAAATTTCTATGCATATTTTATGCAAAATGCGTTAAAAACTGTATAAATATTAAAAATATACAGTCTATTGGTTTAGTTTTCTAAATTAAAATGTCCGTATCAAGTTCATATTATATAATTTTAATAACTATTTTTTATAGTTTTTAATTCGATATTAATTTTAGGAGGTAACAAAATGAAGCAAAAGAAATTACTTATGCTCATCGCAGTTGTGCTGGTAGTCGTTCTTTGCGTATCCGTCCTCACGGCATGCAAGAAAGATAACGGCCCCACCGGCGGCAACGGCGGAAATACCGATAAACCGGCCGGCTCGGTCAATAACGACTTTAAAGTCGGTGGACAGGTTATCATCGGTAGCAGCACCGAACTCAGCGGCGATTTCCGTTGGCCCGGTTATGGTGGAAGTTCCGCAGGTGCGGCTGACCAGGACATCAGCAGACTTACGGTAGGTTATTCGACAATGGAGTCCGACCAGTACGGACAATACGTATGGAACAATACCGCCGTTAAATCTCATTCCGAAAGAGAAATCGAACACGCCGACGGAACCAAAACGTTTGAAGTAACGATTGAAATCAATTCCGGACTTAAAATGAGCGGTGGCACCGAGATTAAATCGGACAACTATCTTGCATATCTTCTTGCTATGAGCACGCCCGTTGCAAAGAAAGCTTTCGGTTCGGCAAACGTCGGTCAGTCTTTCGTAGGTTACGATGAGTTCAATGCTTACGACGGAACCAACGCCAGTGAAACGGCAACCAAAGAATTTGCAGGATTGAGACGTCTTGGCGATTATAAATTCTCGATGGAAATCAATTCCGATTACTATCCGTATTACTATGCCGATACTTATGGTGCAGTAAGCCCTTACGACATTAATCTCGTTCTCGGCGGAGCGGAAATAAAGGACGACGGCAACGGTGCATATCTTTCTGAAGATTGGTATGAAGTAAACGTCGACAAAGAAAACAATCCCGTCGCCGGCGATTTCGTAAAAGCGGCTCACCTCGAGCAGTCTCGTTACGACTATTATACCTATGAATATACCGGACCTTATACCGTTGACAGATGGAACGCAACTTCGAAAGAAGCTATCCTCAAAATCAACGAAAACTTCACCGGTAACTTTGAAGGTCAAAAACCCCATATCGAAAAAGTCATTTACAGAAAAGTCGTTGAAGAAACTCAAATCGCACAGCTTAAGAGTGGCGAAATAGATATTCTTGAAGGACTTACCGGCGGTGACTCGGTAAACGCAGCATTGCAACTTACCAAAGGCGAAAACGCAGGCTTCAAAGAAGTTCACTACGACCGCGCTGGTTACGGCAAGATTCAGTTCGACTGCGACTTCAGTCCCGCAATGTTTGCAGAGGTTCGTCAAGCGATTGCATACTGCTTTGACAGAGAGGACTTCGCAAATACTTTCTGCGGTGGTTTCGGTACGGTTGTTAACGGACCTTACAGCGTAAACTTCGCGGCATATATCGCTAACGAAGATCTTTTCGACGAGAGTCTTAAAACTTACTCCGTAAGTACTGCGGCTGCTAAAAAAGCGTTGCAGGACGCCGGCTGGATTTATAATGCAGACGGCAGTGCGTATAACGACGCTGTAGGCGGAATACGTTATAAAAAACTCACCGCAGCAGAAGCTACCGAAACTAATATCAATTACAAAGCGGTAAGCGTTACCAACAGCAACCTTCCTGACAAAACAAAAGAATACAAGACAGTAAAAGTCGGCGACGATTATTATATGCCTTGCGTAATTAACTGGTTCTGCAGCGAAAACAATCCCGTTTCCGCCTTGCTCACCACGAAACTTCTCAATGCGGGCAACCTTGCTGCGGCAGGTATAGGTATGACCAAGACCGAAGGTTCTTTCACAAAACTTCAAGGTGAAATTTATCGTAAAACTTCCTACGGTTACGGCGGAACTCCTACTTACTCGATGTTCAACCTTGCAACCGGCTGGAACAGCGCATTGTACGACTATGCCTACAACTGGATTGATGATTCCAACAAAACAATGTACGATATGTTCTTTGACTACAGCAGCAACAAACTGTCCGACCCGTACGACGCAGACTTCTCCTGGTGGAATGAAGAGAACCAAGGTCTTACCTATGACGAAGCGGTAAAAAAATCCGGTGGAAAACTCGGAATGAACTACATTTCGTTCGCAATGGTTTACTCCACTCCTACCGGCGATACCGAGGAATACAACAAATGGTTTGCGGCATATATGCTCCGTTGGAACGAATTGCTGCCCGACATTCCTCTGTACGGCAACGTCTACTACGATTGCTACAATGCAAAAATCCTTAACTTTAAAGCGACTCCTTTCTTCGGAGCTGCAAATGCGATTTTGTATTGCGCAGTAGCTGACGCTCAATAACAGAAGATAAATAATATCTTTATCGCAACGACGTAAGGGACAAATTTCTGTCCCTTACTGTTGCGAAAATTTTATTTTTATAAAGTTTTCGCAACAGTAAGAAAAAACAAGGAGAAGCAGATGGCAAGATATATTGCAAAAAGGTTATTATACATCCTGCTTGTATTTATTTTGATATCTTTCTTAATGTATCTGATTTACAATGCCATACCGTTCGACAGGGCAAGATGGCTTGCGGATGAACAGAAAGAAGCATATAAGTACGACCCCGAAGGACTAGAACAACTTTATCAGGAAAAAAGAACCGAGTTGGGTCTGGATAAAAACATTGTAGAACGGTATCTGATGTGGCTTGGCGTGATGCCGCTTAACGGCAAATACAACGGAATGCTTCAGGGCAATTTCGGCGTAAGCTACACAAATATTCAGCAACCCGTTGTCGAAGTGTTGAAGGAACCGATGAAGAATACCATATTCATAAACGTTTTCGCAACTGTTTTGGCGCTGGGAATTACCATACCGTTGGGTATTCTGTGTGCTGTTAAAAAAGGTACGAAGCTGGATACGGGTGTACAGGTTGGCAGTATAATCGGATATAGTATGCCAACGTTTATTACTGCAATTCTGTTTATTTTCATATTTGCAATATCTTTCGGATGGTTCCCCGTTTCGGGACAGGAAACGCCGGGTAGTACTCTTACGGGAGCTGCAAGATTTTTTGACAGACTGTACTATATGGCGCTTCCCCTTATCGTTATGACCTTCTGTTCTCTCGGAGGTATGACGCGATACGTACGAGCGTCGATGATTGAGGCGCTGTCGATGGATTGTATCAGGACTGCGCGCGCGAAGGGCCTTAAAGAACGAACGGTTATTTTCAGTCATGCATGGAGAAACGCGCTAATTCCTATCGTAACGCTTGTAATAGGCTGGTTTTTGGGCATTTTCTCGGGTTCGATTATGATTGAGAACATTTTCGGTCTCAACGGTATGGGAAGAATGTACATAATTTCGCTTAACAATAACGATTTCGACGTCGTTTTGACGTTGCAGATGTTTTACGTTATTATCGGATTGGTAGGCAATTTGGTTATCGACTTGATTTACGGTCTCGTCGATCCGCGAATCCGCATCAATAAATAGGAGGGCTTTATGGAAGAAAAAAACAACGATTTGAATCTTTCCGAAGAAAAACAAGAGTTCTCCTGCGAAACTAATGATAACATCGTTGCGGAGAATGAGGTTTCGCTGAACGACGAGGCGGTGAATGACGCCGCAACAGAAGAGGAGAATGCTAACGAAGAAGAAACGAAAGGCGAGAAAAAAGCCTGGAAAACCTTCAAACACGGCGTAAAAAAGACAGGAAGTACTTTATGGCGCTGGACGAGAAGAACATTTATCGGCGCAAGTAAAGACCTTGTTTCCGAGGATAAATTCGGTGTTGAGGACATTGTAAGTCCCACGAAACAGATATTTATCAACTTTTTCCATAAACCGCTTGCGGTAACGGCGCTCGTAATATTTATAATAATATTCCTGTTTGCGCTTATAGGTCCGTTGGTAAACAAACTTGACCTTGGCTATAACGAAAGTTATCACGTCAACATTAAACCCGGCTACACGTTTATGAATGTGCCTAACGACCTTAAAAACAACGTAAAAAGCATTTCGTCTTTCTCGTATTTTTCGGTCGGTTTGGATAATAACGGAAAAGTTTACGTATGGGGCAACACGAAGATACCTTCATCGGCAGAAAAAACCGATCTTAAAAACATTCCCGACGAAGTCAGAAATTCGAAGGTTGCTTTTGTTGCCGCCGGTTATGACCATATTATTGCCATAACCGAATCCGGAAGAGTAATCGGCTGGGGCGAATACGAGGGCGCTCAATACGGCGATAAAGGTTCGCTTATAGGCACTTCGCAGGTAATTGCAATGCCGGATATTCTTCTTAACGGCACTATAAACGTTAACGACGTTGCGCAGCTTACTTGCGGATACCAAGTGTCTGCCATAGTAATGAAAAACGGTTCCGTTTACGTTTGGGGTAACTATAAAAGCGGCGCAACCAATATGAAGACTCTTCGCGCCCGTACGGACGTCGCGGAAATTCAGTTTTTGGGAACGAAATGCGTGGCATTACTTAAAGACGGGTCCGTATGGTTCGGCAATGCAGAAGAATCTCTCGGAATCGTCGAAATAGCCGCAGCCGACGGGTCGTTGACATTTAAAAAATTAAGTGAGTACCAGAACGGCAGAAAAGCTGTGCAGATTGCCGCTACAAAATCAGCCGTCGCCACACTTCTTGATGACGGAGAACTGGTTATCACAGGCGTATTCAATACCGAATCTGAAACGTCTGTTGCGCAACCCGTGCTTGCTGAAGGGGAAACGGTGCTGCAGCTCGAAGGAGGAGCAAAACATTTTTCGATGCTGACCTCTGCGGGTAATGTTTACAGTTTCGGAGATAATAATCTGAAGCAATGCAAAGCACCCGGAAAAACTTACGGAACGGATTCAAAACTTATCGCATGCGCTTTCCAGAATTACGTTATCGGATCAGACAGCAAACTCGAAACGAAATGGGGTTGTAAAGGATACCTTATGGGAACAGACGAATTGGGACGCGACGTATTTCTGAGAATTATGCACGGCGGAAAACAAACTATGACAATAGGCGCCGTAGCGGTAATCATTTCTACGATAATCGCGGTAATAATCGGTTGTCTTTCGGGTTATTTCGGAGGATGGGTGGATATGCTGCTGATGCGAGTTACCGAAATTTTCGGCGCAATACCATTTCTGCCTTTTGCGTTGATTCTTTCGTCGATTCTTGCAGGTAAAAACATCGAAGAAAACACGCGAATATTCTTGATTATGGTTATTCTCGGATTATTGAGTTGGACCGGTCTTGCAAGGATGGTGAGAGGACAGATTCTTGCAACGCGAGAAAGCGAATACGTCGTTGCAGCAAAAGCAATGGGTGTAAGAGAAGGACGAATTGCTTTTAAACATATTCTGCCTAACGTAATATCAGTAATTCTTGTCAGCGTAACTCTGGACTTTGCCGGTTGTATGCTTACTGAGTCATCGTTATCGTATCTCGGATTCGGCGTAAGATTGCCGCGACCTACCTGGGGCAATATGCTTGACGGATGTAACAGCGAACTCGTTATCGGCCAGTTCTGGTGGCGCTGGTTGTTCCCTGCGATTTTCTTGTTAGTAACGACGATCTGCATCAATATCATAGGCGATTCGCTCAGGGACGTTATGGACCCGAAGAGTTCGATTGAGAAGTAGGAGGTTTGTATATGCCATTACTAGAAGTTAAAAATCTGCATACCTATTTCAAAACGAAGAAAGGAATCGTAAAAGCCGTTAACGGAGTCTCATATTCGGTCGAACCCGGAAAAACTATAGGAATTGTCGGTGAATCCGGCTCGGGAAAGAGGGTTTCCGCGATGAGCATCCTACGTCTTCTTGACGCAAACGGCTATATCGCCGAAGGCGAAATCCTGTTTGAAGGGAAAGATCTCACGAAGCTTTCTATAAACGATATGTACAAAATACGAGGCAACGCGATTTCCGTAATCTTTCAGGAGCCGATGACTTCACTTAATCCCGTATTTAATATTAAAAGGCAACTTTCGGAGCCCTTTATGATTCATCAGGGGATGAAAAAGAAAGAGGCCGCAAAATATGCGGTCAAGATGCTTGAAGCCGTTCAGATTCCTAATCCCGAAGCCGTTATGAAACAGTATCCGCATCAGTTATCGGGTGGAATGCGCCAGCGAGTAATGATAGCAATGGCTCTTGCGTGCCGTCCCAAAATCCTTATTGCCGACGAGCCTACTACGGCACTCGACGTTACTATTCAGGCACAGATTCTCAACCTGATGAACGATTTGCAGCGCGAAAACGGCACGTCGATAATATTCATTACTCACGACCTTGGCGTCATAAACGAAATGGCAGACGACGTAGTCGTTATGTATTGCGGACAGGTTGTCGAGAAAGCGAGCGCAAAAACTATTTTTACGAATTGCAAACGCAGTCATCCATATACGGAAGGATTGATGTATTCAATACCGAAACTGGATTCCAACGACAAACTGGAACCTATACCGGGCGTAGTGCCGCATCCGCTTGCTTTGCCTAAGGGATGTAAGTTTGCGCCGAGATGTAAATATTGCACTAAAAGGTGCGAAGAAGAAGAACCTGAATTGACAATGGTCGACGAAGGCCAATTAGTAAGATGTTTTTATCCCGACAAGGAGGAGAGGAAAAGTGCAGAACACCAAAAAGAAGTTATTGTCCATTTCTAATCTGAAAAAATATTTTCCCGTTGCAAAGTCCTCGATCTTCCAACGAAATCAGTTGTACGTTAAGGCAAACGAAGATATTACTATCGATATTTACGAAGGCGAGACTATAGGACTCGTCGGGGAATCGGGTTGCGGAAAATCTACTTTCGGTAGAGTAATTTTGCAACTTTACGACCAGACTGCCGGCGAAACGATGTATTATGGTCGCACACTTGCGGACGTAGCGCCCAAATACGTCGCGAAAACCTTGCTGCTTATTAATTTTTATTGCAAAAAGTATTCGAAAAAAAGAGCTCTTGCCGATAAACTTACGGCAGAGGTTAATAACGTCGGAGAGGACGCTGCGGACTTCTTTCTTCTTCAGAAAAAGAATCTTGCCGTTGCGGAGGCTCAGACGGAGCTTGCGCATATAGTCAAGATAATCGGCGGGTTTTTTGCAATCGACAATAAAAAAGAAGGCACGGTTCCTCTTTTGAAAATTTACCGCGAAAATCTTCGTCTCGTTAAGGCGAAAGAGAAAACGGAAAAATACCGTGCGTCCATTGATTTTCTTTCCGGAAAAGAGCCTAAAAAGAAGAAAGACGGTACAGTAATCAAGCCGGAGGATACAAAAAGATACAAATGGCTGCAGGAGAGTGTCGGGAAACTTGAAACATTACAGCGACAGATTTCCGACCGTATGGAGAATCTTAAGACGCAGCTTAAAGCCGTTAAAGAGAAATACGCCGATAACGAGGAGTTCAATAAATACGAAGCTATGCTCGACGACGGAATCGATCTTGCCCGTCTGACGTATTCGGAAATGCGTCCTCTTCGTCGCGATATACAGATAATTTTTCAGGATCCGTATTCGAGCCTTAATCCCCGTATGACGGTAGGACAGATTATCGAGGAAGGTCTTACTACTCACCGTTTCTTTAAACACGGCTCGAAGAAAATGAGAGAATATATCCTTCAGGTTATGCGCGAATGCGGTTTGCAGGACTATATGTTGCACAGATATCCCCATCAGTTTTCGGGTGGACAAAGACAACGTATTTGTATAGCGAGGGCGCTTGCCGTGCAACCTAAATTTGTTGTTTGCGACGAGTGCGTATCGGCGCTTGACGTGTCAATTCAGTCTCAGATTATTAATCTTTTGCAAAGCCTTAAAGAAAAAGATAATCTGACGTATCTGTTCATTTCGCACGATTTGTCGGTTGTAAAATATATTTCGGATAAAATCGGCGTAATGTACCTTGGAAATATAGTTGAATATGCCGATAAAGACGCGATTTTTTCAGACCCGAGACATCCTTATACCATTGCGCTTCTGAGTTCAATACCTACTACCGACATAGACAGCCTCGAGAAAGAAAGGATTCTTCTCGAAGGCAATATACCGAGTCCCATTCGGCCTCCGTCAGGTTGTAAATTCCATACTCGATGCTATATGGCGTGCGATAAATGCGACAGGGTTCCGCCACCTCTCGTAGAAGTTGAACCCGGCCATTTTGTGGCATGTCACCGCCTTGAGCGAAAAATAGGCGAAAACGGAGAGTATCTGTTTGAGTTGCCGAAAATGGTGAAGAAAACCGTAAAACAGTCGGAAATCAAAAATGAGGAAGAAAAGGAAGATTAAAAAGACAGAGGAAGAAAACGCCGAAACCGTGAAACCCGAAAAAAAGGATTGGGTTGCAATGTATATTGCAGCGATGTATACTCTGTTTTTGCCGTGTGTGCTGATTATTGCTTTTTTAGTAATCCTTGCCTTGCTTATTTTCAGGGTTATCTGATAAGGGTCCGCATTAATGCGGGCCTTTTTTATAGCCTTATAAAAGAAATTCACGTAAAACGTATGAATAACGAAGCCTCAAAACATTTACAAGTCAACTAAAAATTGATAAAATATCTACGAAAAAACGAAAGGTGATAAGTATGAAAAAAACCGTATTACAAAATTATGCAAAACTAATCGTTCGTAAAGGAATCAACGTTCAGAAAGGACAGGAAGTGAGGGTAAGAGCGTGTCTCGACCATCCCGAATTCGTTAAAACAGTTGTGGACGAATGCTATAAAGCCGGGGCGGGAAAAGTCTGCGTTGAATGGGAATATCAGCCTATAGACAAATCCCATTATAAATACCGCTCGGAAAAAACTCTCACGCACGTGGAGAACTGGGAAGTCGAAAAATACAAACACTACGTGGAGGCGCGTCCGGCATACATTTTTCTCGAGTCGGACGACCCCGACGGGCTTAAAGGAGTAAATCAACAGAAAGTTGCAAAAGCGCAACAGGCTCGTTACAAGATATTTAAACCCTACCGCGATATGCTTGATAACCATTATCAATGGTGTATCGCCGCCGTAAGCGGTAAAGCGTGGGCAAAGAAGGTGTTTCCGGGAATCCGCGCAAGCCTGGCCGAAGAAAAACTATGGCAGGCAATTCTCAAAACCTCGCGCGCCGACGGCGCCGACCCGATAGAAGCATGGAACATTCATAACGCCGATATAAAATCGCGTTGCGATTATCTTAACTCTCTGAATATTAAGGAATTGAGATACAAATCTTCAAACGGAACCGATTTCAGAGTGGGGTTTATCGAAGGCGCAAACTTCCTCGGCGGCAAGGAAAAGACGCTCGAGGGCGTCGAATACAATCCGAATATACCGAGTGAAGAAGTCTTTACTTCGCCGATGAAGGGAAACGCCGACGGAGTGGTTGTGGCAACAAGGCCTTTGTCGTATCGCGGAGAACTTATCGAGAATTTCAGTATAACGTTTGAAAACGGCAAAGTTATTAAAGTCAGTGCGGAGAAGAACGAGGCATTGCTTGAGTCGATGATAAAAATGGATGAAAACGCCTGTATGCTCGGCGAGTGTGCGTTGGTTCCTTACGATTCGCCCATAAGAAATTCGGGCATCACGTTCTTCAATACGCTGTTCGACGAAAACGCGTGCTGCCACCTCGCGCTCGGACGAGGTTTTAACGAATGCCTTAAAGGTTACGAGAATATGACGTTCGACGAGTGTAAGGAAAAAGGAATAAACGACTCGTTGATACACGTCGATTTTATGATAGGTTCGGAAGACCTCGATATCGACGCGGTAACGCGCGACGGAAAAACCGTTGCCATATTCAGGCACGGAAACTGGGCTTTCTGATGATAAAAACATAAGATAAAATATCTTTTATGACAGTTATTAGTATTCAAAAGATTATTAAAAGTACATTGTATGACGCTTGACGAAGTAAAAATAAACCAGAATGCGGTAATCACGAAGGTGGGAGGCGAAGGCGCGTTGCGCGGTCGTCTTCTCGATATGGGGCTTATCCCCAAAACGGTGGTCAGCGTAATAAAATTCGCGCCGATGGGCGACCCGATTGAAATCAGACTGCGCGGTTACGAACTGACGATACGAAAAGACGACGCCGCCATGATAGAGGTATCTTTATTATGAAACTGGCGTTGATAGGCAATCAGAACTGCGGAAAAACCACTCTTTTCAATCAGCTTACGGGGTCAAATCAGCACGTAGGAAACTTCCCGGGAGTTACGGTTGATTCCAAATCGGGCGCTCTCAGAAAAAATCCCGATTGCATCGTCGTGGATTTACCGGGTATTTATTCGCTTCGGCCTTACACTAACGAAGAAATCGTAACGCGCGATTTTTTGCTTAACGAAAAGCCCGACGGCATTATAAACATTCTCGACGCAACAACGATAGAACGAAATCTTTATTTATCCACGCAACTCATGACAATGGATATTCCTATGGTCATCGCGCTCAATATGATGGACGAAATGCGTGGCAACGGAGGGACTATCGACATAAAGAAGATGTCCGAAATGACGGGTTGTCCGGTCGTGCCCATATCCGCGGCAAAAAACGAGGGCGTCGACGAATTGATAGACGTGGTTATTAAAACCGCAAAGGAAAAAATCAGACCGAAAGTCAAAGATATTTGCGAAAGCGACAGTCCCGTACACCGTTCTCTGCATGCGGCGATGCATCTTATCGAAGACCATGCCGAGAGCGCGGGCATAGCCTGCCGTTTCGCGGCGATGAACCTTCTTACCACCGGCGGAGATTTTGCCGAAAGACTTAATCTCGACGAAAACGAAAAGGAACTTCTCGAACACGGTATAGTCGAGATGGAAAACGAGTCCGGCCTCGACCGCGACGCGTGCATAGCCTCGATGACGTACGATTTTATCGAGAAAGTCTCGCGCGAATGCGTTGTTAAACCTCACGAAAGCAAGGAGCGCAAAAAAAGCGAAAAGATAGATAAGGTGCTTACGAATAAATACGGGGCAATACCCCTGTTTATTCTTATAATGTTTGCGGTATATCTGCTTACTTTTCAGGTAATAGGAAAATATATAAGCCTCGGCATCGGTCTTGGTATAGACAAGCTTTCCGAAGTCGTCGTGAACGGACTGACGGCATTCGGAACGAATCCTGCGCTCGTCGATTTTCTCGAAAAGGGATTATTCGGAGGTCTCGGTGCGGTTATATCTCTTTTACCGTACATAGTCGTTATGTTTATGTTTCTGTCTCTTCTCGAAGATAGCGGATATATGGCGAGAGTAGCGTTTATTATGGATAAACCGTTAAGAAAACTGGGATTGTCCGGCCGTAGTTTCGTGCCGATAATAGTCGGTTTCGGCTGTTCGGTGCCTGCGATAATGAGTACTCGCACGCTTTCTTCGGAACGCGATAAAAAGATGACGATAGGCATCATTCCGTTTATAAGTTGCTCGGCAAAAGCGGTGGTATATTCAGCCGTGGTGAGTTGCGGAATCTTTGCGTGGTGGCAACAGACGCTGATAATAATCGGGTTGTATCTTCTCGGTATACTTCTTGGCGTTCTGACGGCGTTTATATCGGGGAAACTCGTGTTCAAAGGGAAGCCCGTGCCGTTTGTAATGGAATTGCCCAATTATCGGCTGCCGTCCGTAAAGAGCGTTTTATTGCTTATGTGGGAAAAATCCAAAGATTTTCTCACGAGGGCGTTTACCGTAATTTTTCTTGCGACGCTCATCGTATGGTTTTTGCAGGCGTATAACAGTCGTATAATATTTATAACTGCAGAAACTTCGGATAACGTCAGCCTGCTTGAACATATAGGAAACTTTCTTGCCCCCGTATTCAAGCCCCTCGGAATGAACGACGGAAGAATCGTGTCGGCGCTGATTGCAGGATTTACCGCAAAGGAAGCGGTGGTAAGCACTATCGAGATGCTTGCGGGCGCCGGGGGTCTTAAAACCTTGTTCACGTCGGTAGCGTCGTATATCTCGTTTTTGGTGTTCGTGCTGCTTTATACACCCTGCGTGGCAACCGTTGCCACCATAAGAAAGGAGTTGGGGTCGGTATGGAAAACGGCGCTCGTCGTACTTTATCAATGCTGCGTAGCCTGGATTACCGCGTGCATTGTTTATCAGATTGCCGCTGCTTGCTGATATGAAAACGATTGACGTAATTCTGATAGTAATAGGCGCGCTGTGGATTATTGCGGCGATAATATATATTGTATATTCGAAGGTTAAGGGTCGGCCGTCGGTAGGATGCGGGGCATACTGCAATCACGACTGCGCTTCATGCGACAAAAATAAAAATAATCGGAAAAAGGGCGGAAAAAATAAAAAAAATCATTCCGATAAAAAGACGGATTAAGCCGTCTTTTTTTATATACAGCGCATTTTATGTTATTTATCGCACATAATAACGTAACTTCGGAGATAATATGAAATTGCTTGTAATTAACGGCGCCAACGTAAATATGCTGGGCGTTATCGACCCCGAAAAATACGGCACGGCCACATATAAAGACCTTGAGGAGCACGTAAAAGTCGTTGCGAAAAGCTATGAAATCGAAGCGGAAAATTTTCACAGCAATTCGGAAGGCGAAATAGTAGATAAAATTCAGTCGGCATACAAAAAATTCGACGGTATTATAATTAATGCCGGTTCGTATCGTGATACCAGCGCGGCCATTCCCGACGCGCTTAAAGCCGTCGGTATTCCCGCGGTTTCCGTAAGACTTGACGAAGGTCCGGTGTCGGAAAGGACGTTTGAAGTTAACGAAATATACGAAGCCTCGTTTTCGGGCGAGGGATTTGTCAGCTATAAAAAAGCGGTCGAATTTTTTAGTCAGAAATCCAAAAACTAAACAAATTTAATAAAATGTAGTTTTTTTTTATTACAAAAATATTTTTTTGTATTAAACACGATATACATTTGACAAAAATTTTTTAACTTATTAAAATGTATGTTGAATATGGAAAAACGTAATTTCAACGCCGAAATGCTTGACGAAATAGCCCGGATTCCTTTAAATGAAAAACCCCGGTTATTGTTGCATTGTTGTTGCGGTCCTTGCGCGACGGCGGTTATAGAAAAGTTATTGCCGCATTTTGAAATTACGCTTTTTTATTATAATCCGAATACTTATCCGGAAAGCGAGTATCTGAAACGTTTTGAAACGCTTGAGAAATATGCTGTAGACGCCGGCCTGCACGTCGGCGTGATAAAGGCAGGATATCGGCCCGAGGAGTATTTTGAAGCGATAAAAGGGTTTGAAGACACGTCGGAAGGCGGCGCACGTTGTTCGGCCTGTATAGAAATGCGGCTGTCGGCCACCGCCGATTACGCTGCGGCGAACGGTTTCGGGTATTTTGCTTCGACTCTTTCGGTAAGTCCGATGAAAAATCAGACCGTAATAAACGAGGCGGGGTTTCGTCAGGAGAAGCGTACGGGCGTAAAATATCTTGTCAACGACTTCAAAAAAAACGACGGCTATAAAAGAAGCGTCGAAATTTCAAAGGAATACGGTCTTTACAGACAAAACTATTGCGGATGCGAAGCATCGCTAAAAGGGAGACTTAAAAATGGGTAATTCTTTAAATACCAAAAAGATGATGGCTAATTCGCTTAAAGAACTGATGCAGGAGATGCCGTTTTCAAAAATCACCATTGATAAAATTGTCAGTAATTGCGGTTTTAACCGTCAGACGTTTTACTATCATTTCAAGGATATAAAGGAACTTTTCGAGTGGCTTTATAAATTTGAAACGCAACAGGTCGTAGGCGATATCCGAAAACTTTCGACGAGCAATGCTATCGACGTAATTATGAGATATCTTTACGATAACAGGGTTATGACGCTTTCTGCGTTCAGAAGTCTCGGCCGCGAATATATCGAAAAGTTCATTTACGAAACAATTTACGACGCCGTTCACGACCAGGTAATACAGAAATCGGTTTACGTAATAATCGATAACGAAGATATCGAGTTTATTGCAAACTATTTTACAATTACATACGTTGCGCTTATGGTACAGTGGCTTGAAAACGGAATGAGTGAAGAAATCGATTCGTTTATTCACAGGGTGGGACGAATGATGCAGGGCGCGGTGGACGCCGCGGTGCAGAAAATGCGAAAAGAATAATTGCGATAAAAACGCGGCGTTACCGAAGTTCCCACGGGGCTTTTCGGCAAGCCGCATATTCAAAGTCGGACGTGGCGTGATGCCGCGTCTTTTTATGCACAAGAACCTTTTGTTACGGTTTACCTCTTTTTAAAAAATCGAGCCGTTCGGAAAATCACGAACGGCTCTCGTTTTAATATTATGACTTATCGCTTATTACTTTTTAAAAATGCCTTTGATTGCCGCGATAAGGTCTGAAAAACTTTTTTTTCTGATAGCAAACCATAAGATAGAAAATCCGCCGATTTCTGCAACCGCAACGGAGCTGAGCGTAATGCCCGCGATTGCACCGTCCGAAAGTCCGTTATTTGCGGATTCTTCGCCGGGTTCACCTTCGCAAATCGTCAGTTTGGCTATCGTCAGGTCGGTAATTTCGTTGCCGTCCGCGTCAAAATGTTTATGGCAGATTTCGCAATCTTTGTGCGCTTTAACGCCTTCTTTTTCGCAAGTTGCGGAAACCTCGGCAATCAAATTCGTAAACTTATGCTGTTCGGGCAGGATGCCCCATGAGTCGATATCTGCAATTTCGACGGTGGCCTCGGGGTCTTCAAAGTGTTTGTTACAAACGCTGCACGACCAGTAGGCTTCTTTGCCGTCGTGAGTGCAATCGGGTTCAATCCTATCGACCTTAGTCAAAGTGGTATGATAGGCAGGCAGAATACCCCACGTTGAAATGTCCGCGATTTCGACGATGGCCGCTTTGTCTTCAAAATATTTGCCGCAAACGCTGCACGACCAGTATTCCTCTTTACCGTCGTGAGTGCAATCGGGTTCAATCCTATCAACCTTCGTCAAAACATGAGACGTTAAAGCCAGTTTTTTGTCGGCCGAGTTGTATGCGACGTGGTAATAGTCGCTGTCGGAGCTGAACTTGTGGCTGTGGTCGGCTTCGTTTGCCGTGGAAATAGTCCACGGATTGCACATTGCGGTCACGCCGATGCGCGAGCCCTCCGTCAGGGCTGTCAGCGTAATCACGAAACTCTTGTTATCGGTAAGATAGAGGTTAGAGCCTTCGTTATCCGTGATGATTATGTCAGCGGTGGTAGCGTTCATCGTAAAAGTGGTATACTCATAGAAATAGATTCCGCCGCCGACGCCGCCGGCCTTGTTATTAGTTACCGTACCGCCCGTAATTGTAAACGTACTGTTGTCATCCTTCCATCCGCCGTTGCCGAACAGGAATATTCCGCCTCCGTTTATATCGCTTTCGTTGTTTTTTACAACGCCGCCGTTCATCATAAATTCGGCGCCCCAACAGGCGGAAATACCGCCGCCGTTCATAATGAAATCAAGAAAAACCGTAAAGTTTTTGTCGAATCCGCGCTTATATTTCGGAATAAAACAGATTATATGAAAAACGCCGTATGGCATCTTTCGTGCGCCGTTTTCGTATTTGGTATCAAACTCTTATTCTTCTTGAAAAAGTTTAACGAAAGTAAATAAAAAGCTCGCGGGATTTTTCCCGCGAGCCGAACATTGCGTAAAAGGGCAATACGATAAATTTTATTCTAATTTTTTGAAAACAGCGTTTTACGCCGCTATTAAAAAGACTATTCCTCTGTCAAAATAACAGTTTTAATGACAACAGGCTCGTCGGGAATATCGTCGAAGTAACTGAAACTGTGCGTCGGAACTTTTGCAATATCTTTGACGGTTGCAAGACTTTCGTCGTCGACGGTTTTTCCGAATGCGGCATACTGCCCGTCAAGAAAACCGCAATCGGCCGAACAAATAAAGAACTGACTGCTCGCGCTGTCTGGAATGTTCGTACGGGCCATCGATATAACTCCTTCGCCGTGATGAAGGTTGTTTTTTACGCCGTTTAAGGAAAACTCGCCTTTTATGGTTTTTGCACCGTGTTTTTCACGCAGTGCGTGTCCTTCCTGATAAAAACCTCCTCCCTGAATCATAAAGCCGTTTATCGTACGATGAAAACACAATCCGTCGAAATATTTTTCGGCGATAAGGTTTTTGAAATTCCGCACCGTAATCGGCGCGATATCCTCGTACAATTCGAGATTGATATTTCTTCCGTCTTTTAACTGAATCTGAATTTTTGACATTTTCTGCCTCCTGTGTATTTAATTATACCACTGAACTTTATTGAATTCAAGGCAGTATAAAAAAATATTGTATTTTTATAAGATATATGATAAAATATCGTTAGGGTGATAGTATGGCACAGAAAAAAAATTTTACCAACGATGAAAAGGTCGCGGAGATTCTGAAACGCGCGGGCGTTTCGTACGACCCGAAAAAAGCGAGGGAGCAAATTGCGCTTAATACCCGTTGCAGAAAATGCGGTCGGACTTTGTCAAGTCTCGAAAGGGTGGTTTTCGAGGATAAGTGCCGCGATTGTATGGTTGAAGAAAGCAAGAAAGCGCGCGACAAATTCGTAAGAAAATATATTATTATTTCCTTTTTCTTTATTGTTGCGCTTGTATTCGGCGGGTATTGCGCAAACGTCGGAACCAACGCATGGCGGATTACCGGCGTCGTTATTTCGGCGCTCGTAACGGGCGTAAGCGTCGGATACGTCCTTTATACCAATATGGATAAAATTATGCCCAACGCTCAGCCGAAAGTGCAGGTCTGGGGCGTTTTCGTGTTGGCGCTTGCCGTCGCTGCGATGATAGCCGTTCTGACGTATTTTTCCAAAAGCTGGATTTTATACGTCGTGCTTATGCTCATCGTTCTCGTATACGTTGTTTACGTGGCCTATAAGGAATTTTCCGGGCTTAAAGAAAAAGAGAATTTACTGAGAGTGTACGAAAGAAAATCGCGCGATAAGGAATTTGTTGAAGATATTACCGAAGCAATTAAAGAAAGAAGTTTAAAGGATGAAAACGACAGCGTAAACTCCGTTTCCGTCGAAAATACCGATTTTCGTCCGCCCGAACCGCAAGCGGAAAACTTTGCCGTTTCAAAGAGCGCAGACGTAAATCCCGAACCTTTCAAAAACAATGGCGGCGAGGATGCGCAAACGCCCGAATACAATGAAAAGGAACCCGTAAACGACGGGATTCCGGCCGCGGAGGAGTCCGAGGACAGCGGCGATTTCAGCATCTGAATATGAAATTGTTCAAAAAACTTTTTATCAAGGATTATCAGAACACCTCCGACCCGGAGGTGCGTTTTCGTTACGGAATAGCGGCGGGCGTATTCGGTATCGTTTCAAATACCGTATTGTGCGTGTTCAAGATACTTGTGGGTATTTTGTCGGGGTCGGTAGCGATTGTCGCCGACGCCGTAAACAATTTATCCGACGCGGCGTCGTCGATTGTTACCGTGTTCGGTTTTAAACTTTCGAATCGTCCCGCAGACAGGGAGCACCCTTACGGCCACGAAAGATACGAGTATATCGCCGCGTTTATAATCGCTTTTGCCGTTGTGCTTATCGGCGCGCTGTTGTTGAAACAGAGCATAGAAAAGATAATCACGCCTGAAGGAATAACGGTGTCGGTATATACGTACGTCGTGCTTGCCGTCGCCATAGTTCTTAAAATAGTGCAGGGGCTTTTATACCGCGATTTTGGAAAATCCATAAATTCCGAAGCGTTGCGCGCGTCCGCGGTCGACAGCCGAAACGACGTATTTACGACGATAGCGGTTCTTATATCTACGATAGTAATCGATACTACGGGCGTCAATATCGACGGATATGCGGGTCTCGTCGTATCCATTGTTATAATAGTATTCAGCCTTAAACTTTTAAAAGATACCGTAAATCCTCTGCTCGGAACGGTGCCGGATAAGGCGCTCGTAGGGAAAATAGCCGAAAAGTTGTCGTCATACGAGATAGTTCTCGGCTTTCACGACCTTATGATTCACAGTTACGGCCCCGCAATTACGTACGCGTCGGTTCACGTCGAGGTCGACGCAAAAGAAAACGTGATAGAAATGCACGACGCTATAGACAATATCGAGCGTGATTTTATGAACGATATGAACGTGCATCTCGTTATACATATGGACCCCGTAACAATCGGCGACCCCGAAACGGACAATCTGAAAAGCGAAATAACGGGCATAATTAAAAACCTCAACGGAGACCTTACGTTGCACGATTTCAGGCTTGTAAAAGGCCCTACGCACACGAACGTGTTGTTTGACGTGGTAATTCCGTACGATTGCAAAACAACGCTTGGCGACATAAAGCGAGCCTTGCAGGAAAATGTTAAATCGGAAACCACTTATTACTATGTAATAAACGTCGACAGAAAATTTACCGACTGACTTAAAGTAAAAATAAATAAAAAAAGCGGATTGAAAACAATCCGCTTTTTTCGTTGACTTTTTGGATTTTATCCGACAATTTTTTCGATTTCGTCGAAGATGGCGATGATGACATCTTCGGAAAGACCTTTGGTGGGGCAGAGAATGCTTACCGCGTTGTCGGAATTGGTAAATTTATAATAATATTCCTTTGTATACGCGGACGCGTCCACTCCCTCGCACTCGCGCGTGAGATAAGTCGTAAGGTCTGCGTCGGCACCTTTTGAAAAAATCATCGTAAACTTCGGGAATCTGATTACTTTTTCGCCGGTTGCGAATTTTGCTTTGATATCGGCGATGTCGATGTCATAGTCTTTTGCCGTTTTGACGTTTTCCTTAAGCTTATCGGTTTTCGTCTGCTGGAACATCGAAATCTGGCAGGACGTGTCTACAAGCCATTTGCAGACGCGAGGGGGAAGATTGCGCAATTCGTTGAAGCAATACCATAACGGTCCGCTGGGGAAGTTGCTGTCCTCGAGGGCTTTATACACGTCGTTCAGACGGGTTGCCGCGTCGGGGTAACATTTGACGGAAACCTTGTAACTGTCCTCGTTTTCGCGGATAATACCGAAAGATTTGCTGCTGTATTTAAACGTCCAGTCGAGGGCGCCTCTCTTTTTGATGGCGAAAACGTGAGGTTTGCTGAGGAAATAGGTAACAAGCTCGGACGAGGAAAGCGTTTTCGTGCGCGGCTGGTCGAGAATCTCGTCGAATTTGGCGCTGCCTACCATATTTACCGCGCAAAGTTCCATATCCGTTGCGCCGAGGGCGTTAAATACCTTGACGCTGTCGTCGAACTTCGCAACCTGCATATAATATTTTCCGTTGATTTCCTCGATGTTCTTTTTGTAATAATTGTCAATCTGGAAATTGGAAAGCTCGACGTTTTTGCGGGTTGAAAGATTGACTTCGGGAACAAGCAGATTGTCTGCGATTTCCTTTGTAATCTGCGCTTCTTTCTCCATTTCCTTGACTTCCTGCTTTATCTGCATGTTTTCCTTTATCGTCGCGCCGATAGGTCTGCGTTTGGACGTTCCGGCGGTGATAAGCGTAATGAGCAGCAAAAGAAGCTGTGCGACAAACGGAATAAGAGGTACGAGTTTGGTTACGTTGAAAGGCGTGGTGTTGTCGTAAATATGGAAGATATAGACGTACGCCGCTATCGCCGCGCAAAGAACGGACAGCACGATAATGAGAATCTTAAGCAGACGGAAGTTCTTTTCGGGCGAGAGTTTCGAGCGAAGTCTTTCGGAAATCTGAGCGGGCGTTTCCTGTTGTTTTTTGTTTTTCGTTTTTTTGTCGGCTGCCGTTCCGACGTCGGTTTTTTTCGTTTCGTCCGCCGAAGTTTCGGTCGCGGGTTCTGCGGTTGCGGCCAGTTCGACCTTTTCGGAGACGTTCTTTTTTTCTTTAGGCGCACGAGCGTTTTGCTTCGCGGCTGGTTTTTTGGCCTGCGTTTTTGCGACGGGCTCGGTTTTTTTGATTTCGGGCGCGACCGTAAGAACAGGTTCTTTGACGACGGTTTGCGTCGGTTCTTCCGTCGCGACGGAATTGTTTTCCGAAGGTGCGTCTTCGGGGTCGAACATTGAAGGATCGAACGAAGCCGCGCCTATTTCCTGCGCAGCGCTTTCGCCGGTTTCGGGTTTTTCTTTGGCCGTGTGAATTTCGCCGTCGGCGGCGGCCATAGTTTCGAGTTCGCCCGCGGCGAGTTCGGCAGCGGCGAGGGCGTCTTCGAGACTTAACGGTTTTTGAGCGTCGGTATTCGATTCGTTTTGCGGTTTCGAGACGCTGACGTTTTCGTTATCGACGTATTTATCTTCGGACATAGTATATCTCCTTTCAGAAATTTCGTTTACGATATATAGATTATAATCAAAGGAATAAAATAAGTCAATATTTTTTTTAAATTTGAAAACAAAAAATTATTTGCACGGCCGAATTTTTTATCATTGCACAAAAAGCCACTTTATTAATAAAATTTGAAATATAAAGTATATTATTTTGCTACGAAAAAAAACAAAAAAAGATGGGATTTTTATAGGTTTTCGCTCATAATCCGGTTGTTTTAAACGTAATTTCACGCTTCTTGCGTCCACGGCCGATTTGGCAATATCCGGAAGAAAACGGAAAATTAAGGCGAATTTTGTTAATTTGTTACGGAGTAATATTCAAAAAATTTTTTTAAATTTTTGAAATTGACGCAGCAACGCGTTTTTTCGTGCTTTTTTCGAACGATTTTTTATAAAAAAATTACTCATTTATAAAACTAAGTTGAAAATCGGCCGTTAATATGTTATAATAAATCAGCATAAGAATATTTTATTTCAACATTTTGTGAGGTAGTATGTACAAGTATTCGTACAAGGCTCTTACGCCGGAAGGAAAACGCACAAGCGGCACCATAACCGCGACGAGCGAAGACGACTTCAATCAGGTCATCGCTTCGCGCGGGCTTAAATGCTACTACGTGCATGCCACGGGCAAGGGCGACGCAAGCAAGCTTTCGAAACTCGATACCCCCATGGTATTGCAGTTCTGCAGACAACTTGCGTCAATGCTCAACGCCGGACTTCCTCTTATCAAATCGCTTGAAATGCTCTATGAACGCACCGAAAAGCCCAAACTCAAAAACGTGCTTGCGGCGCTTTTCGAAGAGGTTCAGAAAGGTAATTCTCTTGCGGAATCCATGGCTGCGCTGAACGACGTTTTCCCCAACCTTCTCGTGAGTATGGTCAAGGCAGGCGAGATGAGCGGCAAACTGGAAGAAACTCTTATCCGTATGGCCGACTATTACGAGAAAGAGAAAAAGAGAAAAGGACAGATTAAATCGGCGACGTCTTATCCGAAAATCGTACTTGCGATATGCCTTGTCGTCGTCGTAGTATTGCTTATCTGGATTATGCCGAAGATGATTTCGATGGTGTCGCCGGACAAATTGCCTGTCGCGACGAAAATACTTCTTGCGATAAAGGATTTCATCGTCAAGGATTACATAATCATTATCGGCGTCGTCGCATCTTTGATTATTTTCGTTCCCATAATCAAGCGCATAGAGGCCGTCAATCTGTTTCTTTCCAAGATGAAAGTCAAACTGCCTATGATAGGCAAACTGCAAAAGATGATTTACACGTCGAGATTCGCAAGTTCGCTGTGCACGCTTACGAGCTCGGGCGTACATCTTCTGGACGCGCTTACGATGGTGTCCGAAATGATGGACAATATGTATATATCGCGTGAAATCGACAATGCGATAGAAGCAATCCGACGCGGCGAATCGATTTCGGCCGCTTTGCAGACCGTCGACGCTTTTGACCCTCTGCTTACGACGATGATTTTCGTCGGCGAGGAATCGGGTTCCCTCGACGAGGTACTGGAGCAGACCGCCGCGTATTTCGAGGACGAGGCCGATACCGCAATCAAGAGTCTTACCGCAATGATAAATCCCGCGCTCATGGTCGTTATGGCCGTCGTAATCGGATTTATCCTTATTTCAATACTGATGCCTATGTTCTCGATGTACGACTCGATAGGCACCGATACCGAATAAATATCTGTCGACAGGTGGAATTATGATTTATTACTATTTGAACAACGACAAACTCAAAGCGATGTTTGCTACCACAAGCGGGAAGAGAGTTGCGGTGAAGGAATTTTTCGATATGGATTTTCCCAGCGAATTTCTTAACGACCCCAGCGCGACCAATATCGATTTGCAACTTACCGAGGCTATGCTCGATATGATTCGTAAAAACGAAATAAAAGCAAAATCGGCAAAGTTCGTGCTTGAAAACAGCAAAATTCCTTTCAGAGAGATGATTCTTCCGTACGCGAAGCCCTCGATACTTTATCCTATAATATCGAGCGAGCTTTTTACAGATAAAAAACTTGCCGACAATCACACGGTGGATTACGTCGAGATTGACAGAAACATCGACGACCCCGAAGAAGTAGCGGCCGCGCTTAACGCACCCGCAGAGGGCGAGGAAGATGTTTCCGACGGCGAAGAAAAAAAGAAAAAGGCAAAAAAAGCCCGTCTGATGGTAACGTATATAGACAATCTCGTTATCGAAAACCTGAGAAAATGCTGCCGGGAGGTGGGTATGAAACTCACGGCGGTCGATATATCGCAGAACGCATTGTCGAAGCTTGTGTCGTTTATGAAAGACGACCTGCCGCAGTATTTCGTTCTTGTGGATTACCGCATAACGACGATTACGTCGTATCTGTTTGCCGACTATAAACACGTTTTCTCGCTTACGAAGCCGATTTATTCGATGCCGAACGAAAACTATGCAAACGAAATGGCGTTTTTCATCAACGATTTTTCGAGTATCGTCAGCGAGGCAATACAGTTCTTCCGTTCGAAATATACCGATTACAAATTCGACGACGTATATATCACCGGCGACCTTGACAAATTCCAGTCGGTCGAAAACGACCTGTACGGGTTTATGGGTCTCAACGTGAAGATGCTTCCTCTTCCCGACAGCGTAACGGGAATGGAACAACTCGATTTCAATTCATTCGCTCCGCTTATCGGCACGATGCTTAAATGAGGTGCAATATGGCAAAGAGAAAGAAAGAGATAAACTTTATAGCAGCGCAGAAGGCAATGGGCAAAACGGGGCAAAGCACCTCGTTCGAGTTCATACTGGTCGTTACCGTAATCGTGGCGGCCTGCGCAATGGTAGGCTGGTATCTTGCCGCCCGCAGTCAGTATAACGATGCCGTGGCGGAGCTTGACAGCGCGAAGTCGACTCTTAAAAACGAAGAGAACATTCTGAAGAATAACGAGAAAAAATTCAAAGAATTCCGCATCAAGACCGATGAAAACGGAAAATACATTGTAATCGGCACGAACAGCGACGGCTCGTCAATTTACGAATACGAGTCCCTGACGGACGTCGCGACGAAAACTGCCACCGCACTTGCAAACGCACAGGCCACTTCGACCGAAATGAAGGGCGTAATTGACCTTACCACCACGGTGCTCGATATGATTTATATCAGCGCAAAGAACGCGGCCTGCACGGTAAACGAATTCACGCTGAGCCGCACGAATATTACCATATCGTTCACGGCGGAGACCCAGTTTGCAATGACGAGTTATTACGATTATCTTCGCGGAAAATCGGCAATATCGTATTATACGGGTTGCAAGGTAACCGATTATATCTCGGGCGCAAGCATATCCAACACGCAGCCTCTCGACGAAGGTAAATATGCGTTTACGATTTCCTGCACGCTTATCAACGATATGTTGTTTGCAAGCGGCGAAGAGGCATAGGAGGACAGGTTATGACTATTAACAGAAAAGAAAAAGTATTGATTTTCATACTTATACTGTTTTTACTTGTGGGCGGTACGTATACTCTCGGAATAATGCCCAAAAACAATGAAAAAGAAACTGTATTGACCGAACTTGAGGAAGTCAACGGTAATATAGATAAAACTAAAAAACAGTCGGCAGCCGTAAGCAATTCGCAATATAACAAACTGGTTGAAGAAATCGCGCAGAACGAATCCGCGCTGAAACAATTGACGAATCCGTCCAACAACATCAACGAGGAAGTTCTTCCCAGCAATCTGCCGGGACACACCGATACTCTTGCAATCGAAAAGACGCTTACGAACTTTTTCGGCGAAAAGGGAATGAACGTCGTTTTGAAAGTCGGCAATCCGTCGGAAACGTCGGGAAAGAAAGTTTATACGGTTACCAGTTCATACGAGTGCGAGCGCAAGGTGCTTTACGAAGTAATAGACGCGGTTGCTCGCGTGCAGTCCTATAACTTTGTTTATCTTACGATTGAGGATGCCGGGGACGGCAACGTATCGGGCGCATTTACAATAACGCTTACGTACATCCTTAACGATAACGACTGACACGTATATATAATAATGATTATATAATATATAAGATTATCTATTTTTAAAGTTACGCGCCCCCGAACGCGTGGGGCGGGAATTTCTCGGGCGGATACGGCGCAGAAGGGAGGTTTTATATGCTGACTATAATACAAAATATCGAAAGGTTTAACAGACGCTATAACAGGCGAAGGGGGAGCGCAATGCTTATGGTTCTGATGACTATGGCGATTATTATCGTCGTAGGCACTTCCATGCTGTTCGTCACACTGTCGTCTTTTTCGAACAGTATTGCAGACACTCAGCAAACCCGCGCCTATAACGCTGCCCTTACCGTATCGGGTAACGTTCAGCAGAGTATGGAAGAAATAATTCTGAACAAAGGCGATCTGATTACCCGTGAAGGCACGTATTTATACTTTACGTCAAACGAAAATTTCACCGGAGAGGAAGAAATCGTCGATTACACGATGGTAAACGGCGCGAAAGTTCAGGTTGTGCTTACCAACGTAGGAGCGAGCGACGGAAAACTCGAGGACGTTCTCGTGGACGTTATAGCAACCTGCCGTCAGCAGACAAGCAAAGTAAGCTTTACCTACCATAACGAAACCACAACGAGAAACGTAACGCTTGAAGATACGTTCGGCAACGCGTTCGTTATGAACAGCGATACGGGAGGAACGGAAAAGCGAGATGACCTTGTTTTCAGAAGAATAGAGGGCGATATCTCCATTAACTGCTGGGACGAAATTCTTGACAGCGAAGGCAAGCCCGTGCTCGATTCGGACAATAATCCCAAAAAGAAAATGACCACGCGCTACTTCAATCCTATCGTGCTTGAAGGATTGACGGGCAGTATTTACGCAAACGGCGACCTGATTATCGGCGCTTTCGATAACGTTATTAAAGTGCAGGGCAATATATATTGCGACGGCAACCTGACTATACGCGGTCTTGACCTCGGCGTAAACCTTCCCGCGCTTTATAAAAAAGAATATAAAAAGAAGTTTATCAAATACAGCACGATAGGCAACAAAACGTTTGCAGGTTTCGAAATTCTCGGCACCGGCGAATATAAGGAATATATCGGTAAAGGTACTGTAAACGAGGCGATGTATCTGAAATACACCACCGAAAACGGCGACGACGACTTCCTGCCTTTGCAGATTTACGACGAGGTGACGCACTATACTTTGCTTGACCTTGGCATAACTAAATTTTATACCATGGTTTACGTCGATGAAAACGGAAATAAAATTAACGACGGAAACGGCGAGGTGCTTAAAGGCGCGGACGGAAATCCTCTTGCAATAGAAATCGGTGACAAACCTAATCCGAATTATTACGGCGCAACAATGTATTATACCCCCGAATGCAATCCCGAGGATATGATAATGCAGTATCCGCAGGGCGGCAATATCTATTGTAGCGGCGATATTATTTTTGACAGGGTAAACTACGGTTATAACTGGGTTTACGCCCCCAAAGGCACAGGTGATAGTAAGCAGTATGAATATCACGATTTGTCATTATATGACGGAACGGGTAAGGGTAAAATAAGCCTTGACGGTTCGTCGAAAGAGAACAAAGCGGTCATCGACAAAATTAACGCAGCAACCGTTGCGCTTAACAAATCAAAAATAAACGGCGACATATTCTGCCTTGGCCGCATGATTATCGCGCCCGAAAAAACAGGTGAAGTCGGATATAAGGATGATGCCATAGTCTTTACTAAATTGAACGGGTCAAGTTACGACGGTTCGGTATTCGACGGCTATCTTGACGCAAATACGATAAAAACTCAGGTTTACAGCGATGACGACACGTTCTTTGCTCGTGTGAAACAGTTGCTTGGTTTTAATGGAAAAAAATGGAATTATAGCATAGGTAAATATACTTTTTCATATTCCAATAATACAAGATTGGAATGGAATAAAAAAGATGATAATTTATCAACAGGTTCTGGCTATACTTCCGTAGAAGTTTATAAAAACGCAATCGGTTCGTTTATAGACGAAATTAAGGATGGTCAGACGTATGCCGATTTAAGAAATCTTTTTAATAGTATTATTAATAGCGAAAAAACCGACAACGGAGGCAATTTATATAACAACAAATATATTTTAAACGGCGGCGGATATTTAACCGGAATGAGCACGGGCGACGGCGAACAATACGTGCTTCGTCCCATAGAGTTCAGTAAAAACACAAACCTTTATATTTACAACTGGAATTATGACTTATTGCTTAAAACTCAGACGGTTGAAAGCGAAGAATTCCGTGTTACCGAAAAATCCCGTCAACTCAACAGTACCTCTCGTGTGCAGGAATGCCGGACGGACGGCACGCTTAAAAATACTTCCACAAGCACTGTAAACGGCGTGCCTTATAAGGCTGCGCTTACGGTAAAATATCAGACGCTTGACGTAAATAAAGTTTACGCAAACGGCAATATCGAGGCCGTGGGCGTGAACGCTTTCGGCTATGACGTGGAAGCGGGACTTAAAGCAAAAGAAATCGATACTATCGGCGCGTTTGTTTCAAACGAATATCAGGAAATAAGCGTGCTGGGCATTATTATGAAAATTAATAATTGCGACGAAAAAGAGGCACTTGAAATAATTAAGGAAGATTACTGGAAGTTCGATGAAGATGATGATTATTATAATGCTATAGGAGATATAGGTGTTGTAATTAAAGACCATGAGACACGTACAGGCACAGATAGGGAAGGCATTGTTTTAGGTTATTCTGTAACATATAATGTAAAAGTTAAAGCAACATATTATGCACAAAGTGTTGATTATAGTCCTTTGGGAACAATTGCTGATGTTCATTATGTGCTTCAAAATATAAGTGATAAACAATACTCATTTGTTAAGTATAATTCTAAATATTTCTTAACAAAAGATCAAAAAGGCGTATTAGATAAAGATAAGTATTGGATAGCAACAGTCTATAACGAAAATGACGATGAGATCAAAGAAGTATTCAATGGAAAGGATTTTAAGGGACAGGACCTTAATACTATTTCAAATGAGGAATTAAAAAATTGTGTAAAAATTAATAATGAAATATTGAATAATTGTTTCGGAGGAAATGAGAATTTCTACAGAGACTTCATTTGCGCTTATGTAAAGGGTAACGGTCAAAAATTTAGTAGTGGCTTTATTTTTGATTTGGACGAGAGAAAATCTGATACAATAGCACAAGACCCGACACAATTCAGTTTTGACGGTTCTTATGATAAAACCTATGTAGCTGGATCTTACAACCCTTCAAAACATGAGTACCAGTATCAAGAGGATACAAAGTCTTATACTGTTAATTACTATATTAAACCGATTTCTGACAAATCATACGATACTGTCGAAACGTCGTTGAAATATGATAGCGTAAAAGATACAATTATTTCGTTATTTAAAGATATCAAACAACTGGCGCTTGTGAGCAACAGCGCGGTGAACAGTTTTGACGGTATCGTTCAGGGACACAATTTGTCCGTCGGCAATATGATTACGGGCGACAAGACTACCGCAGTTGGTGAAAACTCGTTTAACGCCGGTGCGTTTTACGATAAAAATCAGGGTGACGGCATTTATTACGGAATGTATCTGCGCGCCTCTAACCCGAGGTTTACAAACGTTAACAAGAACGCGTCCGTTCTTGACGTATTCCACGAAATAATGAGCGCGGGCTTTGTCAAAATCGCGGTGCAAAAGACGGAATCGCTTACCGAAGCGTCTTTGCGCGAAAAAATCAACAAAGGCGAAGTATCGGTTACCGAATACGACTTGTTCGACACAAGCGACAAAACGAACTTCGAGCACCCGTTAAAAGAACTTAAACAGGACGATTGCATATTAAAAAAATTGGGTGAAGGCGTTAACGGTAATTATAGCTGGACGTCTATCGATACGCTTAATAGTTGGGCAAGCAGCGGCAATTCGAAGGGAATAACAAACTTCTATACTGCCGATACGCTTGCATTTATAGACGGCACTTTAAGTACGTTGGGTTGGATAAATGACGATATTCCTAACGTATGGACGTACGTAAGGTACAAAGCTACTATATTTAATTCTGACGACCGTTTTTATGCAATTTTCCAGGGTGACGATAGCGATAAAAACGTGCGCGTGATGAGATTCAGGAATACGCAGAATAAAAACAATTCCTGGACTTGCGATAATACTTTCGGACTTGACCCGCTGTATTGTTCCTATGACGAAGACGGCAATCCCGTTGGCGGCGATAAAGGCGGTGTATTTGTCAATCTTGACATCGGAGGAATTCGAACACAGGTTGATTACACTATATCCGAAAATACCTACTTCAACTTCGGCGGTGAGAACGGTGGTTACGATACGGAGCGTGAAGGTCCCGTCGTATTCGGCGCAAGCAAGGACAACGACGACAAAGATAAGGTAACCCAGATCAATCATTCGAAACGTATGAATATCACCATCGACGCTTCCCAACACGACGTTTACGTTTATATCAACGCGCCGTCAAAGTACACGCAGCCCGAAAAAGGCAAGAAGGGCGCATATGTGAAAAACAGCGACGGAACGTATACTATGGTTGGCGAAGGAAAGGGCGATTATGATGTTGTTGCTGGTATAGAATTCAGAAAATGCAGCTGGCGTATCAAAGGCGAACATAACGCCTATATTATGCTTGTGGGCGACACGTCTATAAACGCAAACGCATATAAATTGGCCGTCAATATGGGCGGCGGCGTCGGAAGTGATACGGCGGACCGCAGCGATACGATGCTTGGCACGCATTTCTATTCGGGCAACTATACGACTTATTCGGGTTCGTATACGATTACGTCAGAGGGCAAATCAAGCCTTAAACTTGCGGCAAAGGAAATCAGCACCGTCGAAAGCGGTAATATGTTTATCATCGGTACTATGGGTAACGAATTGACTTTGGGCCGCGGCGGTTATATTAACGGCTTCGTTTATCTTCCCAACGGCAGATACGTCAACAATTCGGTAGGCTTTTTGGGAATTCTGCCCAACGCATATTCGTCCAACAACCAGGCTACGATAGTGGCGCAGGACGTTTCTGTTAAAGGATCTAACATCGGTAACCTCGTATTCCAGGCGTTCGACGTTGCGGCAAGCGCGGGTGGGTCCAGTAATGATATAAATATCGACTTTATCGAAACGGGCGAAGTTATCGTAATCAATAAATGGGAGTTCGGCGGTTATTATTACGACTGATATGAAAAAGGTTTTAATAAGATTAAAACTGAATAAAAAAGGCTTTACCTTTGCAGAGTGTATCGTGGCTATCGCGTTATTTGCGATAGTCGGTACTCTTGCGTTTACTATGTTCAACACCTCGGCAAGATATATGTCGAAAGCGAAAAAGGAAGAAGCCAAACTCGCCGAATCGCAGGAGATGGCGTATAAAGAAAACTTTAAGAACGCCGAAGGCAAAACTATAATATACGGCAAAAACGTCCTGCATATCGAATACGTTGTTACAGGCAACAATCAGACGGCTCCGTCTTATTTCGCACAATTCAGCTATACTACCTCGTACGGCGAAGTGTTGCATTCTTTTCCGATATCCCTTATCGAGGAAGACGTCCGCTACGGTGACGGAGGATATCCCTATCGCCGCTATCAGGTAACGTCCGACGTAGGCACCAAACGTATCATTTGCATTTACACCGAAAGAGAAACGAACGGGGTGCTTGAATAAATACAATGCGAAAAAAAATCTTCGGAATAATTAAAAATAAAAAAGGTTTTACCTTTATTGAGGCGATTGCGGTTGTCGCTATTATGGGCGTCCTCGCTACGGTTATCGGCGGACTTGTTACCAGCGGCACGGCGGCGTATATGCGTCAGAAGGAAAGCGCCTCGGCAAAGGATATCGCGTCAATCGTCGAAAACGAAATTTCGAGAATTCTCACCCGTTCGAAGCAGGTGTATCTTGAGGACGGGGAATTGCCGGCGGGCGTTTGCACTCGCAAGGTGGTCATAGACGGTACCGAAGTAGAGGAAACATATAGCATATCGGGCGTACCGTTTGAAGGCGCGAGGAGTTTCGCCGTGTATTCGGGTAACCTTACCGCTTTGGACGTCAACGCGTCGGGAAAAGGATACGTGTTGTACAAAACGCCGGCAGACGATTCCGTTTCGGAGTATTTTGCATCGGACGAAAGCGAAAAACGCGCGTTTTACGGCAGTTTCAAAATAAATCTGTCGTTTGCGCCAGTATTTGACGCCGCCGATAAAACCATAGGCATAAAGATAATCTGCGACGTTTACAATTCGAAAGACCAGTTGAAATACGAATCCCGCGGGACGGTAGTTTATCTGCTTGAATCGCAAAGCCCGTCTTTCAGCGGAAATATAGTCAAGACGTATAAAAACGACATTTCGGCGCTTACCGATATCGTTCACGTGGACGGCAATTTTTACACCGCGACTTACGTCGATATAATCGGCGCGGACGCGGAAAAAGAATACACTCATTTGTATTTCAGATACTGATATGGAACTCGGGCATTTGTTATTTACGGTCTTTTCGGCCTTTTTCGGTCTTGCCGTGGGCAGTTTTCTGAACGTATGTATTTACCGCATACCGAAGGGGATGTTTTTCAAAGAAAAACACAGTTACTGTCCGAAATGCGGCGCGACCCTAAAATGGTACGATATGATACCCGTGTTCAGCTGGATATTTTTAAAAGGCCGTTGCCGCAACTGTCACGAGAAGATAAGCGCGCGATATCCCGTTGTCGAAGCGCTTAACGCTGTGTTATGGACGTTATCGGCGTACTTTTTCGGGCTTACGGCAAACGCGTTCGTTTACGACGTGCTGTTTTCGGCGCTTATCGTAATGACGTTTATCGATATCGATACGAAGGAAATTCCAAACGGGATTGTCCTTCTGATAATAATACTTTCAATCCCGCTGTTTTTCACCGCACGCGACGTCATCTGGTGGCAGAGGCTTGCCGGTGCGGCGGTTATCAGCGTGCCGCTTTATCTTATCGCGCTCATATCGGGCGGTGGAATAGGCGGCGGCGATATCAAGTTGTTTTTTGCGCTCGGGCTGGTACTGGGGCTGTATAAGACGCTTATATGCGCTTTTATCGCGATAGTATCGGCGGGGCTTATCGGCGGCGTATTGCTGATAAGCAAGAAAGTCAAAAAGGGATTCGAGTTGCCGCTCGGGCCCTTTATAGCGCTTGGCGGAGTGCTTACGGTTTTCCTTGGGGATATGACCGTAAACGCCTTGCGCGCTTTATTCGGATTATAGAATTTATTGAAATAGATATTTGGAGGCAAAATGCAAAGAGGAGTAAGTTTAGGCGATATTCTTCTGGAAAAGGGGCATATAACGAAAGCCCATCTGGAAGACGCCAAGCGTTGGCAGAAAACGCACCCTAACGAAAAAATAAGCGCAATATTACTTTCGAGGGGAATTATTACTGAAGAGTGTATGCTTTCCGCAATGGCGGAACGCTTTAATACGACGTATCTCAATACCGAACTTGTGGTACGCCGTCCCGAAATTTTAAAAAACGTGCCCGAACAAATTGTTAAAAAGCATTGTATAATGCCGCTTGACATAAAAGCCGGGCAGATAATTATCGCCACGCACGACCCGCACGACATAGGTGCGTTCGAGGATGTAAAGATGGTCGCGCGAATGGACGTCGGATTTGTTCTTGCGCCAAAGCGGATTATCGAATCGGCGATAGACAAATACTATACCAACGCGGGTAATTTCTTCGTATCGGACGACGCTACGCAAAAGGTGGTGCAAACCACTTCGGCGGCAACGCAACAGAAATTAAGCGAAATCGAAAGCCGTGTTGACAACACGCCCGTCGTAAAACTTATAAACAGCCTTATCACGCAGGCGTATATGCGCCGAGCGTCGGATATTCATATCGAGCCTTTTGAGGAACAGATTCTCGTGCGTATGCGTATCGACGGCGAGTTGGTCGAATGTATGCGTCTCGACATATCCACGCTGAACAGCATAGTGTCGCGTTGTAAAATTCTTGCGGGCATTAACATTGCCGAAAAGCGTATCCCGCAGGACGGCCGTATCGACTTCGATAACGGCGATATCAGCATCGACCTTCGTGTAAATACTTTGCCTACCATTTACGGCGAAAAGGTCAATATGCGTCTTCTCGCAACCGAGGACGCCGCGCTTATCACGCTGCCCGACCTCGGTATGCCCGAACAATTGTTTAAACAGTTCTCGCGCATAATAAAGGCGCCAAACGGCATTATTCTGGTTACGGGTCCTACCGGAAGCGGTAAATCCACCACGCTTTACGCCGTATTGAGCGAACTTAACAAACCCAACGTAAATATAACCACCGTCGAGGACCCTGTCGAAAAGCAGATATTCGGCGTAAATCAGGTGCAGACAAACGCAAAAGCGGGCCTTACTTTCGCAAGCGGTCTTCGCGCTATATTGCGTCAGGACCCCGATATCGTTATGATAGGTGAGATTCGCGATACCGAAACCGCCGAAATCGCAATCCGCGCCGCTATTACGGGCCACCTGGTTTTGTCCACACTGCATACCAACGACGCCGCGTCAAGCATTATCCGTCTTATCGATATGGGCGTTGCGTCATATATGGTTGCTTCGTCGGTAAACTGCGTTGTCGCGCAAAGGCTTGTGAAAAAACTCTGTCCCGAGTGCAAACGCCGTCGTGAAATTCGTCCCGAGGAAGCGGCTCTTTTGCATGACGATTCGATAACGCACCTTTACGAGCCTGTCGGCTGTCCGCGTTGCGGAAATACGGGCTTTAAGGGCCGTACCGCAATATACGAGATTATCGAAATCGACAACGACCTTCGTCGTATGATATCCGAGGGCAAAAATACCGAAGAAATCCGCGAGTTTGCAAAGGAACACGGCGCAACCTTCCTCGAGGATAGCATTAAAAGCCTTATTAAGGACGGCACAACCTCTATATCCGAGTTTTACAGGCTCATTTACAGCATATGATATAAAACCCCCATACAGGGGGTTTTTTATATCGATACTTATCATACAAAAGTACAAAATTGTTATTTTTTGGCAACTTTTGTACCCACGTGCAATATTTTACAATGGTAGCATTTGTACAATTTTTACGAAAAGTATTGACGGTGGGGGGTTTATAAAGTATAATTAGTATTGTCAAAGGGGACGTGAGTTTGTTTTTTCCCCGCCATGACAAAACGAAATTTGTCGCAAAATAAGGATTTTGCGTGAAATTTAAAATGAAAAAATAAAGTGGAGGATTAACACAATATGTTAAAACTTAGAAAAAACAAAAAAGGCTTTACTCTTGTCGAGTTGATAGTCGTTATCGCCATTATGGCTGTTCTCGCAGGTACTGTCGCAGGCGTTACTGTAACACAGTTGAATAAACAGACCGATAATACAAACAAATCGCAAGCAAAAGCAGTTGCAGATTTTATTTCTACTAAGATTATTGAAGAAAGTCTGGATATTACAGAAGCCGATAATACAATTATTAGTGATACTGGCACAATAGGTAAGGCGTTAAAAGATCAATACTCGGGAGTGGTAACATTAGGAACAAACGGCCAAAGAGGTAAAACAATAGGCGTTACTTTTAGTGCTGATAATGATTGTTTCTATGTAGTATATGAAGGCAAACAAGGTGATAATAAAGGCAATGTTAAATATAAAATAAACGATGAAGCAGTAGTAGAAAAAGTTAGCGAAGGCGAAGCAATTGCATAAAAGTTCAAACTAAAAGCGAGGCAATTGCCTCGCTTTTTTTATTATGCTTTTAATTAAGCTTAACCTTACGGTGTTACAGGCTCTTCTGTTTCAGAAGAAGCCGTCGGATTGGTCGTTGATACTATTCCATCGGGAGTGACAAAATAAATTGTTGTTTTGCCCCCTGTTCCTTTGTCTTTATATGCTACTTGAACATAGACACCACCTGTAGCAACCGAAACAGTAATTTTACCTTCTTCTGCTGCATTTGATTTTTTAACTTCTATGCTTGTAGCGCTATATTGTCTTTTGCATACATTCTCAACTTTTGTATCATCAAATTTTCCGTCTGTTCCCAATACTTGATCATTGGGGTCAGCATCATCATTTGTTACTGCACAATTAGCAATAAAATCAGCAACTTGTTTAGCCTGCGTTTGACCGGTTTTATTTGTCTGTTTGTTAAGTTGCGATACCGTAACGCCTGCCACGACACCTGCGAGAACGGCCATGATGGCGATAACGACTATCAACTCGACAAGAGTAAAGCCTTTTTTGTTTTTTCTAAGTTTTAACATATTGTGTTAATCCTCCACTTTATTTTTTCATTTTAAATTTCACGCAAAATCCTTATTTTGCACAGAGTTTCTTGCAGAAACTACTGCGCAAAATAACCAAATGCGTTTTACGCAAAGTTTTTCAAACTATGACGTAAAACGCTAAAAATTACATATTTATAAATACATCTGATTTTGTTTTAAGAGTTTCTATTGGAAACTACTGCGCAAAATAATCAAATGCGTTTCACACAAAGTTTTTCAAACTATGACGTAAAACGCTAAAAATTACATATTTATAAATACGTCTGATTTTGTTTTAAGAGTTTCTATTGGAAACTACCGCGCAAAATATGCGTTTCACACAAAGTTTTTCAAACTATGACGTAAAACGCTTAACCCCCTTATTTATTTTTAAGAGTTTCAAAGAAACTACTGCGCAAAATATGCGTTTCACTCAAAGTTTTTCAAACTATTGCGTAAAACGCTAAAAATTACATATTTATAAATACGTCTGATTTTATTTTAAGAGTTTCACCGAAACTGCTGCGCAAAATATGCGTTTCACACAAAGTTTTCGAACAATCTCAAACTATTGCGGAAAACGCAAAAAGACCGCCGTATTTAGTTTTATAGAACGTGAAAGCCATCGTGCAATTTTTGTTTTTGAAAAAGTTTGTCCGGTTTCCGAACTGACAATATAAATCAGTTTTGTACGGAATACTTTTTTATATATATATATTATCAAAGGGAGGGCAGACTTGTCGCTGTCACCTATTGCGTGCGGCAGAATTATGTTGTATAATGTTCGTATGAAAAACAAAAAAGGTTTTACTCTTGTCGAGTTGATAGTCGTTATCGCCATCATGGCTATTCTTGCAGGCACCGTTGCGGGCGCGACGGTGGGCATAATGAACAAAAAAACCGACGAAGTAAATTATATTTATAACGGCCGTCAGATTGCGGCGCAGATTGCCGAGTGGGCGCGAGAAGTTTACGATAATCCGGCATACTTTTTCGAGCTTACGGGCGCAACGCCCAAGTTCGATTTATCTTCGATTTCGGGCGCTACCGCCGCCGACGTTACGTCGCTTTGGGACGATTCCTATGCAGACGCCGCTTACGCTACGCTGAAAAACAGATTTTCAACGCTTAACTGGAAAGATACATACGGCACGCCCGATAAAAAAGGGCAGTTCTCGGCCGATTTCAACGATGGTGCGGTTTTTCTGTATTACAGGGGAAAGTCGCGCGATTACGCTCAGGCGTATTATAAAATATATATGTCGGATTCGGGCAGTATCGCAACCGATAAAGGCAACGGTTTTCCGTCTTAAAGACCGCGTTTAATAAGTTTATATTGACACCGTTTGCTTTTAGCGGTATAATATCGTATAGGTGGAAGTATGAAAAAACCTATCCTCAGAAATAAAAAAGGTTTTACGCTGATTGAGCTTATTGCAACCGTGGCAATTATGGCTATCCTTGCCGGCGCCGTTACGCCTGCGGTTTATTACTCCACGCAAAGACGGCAGAAAAGCGCGGCCGAATACGATACGCAGACTATGTACCGCAATTCCGTTGCGGCAATCACCTATCTTGCCGGACAGAATATTACGCCCGAAAAACCCGTACCGCGCGGAGAGGCGGAACCTACCAATAAAAACTGGTATATTACTTTTACGATGCAGGTGGCAAAAAGGCTTTACGACACCGTAATCGCGCTGGATATCCCCGTTAAATACTTCGACGGCGACAGCCTTAAAGTGCCTAAAAAAGCCGACGGAACCGATTATACGGCGTCCGAACGAAGCACTTTCGTTACCGCGGGAAATAAAAATCCGTATATCGTCGTTCAGGTCATCAGGGACAGCAGCGACGATATGAATTACAACAATTACCTGATTATCAGTTATCACAACGACAAAAATCAGTTTCAGGCCAAGAACTGGGCGGAACTCGGCACGCAGTTCAACGCTTATACGACCAACGCTAACAACCCCATAGTTTATACCTATAAAATCCGTAAATCGTAAATTATGAAATATATTTTAAGGTTTTTCTATATCGTGTTGCAATTTACCTGGGGCGCGCTTCAGAATGCGGCGGGCTTTTTTATGTTTTTAAAACACATAAAATGCAGACATGCTTTTTATCACGGCGCAATCGTCACCTATCATCGGGGCGACTGGGGCGGAATATCGCTTGGGGCGTTTATTTTCGTAAACGAAAAACGCGGCGAGGAATGGTATAAGTCCGCCACCGTTCACGAATACGGCCATACTTTGCAATCGTTGCTTTTAGGGCCGCTTTATCTTTTGGTGATAGGATTGCCGTCCTTTATCTGGTGCAACTCGAAAAAATGGATTGCCTATCGTAAGGACAACGATAAATCGTATTTCGACCTTTATTGCGAAAAATGGGCGAACGTATGGGGCGAGGCGGTAACTCACGAGGGGGCGCCTGAAAAGTGAAAGACAATAAAAACTTTGTGTTTTTCGACCTTTATTGCGAAAAATGGGCGAACCGATGGGGCGAGGCGGTAACTCACGAGGGAGCGCCTGAAAAATGAAAGACAGATTCAACGGCGTGCTTTTGCACGTAAGCAGTCTGCCGTCCGAATACGGCATCGGCGCGCTTGACGAAAGCGCGTTTTCTTTCGTGGATTTTTTAAGCGACGCAGGCGTGGACTTCTGGCAGACTTTGCCGGTAAATCCCACTTCTTTCGGCGACAGCCCTTATCAATCGCCGTCCGCCTTTGCGGGCAATCCTTATTTTATCGATATAAAATCGCTTTATAAACGCGGTTTATTGACTGAATGCGAACTTGACGGCGCAAAAATGTCCGAATTGAATTATGCAAAACTCTTTAAGGACAGAATTGCGCTTTTGCGAATTGCCTTTTCACGTTTCGAAAAATCCGAAGAATTTCTTTTATTCGAAAAAAACAACGCTTTCTGGCTTGACGACTATGCGTTTTTTATGGCTCTGAAAGTCAAAAACAACTTTGTTTCTTTTGATAAATTTCCAAAAAACGAACGCTCGAAAAGCCGTATGTCCGCGACTGATTTCGAAGCCCTTCGTAATGAAGCGGATTTCTGGAAGTTTCTGCAGTTCGAGTTCGACGGAAATATGCGTGCGCTGAAGAATTACGCGGCGTCAAAAGGAATTCGCCTTATCGGAGATATTCCCATATACGTCGCATACGACAGCGCCGACGTATGGGCGCGTCCCGAACTTTTCAGAATAAATAAACGCACAATGAGGATGACCGAGGTCGCGGGCGTGCCGCCTGATTATTTCAGCGAAACGGGACAACTTTGGGGCAATCCTCTTTATAACTTTTCTGCGCATAATAAGGATAACTATGTTTGGTGGCATAAAAGACTTTCTAAACAGCTTGAATATTTCGATATGGTGCGTATTGACCATTTCCGCGCGTTTGAAAGTTATTACGCGGTGCCGGCCGACGCGGATAACGCAATAAACGGCAGATGGATAAAAGGGCCCGGTACGAAAGTATTTGAAGGAATTGACGTTGAGGGCAAAATCATTGCCGAAGACCTGGGGCTTATCACCGATAAAGTTCGACGACTCGTAAAACGTACGGGCTTTCCGGGGATGAAAGTATTTCAGTTTGCCTTTGACGGGAAATCCGATAACGAACACCTTCCGAAAAACGTAATGTATAACACCGTGTACTATACCGGCACTCACGACAACGATACTCTTAAAGGTTGGTACGAAAGTCTGTCGGACAGCGCAAAAGAATACGTAAAAAGCGTTCTTGACGCAACGGACGAAGACGTTTTGCGAAAAGCGATAAAAAGCGTGATGCGCTCCCGCGCGAAGTACGCCGTCGTGCCTATGCAGGACTACCTTTTCGAGGGCGACGACTGCAGGATGAATACTCCCGGCGAGAAAACGGGCAACTGGCTTTACAGACTGCCTGCAAATTATAAAAAATCGTTAAAAACAATAAAGAGTCTCAACAAAAACAGAACAGCGAAAGTTCGCAATAAAAAATAAACTTTTTGACAGTTATAATTGTCATTTTGACACACCGTGCGCTTTTGTCCGCGCGGCGTTTCTTTTGTCCGATAAGATAAGGCCGATATCGTCGCGCAAAAAACAGAGTATGCGCAAAAGTACCTCGATATCCTGCGTATCCATTCCGTCCGTCAGAATCTTTGCAAGGGCAAGAGCAAATTGATTTATCTCAACGGCGCACATATCTCTGAATTTCATAGCGCATTATATGACGACGCTTTTATATTTGTTAGCGCTTTTTTATTTGTCGCTTATGTCTTTTCGGTTCCGTCCCGCACAATCTAAGCGGTTTTTCCTTAATTTGCATATTCGTTCCGACCCTATTTTGTCCGCATTTACTTGACATTGTTCGATTATTTCTTGTATATTATATTTATAGTAGCAATATGGGCATTTTGCGCCCTTTTGCACATACTACGGTTATATCGCCCGAAAGGGCGTTTCGGAGGAGAAATATGAGAGCAAAACAATCAGGCAAAAACGTGCTTCGTCTGGGAGGTCTTCTCGGCGTGTTCGTGCTTGCGGTCGCTTTGGCGGTCAGCGCATTTTCTTTTACGCGCACGGGCGCAAGCGATAACGTGGCGTATGCTGCAACAAATGTAAAACCAACTGTTAATGTTGATGGCGAAGATAAAGAAATTGATTACGCCGAGGCGATAAATGTCTCGAGGGAAGAATGGTCTTGGTCTGTCCCTCTTGACGGCACGCCTGATTCAAACGGTAATCTGGCTACTTTTACATATGTTCCAAGTACATATATAAATTATTATGGCTACTTAAGTGGTAATCACACCGGTATTTCTAATCTTGAAAGAACCGATACTAAGGCTTATATGAAGCCGATAGTCTATAATGAGACAATTAGACTTCACGCTTATTATGAATTGCCTAGTTGGTTGATAGATGCGGGTGCTACTATTGAGTTCAGCGCAAATCTTGATACAGCCGTTACGTCCTATCGGTTAGGGAGTGTCAATAAGTATATTTGTATGTCGAATGCAATTAGCACATCTCCTACAAATGCGGGAGGATCTCCTTCTAAAGTTACCTCGGAAAACAGATATTTAATGGTGGTTGCGAGCGGTATACCTGATAACTTAGGAAATTTTACTACCGCTTGGTTACAAATTTCTAACCTGAGAATAACCATAAAAATTAAATCGGTAGATAATTTTGAAGCACTCATAACAAATCTCGATACCAAGGTTCCCGTTACCGCTGCATGGAACGGGTCGACTCAGTATTCGATAAGCAATTTCGACTCCTATAACAATATTTCAAACCTTTTCAACACGAATAATAACATTATCGGCAATCTGGACCCCGCCTGGTCGCTTAAAGATGGCGACAGCAACGTGCAGGGCACTCCTCCCACGATAAATTCTCTGCGTACCGACGGCGTATTCCAAAAGCAGTTCTCCTTCCTGCTTTACGATAAGTTTATGGGGCTCGATACGGCTAACATCAACGGTTTCGATATTATGTCCGCATATACAAGCGGTACGGTTACCGACGGAAGCGCGTATTCTTATAAGCGCGCCGACTTTACCGTCGAGGAGCTTAAAACAATTTTCTATCCGAAAGGCGCAAAACAGATTGACGTAAAACCTTTTGCATACGCCGACAACAATCCGTCGACGGGTCTGTTCAGAGGCTTATACGTTACGGTTTATTACGACGGACTCGATAATTCCGGCAATGCAATCGAAACGGACACCGTTTTCAAAGTTTCGTATACGAACTTACGCGGCGCCTCCGGACGCGCTTTGTCGGTTGTTGCGGGCGGTCTCGATTATACCGCGCCCGACGCTCTGAGCGAAACAAGTATCATTACCGAAAATATCGAAAAGGACGGAGTCGTGTGGTTTTATAAAAACACAATCGACTTTAAACCTTATCTTTCCGATACGGACATAAGAGGCGACGTATATTACTACTTTACGCTTTACTCGAGAAACGGCGCGGGCGAATACGTCGACGCCGTTACGGGATACGAAAACGTGAGAATCTCCGACCCCGGCAAAACCGTTATTACTTTAAACGGGCTCGACGTAGGCTACTATGCCATCAGATATAAAGCAATAGACGCGCTGGGCAGATTTTACGAGGCGTCCGACGTTTCGACGCTCAACGAAGCGCAGTTGGGATTTGCGAATCATATCGTTTACAGCGACTATAACGAATTTGCCGTTGACAATCCCGCATTGCCCGAAAAATGGGAAAACAACGTTTCGGTTGTGGATAGCAACGGCGCGTCCGCTCCGTATAACGGGGAATGGACGAATAAGTCCATAGTGATAACATTCAATACGCTTGCGTCTCTTGCCGACGTTAAAACGGAATACTCTTATCAGGGGTACGTCGACGGCGTTCTTACCTCCGCCGACAGCAAGGATTATTCTCCGCTTGTTCTTTCGGATAACAGGTTCGTTATAAGTCGCGACGAAACGAGACCCGAAGGTTTTGAAAGAGTATATTATTTCAGAGCGACTTTTGCGTCGGGACTGGAATACAATTTCAGCATTTCGGTTAAATTCGACGACTTTGCCGAATATGCGCCCGTAAGCGCAACCCTTCTCGATTATACGAATTCCGGCGTTTGCTATGCGGACCTTCTTCCGCTGAATGCCGAATTGAACTATATGGTAGGCACCGAGCCCGTCAGCGATTTCAAGGGCAGCCCGATGAAACTTTACTACCAGATTATGCGAAACGGCATCAATTACGACGCCGCAAAGGAAATTTCTCTTGACAGCAACGTTGCCGCAATCGACCTGTTCGGCGGAAAGAACGTTTACGGAACGACTACGGTTACCGTGAGAATGTGGTTCGAGGACGAGGCGGGCAATATAAATCACGAAACGGTTTACAACGTCAACCTCGACAGGGCGAAACTCAACGTTCGTTTCGCAATCAATGCGCTTGCTGAAAAATACTACGGAAACAACAACGTTGCTCCCGAAAACCTCGTGTCGTATACCGTTGACAACGTACATTCGGGTACTATCTCTCAAAAGGATATCAGACTTGCGTATGCGGCGCGTTACGACGGCGTCGACGCGGGCGTCAGAAACGTGCTTGTAAGCGGTGTATTGCTTAGCGCGGTAAGTGAAAAATACGCGTCCGTTCTCGACGAATACGAACTCGTTTATTTCGACAACGACGGAAACGTAATTCCCGTTGCCGAAAACGGAGTTATCGGGACGCACGAAATAAGAAAGGCCCGTCTTAAACTTAACGATACTTACAGATTTTCCGACGTTTATAACGGAAGCGGACGATATGCCGTCGCAAAAACGGGCGCCGCAACCTCTCTCGTTCCCATTGACGTCGTGGACGGCGATAAGGCGGACGAATGGAAAACGCTCGAATGGAGCGGTGTTGTGATTTTAAGTATCACGAAAGCGGGAGAAAACATCAAATCGACGATTGGCGAGATAGTCGTTTATAACGACGCGCTCGGCAATTATCAGATAACCAACGACAGCGGAAACAACAATAATCCCTCGGTTTACGCCGATATAGCTAAACGCGACGTCAGCGTTATAATTACCGCGACGAAAGTTTACGACGGTACGGATTCGTTTACTATGCGCGGAGATAACTGCACCGTACAGATAATCGGCAAACAGGGCAATGACGATATTTATATCAATACCGGCGCCGTGTTTACTCTTTCGGGTGCGGGCGTAGGCGTCTATAATCTGGACGTATCCGGCCTTGTTCTGAAAGGTTCGAAAGCCGACAACTATACGTACGACGGCACTGCAAAAGTTACGATTGAAATAACCGCAAAACCGATTACCGTTTCCGTTGACAACGTTACGAAGACATTCGACAATTCGCAATTCTTTGCCGTAAACGCCTATAAATTCCACGGCGTGGTCGACGGCGACGAAGTGCTGCTCGTTTCCGCGGAAGGCAAAACGGACGGCGTTAACGTCGGTACTTATAAGAATTGCCTCGTAAAAATATCGCTTGCAGGCGCCGATTCCGCTAACTATATGCTCGAGCAGACGGAGGCCACGGTCAACGTTACCGTAACGCAACTTACCGTAGGCGGCGCCGTTATCGAGGGCATTTACGCAATCGATAACAAACATAATTATTACTATCGTTACGTAAACGGCGACAACGAGGTGGTATATCAGAAAAACGACGACGGCACCTTTACGGCCTATTCGCGCGAAGGTTCTTCGGTTGTCGATTCTCTGCCCGAAGGCGCAACTCGCTGGGTGCTTACCTCTTTCGTCAAAGGCGGCGTAAGAATTCTCAACAGTCATCGGTTCGAACTTGCCGACGAGATTATTTACGCAATCAGATATTATGAAGACTCCGCCTGCACGGTCGAGCTCAATATGGGCGAAATGGATTATACCATGCGCGAATATCAACCTACCGTCCTGCAAACCAACGGCAAGGATTTCGACATAAACATTGCGGCGGGTACCTACGATATCGAGGTTAAAGCGCTTAAAGGAAACTTTGCAAAGAAAGAAGGATTTTCCACAAACGTCGTTTCCGTTCAGGTTTACGATTTCGACGACATCGTTTTTGACGGTAAAATTTACAACGACGCTGCGGGCGAAATAACGGGCAATACCGCAATTTTCAACGGCAATCCTAATACTCTCAAAATCAAATGGAATCCCGACAAGGGCGCGATTACTTCGCAAACTTTCAAATACTATAATAAGGTCGGCGCCGAATGGGTCGAGGTCGAAAGCGCGGTTAACGCAGGCGTATATAAAGCCGTCGTTACGGTGGTCCGCGGAGGAAACGAATACATCGTCGAAAAGGAATTTGTCGTCAGCAGAGTGAATACGTCTATCGATATCAAAGACAGGACGACGGATTTTATGGCCGAATACGGAAAGAATTTCGTGTCTTCGGTCGAGAAATACTCCAATTTCGATTACGCTCATATGGGTATGGTTATCAATGCGGGAGACATCGTCTTCGAGTACGCATACGACAAAGACTTTACCAACACTCTTTCGGGCGCGCCCGTGCGCCTCGGCGGCGGTACGTACTACGTTCGCGTACGCTATAAAGGAAACGACAACTTTATCGGGTCGGTTTCCGAACCGCGTAAAATAGTGATTTCCGGCGCGACTTTCGGCATGAACGACGTTGACGTATGTAACGACGAGTCGTTCGAGCTGCCTTCCGTAAGCGACTTTATCGACGAAAAATATAAGAATTACGCAAGCGATTTCGTAATCGTTTACCTCGTCAACGGTCAGTACAGAACGGTAGGTAACAAAGACGTGTTTGCAAATCCCGGAAAATACGATTTCATGATTGTCAGAAAGACGAGAGTAGCCGACGGCAAACTGCTTGACAGCGGTAAATTCAAAAATTCTGCCGAGTATGCCTGCGCAGTGGCGGCGACTTCGGGCAATACGTCCGCTTCGTTAATCGTCCGCATCTCTTCGCTCGATTCGGTAAACGGCGGCGAAAATAATATTCCCGCAGAAATCGAGGGCGAACTCAACGGAAACGGCAGTATCTCCGGCAGACTTCCCGTCGTATCGGACGGCTATGAATTGTGGTTCAGCATAATGAACAAAACCAACGCCGCAAACGTTACCAACTTTACGAACGGCCTTATGGCAAACTCCGACAGCCTCGGCGGCAAATATGCGGCGGATAAAGTGTTCCTCGTAAAATTGAGCGCATACCTTACCGAAGGCTTCGGATTTAAGGATAAAGAACTCGACGAACAGGCAACGGTTACGCTAAACGTCGGCGAAATGCCCGCATCGGCAAAGCTCGTTCGCTATTCGGACGACACGTTTACGACGATTGATTACGTGGACAACGGAGACGGCACGATATCGTTCGAAACCGACAAGCTCGGATACTTCATCGTTACGTCCGACTACGTCGAAGAAACGGCGGGCGGAAATAACATGCTTGCGATAGGAATCGGAGCAGGCGTCGGAGGAGCCGCCGCGATAGCGATTATCGCAATCGTAATAGGCGTTGTCGTCAAAAAGAAAAGGGCTTAAATAAACGTCGAATAAGTAATTATTCCGGCGGCCGATTGCCTTACGTAAAATTACAATCTCAATATTGAACATGGCACGCATAAGCGTGCCTTTGTTTTTGAACGTAAAATTAAAAATACTTAAAAAAATAATCGAAAGTCTGTAAAATTCAATTTACAAATAAAAAGCTATATGCTATTATAAACACGGTTAAGAAATCTTTAAGCATGTCCCGAGAGACATTCAAGATTGACGATTTCAGGTTTACCCGGTCTTGCATGTCTTCGTGCAAGATTTTTTTATGGGGTATTATGAAAGTTAAGGCAAACATTCTTGATGAAACGGCCGTCCGCCGCGCATTGACGAGAATATCGCACGAGATTATCGAGCGCAATACCGGCATCGAAAACGTCGTGCTTGTCGGCATCAAAAGCAGGGGGATTCCTCTTGCCAATATCGTTTCCGAAAATATAATGAAATACGAGGGCAAAAACATTCCCGTAGGCGAACTGGATATAAGTCTGTATCGCGACGACCTCAAGGAAAAGAACGTTGCGCCCGTTGTCGAAAGCATAGATATCCCCTTCGGTATTACGGGACGGGACGTTGTGCTTGTCGACGACGTCTTATACACCGGTCGCACCGCGAGGGCGGCAATCGACGCGCTGTTTACGATAGGCCGTCCAAAAACGGTTCAGCTTGCGGTGCTTGTCGACAGAGGGCACAGAGAGCTTCCCATACGCGCCGATTACGTCGGGAAAAACGTACCCACTTCCAACGCCGAAATGATAAAAGTCATGATTCCGCCTTACGACGAAAACGTCGCGGTGGATTTATATAGCTTATAATTTATATATAAATATAAATACAATATAAAGGAGATTGTTACTTATGAAGATGATTTACAACGTCGAAGACAAATTGTCCTTCAAAGAAACGCTTGTTTACTCGCTTCAGCAATTCTTGGCCGTCGTTTGCGCGACCATTCTCGTACCTATTCTGAGTTCGGCAAACGGCGTGAACATGAGTCCTGCCGCGGCACTTTTCGGCGCCGGCGTCGCAACTCTGTTTTACGTATGGGTAACCAAGAAAAGAAGCCCCGTGTTTATCGGCAGCTCGTTTGCGTTCATTTCGGCTCTTATCGGCGCGACCGTTTACGGCTGGTGGGGTATAATTCTCGGCGGCGTATTCGCGGGTCTCGTATATTGCGTTCTTTCCTTCATCGTATGGAAATGGGGCACCGAATGGATTAACAAACTTATGCCCGCTGTTATTATCGGGCCTACGGTCGCACTTATCGGATTGGGTCTTTCGGGAAGCGCTATCGGCAATCTTACAACGGCAAGCGGAAGCGGACAGGCATACAACCTCGTTGCTATTCTCTGCGGACTGTTTGCATTTTTCGTAACAATCTTCGTATCGTGCAAAGGCTCCAAAAAGATGAAACTTATGCCGTTTATTATCGGTATCGGCGCAGGTTATCTTCTTGCGGCGTTCTTCTCGATTTTCGGATACGCATGCAAAGTCGAATATCTTAAAATAATCAACTGGCAACCCCTTGTCGCAAACTTCGTTAATGCCGACGGCAGTTTTGTCGGCGTAACCGCATTCCTCGATTATCCGCACCTTGCAATCATCGAGGCTATCAAAGAATCCGTAAACGGCACTGCAAGACTTACGGGAACGGGCGTAGGCGAAATCGCTCTTCTGTTCATCCCCGTTTCCTTCGTAGTTTTTGCAGAGCACATTGCCGACCATAAGAATATGAGCAGCATTATCGAACGCGACCTTCTTAAAGACCCCGGACTGCATCGTACGCTTATCGGCGACGGTTTCGGAACGACGGTCGGTACCATTCTCGGTTGCTGCCCCAACACAACTTACGGCGAAAGCATCGGTTGCGTGGCAATCACGAAAAACGCCTCCATTTATACGATTATCGGCGCCGCCTGCATCGCAATCGTAGTTGCCTTCTTCAGCCCGTTTATAGCGTTTATCGAGACTATTCCCGCATGCGTGCTCGGCGGCGTGTGCATAGCGTTGTACGGCTTTATCGCGGTAAGCGGTCTCAAAATGTTGCAGAACGTCGACCTCGGCGAAAGCAAAAACCTGTTTGTAGTGTCGTCCATCCTGGTAACCGGTATAGGCGGACTTGCGCTTCAGTTCGGTCTTGCCACTCGCGGCAGCGCAATAATCACCATAACCAATATCGCAACCGCTCTTATCGTAGGTATCGTAACCAACCTTATCCTCTCGATTAAAACCAAAAAGGAAAAAGAAGGCGAGAATAACGGCGAAAGCATCGCGGTAGTGGGCGAGGGTGTAGTTTATCCCACCGACGACAAACTTCCCGGCGTCAGAAAAGACGAAGTATGCTGCTGTGAAAACTGTGCGGCAACCGCAACCGCAGAAGAGACTACGGTTGAAACCGAAGAAAAGGAAGATAAATAATCTCCTTACGAAACATATAAAACCCCGACGTCCGTCGGGGTTTTTTCGTTTTGATTTTAGTCGTTGTCTGAAAATATCCTAAAAATCCCGATATGCGTTAATTCGCGTTGACTCCGTTTGTTTCGTTTAATCGTTCGGCTTGGCCGAAAAAACGGGATTTTGCGAAGCAATCCTACGATAAAAAAATTAAAATTATTTTACGTTTTTAAATAAATAAACACCCCCGACGAAAGCCGGGGGGATATAAGTAAAACGTGAAGATTGTTTCGGTTATTTCGTGCCGAAAATTCTGTCGCCTGCGTCGCCGAGACCGGGAACGATATAACCGTGCTCGTTAAGATGCGAATCTTTGCAACCGACGAAAATATGTACGTCGGGGTGTTTTTCGTGAACCTTCTCAATTCCTTCAGGTGCGCCGATAATGCTCATAAATTTAATGTTGCGGCATCCGCGCGCCTTGATAAAATCTATTGCGGCGATAGCGCTGCCGCCCGTTGCAAGCATGGGGTCGAGAATTATGACTTCGCGTTCGGCAATATCGTCGGGCAGTTTGCAATAGTACTCGCGAGGCTCGAGAGTTTCGTGGTCGCGATATAAACCTACATGGCCGACTTTTGCGGTAGGAATAAGCGCAAGTATGCCGTTAACCATACCGAGGCCTGCGCGCAAAATAGGCACGATAGCAAGGTCTTTTGCAACAACGCGCGTTTTAGTTGTCGCAATAGGGGTTTTAACCTCTATTTCTTTCGTATTAATGTCGCGAAGAGCCTCATATGCCATAAGCATTGCAACTTCCTCGACAAGTTCGCGGAATTCTTTGCTTCCGGTGCGTTCGTCACGCATTATTGCAATTTTATGGGTGATAAGAGGGTGGTCGAAAATTGTTACGTTATTCATAAAACACCTCGAAAGATTTACTTAGAATATATTAGCATTTCATGGCAATTTTTGCAAGCAAAATACACTGCCGCAAACATATTTTAGGCGTATTCGGTCAATAAAGTTTTATCATGAAAAAAAACTCGATTTTTGACAAAATGATATTTTCAAAACCTTGCTTACATAAATTTATTGTGATATAATATACATAATATTTCGTATATTTTGTTTTTAATTTTGGGTTATATAGGAGTTGCAGTATGTTTACTTCATTGAGTGTTAGTGCCGGAGTGCAGGAATTCTGGCAGAAAGTCGTAGTTTTCTTTACCGTTACGGTTAAAGATTTTTTCGTTAACCTTCTTCAGAACAAACCCGTTGCGTTTTATCTGATTATCGCAGGGGCAGCGTTGTTGCTTGCGGGTATTATCGCGCTTATTGTTGTCGGCGCAAAGAGGAGCAAGGCCAAAAAGGCTGCGAAAAAGGCTAAAAAAGCCCGCGCCGAAAAAGCAAAAGCGCAAAAGAAGCCCGCAGTTGTTCCCGCCGCCGCACCTGTTGCGCAGCCCGCTCCCGTGGCTGCACCCGCTCCCGCACCTGTTGCGCAACCCGCTCCCGTGGCCGCACCCGTTTCACGTTTCGAAGATGAAAAAACTTTCAGCGACGATACTTTCGCCGATGAGGAATATGCGGTTCCCGCTCCCGTCGCAGAAGCACCGACGCAGGTGGATATGACCGCTTACGAAGAGCCCGAGGCAATTCCCGACGAAATACCCGAAACGGTCGAGCCCGTCGAAAATATTACTCCCGTTGTTCCGACACCCGTAGAGGAGGAAAAAACTTATATCGAACCCTCTAATAACGAGCCTTTCGAGGACGACAGCTGGGGTAAGGCAAAAATCAACGTCAAACCCAAAAAGGCAGCTCGCGAAGAGCAGAAACCCGCCGAGGAAGCCGCGCCCGTTGCCGAAGAAGCACCGGTAGAAAGCAAGCCTGCAAAGAAGGCGTCGCCGAAGAAACAGACAACCGAAAAGACCGCGGAAGCTCCCGCTAAAAAAGCGCCTGCCAAAACTGCAAAGAAAAAAGCCGAGCCCGCTCCCGCGCCCATTGCCGAAGAAGAGGAGGAAACCGAAAAACCGAAAGTCGTCGGTAAATATATTATCGAGGACACGGGTTACGCTTTCCAGTTCAGACTTTACGCCAACAACGGCCAGCTCTTGTACGAGAGTCGCGAGTACGCAAGCTATAATTCCTGCAAAGGCGGTATAGAAACCTTTAAAAAGAATATTCTTGCCGGCGAGCACCGCGTCGACGTAGACAAGAACGGCGGATACAAATACATCTTCAAAAAAGGAAACAGCATATATATCGGCGAAACTTATTCTACGGCCAAGGCGGCGGAGAGAAGCGCCGAATCGGTTATCCGTTTTGCTCCCGTTTCCGAACTTCAGGAAGGATAATAATTAAAAAGGGGTTATAAATATGGCAAAGGAAGTAAAAAAAGCAGCAACAAAAGAAACCGCTCCCGTAAAGAAGCCCGCGGCTAAAGAAGCGCCTGCAAAGGCAGCTCCCGTAAAAGAAGAGGCCCCCGCTAAGAAAACCGCAACGGTTACGGGAAAATATAAAATCGAGTGCGTTTACGGCGATTTGTATCTTTTCTATCTTTATGCCAACAACGGCCAGCTTCTGTACGAGAGCCGCGAATATGCAAGCAAAAAATCCTGTATGGACGGCATAGAAACGTTCAAAAGGAATTTGCAGGACCCCGCGACGACCGTCCGCGTGGATATGGATAAAAACAAAAGATTCAAATTTATCATCAAAAACCGCAACAGCATTTACGTTGGCGAAACTTACGACACCAAAAAACAGGCGGAAAGCAGCGCCGAATCGGTAAAACGTTTTGCATTGTCGTCGCAACTCGTCGACTGACTTTTATCGACCGAAAACAGGCACACGGTACACCGTGTGCCTTTTCTTTTTCAAGTAAAATTTTTCCGTAAAATCCGTCCTTTAAAACACCCTGATAAAAAATTTGCGCATATTGACGAAAATAAGCGAATATATGCGCATATTCCGTTGACATTTATTTGTATATTTCATATAATACATATCAATCGCTTGGTTTAGTAATCGTAAACTTTTTTCTTAAAATTACAAAACACCGTTATTTTCGGCGTTTAGCGATACTAAACCGGAAAATCTTTGAGGAAGATATATGGAAATCGGAACGAAACTGAAAAATCTGCGCCTGCGCTGCGGTCTTACTCAGGAAGAACTTGCCGACAGATGCGAGCTCACGAAAGGCTATATCAGTCAGTTGGAAAACGATCTTACGATGCCGACGATACCTACGCTCAACGATTTAATGGTGGCTCTTGGAAGCGACCTTAAAACTTTTTTCAGCGACGAGACGCCCGAGCAGGTCGTTTTTACAAGGGACGACTTTTTCGAAAAAGAGGGCGACGGACAGAAAATCGTATGGCTTGTCCCAAACAGTCAGAAAAACGAAATGGAGCCTATTTATACGGAAATAGCCCCGCAGACGACGTTATCCAAAGATATGCCGCACGAAGGAGAGGAGTTCGGATACGTACTCGAAGGCGAAATAGAAATAGTCATCGGAAACAATACCTATAAATGTAAAAAATCCGATAGCTTTTATTTTGTAAGCAATAAGGTTCACTATATTAAAAATAAGAAAAATACAACGGCAAAAATAATCTGGGTGTCAAGCCCGCCCACTTTTTAGGAGAGGATTGATTATGGCAAACAATATTATCGAAATCAAAGACGTAACAAAAGAGTACGACGGCAAGACCGTCGTGCGTAACGAAAGCATTTCCATAAAACACGGCGAGTTCGTTACTCTTCTCGGCCCGTCCGGTTGCGGAAAAACCACCACTTTAAGAATGATAGCGGGCTTTGAAAAACCTACGTCGGGCCGCATATATTTCGACGGGGAGGACATCACCGATTTGCCGCCGCATAAGCGTCCCGTCAATACGGTGTTTCAGAAATACGCGCTTTTCCCGCATCTTAACGTTTTCAACAACATCGCTTTCGGTTTAAAACTCAAAACCATACCCGACGGTACGACCTATACCGATAAAAAAGGCAGGACTTTCGATAATATGCGCAAATATACGAAAGCGGAAATTGCCGAAAAGGTAAACCACGCGCTGAAAATGGTGGACCTCGAGGATTACGGCCACCGCGACGTCAACAGCCTGTCGGGCGGACAGCAACAACGCGTCGCAATTGCAAGGGCGATAGTCAACGAGCCTAAACTGTTGCTTCTTGACGAGCCTCTCGGCGCGCTTGACCTTAAAATGCGGAAGGATATGCAGATTGAACTTATGGATATGCATAAGCGACTTGGCATAACTTTCGTATACGTCACCCACGACCAGGAAGAGGCCCTTACGATGAGCGATACCATTGTCGTAATGCGCGACGGAGAGGTACAGCAAATCGGGACGCCCAGAAAGATTTACGACGAACCGGCAAACGCTTTCGTAGCGGACTTTATAGGCGAAAGCAACATCGTTTCGGGTATAATGATAGACGACTATAAATGCAGTTTTATCGGCACCGAATTCGAGTGCGTGGATAAAGGATTCAAACCGAACGAACCCGTTGATATTATCGTTCGTCCCGAGGATATATACATAACGAAGGGCAAAAACGCCGAGAAGGGTCAACTTACCGCAACGGTAACGTCCTGCGTGTTCAAAGGCGACCACTACGATATTCTGTGCGACGCAAACGGAAACGAGTTGCAGATTGTCGAGAATACCGAGTGCAACGTCGGCGAAGAAATAGGTATTTTCATTCCCAAAGAGGAAATTCATATTATGCACAAATCGCGCATAATAAACGAATACGAAACAGAAATGCAAGAAGACGGCGTCGTAAAAATGTGCGAAGCTGACTTCAAAACTCAAAGCACTCTTCCTGCCGGAACCAAAGTTAAAGTGTCCGTTCCGTTCAATAAAATCGACGTTACGGACGATGAGGCCGACGGCACAGTAGGCGCCGACGTCGTGTCGAGCATATACAAGGGCAGTTATTATCAGGTTATTCTGCGCACCGACTATGACTATGACTTCTTCGTGGATACGGAAGACGAGTGGCTTAAAGGCGACAGGGTAGGTATCAATATCAAACCCGAAGATATCATCGTGGAGGCACTTTGATGAAAGAAAAACTTAAAAAATTCAGGTTTACGAGAAAGGCGTTCGCCTATCCGTATATGCTGTTTCTTCTTATATTCGTCGTTACGCCTCTCGTACTTATTCTCGCTAACGCCTTTATATACGACGGCAAATTCAGTTTTAAAAACTTCGCGATATTTTTTACCGAAAAGTCAAGTCTCGTCGTACTGGGAAACTCGATACTCGTCGGACTTTTAACCACGATAATATGCATAGTCATAGGTTATCCCGCGGCATATTTTCTGGCAAGATACAGCGCAAGCAAGATATTCGTATTGCTGTTTATTCTGCCGATGTGGGTGAATTTTCTTATTAGAACGCTTGCGACAAAAGCCATTTTCGTATCGCTGAACGTTCCGTTGGGGATGGGAACGGTCGTGTTCGGCATGGTGTATAACTATCTGCCGTTTATGATATTGCCTCTGCATACGGTGCTTTCAAGCATTGACAAAAACTATATCGAGGCTGCCGAAGACCTGGGCGCCGACCGTTTTCAGGTGTTTACGAAAACCATACTTCCTTTGTCTCTTCCCGGCATTCTGAGCGGAATAACTATGGTTTTTATACCTACGATTTCGACGTTTGCCATAAGCCAGTTGTTGTCCGACAGCACGGTATTTCTTTTCGGTGACAGCATTCAGATGAAATTTGACCAGGGTCTATACGGAGTAGGCTCGGTAATGAGTCTCGTGATGATAATTATTGTTCTCATATCAAACTTCGTTCTGAACAGATTCAGCAAAACGAATACGGTTTCGGGAGGTAGGACGTTATGGTAAAGAAAGTGCTTGCGAAGGCGTATCTGTATATATTGCTTGCGATTTTATACGCGCCGATAATTCTCATAATAATATTTTCATTTTTCAATACGTCGCTTTTTACGTTCGACAACGGTTTCAGTTTCGAGGCTTATAAATCGATATTCACGTCTGATAAAACACCTGAACTTCTTGCCGCGCTTAAAAACACGCTGATTATCGCCGTGGTTTCGAGCGTTGTCGCTACCATAATCGGAACGTTTGCGGCAATAGGCATATTCTGTCTTAAACCCCGCGCGAGAAAGGTTGTCGAAAACGTAAACCAACTGCCGATAATAAACAGCGAAATAGTTATGGCGGTATCGCTGATGATATTTTTCGTTACGTTTTCTTTCCCTGCAGGCTATTTCCGACTGATAATAGGGCATATAAGTTTCTGTACGCCGTACGTCATACTTTCTGTATTGCCGAAATTGCAGACGATGGACAATAACGTTTACGAAGCGGCGCTCGACCTCGGCGCAAATCCGATGAAAGCGATGTTCAAAGTTATTCTTCCCATACTTACGCCAAGTATTTTGTCGGGATTTATGATGGCGTTTACTCTGTCGATGGACGATTTTATCATTACGCAGATAAACAAAGGCGCGGCAACCGGAATAAATACACTGTCCACTTATATTTACGCCGACGCGAGAATACAGGGTTTGTCGCCTTTCTGGTTTGCAATATTCAGCATTATCTTTATCGTGGTGCTTACTACTATTCTCGTAGTTAACGTTATCAAGGCAAGACGGGATAAATCCGTCAGAAAGGAGGTAAAAGCGTGAAAACCAAAGTGCTTAAAATCCTTATCGTGTCGATAATCGCGGCGGTTGTCGTAGGAGGAAGTATCGCCGGAATAGTAACGGTAAACCGCGAAAACAAAAAGGAAAAACTCGTGATTTACAACTGGGCGGACTATATAAATACCGATAATCTCGAGCTGTTCAAGGAATATTACAAAGAAAAAACGGGAAACGAAATCAGCGTCGTTTACAGTATGTTCGATACGAACGAGACGATGATGACCGAAATTATTAAAGGCGACAGTCAGATTGACCTGATTTGTCCCAGCGAGTACGCAATAGAAAAACTGATGAAAAAAGGTCTTTTGCAAAAACTCGATATGTCGTCGTCGGAATACGAATACGTCGATAACGTTTATCCCGCAATCCGCGAAAGAGTAGACGCGGTTTTTCCCAAAGACGGCGACGGCGCGGGTATGAACGACTATTTTGTGCCTTATATGTGGGGAACTCTCGGCATTTTATATAACGCCGAAAAGGTTACCGAGGACGATCTCGCAACGGGCTGGGGATTGCTGTGGAATAAAAACGGAAATCCCGACCTCGAAGGTAAAATCCTTATGAAGGACAGCGTCCGCGACGTCTACGTGGCAACGGTGGTCTATCTTAAGGACGAGGGTTTGCTTGACGGCACCGAATACGAAAGTTTATCGATTGAGGAATTGATTAACACTGTCGACGACAACCTGCTCAAAATGTGCGAAAGCGTACTTATGGAGCAGAGAAAACATCTGAAAGGTTACGAGGTCGATTTCGGAAAGGACGATATGATTAACGAGGCCGCATACGTCGACCTTGCCTGGTCGGGAGACGCCTTGTACGCAATCGAGGAGAGTTACGACGAAGCGACCGATTCCTATAAACTCGATTATTTCGTTCCCGGCGACAGCGGCAATATCTGGTTTGACGGATGGGCGATTCCCACGACGGCGCAGAATGTGTCGGCGGCGAAAGAATTTATCAATTTTATGTGCCGTCCCGACGTTGCGATGCGCAATATGATGGAAATCGGTTACACCTGTTCGTACAATCCCGTATCTTTTTACGATTCGCACGACGAATTTACTCAGGAAGCAATCGCGTGTCTTGTGGAAAACGAATACGCCTATGAAATTTCTGCCGAAGAAATGGCGGAATACGACGAAGGCGAAGGCATATTTTATACCCTCGACGACGTAACTTACGACCTGACGGAGTTTTTCAGCGACGAAAGGCGCTATCCCGTTTTCGAGAACGATACCGAGGGAAAACTCGGGGTTATGCAGGACTTCGGCGATAAAAACGACAGCGTCGTGAATATGTGGGAACGCGTTAAGGGCGGCGACGAATTTCCGTGGCAGCTTATCGTTGCGATAGCCGTATCGATAGCGGCTGTTGCAGGCGTATTCGGAATAGCCGCGCTGGTGCGTACTTTAAAATCCAAACGTCGCCCGCACGTCGAAACGCAGGACGAACTTTTACGGACTTGATATCCGTATGATAAAACCCGCAAACAGCGGGTTTTTTAATTATTAACTATAAAAAAAAGCACCGTATTTACGGTACTTTTATCATTTATAAGCTTAGTACATGTCTCCGCCCATAGGAGCCTGAGGCATTGCGGGTGCGGGCTCGGGTTTATCGGCAACGACAACTTCGGTGGTAAGAAGGGTAGCGGATACGCTTGCCGCGTTCTGCAAAGCCGAACGGGTAACTTTCGTCGGGTCGAGAATACCTTGCTCAACCATATCGCAGAATTCGTTTTTCAACGCGTCGTAGCCGAAGTTTGCTTTCTTCGAACGGAGAACCGTATCGACTATAACGCCTCCGTCAACGCCTGCGTTTGCCGCTATTTGTTTTATGGGAGCGGCAAGAGATTTCGCAACGATAATAGCACCCGTTTTTTCGTCGCCCGAGAAGGTGTTTGCGTACTTCATAACCTTATTGCTGATGGAAAGAAGGGCAATTCCGCCGCCCGGGACGATACCTTCTTCGACCGCCGCACGGGTTGCCGCAAGAGCGTCTTCGATGCGGAGTTTTCTTTCCTTCATTTCAACTTCGGTAGCGGCGCCTACGCGGATAACCGCAACGCCTCCGGCGAGTTTTGCAAGACGCTCCTGAAGTTTTTCCTTATCGTAATCGCTGGTGCTTTCCGCAATCTGATGCTGAATGGCCTGAACGCGTTGTCTGATGAGTTCGGGGTCGCCCGCGCCGTCGACGATAGTGGTGTTGTCCTTATCGACGTGAACCATTTTCGCGCTGCCGAGCATATTGAGCGTAGCGTCTTTGACTTCGTATCCGAGGTCGGACGAAATAACCGTTGCGCCCGTGAGAATCGCGATGTCTTCGAGCATTGCTTTACGTCTGTCGCCGTAGCCGGGAGCCTTGACGGCAACGCATTTGATTGCGCCTTTAAGCTTATTGACGACAAGAGCGGTAAGAGCTTCTCCTTCGACTTCTTCGGCGATTATAAACAGACTGCGTCCCGATTTGACGACCTGTTCGAGAACGGGGAGCAAATCTTGGAATACGCTGATTTTCTTATCGGTGATAAGAATAAGAGGTTCTTCGAGAACGGCGTCCATTTTGTCGGGATTCGTCATCATATAGGGAGAAGCGAAACCTCTGTCGAATTGCATACCTTCGACGACGTCGAGTTCGGTTTTCATCGTTTTGCTTTCGTCGATGGTGATTACGCCGTCTTTGCCGACTTTTTCGAAAGCGTCCGAAATGAGCGTGCCGATTTCTTCGTCGCCGGCAGATACGCTTGCCACCTGCGCTATTGCGGTTTTGCTTTCAATGGGTTTGCTGATTTTTTTGAGTTCCTCTACGGTATATTCGGTAGCTTTTGCGATACCTTTTTTCAAGACCATCGGGTTAGCCCCCGCGGCTATGTTTTTCATACCTTCGCGGATAATTGCCTGTGCCAGCAATGCCGCCGTGGTCGTGCCGTCGCCGGCAACGTCGTTGGTTTTTACCGAAACTTCTTTTACGAGTTGGGCGCCCATATTTTCGAAAGCGTCCTCGAGTTCGATTTCTTTGGCTATCGTTACGCCGTCGTTGGTGATGAGAGGCGCGCCGAATTTTTTATCGAGAACAACGTTTCTTCCTTTAGGCCCCAAAGTGATTTTGACCGCGTCGGCCAACGTATCGACGCCCTTTTCGAGAGAACGGCGAGCGTCTTCACCGTATTTGAATTCCTTACTCATTATAAAAGCCTCCTTATTCCGATACTATTGCAAGAATATCGTTCTGGCGAAGAATGATAACTTCGTTTCCGTCGAGTTTGAATTCGCTTCCTGCGTATTTGCTGTACAAAACTTTATCGCCCACTTTTACCTGCATGGTTACGTCCTTGCCGTCGACAAGTCCGCCTGGACCTACGGCAATGACCTCCGCCATCTGCGGTTTTTCCTGAGCGGTGCCGGGAAGAATAATGCCGCTTGCGGTTTTTTCTTCCGCTTCGATTGATTTTACGACAACTTTGTCAAACAAAGGTTTAATCGTCATACTTAAACTAACCTCCGATTTTGTTTTGCATTTTTAAGTAAATTTTAGCACTCAAACGCCTTGATTGCTAAATCAATGGTAATTATACACGCAATATTATGCGATGTCAATAGGTTTATGACATAAAAAATTAAAAATTTTTCGCAAATTTCAACCGCGCGTAATAAGGTTTTATTTGATATATTACCAAAAGTTTGTTAATATATAATTAAATTACAGTATAGGTAAAGAATAGGTTAAAGAGGTTTTCGTTATGGATAAATGGGACAAAAGATTTATGGAAATGGCAAACGTGGTATCAACCTGGTCCAGCTGTTACCGTACCGGACGTCAGGTAGGCGCGGTCATAACCAAAAACAAAAGAATACTTACAACCGGCTATAACGGCGCACCGTCAGGCGTTAAAAGTTGCGTAGAAAAAGGCGAGTGCATGCGCGATATCCTTAAAATTCCTTCGGGGACGAGGGCGGAACTCTGTTATGCCGTCCACGCCGAGCAGAATGCGATTATTCAGGCGGCAAAACTGGGCGTGTCGCTTGAAGGGGCAACGCTTTACTGCACGCATCAACCGTGCAGCATATGCGCAAAAATGATTGTCAACAGCGGAATTAAAAGGGTGGTTTACCGCGAGGGTTATCCCGACGATTTCGCAAAGCGGATTCTTGACGAAGCCGATATTCTCGTCGAAAGATATTGCGAGGAATAAGTTAAATTCGCACATAAACACGAATACCCTTATTACAAGGGTATTTTTTTATGTCGAAAAAACTTTCAAATCCGGTATATTACGACGAGTATCGCTATAAATCGTATTTGTGGCGCGAGGACGGCAGACACGCGCTTCCGTCGCGCAAAAAAACGGGGGGACAACGCAGGGACGTTCGCCCCGACAGGCCTTGCAAAAAAGATAAAAAATCGCGGATTGACAAAGAAGCGTTTTTCGTTACCGTTACGATATTGTTATGCTTTTCGCTGACGTTTGTCCTTGCGGAATTATCGGGAAGAGGAACGTTGATGAACCTTATTGCGGAAAAGAAAAAAACCGACACCGTTTACTATGCGGTGGCGGCGGACAGTTTCGAAGACGAAAGTCTTGCTCTCATCGGCGCGGACGAGATTAAAGAACTGGGCGGAGCCGGTTACGTCCTGTACGATAAAAAATACTATCTTCTCGTAAGCGCCTACGCAAACCGCGAAGACGCCGAAAAAGTATGCAGAAGAATGTCCGGATACAACGGCTGTATATACGAAATAACGATTAAAACCCCGTATCTCGGGTGGTGTGACAAAACAAAACGGGAAAAAGTGAAAAACGTGCTGACTTACGCCGACACGGTGTTTGCGTCGCTTTACGGAGTAAGCGCGGATTATGAAACGGGTGCGATTACCAAAAAAGACGCAAATAACAAAATAGCGGCTTTACAAAAAGAAATTAAAACGTTAACGGGCGAACTTGACGAAATATCAAATAACGCAAACAGAAAAGAGTATATCAGAATTAAAACTGAACTCATCGCGACGGACGCCATGCTTAAAAACATATTGTCGAGCGAAGCAACGGGAAATCTTTATAACGCGGCAATCAGATTCACCTATCTTGCCGTTATCACGGGTTACAAAAATTTGGTGCCGACCTTTTAAACGGTTGCAAATTCGGAGACTATGTTATATACTGTTAAATAATATAAGGTGCAGAAAATGTCGCATATTTCGTTGTACAGAAAATATCGTCCCGATTCGTTCGACAAGGTTATCGGACAATCTCATATCGTCAGGACGCTCGTCAACCAGATTAATTCTGGCAATATCAGTCACGCGTATCTGTTTACTGGAACGAGGGGCACGGGAAAAACTACCGTCGCCCGTATTTTTGCGAGGGCGATTAATTGCGAAAGTCCCGTAAACGGCAGTCCGTGCGGACGTTGCGAGACGTGTTTGCAACTGCAGAATCCCGGCAATATGGATATTCTCGAGATAGACGCGGCAAGCAACAGCACGGTCGACGAAATCCGCGACCTTCGCGAAAAGGTGAAATATCCGCCCGTTTCGGGCAAATACAAGGTTTATATAATCGACGAGGTGCATATGCTTTCGCAAAGCGCGTTCAACGCTTTGCTGAAAACTCTCGAGGAGCCGCCTTCTCACGTCGTTTTCATTCTTGCAACGACAGACGTGCATAAACTTCCGCAAACGATTTTATCGCGTTGTATGAGGTTTGATTTCAAACTTCTGTCCGTCGGCGAAATTGCCGGCAATCTCAAACGCATTTTCGACGATATAGGCAGGAAATACTCGGAGGAAGCGATAAATCTTATCGCGACTTCGGCAGAGGGCAGCGTACGCGACAGCCTGTCCGTTGCGGATATGTGCGTCGCGTATTGCGGAGATTATATAGGTTACGACGACGTCCTTGAAGTTCTCGGCGCTTCCGACCCTCACGCGGTAATAGGACTTGCCGCCGCGGTAATCGGAAGGGACGTGCAGAAAACTCTTACCATAATCGACAATCTTGCGGGATACGGCAAGAATATAGCCGTTCTCGATAAGGACGTGGCAACCGCGGTCAGAAACGCTTTGTTTATAAAAAACTGTTCAAACGCCGCGGAAGTTCTGAAACTTCCGAAAGATATTTTCGATAAACTGGCGGAAATAGCGTCTTCTGCGGACAACGACAGACTTTTGTACGTACTCGATTCGTTCAACGGTCTTTCGGGGGAGTTGCGATTCAGCACTCAACCGCGAATAATGTTCGAGGCGACTGCAGTCCGGGCGTGTTGCGATTACGGCACGAGCGAACTAGAAAACAGAGTCAGAAGACTGGAAGCGGCAATAGGCGGCGGCGCAACGGCAAAACCCGTAAACGCGCCGCAAAAAAAAAATGAGCGGTTAGAAGTCCTTCCCGAAGTATTGTGGGATAATTGTCGTACGGAGATAGTCGGAAAGGAAAAATGTTTCGCGCTCGGAATAGCGATGAATAAGTATTCCACAATCAGCGCGGAAGGAAACGTATTCAATGTTACGTTTCCAAACGAGGCGGACGCCGCGATAGTACGTATTTTTGCGAACGCCGCGCTTATAGAAAACAAACTGGCTACCCTTTCGGGGGAAAAGTATAAACTGTCCGTATGCGTTGAAAAAGCGTCGGCGGACGACGTCGTTTCCCGACTGAAAAACGTGTTCGGAGACGATTTTAAAATTACCAAATAACGGAGGTATTTATATGGGTAAAGGCGGTTTTCCCGGCGGCGGTTTCGGCGGCGGAAATATGCAGCAGATTTTAAAACAGGCGCAAAAAATGCAGGCCGATATGCAGCGCGCGCAGGAAGAACTTAAAAATTCCGAAGTAACGGGCAGCGCGGCCGGCGGAATGGTGGAAATCACGATGACGGGCGACAAAACGGTTACCGCCGTAAAAATCAAGCCCGAAGCGGTGGACCCGACGGATATCGAGATGCTCGAAGACCTTATCGTAGCGTCGTTTAACGACGCCGTATCGAAAGTCGAAAGCCTTCAGGAGGAACTTATGGGGCCTCTTGCCGGCGGAATGGGCGGTCTGTTCTGATGCCGTATATCGAACCTCTTGCTAAACTCATCGCCGAGTTTACGAAATTCGAGGGAGTAGGCGAAAAAACGGCGGCTCGTTACGCTTATTCCATATTAAAGCGAAGCGACGCCGAAGTCGAGGACTTAATCGAGGCGCTCAGGGACGTCAAGCAGAAGGTCAGATTCTGCAAAGTTTGCGGAAATTATACCGACGGGGACGTATGCGATATATGCAAAACGCGCGACAAGTCGGTTATCTGCGTAGTGAAGGAACCCAAAGACGTTCAGGCATTCGAAAAGGTAAAATCCTATAAGGGAGTTTACCACGTGCTTCACGGCGTAATAAGTCCTATCGAGCACGTCGGTCCCGACGACATAAACATCAGAGGTCTGCTTGACAGACTCGACGGAGTAAAAGAAGTTATCATCGCAACGAACCCCGACGTTGAAGGGGAGGCGACGGCTTTATATATCGCACGACTTATTAAGCCTCTCGGAATTAAAGTAACCCGTATAGCGCGAGGCCTTCCGGAAGGCAGCGTAATAGAGTATGCGGACGAAATGACCTTATCGACGGCTCTTCGTACCCGCGTGGAATTGTAAGGACGACTGATTATTATGGCAAAAAAATGTACAATCTCGGAAGCGGTTATCAAACGACTTCCACGCTATTACAGATATATCAAACAGTTGGAGCGGGACGGCGTAAAACGCGTGTCCAGTTCGGAACTTGCAAAAAACCTGGGCGTTACGGCGTCGCAGGTAAGACAGGACTTTTCGAATTTCGGAGAATTCGGTCAGCAGGGATACGGCTACAGCGTCGGGAAACTGCGCTCCGAAATCGCGTCTATTCTCGGGCTTGACCAACAGCATAATATAATTATCATCGGTTGCGGCAATATAGGCAAGGCGCTTGCGAGATACATCGGCTTTGCCGACGACGGATTTTTCGTAAGAGCCATGTTCGACGTCGACCCTACCGTTATTCAGAAAGTGCCGGAGGGCGTCGAGGTTCTGAACGTAAACAGGCTTGCGGAGTATATCAATACGCATCCGGTGGATATAGCCGCGATATGCGTTCAGAAGGAATATGCCAAAGACGTTGCCGAAAATCTTGTGCGACTTGGCGTAAAGCACTTCTGGAATTTTGCTCCGGTTGACCTTTCGGGCGTTGCCGAGGGCGTTATTTGCGAAAATATCAACATGAGCGACAGCCTGTTCGTACTGTCGTACAGAATTAACGAACAACAATAATTTGCATTGCATAATTACTTGCCTCCTGCGGATACTACCCTCGGGAGGTTTTTTTATGCTTACTACCGGAATAACAAGAAGAATCGACGAATTGGGACGCGTTGTGATTCCCAAAGAAATCAGACGTACGATGAGACTCAGAGAAGGCGAGGAAATGGAAATCTTCGTCGAAGATAACAGCCTGGTGCTGAAAAAGTATTCAAGTCTTGCAACGCTCGCGAGGTTTGCGGACGAGGTCGCCGAAAGCCTGTCCGTTGCGGCGGGCGGAACGGTTGTGATTACCGATAACGACAAAGTGGTTGCGGCGGCGGGTGAAAACAAAAAGGATTATATCGACAGGCAGATTCTGAACAGAGTTACGAAAACCTTTTGCGAAAGGATTACGCGCACTTTTCTTAAAGAGGACGGCATTGCTCTGACGGGCGACGACGTCAACGTTTTCAGAGCGCAGATTTTTGCGCCGGTCGTCGTCGGCGGAGACGTTGCCGGCGGAGTAATACTGCTTCTCACGAGCGAAGAAGGACTGTCGTCAAAGATTAAACTTATCGAGCTTTCCGCAAATATTTTAAGCAATATTATACAATGAAAAAACGTACTATGGCGGGTAACGCGGCTTTGCTCGCGATTTTTTCCGTCCTCGCAAAGGCGATAAGCGGTTGCTATCGCGTTCCGCTTACGGCTATTCTCGGTGCGGAAGGAATGGGAATGTATCAACTCGTGTTTTCAATATACGCGCTGATACTTGCGTTTACTACCGGCGGCATTCCCGTGGCGGTTTCAAGGCTTACGAGCGAAAGAGCGGCGCTTGAGAAAGACAGCCGTCCGGTATTGAAAAGCGCGCTTGTATGCGTATCGGTTTTATCGGTTTCGCTTAGTCTTATAATTGCTTTTGCACGGAGATACGTTGCCGTATTGCAGGGCAATCCGGAAATCGCCGACGCCTATTTATTAACAGTGCCGAGTATCGTGTTTACGGGTGCGCTATCAATGTACCGCGGCTGGTTTCAGGGCAATAACGACGTCGTGCCGTCTGCGGTATCGGGGCTTGTGGAACAGGTCGCCAAACTTGCCGCAGGCATAACGCTTGCATATCTTCTGGCGCCGCGCGGCGCGATATACGCGGTATACGGCGCGTTGACGGGGCTTGCCGTAAGCGAAGCCGCCGCTCTTTTGTATATGTTAATTTCGTACTTTGTCAGAGGAAGGAAAAACATTCCCGTCAGCCTCGACGAAGAACGGTTTTCCGAAAACTGCAAAAGTATGCTCAAAACGTCCTCCGTTTTCGCTTTTGCGGGGTTTATCGTTCCGTTTTCACAGTTTACGGACGGTATACTGATAGTAAACCTGTTGAAAGCCGTCGGAAGCAGCGCGTCGTCGGCAACGGCCGCTTACGGAATTTTTTCGGGCACGGTAATGAGCGTTATAAATATGCCGGTGGTGCTTACTCTGTCGCTTGCAGCCGCGCTCGTTCCCGTTATTTCCGCATCCCGGATAAGACGTCAGACGGGTGAAATCATCTCAAAAAGCAACACGTCGATAAAAATAGCGTTTGCAACCGGCTTGCCCGCCGCGGCGTTGGTATTCGTTTTTGCGGAGCCGGTCGTAACGCTGTTGTATCCGCGGTTGTCCGCAACGGAAACGGCTGCCGCGATAAGACTAATGAAAATATGCAGTTTCAGCATTCCTCTGTGTGCGGCGAGAGAAATTTTTTCGACTATTCTTATGACTCTTGACAAGACGGGCAGGGTTATTGTAAACAACGTTTTCGCAGTAGTTCTTAAAACGGCCGTCAGCGTGTTTTTAATTATTCGCACGGGAATTGAGGGCGCGGCTTACGGAGCGATAGTCTTCGGCGCGACGGGATTTATACTTAACGCGACGTCTTACGTTTCTCTCGTCGGAAAAAATCTTAAACTGATTAAAAACGTTAGTACAACGGCCGTCGGAAGTGCTATAATGGCAGGAGTGGCGACGCTTATGACGACGATAATTCCGAATACTTTTGCGGCGCTTGCGGCAGGAGCGCTGACGTCCGTTACGGTATACTTCATCGTGCTGTCCGCAACGCGGGTATTCGACGACGGCGAACTGAGCGGAATACCGCTTTCGCGTTGCTTTGACAGATTTTCGAAAAAACTCAGATTCTGGGAGAGATGATATGATAACCGTAATAGGTATGGGTCTGCATCCCGACGACCTGACTGTGCGCGCCGCAAAAAAAATCGAATGCGCACAAAATGTTTTCGTAAAAACGGCTAAGACGCCCGTTTTCGATTACTTTATTAAAAACAAATCCGACGTAAAGACTTTCGACAGTCTTTACGATGAGGCCGAGGATTTCGATACTCTCGACGAAAGGATAATCGATGCCTTGCTTTCCGAAAACGAAAAAGGCGACGTCGTTTTTTGCGTATGCGGAGGCGGTTTCGACGACGGAACCGTGTCGCGACTTGCAAAAAGGACGAGCGATTTCGAAGTAATAGCGGGCGTCAGTTACGCAGGCGCCGTTGTGGGCGTGTGTCCCGATACTTCGGTTATGAGCTACTCGGCATACGACGCCGTTGCTCCGGGCAGAGTTTTTGCGCCCGATAAACGACATACCGTCGTAATCCGCGAGATAGACAACAAATATCTGGCAAGCGATTTAAAACTGAAACTTATCGACGTTTACGGTGAGGATAAAAAAGCCGTTCTCGTAAATTCTGTCAAAAAGACGGATAAACTGACATACATATCTCTTGTCGACCTTGACAGAGAAAAAAAATATTCTTACGCAACTACTCTCGTCGTCCCTTCCGAGGATTATCTTGACGCCAAAAGACACGACGTAACCGACCTTCTTAACATAATGAACTATCTGCTTTCCGAAAAAGGTTGTCCGTGGGACAGAGCGCAGACGCACGAAAGCATAAGGGAAAACCTTATCGAGGAAGCGTACGAACTTGTGGACGCAATCGACCGCGACGACCTTGACGGTATGGTCGAGGAAAGCGGCGACGTACTGTTGCAGGCCGTATTTCACTGTATGCTCGGCAATCTCGACGGCGAATACGATTTCTGCGACGCCGTTTCGGGACTTTGTCATAAACTCATAACGAGGCACACTCATATTTTCGGCAGCGACAAGGCGATGAACGCCGAAGAGGCTCTGAAATACTGGACCGAGGCAAAATCCGTCGAAAAAGAATACGCAGGTTACGCCGATAAAATGGATAAAATTCCCAAAAACCTTCCAGCGCTCTTATACGCGTATAAAATGCAGAAAGTCGCGGTAAAATGCGGATTCGATTGGGAAAATATCGAAGGAACTTTCGATAAACTTTATGAGGAAATCGAGGAGTTCAGAAACGCTCCCGACGACGAAGCCGCTATGGAAGCGGGCGACGTGCTCTTTTCGGCCGTAAATCCCATGCGTTGGCGCCATATCGAACCCGAACTCGCGCTGAAAGCGTCCTGCGATAAATTTCTTAAAAGATTCAGATATATGGAAAGCGAGATACTGAAAGCGGGAAAGGATTTGTCCGACGCCGCAGTACTTGACGAATACTGGCGCAAGGCTAAAGAAATCTATAAGTAACCGAAGAGAGAAATATGAAAATCGGAAACGTTGTTCTGAAAAACGATTTGATTCTTGCCCCGATGGCTAATTATACCGACGCGGGTTTCAGGCGGCTAGCGTCGCTTTACGGCGCGGGACTTACGGTAACCGAAATGGTATCGGCAAAAGGGCTTTGTTATGGCAATCCTAATACAAAAGCGCTTCTTAAAATCGCCGAAGAGGGGTGCCCCGTCGCCGTTCAACTTTTCGGAAGCGACCCCGAATATATAAAAAGAGCGGTTGAGCATCCTCTTTTAAAGCCGTTTGACATAATAGACATAAATATGGGTTGTCCCGTCCCGAAAATAATCAAAAACGGCGAGGGCAGCGCGCTTATGAACGACCCCGAAAAAGTGTATGCGATTGTGAAATCGGCGGTAGAAAACACTGATAAACCTGTTACCGTAAAAATACGGGCGGGCTTTTCGGGAGACAGCGTCAACGCTCCCGAAATCGCAAAAGTTATCGAGGAAGCGGGCGGCAGCGCCGTCAGCGTGCACGCAAGAACGAGAGAGCAGTTTTATTCGGGCAAGGCCGACCGCGACGTTATAAGACGGGTAAAAGAAAGGGTGAAAATACCCGTCGTAGGCAACGGCGACGTAATATGTAAAAACGATTATCTCGAAATGAAAAAAGAAACGTCGTGCGACGGCGTCATGATAGGACGGGGTGCGTTGGGTAGACCTTATATATTTTCGGAAATACAGGATAAACCTTACGAATTTAACGTTAAAGACGCGATTATGCAGCATATTGCCGTATTGAAAACGTATCTTCCCGAACGCACGGTTATAAATCAGATGAAGGCGCAACTGTGCTGGTACGCAAAAAACACGCGCCACGCGAAAGAGGTCAGAAGGGCGATTACCGATATGAACGATATGGAAAAACTTATCGAAACGACAGACAAATATTTCACTGGAGAAAACTTATTATGAACATTGTTCTGGTGGAACCCGAAATTCCGCAAAACACCGGCAATATTGTAAGAACCTGCGCGGCAACGAAAAGCAGATTGCATCTTATCGAACCTCTCGGATTCGAAATATCGGACAAATATTTAAAACGGGCTGGGCTGGATTACTGGAGCGAGTGCGATATCAGCATATATAAAAATCTCGACGAATTTTTCGAAAAAAACCCCGGCGAATACTTTTTTGCTTCCACGAAAGCAAAACGGTGCTACTCCGAGGTATCGTATCCCGACGACGCGTATCTGTTTTTCGGAAAGGAAACGAAAGGTCTGCCCGAAGAACTTCTGCACGATAATTACGACCGCGCCGTAAGAATTCCTATGGGAACGGGCATACGCAGCCTTAATCTTTCAAACAGCGTGGCGATAGTGCTTTACGAGGCTCTCAGACAGCATTCCTTTTACGATTTACAGGAAGAAGGCCGTCTTACGAGATACGACGATAAATAATCGGCGTCAATCGTCAAAATATTAACAAACGATTGCATTATAAGGTAAATTATGGTATCATATAAGCGCTCGTTTTTCCGGGCGTCATTAAATATATCAGCAAATAAAATTCAGGAGACGGATTATGAACAAAAAAACGATAACCGACATTGACGTAAAGGGCAAAAAATGCCTTGTGCGCGTTGACTTCAACGTGCCTATGAAAGACGGTGTCATCACCGACGAAAACCGTATCGTCGGCGCGCTTCCCACCATAAAGTATCTTATGGAACACGGCGCGAAAGTCGTGCTTTGCTCGCATATGGGGAAACCGCACAACGTGCTTGACGAAAAACTCAAACTCAACAAAAAGGAAAAGGCGAAAATCGAGGCCCTTCCCGAAGACCAACGCGCCGCAGCCACCGAGGAAGCTCTCGAAAAGGCTGGGAAAGACATTAAAAAACTTTCTCTCGCGCCCGTCGCGAAAAGACTTAACGAGCTTCTCGACAATAAAGTCACTTTCGCAACCGACGTTATCGGACCCGACGCTAAGGCAAAGGTTGCCGCTCTTAAAGAGGGCGAATGCGTTCTTCTCGAAAATCTGCGTTTCCACGCCGGCGAAGAAGGTCGCGACGAGAATTTCTGCAAAGCGCTTGCGGAATACGCCGACGTTTACGTCAACGACGCTTTCGGCACGGCGCACCGTTCGCACGCGTCCACCGCGGCAATCGTCGAATACGGTTTCGTAAAGACTGCGGTATGCGGGTTCCTTATCGAAAAGGAATTATCGGTAATGGCCGACAGTCTCGAGCATCCCGTCCGTCCGTTCGTAGCAGTACTCGGCGGCGCGAAAATCGCCGACAAACTCAACGTCATAAACAATCTGCTTGACAAATGCGACGCGCTTATCATCGGCGGCGGTATGGCATATACGTTCCTGAAAGCGGAAGGCGGCAGCGAAGGGCAGTCGCTTATCGACGATGAAAAAATTCAGTACTGCACCGATATGCTCGATAAGGCGGATATCCTCGGCAAGAAAATTTATCTTCCCGTCGACAGCACCGTCGTATCCTCGTTCCCCGACCCCATTGACGCTCCCGTAGAAGTCGAATACGTTGCCAGCAAGAGTATTCCCGACGATAAAATGGGTCTCGATATCGGCGTTAAAACCCAAAAACTTTTTGCAGACGTAATAAAAGACGCCAAAACCGTTATCTGGAACGGACCTATGGGCGTTTTCGAAAATCCCACGTTATCGAAAGGCACGTATGCCGTTGCGGAGGCTCTTGCCGCGTTGCACGGCACGGGCGCAACGACGATAATCGGCGGCGGCGACAGCGCGGCGGCGGTACAGCAACTGGGATTTGCCGATAAAATGACTCACATTTCGACGGGCGGCGGCGCTTCTCTCGAACTTTTCGAGGGTAAGGTACTTCCCGGCATCGCATGCTTAAACGACAAATAAACGTTATTTCGAATTATTTATAAGGATATAAAGGAGATACATTATGCGTAAACCCATTATCGCAGGAAACTGGAAAATGAACAATACGATAGCGGCGACGAAGGCTCTCGTTACCGAACTTATTCCTCTCGTCAAAGACGCGAAAGCCGACGTCGTAATATGCACGCCGTATACCGACCTCGAAACCGCCGTCGAACTTACGAAAGGCACGAATATTCACGTAGGCGCCGAAAACGTGCATTGGGCGGAAAAGGGCGCTTTTACGGGCGAAATTTCCGCAGATATGCTTAAAGAACTGGGCGTCGAGTACGTCATTATCGGACACAGCGAACGCCGCCAGTATTTCGGCGAAACCGACGCTACCGTCAACGCACGCGTTAAAGCCGCGCTTGCAAAAGGACTTAAACCCATTATCTGCGTAGGCGAACTTCTTGAAGAACGCGAGGCGGGCAAAACCGACGAAGTCGTTATTCGTCAGACTACCGAGGCGTTTAAAGACGTCGATAAATCCGAACTTGAAAACATCGTCGTCGCATACGAACCCGTATGGGCAATCGGCACGGGTAAAACGGCTACCGCCGAAGACGCGAACGCGACAATCAAAGTCATCCGCGATACGCTTGCAAACCTTTATTGCAGAAATTGCGCCGATACGAAAATCCGTATTCAGTACGGCGGCAGTATGAACACCAAAAACGTAGACGAACTTATGGCTATGCCCGAAATAGACGGCGGTCTTATCGGCGGCGCGTCGCTTAAAGCGGCCGATTTTGCGCGCGTGGTAAATTTTGAGGAAGTAAAATGACGAAACAGGTTGTTCTGGTTGTTATGGACGGAGTGGGCAAATCGACGACGGGTCTCGGAGACGCCGTCGCGAAAGCCAACACCCCCACTCTCGATAAATTGCTTGCCACGTGCCCGCACACTTACATAAAAGCGCACGGTACGGCGGTGGGACTTCCTTCCGACGACGATATGGGCAACAGCGAGGTAGGACATAATGCGCTCGGGTGCGGACAAGTTTATTCGCAGGGCGCAAAACTAGTGGAAGAAGCCATCGAAAGCGGCGATATATTCAACTCCTCCGCCTGGCGCGAACTTAAAGACAATTGCGTCGCAAATAGCGGAGCGATGCATTTTATCGGTCTTCTCTCGGACGGCAACGTTCACAGCAATATAAATCACCTTATCGCACTTATAAAAGGCGCGAAAAAAGAGGGCGTAAAAAAGGCGTTCGTTCACGTTCTTCTTGACGGACGCGACGTCCCCGCAACCAGCGCGCTTCAATACGTCGATATCCTCGAAAAAGCGATGGCCGCACTGAACGACGGCGATTTCAACGCACGCATCGCCTCGGGCGGCGGCCGTATGAAAATCACGATGGACAGATATTTCGCCAACTGGGATATGGTAAAGCAGGGCTTTTATACTTACGTTTACGGCGAAGGCAGACAATTCGCAACCGCAACGGACGCCATAGAAACTTTCCGTAAAGAGACCCCCGGTATAATTGACCAGGACCTTCCCGCTTTCGTCATCGCGGAAGACGGAAAACCGGTGGGCGCGATGCGCGACGGAGACAGCGTGATTCTTTTCAATTTCAGAGGCGACCGCGCTATCGAAATATCAATGGCGTTCGATAACGCCGATTTCGACGCTTTCGACAGAGGGAATATGCCCAGAGTTTTATATGCGGGTATGTTGCAGTACGACGGCGATATGCATCTGCCGAAACGTTTTCTTGTGGAACCTCCGAAAATAAGATATACGTTGTCGGAATTTCTCGTAAACAAAGGCGTTAACGAATACGCTGTATCCGAAACGCAGAAATACGGCCACGTAACGTATTTCTGGAACGGTAACCGCAGCGAAAAATTCAGCGACGCGCTTGAAACCTTTGAAGAGATTCCGTCCGACAAGGTGTCCTTCGACGAGCGTCCCTGGATGAAATCCGCCGAAGTTACCGATAAAGTAATCGAGGCGGTAGAAAGCGGAAAATACGGATTTATAAGATGCAATTATCCCAACGGCGATATGGTAGGTCATACGGGAAATTTCGACGCAACGGTTATAGGCGTCGAAGCCGTAGACCTCGGTTTGTCGAGACTTTTGCCCGTAATCGAAAAAAACGGCGCGAAACTCGTCGTTACCGCAGATCACGGCAATGCCGACGAGATGCTTGAAAAAAACAAAAAAGGCGTCGTTTCGGTGCGTACCGCGCACAGCCTTAACCCCGTGCCTTTTATAATTTTTAACGCCGACGCGGAAATTGCGGATGGGGAGTTCGGATTGTCGAACGTCGCGGCAACCGTCGCGAAACTTATGGGATTCGAGCCCGACGAACACTGGGATGCCCCGATAATAAAATAATCCGCGAATCATAAAGACCGCCTTCGGGCGGTTTTTTAATGCACAGAAGTATTTTTTTGTACTCAAATGTAAATATTTTGCTAATATGCGTGGAAAGTGTCGTTAAGTTAGTTGACCTTGCGCATCGGCAGTAATATAATTAAGTCATTATGAAAACCAGCGATAAAACCAGAAACAGAACTTTAAGAATTGCGTTTACGGGCGTTATGTGCGCTTTAACGGTTGTTGCGACTGCTGTAGGCGCTCTTACGATACCCATGCCCGCTACCGAAGGATACATCAATTTCGGTGACGCAATAATTATGCTTACCGCGCTTTTTGCCGGTCCCGTACCCGCGCTTATCGTGGGAGGAATAGGCAGTATGCTTGCAGACCTCATCTGCGGATACGTGCACTGGGCGGGTTTCACCCTTGTTATTAAAGGATTAGAGGGGCTTATTGCTGGTCTGTTTGCAAAAACGATAAATAAAAAAGGCAGATATTACATTGATTTTATCGGTCTTATTCTGTCGGCTTTGTTCATGGTTCTGGGTTATTATCTGGCGGGAGCTCTTATGTACGGTTGGGCGGGTTCGTTCAGCAGTCTCGGAGGAAACTTTATACAGGGCGGCGTATCGGTTGCCGTTTCGTTCGTGCTGTATATCGTTCTTGACAGGATAAAAGCCGTCAGGAGTTTTACGGAAAAATTATACAAAGACGCGACCGTTTCCGATGAGGGAAAGACGGCGGACGCGGCGATTTCAGAGGAAAAAGTCGACGAGGTTGCGACGGACGAAGGAAATGACCGGACGGACGTCAGCGACGGTTGCGAAACAGAGGATAAAAAATAAACTTTACAATAGGCGGTTTTTTCTGATATGTGTTGATTTTTGTCTTCCGTTATGGTAAACTGAATTTGTAGTTTTTTATTAAAACTTATAAATTTTAGGCGGATATACGGATTTTATGAAAGATAACACACTTATCAAATATCTAAAACTTTGCGAAAGAATCGAGGCTTCGGACCTGCATATCAAATCGGGAAAATGCGCGATAGCACGAGTTGCCGGCGCGCTGAAACAAATCGACGACACCGTTTTGACGAGAGAGCAGGTCTTTTCTTTTATTCAGGATATTCTTACCGAAAAACAGATGGTGGAATTCGAGCAATTCTGCGACGTCGACAGTTCATTCTCGATAGGCGACAGGCGTTTCAGGTGTAACATCTACCGCGAATTCAACGGTTTTTCCATATCGATAAGGCGCATAATCAACGAAGTGGGAGATTTCAGAGCGCTGGGTATTCCCGAGGTTCTGAAAAATCTTTCGGTCAAAAAAAGCGGTCTCATTCTTATCACCGGGCCTACGGGAAGCGGCAAAACCACGACGCTTGCAAGCATTATCAACTATCTTAACCGCGTCATAACGGCGCATATAATCACTATTGAGGACCCTATAGAATATACTTACACCGGCAACCGATGCGTCATCACGCAAAGGGAAATAGGTCGTGACGCGAGCGATTATCCCCGCGCGCTGCGTGCGTCGCTCAGACAGGACCCCGACGTAATTATGCTTGGCGAGATGCGCGACCTCGAAAGTATCCGCACCGCTTTGACTGCCGCCGAAACAGGACATCTCGTGTTATCGACTTTACATACTACGGGCGCGGCGAATTCCATCGACCGTATTATCGACGTATTCCCCGCCGACCAGCAACAACAGATAAGAGTGCAGTTATCGATGGTTCTTCTTGGCGTCGTCTCGCAGCAGCTCGTGCCTAACGTCAAGGGCGGGCGTTCGCTCGCAACCGAGGTTATGATTTGTAACGGTGCCATTAAAAATATCATAAGAGAGGGCAAAAACTATCAGTTGCAGAACGCTATGATGACAAGCCGAAGCGCGGGAATGTACAGTATGGAACAGTGCCTCGACGCTATGTGCAGACAGGGTATAATCAGCCCCGAAAATTGTCAGTTATATACGCCCGCAAGCGCGGCTAACAGCGGCGCGAACAGATAATAATATTTTACGAAGTCCCGTCCAGGCGGGCAAAGAGGAGAACGTATGAGTTTTGAAAAAATTCGCGAAAACAAAAAAGAAAGCGTCGATTTCATAATCGACCATATCGGCAAAGTTATTAAAACTTTCGGAAAACGCTCTTCGGGCAGCGAAGGCGAAAAAAAAGCGGCCGAATATATGGGAGAACTTCTGAAACCCTATGCGGACGAAGTTCGTCTCGAGCCGTTTCCCGTGCACCCGTCGGCTTTTTACGGTTGGATTTATCTTAGCGTAACGCTGTATCTTATAGGTCTAGTCGCGTATTTCTTTCAACCCGTCGCGTCTCTCGTTCTGTTTGTCGTCGCGACGTTTATAATGGCGGGCGAGTTCGTGATGTATAAAAAGCTTGTTGATAATCTTTTCGTAAAAAAGACGTCTTATAATCTCTATGCCGTAAAACATCCGTCGGGCGAAGTAAAAAGAAGAATTCTGTTCAACGGACATATGGACGCCGCGTTCGAGTGGACGTTCAATTACCATCTCGGCGGAAAGGGTTATATCGCGCACGTCGTTACGAGTATGGTGGGAGTGTTGTATTTCTTCGTAGTGATTATCCTCGGCATAGCGAACAAATATGCGGCTTCGCCTTTTTTACACGGCAACGTCGCGAATATTTTAGGATACGTCTGTCTTGTTTTCGTACCTCTCTGGATAGGCATGTACTTTATGTGGAACGAAAAAATCGTATCCGACGGAGCAAACGACGACCTTACGGGCTGCTTTATGAGCATTGCTCTTATGAAAGCGCTTAAAGATAACGGAGTAACGCTTGAAAATACTGAAATCGGCGTAATACTGACAGGAAGCGAAGAGGCCGGACTTCGCGGTTCAAAGGCCTTTTGCGAGGCGCATAAAAACGATTTTAAGGATGTCGAAACGCTGGTATTTTCCATTGATACCATTCACAATGCCGACTGCCTCGGCGTAAACGTCGCCGACCTCAACAACACCGTGCCTTCCGACCCTCACGCAATTGATTTGTTTTATAACGCGGCGCTCGACGTAGGCGTACCCATAATCAAAACCAGCGTGCCTTTCGGAGCGACTGACAGCGCGGGATTCAATCAGGGAGGCCTTAAAGCGGTCGGAATTACCGCTATGAGCCACGAGCTCGAAGATTATTATCATACGAGAAGAGATACCGCGGATAATCTCGACAGGACGGGGCTCGAAAATTGTTTCGAGGCGGCGGTAAGAACAATCGAAAGATTCGACGAAGGACTTTGATAAAACGTAAGCGTCTGCTTACTAAATATATTTGCAGAGAGGTGTGAAATTATGAGTAAACAAATCGAGATAACCGCGCCGATGAAACTTCTTAACGAAGACGGCACGCTCGCTCAGCCCGGTTATGCAAAACGCAATATCATCGAGTATAACAGGGAATGTATTTCCGCATCGAAATGGAGAATCAAGGAGTGGGATTTTTATCAGGTCGGTTGCAAAGATTTTATCGTGCAATTTAACTTCTTCAACATTTCGCTTGCTTCCGCGGCTACGGTCGGATACGTAAATCTCAGGACGGGCGAAACCGTATCGGATATGATACTCGACCTTGCGACGGCGGATAAATTCCCGGTAAACCGCAACGGCGAGAAACCCTATACTTTCGAGCGTACAAAGGGCAAAAAGACTTTGAAATTCGAAGTCACCGAGAAAACGAGACGTCTTTACTGGAAAAGCCCTAAAATCGAATGCGAATTCGTAATGGACAATTATACGGGCGAAAGTATCGTCATTATGAATCCTTTCGACCGGCATAAAAACCGTTTCTTCTTTACGGAAAAAATCAACTGTATGCCCACGAAGGGTTTCGTGAAATTCGGCGACACCGTTATCGACGGCAACCGCGACGACCTTTTCACCGTTCTCGACTGGGGACGCGGAGTATGGGAACATAAAAACTTCTGGTTCTGGGGCAACGGCACGACTTATATCGACGGCAAATTGTTCGGTTTCGAAATCACCTGGGGAATAGGCAATCCCGAAAAGGGTTACGAAACGGCGCTTATGTACGACGGAAAATGCCATAAACTCGGCAAAGTCGACGTCGAATATCAGCCCGACAAACGCTGGATGGAACCGTGGAAATTCCACGAAGAGAACGGCAGATTCGAACTTACGATGACGCCTTATTACGATAATCATTCGGGCGTAATGCTGCCTAACGTGGGAATGCTTTCTCATCAGGTGCACGGATTGTGGAACGGTACTGTAACGCTTGACGACGGCACCGTACTCGAAATCAAAGATATGTACGCATTCTGCGAGAAAGTTTATAACAAGTGGTAAAATAAACTTATTGCTGCGGGGAAAAACGACAGCGTCGCTGTCGTTTTTGCCTGTACGGTGAAATTATGGTCAAGTGGAAAGTGGCTCTGTTTTTTCTCGTCGTGTTGTTAACGGCGTTTATATTGCCCGTCGGCGTCGATATGCTGGTGGGCTATACCGCCGTTGTTTCGAACGAAGGCCTCGTATCCAAGCACGAGGATATAGGCTTTTACTGCGACGACGTTTATATAGGAACAAGCGTCGTAGGCGACGACGGCGTGCAGAGCAACAGATTCGATATTTTCGATTGTACGGGAATTTCCGGGGAAAGCGAAGTTATCGTTACCCCTTCTGCCGCTTTTTCGGACGGTATCGTGGATTTTTCCCGTAACGTCGAAAGCATTTTTATCGACGGTAAAAACGCGATAATCGTCGAGGGGCTTAACGTAACGTCGGCGTCGGATATTCTGTATTACGTCAGCGATTACGGCTATCTTAACGGGAACGTCGTGCTGCAAAATGATATATCGCTCGGCGAAATATCGTCGTCGTTGTTTTTTAACGAAGGAAAGGACGACGTGGCTTTTAAATCGGAATACGGTATTTACGGAAACGGACATACGATAACGGGGCCCGAAAGCAATCGCTCTTATTTCAACGCGCTGTTTACGTTTTCGGGGACGAACGAGATTGAAATCCGGGATACGAGATTTACGGGAAGGGATTTCGAAACAGGCGCCGATATCGTGCTTGACGATTTGTGCGACGCGGGTATAATGGTCGAAATTTCCAAGTGTAAAGACGTAAACGTCGAAAACTGCATATTCCAGAACGCAAACCGGCACGTAGGAATTAAATCTTCCGACGTCCGTTTCGTAAACTGCATTTTCGTAAACGCCGCCGATACGGGTATATCGCTTAAAACGGTAAAAGGAAAAAAATCGACGGTGAGCGTCGAAGATTGCATATTCTATAACCTCGTCGTATCGGGGATAACGAACTGGTGCTCCGACGCGGTTACTTCCGAAAGTTATTGCACGATAAATCTTCTCGGAAAGGTGTCTTTTTACACCTGGAAGAAAGACGATACCGCGCAGATTATGCCCGGTTACAGCGATTATTCCTCGCTTGCCAACTCGTATTTCCAGTCGGTTATGAAAAAAAACGAGATGAAGAAATACCTTGTCGCTTACGGCGAACACAATTATTTTTCAAGTGCGATAATGGTTTTGTGCTCGGCGGGAGGCGACTCGAGAAACTTACCCGAAATAAACGGCGCGGCGGAACAGGGCATAACGAAAATCACCGCACCCATCAACGCGATTGTCGCGTCTTTTCTTACCACATCGGATTTATACGGCTATACCGATACTTCCGTTATCCGACCCGACGAAACGCCCGATTTCGCATTCTGAATAACAAAGGCGTTTTTTGGCGTTTTACGGTTTTTAATTTCGTTTTCCGATGCGTTTTTTCCTTGCCATAAATAAAAAAATAATATATACTGTTCCATAGAAAAGTGAGGTTTACGACATTGAGTAATCAAACTATTTTAGTCCTCGATTTCGGAGGACAGTACAAAGAGTTGATTGCCCGCAGCATAAGGGACGCAAAGGTCTATTCCCTTGTTAAATCGGGCAGTATAAGCGCGGACGAAGTGCGAAAGATTAATCCTATCGGTATCATTCTGACCGGTGGTCCCAACAGCGTATACGGGGACAGCGCGCAGGAATTCGATGCCGATATTTTATCGTTGGGCGTTCCCGTTCTCGGAATATGTTACGGAATGCAGCTGTTGTGCCATACGCTTGGCGGGCACGTCGTCAGTTGCAAAACGAGCGAGTTCGGCGTTACGAAAGCCAATCTCGATACCTCGTCGGAAATATTCAAGGGAGTAAGCGCCGTAACGAAGGTTCTGATGAGCCACAGCGACCGCGTCGAACGCGCTCCCGAGGGATTTAAAGTAATAGGACATACCGCAAAATGTCCCGTTTGCGCCGTCGAAAATCCAAATAAGAAACTCTACGGCGTTCAGTTCCATCCCGAGGTGGAATTATCCGTAGAGGGGCAACAGGTGTTGCGCAATTTTCTGTTTAACGTCTGCAAGGCTTCGGCAGATTACGACCTCGGCGATTATATCGAAAGAAAAATCAAAGAAGTACGGGAAACCGTCGGAAACGATACGGTTATCCTCGGACTTTCGGGCGGAGTCGACAGCAGCGTCGCGGCAACTCTTCTGAGCCGCGCGATAGGCAAACAACTTATCTGTATTTTCGTCGACCACGGCCTTATGCGCGAAAACGAAGGCGACGAAATCGAAAGTATTTTCTCTAAAATGGACCTGCACTTCGTACGCGTCGACGCAGAAGCCCGTTTTCTCGAAAAACTCAAGGGCGTTACCGACCCCGAGAAAAAACGCAAGATAATCGGCGCCGAATTCGCATACGTTTTCGAGGAGGAAGCGCGAAAATTCGAAAACGCGCGCTATCTCGCTCAGGGAACCATTTATCCCGATATCATCGAATCGGGAGGCAAACATAACGCCGTAATTAAATCGCATCATAACGTCGGCGGACTTCCCGAAAAACTGAATTTCAAGGGCGTTGTCGAACCGCTGAACGGACTGTTCAAAAACGAGGTCCGCATAGTCGGTAAAAAACTGGGCCTTCCCGATTATCTGATTAACCGTCAGCCGTTCCCGGGGCCCGGTCTTGCGGTAAGAGTTATGGGAGAGGTTACGAAAGAAAAATGCGATATTCTGCGTAAAGCCGATAAGATTTATCGCGACGAAATAGAAAAATCAAACGTTAAGGTGTCGCAGTATTTTGCGGTGCTTACGGGCGTTCGTACCGTCGGGGTGATGGGCGATTACCGTACGTACGATTATCTCGTTGCGCTTCGTGCGGTCAACACAAGCGATTTTATGACGGCGCAATATACGCCCATACCGCACAGATTGCTGCAAAAAATTTCATCGCGGATAGTCAACGAGGTCAAGGGCGTAAACAGAGTCTGCTACGATATAACCAGTAAACCGCCCTCAACAATCGAATGGGAGTAAAAATAAACTTTGCGCGTTAAAAGCGCAAAGTTTTTTAATAAGTAAATAAAGGAGAACGAATATGAAATTACTGTACGAAGGAAAGGCAAAAGAAGTTTTTTCAACCGACGACCCCGATAAACTCATTATTAAATACAAAAACAGTCTTACCGCCGGTAACGGGGCAAAAAAGGCCGATATGGAAGGTAAAGGCGCATTGAATTGCAGAATCTCGAACATTATCTTCGGATATCTCGAGAGCAACGGCGTGCCCACTCATTTCGTCCGTGAAATCGACGAAACCGCTATCGAAGTGAAAAAAGTTGAAATCGTACCCCTCGAAGTTATCGTGAGAAACGTCGCCGCGGGAAGCTTTTCAAAAAGATACGGCGTGGAAGAAGGAAGCGCGCTGAAATGTCCCGTTCTCGAATACAGTTATAAATGCGACGAGCTGGGCGACCCGTTAATCAACGATTATCATATTATGGCGCTGGGGCTCGCTACGAGAGAAGAGCTTGACGAAATCGCCGCTATAACGTTCAGAGTAAACGAACTTCTGAAAGCGTTTTTCGATAAAGTGGGCGTAAGACTTATCGACTTTAAAATAGAACTCGGTCGTTATCACGGCAAAATAATTCTTGCCGACGAAATATCTCCCGACAGCTGCAGACTCTGGGAGAAAGGAACCGACGAAAAACTCGATAAGGATCGTTTCCGCAGAGATATGGGCGGCGTACTCGAAGCGTATGAAAAAATCCTTAAAAAGATTGACTGTTAAATTGACATTAAAGTCGTATATTCCGACACACCGACGCGCATTTTTGCGCGTCTTTTCTTTTGTAATACTTTTGTAATACTTTTGTAATTCGCACGTAATTGTTATGAAGTATTATAAAACAGAATTGAAACAGGCCTAAACTTGTAATAAAATTCCTCTTTATGCAGCGCGTCCGTATTATCGGGCGCGTTGCATTTTATATAAATGTAATAAATTTGTAATTTTTTTGTCATATCGGAGTAATCGTATTTTTTTACAATTGTATACAGTAAAATCACGGAGTAGGTATGGGAATTATCGTAGCGCTTACCGGCTCGAGCGGAAACATGGGAAGAGAGACGCTTCCCGCGCTTATGAGCCTGCCTTTTATAGACAGAATCAACCTTCTTTATCTAGACAACCGTCGGGAAAGACGTTTTGCAAGAAAAATCAAACGCAGATACGGCGACAGAGTTTTTCAGATTTTCGGAAATATCGCAAACGAAGACGATTGCGAGAAACTAATCTCGGACGCCGATTACGTTATTAATCTTGCGGCCGTTATACCGCCCGCGTCCGACAGCGAACCGGAAAAGACGAGGGAATGTAACGTTACCGGCGTAAAAAACCTTGTTAAAGCTATCGAAAGACGGGAAAAACAGCCGGGATTCATACATACGTCGACGGTTGCGGTGTACGGCAACCGCAATTATCTGCATCCGTGGGGAAGGGTGGGCGACCCTCTTCTCCCGAGCGTTTACGACGTTTACGCCGCAACGAAAGTAAAGGGAGAGAGAATTATTCTCGACAGTAATATCGAAAAATGGAGCATACTTCGTCAGACGGCAATTCTGCACAACAGAATGCTTACGAACAATATGAAAGACGGACTTATGTTTCATACCTGTTTCAACGTCCCGCTCGAATGGGTTACCTCGCGCGACAGCGGTCTGCTGATTAAAAACATAATAAAACGTGATTACGAAGAAGGCGGCGTAGAAAATTACTGGAATCGGGTTTTCAATATCGGCGGCGGCGACAAAAACAGAGTGACGGGTTACGATACCTTTGAGGAAGGTTTCGGAATAATAGGCGGAAGCGCCGAAAAATTTATGCGTCCCGGCTGGAACAGCATCAGAAATTTTCACGGAATGTGGTTCAGCGACAGCGACGAACTGCAGGATATGTTCGATTTTCAGCGCGAGAGCGTAAAGGATTACTGGCTTGAAATACTGAAAAGTCATCCTTATTATAAAATAGCGAAAATACTGCCTCCGGTAATAATCAGAAAACTGGCAATCGAAAGACTCCTTCCCGACCCGAACAGTCCGTCGCGATGGATAAAAAACGGCGACGAAGGAAAGGTCAAGGCATATTTCGGAAGTAAGGAGAATCTCAAATGCATGCCCGAAGACTGGAAGGATTTCGCCGTTCTTGCGAAAGGGCGCCTTCCCGACGGCGACGTAAATTACCGCGAACTCAAAAATATTAAAAATCTGAAGAAGTACGGATTTGTGCTTCCGCACGGATACGATGAAACGAAAGCCGATTCCGAGCTGGATTTGGACGATATGCGCGCCGCCGCGGAATACAGAGGGGGCGAAGTCGTCAGCGAAGAAATGAATAAGGGCGATTTATATACGAAACTGCTTTGGCGCTGTCACGACGGACACGAATTTTACGCTTCTCCCTATGCGGTGCTGAAGGCGGGACACTGGTGTCCCGAATGTACCGAACCCGAGCCGTGGGACTTCGACAGACTGAGCAAGTTTATGCCTTATTACGCAAACGTCTGGTACGATACTCACGCAAAGGGCGAAAACGTCGTTTACTTTTTCGACGACGAACACCACGCGAAATTTACAAGATTCTGATATGAAAAAAATAAAGATTTACTTTTTTTCGGGAACGGGAAATACAAAAAAAGCGGCAAACCTGTTCAAAAACGAATTCGAGGCGAAAGGCGTCGTGACAAAAATCACGGAAATAAAAAAAGACGTCTGCGATTTCGATACCGAAGATTGCGACGCGGTCGGAATATTCTATCCCGTACACGCATTCAACGCGCCTTACGTCGTGCTTGATTTTGCACGTAAACTGCAGAAAACGCACGATAAACCGCTGTTTATAGTAAAAACGTCGGGAGAACCGGTGAGACTGAACAACATATCGTCGCTTAAACTTATCTCCGTCCTGAAAAAGAGAGGTTACGATTATTTTGCGGAGTATCACTATGTGATGCCGTACAATATGATTTTCAGACACGGCGACAAAACCGCCTTCCGTATGTGGGATACGATGAAAAAACTCGTTCCCGTCGACGCTTCGGAGGTGCTTGAAAAAACGCCTCGTAAACCGCGTAAAATTCCCTTCGGGGGAGTAATCGCGCTTCTGTTCAGAATCGAGCATCCGGCAATGAGAGTTAACGGCAGATTTTTCAAAGTAGATTACGAAAAATGCGTCGGCTGCGGCAAATGCGTCAGGAATTGTCCTATGAACAATATTGTTTACGAAAACGGGAAATTCCGTTTTAAGGGAGACTGCGCATGTTGCGTTGCGTGCAGTTTCAACTGTCCCGAAAACGCAATCTCCATAGCGTTGCTTAACGGATGGAAAGTTAACGGACCGTATAATTTCGACAATCCTTGCGGCGAGGACGACGGCAGTCATTCCCGTTATTGCAAAAAGGCCTACGACAGATATTTCAGGGAGGCGGAAATCAAAACGGCCTTGCAAAAACTTGATAATTGAAGTTATTGTCTGTATAATAAAAACAGAGGAAAACATTATGCAAAGAAGAATTCTGATTGCAGAGGATAATATTGAAATTTCGGATACGATGCGTAATTATCTTATCCGTGCGGGATACACCGTATATCAGGCTTTCGACGGCGGCGACGCGCTCGAACAGGCGAGGAAACTCTCACCCGACCTCATATTGCTGGATATTATGATGCCCGTTGCCGACGGCTACGAGGTATGCGAAAGCATAAGACGCGATATGAACGTGCCCATTATCGTCGTCAGCGCAAAGGTTGCGGAGGAAGATAAGGTCAGACTTTTCGAGCTTGGAGCCGACGATTATATCACGAAACCTTTTTCTTTTAAAGAAATGGTATGCAGGGTGAACGCGCAGATAAGACGCTATTACGACCTGAACCGCACGGCGGCAAACGCCGACAGATACCTCGGCGACCTTATGATTTCGCCCGACAGATTCGAGGCAAAAGTTAAAGGGGAGCCTCTCAATCTCACGGCAAAGGAGTTTAAGATTCTCGATTATCTCACCCTCAACCGCAATCAGATTTTCAGCAAGCAGAAACTCATCGACGCCGTATGGGGTATCGACGAATACATAGATGAAAATACCGTTGTGGTAACGATAGCGCGTCTGCGCGAAAAGCTTGAAAAAGCGGGCGTTCAGAACGTCGTTACCATATGGGGTCTGGGATATAAGTGGCAGGACTGAATTGAAACGAAAAACGAGAAAAAGCGTTTACGACGCAATCGCACAACTTAATCGTTTCGAAATCGATACGCCCATTTCGATAGAGGGCGACGTTTACGAGCGCAGAATGTTCAAACAACTGGAAACGTTGCGACGCACTATGCGCGACGCGCGCGATTCCTATCAGGAACGCGAAGAAAAAGGGAAGGTAATGCTTGCGTCGGTCGTGCACGATTTAAAAACGCCGTTACAGGTTATTTCGGGGTATGCGGAAAGCCTCGAAGACGGTATGACGGATAAGAATTACTGTGCGCTTATCTTGCAGAAAACCGCCGAGATGAACACTCAGGTTCTGTCTCTCGTCGAGTCGTCGAAAAGGGAAATCCAGACCATCGGGGAAAGAAAACAGAGCCTTCTTATGAGTGAGTTTTTCAGAAAAGAGGCCGAAAAATATACCAAACTCGCAAAAAGCAAAAAAATCGAGTATATCGTAAAAGACGCTCCTTACGTTACCGTTTACGCAAACGCTCAGCACCTTTCGCGAGCCATTCAGAATCTTATAAGCAATGCGATAAAGTACACGCCGTACGGCGGTAAAATCGTCGTCAAAGCAAAAAAAGTGGCGAAAGAACTGAGAATTATCGTAAAAGACAACGGAATAGGAATATCGAAAGACAGTCTGCCGTTTATATTCGATAAGTTTTATATGGAAGATAAATCCCGCGGTTCGGGAAGTAACGGACTCGGTCTTTATATCACTAAGGAAATAGTCGAGGACCATAAAGGGGTTATTGAAGTCAAAAGCAAAAAGGGCAAAGGAAGCCGTTTCGTCGTCCGACTGCCGATTGAAGAGGGAAAAATCCGTCGTACGATTACCGAAGGATTCGACGCGCTTCCCCGCAATATAAAAATGCTTGTATATTTTTTATTCGGCGGTATTCTGTGCAGTCTTTACCGTTTTCAGAAGTATTACGAAACACGCAAGAAATCCACGCTTGCGGCAGGACTTTTGCTGATACCGTTGTTTCTGCTCGGCTGGGCGGCGGATTTGTTCAGTATCACGGTATGCAACAAAATAACGATGGCTGCCGACTGACAACCATATAAATATTAAAATACCATTTTAATCGCAAAAAAAAGACGCCTACCGGGCGTCTTTAATATTGTCGGAAAAAATATTTGTTCAAACTTTCCCGAACGGCAATCGCACAAGCAACGGTATTAAATAAACCAAAAAGGCACTCATACGAGCGCCTTTTGATGTCAGGGCAAGGGGCAGGTTTATAAAAAACCTTCCGTTGCTTTTGTTATTTGTTCAAACTTTCCCGAACGGCAATCGCACAAGCAACGGTATTAAATAAACCAGAAAAGGCACTCTTACGAGCGCCTTTTGATGTCAGGGCAAGGAGCAGGTTTATAAAAAACCTTCCGTTGCTTTTGTTATTTGTTCAAGCTTTCCTGAACGGCAACCGCACAAGCAACGGTTGCGCCTACCATGGGGTTATTGCCCATTCCGATAAGGCCCATCATTTCCACGTGAGCGGGCACGGAACTGCTGCCTGCAAACTGTGCGTCGCTGTGCATACGGCCCATCGTGTCCGTCATGCCGTAACTTGCGGGACCCGCTGCCATATTATCGGGGTGCAGCGTGCGACCCGTGCCGCCGCCCGACGCAACCGAGAAATACTTTTTGCCGTTATCCCAGCACCATTTTTTATAAGTGCCTGCAACCGGGTGTTGGAAACGGGTGGGGTTAGTGCTGTTGCCGGTGATGGAAACGTCCACGCTTTCGTGACGCATAATGGCAACGCCTTCGTTGACGTCGTTTGCGCCGTAGCAACGTACTTTTGCGCGTTCGCCGTCGCTGTAAGCGGTGGTTTTTACGATTTTGAGAGTATCGGTGTACTGGTCGTACTCGGTCTGAACGTAGGTGAACCCGTTGATACGGCTGATGATGTAAGCCGCGTCTTTGCCGAGGCCGTTAAGAATTACCTGCAAAGGCTCTTTACGAACTTTATTTGCCGAGCGCGCGATGCCGATAGCGCCTTCTGCCGCCGCAAAACTTTCGTGACCGGCGAGGAATGCAAAGCATTTTGTTTCGTCGCGCAGGAGCATTGCGGCGAGATTGCCGTGTCCGAGACCGACTTTGCGGTTTTCGGCAACCGAACCGGGAATGCAGAAAGATTGCAGACCTATACCGATTGCCTCGGCGGCGTCGGCGGCTTTTTTGCAGTTTTTCTTAATAGCGATAGCGCAACCGACGGTGTAAGCCCATACCGCGTTATCGAAAGCGATTGGCTGAATGCCTTTTACGAGCGCTTCGCAATCTACGCCTTTATCGAGGCAGATTTTCTGCGCTTCTTCGAGGGAAGAGATGCCATATTCTTTAAGGACGCCGTTGATTTTGTCAATGCGTCTTTCGTAACCTTCAAATCTTACCATAGCGGTATCCTCCAATTATTCCTTGCGGGGGTCGATGTATTTGGCAGCGGTGGCGAAACGGCCGTAACTGCCGGTGCATTTTTTGAGCGCTTCGTCGGCGGGAGTGCCTTTTTTAATCATATCCATCATTTTTCCGAGGTGCACGAATTCGTAACCGATGATTTCGCCTTCTTCGTCAAGACCGACGCGGGTAACGTAGCCTTCGGCCATTTCGAGATAGCGCACGCCTTTTTTCTTTGTGGAAAACATAGTGCCGACCTGACTTCTCAGACCTTTACCGAGGTCTTCGAGAGAAGCGCCTACCACAAGTCCGTCGTCGGAAAACGCCGATTGAGTGCGTCCGTAAACGATTTGCAGGAAAAGTTCGCGCATGGCGGTGTTGATGGCGTCGCATACAAGGTCGGTATTCAACGCTTCGAGAATGGTTTTCCCGGTAAGAATTTCGGCAGCCATAGCCGCGGAATGAGTCATGCCGCTGCAACCTAATGTTTCGACGAGAGCTTCTTCGATAACGCCGTTTTTGACGTTAAGAGTGAGTTTGCAGGCGCCTTGCTGAGGAGCGCACCAACCTACTCCGTGGGTGAAACCGCTGATATCGCTGATTTCTTTGGCATGAATCCATTTTCCTTCCTCGGGTATGGGGGAGGGACCGTGATTCGGACCTTTTTTTACACAGCACATTTGCTCAACTTCGTTAGAGTATTGCATTTGTCGTACCTCCGAAAAATGTTTGTTATTTTTTTAACTTTGTTCAGTATACCATAATAGTAAAAAAAATAAAAGCAATATTTATGGGTTAAACGGAAAAATATCGGGCAATTTACTTTGCATTACGGATTGCAGGTGGTATAATATCAAAAAAAGATTTCGGAAAACACCATGAATTACGAATTTTCTGACAGACTGAAAAACCTGCAGGGCAATGCCATAAGGGAAATTTTCAAATTGTTGTCTCAACCCGGCGTTATCAGTTTCGCCGGAGGTTTCCCTGCAAAGGAAACCCTGCCCGTTGCCGAAATAAAGGATATTACAAACCGTATTCTCGACGAGAACGGTGCTGAAATCCTTCAATACGGCGGCACCGAAGGATACTATCCTCTGATTGAGTCTTCCTGCGAATACGTAAAGAGAGACGGCATTGTCGCAACTCCCGACAAAACGCTCGTAATCTCGGGAGGACAACAGGGCATAGACCTGACTTTCAAAGCTTTTATCAATAAAGGCGACAGGATTCTCGTCGAGAATCCCACCTACCTTGCCTGTCTTCATATTCTGAAAACGTACGAGGGCGAAGCGATAGGCGTGGACAGCGACGAGGACGGCATAAATATAGTGGACCTTGCGAAAAAACTCGTACTGTATTCGCCAAAGATTCTGTATCTCGTGCCGAACTTCAGCAATCCTACGGGAAAGACGTTGTCCGTTGAAAAAAGGCAGGCCGTTTACGAACTTTGCAAAAAGCACGGGTGTATAATTCTCGAGGACAATCCTTACGGCGAAATCCGTTTTTCGGGAAACAGAGTGCCTGCGATAAAGTCTTTCGACCGCGACGGAATCGTCATTTATATCACAAGTTTTTCGAAAGTCATCTCGCCGGGTTTACGCACGGGCATAGCCGTTGCCGCACCCGAAATCATCAGGAAACTTACGATAGGCAAACAGGCGGCGGACGTGCATACGGCGTCTTTGTCGCAGGCGATAGTCGACAGATACCTAAGGGAGGGAAGAATCGACCCTCATCTTAAAGAAATCGTGCCCGTTTACAAAATGAAAAAGGACGCAATGCACGACGCCATCGAAAAATATATGCCCAAAGGCATCCGGTTTACCAACCCTGACGGAGGATTGTTCATCTTTGCCGAATTTGCGAGGAAAGGCGTCAATACCGACGAGATTTTCAAAGACGTCGTCGAAAAAACGGGTTGCGCGTACGTTCCCGGAAGTTCTTTTTACGCCGACGGAAAAACTTTCAACGCCTTACGTCTGAATTACAGCAACGCAACGCCCGCCGAAATAGAAAAGGGCATAAAGGCTCTCGGCGGATACTTTACGAAACTATTGGAGGATTAAAATATGCAGAACGTTTTTGACACGCTTAAGGAAAGAGGATTTATAAAACAAACCGTTTACGAAGACGAACTTTACAAAAAACTCGGTTCCGAAAGTATGTCGTTTTATATCGGATTCGACCCTACCGCAGACAGTCTGCACGTAGGCCATTTTCTGCAACTTCTCGTTATGAGCTGGATGCAGAAAGCGGGACACCGTCCCATTATTCTTATAGGCGGCGGCACGGGTATGATAGGAGACCCGTCGGGGCGCAGCGACCTCCGCAAGGTAATGACGCGCGAAGACGTAATGCATAATTGCGAGTGCTTTAAAAAACAGATGAGCAAGTTTTTGTCTTTCGAGGGCGAAAACGCCGCGATTATGGTAAACAACGCCGACTGGCTGAGCAATCTCAATTATATCGATTTTTTAAGGGAAATCGGAAGCAGTTTTTCAGTCAATAAGATGCTTACCGCCGAGTGCTATAAACAGCGCCTCGAAAAGGGACTTACCTTCCTCGAATTCAACTATATGTTGATGCAGGCGTACGATTTTCTCGTTCTTAACAGAGAGTACGGCTGCGAACTCGAGTGCGGCGGCGACGACCAATGGTCGAACATGCTTGCGGGCGTAGACCTTATCAGACGGAAAGAGGGCAGGGACGCTTACGCGATGACGTTTACCCTTCTTACCACGTCCGAGGGCAAAAAAATGGGCAAGACTCAGAAAGGCGCGGTGTGGCTCGACCCCGAAAAGACAAGCCCTTACGAGTTTTTCCAGTACTGGCGCAATATCGACGACGCCGACGTGGAAAAATGTCTGAAGCTTCTTACTTTCCTCGACCTCGACGAAATAGCGGAACTCGTGAAATACAAGGACGAACGCATAAATCGGGCAAAGGAAGTTCTTGCCTACGAACTTACCAGAATCGTTCACGACGAAAACGCGGCCGAACTTGCGCTTAAACAGTCGAAAGGCGCTTTCGGAAGCGGCGAGGACATGCCCGAAAAAACCATAAGCGAAGGAACTGTTAAAATCACCGATATTCTCGTCGCGGCGGGCGTTGCTCCCAGCAAAAGCGAGGCGAGAAGACTTATCGAGGGCGGCGGCATAAAAGTCAACGACAACAAAATCACCGACGTCAACGCAGAAATTACGGATAAGGAATTCGTCCTTCACAAGGGCAAAAAAATCCATTTCAGAATTTCCGTGAAATAATGGATTGTTTCTACTCCGTAAAAAGCGAATTCACGAGAGAAATCGTCATTTCGCGAAGCCGGTTTATCTGTACGCTGAAACCCGTATCCGACGCCGCCGACGCGCAGGAATTTATAAAAAGTATCAGAAAACGTTATCCCGCGGCAACTCACTACTGTTACGCTTATATTGCAAACGAAGGGGGTACCGAACAAAAATTTTCCGACGACGGCGAGCCGCAGGGGACTGCGGGGCAGCCTATGCTCGAGGTGCTGAAAAAGCGCGCGACGTATAAGACGGCAGCTGTCGTAACGCGGTATTTCGGCGGCATAAAACTGGGCGCGGGAGGACTTGTGTCGGCATACACTAGGTCGGTTGCGGAAGCATTGGACGAAGCCGACGTACAGAAATTCGTTTACGGGACAAAGTATACGGTAACGTGCGGATACGAGATGTATAACGTGCTGTTACAGATACTTAAAAATATCGTCAGTTCGGTTTTAAGTACCGATTTCGGCAATATCGTATCAATCGATATTGCTGTGCCTGAAGACGGAAAACGCGTTTTTCCTTCGGTTGTGAACGACGCTCTTATGGGGCAGACAACCGTTACGAAGGGGGAAGACGGTTATTATATATTCGATTAAATTTTGAGGTTGAAATATGAAAATCACATTGGCAGAAACGTTGAAACAAAAACCCGATTTCACAAAACTCGGTTTCGGTAAATATTTTACCGACCATATGCTCTATATGGAGTACGACGACGGAAAGTGGGGCGAACCCGAAATAAAACCGTTTTCGGCCATTCCCGTAGATCCGGCAAGCGTCGTTCTGCATTACGGTCAGGAAATATTCGAGGGTATGAAAGCTTATAAAAACGCCGAAGGAAAAATAACTATGTTCCGCCCGCGCGACAATATTTTAAGAATGAACAGAAGCGCGAAAAGACTTTGCATGGCCGAGCTTCCCGTCGACGAAGTTCTCGAGGCGATTTTCGAACTCGTGCGCATCGAAAAAGACTGGATTCCCACCGACCCCGGCACGAGTCTCTATATCAGACCTACCATGATTGCAAACGAAAACTTTCTGGGCGTGCATCCCAGTAAAAAATACATTTTCTTCGTGATTTTAAGTCCTGTCGGAAGTTATTACGCAAACGGACTTCAACCCACGAAAATTTACGTCGAGGACGTATTCAACCGCGCGGCTCTCGGCGGCACGGGCGAATGCAAATGCGGCGGAAACTACGCGTCGAGTCTTATGGCGGCGGAAGTGGCAAAGAAGAAAGGCTACGACCAGGTTCTCTGGATGGACGCAAAAGAAAAGAAATACGTCGGAGAAGTGGGCAGTATGAATATGTTTTTCGTGCTTGACGGGAAAGTCGTTACTCCGTGGCTCGACGGCACCATTCTTCCGGGAATAACGCGCGACAGCGCAATCAAAGTGCTTAAAAAAGCGGGATACGTCGTGGAGGAACGCGCCGTGTCGATAGACGAACTCGAGGACGATTATAAAAACGGCAAACTCGACGAGGCGTTCGGTACGGGAACCGCCGCGGTAATTTCGCCCGTAGGCACGATAGGATACAAAAACGATATTATGACCATTAACAACGGCGAGATGGGCAAAATTACGGCGTGGCTTTACGATACTCTTACGGGTATTCAGTACGGACGAATCGAGGACGATTTCGGCTGGGTTGTCAGGCTTAACTGATATCGGTTGACAATTTTCAATTGACGACATATTATTATTTTAATAGGGAGTAGCCGTCGCCGTGAGGCGAGATTAAGTCACTATCACGAATTTTTAATTCTGGTTTAATCACAATTGGCAAGACTGTTGATTCAGTCTTGCCGATTTTTTTTAGGAGGAAATATGGAATTTTTGTATGAAACCGTTGCCGCGGTAACCTGGCAACAAATCGTAATGTGGATAATAGGCGCGACGCTTATTTTCCTTGCGATTAAAAAAGATATGGAACCTGCGCTTTTATTGCCCATGGGATTTGGCGCCATACTTATCAATATTCCTTTTTCGGGCGCGGAAGGCGTTATGAGCAGTCTGTTTAAAATAGGAATCGAGATGAACGAAATTATGCCGCTTATTCTGTTTATAGGAATAGGGGCAATGATAGATTTCGGACCGCTTCTTGCAAATCCGAAATTGTTTCTGTTCGGGGGCGCGGCGCAATTCGGCATATTTCTGACGATACTGTTGGCGGCGGCGTGCGGTTTCGGAATCGAGGACGCCGCGTCGATAGGTATTATAGGAGCCGCGGACGGGCCTACCTCGATAGTCGTTGCGCAGACGTTAAACAGCAATTACGTCGGGCCGATAATGGTTGTAGCGTATTCGTATATGGCGCTTGTGCCCATAATTCAGCCTGCCGTGATAAAACTGACGACAACCAAAAAAGAGCGATTGATTAGGATGGATTATAAACCCGGCGCGGTTTCCAAACGCACGAAAATACTTTTTCCCATACTCGTTACCGTCGTGTCGGGTCTTATAGCGCCGGCGTCGTTATCGCTTGTCGGTATGCTGATGTTCGGAAATCTGATACGCGAATGCGGAGTGCTCGATTATCTCGGCGACACGGCAAAAAACGTGCTTGCAAATCTCGTAACACTGTTTCTCGGCATTACGATAGCGTTTACGATGAAAGCCGAAAACTTCGTTACCGTGCAGACGCTTATGATAATGGGATTAGGACTTTGCGCTTTCGTTTTCGATACTTTTTCGGGTATAATGCTTGCAAAAGTAATAAATCTGTTTGCAAAACAAAAGATTAATCCTATGATAGGCGCCGCCGGAATTTCGGCTTTTCCCATGAGCGCGCGTATCGTGCAGAAAATGGGAATAAAAGAGGACCCGACGAATCATCTGCTGATGCACGCCGTCGGGGCAAACGTCTCGGGACAGATAGCGTCGGCGATTGCGGGCGGACTGATAATCGGGCTCGTAGGGTGAAGGAGGCAACGCTATGAAATACATTTTTTCAGCAACTTGCGCCGTTAAAGCAAACGTTTTGAAATCACTTGAGATAATGGGATACGGAATGCTTGCGATTTTTATCGTAATCGCCGTTCTTATACTTCTCGTAAAATTGATGCAGTACTCGGAAAAAATCGCAGAAAAGAGAAAATCTGCCGAAGGTTATAAATCTTTTAAAGAAAGAGCGGCCGAAAAATCAGAAAAAAAACGCGGGCGGAAAGAAATCGGGGACAGCGACGACGAAAATAATTGACGCAATCTTTTACTTCCGACACAACGGTATTGAAAGTTTTTGAGTAATGTGGTATACTTAATATATTATGAAAAAACCTATTATTGCTCTTATTTACGATTTCGATAAAACTCTGACCGACAGAGACATGCAGGATTACGGCTTTATCCCGGGACTCAATATGACGCCCGAGGATTTCTGGCGCGAATGCAACGGTATGGCGCACGAAAAGAAAATGGACGGCATACTCGCAATGATGTTTTTCATGATAGAGCAGGCGCGCGGAAAGTCCGTTATCACCGCCGATACGCTTAAGGCTCTCGGAAAAGACGTTAATTATTATCCCGGCGTTCCGGAATGGTTTAATATAATTAACGATTACGGCAAAGAAAAAGGCGTTGAAATCGAGCATTACATCATAAGCAGCGGTCTGAAGAAAATCATAGAAGGTACGAGTATTGCCTTCAATTTCAAGGAAATATTCGCAAGCGATTTCGTTTACGACGGGTACGGCACGCCGTACTGGCCCGCGATTGCGTTGAATTATACCAGTAAAACGCAGTTTCTGTACCGCATAAACAAGGGTATTTTCGATATTTCCGAGGACGAAGCTTTAAACGATACCATGGACGAACGCCGTCGGCGCGTGCCGTTTTCCAATATGATTTATATCGGCGACGGTCTTACGGACGTCCCGAGTATGAAACTTACAAAACTTAACGGCGGACACAGTATAGGCGTTTACGCCGAAAAATCCGAGGGCGTAAGAAAAATGATGTCGGCGGGTCGCATTAACTTTATGGCGAAGGCCGATTACGGAAAAGACGGTGAACTGATGAAAATCGTAAAGCGTATTATAGATATGCTCGCCGCCGAAAACGAACTGAACGAACTGAGTCATTTCCAGTTTGACAAATCCATAATGCCGCCTTCGGCCGATTAAAAAATATCAAACGCCAAAACCTCCCCGAAACGGAGGTTTTTTCTTAAACGTTTCACGCATATCGCAATAAGTTTACATAATTTTACGATTTATCGCAAAAAAGTATAAAGATTTCCCTTAAAACCGACAAGTTGAACATTTATCGGATTTAGAACAATATTTTCCTATAAACTGATGTAAACGCCCGTAAATCCGTATATTTGGCAACGCGGTATTGTCTGAAAAATGTTAAAATATTACCATAGTATGATAAAAAGAAGGGGGAATTCTATGGCAAAATCAACGTTCAAACAATATGCGAGGGAGGCGAAATCCCGAATGCTCAGAAACGGAAATTTTCCCACGTTCGTGGGCGTTATTCCTTTGAGGAAATACGACGTATTGCTTAAACTTGTCGAAAACAACGAAACTTTGTGTAAAATGTGCAGTCTTATCGAAAGCGGAAACGACCTTAATCCTTTAACCTGTCTTATCGATAACGAAAGATTTGCCGCTATGACCGAAACCGAAAGGCAGAGATATATTTTCCGTCTTGCGGAAGCGTACAAATGCGTAAAACAGTTGTACAGGGAAATGTACGACGAGATGAAAGTTTACGGTTAATATTATATAAAACGTTTGTTTTAAAAAGGGTTTTATGCTATAATTTCAAATATGGCAGATTTATCCCTACTCGACAATTTAAACGAAGTGCAGAAGCGTGCCGTCACGGATACCGACGGTGCGCTTTTGGTGCTTGCGGGAGCGGGTAGCGGTAAAACGCGCGTACTGACGACGAGAGTCGCTTATCTTGTAAAAGTTATGGGCGTCGACCCTTACAATATTCTTGCCATCACGTTTACGAACAAAGCCGCAGGCGAGATGAAACAGCGCATTTCGCAGATGCTCGGCGAAAATCCCGACGTCTGGATAAGCACTTTTCACAGTATGTGCGCGCAGATTCTTTTCAGGGAGTGCGAGCGTATCGGTTACAATAAAAATTTCAGCATTTATTCGGAAGCGGAAAGCGCAAGATTGCTGAAACGCATTATGAAAGCGCCCGCAGACGGCGCCGACAGCGATAAAAACGCCAAACTTTTCGACACGTATTTCGGACATATCAAAAAAATCAAAGGATTTAACCGCAATCCCGAGGACTATGCGGCGTCGATTGGCGAAAGTAAAATCAGGAAGGAAACGTTAAGATTGTATTATCTTTACGAGGAGGAACTCAAAAAGAGCAATGCGATGGATTTTGACGACCTTCTCATAAACACGGTGCGCCTTTTCGAGGAATGTCAGGACGTTCTCGAACGCTATCAAAGGCGATTCAGATATATTCACGTCGACGAATTTCAGGATACAAACCGTATACAGTACAGGCTTATAAAACTTCTTGCCGCGGGAAGCGGTAATATTTTCGTCGTGGGCGACGAAGACCAGAGCATTTACGGCTGGAGAGGCGCGGATATAAGCAATATTCTCGATTTCAAAAACGACTTTCCCGACGCCAAAGTCTATAAACTCGAAGAAAACTACCGCAGTACGGCGCAGATTCTCAACGCCGCGAACCGCGTTATTTCAAATAATAAAAAACGTTTCGACAAGATACTTTATACTTCAAAAACAGGCGGTAAACGCGTTGAAGTGTTTAATGCGTACAATGACCGCGAAGAAGTCGATTACGTAATGCGCAACATAAACGACCTCGTTACTCTTGCCGGAATGAATTACGGCGATATTGCCATACTTATGCGCGCCAACTCGTTGTCGAGGCAATTCGAGGAGGCTCTTACGCTTTATAATATGCCTTACCGCGTTTACGGAGGCATAAGGTTTTACGAGCGCAAGGAAATAAAGGAGTTGCTGTCATATCTAAGAATCGCGCTTAATCCGAAAGACACGGACAGCGCGACGAGAGTAATAAACGTTCCGCGACGCGGAATAGGGGATACGACGGTACAGAAACTTCTCGATTACGGCGACGCGGCGGGTAAAAACTTTTTCGAGGTAGTGGGGGATATTGAGAACAATCCCGTCGTAAATCAGGCGGCAAAACAAAAAATCGCGGCATTCGGAAAAATCTGGCGCGATATCATAGACGCGTCGGAAAAAACGGACGCGCCGCAATTTGCCGAATACGTGCTTAAAGCCTCGGGCCTTCTCGATATGTATAAAGCCGACGACGCCGAACCCGACCGGATTGAAAACCTTAAAGAATTCGTATCCGCGGTAACTTTGTTCAAGAAGGACAATCCAGGAAAGACCATCGAAGACTTTATGCGGATGGTGGCTTTGATTTCCGACGCCGACGAAATGGACGGCAGCAACAGCGTCACGCTTGCCACTATCCACGCCGTGAAAGGACTGGAATTCAAAGTAGTGTTTATCGTAGCGCTTGAAGAGAATATTTTTCCGTCGTCTCACGCAGTCATCGAAAGCGACGATAATATCGAGGAAGAAAGACGGCTTATGTACGTCGCTATAACGAGAGCGCAGGAAAGACTTTACGTTTCGTCGTCGCGCAGCCGCTTCAGATTCAATCAGCGTCAAAGCAATCTGCGCAGCAGATTCGTCGCGGAAATGATAGGCAACGTACCGGTAAAAACTCCGACGGCGGCGCAAAGCGAAAGCAAATCCGCGGGTAAAACGAGTGTGTTCAGACCGTCTTTCACTCCGACGGCCGCGTCGGGCGACACTTTGGGTTACGTAGTGGGCAGGAAAGTTATGCATACGAAATTCGGAGAAGGCGTTATCGTATCGGTTAACGGAGAGGGCAAAGAGAAAATCGCCGGTATAGAATTTCCCGGATTGGGCATAAAAAAATTCGTGGTGGCCGTAGCGATGGCGAATATGAGGTTGTTATGAGCGTTCTCGAAGAAATGCAAAATCTTGTAAAAGAACTTAATTTTCACGCCGAACAGTATTATAAATTCGATAGTCCCGTAATTTCCGACGGAGAATACGACAAGCTTTACGACAGACTCGTCGCACTTGAAAAGGAGACGGGTTTCGTTTTGCCCGACAGTCCCACAAGGCGTGTCGGCGACGACGTTTTAAAAGAATTCAAACAGTACATACATACTCACAAACTTTACAGCCTGGATAAATGCCAGAGTTACGAGGAATTGCTTGCCTGGCGCGCAAGAACGGAAAAGGCGCTCGGCAGGAAATACGATATGACCGCCGAATATAAATTCGACGGTCTTACAATAAACCTCACGTATGAAAACGGAGCGCTTGTATCGGCGGCGACGCGCGGCAACGGACTGGTGGGCGAAGACGTCACATCACAGGTTAAAACTATCAAAAACGTACCGTTAACCATTGATTATAAGAATCACGTCGAAATTCAGGGCGAAGGCATAATGAGGTTGTCGGTGCTTGAAAAATACAACAGAACGCACGACGAACCTCTTAAAAACGCAAGAAACGGCGCGGCGGGAGCAATAAGAAATCTCAATCCGAAAGTTACCGCAGAAAGGCGTCTCGACGTAATGTGCTATAACGTTTACGGTCCTCGTTTCGACACGCAGGCAGAGATGCAGGAATTCCTTAAAGAACAGGGATTCGAAACGGGAGATTATTTCAGAATCGTAAAGACAGACTCCGACGCGGAAAAATGCGTGGAGGAACTGGAAAAGAAAAGACCTACGCTCGATTTTCTCATCGACGGAATAGTTTTTAAAATAAACGAAGTAGCGCTTCGCGACATTCTCGGCGAAACCGAGAAGTTTCCGAAGTGGGCTGTCGCGTATAAATTCAAGGCCGACGAAGCTACGACCGTTCTGCGCGACGTGATTTGGCAGGTTTCCCGCACGGGAAAACTCAATCCTCTGGCGGTGCTCGACCCCGTGGAACTGGCGGGAGTTACCGTAAAGCGCGCGACCCTTAACAATTTTGCCGATTACGAAAAAAAAGGATTGAAAATAGGAAGCAGAGTGTTTATCAGGCGCAGTAACGACGTCATTCCCGAAATCCTCGGCATAGCGAGCCATACTTCCGAAAGCAGAGAAATAGAAAAACCGAAATTCTGTCCTTATTGCGGCGCGCCGGTAGAGGAAAAAGGCGTGTTTTTATATTGTACGAATAACGAAACGTGCGCCCCGCAGATTGTTCAGAAACTTACGCATTTCGCCGAAAAAGGAGCAATGGATATAGAAGGTTTTTCGGATAAAACCGCCGAACTTCTTTTGAACGAGCTGAAAGTCAAAGACTTTTCGGATATATATAAACTGAGAAAGGAAGACCTGACGGGACTTGAAGGTTTCGGCGATTTGAAAGCAGGTAATCTGATTGCGTCAATCGAGAAAAGCAAGAACGTCGGGCTTTCGGATTTTCTCTATGCGCTGGGAATAAAAAATATCGGCAAAAAAGCGGCCAAACAACTGGAAACGAGGTTTAAAACGTTAAACGGCGTTATGAACGCAGGTTTTGAAGAGCTGACCGCAATAGACGATTTTGGCGAAGTTATGGCGAAAAGCGTTGTCGAATACTTTTCGGACGAGGCGAAACGGCAGGAAATCGATAAGCTGACGGCTCTCGGTATAAACGTAAAAAGCGCCGAAAAAAAGGAAGGAGTTTTCAGCGGAATCAACGCCGTGCTTACGGGAAGTCTTTCGGGGTACAAACGAAGCGAGGCCGAAAAACTGATTGTCGAAAGGGGAGGAGAATGTTCTTCGTCCGTATCGAAAGCGGTGAATCTCGTGATTGCGGGCGAAGAAGCGGGAAGCAAACTGGAAAAAGCGAAAAAACTGGGAATAAAAATTATCGGCGAAGACGAGTTCACAAGAATGCTTGAACAATGATGCGTCACGTAAAATATTTTGCACCGCGGGATTTCCCGCGGTTTTTTAACGGTAAATTTTTGAAAAAGATTTAATAGCATACGGCAAATATTTGTAAATAATAATATTTTGTGATAAAATATTAATAATTTACCGAAAAAGGGAGGGCGCATCGTGAGAAACGGAAAACTGAGTTCGGAAGAACTGAAAGAATACGTTCTTAAAAAAACTTCTTTAAGAAATCCCGAAATAATACAATCGGCGGGACTTGCCGAAGATTGCGGCGCAGTCAGAACGAATAAAACTCTGTTGCTCACCACCGACCCGATCACCGCTTCGGGAAGAAACGCCGGGAAACTGGCGATTTACGTTTCGGCTAACGACATTGCGGTTTCGGGAGGCAAGCCGTTGTGCTGTCTTCTGACCGTTATCGCTCCTCCGTCCGCAACTGCCGAAGACGTCGGCGCGTTTATGAACGAAGCGTCGGATACCGCACGGAGTATGGGCATTGATATTATCGGCGGACACACGGAATTTTCGGACGCCGTAAACCGTATGGTCGTTTCGTGCGCAATGGTCGGCACAACGTCTAAAATCGTAAAATCTTCGGGAGCAAAAGCGGGCGACAGCATAGTTATGACTAAGGCTGCCGCCTTAGAAGCCACCTGTATTATGGCAAACGATTATGCGGACAGGCTTATTGCAGGCGGACTTACTTCCGACGAACTTGAAGAAGCGCGCGGATATATTGACAAAATTCCCGTATTGAAAGAGGCCGAAATAGCGAAAAAGGCAAACGTAAGCTGTATGCACGACGTCACGGAAGGAGGCGTTTACGGCGCTGTTTGCGAACTTGCGGAGGCTTCGGGACTTGGCGCGACGATATACGCCGACAGAATTCCCGTTACGCACGTTACCGCAAAAATATGTCGCGTTCTCGAGGTGTCGCCCATGAGACTTATAGGCAGCGGAAGCGCGTTAATCGTTACTTCCGAGCCCGAAAAAATCATTAAAGCGCTCGGGAAGGCTCGTATCGAAGCAACCGTTATCGGCACTATGCGCAGTAAAAAAGAAGTTACGGCAATCGGCGTGGGCAAAACCGAAAAGGTCAAAACGGCTCCCGACGAATTGCTGCGGATAAAAAAATAAATAAAAGCAAAGGAGCAGCAAACCATGAACAGTATGACGGGCTACGGCAAAGCCGCGGCCGAAAGCGACGGCAGAAAAATCACCGTCGAAATGAAAAGCGTCAATCACCGTTTTCTGGACGTTACGGTAAAAATACCGAAAGTTCTGGCGTTTCTCGAAGACGGCATAAGAAAGGCGGTTGCGGAAAACTTTTCGAGAGGGCATTTCGACGTGTACGTTACATACGAAAACACGCGCGAAGACAACCTGTCGCTGTCGATTAACGAAGGTGTCGCGAGGGAATATCTGAAAATCAAGGATATTCTCGTGCTGAAATACGGAGTGACCGACGATTTTTCGGTAACGGCAATGATGAAAACTCCCGACCTTATCGCCGTAGAGGCGAAAGACGAGGATGAAGAAGCTCTGAAAACGCTGGCGGTTACCGCCGTCGGCGAAGCCTGCGCGCAGATGAAACGGATGCGCGCGTTCGAAGGAGAAAAATTAGGTTGCGACATTCTTAAAAAAACGCGGGTAATCGAAGAAACCGTTGCCGAAATCAAAAAACTTTCGGGAGGCGTCGTCGAAAACTACCGTGAAAAACTGCGCGAAAGAATAGAGGAGGCTCTTAACGGAGTTGCCGTTGACGAAGCGAGACTTTTAAACGAGGTGGCCTTTTTTTCGGATAAGGCGTCCATCGACGAGGAAATCACGAGACTCGAATCTCACTGCAATCATCTGAAAGATATGGTTGCCGCACAAACCCCTATGGGAAAAAATATGGATTTTCTCGTGCAGGAATTCAACAGAGAAGCAAATACCATCGGCAGCAAGTGCAACGATATTGCGATAACGAAACTCGTGCTCGTGCTGAAAAACGAAATCGAAAAGATAAGGGAGCAGGTTCAAAATGTCGAATAATTCGGGAGTTATCAGTATAGGTTTTGACAACTTCGTTAATTTTCAAAAAGTAGTCGCTGTGCTTACGCCATCGGGTTCGGGTGCTAAAAAGCGCGTAAGTTGCGCAAAAGAGGACGGTACGCTTCTCGACGCGGCCATGGGCAGAAAAAACCGTTCGGTGATTGTACTCGAAAACGGTTACGTGATTCTTTCGGCGCTTGCTCCCGAAACAATCGCGATGCGAGCGAGAGGCGAGGAGGACGACGAATGAAAAAGGGCGTTTTTTTCGTATTGTCGGGTCCCTCGGGTTGTGGCAAAGGCACGGTGTTGAAAGAAGTGTTGAAACGTGGCGGGGACAGCGTTGCGTATTCGGTATCGGCAACGTCCCGCGCGCCGAGAGCCGAGGAAACCGAAGGAAAGAATTATTACTTTAAAACGAGGTCCGAATTCGAAAATCTTATTGCCGCAGGCGCTTTCGTGGAATATACCGAAACGTACGGAAATTATTACGGCACGTTGAAATCTGAGGTCGAAAAAAGCATGTCGGCGGGCAAAAACATTATTCTCGAAATCGACCCCGTAGGCGCCCGGAACGTACGACGCGAATATCCCGACGCGGTTCTTGTGTTTCTCGTTGCGCCCGACCTCGAAATACTGAAACAACGTCTTAAAGGACGCGGAAGCGAGGACGAAAATACGTTCAGAATCAGACACGAAGCGGCGTTATCCGAAATGGAAAACGCGACTTTATACGACTACGTGGTAGTCAACGACGAGGTCTCGCGCGCGGCGAACGATATTCTTGCGATAATACGCGCCGAAAACCTCAGAACCAAAAACAGCATAGAAATTTTATCCGGAATAAAAGGAGGCAAACAATTATGATGGTAGAACCCCCCATCGATAAACTCATCAAAAAAGCCGAATGCAGATACGCATTGACCTGCGCCGTTGCCAAACGCGCTCGCACCATTATCGCCCAGGAACCCGAACTTATCGAGAAGACCGGCGAGAAACCCATTTCCATTGCCTGCAAAGAAATATACGAAGGCAAACAGAAAATAGTAAAGGAACAAAATGTTAAAGGGTAAGACCGTCGTATTGGGCGTTACCGGTTGCATCGCCGCCTATAAAGCGTGCGAAATCGTCAGCGCCTTAAGAAAAAAAGACGCGAACGTAGTCGTAATCATGACTCCGCACGCGACCGAATTCGTGCAGCCGTTATCTTTCGAAACGCTGTCGGGGAATCGGGTCGTAACAGACCTTTTCGACAGGGATTTCGACTTTGAAGTCGAACACGTTTCTCTTGCCAAAAAAGCCGACGTTTTCGTTATCGCGCCCGCTACCGCCAACACAATCGGTAAAATTGCCAACGGCATTGCGGACGATATGCTCACGACCACGATTATGGCCTGCAAAGCGCCGAAAATCGTGTGTCCCGCAATGAATACGAATATGTACGAGAACGAGAATACCGTCGAAAATATCGAAAGGCTTAAAAAGCAGGGCTATAAGATTATCGAACCTATTTCGGGACGTCTTGCCTGCGGCGACGTGGGAAAGGGTAAAATGGCCGAGCCCGAGACAATTGTCAAAGCCATCGAAGATACCCTTATGCCTAATCAGGATTACGAGGGCGTAAAGATGCTCGTTACCGCCGGCAGTACCGAGGAAAAAATTGACGGCGTACGCTATATCACTAATCACAGCAGCGGAAAAATGGGTCTTGCGATTGCGACCGCCGCTGTTGCGCGCGGCGCCGAAGTTACCCTTATCGCGGGCAGATTAAGCGTTTCCGTTCCCGATATATTCGAAAAGGTGGTGCGTGTAAAATCCACTAACGATATGCTTGAAGCGGTTATGGACAATTACGAAAAATGCGAATATATCGTAAAGGCGGCCGCTCCCGCGGATTATCGCGTAAAAAACTTTTCGGTGCATAAAATCAAAGCGCAGGAACTTAAGCTCGAACTTGAAAAAACGCCCGATATCGCAAAAGCCGTAGGAGAGGTGAAAGGCGACAGAAAACTGATTATTTTCAGCGCCGAAACCGACGACCTTATCGAAAACGCGAAAAAGAAACTCGTTTCGAAAAACGCCGATATGGTGGTTGCTAACGACGTTACGAAAGAGGGCGCGGGCTTTAACGTCGATACGAATATAGCGACAATTATCACGCGCGACGGCAAGGTTTTCGATTATGACATCATGCCGAAAAACCGACTTGCCGAGATTATTCTTGACAGAATGCTCGAACTTTGATGATTGCCGAGGTAATTGTTGACATAGCCTTGTCCGAAACGGACAAAATTTTCGATTACGCTCTTACGGACGAACTCGACGTCGGGCGTCGCGTGCTCGTGCCGTTCGGCAACAAGCAAATCGAAGGTTTTATAATAGGGCTGAAAGATTCGACCGATTACCCCGACAAAATTAAAAACGTTATCGCCCCTCTTGACGATTTTACCGCCGTTACGCCCGAAATGATTGCGCTTATGCGCGAGTTTTCCGAAAGCAGGCATTTAAGGTATATCGATATGCTGAGGCTTTGCCTTCCCGCAGGGCTTCGGGGCGGACAGATAAAACCGGCCACCGCGGAGTACGCAAGGTTAACGGGCGACGCGGATACGTTCCTCGATACCATATCGTTGCGCGCAAAACAGCAACGCGCGGCGGTTTCGTATCTTAAGGAACACGGCGAGGTCAGAAAACCCGAACTGACGAAGGCCTTCGGTAATTCTGCCGTCAACGCTCTTATCGACTGCGGTTATATCGAGATTTCTACGGTCGAGCGCCGGCGTACCCCGAAAAGCGCGGACACGAAAAACCTTTCGCGACCCACCCTGAACGCCGACCAACAACACGCCGTAGACGAGATAATATCGGGAAAAGGCACTTTTCTTCTGCACGGCGTTACGGGAAGCGGAAAAACCGAAGTGTATATGCATTGCATAGAGAAAATGCTCTCCCGCGGGAAAAGCGCGATAATGCTTGTGCCCGAAATATCGCTGACTCCCCAGGTGTTTTCTCTTTTCAGAAACAGATTCGGCGACAGAGTTGCGATATTGCACAGCGGACTTTCTCAAGGCGAAAGATTTGACGAGTGGCGTCGTTTAAGAAACGGCGAGGCCTGCGTGGCGGTAGGAGCGAGGTCGGCGATATTCGCACCCGTCGAGAACGTGGGAGTTATTATTATAGACGAGGAGCACGACGGAAGTTACGTATCGGAAGGAAATCCGCGCTACGACACCGTGGACGTTGCGGAATTCAGAGCGAAGTATAACGACTGTCCCGTGATTTTAGGAAGCGCCACACCGTCGATAGGCTCGTATTATAAAGCCGAACAAGGCGAATACAAGCTGCTCGAGCTGCCTAAACGCATAAACAATCTGTTGCTTCCCGAAATGGAAATCGTGAATATGAGCGCGGAGTTGCGTCTTGGAAATCGCGACGTATTTTCGGCGGCGCTGAAGGACGCTTTAAAAAACACCGTCGAAAAAGGCGAACAGGCAATTATTTTCCTTAACCGCAGAGGCTACGCGAGTTTCATAATGTGCAAGGATTGCGGATATATCCCTAAATGCAGGGACTGCGACATCTCGTTGACTTACCACAGGGAAGACAATCAACTGAAATGTCACTACTGCGGCAAAAGATATGAAATGATTGACCGCTGTCCCGTTTGCGGAAGTACGAATATCCGACAGGGACGAATAGGCACCGAAAGAGTGGTGGCCGAAGTGAAAAAACTGTTGCCCGAAGCGCGGATTCTGCGTATGGACAACGATACGACAAACGAAAAAGGCGCTCATCAGCGTATACTTAACGAATTTTCCGAAGGGAAAGCGGACGTACTTGTGGGAACGCAGATGATAGCGAAGGGACACGATTTTCAGAACGTGACTCTCGTTGGCATTCTCGACGCCGATTTCAGCCTGTATCTGTCCGATTACCGCAGCAACGAAAGGACTTTTCAGCTGATTACGCAGGTTGCGGGACGGGCGGGACGCGCGGGAAAAAGCGGCAAGGTTATAATTCAGACTTATACGCCGCGCCATTACGTTTTCAGATACGCCGCGGCCTACGACTATAAAAATTTTTATTTAAAAGAAAAAAATACGAGAGAAGTTACCAAATTTCCTCCGTTTACGAATATAGTGAGGATACTCGTAACCTCGTTGTCCGATAAAAAGGCGATGGATACGGCGAGGGGAATTAACGACAGAATGAAGGACGTAATCGCAAAATATAAAGAAGATTTCGTCTATTATAAGGGAGCGAAGGCCCCTATTACGCGTATCCAGAACAAATACCGTTATCAGCTTCTGATGCGCGTCAAACCCGTCCGTTACGAGGAAATAAAACGGGAAATATTTAAAATAACGGACTGTTATAAAGGCAAAGACCTGTGGGTGTTTACCGAACTTGACCCACAGACTTTAATCTGACGATACGTCGGATATACGAAAGAAAATATCAACTCGGAAAGAGGTTAATATGGCAATAAGACAAATTACAATCGACGGGGACCCCGTGCTTCGCAAAAAGTGCCGCCCCGTTACCGAATTCAACGAAAGACTTCACGTTCTTATCGACGATATGTGGGAAACCATGTACAAAGCCGACGGAGTAGGCCTTGCCGCGCCGCAGGTCAACGTGCTGCGACGTATCGCCGTGGTCGATCCCGAGGACGGCAACAAATACGAACTCGTCAATCCCGTTATCGTAAAAAGCGAGGGATTTCAGGTCGGACAGGAAGGGTGTCTTTCCATTCCCGGTTTCAACTGCAACGTGCGCAGACCGTATAAAATTTCGGTCGAGGCTCAGGATAGAAACGGCAATCGGGTAAAATACGACGTCGAGGGTTTTCCGGCGGTAGTTTTCTGCCACGAAATAGACCACCTCGACGGTATTCTTTTTAAAGACAAACGCACCGAAGAGGAGCCTACGAGATAACATGAAAGTGGTTTTTATGGGTACGCCCGATTTTGCCGTGCCGTGTCTCGAAACACTTACGCAAAGCCGACATAAAGTTATTGCCGTCGTTACTCAACCCGATCGGCCGCGAAACCGCGGACAAGTTACGTTTTGTCCCGTTAAGGAGCGCGCGCTTGCCCTCGGTATTCCCGTTCTGCAATACGAGAAGGTAAGCAGGGAAGGCGTCGGCGATATCCGCACGCTTAATCCCGACGTCATCGTTACCGCGGCTTTCGGACAGATGCTTTCGCGCGAATTTCTGGAGATTGCGCCTTACGGCGTTATAAACGTGCATGCCTCGTTACTTCCGAAATACCGCGGAAGTTCGCCCATTCAATGGGCTGTGGTCAACGGCGAAACCAAAACGGGCATAACCATAATGAAAACCGCGTATAAAATGGACAGCGGCGATATAATAACGCAGAAAGAAGTTGCGATAGGCGATGACGAAACCGCAGGAGAACTTTTTGAAAAACTGTCGCTTGCGGGTGCGCCCGAACTGGTGAAGGCGCTTGATCTGCTTGAAGACGGGAAAGCCACGTTCACGCCGCAGGACGAAAGCAAAGCAACCTATTATCCTATGCTAAAAAAAGAGGACGGAGAAGTTGATTTTTCGCTTCCGGCGCACGCCGTCGTTTGCAGAATCAGGGGATTTAATCCGTGGCCGTCGGCATTTACCTCGGCAGGCGGCAAAAAAATTAAAATTTTTAAAGCTGCCGTTGTGGAAGGGAAAGGACAACCCGGCGAAGTAATAGCGACAGAGCGCGACGGTATAACGGTTGCGTGCGGCGATAATGCCGTAAAAATTACCGAATTGCAGCCCGAGAACGGCAAAAAAATGAGCGCGAGAGACTATCTTGCGGGACATAAAATCACGGTCGGTACGGTTTTCGGAAATGTCTGATTATCTTTACGAAAGTTATAAAATACTCGACAGCGTTTTTCGCGATAAAGCGTACGGAGGAGAAACTCTTTACAAAGCCCTCGAAAACGCCGAAAACGCCGACGTCGTTTATCGGATAGTTATGGGAGTGCTTGAACGAAACGCGGAACTTGATTATATCGTTTCCGCGCTTACCGAAAAGCGCCCGAAAAGCGCAGTGTCGATTATCCTGAAACAGGGCATATATTGCCTGAAATATATGGATTCTTTGCCCGACTACGCCGTTGTGAACAACAGCGTGCAACTGACGAAACGCATAGGTAAATCATCGCTTGCGGGATTCGTAAACGCCGTGCTGAAAAGCGCACGTGACGGAAATTACGAATTGCCGTCGGGAGACGGGGAAGAGGCGTTGTCGATAAAATACAACAAACCCGCGTGGATTGTCCGGAAGGTATTTTCGGATTACGGACGGGAAACGGGCGGAAAAATACTGTCCGAAAAACCGTTCGACGGCGTACATTTAAGGATAAATTCGTTGATTTACAACGACCAACGGTTCGAACGGGATATGAAAGACAACGGCGAACAGTATGAAAAAACTTCTACCGGTTATCTTACTAAAATATCACCGTTGCTGAAAAAACTGTTTATCGAGGGAAGAATAACGTATCAGTCGTACACCTCGACGCTTGCCGTCAAAGCACTGGACGTTTCCGACGGCATGAACGTTCTGGACGTTTGCTCGGCACCCGGCGGAAAAGCGGTACTTATCGCCGAGAAAAATCCTGCGACCGTAGTTACCGCCTGCGATATTCACGCACACCGCGTCGGACTTATAGGCGCGTACGCAAGGAGAATGCACGTCGATAACGTGAAACCTACCGTTGCCGACGGCACGCAATTCAATAAGCAATGGGAGAGCGCTTTCGACAGAGTTCTCGTCGACGCGCCTTGCAGCGCTTCGGGCATAATGAGAAAACATCCCGATATAATGCTTAATCGTAAACCCGAAGACGTTATCTCGCTGAAAAACTTACAAAAGAAGATTTTGCATAACGCGGCAAAATACGTTAAACGCGGCGGATTGCTCGTATACGGCACCTGCTCGGTTTTCAAGGAAGAAAACGAAGAAAACGTAACGGATTTTCTGAAAAACGAAGATGATTTCGAACTGTTTCCGTCCGACTGTGACGGACAATATATTCCCGACGGATACGTCGACGGGTTTTATATCCGAAGAATGAGGCGCAAATGAAAACGGCATTATCGGGTTTCGATACCGAAGGTCTTAAGAGAGTCCTGACTGATTGCGGACAACCGTCATATCGCGCAAAACAACTGCGCGAGTGGGTTAATCGTGCCGTTCCGTTTGATAAAATGTCTAATCTTCCGAAATCGCTTATTGCGACACTTTCTGAAAAATACTCGGTCACGGGCGTTGAAATTATTAAGAAACTCATAAGCCGCGACGGTACGGTGAAGTATCTTTTCGCGCTCGGGGACGGTAACGTCGTCGAGGGTGTGCTGATGCGTTATAAGTACGGTAACACACTTTGCATATCGACGCAGGTCGGTTGCAGAATGGGCTGTGCTTTCTGCGCGTCGGGAATCGACGGTCTTATCAGAAACCTTACGGCGGGCGAAATTCTGGGCGAAGTGCTGGAAGTAAATCGCGACGAGGGCGGAACGCCTGAAAAGCGCGCGGTTACGAACGTAGTGCTTATGGGCAGCGGCGAGCCGCTTGACAATTACGACAACGTTACGTCTTTTTTAAGACTGCTTAACGATAAAGACGGAATCAATATCAGCGAAAGAAACGTTTCGCTTTCTACATGCGGAATAACCGACAACGTAAGACGACTTGCCGACGACGGCTTTTCGGTGACGCTTACGATATCGCTTCACGCTGCGGACGACGAAACGCGCAAAAAAATTATGCCTACCGCAAACAAATACAAAATTGCGGATATCGTTTCGGCCGCAAAATATTATTTCGAAAAGACGGGAAGGCGATATATTTTCGAGTATTCGCTGATTAAAGGCGTCAACGACGGAAAAGACAATATGCTTGCGCTTGCGAAACTTCTTAAAGGTCTGCCTTGCCACGTCAATCTCATAAGGCTGAACTACGTTAAAGAAAAGGGTCTTAAAGGTTCGGACAATGCAGAAGAAATGAAAAAAATTCTCGAACAAGAGGGAATATCGGCAACGGTCAGAAGGACGATGGGAAGCGATATTGACGGCGCGTGCGGACAACTGAGACGGAGATTTCTTAATGATTGAAGGCGTTGTGATTAAAGGAGTGGCGTCACGTTTTACGACGGATACCGAGGAAGGAATAAAGGAGTGTTTTGCTCGCGGTAAACTGAAAAAGGACGGGGATATCCGCGTAGGCGACAGGGTCATTATCGAAAGAGAGAACAAGGATTTCGTCATCACGAAAGTGATTGAACGAAAAAACCGGCTGATAAGACCTTACGTTGCGAACGTCGATTTATGTTTTATCGTGATAGCGCCCGTGCCCGCGCCCGACTTTATGCTTGTCGATAAAATTATCGTCAATGCGAGAATGAACGGTATAACGCCCGTAATTATTGTAAATAAAACGGATATTGCCGACGAACGGTTTTTAAACGACGTCGAAAAAGATTATAATAACGTTGCGGAAGTCATAAGGACAAGCGCGCTTACGGGGCTTAACAAAGACGTTATTCTTGAAATATCGAAAGGCAAAACGGCGTGTCTTGCGGGCCAGTCCGCAGTCGGAAAATCCAGCCTTATGAATGCGTTGCTCGGCGCCGAAAAGCAGGAAACGGGCGGGCTTTCCAAAAAAACTGAAAGAGGAAGGCATACCACCAGGCAGTCCGAAATACTTAAAATCGGTGACGCGAGAATAATTGACACATGCGGTTTTTCGATGCTGGAATTGCCCGAAGACTTTCGCCCGCAGGACCTTGTTTATTATTACGACGAGTTTGCCGATTTCGCCCTCGGCTGCAGATTCAGAACGGGATGCACACACGTTTCGGAGCCCGACTGCGCCGTACGGAAGGCCGTTGACGAAAACAGAATTTCCAAAAACCGATACGAAAGGTATTGCACGTTATATAGAGATTTGAAAGAAAAATGGAGGAAGCGATATGAGTAAAGTTAAAGTTGCGCCGAGCATACTGTCGGCTGATTTCGCATGGATGGGCGAGGCCGTTCATAATCTTGACAAATGGAATGCTGACCTTATTCACTGCGACGTTATGGACGGCGTTTTCGTGCCTAACATAACCTTCGGTATGGATATGATTAAGGCTTTGCGAAAATGCACAAACGGCATTTTAGACGTACATCTTATGATAGTAAAACCCGAAAAGTACATACCGCAGTTTATTACGGCGGGCGCAGACGTAATTACTTTTCATCCCGACGCGTCCGATGACGTGAGAGGCGCGCTTACCGTGATAAAAGACGCGGGAAAGAAATGCGGCCTGGTGCTTAATCCCGATAAACCTCTTTCGATGATAGAGCCTTATCTCGATATAATCGACGTCGTGATAATAATGGGCGTGTACGCGGGATTCGGCGGGCAGTCGTTCATACCCGAGACTCTCGACAAAATAAGGGAAGCGAAAAAACTTATCGGAAAAAGGAATATCGAAATTGAAATGGACGGCGGGGCGTGTCCCGATAATTTTGCAAAACTTGCCGAGGCCGGAACAGATATAATAGTTGCGGGAAGCGCGGTTTTCAAAGCCAAGGACCCTGCAGCGGTTATCAAACAAATACACAGCATTTAAAGGAGATTTGAAATGGCAGACATCGAAAAAGAAAAACTCGAAGAAAATTACAACCTCGACGAAGACTTTGAGGATGAAGAAGAAATTATCACTCTTTACAACGAGACGGCGAAAAAGGATGAGGATTTCCGCGTGGTTTGGTATCTCGAGGACGGCGACAGAAGTTACGTTCTGCTTAACCCCGTAGAGCCAAGTGAAGATATCGCGGAGGACGAAGTGCTTATCTGCGAATACGGCGAGACGGAAAACGGCGAGGAATTTGTCGAACCCGTTGAGGACGAAAGCGAACTCGACCGCATTTATAACATTTACGTCAGGGAATACGAAGAGGCCTGCAAGGAAGATTGACGTTTTCAATGCGGTTTTTGAATAATTCAGGGCGTTTTCACGCGGCGTATTTATATAAAATATATAAAAAAGGCCGATTTTTGTTTAAAAATGCCCGAAAAACGCTTGTCGGTTTTGCATTTATATGGTAAACTCTTTGAGTATGACTTCGGGCGGTCCTCTGTTACGGATAATTCGGGAACACGAACGCTTAGTTTAATTTATCGGAGGTAAAGTCACAATGAGCAATGTTATTGATTTAATCGAAAGCGAAGGTATCAGAAAAGATATTCCCGATTTCCAGGCCGGCGACACCGTCAGAGTGTTTGTCAAAGTCGTTGAGGGCAACCGTGAACGTTTACAGGCTTACGAAGGTCTTGTAATCGCAAGAAAGAACGGCGGCATCCGCGAGACGTTCACCGTAAGACGTATTTCCTACGGCGTTGGCGTCGAACGTACGTTCCCCCTTCATTCGCCGAAAATCGACCACATCGAAATAGTGCGTTACGGCAAAGTACGCCGCGCCAAACTGTACTATATCCGTGAACTCAAAGGCAAGGCCGCAAAAGTAGAAGAAATCAGAAAGTAATATCGTTAAAAATAAGTTGCAGTTTGCCTTGGCAGACTGCAATTTTACTATATTGAGGACTGTATGAAAAAAATAATATGCGTCATTCTTACCGTAATGCTTCTCGTCGGATGCGTTTTTGCGTTCGCAGGATGCAACGACGACGATTACGGTCGTGAATTAGTTAAAGACGGCACTTTCGACAGCGGCAACTATTACTGGTATATCAGCCGCGAAATCGACAGCAGCAAAGACGGAACTACTATAAGTAAAACGGAAGGAGATAATGCTTATCTCGTACTGAATAACGGAAGTAATTCGGGTAATTACGTAAAACTGTATCAGAAGATAGACGTCAGAAAAGGCGGTATCTATAAGGTTTCCGCGCGTATCAGAAACGACGTTCTGAGTCAGGGCGCCGACGACTCCTATCAAGGCGGCGGCATCGAGATTCTTGAGGGTAACGCCCGCATTATCGTTACAGGCACCGAAATCAACGGGGATTTCGTAACGTATACCGCATACGTCAAACCCACGAATACGAACGTGCTTACCGTCGCGATGACTTTGGGTGCGTCGGGAGAAAGAACGAAAGGCCAGACCGCTTTCGACGACGTGTCCGTTGTCCGCGTCAGAAAGGACGAAGTTCCTGCCGGTGCTGAAATCGTAAACGTGAAAAAAGTGCGCGAAAAAGCGTATCCGATGTCGACGACTTCGGGAACTGTATATATTACTTTGCTTACAATAGCGACGGCAGCGCTTGTAGCAGGCGCATATTTCGCGCTTCGTCGTCTTTTGTCCTCGGGCGACGATAAACCTTTATTCGGAAAAACGTGGATTACCGCAGGATTGATTTGTCTTGTTACCGCCGGCGTCAGACTTGTCATTGCCGGCACTATGTTCGATAAAGCGGGAACGGCGGCGCTTCGCGCGACGGCGTGGGATATTGCGGGAAGCAGTATCGGTGCGGCCGGCCTCGAATACACGAACTTTGCGCCTTTGCAATTGTATTACACGTGGGTAGTAGGAAAAATCACTCTGGGCAATTACAGCCTGTCGGCATTCAACGTGTTGTTGCAACTTCTGCCGATTATTGCCGAGTGCGCGACGGCGGTACTTCTTTACGTTTTCGCTAAAAAATACGTGTCGGACAAGCAGGCCGCTCTGTTCGGAGCGCTGTATGCGCTTCTTCCCGTTTCGTTTACGCTTTCGGCAGGATACAGCGTTGAAATACCCGTGCTTATCTTCCTGTTGTTCGTAACTTTCTATGCGCTTACCGAAAAAGATTTCGTTATGCTTCTCGCAAGCAGTCTCATAACCTGTTTATGGTCGCCCATAGGCATTTATATTCTGCCTTTCGTAATTGCGTATGAAATTTATATTATGATTAAAACCAAAGATAAGAAAACCATTCTTACGATTTGCATAGGCTGGTTTGTCAGTTTCTGGTTGTTCATACTTATTTCGGCAGGTTCGGTTGCGACTATGTTCAGAGAAGGACATATTGTGTATATTTTCAAAAACTATTATCTCAATATGTTCAATAAGCAGATGTGCGTAAGCAACGCGTTCAATCTGTACGCTCTCTTCGGACTTAACGGTTCTACGGTAAACAATACTGCCTTCGGACTCAATATAGCGTTCAGCATTATTCTTATTGCCTATACCGTATCGCTGTACTTCAAAAACTTCAACAGGGCGGAACTGGTGCTTATAGCGGGATTCTTCCTTACCGCAATGTCGGTATTCAGCCTCAATATGGACGAAACGTCGCTTGCGATGGGCCTTATCCTTTTGCTGATGTACGTCGTCATCTCCGGAGAGGAAAGGCTTTACTGGATTTTCGGCGTATTGAGCGTGCTTGCTTTTGCAAACGTCGCGGTAGTTATGAATTATACCGGTATTATCGGAGATATTTCGGGAAGGGCGTTCTTCAATAAAGGAGACGCGGGATATATTATCGCAAATATCATTGCAAGCGTAACCGTAATCTATTACGGCTGGGTAGTTTACGATATTACTACAAACGACAAACGCGTTTTCATTCAGCCTTTACGAAAAGGCAAGGAAGGAGACTAACGCTGTAATATGAATCGCGACCCTCTCGCAAGAGAGGGTTTTTTTTCGCGTCGAAAAGACCATATATATATTATACAAATATATATAATAAAGTTTTCAATATAAAGTCGAAAAAAAATGTGCAAAAAATCTTCGGAAACAGTTTGCAATTTTCAAATTATTCGCTATACTCTATCTGTATAAGCGAGGGGGAAGAAAATGTTATCGAAGGTATTGTGTTATGCGTTATCCGGCATCGAAGGTTACGCCGTCGACGTCGAAACCGATATTTCGTCGGGACTTACCGGCATCGAAATAGTCGGTCTTGCGGGAACAGCCGTCAAGGAATCGAAGGAAAGACTGCGCTCCGCCATTAAAAACAGCGGATTTATTTATCCTGCAAAAAAGATAACGATAAACCTTGCGCCGGCAGACACGAAAAAGGACGGACCGTCGTTCGATTTGGCGCTGGCTGTCGGAATACTTGCCGCGTCCGAACAGATTGTTACGCGCGAGTATAAGAAATACGTGTTTCTCGGCGAGTTGTCGCTGGACGGAAAACTGCGTGCGGTATGCGGCGTTATGCCTTTGCTGATATCGGCTGTTCAACAGGGATATAACCGTTTCATATTGCCGGCGGATAACGCAAAAGAAGCGGCTTATATCGACGGTACGGAAGTTTACGCCTGCGACAGGCTTTCGGAAGTCGTAGGTTTTCTTAACGGAAACGTTCAGTTGACGCCCGTTCGGCACACGACCTACGAAAGTTCGTTAAAAAACTGTCCGTACGACGTGGATATGTCGGATATCAAAGGACAGACGGTTGCGAAACGCGCCGTTGAAATAGCGGTAAGCGGCGGACACAATATATTGCTGATGGGACCTCCCGGCGCGGGCAAAACCATGCTTGCGCGCTGTATTCCCACAATTATGCCCGATATGACTTTCGAAGAGGCCATAGAGGTAACGAAAATACATTCAATCGCAGGTATTCTCGACGGAGATACGGGAATAGTAACGAAAAGGCCTTTCAGGACTCCGCACCATACGGCAACCATACCCGCGCTGATAGGAGGCGGCGCAAAGGCTATGCCCGGCGAGGTAAGTCTTGCGCATAACGGGGTGCTGTTTCTGGACGAAATGCCCGAATATCAAAGGCATACTCTCGAGGCGCTCAGACAGCCTCTCGAAGACAAAAAAGTCACCGTTTCGAGAGTTCAGCGCACGGTCGATTATCCCGCAAACTTTATGCTTGTGGCAAGTATGAACCCGTGTCCGTGCGGAAATTACGGCAGTAAAACCGCCGAATGCAAATGTACGCCGCGCGAAATAAGAAATTATCTCGGCAAAATATCGGGACCGTTGCTGGACAGAATAGATTTGCAGATAGAGGTCGATAACGTAAGCTATTCGGAATTTACCGACAGGACCGCGCTTGAAACGTCGAAGGACGTAAAAGAGCGCACGGACCGCGCGAGAGAAATACAGCGGTTGCGTTTTGCCGATAACGGTACGATATGCAACGCGCAGATGACCAACGCGATGATAAAAAAATTCTGTCCGCTTGACGATAACTGCGAAAGACTTTTAAAAAGAGCTTTCGAAAAACTTAATCTCTCGGCAAGGGCAACAACGAGGATAATCAAGGTCGCACGCACTATTGCCGACCTCGACGGGCAGGAGAACATAAGCGAAAAACATATTGCCGAGGCAATTCAGTACAGGAGTTACGACAGGAAGTTCAATGACTGAATTCAACGATACCGAAGCTTTACTGCTTTTAAATACGATAGACGGTATAAGGCTTAAACGCCGTCATGCTCTGCTTGCGATAGCCCGACCCGGCGAATTGCTGACGAGGATTGATTATTACCGTGAAAAAATCGTCGGGATAATAGGCTCGGACCTGTTTGAAAAGCTGAAAGACGCATTGCGTAGAAACTTACTCGACAGGGAAAAAGACGACCTGTATAAACACGGTATAACCGCAATAAGCGTTTACGACGCGAGATACCCCGAAAATCTGAAAGAGATTTACGAATTTCCCGCATTGCTTTATTGCAAAGGCGATATATCCCTTTTGAAGAAACGCGGAATATCGGTCGTCGGAACGAGGAATGCGAGCAGATACGGACTGAACGTTACCCGCGACTTCGTAACCGAATTTTCGAGGGCGGGACTTAACGTAACGAGCGGGTTTGCACGCGGCATAGATACGATGGCGCATAAATCCGCGCTGGACGCCGAAGGAAGCACGACGGCGGTTATCGCGTCGGGACTCGATATATGTTATCCTGCCGAAAACAGAAGTCTTGAGGACAGAATACTCAAAGATGGCGGTTTGTTCGTTTCGGAATACAGGTTGGGCACCGCGCCCGCGCAGTTCAACTTTCCCGAAAGGAACCGTATTATAAGTGGTTTGTCGGAAGCTCTGTTCGTTCCCGAAACCCGCATTAAGAGCGGCACTATGATAACGGTAAATCACGCCGTCGAACAGGGCAAAGATATTTTTATCGTACCGGCAAACATAAATCAGCCGTCGGCGGAAGGAAGCAATTTGCTTCTTAAACAGATGCAGGGCGCTCTCGTGTTGTCTCCCGACGACGTGCTTGACGAAATGGGCGTACCGCACGGAGTCAGGGAGCAGAAAGAAACTTTGCAACTTAATATATACGAAATGAAAATCCTTGAAATTCTCGAAAAAAGCGAGGCGCATTTCGAGGAACTTATCGCGGCGACGGGGCTGAACGCCAACGAACTTCAGAACGTCGTTTTCAATATGGAAATGAACGACCTTATAGAAAGAACTTCGGGTAATTACTTTACCTTGAAATAACGGAGATATATGAAAACACTTGTAATAGTCGAGTCGCCTTCGAAGGCAAAAACAATTCAGAAGTATCTCGGACAGGGATTCACCGTGCTCGCTTCGGGAGGACACGTATGCGACCTTCCTCAGCGCACGCTCGGAATTGACGTCGACAACCGTTTCGAGCCTCAGTACGAAATCAATCCCGAAAAGAAAGAGACCATTAAAAGACTTAAAGCGGCGTTGAAACAAAACGACGTCGTTTATCTTGCAACCGACCCCGACCGCGAAGGAGAGGCGATAAGCTGGCATCTGAAAAACTGTCTGGATATTCCCGACGGGAAAAATCGCATAGTTTTTAACGAAATCAGCAAGAAAGCCGTCAATAACGCGCTTGAAAATCCGCGCGAGCTGGATATGAATCTCGTAAACAGTCAGCAGGCGCGCCGCGTTCTCGACAGACTTGTCGGTTATAAAATTTCGCCTATCATCGGCAAAAAAATCAAGTCGGGCAGTTCGGCGGGACGCGTTCAGTCGGCGGCTCTCGAAATGGTTGTGAACAGGGAGCGCGAAATCCGCAATTTCGTGCCCGAGGAATACTGGACGATTAACGCGTTTTTATCGAAGGATAAAAAACCGAAAACGAAAAAGGACGTATTCAAATGCGCTTTCGTCGATATCGACGGCAAGAAGTGGAAAGTAAGGAATCAGCACGACGCCGAAAGAATCGTGGAGGCAACGAAGGGCGCGAGATTGTACGTGGATACCGCAAAACGCGCGGTTGCGAAAACTCACCCCGCACCTCCTTTTACGACGTCAACTTTACAGCAGGACGCAAGCAGTAAGCTGTCGCTGACCGCGCCGCAGACTATGCAGATTGCGCAACAGCTTTACGAAGGAGTGGACATTCCCGGAGAGGGAGCGACGGCACTCGTAACGTATATCCGTACCGACAGCGTGCGTATATCGCCCGAAATGCAACAGAACGCGCTGAATTACATCAAGGCGCGCTACGGCGAAGAGTATGCCCCCGCAAAACCCAATTTTTATAAAACGAAATCCGACGCACAGGACGCTCACGAGGCGATACGACCCATATCGCTGGAACGCACGCCCGAAAGCCTGCAAAACAAAATCAGCCGCAATCAATACAGACTTTATAAACTGATTTACGAAAGGTTTCTTGCAAGTCAGATGTCGGAAGCCGTGTACAATACTCTCAACGTGCATATTACGGCGGACGATAATCCCATGCTTAAAGGCACGAAACTCGGCTACAAGGTTACGGGGCGCGCAATGGTGTTCCCGGGATATACGGCCGTGTATAACACCGCCGCCGAAACAGACAAGGACGACGACGATGAAACTGCCGAAAAGACGCTGCCCGATATGAAAGAGGGCGACGAAATGTTTTTGCAGGATATGAAGCACGAACAGAAATTCACGAAACCTCCGCAAAGGTTTACCGACGCGACTCTCGTCAAGACTATGGAGGAAAACGGAATAGGACGTCCTTCGACTTATGCGTCGATAATTTCGGTAATCGCAAAACGCGAATATACGCAAAAAGACGGTAAAGCAATCGTCCCGACGCCTCTCGGCGAAGCCGTATGCGACTATATGGTAAAGAACTTCCCTCCCATAATGGACCTGAAATTTACCGCCAATATGGAAAGTCAGCTGGATAAAGTCGAAGAGGGCGGCGTCGAGTGGCAAAACATAATCGAAAGTTTTTATCCCGAACTTATGAAACTTGTCAGACACGCGATGACAAGCGGCGGAAAAGTTCATCTCGACGCGGAAGAAAGCGACGTTGTGTGCGATAAATGCGGCGCGAAAATGGTTATCCGCGAAGGAAAATACGGAAAATTCCTTGCCTGCCCCAATTATCCAAAATGCAAAAACATCAAACCCCTCGTTGAGGAAGAAAGCACTTGTCCGAAATGCGGCGCGCCCGTGGTAAAAAAGAAAAGCAAAAAAGGAAAAGAGTTTTACGGGTGTACGGCTTATCCCGAATGCGACTTCGTAAGCTGGGATTTGCCCGCTCCCTACTTTTGTCTCGAATGCGGCCACGTGATGAAAATGAGCAAGACGAAAGACGGCAAAAAATATACCTGTCTTAACAAAGAATGCAATCACACAGAGGTTATTAAGGAAAGTGAAAATCAGCCGAAATAAAGTTACGGTAATAGGTGCGGGGCTTAGCGGATGCGAGGCCTCGTATCAGTTATTAAAGAGAGGTTTTGCAGTCGATTTGTACGAAATGCGGCCTTTAAAGTCCACTCCTGCGCACAAAACAGGCGATTTTGCCGAGTTAGTGTGCAGTAACAGTTTAAAATCGGACGTGGCCGACACTTCGTCGGGACTTCTGAAAACCGAACTGAAAATGCTTGACAGTCTGCTGTTGAAATGCGCTTACGAAACCCGCGTCGAGGCGGGCGGTGCACTTGCCGTGGACAGAAAACTTTTTTCGGAAAGCGTAAGAAAAAACCTTGAAAAGTTTGAAAAATTCAATCTCGTTACCGAAGAGGTCGAGCGCATTCCCGCCGCGCCGGTAATCGTCGCCACGGGTCCTCTTACCGGCGAGAAACTTTTTGAAGATATTAAATCCCGTACTTTAAACAGACTGTTTTTTTTCGACGCCGTCGCTCCCATCGTAGACGCGTCGTCCGTCGACCCCGAAAAATCATTTGAAAGCGGCCGTTACGGAAAAGGAGACGGTTATATTAACTGTCCGATGAACAAGGAAGAGTACGACGCTTTTTACAACGCTCTCGTAAACGGCGAGACCGTACCCCTTAAAGATTTTGAAGGAAAGGAAGTTTTCGAGGGCTGTATGCCCGTAGAAGTTATGGCGAAACGAGGATACGATACCATGCGTTTCGGAATGCTGAAACCCGTCGGTCTTACCGACCCGAAAACGGGACGGCGTCCATATGCCGTTTTGCAGTTGAGAAAGGAAACGCAGGACGGAAGCGCGTATAATCTCGTCGGTTTTCAGACTAATCTGAAATTTTCCGAACAGAAGAGGATTTTTTCGATGATTCCCGCGCTGAACCACGCCGAATTTCTGCGTTACGGAGTTATGCACAGAAACAGTTATCTGTACTCGCCCGATTGTCTTACAAAGACTTTCAGACTGAGGGGAGACGACGCCGTTTATTTCGGAGGTCAGATAACGGGCGTCGAAGGTTACGTCGAAAGTATTATGAGCGGACTTCTTGCGGCAATACATCTTTCGAGAGAGATTGGCGGATTACCCGAGTCGGTGCCGCCGAAAACGACGATGTGCGGCGCGCTTTCGAGGTATATTACCTTGCATAACAAGAATTTTCAGCCCATGAACAGCAATTTCGGAATTCTGCCGGCTGTTGAAGGCAGGGATAAAAACGAAAGACGCACGAATTACGTCGCGAGGGCGGTAAGCGATATGGAAAACTACGTAAACGCATTGAACCGCGACGAAGAGTTGTCGGGATGACGAAACGGAAAGAGTTCCCCGTATTTTACGGGGAATTATTTTAATTGTCGGATATTCCGACCGCGGTTTTTCGGACAACGGCATATTTTTAAGTAACGATATCAAAACGCAATCGTCAAAACGTTTGCCGTTTCAAAAGCGCAAAAAAGGTCGAAAAATTTTTATTAAATTTTACATATTGCGTTGATATAAAGATATAGGTTATAACAGTTGATTTTAAGGCTAAAATATGATATATTTTACGTTAACGAAAAGCCCGACGGCATCAAGGAGAAGAAATGACCACTTTTAAAGGAACTACTATATGCGCCGTTAAGAAAAACGGCATAACCGCAATCGCCGGCGACGGACAGGTTACCATGGGCGAAAGCGTGATTTTCAAGGGCAATGCGGTAAAAGTAAAAAGAATTTTCAACGATAAAGTAGTGATAGGCTTCGCGGGGTCTGTCAGCGACGCGTTCGCATTGAGCGAAAAATTTGAAGAAATGCTGCAAAAATACAGCGGCAATCTTATGCGCGCCGCGGTAGAACTTGCCGAATTGTGGAGAAACGATAAGGCAAGAAAACTGGAAGCGATGATGATTATTGCCGATAAGGACGTAATGCTTATCGTAAGCGGCACGGGCGAGGTTATCGAGCCCGAGGGAGGAGTTGCCGCGATAGGAAGCGGCGGTAATTACGCATACGCCGCGGCGAGAGCGCTGTATGAAAATACCGAGCTCGGCGCCGAGGAAATCGTCCGCCGCGCCATGAAAATCGCAAGCGACCTTTGCGTTTACACCAACGACCGTCTTACGGTCGAGGTACTGGAGGCATAAATGGAATTTACCCCTAAACAGATTGTGGGCGAACTCGACCGTTATATTATAGGTCAGGACGAGGCGAAAAAAGCGGTTGCAATCGCGTTGCGCAACAGATACAGACGCAGCAGACTGTCCGAAGAACTTCGCGAAGAAATAACGCCCAAAAACATTATAATGAAAGGCCCTACGGGAGTAGGTAAAACCGAAATCGCAAGACGGCTCGCAAAGCTCGTAAAGGCGCCGTTCGTCAAGGTGGAAGCCACTAAGTTTACCGAAGTCGGCTACGTCGGACGCGACGTCGAAAGCATCGTGCGCGACCTTGTCGAGGCATCGGTAAGGCTCGTCCGCGAAGAAAAATTCAAGGAAGTTCAGCCTAAAGTTACCGACATCGTCGAAAAGAAACTCGTCAATATAATTCTGCCGATACGCAAACAGGCGGGAAGCGACGAACCCGACGCCTCGCTGAAAGAGGAAATATTGCAGGAACTCAGAAAGGGCAATCTCGACAAACTGCAGGTGTCGGTCGAGGCCGTCGACGAGCCTAAAAATATGCAAATCGACGTCGGACAGGGGCAGGAAATAAATATCGGCAGCATTTTCGGAAACTTTATGCCGAAGAAAAAGAAAATGCGCACCGTTACCGTCAAACAGGCAAGGGATATTTTCGTTGCCGAAGAAAGCGCGAAACTGGTTGACAGCGACAGCATAGCGTCGGAGGCGCTGCGCAGAGCCGAACAGGACGGCGTAATTTTCATCGACGAAATCGATAAAGTTGCGGCGCGCGGCAACACTCAAGGACCCGACGTATCGCGAGAGGGCGTTCAGCGAGACATCCTTCCCATTGTCGAAGGCTGCGCTGTTCAGACGAAATACGGCGTTATCCGCACCGATTTCATTCTGTTTATCGCGGCGGGCGCGTTTCATATCAGCAAGGTGCAGGACCTTATTCCCGAACTTCAGGGAAGATTTCCCATTAAAGTCGAACTTAACAATCTGACGGAAAACGACTTTGTGCTTATTCTTACGCAGCCCGATAACGCAATATTGAAGCAATACAAGGAACTTCTGAAAGTGGACGGAGTCGAACTGGAATTCACCGACGACGCCATTCGCGAAATTGCAAGAATCGCCACCATGGAAAACGAGAACAGCGAAAATCTCGGCGCGCGTCGTCTGCACGCGGTTATGGAGGCCCTTCTCGAAGAAGTGAGTTACAATGCGGGAGGAAGCGAAGAAGAGGTCAGGGTAACCGTTGACAAGGATTACGTTGACGAACACCTTGCCGGTTCTCTCAAAACAATGAATTTAAGAAGATATATTATCTGAGGAAATATGAGTTTCAATATCCCGAAAGGCACCAAAGACGTCCTCCCCGAGGACAGTTACAAATGGCATTATATCGAAGACGCCGTGCGTGAAGTCACGCGGCTTTTCGACGTCAGGGAAATCCGCACGCCCACTTTCGAACATACCGAACTGTTTTTAAGAGGCGTCGGCGACACCACCGATATCGTCAATAAGGAAATGTATACCTTTATCGATAAGGGCAACCGTTCGATTACGCTGAAACCCGAAGGCACGGCGGGCGTTGCGAGGAGTTTCGTCGAAAACAGCCTTTACGCCGGTCCTTTGCCCGTTAAAACCTATTACGTTACGCCGGTATTCCGTTACGAAAGACCGCAATCGGGCAGACTTCGCGAGCATCATCAGTTCGGCGTGGAGTTATACGGAAGTTACGGCGCAGAAATGGACGTCGAAGCAATTTCCATAGCGAAAGCGTTGTTCGACAGACTCGGGCTCGATTCGCTTGTTCTCAACATAAACAGCATAGGTTGTCCCGTTTGTCGCAAGGAATATAACAAGGCGCTTAAAGCGTATTATTCCGAGCGCGTCGATTCGTTGTGCGAAACGTGCAGAGGCAGACTTGAAAAAAATCCTTTGAGAATTCTCGACTGCAAGGAAGAAAAATGCATAGAAATCAATAAGGACGCGCCCGTAATCACCGATTATCTGTGCGACGACTGCAAAAAGCATATGGAGGATTTGAAAAAAGGCCTCGATACCCTCGGTATTGCGTACGAGGTCAATCCCCGCATCGTGCGCGGACTCGATTATTATACCCGTACGGTTTTCGAATTCGTTTCGGATTCCCTCGGCGCGAAAAGCACCGTTTGCGGAGGAGGAAGATACGATAATCTCGTCGAGGAAGTGGGCGGAAAACCCTGCCCGTCGGTGGGATTCGGTATGGGAATCGAAAGGCTTATACTTACGCTCGAAGCCACGGGAAAAATGCCCGCTCCGAACGATTGCGTAGATATGTTTTTAGGCTATGCGGGTGAAGAACTCAAATACGCCGCGCTTAAAATCGTGAACGATTTAAGGAAAAACGGAATTTCCGCAGATACCGAGTTTACGGGAAGAAGCGTAAAGGCGCAGATGAAATACGCGGGAAAAATCGGCGCGAGATTTACCGCCATTCTCGGTGCTGACGAGATTGAAAGCGGAATCATCAATATTAAAAATATGACGGACGGCAGCGTAAAGGCCGTCGCTATATCGGATATAACAGGTTTTTTTAAAGAGGCAGATTTATGACGGAATTACTTAACGGTTTAAAACGCACTAACATGTGCGGCACATTGAGAAAAAACGACGAGGGCAGAGAGGTCGTCGTTATGGGGTTCGTTCAGAAAACCCGTGACCTCGGCAATCTCGTTTTCGTGGACCTGAGGGACAGAACGGGTATCGTGCAACTTGCGTTCGACGCGGGCGTCAATTCTTCGCTTACGGACAAAGCGCGTTCCCTCCGCGGCGAGTTCGTCGTTGCGGCGAAAGGCGAGGTAAGACTTCGCACGGGTAAAAATATAAATGAAAATATGCCTACGGGCGAAGTGGAAATCGACGTCGCCGATTTAAGAATTCTGGCGGAGGCCGAAATACCTCCTTTCGTAATTTCGGAAAAAGCCTCTGTCGGCGAAAATCTTGCGCTTAAATACCGCTATCTCGAATTGAGAAAGGCATATTTACAGAATAATCTGATAATGCGCGATAAAATCACGCGCGCCGCAAGGGATTATCTGTCCGCAAACGGTTTTCTGGAAATCGAGACGCCTTTTCTCGGAAAATCCACGCCCGAGGGCGCAAGAGACTATCTTGTTCCCAGCCGTATAAAACACGGCGCGTTTTACGCTTTGCCGCAAAGCCCGCAACTCTATAAACAGTTATTGATGATTGCCGGTTTCGACCGCTATTATCAGATTGCAAGATGTTTCCGCGACGAGGATTTGCGCGCGAACCGTCAGCCCGAATTTACTCAGATAGATATAGAAATGAGTTTCGTCGAGGAAGACGAGGACGTTATGGCAATTGCCGAAGGAATGATTAAAGAGGTCTTTGCGAAATGCAAGAACATTACCTTCACGAAACCTTTCAGGCGTATGACCTGGGCCGAGGCGATGAACCGTTTCGGCAGCGATAAACCCGACACTCGTTTCGGACTGGAACTTCACGATATTTCGTCGGCGGTAAAGAACACTGAGTTTTCGGTGTTCAGACAGGCTCTCGAAACGGGCAGCGTGCGCGCGATATGCGTAAGAGGCGGCGCCGATAAGTTTACCCGTAAAGAAATCGACGGTTTTAGCGATTTCGTAAAAGATTACGGCGCGAAAGGACTTGCTTGGGCCTCCAAAAAAGAAGACGGAAGCACTACTTCGAGCTTTTATAAATTCCTTACCGAAAAAGAGATTGCCGATATCGAAGAAATTCTGTCGGCGGATAAGGGCGACCTTATTCTCGCGGTTGCGGATAAAAAGAATAAAGTCGTGTTCGACAGTCTCGGCGCGTTGCGCGTTCACATTGCGGACAAACTTCATCTGTACGATAAAAACGAATACGATATCCTTTGGGTTACCGAATTTCCTTTGCTCGAATGGAGCGACGAAGACAACAGATTTTACGCCATGCACCATCCGTTTACCAGCGTAAATGTCAAGGACCTCGATAAAATCGACAGTAAGGACCGCGACGTGCTTGCAAGTATCCGCGCGAACGCGTACGACCTCGTGATAAACGGTCAGGAAGCCGGCGGCGGAAGTATTCGTATTCATACGCCCGAAATGCAACGTAAAATGTTTGAAATTCTCGGAATGAGCGAAGAAACCATTAAAAACCGTTTCGGATTTTTCGTAGACGCTTTCAAATACGGCGCGCCTCCTCACGGCGGTCTCGCGTTCGGTCTCGACAGACTCGTAATGCTTATCACGGGCGACGACAATATCAAAGACGTTATCGCTTTCCCGAAGGTTCAGAATGCTTCGTGCCTTATGACGGGCGCTCCCGACTTCGTTGAGGACATTCAGCTTAAAGAACTGGGTCTCGACGTTCCCGAGGAAGATAAATGAACGAAACGGGTACGGTAACAAAACTGAAAAGAGGAAACGCAACCGTCAGTTTCGACAGAAAATCGGCGTGCGACCAATGTCGTATGTGCGCCGTTTCGAAAAGCGGAAAAACCGTCGAGGTAGTTCTGCCGAATACGCTGAACGCCGGAATAGGGGATAAAGTCGAAGTTACGATGGGAAGCAGATACGTGCTGACCGCAGCGGTCGTCGTTTACGTAATACCTCTTATCCTTGTGGTAATAGGAGTTTTCGCTTTTCAGACGCTCGGCGAGATAGCGCAGATTATCGCAAGCGTCGTTGCGTTGTTCATAGGGCTTGCGCTTGCCGTTGTTCTGGATAAATTCGTAATCAGAAAGAAAAAAGGCTTCGTCCCCGAAATGACGCGCATCGTGCTGCGGGCGGGCGAAGAAGAATGCGAAGAAGAAAACGTCGAAGAGGATTCAAATGAAAATAAAGAGCCTTTCGACGACGGTTTAAACGGCAAAGAAAACGAAAACAATTAATATATTCGGATTTTTAAAAGGAGATTAACTTATGTCGGACAGAATTATTCACGTTACAGCAAAAGATTTTGACGAAGCCGTTAAAAAAGACGGACTTTGCCTTGTCGATTTCTGGGCTAACTGGTGCGGTCCCTGCAAAATGCTTGCGCCCGTGCTTGAGGAATACGTCGCGTCGCACGACGACGTAACCGTTCTTAAAGTGGACGTCGATGAGGAGGAGGAACTGGCAAGAAAATTCGGCGTTATGTCGATACCTACTCTCGTGCTTTATAAAAACGGCACAGAAACGGCAAAAGACGTCGGATATAAAAACCTGCAGCAACTTTCCAACTTTATCGAAGACAACAAATAATTTTTTTTCAGGAGGACAGTATGGTTGATTTAAAAACCGTTAGGGAGGCCGACAGCGAGTTATACGACAGTATGGTTAAAGAATTTAACCGTCAGCAGTATAATCTCGAACTGATTGCAAGCGAAAATATCGTATCTCCCGCAGTAATGGCCGCTATGGGCAGTTTCTTTACCAACAAATATGCAGAGGGATATCCCGGCTCGCGCTACTACGGCGGTTGCGAATTTGTGGATATAGCCGAAAATCTTGCAAGGGACAGACTTAAACAACTTTTCGGTTGCGAACACGCAAACGTCCAGCCTCACTCGGGCGCAAGCGCAAACTTTGCGGTATTCGAGGCGGTGTTGAATCCCGGCGATACCGTCCTCGGAATGAGCCTCGACGGCGGCGGACATCTTACGCACGGCAGCAAAGTAAATATGTCGGGCAAATGGTTTAATGCCGTCGGTTACGGCGTTACGCGCGAAGAGGGACTTATCGACTACGACGAAGTCGAGAAACTGGCGATAGAATGCAAACCTAAGATGATTATCGCCGGTGCGTCGGCGTATCCGAGGATTATCGATTTCAAACGTTTCAGAGAGATTGCCGATAAAGTCGGCGCTTATCTTATGGTCGATATGGCTCATATCGCGGGTCTCGTTGCGGCCGGAGAACATCCGAGTCCCGTACCGTACGCCGACTTCGTGACTTCAACCACGCATAAGACCTTGCGCGGGCCGAGAGGCGGCATTATAATGTGCAAGGAAGAATACGCCAAAATTATCGATAAGGCGGTATTCCCCGGCACGCAGGGCGGCCCGTTGATGCACGTTATAGCGGGTAAAGCGATTGCATTCAAGGAAGCGCTGACGCCCGAATTCAGGAAGTATCAGCGTCAGATAATACTCAACTGCAAACGTATGGCGGAAGTTTTCAAAGAACGCGGCGTAAATATGGTTTCGGGCGGCACCGACAATCACCTGATACTCCTTAATCTGCTCGGGACGGGCGTAACCGGTAAGGAACTCACCGACAGACTGGATAAAGTACATATTACGGTTAACAAAAACGCAATTCCTTTCGACCCCGCAAAACCCTCTGTAACAAGCGGAATCCGTGTAGGTACGGCGTGTCTTACCACTCGCGGAATGGTCGAAGACGATATGAACGTCGTGGCAAACGCAATCGTGGACGTTCTTGAAAAGGGCGAGAGCGTTTACGACGATGTAAACGCAAGGGTGCGCGCGCTTGCCGAAAAATATCCCATTTACACAAACGACGTGATATTCTGATATGTTGTCAAAATAATTGTCATTTTGACACAAAATTAAATTTTCGTATCATTCACCCTTAAGCGATGAGCTGCATATAATGCGTGAGAGGTGATAATATGAAAATCGTTTGCGTGAATCCGCCTAAGTTCATCAAAAAGTTTTTGAAATTGTTCAAAAGAAAAAAGAACGAAGTAAAAAGCGAAGAATTACAAAAGGAAGCAGAGTGAAATCTGCTTCCTTTATTTTTTAGTAAAGATAAAAGCCGTTATCCGAACGGCTTTTGAAGTAATCGCAAATATATTATGCGCGCTCGACTTTTCCGCTACGCAGGCATCTGGTGCATACGTATTCGGACGATACCGTGCCGTTTTTATTTACAACTTTGACCTTGTGAACGTTTGCGCCCCAGGTTCTTCTGGATTTGCGGTGGCTGTGGCTTACCATATTGCCGCTCATTTGTCCTTTTCCGCATACACTGCACACTCTCGACATACTTAAAACCTCCTAAATGGCTTAAAACATAGGTATTTTATCACTAAATTTTAGTTTTGGCAAGCATAATTGTTGCTAATTTTCAGTATTTATAGTAAAATATACGAAACGTAAGGTTGTTCTTAAGGAGCATTATGGCGCTCGGCACATATAACAAATTCGGTCATATCAGCATTTCGGACGAAGCGGTGGCGGTTATCGTCAGTCGTACCGCGTCCGAATGTTACGGCGTGGTCGAACTCGTTTCAAGACGTTTTTCGGACAATCTTGCAAAAATTTTCAATAAGAAAACTTACGGAAAAGGCGTCCGTGTGGTGACTGCCGATAACGTTGCTATAATAGATTTATACGTGGTATTGAAACTCGGTGTAAACGTGGAGGCCGTAAGAGAGTCTCTCAGTAAAGCCGTCGTTTACAGCGTTGAAAAGTACACGGGTATGCGCGTAAAAAGCGTAACGGTCAACGTCGTAGGTGTAAGGGTATAAATTTGGATAATAATATGGTGGAAATAGCGGGTTGCGATTTCAGGAAAATGCTTGTTTCGGGCGCAAAACTTCTTGAAATCAACAGGCCTTTGGTAGACAGTCTTAACGTGTTTCCCGTTCCCGACGGCGATACGGGTACTAATATGTCCCTCACTCTCACAATGGCGGTGCAGGAGCTCGGAAATCAGAATTCCGACGCAAGCATAGCCGATTGCGCCGCGGCATTCTCAAAGGGAGCGCTCAAAGGCGCGCGCGGAAATTCGGGAGTTATCAGTTCACAGATTTTCAAAGGTTTTGCGGTGGTTGCCGCCGAAAACAAAAAAGAAACGTTTACGGCCTACGATTTTGCTCTTGCGCTGAAAAAAGGCACGGAAATAGCGTACAGCATGGTGCAGAAACCGAAGGAAGGCACCATTCTTACGGTAGTAAGGGCAATGGCCGAAAAAGCGCAGCATCTTACCAGACGGAAAAAGAACGCCGAAATTCTGCCTTTCCTTGAAAAAGTCATCGAGTACGGCGATCAGATACTTCTTCAGACCCCCGATATGTTGCCCGTCCTTAAAAAAGCCGGCGTTGTCGACGCCGGGGGCAAGGGACTCATGTTCGTGATGAAGGGTATGTATAACGCTCTTGCGGGCATAGAACTTCCCGAAGAGACGTCCGAAGACAAATCCATGGCGCCGACTCCCGTGGACGTGTTCAACGCCGACGACCACGAACATATTAATTTCAGTTATTGTACCGAGTTTTTCGTAATCAATCTTCGTCCCAAAATCACGGTAACCGATATCGATAAACTGCGCGATTTTCTTTCGACTATCGGCGATTGCGTGCTTGTAATAGGGGACCTTGACCTCGTTAAAGTGCACGTTCACACCAATCGTCCCGACCTCGCTATCAAAAACGCTCTGAAAATGGGCGAACTCGACGGGGTAAAAATCGAAAATATGGTGGAACAGAACCGTGTCCTCAACGAAAAGAAAGAAACGGAAAAAACCGAGCTAAAGGAATTCGGAATGGTTTCGGTTTGTTCGGGAAAGGGAATGGAGGCGATTTTCGCCGACCTCGGGGTCGATAAAATCGTCGAGGGGGGACAGACGATGAACCCGAGCGTATACGATATCCTTGCCACCATAAATAACGTAAACGCAAAAACGGTATTCGTCCTTCCCAATAATAAAAATATAATTATGTCAGCCGAGCAGGCGCGCGATTTATCCGAAAAACCCGTTTACGTAATTCCCACAAGCAACGTCTGCGAGGGAATAGCCGCGGCTGTATGCTTTATGCCCGAAGCAAGCGCGGAAGAAAACGTTGACGCGATGACAGGCGCAATCGATAACGTGAAGTGCGGCCAGGTTACCACCGCCGTCCGCAACACGCGTATGGACGGATTCTCCGTGCACGAGGGTGATATCATCGGATTATACGGCAAAAAAATCGTTGCAAAAGGCCGCGACGTCGCAGACGTCGTCAGACATTCCCTGAAAAAAATGGTTGACGACGACAGCAGTGTGATTTCACTCTATTACGGAAGCGACGTAAAAGAAGAAGACGCCGCCGCTCTTGCGGAAAGTCTGCAGGAGGAATATCCCGACGTCGAGGTAATGGCTCTCGACGGAGGGCAACCCTATTATTTTTACGTATTCTCGGTGGAGTGATGCGTCTTGACGAATTATACGGAGTAGGTCCGTCTACGCTGAAAAAACTTCACGGTCTCGGCATCGATACCTTAAAAGACCTCGTAAATTTTCTTCCTAAAACCTATATTGATTTCAATCTGCCCGCGACGCTCGATAATCTCGTTGACGGGCAGTTTTCACTTATAAAAATAACGGTCGCGAAAGTTACGAGACCGGTGACTGCGAGAAGCGGCATTAAGTTTTTTACGGCTGACGCGGTCGATTACGGCATAACGTCGCGCGACGGGGTAAGGCTTAAACTCGTATGGTACAACCAACCGTATCTGATTTCTTCGGTAAAAGAGGGCGAAAATTATCTTGTTTTCGGAAAGACGAAAAGAGTCGGAAAAAGGTTTGAAATAATCAATCCTCAATTCGAACTTCTCGACGGCGCGAAAAAACTGACGGGTATTATGCCCGTTTACCGTCTTAAAGGAGCGTTGAAGCAAGGCGTTTTCAGAAGTATTATGGAAAACGCGTTAAAAAGCTTTTACTACGAAGGCGTTACCGACGGTACAGTAAAAGAAAAATACAGTTTGTCTTCTCTCTGCGACGCTTATAAAGCCGCACATTTTCCCGCTACGACGGAGGAAGGAATCCGTGCGCAGGAACGAATAGCCTTCGAGGACGTAGCAAAGGAAATTCTGTATTTTAAAATCGTTAACGGAAACGGGAAAAATAAACGCGAGAATTTTTACGATAAGCCTTTCACCGTGACGCAAGAGATTATAAAAAGTTTGCCGTACGAACTGTCCCCGACGCAGAAAACCGCATTGAGAGAGATTGCGGATTCGCTGAAATCTGACAGAAAAACAAGCAGAATTCTTATCGGCGACGTCGGCAGCGGAAAAACGGTTGTTGCGCTTATAACGGCATTTTATGCTGTAAAATGCGGATATCAAGCGGCTATTATTGCACCTACCGAAATTCTTGCGGAGCAACATTACAGAACGGCGCTGTCACTTTTTAATGGAACGGGAATTAAAACCGTGTTTCATTCGGGCGGTATCGGAACGGCTGAAAAACGCATTGCCGAAGAAGCGATTTCGTCGGGTGAAGCGAACGTTGCGATAGGAACGCACAGCCTTTTCGGCAAAAGCGTGAAGTTTAAAAATCTTGCCTTCCTCGTTATAGACGAACAACATAAATTCGGCGTCGCACAAAAATCGTATATGCAGGGAAAGGGGCTTTCGGTCGACACTCTTACCTTGACCGCCACCCCGATACCGAGGTCTTTACAGATGCTTCTGTACGACGAACTGGAAATGTCCGAAATTATAAAGAACGGAAAAAATAAAGTTAAAACAATGGTCGTTCCCGATTCGAAAAAAGAGGGAATGTTCGGCTATATTGCCGACGAAGCGAAAAAAGGGAATCAGGCTTTCGTGGTTTGTCCGCGCATATGCGACTGCGAAGGAGTCGAAACATACGGCGCGGAAACTCTGTACAAAGAACTGAAAGAGGGCGTTTTCGGAAACGTATCCGTCGCGTTGTTGCACGGACGAATGAAAAACGACGAGAAAACGCGGATTATGAATGATTTTGCTTCGGGAAAAATTAAAGTTCTGATTTCAACTACGGTTGTCGAGGTCGGTATAGACGTAAGAAACGCAACCGTAATAGCCGTTCTTAACAGCGAAAGATTCGGCCTTGCGACTTTGCATCAGTTAAGGGGCAGGGTCGGAAGAGGGGATAAACCCGCATATTGTTTTCTCAATACCTCCGAGCGGGATAATCCGCGTATCAACGCGCTGGTATCCTGCGCCGACGGTCTGAAATTGGCCGAGACCGATTTCGCGGTACGCGGAGGGGGCGATTATCTGGGAACGAGACAGTCGGGCGATAGCGACGGCGGTAAATATGCCGTAAAAATCACGCCCGAACTTATAAAGCGAGCCAAAGAAGCCGTTAACGATTACGTTATCCCGAACGGTTTCGTGCCCGACGAGGAGGATTTGCGCCTTTATACCGAAAAATTCAGGGACGTTACGTTAAGCTGAACTTTTATTAAAGTAGAATTAAACTATACGATTTATTATTAATAAAAAAGTAAAGAGGAACGGGGTTATGAAATTGTTGCTTGCAGAGGACGAACGCGAGCTGTCGGGAGCGGTTGCGCGCGTTCTGAAACATAATAATTATACCGTCGACGCGGTCTACGACGGTGCGGAAGCGCTGGAATATCTGACGTACGGCGAATACGACGGGGTTATTCTCGATATTATGATGCCGAAAGCGGACGGACTTACCGTCCTGAGGACGATACGCGCGCAAGGCAATAACGTGCCTGTCATTCTGCTTACGGCAAAAAGCGAAGTGGACGATAGGGTAGAAGGTCTTGACGCCGGCGCCGACGATTATCTTTCGAAGCCGTTTGCGATGAAGGAACTGCTTGCGCGCATAAGGGCGATGACGAGACGTAAAAACGACGTTATAAGCACCTATTCGGTGGGAAATCTGACGCTCAATCCGGGGCAATTCACAATTTCCGCGGACAAAGGCGAAATACGTTTATCGGGCAAAGAGTTTCAGATGATGGAAATGCTTGTAAAAAACAGTAACGTACTGATATCGACGGAAAAGTTTATGGAATCGGTATGGGGCTACGACAGCGAGGCCGAAATAAACGGCGTATGGGTATATATCTCGTCGTTGCGCAAAAAACTTCAGAGCATCGGCGCAAACGTGAACATCAAAGCGGTGCGCGGTCTCGGATACCGACTGGAAGAATCGGATGATTAACAAAATTAGACGCAGGTTTATACTGGTTGCCATGATTGCCGTTACCATAGTTCTGACGGTGATAATTTCAGGTATATTTCTGGTCAGCAATAAAAATTTATGCAATTATTCGGATATGGTGCTTGAATCTCTTGCCGAAAACGGGGGCAGATTTCCCGAAAACTTTCGGGGCGAAGGCGCACCGAAAAAGTATCTTGGTATAGGACTCAGCAGCGAGACGCCGTTTGAAACGAGATATTTTTACGTAAAGTATGACGCCGACGGCAATTGCAAGAGTTTTTATCTCGACAAAATTGCAACCGTCAATACTCATGCCGAGGCGCTTGCATATTGCGACAAAGTATTTCAGAAAAAATCATCATCGGGTTTCGTTGACGAATTCCGTTATCTCGTTTACGACACGTCGGACGGCGAAAAACTTTTGCTATTTATGGATTGCAGCAGACACATCGATACTATGAGAACGTTTTTCCGTTCGTGTCTGGTATTCAGCGTGAGCGCTCTTGCGGCGGTGTTTATACTTATGTTGTTGTTTTCAAAAAAAGCCGTGCAACCCATTGCAAAATCCTATGAAAAACAGCGACACTTTATTACCGACGCAAGTCACGAACTTAAAACGCCGCTTACCATTATTTCGGCAAATAACGAACTTATCGAGATGGATTACGGCGAAAACGAGAGTACGCGTGCCATTTCAAAACAGGTCGAAAGAATGGCAAATATGACGAAAAACCTCACCGTTCTTGCTAAAATCGACGAAAGAAAAGCCCTTGAAGAGAAAAAAATCATTAACGTTTCGGAAATTACCGACGACGTTGTAGAACCGTATAAAAATCTTGCGCTGACAAGCGGAAAGATACTTGAAAGACACGTTTGTTCCGACGCCTGTATTCAGGGTGACGAAAGCCTTATAAGACAGATGCTTTCCCTTATGCTCGATAACTCTGTCAAATACGGCAAAAGTTATATAGACGTCAGAGTATCGAGGAATAACGGAAAATTCAGAAAAGGCGTCATAATCGAAATCGAAAACGACGCCGATAAAGTCGAGCAGGGCAACCTGAACAAGTATTTCGACAGGTTTTATCGCAGCGACGACGCACGGGCTTCGGGGCTCGAAGGCAGCGGTATCGGATTATCGATTGTGCGCGAAATCGCCGAATTGCACAAAGGTACCGTTGCGGCAAGGGGAGAAGGCGATAAGTTTATCGTAACGATATCCTTCGAAAAATCCGTCTTTGCAGGCAAAAATAAGAATAATACGAAACCCGGATTGTGATTTTTTAGGTTTTTTTTAGCAAGTTATTAAGTTTACTTTTAATTTAAACGGTTAATATTAAATTAAAAGAAACCTCTTTCGGCTGTATGAAAGTCGGTACAAAGAGAAGTCTTTTCATAATTTTATCCCCCTAAAAGAAGCAATCGCCTCGGAATAATCCGGGGCGGTTGCTTTATAATTTCCGGCAGGCGGGTAAAAATAATAAAAATAAAAAAGATGAACTAAAAACTGATAAAAATAAGTTGCAATATCATAAATTATTTGATATATTATAGTAGTCGCAAAAATCGAGAAAATCTATGTGCGGGAGTGATTCAGTGGTAGAATGCCACCTTGCCAAGGTGGAAGTCGCGGGTC
>ENA-OROK01000039-OROK01000039.1-human-gut-metagenome-genome-assembly--contig:-NODE-39-length-145255-cov-4.446116_pt1 | contig 145255 bp, 143 predicted proteins | sample MGYA00242127_ERZ509046 | MGnify/ENA primary metagenome ERZ509046 (study PRJEB26280, sample SAMEA2338728) | human gut metagenome | biome: human gut; feature: human-associated habitat; material: faeces... | reverse complement strand
AGAGGATTGTGTGTCTGGACATATAGCAATTAAACAAAAAGCAAGCAACAAAAGTGCCGATATCGAGATCACTGCGTGTCTTTTAACGATAGTATCATGCTCCGTATGCGTATATGATTACAAAGTATCTATGACAAATATGGTCCTTTGAGTATAAATAAATGAAGCCTTATGGTATACCGAATAGGTATCCATATGGTCCATATTAAGCAATCGCTTTAAACTCAAATGAATAAGGAATTACCGCTCTTCGAACAAAAAATGATGATATAAGAGGCGATGCACAATCATAACATCTGGAAGCGGGGCCCGACTTTTCCTCCTAAGCGACAGTTCTAAGAATCCCCACTGCCCCGCTCCGGATTCATAGCAAAGATTTTGATATAAAACGAGATTTCAATGTGATGTCTTTAGAAACCACCATTCTGGACCGAATATTACCATCTGCATGTGATGTTGAACATTTGAAAACGTGCGCTCAAGAAGTAGTTGAGGAAATCAAAGATGATAATCTGGTAAAAGAATACAATGCAGAAATCATGCTGGTAGGGTCGGTGGCCAAAGGTACGTTTCTAAGCAATCCAGATATCGACATATTCATCTTATTTCCAACATCAACCGATAGATCTCATCTACAGAAAATTGGATTGGAAATTGGTAAAAAACACTTACCAACATATGAAGAGCGATATGCCGAACATCCGTATACGCATGGTACCAGAGGTGGATATGAGATGGATATTGTACCATGCTATAAGCTGGAATCAACTGAAAATATTAAATGTGCAGTTGATAGGACTCCGTTTCATACAAAATACATAAAGACAAACATGGACTCTGAGATGAAAGATCAAGTCAGGCTGCTCAAACAATTTGCAAAAGGCATTGGTGTATATGGGGCAGAGTCCAAAACAGAAGGAATATCTGGATACTTGACGGAACTTCTAATCATCCGGTATGGCAATTTTAATAAAGTCATTGAAGCGGCATCTAGATGGAACCTGGGACAAGTGGTGTTTCCAAACAATGAAAAAAAATTCAAAGGGGACCCACTGATTGTTCATGACCCGGTTGATTCCAATCGAAATGTAGCTTCCGCAGTATCTATCCAATCTTTTTCTAAATTCATATACGCAGCTAAGGAGTATCTAAAAAACCCATCGGAGCGGTTTTTCTTTCCAAATGTGAGAACTACATATTCGCTAGATGGCATCCAACACTATATCTCAAAAAGAAATACTGAGGTTATCATAATCGAACTAGATAAACCAAACTTGATCGATGATAATCTATACCCGCAAATTAGAAAAACTCTGGAAGGGGTTATCACCACACTGCAAAAAGAGAATATCTCTGCAATAGATTCAGATTATGAAGTGAAAGAGACGTCCGTAAAATTTGCGATAGAAATAGAAACGCTAGAATTACCATCAATTAAACAGCATTACGGTCCACCAGTTTGGAGTGAAAACGCTCCTTCATTTATAAACAAATGGAAATCTAATACATTTGAGCCATATGTTGAAAATGGACTGTGGAAGGTTATAATCCGCCGTGATGATACGGATGTTGTATCATATCTCAACAAAAACCTGAAGTCATCTGCGCTGGGAAAAGATTTTAGAGAACTGAAAGGCATGAAAATTACAAGCGGTAAAGATGCAATATGCGAAGATAATGCAGTAATCCTATCAAAAATGATTGATAAAAGAATGAGTTGGGAAGTAGTTTAGATAAACGGTTCGTTTATCAGTAAAATCCATACACCGAGTGCCAGTAAAGCATAAAGTAGGATATTACCAACCAGGCTCATTTTTTCGACTTCTTCCTTTTTAAGACCGGCCAGTCTATATGCGCGAGTCATTACGATTGCGCCGATGATCCACCCAATGAAACCATATGCATTGTTTCCCAGTCCTCTGCCGATTAATGCAGAGATTATACCAAAAACAATAGCAATAACCGCTGCTATTGCTAGAAGCTTAGTGCTCAGAATATCCTTTTTAAGGAACGCTTTCTCGTCAAATTCTGGAGGTACCCAGACATATTCTTCTTCCAGCTCTTTCTTTTTTCTTTTCTGAGCCATGAAATTCGGATGTCATAAGCATATTATAAACTTTCTCTCAGATTCAAACAAATAATCGTTTAGACTCTTGCTTTAAATATCAACTTTAACCGCATCCAGCATGCGTCTGCAGAACCATTGATCTAAAAAATCTAGAAAGGAGATAGTCCTGAGCAGATTCGAACTGCTGTCCCCGGCTCCAAAGGCCGGGATGATTGACCACTACACTACAGGACTTTCAAACTTGCATTACACTTCTCATATACATATTTTCTTTCTAAGACTTCAAACAACACAGAGAGCAAAATATATACGAATTAAAAATATCGATGAGAGGGATGAAAAAGATGAATAATCGAGTTATCGTCTCAATTGTAATTGCACTGGTTTTGGTAGTAGCCATTATCGCATCTGCAGCATACATTATTACAGATGAAAAAGAAGAGAGAAAAACTGTAATATTGGTCATAGAAGAAGAAGCAATTGGTGATGGCAGTTATAACGATCTAGTGTTCAAAGGGATAAAATCTGCATCGGCTGAAGCAAACGTTTCATATATCGCCGGAAGCGAGAGTATGAAAGATAAGTTAGATAAGGCCACGTCCCAAACCCCTGATATTATATGGACAGTCCCATCCAAAACAAACAAAGAGGTAATTGATTCAGCAAAAGAAAATCCAGATATCCTGTATGTGATGGTTGATTTTCAATCTGAAGAAAAGTTAGATAACTTGATTACAATTTCATTTAATTCGAACGAGTCTTCATTCTTAGGTGGGTGTGCCGCGGCGATGCTTACTGAGACCAATGTGGTAGGATTTGTAGGGGGACAAGAATCAGAAGTTATTGAGGCATTTGAATATGGATACAAAGCTGGCGTTGACTATGCCAGTAAGATTCTTGGAAAAAATGTAGAGACAATATCTCAATATGCTGACAGTTTCACCGATAAAGACAAAGGCAGAGCAATAGCCCAGGAATTGTATGAAAAGGGATGCGATGTAATATTCCAAGCTGCTGGCGTCACAGGAATTGGAGTTATAGAAGAGGCTAAGGTATATGACAAATGGGTAATTGGGTCAGATTCTGATCAAGAATATTTAGCTCCAGATAACGTGTTGACGTCTGTCATTAAAGAGATTACAAAAGCAACAGCTCTAGTCAATGAACAATTGGTAAACGATGAAAAATTAGCGGTACAAAATGTCGTATTTGATTTTTCAAATGGCGCTGAAGGAATAGTTCAAGGAAATCTGACAGATAATCAATACAATGATATAATGCAGATAAAAGAAAAAATATTGTCTGGAGATATAAACGTACCTGATGATAAACTGAGCTATGAGAAATTCATACAAGACTTTGTGCAATTATGAAGAGATTATCTCGCCGATGAGGTACGTGGATTTGGAATCCGTTATCCTAACACGAACCTCTGATCCAAGCGGGAGCTTCTCACAAATCACAACTGGCCGATAGGAGTTCGTACGAACAATCATCGTGCCAGGTTTTCCAATTTCTGATACAATTCCTGAAAAATCCTTACCAATCTGTGAATTGTTCTTTGATTCACTGATTTTAAATCTTAATTTTGTTAGCTCTCTGGAGCGATCTTTAGATATCCAGCCAGGAACTTGATGGCTGAATGATGCAGCAGGAGTGTTGGGCCTTGCTGAATACCGAGTGACATTAACAGTGTCTGGCATGATATCCTCAATTAATTCCATGGTGAGTTTATGATCCGCATCGGTTTCTCCAGGAAATCCGGTGATTACATCTGTTGAAATTGAGATTTCTGGACAATAAGAGCGAAGTTCAAAGACTAAATTTTTAAACTCTTCCGGCGAGTACGAACGCTGCATGGATTTGAGGATTTCTGGACTGCCGCTTTGAACTGGTATGTGTATGAACTTATAGACTTTAGGATTCATCCATGCCGGCATAAACTCTTTTAAGATTTTCAAGAGATTATTTGGATTCATCATGCCGATCCGTATCATAAATCTGCCGTCAAGACTAGTCAACGAGGTTATCAGATCAGTCAATGTTGAGCCTATATCAAATCCATAGCACGCAGTATCCTGCGCAGTCACTAAAAGTTCCTTTGTTCCGGTTTGGATCAGACTTTTAGCTTCTGAGACCAAATCTTGAAGTGGGTAACTACACAGTGTACCTCTTGCAAATCTCGTAATGCAATATGTACATGATCCCAGGCATCCTTGCGCAATTGGTAAAATGGATGTAATTGTAGGATTTTTAATTACAGGCAGCCCATCACCATTTCCAACAAGCGATGGCAGCTTATGATAGTTTTTTGGATCGATTATTTGAGCATTCGGCGCTACAGAAATTAGATCCTCCGGCTGTATAGATGCCATGCAGCCTGAAATGATTAATTTTTTACCATCTTCTGAAATCTCTTTTGCACGTTTCAACATCCTGTTTTGAGTTTCCGTAATTACTGTGCAGGTGTTGAGAACTATCAAATCCGCATCGGATGGGTCTGAAACGATTTCGTGCCCAAGCAAAGACATTGTCGTTTCTATTTTTTCGCCCTCGCCGTGATTCATAGTGCATCCATAGCTCTCAACGTATACCTTCACAGTTTTCACCCAGGTTGTTTATATCAGTCTGATGGAAGATGGAGATTTCTATCCACAAGCCGCTGCCTGCGGGCAACTGCTGCCTTCACAAGTCCTAAATGCAGCGGGGATGGTTTTCCAGGACGAGATTTGAACTCGGGGTGGAATTGAGATGCCATAAAATATGGGTGATCTTCCAGTTCTGCAATTTCCATTTTGATCCCGTCTTCAGATTTCCCAGTAAATTTCCATCCCACTGATTCTAATTTATCAATAAACTCTGGATTAACTTCATATCTATGGCGGTGACGCTCGCTTATCTCCAGAGCTCCGTACAATTCATGCGCGTTTGATCCTTCAGAAATGATTACTTTTTGAGCGCCCAGACGCATTGTTGCTCCCATATCTGTAATGTTTATCTGATCTGGCAACAAATCCACTACTGGGTATTTTGTATCTGGATCAAATTCTGTGCTGTTAGCACCATCAAGGTTTGCAAGATTCCTAGCAATTTCCATGGTTGCAACCTGAAATCCAAGACAAACTCCTAAAAATGGAATGTAATTCTCTCTTGCAAATTTAGCAGTTAGAATCTTTCCATTTACTCCCCTATTTCCGAAACCGCCTGGAATGAGAATTCCATCGACACTTGCCAGATCTTTCGGTATTCCTGTTTGCTCAATTTTTTCTGAGTCGAAGAATACACACTCTACCTGAGTGCCAAATTCTGCAGATGCATGGTGGAATGCTTCCAGGTGAGATAGGTAACTATCCGCCAAGTTCGTGTATTTTCCAACTAATGCGATTTTTACAGTATTCGTTGGATAATGAATGCGGTCTAAGTATTCTCTCCAAGAAGTGAGATCTTTAGTTGTAGCTTCGATGCCCATTTTTTTCAGAAGATAGTCTGTGATTCCCTGTTCTTCAAGCACAATCGGAATTTCATAGATTGAAGCGGCATCGGCCGCTGAAACAACTGCTTCGATTGGAACATCACAAAATAACGAAATCTTTTTTCGGATTGAGTAATCAAGAGGTTCTTTGGCTCTCGCAACGATAATATCGGGCTGTATGCCGATAGAGCGTAATTCTTTGACAGAATGCTGAGTTGGTTTTGTTTTCTGCTCTCCGACAGATCCCATAACTGGAACAAGCGTGGTATGAACGAAAATACAATTAGTTCCTTTTCCCAATTCACTTCCCATCTGCCTAGCTGCCTCCAAAAAAGGCATAGACTCGATATCACCAACGGTTCCACCGAGTTCCACAATGCATACGTCAGCACCAGTGCATTCAGCTACTGACTTGATTCTCCGCTTGATTTCATTAGTAATGTGTGGAATGATCTGTACAGTTTTGCCAAGAAAATCACCAGCCCGCTCTTTTTCAATCACGGTCTTGTAAACTTTTCCGGTTGTGATGTTGTGATCACTGCTTAGGCTAATATCAAGAAATCGTTCATAGTTGCCAAGATCAAGATCTACTTCTCCGCCATCATCGAGTACATAGACTTCACCATGTTCGAACGGGTTCATGGTTCCAGCATCGATATTCAAGTATGGATCGATCTTAATAGCAGTAACTTTTAATCCACGTGATTTTAAAAGACGTCCCATTGATGAAGCCGTTATGCCTTTTCCTAAACCAGAAATAACTCCACCAGTGACGAATATATATTTCATCATCTGCATGGGATTTTGAGATGAAGATAACATGATATTTAAAGTTAGCTTAGAATAGAGATATCAAAAAACAATAAAAAAACAAACATTGACGTTCGATGCAAATTTTTGGTGCTTGGAATCCCACTTGGAATTGGGCAGAGAAAGGCACGGGGCCTCTCCTTGCTTAATTTGTTACGTAGGAGGTGATCCATCTGCAGGTTCCCCTACAGATACCTTGTTACGACTTAACCCTCCTTGCTGAATCTCAGTTCGAAAGCCCCAATTAGAAACATCCTCACTGAAACCCAACTCGGGTGGTTTGACGGGCGGTGTGTGCAAGGAGCAGGGGCATATTCACCGCTTGATGTTGACAAGCGATTACTACGGAATCCAGCTTCATGGGGGCGAGTTACAGCCCCCAATCCGAACTATGGACGGGTTTCAGGATTGTCTTCACCTTTCGGTGTTGAAGCCCATTGTCCCGTCCTTTGTAGCGCGCGTGTTGCCCAGGAGATTCGGGGCATACGGACCTACCGTTGACCTCTCCTTCCTCTGACTTAGCGCCAGCGGTCCCATTAATGTGCATCCCCTCCGGAGAAAGGATTAGCAATTAATGGTGAGGGTCTCGTTCGTTATCTCACTTAAGAGAACGCCTTACGGTACGAACTGACGACGGCCATGCACCACCTCTCGGAAAATCAGGTAAAGTCATCGGCTTGACCTTCATATATCCGTCGCTCCTGGTGAGTTTTTCGGCGTTGAATCCAATTGAACCGCACGCTCCTCCCGTTGCGGTGCTCCCCCGCCAATTCCTTTAAGTTTCATCCTTGCGGACATACTCCCCAAGCAGCAGGCTTAACAACTTCTCTCCGGCACTGGGCGCCCACTAAGGACCCCCAACACCAAGCCCGCAGCGTTTACACCCTGGACTACCGGGGTATCTAATCCCGTTTGCGCCCCAGGGCTTCGTCCCTCACCGTCGGATCCGTTCTAGTCAGACGCCTTCGCCACCGGTGGTCCTTCCAGGATTACAGGATTTTACCCCTACCCCAGAAGTACCTCTGACCTCTCCCGGTCCCAAGTCTCCCAGTCTCCCCGGAATTCGGACAGTTAAGCTGCCCGATTTACCCAAGGATTTAGAAAACCGGCTACGGACGTTTTAGGCTCAATAATATCGACCACCACTTGGGGCGCGGGTATTACCGCGGCGGCTGGCACCCGTCTTACCCGCCCCTTACTTCTCATGTTTTTTAGACAAAAGAACAGCCAACATTAAATGCTGGCACTTGGAATTCCCTCGTCGGGGTTTCCCCCATTGCGAAGTTTTCGCGACTGCTGCGCCCCGTAGGGCCTGGACTCATGTCTCAGAGTCCATCTCTGGGCTCCCTCTCTCAAGGCCCATATCCGTCACGGGCTAGTGGGTCCATTACACCCACTACAACCTGATAGACCGCAGACCAATCCTAAGGCACCGGAGTTTTCGGCCTAAAAGCATTCCAGCAGATTAGACCTATGGGGTATTATCCTCAGTTTCCCGAGATTATCCCCCACCTTAGGGCATGTTGTCCACGTGTTACTGAGCGGTCCGCCGAGACCAAATGTCTCTCGACTCGCATGTCTTAATCGCATTCCAATAGCGGTGGCCGCCGGCAGGATCAACCGGAATCCATTATTCCACAAACAACAAAGAGTCGTTGCAGGACACACTTAATTTAAGATTGGCAGGATACCAAGTTTCACCAGCGTAACCACGCTGATATTCTTGTACTCACGTTATAACTTTGATTTGGGTTACATTTTGCATCGAACGTCAGAACCAAGAGTGCACGCATGATTGCGGAGATCTTAGTCCTCCATGTTTTGTCCAATCGCTTTGGATACGAATACTTCATCTTCCGATCTTGGCTCTGTTCCGTTTCGCAGCGTTGGTTGCTGTTGAACGCAGCTTTCCCTCCAAAGCAGGAGAGGTATATAAAGGTTTCGAAACAAGTCCCGAAGCCTCAATTTTTGCGTTCTCTGAGGGAGTGTACACATATGTTCCCACATGCCTCAGTATTTCCGTCTAAAACACAAGTTGTATTTAAAACCTTCGTACATTTTGAGATGTTTTCTCCACAAAGAGAAAAATATGATATATTAGACAAGGTTTTAAGCAGATTTCTCATGTTTTGTTAGGTCAATAGCACCGCACAATATTAAAAACGATGCGGGCAGAATGTATTTCGCGAATTGTCTATAATATCGACCACATTCACAAAAGCTTTAAATCCCGCATTGTATTGTGAGGAGCTAAGCGGAGGTGGCCCAGCCCGGCAAGGCGTTGGATTGCTAATCCAATGTCCGCAAGGACTCGGGGGTTCAAATCCCTCCCTTCGCGCTTTATTTTTCAATCATCCAAAGAATTGATATTTAACATGAATATCTCTGACTGATGAAACCCCATCTTAAGGAATATGCATATCAATCCATAATCGAATTTATAAAATGCCAGACTGAACAGAAAGATTACGCAGTCATTGGCTTAAGTGGTGGGATTGATTCTGCCGTTGTATCCAAATTATGCTGCGATGCATTGGGACCTGAAAGAGTATTCAATGTTATTATGCCATCTGGTGTTTCTTCAGCAGAGGATATCAATGATGCGCAGGACTTGTGCAATAAGTTTGGTATGAGTTATACAATGATACATCTAGATACAATTACAAGTGCATTTACCCAAGTTCTAAATGCCGAAAATCCAATATTAAAAGGAAACATAATGGCACGCAGCCGAATGATTATTCTATACAACTATGCTCACTCTATGAATGGACTGGTAATTGGAACTGGCAATAAAAGTGAACTTTTAACTGGATATTTCACTAAATATGGAGACGGCGGAGTGGACATATCACCTATTGGAGATTTATACAAAACAGAGGTTAGAGAACTTGCAAAATTGATCCATATTCCAGAGCGTATAATATCAAAATCACCAAGTGCTGGGCTTAGGTTAGGACAGACGGATGAAGAGGATCTAGGGGTTCGTTATTGCGACCTAGATGAAATTCTATATGGCTTTGAACAAATGAAAAGTGCAGATGAGATTCATGACGATACAGGTATCGATATGGATGTAATCGATTCAATATGGGATAGGTACAAATCTTCAACCCATAAAAGAAAGACACCTTTGATTCCAAAACTTGGAATCAGAACAATTGGATGCGATTGGAGAGAGTGATTATAGTCATAAAATGATATTAAATACAAACATATTAAAAATATGATTGATGATTACAGGTGCAAGAAAGTGAATGTAGGGTGATGGAAAGATTAATATATCCTACGCTATTTTGCACCCTATCACGCTCTTGTAGTGTAGCGGCCAATCATGAAGCCCTCTCGAGGCTTCGACTCGGGTTCAAATCCCGACAAGAGCACTATTTTACACATACTATCGCACAATTGTGCACTTAATGTCCAGACCAAATGAGCCCATGTTAAAGACTGCTTGTTGCAGATGAGAGGTTATTGGAGAAACCTCTCATTTAAATCCAGCATAGGTGTTTTATGATTTACATTGGTTACCAGTGGAGCACTAAGCGCACTGGACTTCAAAAGATCATTTATTAGATATTTATTTGCTGGAGACTCACGAATAGCCTCTGTAGACCAGTTTTCCACTAATTCTTCCACGTGTCCTTTACCAGAGCTTTGGAATACATCTGCAAGGAATGAAAGAATTGTAGTGTCTTCAGAAACTACTGCGATGTCCGAACTTATAAGTGTTAATGGTGTAGCATTAAACGCTACTACAAGACCTCCAGCTTCTCTAATCATGTGAGCAAGCAGAGAGTCGGAATCGGATGAACATACCAGCATGACATCATCAGCATTTAGCGCGGTCTTCCTCCGAATGTCTAAAAATGAAGAGGCTTTTTCTTCCCCACCCAGCGGAGATGAAGACGAAAGCAGCCTGAATGACTGAAGCCCGATCAATTCATCCTCAAAAATTTCATCAAGCCTTGACAGAGTGTTTTTATCTGTTTCAGAAATGTCATCCATTGTGCTTTCATCGGATGGCCTGTTTATGATCGGCATTGATACAATTTCATCTCCAAGTTTTTTGACAGTTGATTCTTCATCTTTCGATATGTCCCAATAATCCAAATCTAGGCTCATTGAGTAAGTATTTTCGACTGGAATGTCTACTACTTCACATGCTTCGCAAACGTAATGTTCATATAAAGAAGATATCAGGAATGGAAGAGTGATCTCCTGTGCAAATCGCATCGTACGACGAGATCCTGGTGTTAAGTTAAGATTTGTTTTAAAGTACTGTTTTAGAGATGTGTTGGATAGCCCATATGATCTTAAGAATGGCAGAATTAGCCTAAGAGTGTCTTCTTTGCGATATGCGGGTCGTTCCATTGAAATTAATGAAAATGATGCATAGCTGTACAAGACATCATACAATTTAGAGCCATTGGGAATTTTATTCAAGCATAACTCTCTGGTTACATTTTTTGGAAATATCGTGCCTTCTCCACATACTATGAAAAATTTCCAGCCATCATATGATGCATTATCCATTGGTTCAAAATCCATAAAGACCTCTCCAAATAATCAGGGTAAAATATTTTTTAGAAACTTCGAATCAGGGTATGACTTCCTACCATACGAAGTACTGGTTAATGCAGCAACGGTTGCGCCTGCATTACCACATGCATTAAGGTCAGATCCCTCAACATACGCCGATAAAAATCCTGCTATGTATGCATCTAGGAAATCTGTATTATCTTTTAAGACTGTCTTTTTGAAAGGCAATGTGTAATTGGAATGCTTAGAAACAATAGTGGCATCGCTATCATTAATGCATACTACAACCCTTGCACCTTCATCAATCATAGCTTTACAGCCATCACTCAGGTCTGATGAAGTTAAGAGTTCAAGTTCAGTTTTTGTGACAAAAACAATACGAGCTTTAGATATGAGGTCTCCGAGCTTCTGAAGTCCAAGAGATGCGCATTCAATTCCAGGTGCATAAAATATATAGATTGAATCATCTATGAAATTTAAAAGCTGCTTGTATGAGTTGACTGGATTTCCAGCCTCAATTGGACCAAGATATATGTAATTCGATGAATTTATGATTGACAGGTCGTCTTCAATAAATGAGAGATAATTGTTTGAATTTGGAAATTTCAGATGGAGAGTTTCTTTTTCATCAAAGACGCGAATAGAAATTCCAGATTCTCCATACCGTCGGACTAATCTAGAATCAACGTCTTTAAAAAAGGATAAGGTCTCTTTTGAATATTTGTCGTTGCCCACAACTCCCAAATATCCCACACGGTACCCCAAACGCGATAGCGCATATATTGTGTTCGCACTGCTACCACCAATTCCGTGATACAGCGGCGGAGAAGCATTTTGAAGTTTTTCTAGGATTTGATCTGGCTTCGAGGAATCCATGCGAATTTCTTCTAAGGATATGTTTGAATTTTTAGGAAGATCGTACATGATTTCATAATACACTGAGCCGGCACCAAGTAAATCCATATTTATCCCCACTATGCAAGGGTATATATAATTATCATAAGCAAACCCATCATAAAAGCAAATCTATCATACTTGTCATATACTTAGTAGTTATATAATTATCATTTAAAATCCGGATTTTGAACTACACATCGAATAAAACAGTAATTGACGGCTCGTCTAAATCAATATTCATTTTATGGTATGTAACCGCTTTTATTTCTGTTTTCGGATCATGCTTCAATGGATTGTACCGTTCTCCCTTTGATTCGCATCGAAGAGTGTTCTGGCTGAGTGAAATATTGAATTCTGCTGGAACAAAATGTTCAGCATCAAAAAGATACAAGAGTTCTGATAAAAAGTTATAAAGTTTGTCATAGAGATTGTCTCCATCCACTGAAAAGCATACCGTTTCTAGAGATTCAACCGTAGATATATCTAGAACAGTATCCAGCATAGCATATGCTGCATTTCCAAAACATTCTTCGATCGAGTTACCGAAGGCTTTTATCAAAACGTCAGCTGTGTGTTCAAGCCGTTCGTACCTCATACGGGTTGCACATGCACTGAACATATGAAAATGTTTCCTAAGGATTATATGTAAGTCAAAGGATACAGAGTCATGCGCATACTAATCATCGGCTGCGGTTCAATAGGATCAATACTCGCTGAAACGGTTCATGAGCTCCCAGAAGTGGACCGTATTTACATCACAGACCAAAAGAAGGATCTTTCAATTCACCTTATTGAGCGGTTGAATAAAACAAGCTTTGTTAGTTTAGTGGAGATCGATAGCATAATGACTGAAGTAGATCTTGTAGTAGAAGCCGCAAGCCAGACTGCTGCTAAAACATACATACCACAGGTTCTAAGAAAGGGAACTGACGTGATGATGATGAGTGTTGGCGCATTTTCAGATGAAAAATTCAAAGATGAATGCTTTGAATTAGCAAAAAATAATCATGCCCGGATATATGTTCCGTCTGGTGCAGTGTGCGGAACTGATGGAATTCACGCAGCGGCATCAGGTACATTTGATGAAGTCCGCTTGATAACAACTAAGAACCCCAAAAGTCTGAAAGGAGCACCTGGAATAATCGAATCGGGAATTGATCTTGATTCTTTGACTGACTCAACTATTGTGTTTGATGGTACGGCTAAAGATGCAGTTGATAAATTTCCTAAAAACATAAACGTAGCTGCTACTTTATCCCTCCTCGGCATAGGATTTGACAAAACAAGAGTCACAATTATCTGTGATCCTAACACCAATAAAAATTCCCATGTAGTAATTGCTAAAGGTGACTTTGGAGAAATGAGGTGCGAAGTGAATAATGTACCATCACCCATGAATCCAGCCACTAGCTATCTGGCTGCGCTTTCGGCAGCTTCTTCAATCAAAAGAATACTAGGAAATGTCTGGATAGGAATATAATTTGATGAGGAGGGTGTTTATCACCCATTTACTCATCAATCTCAAGTTTCAGTATCATCTTTTTGACTTTGGTTTTGAAGAACCTTTTGATTTATTGGACTGCTTTGATTGCTGTTTCGAAGGGGCCTTTGCAGCAGCTTTTGGTTTTGGATTAGATTTTGGTTTTGATGAACTTTTAGGCTTATTAGACTGCTGCTTTGAAGGGGCCTTTGCCTGAATGGTCTCGGCTAAGACTATATCCTCCGAGGATTCGTCTACTTCTTCATAATCTAAGAAATCAAGCAATTTATTTTCTAGATCCAGCAACAATTTTGCTGCTTCATCATCCTTATTGTCGTCCATAAGATCCAGAGCTTCTGAAACTATGTCCAACATACTCTCAAGCTCGTCTTCAATGTCTCCAAAAGCTGTGCCTAGTGTAACCATTTCGTTCACCATTTTTAATCCCTCTAAAGTAATTCAGATATATTAAATATCAGTTTTTAAACAAATCATTAAGCAAAATAACAAACACGAAATAGCGGTTATTAATTATAGATTGAGTTATGAAAGAAAGGGTGAATAAGATATTCTCCAAAATGGAGGAAGAATGCGATGCCATTGTTCTAATGAATGGCCAAGAACCAATGCTCGATGCTTCATTTTACTATGCCTGCGGAATAGACTCTGGCCTCTTTGAAGAATGTGTTGCCATACTGCAGCCGGATGGCCGATCTACATTAGTAACATCCCAGCTTGAAGAGAGTGCAGCTAAGAATTCATCTGCAGAGATAATTACATATTCCACTCAAAAAGAAAGAGACGATGCTATAAAGAATGTACTTAAAAAATCAAATAAGATAGGTATAAACAACCGCGGAATCACCTATTCTTCTACGCAGTATCTGAGGAAAATAATAGACAATATTGAATTTATCAATGCTGGAAATGCATTATTAAAAGCCAGGATGATTAAAGATTCGGATGAAATTGAAAAGATACGTTCCGCATGCAAAATAGCATCATCTGTAGCTGACAGTATTCCAGAAGTCATATCATGCGGTAAAACAGAGTATGAATTGGCTGCAGAGATCGGATATAGAATGCAGAAGATAGGAGCATCTTCTACTTCATTCGATACAATAGCTGCATTTGGAAAAAGTGCTGCTGAACCTCACCATAGTCCAGGGAAATACAAGCTGCAGAAGGAAGACATGGGACTGTTTGATTTCGGATGCAGAGTATCCAGATACTGTTCGGACATCACGAGGACATTTGCACCAGTTGAATGTTCAGACCTTTTCAAAAAAGTATACGAAACTGTACTTAAAGCTCAATATCTAGCTATCGAAAAGATACAGCCAGGAATTTGTTCTGCGGATGTCGATAAAGTAGCAAGAGATCACATTGATTCGATCTCAGAATTCAAAGGAAAAATGATACACTCGTTAGGACATGGACTAGGCCTTGACGTTCATGATGGGGGCTCATTCTCTCCAAAATCGCAGATTATACTTGAAGAAAACATGGTGATGACGGTAGAACCAGGAATATACATACCCGGATGGGGCGGGGTTCGAATTGAAGATGATATATTGGTAACAAAAAATGGATGTGAAGTACTTACACATGCAAAGAAAGAACTCGATGATGTGAAGATAGCTTAAGACAAAATCCAAGGGATGTTTGTCTTAATTATCCCAAATAAAACCTCTCCGCTTTTTCCAGAAAGCAGTGCACCATACGGGAAGTTATTGGCTGGATCCACAAATTGTTCTACCTTTAAGGTGCCGTTTTCTTTTTCTTCAATTCTCATGTATTTTTCCAGTTCCTTATCCCCAAACGGCGTGGGAACTGTTTCCTTTCCAATTCTTATACCATCAAATACTACAGACCATCCAGCTACAATTCCACCTAAGTTTGATAGATCATTATTAGACCATGGAAAGTCCAGTTTTGCAGGATTCATAAATGGGATATCTTTTGGCAAAACGGCTACTTTGAATCCTTTATCTGTGGCAGATATTACCTTTACTGCCAGAACACCTTTTACATCTTTGTCTCCGAGTTTTCCGGTAGCAGAGTAAATGTAATAATCTCCCTTATTGAGTAGATACTTCTTTGAGGCCATATTAAGCAATCCTCACCGTAACTTTAGTACGATCACCAACACTCTCAAGAATTTCTATAGGGCCATCTACTTTCCCGATCGGAGTTACATCTGAAATTGCAACTGGCTTATCTCCCTTTCCCACGGGAGTTGGACCAAAAAATATGCATAATGCCTGTCCCTCTGGCCAATAAGCAATCTCACCAGGGGTCATAATCCTCCTGCCGTTTTCAAGCCGAGTCTTAACTGGTATCTCAAAATATATCTCTCCACCCCATAGGTTAGTGTATGAGGTGAAAGGAGCAGCAAGCCATACTGCATTAGCAGTGTCTGAATCGTTGAGCTCAGCCTCAAACTCAATGTTGCCGATCAGGAAAGATATTCTGTTTCCCATATGCTGCCCCTAATTGAGTAGGGATATTAGCGTTTTGCCTTCACAGATAGTTTTCAGCTTTTCTGTTTGCAGGATTTAATTTTTCTACAGCAGAGAGGAATGAAGACATTGAAACTTTAGCCTCGTTCAGGCGCTCATCTGATATGTCATCACTCTTGACGAGCTCTCTTACGGCATCCATAATCGCCTCATTAACAACAGCAGACAAATCGGCTCCTGTGTATCCCTCTGTTTTATCAGCAACTGCTGTGAGGTCGACATCGTCTGCCAATGGTGTATTTGCGGTCTGTATGGCTAAGATGCTCTTACGGCTCTCTAAATCAGGTAGGCCTATTTCCACCATGCGGTCAAATCTGCCTGGACGCAGTAAAGCTGGATCGATCATGTCTGGACGGTTGGTCGCGGCAATTACTACGACATCCTGAAGTCCTTCAAGACCATCCAGCTCTGTGAGCAGCTGTGAGATCACACGTTCAGTAACGTGTGAATCGTCACCGCTCCCGCGAGATGTAGCGATGGAGTCGATTTCATCCATAAATATTACACACGGAGACGCCTGCCTGGCTTTACGGAAAGTTTCTCTCACGGCCTTTTCAGATTCACCCACCCACTTGCTAAGAAACTCCGGACCTTTTATGGAGATGAAGTTTGCTTCAGACTCTGTAGCAACTGCTTTTGCAAGCATGGTCTTACCTGTACCTGGAGGACCGTACATCAAGATCCCTTTAGGTGGGGCTGCATTCATTTTTCTGAAGACTTTCCCATACTTAAGTGGCCATTCCACAGCTTCTCTCAGCTGGCGTTTAGCATCCTCTAATCCGCCGATATCTACCCAGTGGACATTCGGACGCTCAACGAGTACTTCCCTCATGGAAGATGGCTGCATTTCCATAAGCGCGCCCATGAAGTCATCTTCAGAGACTGTGATTTTATTTAGGATCTCAATCGGAATGATATCGTCTTCGAGATTAAGCTCTGGAAGGATTCTGCGAAGAGATCTCATTGCTGCCTCTTTACATAATGCAGAGAGATCGGCTCCCACGTATCCATGAGTAAGATTTGCAAACTTATCAAGATCGATTCCGTCTTCTAAAGGCATACCTCTAGTGTGAATCTGCAGAATCTCTAGACGGCCTGCTTTATCTGGAACTCCGATTTCGATCTCGCGGTCAAATCTGCCTGGACGCCTAAGAGCGGGATCGAGTGCGTTTGGTCTGTTGGTAGCTCCGATGACTACCACCTTACCGCGGGATTCCAGACCATCCATCAAAGACAGCATCTGGGCTACTACCCTTCTTTCTGTTTCCCCTGTAACTTCTTCACGCTTTGGCGCTATGGAATCAATTTCATCTATGAATATAATGGTCGGTGCATTTTCCTGAGCCTGCTTGAAAATTTCACGAAGATGCTCTTCGCTTTCCCCATGATATTTTGACATGATCTCAGGTCCGCCGATTGTCATGAAATTGGCATTGGTCTCTGATGCTACTGCTTTAGCCAGCAGCGTTTTGCCTGTTCCGGGAGGACCGTGTAGAAGCACCCCCTTAGGAGCTTCAATTCCAAGCCTTTCAAATAACTCTGGATGCCTAAGCGGCAGTTCGATCATTTCCCTTACTTTTTTGACTTCGTCACCTAAACCTCCAATATCCTCGTAGGAAATCCTTGGGACTGACGGTGTCTCGCTCGCTGGCTTTTCACTTATCGTAAATTCGGTGGAGGATTTGACAATTAAGGCATCTGCTACCGGGCTGCAGTTGGTCACGACCAGATCAATGCGTCCTTCTAGAGTGTTGACTTCAACGATATCTCCTTTGACGATTACTCTCCCGTTCAGTATCTGACGGAGGTATTCTTCTCCGCCTACGATTCTTAAAGCTTTGGTAGGCGCTACAGTAATTTTTGTAGCTTCTTTGGCTGAGATCTTGCGAATGGAAATGCGATCGTCAATACCAGTGTCGGCATTTCTCCTTAATGTTCCATCTATCCTTACGATTCCTTTGTTAGTATCTTCGGGTAGTCCTGGCCAAGCTATAGCTGCAGTTCTTTTCTTTCCCTCGATTTGAATTACGTCTCCTGCGGTTATACCTAAAATATCCATTACTGCAGAGTCAATACGTGCTATTCCGCGGCCGGCATCCTTGGAGCGTGCTTCAGCCACCTTCAACACTTTATCATCATTTTTCATATAGTGCCCCCTTATACTTACATCTTAGAGTAGTTAACTTACAGTTGTATAGATGACATAGGTCAGTTCTTCTATAAATACTTAACCTATAACACCCTTCAATTTCTGAACCAGGAAGTTTAGTTCATTCAAGGCCACTGATCCTTTTGTAGTTAATGAGTATAATTTTGTTTTTGTGTCTTTAATAACGTATCCAGAATCTCTGAGGGCATTGAGATGGAACGTTATGTGGCCTGTGGGCATATCGAATTCTCTGCAGAGTCCAGATAGATTTTTGGGACCGCCTGTAAGACTTCTCATAATCCCAATTCGTTTGGCATTGGATAAAGGGGCCAGATAAGTTTCAACTTCTTCTTCTGTAGATATTGCTGTCTGAACCGGCAGACCGGCGCTTGTACCCATCATATTCATTATTCGAAAATAAGTATTTTGAACAGAGTCGATTTTATGCAGCATTTCAACAGTTTTGCGAGAACATTCTTTGTCTTGACATGACTCTGAATTGCAGCAGACGAGATCCTTTGCATCAGAAAGAATGCGTGAAGCTTCTTCGAAATTACCATTTTCAAATTCCTTTGCAGAGCGGTCAACTATAGTTTTCAGAGTAGTCGTACAACTACTGCGCAGTTCACATACGGAAGAGCTTTCAGCATCCCTGCGATCGTTTTCGAAAACTCTCCTTCCTTCGTCTGCAATAACTGGCCTCATGTATTCGGTACATAGATTTTTAAAATCAGAATAACGAAGACTCGCTAATTTATCGCTGAGAGCAGTCATTTCATCCCGCAGTTCCCGGATCTCATTGAGTATCTCATCGGTCATATGTATAAAATTGTATATAGGAAGTATATAACTGAATACTATGCGAAGGATGTGAAATTTTCACACATTCGCTTTCCCTCTAGCCAACAGGGGGCGGTCGCTTGAGCAATTATCAAGAGTATCACCCACCCAAAACAGAGAAAATAGATGTTTTAAGTGCTCTCTGCAAGGGAGATTTAGACGAGCTTAAGAGATATATCTCTCAAAGAAACAGTCTCCAAGACGATTACTGTGCTTACCTGAGGCGTCAGGGGGTGCAGATATGAGCGACTGCGAGTTCAAAAGCGCACTTGACATTTTGCAGGCACGGATAGACTCATCATATCATGAAGACAAGCCACGCCGTGACTGTTGCGCAATCTGTGTCTATAATTTAGACCGCTGGCACTGCGGTATGCCAAACAGATGCACGACCGATCGGGATAAGTGTCTTACGTGCCCACCCTGCAAGCATTTCATAAGGGACAAAGGGGTGAGATTATGAGTTATAGAGTTAGTACTCAAAGCCTTAAGCCAGCTTCGGGACTGCATACACTAGTAGTTAGGGGGCAGTTAGCCCCTAACTCGCTGTGCCCAGACATATTTTTATGCAGACCGCACGAGTTAGGACCTAACCCCTTACCGAACTGCTCAGCAGTACCCCTGAACTCTCGGGCGGTGAGGCTGTGACCGTCAAAGGAATGATCAGCGAAACAAGAATCAAGATATATCAAATGGCATTAGAAGGAAAGAGCCAGATTCAAATATCTCTGATTTTAAACATCAAAAAACCAACCGTGAGCGGACATATTAAGGAGCTCTTAAGTGAGAAATTCTTAGAAGAAGACAACACAAAGAAACAGTTCATACAAGTAGATACAACGAAAAGAGTAGCAACAAAAACTTACCGCCGAGGAGCTAACTCAAACATACTGGATAGCATAATTCAGAAAATTGACAGTTTACGAGTTAGCCCCCTAAAAAGTACTGCTGGCTCTCAAAATCCTGACGTCACAGCCGTGCCGAGCAGTAAGGGGTCAAAAGTCCCCAAGAAGGGCTCTGGCTATCAGGTGGAAGTCTTCAATGTCCATCATGTCGCCTACATCAGGAAGATTGAAAAGCAGGGAGATTCGCAATTCTTCTATGATCCTATTGAGCTCAAAAACAATGTTCTACAGTATGTCGGGCATATTGAAGCTACAGCGGTTAGCTACAGAAAAACGAGAGATGCTCTTGGATATGTGCCGAGGAAGAAAGAAAGAGACATCATTGTCAGCCTTTTTGAGTCTGTAAAAGAAGTAAACGGTGCAGAAGTCAGGAAGTCAAAGCTTCTGATTCACATTCCTACCATCTATCTGACAGAAAATCAGCTAGATTCTTATAAAGAAATAACCAGAATCATGGCAACTGACATCTACGACTTTTTAGAGCGCAGTCACGGCTGGAAGTACTCTTCGGAAGTGATGCCGACAAACTGGGATGTACACATCGCTGTAGAAGAGCCTAACCTGAAAGGTCTGACTGACAAAATAACCGTGCATTCTGATGATAAGAAGCTCTACACAAGCAACAGCGATAAAAAGTCAGAGATGGAAGCGAGCGGATCGGAAGCAGTCACAGTAATGAAAGCTTACGCCAACATGCCACTTAAAGCAGAAGAATTAGAAGAAAAGATAGCTTTTGTTGAGCGTTATCAGAAGGCTCAGTTGAATTACACCAACGAAAGCAATAATATGACTTTTCAGCGGTTGGAAAAGATTGAAAATACACAGGAAGCAATCCTGAAAAGCTTGGAGCAACATCAGGCGGCATTCAAAGAATTTGTCGATCTGGATACAATCTTTTTGAACATTCAATCTAGGAACAGAGCTCAGGATATTGAGTCGATTCAGTCATTCAAATCAGATACTTCGGAAGGGATGTATCAATGATTGCTCTTCAGGCATCACCTTCCAGTCCCTGCCGGTCTTTTTATTTCAGAAAACACAAATTTGCAGTTCTGAAAGGGTTTCTTTCCGATACTGGCAGAGCAGAATTAGAGAGTTCTGGTAATATCGTTACTAGGGAGTCAAACTGCTGGATTATCAGGGAGGCATCTCAATGACGCTGGAGTTATGCATTGCCCGATATCTCTTAATGTCTCAGAAAGAAGACAGAGCTGTGAAGACTGTAGACCTGATAAGGCACATATTAACTGAATCCTACAATCTAGATGATCTTCTGAAAGCTGTGGAGAGTTTGGAGAAGAATAAGTTTATCAGATCAAAGCACGGGCTCATGACCATAACACAAGCTGGTATTGACCATTTTTTCAGAGTATCGGAGCGTGACTGAATGAAGGCTTCAAAACAAAAGCCAGTGGAAGTTTCTTCCGAAAAGCCTTACAAAGGCATGAATGCCGTCCTCTATGCCCGTGTCTCAACAGACGATAAAGACCAAACAACCGAGTCACAGGTTAGAGAGATGCAACGCTGGTGTGAGATCAACGAAGTCAGGATAATAGGTATTTATGAAGAAGAAAAATCAGCTAAAGATCTTGAGCGGCCTGTTTTTGAAAGAGTGCTCGGCCGCATCATGCTTGGCGGCGTTAATATTCTGCTTGCATGGTCAGAGTCACGCATCTCCAGAGATACCAGCGATATGATTCGCATCAATGATCTGATTCAAAAGTATGAGACGGTGATTCGTTATGTCTCTTCATCGTCCAAACCAGAGTCAATGGATGGTGCAGTGATCAACTTCTTCAATACGTGGCAGGCAGAAAAAGAAAGAGACAATTTGAGCAAAAATACCATAAACGGTATGATTACGGCGTCAGCAAAAGGAGTACACTGCGGAAGGCCGCTTACGTTCTGTTTTGCACATAACCTTCAAAACCCCGATATCAAAAAGAAAATCAGATGGGACGGGAAGCAGAAAACAAGAGTCGTAACGATCGAATCCGTTATGGATCACGCAAGGGCGGGAGACTCGCTAGAGACAACTGCAACGGCTATCGGTACAAACAGAAAAACGTTATCAAAGGCCTTAGCAGAAGAAGGACGACTTAAGGAATACAAGTATCTCTGCTCAAGGGTCAACCCTCATGCGCTAGAAGCATACCGGCATCACAAAGACAACAATACACGGGCGGAAGGGGATACGGGCGAAAGGGTAGATTATTTATATACTAATGAAGAAAAACCGGAGGGTGCGTAATATGAGCAAAAGGGAACCCTTTTGCACATCTAAAACCCCTTTTGCGCAGTCCCAGGACTTAAGGAAAGAGGTGGGAGATTGCAGGAACGGGTAAAACGCTCTTACAGCCTACCGTCCGATGTCACTAACTTGATTGATCAGGTACATATGATTGACCAGAAAACAAAATCTGATATTGTTGCCGAATCTGTCCGTGCAGTGTGCCTTATGAGGCTTGCTATCCCAGAATTTCTAAAGTCGCTTGACAACATAGAGCTGGAGGTGAAAGGAAGAAAACGCTGACACAATTACTATTTATATTTTATTTAATGTGGTAAAACTCAAACTAAAGATAACCTTGTGGCATTCTTAACTTTCAGAACCGCCTACCAGAGCAGGGCGGTTTCTTTCCTCCTTTTTTCTAAAAAGGAAGGCTAATGGAGGTATTTTCATTCAATCAAGAAATAAGTTAGCGATAGCTCTCATTGCCTTGGTTGCTCTGATGCTTGTCATTCCACTCGGAATGGTCACATCAGACAATCAAAGCGATCAGACACAAAGTCACGTTTTGTCGTCATCACTTGACGACTTCACATTCAAAGAAGTATATACGACAACAGGAACGGGCTCGTCTGCTGTGACTACGATGACTGGATACAGTGTGTCAGCAAAGACAACAAACCTGAAAGGAGATGTTGTCATCCCAGATTCTTACAAAGATTTGCCTGTTGTGCGGATCGATGCAAACGGTTTCAGAAACTGCTATGACATGACATCTGTTTTGATTCCGTACACAATCAAGACAGTAGGAATTAATGCATTCACCAACTGTCTGAAATTAAATACAGTTTATTACAATTCAAATTCAGCGACAAGTGTAGAAACTCCATATACAGATCTTACAAGCCCGTGGTACAACGCTGGATCGGAACTTAACGTTGTATTCGGCAATATTGTTACAAGCATATCACCTTACTGTTTTTACAATGCAAATCATCTGAAGTCTGTCACTCTGAGTCCTTCAACGACTACTATTGGGGTTCATGCATTCGATAAGTCTTCACTCGAATCGATCACGATCGAGCATGCAACAAAGATCGATGAATGTGCATTCAAGGACTGTAAAAAATTGAACAATCTGATATTGCCAGACTCGCTGACAGTAATAGGTGTGTCAGCGTTCCAGGGCTGTTCATCTATTGAGAGTATCAATATTCCTAAAGCGGTAACTAACATCAGCAATCTTGCATTTGCAGACTGTACAAAGCTTGCAACGATCAATTACAACTGCAATGCAACATCAGTATCATATAGCAACACAACATCCGCATGGCTGAACACCGGAAAAGACACCGAAAATGTGACTGTTGTTTTGTCTGATGATGTGAAGGTGCTGCCGTCTTCTGCATTCTACTGGTTCGAGAATCTACATAGCATCATAATGAATCAGACTCTTACAGAGTTCGGACAAAATGCATTTTATAACTGCATTAATTTAGAAGAAATAACAATACCCGCATCTGTAACAACACTTGGAAGCAATGCATTTTACAACTGCTACAAACTTGCACAGATAAACTACAACGCATCGAATGCGACAGGTTCGATATCTGGATCAAACATCGGGAAAGATGTTGATGACTGCATTCTTGTCATCGGTGAATCTGTGACTGCTCTGCAACTCTCAATGTTTTCAAATCTTGACTACTACGGAACAGTTTATTACAATGCTCCAAGTGTCGCCGATTTGAGTGTAGGAAGCAGCAGTACACCAGTATTCAACTCTACAGGATACAGGTTATACTATAACGACCCAGAAAAGCTGGCAGGCTTCAAACTTATTATTGGAGACAATGTAACAAAAATCCCGTCAGGCATATTCCAGAAGTCATCATATCTGATTGAAGCCACTATCGGCGAGTCTGTCATATCAATAGCAAATAGTGCATTCAGCGGTTGTCAACGTTTGGCAGTGATCAATTACAATGCAGTAGCTGTATCAGATGCTTCTTACACAGTATCAACATCCCCATATGGTGATAGTAAAGCTGAAAATCAAGCAGGCAACAGCGTTGCAGGCGGTATAACACTCAGAATCGGCGAGAGCGTCAGATATATTCCAGAATCAATCTTCTATAATTTAGTTCACTTAAAGAATTTGGAGTTTAATGCTAAATCACTAAATGAGAAGGTATATACATCGAGCACTACCCCGTGGTACAACGCAGGGCTTTCAGAAAGTGAAGTTACTGTTACAATCGGTGACAATGTAACACAGATTCCAGCCTATTGTTTTGCTTACTTCACATCACTGAAACACGCAAGCATAGGTGCTCTTGTAGAATCAATAGGCAATCAGGCATTCGCTCAAACATCTTTAGCAGACATTTCAATGCCGAAGACGGTTCAGTTTACCGCATCATCGTTTCCGGCATCTGCTGAAGTTACCTATTTAGACACATTTAACATCAAATTCAACAGTAACGGCGGTACAGCAATAGAGTCATACAAGACATTAGAAAACAGGCTCATACAGCAACCAACTGACCCAACGAAAGACGGATTTACATTTGCTGGTTGGTTTGCGGATTCTGAATTAAATACAGAATATGACTTTAATTCACCAGTCACACAAGATACTACACTCTACGCTAGCTGGACTGAGAACAATGTTGACAATCCAGCACATGAAAAAAGTAGAACTGATAACATCCCGACTTGGGGCTTGTTCATCATCATTCTGCTTGTAATCCTCATCATAATCTGTATCATAAAGGTGATAGCATGAGGTCAAAAAAGCTCATCATCGGAGCTCTAGCTCTTGCGATGATACTCTGTTTATCATCTCTTTTAGTGATTAGTATAGATCATGAAACTAATGATAATGACATGGTCTTGGGTAGCAGTGCTAACCCCTCGTCGATATCCCCTACAAAGTACAGTACTGCAACTATCACAGTGTCGGGTGCTACTACTACTGTGACAGTTAAAGACACAGGAGATGGAAACTATTCTGACAAATATGTCATCAACTGGGGCGATGGCTCTGCTACAAGCGAGACTACGAGTACAGCTAGTCACAGGTACACCTCAAACGGTACATATCGCATTTCAATGAGTATAACTACATGGTGGATTGGAGAAGACCCACGAGGAGAGACAAGTGCCAGCGTATCCGTGACGATTGATTACTATTCCTCATCAAATCCGACATACACCGTCACCTACAATTTACAGGGTGGACACACAACTTCAGGCATGTCTACGACTCTCAGAGTCACGTCGGGCACAACTATAACCCTGCCTGGACTGAGCGATGTGGACAAGGACGGCACGTACCTGAACGGCTGGGCTCTTAATTCCACATCAGGAACAAAATATTCAACGCTGGGACAATACACTGTCAGATCAAACGTTACATTCTATGCGCTGTGGGCTAACGAAGTTTACAAAGTGTACTTAGATGCAAATTGCGGTGTCTCTGACTACTGGTATACATTTATCGTCACAGACCAAAACTACCGTGTTGTTTTGCCATCTGACGGATTTTCAAGAGAAGGATATTATCTTGATTCCTGGAACACATCAGCAGACGGGTCAGGCACTAAATACGCTCTTGGAAGCACATACACAGCATCAGCAGAAGGAGAAAAGCTCTATGCGATTTGGAAAATGCCTACAGTGACTTTAGATTGTGATCCACTTGATTATATTGACTCAAGTTCAGGCAAGATTGAATTAATGAATAATTCTGCCCAAATTCCGCTAGGTACTATTATACAGCTTCCAAAGCTACCTGCAAGTATTGCTGGCGAATGGATACAGATTCAGACGGGATGGAAAGATCAAGCGGGCAATGCCGTTGATTTTGAGTATATCGTACCATCAAAAGAAACGATAACCCTCAGCCCTGTCAAGACTGATTATTTCAAGATCGACAATACAAACGATCCAGTGGTTTCAATTGTTATCAATAATGCTCTTTCTAACTACTTCTCGCATACCGTCGAATGGGGAGACGGCACGAAGAGCGTGGCTGATTCAGTCAACAGCGACAAGCTGACACATACTTACAGCGTCAATGCTGTCTATGCCATCACTGTCACTTCTTCGCTGTATGATCAGAGTGTGACCGGGACATATCAGATACAAGTGCTCAATGCTTCAGACGAACATGCCTACACGGTCACTTTCGATAGTAAAGGCGGGTCTGAAGTAGCTAGTCAAATCATATTGCAAGATCATGTAGCCATGAAGCCAACCGACCCATCTAAGTTTGGATTTAGATTTGCTGGCTGGTACTCTGATGCGGAATTAACGTCTGAATATGATTTCAATTCGCCAGTCACGGAAGACATTACCCTCTATGCAAAATGGAACGACGAGTCTACTTGCATCGTTAAGTTTGAGACCAATGGTGGATCAGAGATTCCTGAGCAGGTGATCAAAGTCAATACAAATGCGATTAAACCTGCACAGCCGACAAAAGACGGTCATAGGTTCGCCGGCTGGTACTCTGATGCGGAATTAACATCGGAATATGATTTTAATTCGCCAGTCACACAAGATACTACACTCTACGCTAGCTGGACTGAAAAGTCCAATTCTGGCGGTCTTTCATCAATTCCATGGTGGGTCTGGTTGATAGTTCTGCTGATCATTATCGGTATCGTACTGTATGTGATCTTTGGCTGAGGTGATGAGATGAAAATTACTAAAAAACAAAGAATTGCATCATGCATCGCCCTTGCAGTTACATTATATATGTTAGCGGTAGCGGTGGCATCGCCTATCCTTTTTCAAGAGAAAGAGCCAGAATCGACTCAGGACGTCACCTTAGCCGGACTGGATGATCTCTTCAACAAGTGGAAAGGCGACAACGGCAAGATTGACTGGAGCTTCTTTGCAGTTGATGTGCTCGTACATATAAACCCTCTCAGCGCAATAGGCTGGGAAACTCACAAGTACTACTACGGAGAAGGTCAAGTTCCACCGCCGAACACTAGTGCAGGCGACGAGGGTGAATTGGCTAAGCAGATGCGTCTGCACGAAGCCGAGATCGTCTTTACTGTACTAAACTCAAACAAGGAGCTATTGGCTAATAGTATCAGCGGTTACAGCGACATCTGGAAGTTCTCAAACGCTTACTGGATGAGGCAATCGGAAATCGCAGCAACAGAATATTGGGTGCTCAAAGAGGCATACAACAGCACGCATATCTTCGAGAGGTCTGGATTAGCAGAAAATCTCTCTAAATTGTTTGCCAACGTGGAAGAAGGCACGGATGTGACTTTCGCCCTGCTGAATGACCGCCTGTCAACGTGGTCTTCCGAGTCTAATTACTCGCAGATGTCAATCACCATCACCTACGGCGATCAGACGATGACCGGCTCTAACATGGATATCAAAATCAGAAACGGCATCATCCCGACCGCCAACGCCAACATGGCATATCTAGACGGCAGGGAGCTTTGGGCGTCAGGCAGTGCTTCAATTTATGCTGAAGACGGAACAAAATACGATCTGTCACAAGGCTACAATGATCTTCAATCAATGGGGATTAAATCCGGCACTTACGCTTTCCAAGTCGGCAGAGAGTACGCTGGGTCAATCGTTCCGACGGTGTCGGCGAATGCTTGTAAAGTACAGCCAGTTGCTGTTTTGACTACTAATTCAGACTGCAAACTTGCGTTCTATAACGGCAGTCACGTATCAATCGGCAACACAAATTACGCATCTCTTGGCATCAAAGTTGACACCGGCGACGGTAACACTTCAGAAATAGTCGATCTGCTGCCAATTCTGCAAGAAAAAGGCACGATGATCAGCACTACAGAGCAGACCCTTTCAAAGTCCCATGCATCTGCTCAAGCCATCTGGCAGGTGTTTAATGTCACTCAAGAAGCTAACATTCTGCTCAGCCCTTCTTCGTTAGTCCCAGACAACAGCGTTGAAGTCAGTGCTGACGAGATGTATATGCTGACAGTATCATACTTACAGCAAGTCCATGACATGTATGAGCGTACGAACGGCAACATTCAGCAAACTGGATTCCTGATATCGGCAGACTCTTTGGACTTGCTGATCAGAGGAGACATCTATGATGAGAACGGAACGGCTATCTATACAGACGTTGTGTTCACACCCTACATCTGGCTTAACGCCCTTTCGCTCAACATCGGCAGAGTCACATTAGATCAAATCGGAAACGTGGCGATCTGGGGTGAATCTCAAGACTTAAACGGCTGGACAAAAGGCGACAAAATCCCGTCAATGGTTGCAGTTGCTCCCAACTACAGCTTTGATATCAAACAGATTATGAAAAACCAGAGTCTTGTAGATCATTATGATGTTACAATCAAGGAAGTGCAGAAGTGGCACGAGATAACTGTGACACCTGGACCGACTCCGGTGCCGGTTCCGTATCTGATTGACGCTGTGCCTCTTGTAGCCATGATTCTCGGCCTGATAGCTCTCTGTTTTGTCGAGCTATGGTTCATCCTTGACTGTGAATATTTGTGGATACTGCTCATTGCAGGAATATTTGCATTATTGGCAATATTCGGCGCTAGATGGGTTACGGGGATGCTATGATTAAACTAATACTAGGGCTAGCCGCCCTAGTTATCATTATTTTAGCCTGTCTGGGCGTAATCGACGTTCAAGCTCTGCTGTATGATGCAATTAACGCTTTCAAAGACATGGTAAAAACACTGCTGGAGGGCGTGCTGTGAGCTTAGGCATCGCAATTATTCTTTCAGTATTAGTGATGTGCATCATGATCACAGCAGGCCGAAAATTACAGATGCTAACTAAATTCGTCTATCCTAAAGACGTTTTCAGTTTGGCATTCATAATTGGTGTCGTGATATGTGTGATCGGTGCAGAATATGAATTAATCCCTATCACGTTAGAAGATGTTTACTGGTGTGTGCCTGCGATGCTTGGATACATCATAGGCTACATACTAGGCAACGAGCAGTCATATCAGACTATTGAGTACATCTCGCCTAAAGCAAGATACACAGCGATTCTCAAGACAGTCATTTACGAAGAAGGGGAAAAACAGTACATCGCCGATCAGACCAACGTAGCACTTCTCAAACGCCTGCTGTTTGGCATTGTGCACGAGCTTGATACTCAAGGTGTGAAAATGGAATTTAACTGGGATGTAGATGCTCAGTTCAAGATCAAGATGTACAAAAGGAAAGTATGCAATGTTGAGAGGCTCGACACCAAGTTTGACCGTGTAGGGAAATTAAAGTTAAAACGGTATAAAACAACGATCGGTGTCGCTGTTGCCAATCAAATATCGCATGCCGAGCTTGTTTCACGTACTGACGCACTCGATACACTGAACGACACCGTACTGACTCTTTCTAATGAAGTCATACGATTGAAAAATACAGTGCCTAAGCGTGTTGCCAAATCAATCATTGAGCTTACAAGACCAAGCTATGAAAAAACAACGCTGGATAACATTTCAAACTATCTGAACAAGGTGAAAGATGATGCTAAAGACTCAGAGGAGGCAAAGGCATGAGCAGTTCTAACGCAGATATGATCTCAAAGAGACGTTTCAAACTCACGAAAGAGATTAGAAAAGCAACTCTCAGCGGTTCTGAGTACTATGAGCTTAAACGAGTCTTAGAGACGCTTGAGCTGGTAGAAATTGATCTCAATGCACTGCTTGTAGAGAACACTAACAAGATTGCAAAATTCAACACAAATAACGGTCGTTATCGGGTCTTAGAAGACGGCAGGCATGAGTTTGCTATCAATGACACAGTCATGATCTTTACAACTGAAAACGGCATGATAAAGTACGTTGAGACTAAAGCAAATGCAAAAGCAAGGAAAGAGACTGATATCATTCTAGAAATGCTCCTTGCGGTGATCGACAGACCGATCATTCAGAACGAGATCAAGAATATCAAAGAAACAAAGGAGAGATTGAGAAAACATGCAAGCTTAAGGGGATATGACGAAATCAGAAAGATGATCCGTTCAGATACTCTTCAAACTCTGATAACCATCGATAATATGGATAAGCCTGTGGTGATTGAATGAGCGCAGATATTCCAGTCATTGATATTACATCTGAGGTTGATGATGTCTTTGACTTTGAGCCGTCGCCGTGGATGCCTTACGACATCACGGATGAGATTAAAGCAAGGCTCTTTCCAGATTTGTCAAGCCATGTTCGGATATCTCATCTTTTCATCTCAGGCATGATGGAGAGCGGTAAAACAACATTACTGATAGAGCTCGCCCAGTATTGTGTCTGGAAATACGGGATAGATAACGTCAATCTCGTTTATACAAATGATATGCGAGTTGCTCTTGAGGAACTTCACGACTCAAAGGCGGTTAATCTTCTCATTGTCGATGATGCTACCCAGTTCGCATCCTCTCGCGATTACATGAAACATCAGGCGATGGTATCGGCATTCTATGAGATCAGGCACATTGCCAAGCGCAAGAGCGAGAAGGATGTCGGTTTAGTCTGCATCATCTTTTCAGCTCAAAGAATCAAAGAAATTGATGTCGCCTTCCGTGACGCCCCTCTGACCATCTATAAAACAGCGATGACTACTGAAGGCGATGCATCGGAGCTCAAGAAGAACATCCCCACACCCTACATGAACATTTTAAACCAGACGTGGAACCGCATCAATCAGGGAGATGACAAGGCTAAGTCGATCTCGATAGGCTGCATCAAACCGCTCGCCGGTACAGACGAGGGCGTGGGCATCTACCGTTCTCATGTCGTTGACTTCCCCGAATTCCCAAAGATGATCAGATCGGAGGAATACTTTGACACTTTTGACGTGGAAGAAGTCGAGGAAAGTACCGAGTCAACCGATGAAAGTACTCTGCCTCACACTACTGAGAAGGTCACGCTAGATGAGCTCAAAGAATCGCATCTTTACGATTCAGAAATAGCGTGCTATGAGGCGGTGAAGCTAAAAGGAAAAAGTATCAGAAAAGCAAGCGAGGAATTGGGCATCCCTTACAGCACACTCAGGCGGTCTATAGCAAAGATTGAGAAAATGCTTGAGGTGAGCCGGTGAGCCGTTTGAGCCACGTTTGGCAGATTACCGCGCGCGTAATTACATTACGCATGCGCGCGCACGCGCGACCAGCGTTTTTGAGCTGAGCCAAATGAGCCACCTATGAGCCACTGCGAATTATCCAGAAAACTATCATAAAACGGGGGGTATAAAACATGGTAAAAACAAAGAGAAAATCAATCATTTCAAAGTCAAAATCATCATCAAAACCCAAGCTTAAACAAAACGAGAGGAAGCTCAGCGCTAAAGATCAGAACGCTTTGGCAAAGATATCAAGCAAAGAGAAAGAAGCACGGAAGAAGTACGGAGGAAAACACCCAGCTAAGCTCAGAGACGACAAGTACACCGACAGGGCGCTGATCGATGGGGATATCACAATCTATCTTGACACCTCGGCAGTCCCTGACGTCAGAATAAGCGTCTATGAAGGTGCTACTAAACGCTCAGGCGGTAAGCATGAGGTTAAACGGGCTGCTAAAACAGGAGTCTGGAGGAGGCATACACAATGACAGCAGAAATTGTTATCAGGCTTCCTGATTTGATAGTCGAATTCATCGACAACAAGATCAAACTCGGTGAATATCTGAGCAGGAATGATTATATCAGGCACATACTGAGGTGCACAATGGAAAAAGAAGAAATGTGGACTGATCTTTAGAGATTGCCGATTTAAAACGATTCTTAAGAGCAGGATCTTTGTCTACCTGCTCGTTTTTATTCTTTAATTCTCATCGATTGACGATGTTTTATTATTTTCTATCTAGATTCTAAGCTAAACTTATACGCATAATAAGTTTTAATTCTTATGGCATCACGCACACCTAGGAAATATGCAGTAAAAGCCAGCGTTACGAAAGAGTTTTTAGATCAGATCGATGACGAAGTGTCTGAGAGCGGATTTAACGGCAGAGGAGATTTTTCTCATTATTGTATGAGACGTTATTTCGAAGATAAAAAGCATTATAAATCTGTTCAGGACGAAATCACCCTGCTGACTATCAAAGAATCTCAGAGATCTTAAGACCGCACTGAAGACTGATCTATATAAACACAGGTGTTGAATACATGTTTATTTTTCAGTCGATAATATTCATATAACGCATAGAGGAGATGCGATCCATATTCGTCATCTCCTCATATACAGACAGCAGTATCTAATCCGCCACAGTTCTCTAACACCTTGAAGCGGATTATTCAAATTTTTTTGATTTTTCTACATAATAGCGCATGGCATATACTGCAAATTCTCCAACATCCTTCAATCCCAGCTCTTTAGCCATTTTTTCAGCTTTTTCATAGGTGTCTTCATCTGCATAAAACACTAGCTCACATTCTTTGTTGTCACTCATTTTGCTTCCTTCTTGGCTTGAGGTATTACAGGAATACCATTGATAGACCCATTTATTATAAGAGATCAAGTACAATAATATGTGCTTAATGCCAAAAAAGTTGCCGAAACGGGTTGCATTCAAGGTACTCGTTCCTGAAGGTTTGATACCTGAGATTGATGAGTTGGTTGCTGAAGGACAATACAACGGTCGCGGTGATTTAGCCCTCACACTCATCAGAAAGTACATTGACGATCGCCGTCATGAGAATGTTGTAGCGCATGAATACGAGCTGCATAAATACCAGTGTGCCAAAGAAAAGAAGCGAAAACAGAATGAGGATCAGTAGTCAAGAGGTCTTGCTGTACCTTCAGGAAACTTTTCAATTGCTGAATGTACAATTTTGTAAACTTCTTGTTCTTCCATTTTCAAGTCTGCTGCGATCATACCAATGCTTTCTCCGCATTGGTATCTTGAATATATCGTTAACTCAATATCGCTTAGATTGTGTACCTTAATTGCTTCTTCAAGCTTTCTTTGAATCGTTGTCAATGCTATCACCGATTTTCTCTATAAAAGGCACAATACACATTCTGCAATCACCGGCAGTACCTATGCGTTCACAAATTGCATTTGTTATATCGCATCTGTAGCACCCGTCCCTGTGGTCTGCATATGCATGAAACGAATCTGCTTTCACATAACGTGGGTTGTCTACATCTATGTCCCGACTGCTTTGAAGCCTGTCAATTGTTGATAAGTATCTATGCAGTGCCTGTCTGCAAATATCAGAGCGGGAAAGTGCATAGCCAGCATCGATAGTGGAGTCTATCTTCTCAATTTCTTTTGGTGACAGAGAAATCTTGACGACAGTGGCGGATGTTTTCACTTTCTCGCTTGTATTCACAATTTCAAAATCAATGATTAGTTCTTAAAGTTAAGTGAAATTGGCCATTTATGGGGTTCATTCATGGTATTCATAGGCCAATAATGGCCTGATTATATGAGCGTTTTATATATGAAAAAGCCAATCAGAAAAATGCCCGTTGGGGAAAAACCAAGCCGTGCGGAGGTGGCTGGTACCCAACTCCGCGGGCCTGGATTCTTGGGCGGGAGGTGATACACTGGTTTATGCCAGAATTACTAGAGTCCGCCGAGGATTCAGAATTGATATACGTATCGGCAAATTGTCGATAAGTATTGAGATATCATAAGTCACTGACTTGTGATATCAAACTCTGGGCTTTATGCCCCGTCTCCTTTTCAGGAGATGTTCCACCTCTGCCTTAGTTCTCTTATTGTCGTTTGAGCTTATATTATTTGCTTTGTTTCTTGTAAAACAAGATTTAAATGACTTTATTCTATACATAATCTCATCTCCCATTGATGCACGAGATGCGCAGATGCGAGATGGAAAAGTAGCAATTGAGCTCACTGGCTTTGATCTTGATGTTGTCAAAGAAATTGCAGAAGAGACAGAATGCGCTGATCTGTCTGAATGTGTCTATGACATGATACAGGCTGCAATCAAAGAACGTAATGAGACGCCTATTAATATCTCGTTGCCGAATCATTTAATATCTCTGATTGATGAAAGTGTTGATAAAGGCAAATACGAGTCAAGAAGCCAGATGATTAATTTTATTTTACGTGGCTACTTTGGAACGATAGGAAAAATACTTCGTTGAAAGAGAGGAAGGTAAAGGTTTTCGGTTTGCTGAATGCGGAGATAATGCTATCTAGCATCCTTAAGATCGTATCCAAAAAGATTTTTTATACCTATACTTCTATCCAAAAATCACCCGAAAGAGGTTGAGCTGACTCCGCAGAGGTGAGTCGCCAAACCTTCTCTGCGGGTCAGACCCTCGGGAGGAGGTGGTAAAATACCACGTTTGACCGTGGTGATCTGCACTATGATCATGATCGATGATTCGGTTGTGATCACTATTGACTGGCACTAATGTCAGTCACGAGCGGTTCACGTTACGAACCCCGTCCTCGCAAGAGGGCGGTCACCTCTGATCCCATAAATTGTATGTGCTAAGATGTTTATACTTTTTTGCTTAACTATACCGTTCATCGCATCCAATAGGCACATTAGCTTTCAGATTTGCATTAACCCAGTTTATGTCTGCATGCGTATACTCTATTGACCCACAATGTACGCAGAATTCCGGCTCATATATGGAATATATATGATAACATTCACTACACACCTTTATCGCCTGTTGTCCCGCAATCATCTTAGGAGATAGGGTCAATTCGCTGATGCCCTCATGAAATATATGTAGATCCATCATCTTTCCCTCTAGGACACAACCTAAGAAATATCTCTCGGTTTCATCGAATTCTTGGACAACTGCATATGTGCCTAGCTGTGCTGGCATAAAGTGAATATCTTTATCATCGGGAATTTCAAAAAGACTCAATATCTCAAGATGCCCTTCCCCATTGATGATGATTGCACAATAGTCTGTAAAGTTCTCAAAATGTATAATATTATTATTCTTCCAGCCCTCATCTCCTTTCCAGATTCCAAATGATTGGATTGGATAATATTTAAGGCGATATACCTTCATGTCTTCTTCCATATGATTCTCTCCTGATAGACAATATTTTAAAAAATCCCAATCACAGCCTATCTTTTCACAGATTAGCTTATAATTATTTAATCCTCTTTACACAATTAGTTGCGACTAGATTCTATGTGATATTTTGAAACTATATTATTGCATTATAAAACAAGATAATTTCTTGTAATATCTTTTAATTAATTGTATTATTTTTGCTATCAGTTAGAGCTGCCCCGTCAGACCTCCGGCATAGCCAGACTTTTTTATGATTGGTTTAGACCATAGAATCCTCTGTTCTTTAAAAGTCAAATAATGGGATACTGGTTGGTAGTTAAATTATGTTATAAGTCTGTAAAAATAACGTAGCAAAAGCTAATTCTGAAGAAGATTGTTGTGCCATAGCCAGATCAATCTTTCTTTTCTTCTCCATTTATCTGAGAAAGAACCGCCCCAGATGCTGAAACATAATCATCTTCTTCAGCCAGTATTCCCTGTAGTGCATCTTCAGCTTTCTTCAGATGTTTCGCCACATCTCTGCCTTTTTCTGTAAGTTCATAAAGCATGTACCTGCTTTGACCAGTATGTTCTGTAATCGTTACAAGCCCTTCTTTTTCTAGACGTTCGCCTGCTGATTTTACAGAATTATAGTTCCCAACTGCATCTTGAATATGAGATGTCTTAGCAGAACCGCCTGATTCTAAAAGATAAACTAATAAAGTTACAGAATTGGGCTGTGAGAGCACTGATTTTACCATGTTGCCATCGCTATACACAATTGTAGTGTTAATATCTACCATACACACTTGAAGGTACTACCTTTAACATAGTAACCTATATAACCTAACACGCCCTTCTAGGTTGTAGGGTGAATGTTAATGCCTCGTGTAATTGCAAGTAAACCAATGACCACGAACAGGAGAATCACAATTCCAGATAACGTGGCACAACGCCTGATGGTAAGCAAACAAGAGCTCATAGACTTCATAGAAGAAGACGATGGGCGCATTTATATCCGCAAAGCCCAGGCATAATTTTCACTTTTCTTAATCAACGGAGGAAAGAAAAATGTCAAATGAAACACAAAATAGCGAAAGCTCTCAAAGCCCAAGGAAAGTGCTCATACACCATATGGAGTTCCATCCGAAAGTACTACAAGAAGGCTCACTAGAACTGCTGAAAGACAGGATATGTACACCATATAACTTATCTACACCAAGCGGAAAAATCAAATGTTCCCTTGGTAACGCCAGAGTAGTTTATTTTCAGATAGATAAATGCAAACCCGTCATGTCGATTTGTCTGCCGGCGTATAATGCCGAAATGGAGACTTTTTGGGACATTGCTGCTAATGCCTGCCGTGAGATAATTGACACTCTGACATCTCAGAGATGGATATTAGATTTTGATGAAGATCGTGATTTGATATTCAAGACTGAGTGTGAGGCTGCTGAGTCTCCCTTGGATGAACTAAGAAAACGGCTGTCTGTAGACTCACAGGAGGATGACATCGGTGACGTCTATGACCATGATCTGGCAGGAGTTTACTATTCTGAGGGGGATGAGTAAATGGCTCCTATCCGCATCTACATTGGCTATACGTGCCATGAGTTTTCAGATCGCACCGAATGCCTGTTTCATAAAGACGGCATCTGTGTTTTAGAATCTCTTTATACTGATCCAGTCAAATGCGTTTTTCACAAATGCAGATTCCAAGTAAACGATGATATACTAGAGGGGGGCGACTGATGCATGCCATACAAGTATCAAGATCGCTGGCATCAGCGAATGAGAGCATACGAGAAGCGTCAAAGATCGCATCACAATTCAGAGCAGACGATAGCTATGCGGAGCCGTGTCTTGAAATCCATCTGGATTACGCTAGGGAAGCCGGAAAATCCATTAGATGTACCTCTGAAAAACTATCAGGCTTTGGATGCACTGCTGGAGCAAAAAGGACTCAAACCCAATACAATCGCGAACTATACGCTGATATTACAACTATTCCTAAAATTCTGCAAATATCAAGATGTAGAAGAAATCATTACAAGGTACATATCCGAACCGAAAGAAGACCGTGTTTTCTTAGAAGAAGAGCAGATCGAAGAAGCACGACAGATTGCACATGGAATTGGCACTCGTTGCGAGCTATTTTTCTCGCTTGCGGTGGACAACAGTCTGAGACGTGGAGACATTATAAACATCACACTGCCTCAGGCGAAGGAGCTGGTAAAATCAGGCAGAACGCGCATTGTGCAGAAAGGCAGAAGAAAGCGTCTGCTTGTTCTGCACAAAAAAACTACACCTCTTCTTATAGACTATCTCAAGCAGAGAGAAGAAGCACTGACGAAGAACGGGTTGGTAGGAGAGCCGTATCTTTTTATAAATTTTCACACGGGCAAGCATCTGGGAGTACAGGTTGTGTACAACTCAATAACGAAAATAAGCAAGATGCAAAGCATGTACTACAGACCCCACGACCTTCGGGCAACATATGTGCGTCGTCAGGCAAGAGCCGGAACGCCTCAACATGTCGTTATGATGAACACTGGGCACACTTCTTGGGGAACAACGTTCAGTTACTACTATGGCAACGACGAGCGGGAGATGAGAGATGCGCAAGACCGCATCTAATATCCTCATGTCTTAATCCAACAGGTGATGGGATGTATACGTATGAGTTTGGCTGTAAAAATTATGCAGAAAATAAGCAGGATTTGAGGTCACTATTTTCTTATAGCCAGCATGCAGAATCACAACAAGAAAAAAAGGAGAGAAATGCACGCTTACATAAAATATCCCTGAGGTTCAATCCAGCGTTCTATGGTTTGTATAAAATTGTATACATTCTAAATATTTATGTATTACTTCTTCAATTTAGAACGTAGGTGTTAATATGGTATCATTACCGGAAAATGTTATGAAACTCGTAAATGATCCGTCTGCAGTCAAGATTTTAGCTACTGCTGACGCTCAGGGAAATGCGCATGCAATTCAGGTTGGAAGTCTTTCAGCTCCAGATGCAAATACAATCGTATTCGGAGCAGTCCTGATGAAAACCACTGGAAAGAACTTAGAGAACATGAAAGCAAACGGCAAGAAAATGTCCATTCTCGTATCAGGCGGAAAAGAATCATATTCCATCAGCGCCTCCATCAAGGATTATCAGACATCAGGTCCTGTTGTAGATGGAATGAATGAGCACCTTGCTGCAATACACCTTCGTGCAGCAGGCGTCTGGATTGTAGAGCCTGCCGAAGTATTCGACCAGGGTGCCAGTCCGAATGCTGGAAACAAAATCGCATGAAATTAACAGCCGCACTAGCGGCTTATTTATTTTAAATCAATTTTTCTGACACTCATTTCCTTTTTAGGTATATCAATGCGCAGAACTCCATTTACCAATTCAGCCTCAAGGTTGTCTCGATCTGCATCTTCTGGCAGTTCTATTCTCCGATATGCCGTTGAAACACCACGTTCCCTTTTTATGTAACCAGCACTTTTTGTCTCTTCCTCATCGATTCTGGTTGCTTTGATTACAAGTGCATGATCTGAACATTCCAGAGATACATTTTCTTTAGATATTCCAGGTAAATCTATATTTATAATGTACCCGTCAAAATTATCTATGATATCCACAGCTGGAAAGTGAGGAGCTATCATATTGCCCGCTGACTGAACCATCCCACCTACCGTGAGTTTAATGCTGTCCATTGCTTTTCCAATATCTTCGATAGCATTATTCTGAGGTTTACAACATTTTTGATTTTCGTTGTTCATAATTCACCCAAGATAGTTTTGGGTGGTTCAGATATAGAATGTTTGCCTATTCATTCAACATGAGTGGATGATGATTGGACGAGCATTTTGGAAGCATTCTTCACCCAATTAGATTTTATATCATTCATGCTCACACCTTCTAAAGACTTTGCAAGATTTTCAATAAATGAACTTACCAGATTGCTGTTGACTATTTCCACATTTTCAATCTCGTCAACGATTGACATGGCAACCATCTGAGCCAAGAATGATTTTACAGCAAATCCCATACTTCTCGATGATCTTAGAAAAGCATCTTTTAAAACTTTGTCTTTAGTGGATTGATAAAGAGTATTGAAATAAAGTTCTGGACCCCATGGACTTATGGCAGCTTCAAGACCGTCAAACATTACTTCTAGATAACTATCCATGTTTCCCATAACTGGATCTCTAAAGATCTCTTCCATTTTTCTCTGGCCTTTCTTAAATGATTCATGCAAAATGTCACCAGGAATCTCATAATATTGCAAGATATTATCAATCGAAACTCCAGAACGTTTGGATATATCATTCATGTCAACATTTGATAAGCCCCTCTCGGCAAATAACTCCAATGCTGCATCGACAATAGCTTTTTTTAAATCCCCATTGGACATTGTGTGTCTCCACTACCACAAAGCATGTTGATGTTATTACAGTTTCTACTTTTCAAAAAATGCGGACTAGCAGTGATAAACCGCATTATGCTTGGAGAGATTGCATATAAAATGCAATGTGCCTCAATTTTATGGAGCGCAAACATCACTTATTGAGCATGGAAAGAAAGATTTTGAAAACACTTGAAAACAAGGGAGGATTTCAGAGTCTCGCCGATGCTGTAGATTTAAGTGGACTGGAAGAAGAGCTCAATGGCAGCGGACCATTTACGTTATTTGCTCCGACAGATGAGGCATTCGCAAATCTGCCAGCGGGATTGATGGATACTCTGATGATGGACAAGGCCAGGATGGCCGAAGTGATAAAACATCATGTCATTGCAGATCAGATATCTTCCTCGGATGCAATATCTGCCAAAAATGCGATGGCTCTGGATGGGGAAGTTCTTGACTTAGAAACATGCAATGGATTCAAAGTAGGAAACGCTTCAGTTACTGAAGCAGACATTGAATGCCGCAATGGGCTCGTACATGTGATAGATGCTGTGCTGATGCCAAAGGATGTCAAAGGAGATTTGATAGATACGGATGTTCCACAGGGCGGAGATGTGAAGATGGTTCCAAAGGGAGGAATGATGGATAAAGCCATGTCTACCAGCTCTCAGAAAATGCAGGGCATGAAGGATAAAATGAAGGACATGGGAGATAAAACAATGTCTGCTGGATCCTCCAAGATGAACGATATGAAAGATAAAATGCAGAACGCAGTAAGCAATACATCTTCGGCAACATCTTCAAAGATGGATGACATGAAAGATAAGGTTCACGAGAGCATGGGAGATGAAAAATCATCAGCTTCTGATATGAAAGACAATGTCCGTGGCAGCATGGATCAGAAAAATATGTCGTCTGAGTCGCCAAAAATGGGAGAAATGAAAGAGGAGATCCGGAAAAAAACAGATGATAAAAACTAATTACCAATAAATAAGTAGATATCTCTCAAGAGAGGGATATCCTTTTATTGTTCCACGCATACTCCTCAGCTGAAAGTAGGCAGGAACGATCATGAATATCGTCATCATAGGAGCTGGTAATGTTGGATACCTATTGGCACAAATACTTTCAAAACAACATTCAGTGACAGTAGTTGAAAGAGACAAAAAGCGATTCGATTACGTTATCAATTCGTTGAACGTCGGCGGAATCAATGCCAATGGTGCCAGCCCAAGAATTCTTAATCAACTCCTAAATGAAAAAACAGACCTGCTTATGGCAGTTACAGAAAGTGACGAGGCCAATATATTCGCCTGTATGACTGCCAAACGTCTAAACCCCAATGTAACAACGCTTGCTAGAATGAGAGACAGAGATTATACATTTGGGGACCAGCTGGAAAACTATCTTAGTGTGGACTGCATAATTTCTCCAGAGTATATTGTAGCATCCAAAATGAAAGAAATCGCAATGATGGATAATGCGATTGATTTTGAGGATATTGAAGCTGTTGGATTAAGCCTTGCAAAGTTCCGTATTGGACCGGATAACCGTCACGGTATTCAGGGAATAGCTTTGAAGCACCTTCCACTGCCTAAAAAATGTAAGATCATCATGATCCACCGGATGAGCCAGAAAGGAATGGAAAGCATAGTGCCCACAGATGATGATTATTTTATTGTTGGCGATGAAGCAGTTGTCATTGGAGACCGGGAATCGCTTCGTGAGTTTGATAAGTTCCTCAGCCCCCATAAAAAACATCGCGATATTCTAATGATTGGAGGCAGCATATTGGCAGAATACCTGCTAGAAATGCTGTCCGAAGAAAAGGTCAGTGTCAGACTCATTGAAAAAGACGAGAATCGCTGTCAAGAGCTGTCTAAGATGTTCGATGATGCGATAATCATCAATGACAACGGTACAGATCCACTAGTTCTGCGTAGCCAAGACGCCAAGAATACAGATGTTTTAGTATGCACCACCAATAATGAAGACGGTAACCTGCTGTCCTGCCTTGTAGGAAAGCATCTAGGAGTCAGCAAGACTGTTACAGTATACACTAAGGGAGATTACAGAGATATTTTTAGAATGGCAGGTATCGATGCGGCAATCGGATATTATGGCGTGGTTGCGAACGAAGCCATTCGCCAGACAGTTCCAGAATATGAAGTCTTAATGACCATGGAGAGTACAACGGAAGAGTTTATTGGACTCACTGTAGGGCCACGCTGCCGCATAAAAGACAAAATGCTTATCGAAGCCAATCTGCCAGATAGGACCAACATCGCTCTGATTATAACTGGAACCGATATCATAATACCAGGACCAGAGGCTGTAATCAAAGAAGGAGATACTCTTCTGGTTTACGCTGATAAGATGGACATTCATGCGTTGGAAAAACTGTTTGGAACGACTATACCTATAACACCTTAAGAGGCACTGCATGGAACTGACCAAACCATCCCAAAATAGTCAAATAGCACCAGTTAAGAAAAAATCATTTTTCAAACGACATGGTGTTGACAAATATACTATAACAAAAAAAGTCTCAAGAAGAGAGAATACCGTGCTGTACCTATTTGGGACGCTGGTATTCTATGTGGGCTTGGCATTGATCGTTCCTTTAATCTGCTCATACATCTTCAATGACCCATATGATCCATGGATCATCACCATGCTGATCTGTTTCCTTTTCTCTATTCCACTTCTTATGAGATTCAAATCAGCAGAGCATACGCGTTCTACTGAAACTCTGTTTGTAATCACCACATCATGGATTCTCGTTACAATATTCGGTTCACTTCCGTTCATCCTGTCTGGAATGGATGTAATCGATGCACTTTTTGAATCAATGAGCGGATTCACAACGACTGGATCTACAATTATGGGTGGAGGCGGCGTAGCTCCTATTGAAGAATGGTCTAAAAGCATACTGTTGTGGAGAAGCATGATGCAGTGGCTGGGAGGCGCGGGTATAATTATGATATTCGTGACGATCCTACCAATGATGGGGGCCACTGGCCGCAGCCTTGTGACGTTAGAATTGGCAGGAACAGACACTCAGAATATTACACAAAGGATGCAGGAAGAATCAAGAAAATTCCATTACATCTATCTCAGCCTTACGCTGTTGATGATTGTGATGCTCCTATTGACAGGATTGGGCGTCTATGACTCTGCAACTATTGCGCTCTCATCCATATCAACAGGAGGGCTTTCACCGTATTCAGACAGCATATCTCATTTCAACAGCCGGATAGTAGAGTGGATTGTGATTATATTCATGTTCCTGGGTGGTACGAACTTTTTCCTGCAGTTCCGCGCCATGAGCAGAGGCGGGTATAAGGAACTCATCAAAAACTCCGAATTTAGAGCATATGTACTTATCGTCATAATTGCAAGCTTGATTTTATTCGCATTTTTAGGTCCAGAAGTTGCTGGAATGAGCACGTTTGACAGATTTACCGCATCCACGTTTCAGATAATATCTGCCATGACCAGCACAGGATATACCACAATCAGTCTCGGTGGACTTGTAAACATAGCCAGCTTGATTTTAATTATTGCAATGATAATTGGAGGGTCTTCCGGTTCTACTGCGGGTGGTATAAAGATAGTCAGGTTTGTTATACTGCGTAAATTCCTGTCTGCCACATTATATAGAACGATTCACCCCAAGGCAGTAGTCCCCATAAAAATCAATGAAAAAACAGTAGAAGAAAAAACAGTATCTTCCCTCATGGCGCTGTTGGTGTGCTATTTTGGTACGGCAGTAGTGTGCATATTCATACTTATGATGCTGGGAGTAGACACCATGGGTTCTGTGTGTTCTACGATAGCTTCGCTTTCAAATGCAGGATTGGGCATGGGAGATGTGGCCTCATCATACGGAGGACTTCCGGATCTTGCTAAGCTGGTGCTGATGTTTGCAATGTGGGCCGGTCGTCTTGAGTTTATCTCTGTATTCGTCATATTGAGTCCGGTGTTCTGGAAAGAATTCCTAAGATTCCACAAAAGATACAGCTGAGAGTACGGTTGATTAAAATAGTAACCAAGAGTTAGCTGAAAAGAAGCCAATGGTTGAGTATGTAAAAGTGTGTTCCAACTGCGGGAGCAGAGACATTGAGCCGTCCAGAAATGTGGGGTATGTTCCAGGCCTTACTGGTAACGAACAATACTTCTGCAGATCGTGTGGACAGGAATCCGTTCCGCTTCTTATAGATGAGTCGAAGGTTGAGAATGAAAATAAAGACGGATTCTACAAAGTGGCTATGGTTCCGATAGATACTGCAAATACTAAACTGGAGAATATTGTATCAGAAATACAGTGGGATGGCAATGAATATGTCACCACGGATAACCAAACAATATTCGAAGAATACAAGAGTACCATACGGAATAACAGATGCTCAAACACAATTATTCTAGACTTAATGGGAATTAAAACCAGACATCCCAATTACAAGATACTGAAAAATATTGTAAAGCCCAAATACAACATCTGGCTGGATATCGGAACACATAATGATGAGGACATATTTGATGCATTTACATTAGATGCAGGCAGAGTTATCTGCAGCAGCATCTGCGTTTCATCAGTACAAGTCTATGAAGAAGCATTCGACTTATCTGATCATATTCTGCCTTGTATCTGTACATGCGGGGATAAAGTTCAATGGAAATCATCCGCCAATGAAACTGATTTGTTTAGAGTAATTGAAAGCCTCAAAAAAATAGGATATGAGGAGCTAATCATCATTGATTTAGATTGTCTTGGCAAAAATAAAGGCCCTGACAAATCATATGCATCCAGGATCTCTGAAACATTTTCCGGCATAATCTTCGGCGGTGGAGTACGCGAAGAAGATGTTACAGATCTGAAAAACCTGAAACTCAGGGGAGTAATACTTGATCCAGAGTTTAATTAAAGTATACTTAGGTTGATCCTTACATCTTTCTGTGCGGATAAATGACAAAAGAGTTCTTTTATCTCTGAAGAAGAACCATCCAGCACGATTTGTTCCACACACTGCCCGTTTACATGAGTGTGCATTGAAGAATGCACAACATCTGAGTAGTTATGGACTATGTCATGAACATGATGCTTCTTTTTGTCAGAATAGATGATTGTTACGATGCAACTTATATTTTCACCAGAATCTGGAATGCATTTTTTAGTGGAAATAAAACCCCTGATAGCATCACGTATTGCATCAGATCTTGACGAGAAACCAGCATCTTTGGATGCGCTGTCAAATTCCTGCAGCTCTTCTTCCGGGATAGATACGCTGATTACCACCATTGTTCCCACTATACCTGATAGGTTAATGCAATCGTTCTACAACAAGTTTGCGGCCTGCCGCTCTTGATTCATCCAATGCAAAGGGCGCATCCAAAATAGAACCTGGCTCTTCAAATCCAGGAAACAGCAGGGATTTACTCTGCTGAAACCCTAATGTCTTAAAGAATATACGAATGGTCTTTTCAGCACAGGCAAAATCCGTGCTCAATCTGGCAGCGACTGAAATGAACAAACCAGCCTTCGAAGTATCCACATCTAGATTCTTGGACCATAAAAACTGACCTCGGTCTACAAAGGTCTTCATCCAAGATGAGATATTTTCAAAATAGATTGGAGAAGCTAAGACCAGCGCATCAGCCTCTTTTATGCAGTCATAAATTTCTGAGATATCATCTTTGATGTAACATGAACCGGCGGTGTCGCATCTGCCGCATCCAAGACATCCTGAATGTACAGAGTTTGCCAAATAGAATTTTTTAACTTCAGCATTTTCAGATCTGGAACCTTCCAATACTGCATCCAGCAGCAAATTTGTGTTTCCATTAACCCGTGGACTTCCAGATATCCCGATTACAAGCATCGCGGTGAAGTATATCTTATGATGATTTACTACTTTCCGACAGGCATATCGTTTAATGTATGGTTGTTAAACTTCACCGAGAAGATACAAATAGACGTCTATAGTTAGGGTGGATTAAATGGATGAAGGTAATTTTTGTAAAGTTCGTTCGATTCTTTTTCCCAGGAATGTACTGATGGGGCATGGTGTAATAAAGGACATTCCAGAAATGTGTAAAAACTTCGATCTGTCTGGAACCGCAACAATAATTACAGGTGATAAAACAAAAGACGTTGCAGCAGACTCGATATCCTCACTTCTCAAATCAAGCAATTATAATGTAACTACAATAAGCATAGGGGCTGCAACCAGAGAGAATCTACACAAAACAGTGGATCTGGCAAAAGACAGCCATGCGAATTTTTTAATAGGTGTTGGCGGCGGTTCTAAGATAGACCTCGCGAAAATGGCTGCTAAGGAGTTAGGTATTGAGTTTATCTCCGTACCCACCTCTGCATCTCATGACGGTATAGCATCCGGCAGAGCTTCCATTAAGGGTCCTGACGGGCCAATATCCATGGAAGCAAAGACTCCTCTGGGAGTAGTCGCAGATACGAGCATTATTGTTAAAGCACCGTTCAGGCTGCTTGTAGCCGGCTGCGCAGATGTCATCTCAAACATAACCGCAATCAAAGACTGGGAATATGCTGAAAGACTCCTTGGCGAAGAATTCTCAAGATCTGCATGCGCTATGGCACTTTACACTTCAGAAGCGATCATTGAATCCGCAGATTTAATAAAACCCGGTGTTGAAGAGAGCGTCTGGATCTCTCTGAAGCCAATCATCGTATCGGGAGTTTCAATGGCTGTTGCTGGCTCATCCAGACCAACTAGCGGATCTGAGCATATGTTTTCTCATGCATTAGATATGATCGCTCCCGGCAGAGCCCTCCACGGTGAACAATGCGGAGTAGGCTGTATTATGATGATGTACCTGCACGGGGGGAACTGGATGGCAATAAGAGATGCTCTGATCAAACTAGGGGCGCCCACAACAGCAAGAGAGCTGGGAATAACAAAGGAAGAGCTTCTTGAAGCTCTGACTATGGCTCACAAAATTCGCGATAGATTTACGATACTCGGTCATCAAGGTCTCACGTACGAAGCTGCGGAGAGACTGGCTAAAATCACAAAGGTCATTTGAGGGATTAAAATGGTAGTTGTTACCTTAATCGGAGAAGATTTTGCAGAAGTTGGAAAAACTTTTGTCTTTCGCGGCCCAATAACTGAATGCAGAGACTGCAAATTGAAAGGAATCTGCTTCAATCTAGACGCTGGCTGCCGCTATTGTGTAAAAGAAGTGAGGGATGTTCATCATGAATGCCGCATCCACGAAGGCGGTGTACGCGCGGCAGAAGTTGAGAAACTGAATATTAATGGAGCAGTTCCAAAAAAATATGCGCTTGAAGGGTCTACATTATCATTTAATCCGACTGAATGCAGCCAGATTGGATGTGAAAATTACAGACTTTGTCATCCAACAGGCGTCACCAAAGGAATGCGCTTTAAAATAGTCTCTGCCAATGGGGAACTTGACTGTCCCGCAGGGCAGAGGATGGTAAAAGTAATTTTAGAATGAGTTTGTATGTTTCACCGGAAACTTTCTCCGGTGAGACGTTCAAACATTTCAATATACAGATCCTGAACCTTTCTTATCCATTCATTGGGGAGTGCTGGAATATCTGGTTCTGGCTGACCGTTTTTCCTTGCGGCCATCAATTTATCAAAATATCCAGTTTCTCTGTAATATTGTCTTACTGCTTCCTTGGACAGCTCTACGCATTCTCCGGCTGCATATGCATCCTCATCCCACCAGCGGTCCTCATCTGAAGTTCCAAATGTATCAATCAGCATGATGTTGCGCTGAGAATCCATAGCAAACTCTTTCTTTCCGTCCACATGAATGAGCATGCGTTCACCGACTTCAGATGCGATGACATCATCGATTTTTGCTACAAGTTCAAACACTCCATCTAACTCTTTTTCAGTTAAGCCAGATAGTTCCAGAGCTTCTTTCCGCGTAAGAAGCCTGTCAACTTTTTCAAGTTTGGTTGTAGTCTCATAATACGGAGTCGGGAGCTTTTCTCCATATTTAACTTCATGATCTTTTTCAAACCCTAGATCTGAAGCTGTGATCTCACCTGAACGAACTCTGTCAAATAGAGATCCGGCTACATAGTGTCTGGATATGAATTCCAAGGGAATCAGATAATTCACAGTCGAAGTGTTTATTCTGTTTGTATCTTCAATGACTTCAACTCTTTTTACTCTCATGCGGTTCGGAGGAATTAGCTCAGTAAAATGAGTCTTAATACCTGCTTTGCGGCATACTTGGAACCAAAACGCTGCAGTTCTGCAGAGAGTTTCGCCTTTGCCTGGAACATTAGACGGTATAATCTTGTCGAACACAGAGATATTGTCAGTAAAGACAAATTCCAGTGTATCGTTATCTACTTCATAGACTTCCTTTACTTTGCCGGTTCGTAATAAGTTCATCACTAGCGCCCCAAGCGAGGAGATTTATGGCAGTATATGAGGTTTTTGTATAAGCTTGAACAATGCTCTACACATTTCGCAAAAAACATCAGACTAACGCAGTTTAAACTGCAACCTGGATGACGGGAAAATTGAGTTTTGAGTTCAGAACATGAGCATTAATGGGGTTAGATCTGCAGTCAGTCATGATTCTACGAAAGTATAATGTTGTTAATACTCTAAAAACTTAAGATAATGGCTCTTGAAGCTAAAGAAATTGATTCATTATCAGGTATGCTGGCACTTGAGGAGATATGGAATGAGCTGCTGAAATCAAGCAGAGAAGATTCTTTTTTTCTCTCCATACCATGGTTAAAAACCTGGTGGGATGTTTTTGGGTCTGAGTACAAACTAAAATGCATAACTGTTGAAGAAGACGGAGAGATTGTTGGTGTGGGACCGTTCGCAGTTTCTTCAAGAGGTCGAGCCATTCCCTGGAGGAAGGTTCTGTTTTTAGGAACTGGACCATCAGACAGATGTGGAATTATTGCAAAGAACGGACGAAGCGACATACACATGGCAATATGGAATTACTTGAAATCAACGAATAACTGGGATGTGATCGAACTTCGGGATATGGTATATGCAAACCCAACTTTCACAAATGCAAAGATGGCATTTCCGGAAGCGGAATACGTTACGAGTCTGTCTCCGCATATCGATGTATCACACGGATATCAGGAATACATGGCTAATCTTTCAAAGAATATGAGATACAATATTGGAAGATCTAAAAGAAAGATTGAAGCGGCCGGCGGCCGATTTACCTCCAGAAAGGGAGATGAAGAATGCAGAGAAGGAGTGCAGATGCTGCAGGAACTCAGCGATGCCCGCTGGGAAAGTGATAATGTCCTAAAGCTTCCTAATATGATGAAATTTGCTGAAAAGGTTTCCAGAATTCATGGAGAGTCGGGAGGCACAGTGTTTCATTCGATAGACATTGACGATACTCCAATAGCCATCGCAATGGGTTTTGAGGATGAGAAACGGTATATGTACTATCTCTCAGGTTTTAATCCAGAGTATGCAAAAATGTCTCCTGGGTATGTACTAATATCTGAAATAATTCAAGAGTGCTGTTCAAATAAGATAAAAGAAGTAGATATGCTGCGGGGCACTGAAGGATATAAGTACAGATTTAATGCGATTGACAGAATGCAATCTACGATGAGAATTGTCAACAAAGGAATGCTAAGGAATGTCGAATCAAGGTTCAGAGAAGAACGGCTTTCATCTTAAAACATCTTTTTCATATCTTTACCTGGCATGTAGATAAATGACTCTGCATAGCCCTCTAACCGGTTCATTGCTGCTCTGTATTCATTTATTCCCCTTACCATTCTGACATAATCAATATCTTCCATCTGCGTGCCGTGCATTCTGATTACACTAAGTTTTTTTTCCATTGTTTCTGAGATGGGTATTACCAGATTAGGCATCAGGGCTCCCCAGACTTCATACATCATCACATTAATCTCATTGTTGTTTTCAAGAAGATCGGCAACGGCATGAAACGCTCTCAAGTGTTCATCGTGATTTTCAAAAGGAGACGGTACCAAAATAGTATCTGGCTGAAACGTAAGGATTTCATCAGAGATCATGTCCTTAAGATCTGCAGCATTAGGAAACGAAGATTTATTCAGTCTGCAGTTTTGGATATCACATTCCCTGATTGCTGCGTTTATTTCAGAGATTCTCTCATCTTGAGTAAAATTACCGCTTTGTATCGATGGATAAAGTGTTCTTAGTTCCGATCCATTGTCGCGAAGTTTAAGTAGTGTGCCCATGCAACCTATCGCATCATCATCTGGATGCGGAGAGATCACCAGAAATCGATTTCCAGGAGGGACTTCCATAACCTTCGGATCCCATGTAGTTCCCTCTAATGAGTCCATTACTCCAAATCGTCTCCTGATCTTTTCAGTTATGAACTTTAGCTCCAATGAAGCACTATGCATACCCACATTGAATATACTGAAAGGTTCCCTTAATAAATTAACCGGAGGAATACCCTTGAAAACCGCAATCATTGCACTGAATGATTACAATCAGGTCAAAGGAGGTACTGAAGTATTTACTAAACACCTGCATACAGTATTTCCTGAATCCACAATTATAACTGCACCGCAGAATATAGGGCAGATCTTCGCAAAAGCAGGTTTTCAAAATGAATACCGATCTTGGAAAGCTGGGAAAAGATTTTTGGAAATCGATGATCAATTTGATGCCATCTTCAGAAATGCCTATGCAGGCTGGAATATCAAAACTAGATCTCCAATGATTAATATTTTTCATTTTACATATTCTGGTTTTTCACGGGAGGCCATGCAGGGAACAAAAGGTCGATTTCAGGCTAAATATATCTCACCTTTTTTTGAAAAACTTTGTTTGAACAATGGTGTCAATATTGCAGTCAGTGCAAAGGTTCAAAGAGAACTGAAAAGATACTATAAAACAGAATCCAAAGTCATAGAAAATGCAGTTCCTGATATGTTTCATAACATACCTAAAGAAAAAGCTAGAGAAGAACTTAATATTGATTATTCAGAGCCTCTGGGGATATTTGTCGGACGTACAGACAGGACCAAGGGCTTTGACATTGTATCAAAAATTTCTAAAAGTATAAAAATAATATGTGTTACTCCCAATAGATTACAAAGTACGGATAATATGATAATAAGAACCAATGTAAAATACGAGGATATGCCCAAATATTATTCTGCTGCTGATTTTTTAATTTTTCCTTCAAGATATGAATCATCGGGATACTCGGTGATGGAAGCGATTAAATGTGGGATTCCAGTAGTGGCTTCAAAAACAGGCATACTTGAAGATATCGATGCAGAAGATGTTGGTGCAATAGTTGAAATTGGTAATGAAGAAGGGTATATGAAGGGAATCGAGAACGTCATCAAAACAAACTTTGTTCCTTCTTCTGAAATTGCCAGACGATTTTCCATGGAGCGATTCAAAAAAGAGTATATGGAGTTGGTGAAAGAAATCGCGTAGTTAGAGATGTTTTCTACTCGCTCCATCTTTCCAACCTTTGAGTAAGCCAACTGCTTCAAACATTGTTCCAACAACAACGATGTAAATCGGCAGTTTACCCTCGGTTTCCTCTTTTTCTAAAATACCTTTTGGAGCAACGCGTTTGTTAATGAAATTAGACATTCTGCAGTTTACATAATGTTTAAATCTCATTTCTTCACTAAAATGTTTACGTACTAAATACGAATTATTTCTGCCCCATAAATACCTGAGTTTTAGATACCAACGAACTCTGTCTTTTCTATAAGATCCTTCGCACCATTCATGCCTTACAGCAGCAGTATCTGAATAAGCTATTGTATACCCAGATCTTACAACTTTAAGACATGCATCTGTTTCATCCTGATGAAATTTAAAATAAGGGTCAAATCCGCCAGCATCAATTAAGATTTGTCTTCTGAAAGACATGTTACATCCAACCATTACTGGATAAAGACCATCTAAGCATTCCTCACGAGATTCATCAAACCATCTTCCATCTGGAGCGACTGCATTTTTGCCCATTGATAAATTTCCATTCATATCAAAAACAGGACCGCCTACTCCCCCAACCATATCGTCATCATATTCGTCAAGAATAGACTGCAACCACCCAGGCTGTGCTACGGCATCGTCGTCAATGAAACAAACTACATCCGATGTTGCTTCAGCCAAACCAAGATTTCTTGCAGAGGATATCCCACCCAGAGTTTCCTGACGAATGAGCTTAAGTTCTCCCTTTGTAGCCAGCAGCTCCAGCATATCTCTGGTTCCATCAGTAGATGGTCCGTCAACAACGATTATCTCATCAGGTCTCGGCGTCTGTGATTCTATCGATCTGAGACATTTTGTAAGCCATTGTATTCGATTATATGTACATACGATGATAGAGACGGAAGTCATCATTTCTCACCTTTTCTAAGCTGCATCATTAAGTGCCAGCTTCTGTTGCCATAATCTCTTTGAAAATCAGATTCCTCAATTCGCCTTATCGCACTCGACAGTCTGCTAACGCCCAGGCTGTCTGTAAACATTAATGCATAACCACATAAAGGATACAATAAAAGTCCTCCATAGTGTTTGTTCACAACAGTGTAGCTGGGAAGCATTCCCAGCAACTCATCTGTCTTGTAGTGTTTATGCTCCAAAACTGAGTCGTTTTTTCCTAAGAGTATCTTCCGGCCTGCAGCGAAGATTCTGGAACGCTGAGCATCTATATACCAAAATGAGCCTTTATGCGGTACGGAAATTATCAAATGTCCTCCGGGCTGGAGAACACGATCTATTTCACTCAGAGACTTTTCAGGGTTTGGTACGTGTTCTAAGACATCCAGCATTGAAACAGTAGTAAATGATTCGTCTTCAAAGGGCAGATTATCGGCACTCCCAAGAACAAATTCGAAGTCGGGATAACGCTTTTTGGCTTCAGCCATTGTTCTTGTATCCACATCCAGGCCTACAGCTTTTGAACAGCGGCCGCCTACAGAACCTACTACTTCTCCGTCTGAGCATCCAACGTCCAGGTATGTTTCTCCATCAGACATCCATTCAGAGAGTATTCGGGTTCTTCCAAGCAGTCCGTTCTCAGAGCCATACACTACTTTGACTTTTGTAGTATGAGGTATTTGATAAGTGTCTTGATCATTCACTAGTGGGGACATAGACAGGCATCCAAAGTTGTAATGTTTGTTCACTGCTGATTAGTGTAAAGAAGATAGTATGACTGCCTGGTGAAGGAACTGAAAAGTAAATGTCCAAGTGCAATTCCTCACCTTCATCGAGTGACAGTACTGTAGACTGCCCTGTTGAAGCGTCAAGTGAGATTACGGATCCAGGTGTAAAATAAACCGTATGCGTGTACCCTAACCCGTCCGAGACAATAAGCGTCAGATTTTCTGCTTCGGACAGGTGAGATTTTATGTTAACTACAACGTTTGACACTCCGGTTACTGTGGTGGGAAGTGTATCTACAGTGCCTGAAGGCCCACTTATGCTAAATTCTGCAAAATTCTCTTTTTGAGGTTCTTTAGCTAAAGTAACTGCAGACACGGCAGCAAACAATACTAAAGCTGCAACAACCATCATCAGCATCGACTTCTCAGCAGTCGTGTACTTTATGCCAGTTCCAACTTTAACATTTAGTATAAACGGATCTCTTGCCCATGAAATTCTCCTGCTTATTGCAATTATTGTGAAAATTACGGTAAAGATAAGAATTTCAAACGTTGCGGTTATTGTAGTTATTCCAAATATACCTCTAGATAAGAAAGTTCCAGTTATACCTACAATTACAGCACTCAGCGCTACAGAAAGTGCAATTCTTTCAAGCATCGTGATCTCGTGAGTTTTTTCTGTTCTCGGCAGTGTAAACGACTGCGACATCAGCGCCGTGTTTCCAGGAAATAATGCAGAAACCAGAGCATATCCTACAGAAAAAAATACTGCGTAAAATGCAATAATGTCTAAAACAACCCCATACAGGCCTGCAAGACTCATAAAGAGCGCAACAACTACAATGACCAGATTGAGTATCAGATCAAAAGGTCTCGATGGTCCTGCAAAAACAAAGTTCTTCATTATAATGCCTCCAGACATGATTTTAATTTGGGAGCGACCGCTTCCCAGGAGTACTTATCAAGGATCAGTTTACGGCCTTCATTTCCAAGCGTATTTCCCAATTCTGGATTGCACAGAATCTGTGCGATTTTTTCATGAAAATTATCCTTAGTTCCGATTAAACAATTTTTCCCATCCACTAGTTCTGGAATCCCATCTACTGCAAGGCTGCTTACTACAATGGGACAGCCTACAGACAGGACATCTATTACTTTAGTCAAAATACCAACACCTTTCCACAGCGGAGCTACGCATACGTCTGCAGCTGAGATCCATAGAAATATATCCGGTACGTACCCCAGCATTACTGCATCATCTGTATTCTCAATAGTTCCGCTGCCAGCAACATACAACGTTGCGTCAGGAATCAGTTTCCTTAGGTCAGGAATGGCATTGTCAATCAAATACCGCACTGCATCTTCATTTGGATAATAGTTTAAAGATCCAAAGAAAAGAATGACTTTCTTATCAGCTGGTATTCCTAATTTAGATTTGGCTTCTGATTTTGGAGTTATTGTTACCATGCTTAAATCTGCACATGTTGGAATTACAATGAATTTTGATCTGTCAAAACCACTCTTCTTGTAAACATCTTCATCTTTTTCAGATACTACAATTATTTTGGATGCAGCCCTTGCCACTATTTTTTCCATCATCAGATTGGATTTTATAAATGCATTAGACTTTCCAACTGCCGCACCAAAATCTTTGATATTTCCATGATTATCCCAAACTGAAGGAATCTGCAGAATTTTGGAAGCCATCGCGCCAGCAAATGCATAGTACGAACCTTCTGCGAATATGATTGAATCTCTGTTTTTTCTTCCAATCTTCAGTATATTGAAGAAAGTTTTCAGTTCACTCAAAATAAATAAACCATATCTTTGAAATTTATTATAATTCTGATCATATACTCTGTTATCAAGTTCATCAGTAGATACGGGCAGTATTTCAGTCCATCCTGACAGGATATGGATAAGTTTTGGAGTTCGCTCACTGCTTTGAGGATTTGGAGTTATATATGGAACAAATATGATTTTGTTCATTGAGATTCCTCGTAAATGCAGCACAGTCTGTCTGCAGAAACACCAAAATCAAATTCACCAACCGCCAGATCTCTGGCTTTACAGCTCATCGATTTGAGCCTGCCAGGATCATTGAAGAGCATTATTGCTGAATCGGCAATGTTCTCTGGCGTTTGTGGAGCCATAATCCCTGCGCCTTCACCAACTATATCTGATTCTATACCTCGGCTAAATGAAGATAAGATAGGTATTCCGCAGGAGATTGATTCTATAGCAGTAAATGGAAATAGATCGTTTCTGCTACTCAGCATATAAAGATCTGCACAGTTGTAGAGTTCTGCCAGGCCATGACTGTCAAGATAATCAGTGTGGATAAAAACGGTATCTGCAAGTCCTAATTTTTGGATAAGTGCTCTTAAATTTTCTTCTTCCGGACCTGTTCCTTTAAGAATCAGCTTAAAATTTGGATCTTCTTCTCGTATTATTTTAGCAGCTCTGACCAGAATATCCATGCCTTTGTTATAATGCAGCCTTCCAACAGAAATCGCTACATTTTGATCAGTGGACAGCCCAAATTCCCTGCGGGACTCGTCTTTGTCCATAGGCCTGAATACCGAACAATCTACACCAGAATGAACCACTTGTGTTATCAGATCACTGTCGAATCCATAATTTATAAGATGAGTGGCTGCTGATTTGGAACGAGGAATTATTTTACAATTTTTTGCTATCCGTTTTCCCAACGTATTATAGAATTGTTTTTGGATGGTTCCTGCCATTCCCTGCATCAAAACATCTAGTTCCTGCCATACAAATAGCTTTGAATGTGAATTTTTAACTGCAGAATTTGAGTAGATAGTTCCCATCTGGAAAACTTCTCCAGATTGAACTATGTCAAAGCCATTCTGTTTAAGATATGTTTTCAAAGACGGTGTGCAGGGAAACACTGCAGGAGGGAAGATTGAAGTCAGCCGTGTTGGCACATATATGATGTTTATACCGTCACTAGAGCATTTTATAGTTGGCTCATAGGCGTCTGAGATGTATATTGTTACGTTATGACCTTTGGATGCCAGAGTCTTTGCTAGTTTTGTAATATTCAGATCATCGTCTGAATCTGGTACTGGATTTTTTGCAGTTCGTCCTTTTGGCAGATCAGCAGTTTTGGTAATCAAGTTTACCAGGGCGATGTTCACATTAAGTCCCCCTGACAAACATTACCTGATAACGCCCATTATCATAGACCTTAGAGTTCATTATTTCCTGATTTAAATAGAAATCATATCTGTCTTCAATTCCCCATTGTTTGTACCATAGCTCAGTAGTATCATCAAATAGATATGAACCAGATCCAGAACTTGAAGCCATTTCTAGCACAGTTGTTGGATATGTTGCACTGAACTGCAGTCTTTGATATGATTCCCCATCGCCCCAGTCTTTATATGGATAATAACCTCCAATTACATAGGTCTGCGGTACTTCCTCAGATAAATAATCGGAAGCTGCGATGCTTTCGGCACTGCTGGTATACAAACTCTGCTGATAAAACATCGTTGAAGCACAGGAAACAACTATACCTGCTACGAGTATAGTGGTTAATGCAGCAGTGATTTTCTTTTTTCTCAAGAGAGTTGGGATAAAGAACAGTGGTGCTACCAACATTAAATACAATATCCCTCTGTCGTATATCTGACCATTAAAGAATAATGCATCCAATGGAATAGCTAATGCCGGAATGAATAATAGAGGCAGTATGTGCTTTGGAATAGAAATTTTCTTTCTATTAAATACATATATTAACAGTCCAATGAGAGTTAATAATCCAAACAACAGGATAGTAAATGTACGGATTTGCGGGTAAAGAGTCCCAAATATATTCTCTGTGCCTGTCCTCATCTCATACTGATTTTGAACAGCTTGATCCATGAATCCAAGGTATTGAACTTGACCGAGAACAAACTGTGTCAGATTTAATGTAAATTCAGCTGCTCCAACTAAAGACCACAGTATCCAGATTATCAAGAATAACGCTGCCGGCCAGTGTCCGTTTGCCGGTGGTGCTGTAGTCTTAACTCTGTGATATATCCTACTGAGTATTTCCTTTACAACAACTGCACTCAACACAAAAAGCACCGTAGTCGGATGAGATACTGTCAAAAATGCAAATAATGCAACAGCAGTACCTTTCCAGACTGTTCCCTGTCTTTCGAGACACACAAAGATCAAAAGCCCGATTGCCAGGCCTACAGACTGAGGAGAGAAATTAAACTGCAGCCACACATTTACAAAAGCGGCTACCAAAAACGCTACCCGGTATCCTGTCGCTGGTACATATGTTCTAATAAACAGGTATATTGCAACCAATGTAAAGGCTGCAGCAAATACAGGATAAAATCGCAGAAATTCAATTACATTTGGATCAGCAATGGTTGAAAAGGTTGCAGCAAATGCAAAGAATCCAGGATAGTTATATGCATAAGAATAATCAGGATCATCGGGTATAAAACCAGTTGAAACTATTTCGAATGATGAATTGTAATGCATATATGAGTCCCATACAGCAGGATATGTCTGAAACAATGCCGTTGATCCCCATAATGTAACAAAGACGGCCATTGCTTGAATGAAAAATACCCGTTCAGATGCTGTGAAAGCACCTATTACAAGGGACAATGTCATCACACCGATTCCAATCCAGAAACCAACAGGGAGCATTCCAAAAAGCCCAAATGACTCAGAGACTGGAATATGCTGTATTGAATATCCGTACGATGAGACTATGCATATCGCTAATCCCACCAACGTCAAAAGATAGAGGGGTAGTGGACGTACCCGGTATTCATTGTTCAAGAATTTCCCCATCTTTGAATCCTATTTCAACAGAGTGTTTATAAAATTAACCGATGAATATGATATTGTTTCAGAAGAAGCTACTGCTATTAAAACCGAAATTATAAGTAGCTCTCCTTTACAAAATAGGATCAATTCTAAGCAAACGCTGGACTATAAGATATGATTCTGAAAAGCAGTTTCTGCATAATACAGCGTACGCTCTGAATGAGGATGCCAGAAATGACCAAAAAGGTAGCAATTATCATACCTGCATTGAATGAAGAAGAAAGCATAGCAGATGTTATCGATAATGTGCTAGAAGTTGGTTATCAAAATCCAGAGTATAACCTATTTCTGGAGATCATAGATGGTCGCTCGTCGGATCGAACTGTAGAAATTGCCAGAGAGAAAGGTGCAAACGTAATAGTTCAAAAAGGAAAAGGAAAAGGAGTTGGAATAAGACAGACTATTGATCTTTGCTTTCCAAAAAATGTAGTAAATAGAACGTTATCTCTTGCATGCGGAAACTGTGATCAAGTTCAGGAAATTTCTTCACTTCTAGATACTAATTATATAATAATGCTAGATGCAGATGGAACATACCCTCCAAAGTACATCCCAGACATAATTGACGCTCTTGAATCTGGTGAGGACGTTGTTATGGGGTCTAGATTTAAAGGCACAATTGAAGAAGGCGCAATGACTGGAATGAATAGAATCGGAAATAAGATTCTGAGCGCTCTAGCTGCATTACTATACAGTCATAAATGCAGCGATATTTGCACAGGAATGTGGGGGTTTAAGACTGATGCATTAAAAGTGCTGCAGCTGGAATCTAAACACTTTGAACTTGAAGCAGAATTGTTCGCTGAGTCCATAAAGAAAGGATTGAATGTGGGAGAAGTTCCAATCAGATATTTGCCAAGGCGCGGAGAGACTAAACTGGTTCCAATAGCAGCAGGAGTCTCCATACTTGCCATGATCATAAAAAGAAGATTTTGGAATGCCGGTGGTGGTTTTGGATTTCGACTAATAAAACATAGCGATAATTCTGCAAATTCGATTCGTTCTGGATGATTATATGAAAATTGCAATGGTTACTCCAGAATTTCTCAGCTGGGGAGGGATAGGGAGCTATACGATGCAACTTGCAAAACATCTTCCAGATGAGTTTGAAATGCATTTAATCTGCCTAAATGGCAGTGACTGCTTATGCGATATAGACGTACACAGCTTAGGAGAGTCAAAAGATACTTTCTTCTGCAATGGACAATTCCAATACAGACTGTGGCGATCATTTAAAAAACTACAGAATGAGAACAAATTTGATATCATACACGCAAACCATGCCCAGATGCCAGACATCCTGATGAAATTAAACCGCAACGGAGTTCCATCAATAACAACTGTACACAGCACAATTGGCTCACAACGGCTTGGCACTAAAAATTCAGCCGCTCCGGTAGAGAGGTTGGAAAAGTCTGAACGAATGACTTATGCGCTCTATCCATTGCTGTCTGCTACCGAAAAATTCTATCTAAAACGATCACCCAACCTTATTTTCGTTTCAGAATACATACGGGACTGGTGTATAGATAAAATAGGTGTAGGAACCGATTCAAATGTAATTCCCAACGGCATAGACGCTGATGTATTTTCACATAAAGAGTATAGTGAAGCAATACAGCATTTTCCACGATTGGATGGTATCGAAAATATTGTTTTGTTTTCTGGACGAATGATTGCTCTCAAAGGAATAGAAACTGCGATACTTGCCAAAAAAAATCTAGATGATAAGGCATGTTTTGTTTTTGCAGGGAATGGAGATGCATCGAGATGGATATCTTACGCACATACAATCGGTCTGGATGATGATGAGTGCATATTCCTCGGACCTGTAGCTTATCAGGAAATGCCATACCTATACTCGTTAGCCTCTGCATTTATACTTCCTTCTTTTTCAGAAAGCTTTCCACTGACAATCTTAGAAGCCATGTCGTGTGGAGTTCCAGTGATTGCTTCAAATGTCGGGGGAGTTCCAGAGATTGTTCAAAATGAAAAAGATGCCATACTTATAAATGCTGGAGACAACCAAGAATTGGCTAAAGCTGTGTCCAGAATATTGGTTAATGATAATTTTGTAAATGATATTAAAATCAATTCACGTAACAAAATTTTAGATAAATTCAACGTGGAAACTATGGCAAGAAACACTGCAAACGCTTACATAAAAGCTATTGGAGAATCAAAATGAAAGTTCTTCTTGTAAATCCGCCTAGGTATAATGGAGTATCCGTTATACGTGAAGAAAGATGTGAAGTCACAGAAAGATATTCAGTATTGGAGCCATATTCACTTCTGCAGATAGCTTCGCTCCTGAGAAATGATAATCACAATGTATCATTCATAGATCTAAATGGATTGGATATGGGTTATGATACCCTCAAAGATAAGATAGAACGTACTAAGCCAGATGCAGTTTTGTTTCGTTTTACTCCCACCACATTTGATCATGATATGAAAACTGCCAGCATAGCTAAGGAATTGAATTCAGATATACATACAGGCGGACTGTGCTGGACACTTCACACTCTTGGATCACAGGTTATGAATGAAGCCCCTGACCTTGATGCATACATAACCGATGAATATGAAGTTGCATCTCCCGCATTAATTAATTCCTGGGAAAACGGAGATAACATCTCTCCCGGTGCAATAACAAAACATGGATATGGAGGAAATATAGAGGCAATAAAAGATTATGATTCGCTGCCTCTTCCTGCGTATGATCTACTTCCTAATTTAGATCCTTATTTTGTAACTGCTCCAGCAGGTCAGCCATTTAGCATATTATACACCAGTAAAGGATGCCCATTCAAGTGTTCATTCTGCACAGTTGCTGGTACTCCCTTAAAGATGAAATCTTCACAAAAGATAATTGAAGAGCTCAGATATCTTAAAGAACATTACAGCCTGCGCACAGCTTCATTTTTTGATGAAACATTTACATTCAATAGAAAAAGAACAGAAGAAGTCTGCAGATTATTGAAAGAAGAAGATCTGGATATTAAATGGTACTGCAATACAAGAGCGCATCTAGTAGATAAGGAACTTTTAGAAATGATGAGATCCGCTGGCTGCCGTGGAGTATCATTCGGAATAGAATCAGGGAGTCAAAGAATTCTGGATTCAGTAGGGAAAAATATCAAGATAGATGAAGCTAAAAATGCAATAAAATGGGCCAAAGAAGCCAAGATTAAGACATTTTGTTCATTTATTCTGGGTCTGCCTGGAGAAAACTGGGAAAGCGTATCTGAAACTATGCGTTTTGTGAAAGAAACCCTGCCAACATCAGCTCAGTTCAATGTAGCAGTCCCATATCCTGGTACAAAACTGTACGAAGACACTTATGGAAAGGATGTGCCAAACACAGATTTTAGAAAATTGTATCAAGACAGTGCGGTGACTGGGACCGCGGAACTTACTCCAGACGATCTCAACAACGCCAGAGAAGCTGCATACAGAGCGCTGTATACATCTGGCAGGTGGTGGGGATCAAACCTAAAACACGTGATTACAGAGCCGTCTGATCTTGATCTTGCATTCAGGTACGCGTTGAAGATTGTAAACAATTTTGTTTTTCACAAAATGAAAGACGCCCATTGAGGAATTATATGGAAACTGCAAAGATACTGATGGTTTCAACATTTTATCCGCCATATCATCTGGGTGGAGATGCAATTCATGTAAAGTACCTCGCCGATGAACTGTCTAAAGCAGGTCACGAAGTACACGTAATTCATAGTTTAGATGCATATAATTTAAAAAAGAATGAAAAGAAGCATGAGAATGATGCTGACACTGAACATATTTACAGATTAAAAACAGAACTGGGAGCTATTTCTGCGGCTGGCAGTTACATAATCGGTAAAAACAGAAGCGCAGACAGACTTGTAGAAAAAGTATGCTCAGAGATAAAACCAGACTGGATTCACTATCATAACATATCAATGTTAGGATGCGGAGTATTGAATAAAGGAAAATCCAAGAAAATATACACATGTCATGATCACTGGCCGTTTTGTCAGCGCAATGATTATATGAAATTTGGAGAGCAAATCTGCGATGAACAAAACTGTCTAAAGTGTTCGATAAAATCGCACAGACCAGTTAGAATAATCAGTACAAATCAAATCATGTCTGAGATTAAACGAGTGAATGCTATAATCGCTCCTTCAAAATATATGCAGAATATGCTATCTATGTTTGGAACAGAATCGGTTTTAATTAAAAATTTTGTTCCCCGTCCTACTGAAAATGTCAACTCCGAGGGAAATTCTCATTTTATATATACTGGGGTTCTTGAAAAACACAAGGGTTTAGAGATACTCATTAATGCATATTTGAAATCTAAATCAGATGCTGAATTGCATATTCTCGGTGACGGATCATTGAGAGAGAATATTTTAAAAATGTCTGACAAGGGAATAAAATATCTAGGATTTCTTCCAAGATCTAAATTAATTCCAGAAGTTGCATCATCTCTCTGTATGGCTGCACCATCAATATGTGGTGAAAATTCTCCACTGTCCTGCATTGAAGCATTGTCAGTGGGTGTGCCGTTAGTTGTCTCACCCAACGGAGGATTACCTGAGCTTGCTGAAAACTGCGGAATCATTTCAGAACCTAATGATGATGATTTCGCGTCTGCATTAATCCAGATTTACAGTAATAACGAGTTGAGGGGTAAAATGTCGCACAATGCATTGATGAAGTATGAGAAAGAACATAGTCCGGAAGCCTTCATGAAGCAGTATTTTTCAGTGGTGGAGGCAATGATATGAGAGTAGCGTTGATAAACTCTGGTTTTGAGCCAAATGAAGGCGATTTACGACCCGCTCCGCCGTATGGAATAATGACCATTGGGGCATATCTTGAATCTAAAGGGCACGAAGTGTCACTGTTTGATTGGAGCGGAGAAGAACTGAATGATGAAAAAAGAAGAATGCTCATAAATTTTAAACCAGACATAGTCGGGATACACACGAAGATTTCGACCGCGCTTCTAAGAGCCATTAAAATCAGTAAATGGGTTAAGGTAAAGGAGATTCCGGTAATATGGGGCGGTCCTGGAACAATGGTTATTCCAGAGCTTATGCTCAAGGAAGGTCCTGTTGATTATCTAGTACTAGGCGAAGGAGAAATTACTGCTGCAGAACTTCTGGAGTGTTTAGAAAAAGGGTCCTCTCTAAGAGATGTTAACGGTATAGCCTATTTAGAAAATGGAGAATATGTAAGAACTCCACCAAGAGAAAGAATGACAGATCTCGATTCACTTCCATCACCACTCTGGAATAAACTAGGAGATCTTTCAAGATATTTTACTCCACTGTACGGCAGAAACGCTGTATCAATTGTTACAAGCCGCGGATGCCCAGGAAATTGTACATTCTGTTATTCAAAAATGATGTGGGGTTACAAGTGGTATGCATTCAGTCCACAGAGAGTTGTGAGCGAGATAGAAAACATTATGACACTAGACCCAAGGATAACGGGATTCATCATAATGGATGACTTGTTTGCTACAGATCCAAAAAGAGTTGAAGATATTTGCTCATTAATAATTAATAAAAAACTTGATATCATCTGGAACTGTGAAATTAGAGCAGACATGATAACTGAATCTTTATTAGATATCATGAAACGTGCTGGATGTAAGCAGATTTTAGTAGGTGTGGAATCTGGTTCAGACAGACTTCTGACCATGGTTAGAAAAGATATTACAGCAGATGATATAATCAAAGCATCAAATCTCATTCATGAAGCCGGTATGGAAGTCTATGCGATGGTGATCAATGGCCTTCCTACTGAGACTAAAGAAGATATCAGAAGTACAGAGCATATGCTTGACACGATAAAACCAGAATATACTGAATTTTTAACATATATGCCATATCCAGGGACAGCACTTTTTGAATCTGCTGTTGAGAATGGATTTGCTCCTCCGGAGAATCTGGAAGGGTGGGGAGACATGGGAACGTTCAGCGTCTCATCCATTCAGGATAAGGGATTATCAAGTTATGCCAATAAGATGTACATTTCAATGGAGAAGAGAACTAAGCGTAAGGCAACAATTAATTCTTATCTAAAATCAATTACAAAAGATCCGATTACTGCACCGATGAGAGCTATTAGATTTATGATGAAACGCAAGGGGGACAATAATGGAGCATGAAATTCTGACTTCGCAGGATGAGATAGAAGGCATAGAAAGAGAGTGGGAAATTCTGAGAAAATGCTGCGATGCATCAATATATGCGTCTCATGCCTGGGCTTTAGAGTGGCTGGATAAATTTGGATCGCATACGCAGCCTAATGTAGTTGTTTTGAAAGAAAATGGCAGAACATGTGCTATTGCACCGTTTATAATTACAGAACAGAAAACCGCAGGCATCAAAATCAAAAAACTATCAATGATTGGAAACGGTACAGGTACCACCGAACTATACGATCTCAGCATTCTCTGGTGCGGAGAGGCTGAAAGGATAGCTGATGCCCTTGCAGAGATCATAGATCAGCTGGACTGGAATGTCATACAAATACATGATATAAGGGAAGATGATGTTTCAACATTGCTTTATGAAAAAATATCTTCGCTTTGGGATACTGATGAAATAGTAAAAATTCCATGTCCATATGTAGAGTTAGATTCCATTTCAGATGCTCTGGATAACGCTTCATCGCGTACCAGACGAATGATCAGAAAAACATTACAGTCCCTTGAAGAAGATTCCAGGATAAGATACAGGAGAGTAGACATACCAGAAGAAGTGAAAGAAGCTGCAGAATTCTATGCACTGCATCACATATCAAGATGGGAAGACAAGGGTGGCAGCATCTTTTCAAATGAAGATATTGCCTCCTTTCTAAAAGATATTACAACATATGCTGCTAATGAAGGATATGGCGAAGTTTTTGAAGTCTGGATTGATGGTACGCTTGCATCACAGATGATATGTTTTGAAGATGGGGACGTTATGAGAGCATACCGGGTCGGCATGCAGCCTAGATTTTCGCAATTGTCTCCAGGAAACTTAGTATCATACTACGCCATGAGTGAAGCTTTGAAATCAGGATTTACACGATTTGATTTTGGTGCTGGTTCTGAAGAATATAAGTATAGGTTAGGATCAAAAGATAGATTTTTAATGCGCATACAGTCAAAACGAGGATCTATGAAAACCATGTCGAAACTATCTTCACTTCCAGGTGTAAAATATGTATTAAACAAAAGCGGAGTTAAAGAAAATGCTTTGAAAGCAATAAATGATTAATCTTCAACAGCATTTATAAGGAGATCCAACACATAAGCAGAGGATTGTTTTCTAATGCTGTCTCTATCTCCTTTAAAAACCTCTTTTTTGGTTATAATCCGTCCTTTATAATCAACACCGAAACATACAGTACCAACTGGTTTTAAGTCTGTACCTCCATCTGGCCCTGCTATACCCGTTGTTGATATGCCAATGTCAGCACCGGTGACTTTTCTTATTCCAGATGCCATCTCGGCTGCGGTTTCGATGCTTACTGCACCATGCTGCATTAAAGTTTCTTTGCTTACGCCAATAAGATTTGTTTTAGAGTCGTATGAATAAGTTACGCAGGACGCAAGAAAATATTTTGAAGCTCCAGGAACACTTGTAATTATCTCTGAGACCATGCCGCCGGTGCAAGACTCAGCTGCGGCTAGTGTGAGATTGTTAGAGATTAGTAGATTTTTTACTGCTTCGGAGATCATTGGGAATCGCCCATAAGCTGACGCAGCCGTTCATCGCCCTTAACTTCATAAATTGTTTCTGCTACGCCTTTTGGTACCAGAGACTGCCAGTCCCCGTTATTCAGCATTCTAGTTCTAACCTCAGTACCAGAATAGATGTGACGATCAAACATAGGTGCTATGTCCACTTCATAACCAGCCTCTTCAAAAAGCCTGCGGGTTAATGGGTTATTGCTGTACACTGTATCAAACGGAGGCACCATAGACTCTACATGAGCTACCCACAATGAATACTGATTGATATCTACAATTGGAACTAGATAGCAGTTATCAATACCTTCATAACGGAGAGCTCTAGAGATCATTAAGTGTCTTTCACCTGCCGTAAATGGATTTTCAAAGGTGTGCGACAGTTGAGCACTCCCTATACCAATAATAATGCTGTCACTCTTTTGAGCGACCATCTTGATGACACTGAGATGTCCCTTATGAAATGGCTGAAATCTCCCTATAATAAGAGCGCTCATCAGAAGCACCATACACAAATAAGAATTAAAAAGATATCTGCGGTTGCTCCGCAGAAAAATAAAAGATTAGTTTGGAGTAGGACCGCTACTCCTTATGTTTACAGGTCTGATTTTTTCAGTTCCTTTGGAGACGATGTTTGTAAATTTATGTACCAGACTTTCCTTTTCAGGGCAAGAAACCAGTGCATTTTCTAAGACATCTCCAAGGGTGTCGACTGGGACGATTTCAATCATATCCATGTAACGATCTTCTATGACAACGTCACCCAGATTAGATCTTGGAATGATTACTTTTTTAATACCAGAGTCTGCAGCTGCTTCGATCTTAGCTGTAACTCCACCAACCGGCAGAACCTGGCCTCTGACTGAGAGTGAACCGGTCATGGCTATTGTCTGATCGATTGGGATGTTTTCATAGGCAGAGATTACGGCAGTTGCTACACTTACCGATGCAGAGTCACCTTCGACTCCTTCATAGGTTCCTATGAACTGAATATGTACATCGTGGTTGGATATGTCCTCGCCGGAGTATTTTTTGACGAGAGCAGAGACATTTTCAACAGCCTCTTTTGCAATTTCGCCAAGCTTACCTGTTGCGATTATTCTTCCGCCAGATCTGGTCTGTGGAGGTGTGACTTCAGCCACTATCGGCAGCACAACACCTGAATATTCAGACATGGAACTTTCACCATTCAGAGCTGCAAGACCATTGACTACTCCCACTGCATCGCCCTCTACAACAAATGTGTTGTACTCTTTTTTAGACTCCAGATATCTATCTGCAATCTGTTGTTCAAGACTGCGAGCGATTCTCTTAGCGTCTACAACGATATCAGCAGTGACGAGATCTGCACCTCTTTCTCTTGCAACATCACCGGAAACTCTGATTAATCCACCCAGTTCTCTAAGCCTGAGTGTGAGATGACCAAATCTACCGGCTCTGCGCTGTGCCTCTTTAAGAATTTCCCCAACTGCGGCTTTATCAAAGTGGGGGATCTTCTTATCTTTAGCAATCTCCTGAGCTACGAATCTTACAAGTTTTGTCCTGTTTTCATCGGTATCGGGCATTGTAGACTGCATGTAGACTTCATAACCATATCCACGAATACGAGATCTTAATGCGGGATGCATTCCTTGAATAGCATCGAGGTTTCCAGCACAGACTAAGATGAATTCGCAGGGTACAGGTTCAGATTTCACCATAGCACCGGAGGATCTTTCGCTCTGTCCAGTAATTGAGAACTTTCCTTCCTGCAGAGCAGTCAGCAGGCTTTGCTGGCTTTCTGTTCTAAGGAGGTTGATCTCGTCTATGAAGAGAACTCCTCTTGAAGCTTTGTGGATTGCACCTACCTCTAAACGCTCATGGGCTGGTGTCTCTAGTCCTCCGCTTTGGAAAGGATCGTGCTTGACATCACCCAGTAATGCTCCTGCGTGAGCACCTGTTGCATCCACGAATGGCGGCATTTCATTATCATCATGCCCGACTAACAGCTTAGGAACAAGATAATTCTCTTTGTTGCCACCTATGTAGCGCATAGCCATCATAATAACTAGGATAAACAACAGTGCAACAAACAGGATTGTTGTGTCCATTGTGATTATAAACCACGCCAGACACATCATACCAACTAACACCATGATCATGGTGAGCATTGTTGTTTTCTGCTGCTTCCTCTGCATGGCCTCCCTTTTTTGCGCAGCGACGATCTCTTTTCCTTTTCCAGCAGGGACCACCCGTATTTTGGGTTCGTTGGGATCCTCTTGATTATGATACCCAATGATGTCCTGCATCTCGCTCTTTGGAAGGTACTCTGTCATCGACCTGGCAAGCATAGACTTTCCAGTACCAGGCTCACCGATAAGCATCACGTGACGCCTCTGCTCGGCAGCCTTTTTTATTACCTCGACAGCAGAATCTTGGCCGATAACTTGATCGGCAAGCTTTTCAGGAATTTCAATATCAGCGGTCGTGTTAAAGTTCTGAGAATTTAACCAGTTGTCGATATCAGAAGACCTTCCTGTAGAGCTGAATTGTTCGTTGCTCATATCAGATATTCTCCAACTCAAATGAACTCATGCCCCTGCCCTTAATTAAAGTTTATCCTTACCTTTATGAATGTATGGCAACCAATATATGTGAAAATCTCAGCGATGCCGTTAAAATCCAACATATTAAAGGAAGGGTTTTAATTCAAGTAAAGAATGTTGAAATGAATGGCTAAGAATGTATCAGTGGAAGATTTGGATTTACCCGAAGGGGTTACAGAAATTCTGATTAAAAACGGCATTAAAGAGCTGTATCCCCCCCAGGCAGAAGCAGTATTCCCTGCATTAGATGGAAAAAACCTCATGGTAGCCATTCCGACAGCTTCTGGAAAGAGTTTGATAGCATATCTGGCTGCGGTTAAACAAGTACTTGAAAATCACGGTAAAGTCATATATATAGTCCCATTAAGGGCGCTGGCCGCAGAGAAATACGAAGATTTGAAACGATTTGAAAGACTGGGACTGAAAGTCGGAGTTTCTGTCGGAGATTTTGATTCACCTGATCCTCAGCTTGACAGATATGACATAATTGTTGCTACTTCTGAAAAAGCAGATTCATTGTTAAGACACAGAACCGACTGGGTCAAGAACATCGCACTTGTAATAGCTGACGAAGTGCATCTCATACACGACCCAGGAAGAGGTCCTACGTTAGAGATAACATTAGCTAAACTGAAAAAGTTAAACCCGGCGATCCAAGTAATCGCATTGTCTGCCACAATTCAAAACGCAAAAGACGTTGCAGAATGGCTTGATGCCAAACTGATAGAAAGTGAATGGCGCCCAACCAGATTGAAGGAGGGTGTCTACCTAGAGAATAAGATATATTTTGTAGACAACACAAGGCATGAAGTGCGGAATCTTAAAACTCCAGTGGTATCCCTTGTCTGCGATGCTGTGGAGAACGGCGGCCAGTGTCTGGTTTTTGTAAATACGAGGAAAGCCACAGAAACTGAAGCAAAGAAGATTGCTGCTACTTTGAAGTACTCTCCGGAATTGGAATCTGAGGAGAATGAAGACGGCGAACAGACTTCGGTGGCAAAACTGTTGAAAGAATGCATGAAGCGTGGAGTTGCATTTCACCATGCAGGCCTGACAAACGACCAGCGAAAGTATGTGGAAAGGAATTTTAAACACGGCCATATCAAATGCATTGTTGCCACTCCCACCCTCGCCGCCGGCATAAATCTCCCGGCCAGACGAGTAATCATCAGAGATGTTCAGAGATTTGGACCTGGAGGACAGGTTTCGATCCCAGTAATGGAGATCAAACAGATGTGTGGAAGAGCCGGCAGACCGAGATTCGATCCCTACGGCGAAGCTATACTTCTTGCAAATTCAGAAGAAAAGAAATCATTTTTGATTGATAACTACATCCTTGCAGATTCTGAAGAGATTTATTCAAAATTAGGCAATGAATCTGTTTTAAGATCTCATATCTTAGCACTCATTGCATCTGAGACTGCGCATTCCAGAGACACCCTGATGGATTTCTTAAATTCTACATTCTATGCACATCAGACAACAATGTCGCTGTTGGAAGACACAGCGGATAAGGTGCTGGAATTTTTAGAACAGGAAGAGATGATACGAACATCTAATGAAGTTATTAAGGCTACATTTTTTGGAAAGAGGGTTTCTGATTTGTATATAGACCCTCTCAGCGCAATAAAATTAAGAGACGCCCTTCGAAATTACACAGACGGAAAGACCATATTTGGATTTCTGCAGGCAATATGTTCTACTCCAGACCTGCTTCCGCTTTATCTGAAAGTCGGTGAGGACATAAAATATGATGAAGTTGTAATTAGAAGATCCAGCGAACTGCTTCTTGAACCCCCTAATGAGTTCAGTGAGGATTATGAATTCTACCTCACCGAAATAAAGACTGCGTGTATGATCGAATCCTGGATTGATGAAAAGGATGAAGATGAGCTTTTATCAGAGTTTGGAATCGGTCCCGGAGATTTGAGAAACAAGGCAGATACTGCAGAATGGCTGATCTACGCTACGAGGGAACTTTCAAACATTTTCAATAAGGATGCTTACCCAATGCTCACAGAACTTATGGCAAGATTGAAAAATGGTGTCAAACCAGAGCTTCTTGAGCTGGTACGCTTAAAAGGAGTAGGCAGAGCTAGAGCCAGATCTATGTATACATACAATATCCGAAGTTTTGAAGATATCCGCAACACAGAAATGCAGAAACTAGCAAGAATTCCCAGCATAAATCTTAAACTGGCTGAGAGGATCAAACGACAAGTTGATCCGCAGTGGTCATCTAAAAATGAGAAAGTGGAAATGAAGGAACCAGTTAAACAGGTTCCTCCACCTCCGCATCAAAAAAGTCTTTTTGATTTTTAATCTATAACGCGTTTGACATCAGTTACGTTTGGCTCTGCATTCAGGATATTTCCACAGGATTTTATGACTGTGTCAGGATCTTTCAGCACATTGCCAGTACAGACGCACACTACGCGTTCATCGGAATCGATGACACCTTCGTTTCTGAGTTTAACCAATCCTGCAATGGATGCTGCAGATGCTGGTTCGACACCAACTCCTTCTTTACGTCCCAGTAACTTCTGGGCATCGAGAATTTCTGCATCGGTTACAGTGGTTGAGTAGCCTTTTGTGTCATATATTGCCTTTAAAGCTTTTCTGCCACTGGCAGGATTTCCGATTCTTATCGCAGTAGCGATCGTCTCGGGATTTAATTCAGGCTGAAAATCCGAAGAGCCTTCTTTAAAGGCCTTTGCAACTGGGGCCGCTCCTTCTGCCTGAATACCGGTGAGTTTAGGCATCTTGTCGATCCAGCCTAATGCTTTCCATTCAGACAGTGCTTTGTATACAGCCCAGATATTAGCAGCGTTTCCAACAGGGATGATGATTCTGTCTGGAACCTCAAAGTTCAGCTGATCTACAATCTCAAAGGCTAATGTTTTCTGGCCTTCCGGACGATATGGGTTTATGCTGTTTAATAAGTACAAAACGCGCTCGTCTGCAAGGGATTTTACAACATTTAATGCATCGTCAAAGTTTCCATTGACCATTACAACCTTCGCACCGTAGAACATTGCCTGAGCTAATTTACCGGCAGCAACTTTTCCAGATGGAAGCAGTACTACGCAATTCAAACCGCCTTTGGCTGCGTATGCGGCCAGTGATGCAGAAGTATTGCCTGTTGAAGCGCATCCAACAGTCTGACATCCAAGTTCTATTGCCTTAGATACACCAACGGTCATACCACGATCTTTGAATGAACCTGTTGGATTCGCTCCCTCATACTTCACATATACTTCTTTGACACCAAGCTGTTTGCTCAGAGCCCTGCAGTCATAAAGGGGAGTTCCTCCTTCCAACAGTGAAACATTGCACTTAACAGGCAGGAACGGAGCGTATCTCCAGACATTCAATGGTTTCTCTCTCAGATCTTTTGGTTTGAGATTTGCAACTGCATCCAGATCTGTTTCTATCGTTAAAATTCCGCCGCACTTAGGGCAGGCATCTAAAAATGGATCAGTAATTTCCGATCCACACTCAAAACATTTTATTTTATGCATATTATAAACTCCTGCACCCTTCACCCCACGTGGTGATCCAGGTTTTATCAACTGCAATGTTTGCCCGTTTATAGCTGTCAAGCATTGCATCCAGAATAGGTTTTCCATCAGTTAGTGAATTATCAAATATCGCTATAACGCAGGGACCGGACCCACCCAAAAATGAGCCTGCTGCTCCTGCTTCAATGGCTGCTTTCTTAGCATCCATAAGCCCGGGATTGAGCTTAGACCGTGAAGGTTCTACAACAATATCAGTCATGCTCTTACCAATCAAATCAACGTCCCCGCTGCACATTCCCAAAACTAAAGATGAAGCATTCCCGACTTCATAAATCATGTCACTCAGTTTGACTTGTTTGGGAATTACTGTTCGTGCATCAAGTGTTTTTACCGTAAAGGATGGCATTACTACAACAACACCCAGATTTTTAGGTGGGGTTATTTTCTTAAGTTCAAGAGGCTCATAGCAGCGGATTACCGTGAACCCGCCTAAAACACAAGGACCTACGTTATCCGCATGAAAACTTCCAGAAGTTACTCTCTCCGATTCTGCAGCACAGGCTACAATATCTCGTGGAGGGAGCTTATTTTTTAAAAGCAGGTTTGCTGCTACGGCGCCGCCGGCGGCAGAAGCCCCGGAAGAACCTATCCCAGATCCAGGGCGGAACCCCTTTTTGATGTTGAATGCTATGCCAAAATCTGCATTGCTTTTTTTCAGAACTTCGGCCGCTGCTACCCCTGTTGAGTTTAGAGCTGCATCCATAGTTATAACTTCGGCACCCCATCCCTCAACAGATTCTATGATAACTCCAGGTTCACTGGTTTTCCTGGCCTCGATAATATCAAATGGTTCGGATAATGCCATTCCAAACACATCGAATCCGGATCCAAGGTTGGAAAGTGTTGCCGGAGCGACAACCTTTACTTTTTCCATGATTATGCCTCTGAGCCTTCATTAATATGGACTACTTTAAGCTTTCACAAATGAACCCATGGCAGTATAAATATGGAAGAACTGCAGATCCTTGGCATCACCATAGGATCTGATTTCTTTCGAAAGCCTGATATCTTGTATCTGTCATCTACTCCTGATGGCTGAGGTAACTGTAATCGGCGCGACCGGCTCGTTTGAAATAGAAGATTTTAAAATGAAACTTCAGGAAATGGGAGTGCTGGGTATAGACCCTGAAATGGTCTGTGGAAAAGATCATCTCATTTCGGCTGCCAACTGCGCCGTCAGAGCATTTTCATCAAACAGAAATGTATGCAGCACTTTAGCTATGGAGACCATGCTCTACGCATCTGGAGAGCATCAGATATTAAAAGCCGCAGACAAGATGGGAATTAAGTCCAACAATGCAGTGGCATTAGTGATATTTGATATGAAAATGGAAGAGGTTCTTTCCAAATTAAATTTAAAACAGGATGATTCACTACTAGAGCCCTCAGAAGAAAAAATGATGAGGTTCGGAATAGATGAGTCCGAAATGCATTCTGTTCCTGAAAATAAAAAGTATGATTTGATCTTGGAACATGTAGCATTTGCAGCTTTAAAAAAATGAAGAATTGATGCAGACCCAAAAAAACAACAGTCATCGGGTAAGCTGCCAAAAGCAATTTGCTAAACTATCAATCGGCTAAGTTAGCTGAACATATTATGGTAAAGCTAATACAGAATTATTTTTAGATGATGTGTGGTAGTTTGCAGAACTTACAATTCATCAGAATTAATGCAAGATCATTCACATGTATAATGCATATTGAAAAACTGTAGGAATTGATGTATTTTTAGATTTTTTAACAAAGAGGGTTTTAATAGAAAGACTCTGAAAATGCACATAAGTTTCCAAAACGAAATAGCGGTGATCTGACTGAATTACAAGATGAGTATACTTTTCCGCATAATTCCCTTGGCTATGGGTGTGATCTGCTTAGCTTTTGGGATGTACGTCCGCACGATGAGTATTGGAAGCGGTTATATTATTGCAGGAAATGTTCTGATAGCGCTCACTGCCATATGCATAGCGCTATTTTCCACAGCGGCCACAATCATAAGGCAGCTTATTAATAAGTTCAGCAGAGCTGATCGAATTGTCCTTCCAATTTTAGGATATGCAGCGGGAGTAATTACGTGTCTGTGTGGAATATATTTATTCATGTTTGGAAAAACAACGGATGATGTAGTTTCAGGAAATGTTGTTTTTGGAGTTGGATTGATCGCTTGCTGTGTTGCTACAGTTGCAATTTCATCTGCTAAATTTACAATGATTCCACAGAATTCTGAAAATCTAACTTATAAAGATGTGCCATCTAACAGATATTCAAATTCAAGATATTATGCGTATTTCAGCGTCCCGATAGTTGCTACTGCAATCGCTTTGATTTATGCAAGTGTGCTTATCGGCAGAAATACCCCTCCAGACTTTGTAGCAGGACATGTCATGGTTGGATTAGGACTCGTGTGTGCAAGCCTTATAGCACTCGTTGGAACGGTTCTGCGCCAGATACAAAACAAGTTTGGCAAAAAAGAACGCTGGATATGGTCGGTATTTGTTGGAATTATGGGATCGATATGCATAATCTGGGGAATTGCAATCATGATTCCGTACAGTGCTGCGGCTGTTGCTCCAGGGTTTGTACTGATCGGCCTGGGAATGATTTGTTACAGCATCTCAAGCAAGGTCATTCTCCTTGCTTCAGTGTGGCGCAGAAATGAACCTCTGGCAAACCGTATTCCGTTGATACCCGTTGTAACTGCTTTGACGTGTCTGTTCCTTTCAGCATTCCTCTTTGAGACCTCATATCTCAATTCAAACTTCTTTGTTCCATCACACATTATGGTAGGTTTGGGAGCAGTGTGTTTCACATTGTTTGCAATAGTATCAATATTGGAGTCTGGAACTTCAAAGTAATCAAATTATAAAAAGATCTCTGGATGCCAGTTTATGCCGGCATCCTTGGATAAAATATCTTATTTATTAATAGGTATGAATTTATAACCATAATGGATTATACCAGATGCTCCTTCTTCACGGATTTTACGCATCGTGGCTCTTACCTTCATCCCTATATGCACCTCTGCAGGATCGCAATCTATAATTTGAGCAGTTATGCGTACTCCTTCAGCCATTTCAATAATTGCCATGATATATGGTTTCTGCAGCTCCAGCTGAGATGGTGCATCATGAACGATGGAAAATGTAAAAACTTCTCCGTCTCCTCTTAGTTTATACGGCTCCATCTTTCCAATACTGAGACGGCGGCATTCTGGACAAATGGTTCTTGGAGGGAAGAAGACTTTGCCGCAATTGCCGCATTTCACTCCCACCAGGTTGTATCTTGCAGAGTTCTCTCTCCAGAATCTAGCAACTGTCATTAGTTCACCCTCTCTAAAATGTTAACTACCGCAGTAGCACCAGTTCCACCGACATTCTGAGCTAGGCCTACTTTTGCATCGGGGACCTGCCTCTTACCTGCTTCTCCCCTCAATTGTGTTACAAGCTCAACTATCTGAGCAATTCCTGTAGCACCCATCGGGTCTCCTCTGGCTTTTAGGCCTCCAGAGGTGTTTACTGCCAGCTTGGAACCGATCTCAGTTTCTCCATTTTCTGTAGCTTTTCCACCCTCGCCTTTAGGGAAAAATCCAAGGTCTTCAATTGCAAGAATTTCAGAGATGGTAAAGTTATCATGCACTTCTGCAATCTGGACATCACTTGGTGTCAGCTTTGCCTGCTTAAATGCTTTAGATGCTGCGATTGATGTTGCTTTAAACTCGCAGATGTTTTTGCGGTGTGCCAGCGCGAGTGTGTCAGAGGCCTGTCCTGACGCCAGCACCTTAACGGGCGTATCTGTATACTTTTTAGCTTTATCCATGGCGCACAGAACTACGGCTGCAGCACCATCTGAAACAGGAGCACAGTCAAACATCCGCAGAGGATCTGCCACTGGTGCTGCTCTCAGCACAGTTTCCAGTTTTATTTCCTTCTGGAATTGAGCTTTTGGGTTCAATGAACCATGTTTGTGATTCTTCACAGCTACCTGAGCAATCTGATCCCTTGTTGTGTTATAATCGTGCATGTGTCTCCTTGCAATCATTGCATGGAGGGCCGGAAATGTAGCTCCAAAGAATGTTTCCCACTGCTGATCTGCAGCCATTGCCTGAATTTCAGTAGAGAGTACATCTCCAACGTCAGTCATCTTTTCTGCTCCTCCTACAACAACAATATCTGTTGCTCCAGAAGCTACCGACATGTATCCCTGACGAAAAGCCAGACCGCCGGAAGCACCAGCCGCTTCGATTCTAGTGGCTGGTATGTAATTTTTAGACATGCCGGAATAATCCGCTATCAATGCCCCAATGTGTTCCTGATCGACATATTTGCCTGCAGACATGTTTCCAACATACAGCGCATCAATCTCATCTCCAGACAGTTTGGCATCATTTATTGCTGCCAGTCCGGCATTGATTCCCAGATCTCTAAGGGACATCCCCCATAATTCACCAAATTTCGTATCTCCAATTCCAATAATCGCTACTTCTCTCATTGGGATGCCTCCTTCATTCTTATCTTTCCACGAACTTTTGCATATGAAGCATAATCTAAAAATTTCTTATTCTCCACCAAGTCCCTTACGGACGGTGCCGCTTCCTTTCTGAATTTGCGTATTGCTGGTGTTACTGTAATATCAAAAGCATCCGACCCGGCACCGGAACCATATGCCACTACGAAGACATGCTGATCCGGTTTGGCGATATCAAGTACTGAAGCTAATCCTAAAGGTACAGCGCCTGAGTAAGTGTTGCCGATAAAAGGAGTCAGCAGCCCTGCATTTATCTGCTCTTCTGTAAACCCAAGCTGTTTAGCTACCCGCACAGGGAACTTTCCGTTAGGCTGATGGAATACTGCATAGTCATAGTCCTCTGGGGTGGTTCCCATTTCTTCCATAAGCATTTTAGCCGCAGAAGTCACATGCTTAAAGTATGCTGGCTCTCCCGTAAAACGCCCGCCGTGTGAAGGGTAATGAGCTCCCTCACGCCTCCAAAAATCGGGAGTATCTGTAGTATATGAACAAGTCTTATTGATTTTTGCAATGAGCTTGTCTCTGCCGATAAGATATGCTGCGCCCCCTGCTGATGCTGAAAATTCTAAAGCATCTCCCGGAGCACCCTGAGATGTGTCCGCTCCAATGGCTACACCATATTTAATCATTCCAGAACCGACCAATCCCATACAACACTGGATGGCGGCTGTTCCTGCCTTACAGGCAAACTCAAAATCAGCAGCTGTAAGATTTGGAGATGCTTCGATGGCTTCTGCAACGATTGTCCCGGTAGGTTTGACAGCATATGGATGAGATTCTGATCCAACATATATTGAGCCTATTTCAGCTGGATCCACTGTAGATCTCTTCATCATATTTCTGGCAGCTTCAACCGCAATAGTTACAACATCTTCATCTGGAGACGGCACAGATTTAGAGATAATGAAGAGATTGCGGCTCATGGCCTCTCCATCGGTACCCCATACTCTGCCGATTTCCTGGGGAGTTATTCGATATCTAGGGATGTATGCCCCGTAACTTACAATTCCAACGTCCATATAATCAATCTCTCCTACTCAAACTTACTGAGCCGGTCAACCAATATTGAAACCGGCAGTGTTATTTTCACCAAAGGTATGTTTTCAAGAGTTGCCAATCGAATAGCTAAAGGATCCACCTGTTCAGGACTCAGATATGCCACCATTGAAGGTTTAAGAGGATGTGCTCTGATAGCAATCATCGGCGAACGTCCATATTTAACGCCGGAGAATATAAGAGCCCTTTCGCTGCTCCATCCATAGATCTGAAGATAGTCAAAGGAGCTCAGAGATGTGATTGCTTTGAGCGAATCAATGATGGTATATCCATGAATATGCCTTTCAGAATCAAAGATATCATTCAGCGGCTCAGCATCTATGGCCTTTAAAAAGTCATCAATAGAAATGCTTGAACTGAACTCAGCGATATGGATGACACAATCATGTTTTTTATCTAATCCAAATTTTTTAAGAACTGTTCCACCTGACATTTCATCCAGTTCGATGAGGCTATCTACAATCCTGCGCACTATGGCGATTCCCGGTGATTTTCTTCTGCCGGACTCATAGTCACTGATCATTGAAGGAGAAACACCCATGTATTCTGCAAGGTCCTGCTGTGATACATGAAACTCTTCCCTCCACTTCCGGATAGTCTTACCAGCATCCTGAGAAAGAGTTATCTCTCCTGCGATCTTTTCTCGCAGCTGATCCTTCATCGAAGGTGAGAGAAACAAGTCTGTATATATAGATGTCGAAGTCAAACATCGACAATAGCATATCTAAAAAAGCAATGGGTGCGAAGATATATATTTGATTTACTTATTAGCGGTTTTAAGTGGGTCCGTGGGCTAGCTTGGTATACTTGTAGCTTCGGGAGCTATAGACTCCAGTTCAAATCTGGGCGGACCCACCATTATGCATATCCAGAGTTCCATTTTTTCAAATCAATCAAATAGGATTTAACTTCAAGAGAGGGTTCAATTCGGCCGGTTGGTCAATGAGTAGTCATACAAATCCTTTACCTTCTCACTCACTTCTGCTTTTTGTGATTACGATCCTCCATCAGTGCAAACTCCTGCTCGATGAGCTTTGCACGCTTCCTATCTGCTAGATCTTGCCTGATCAAGGTCAGCGCGTAATCACCTCTGCCGTTATACTCCTCATCCCGTACGATCTCATCGATCTGAGCGAGAACATCTTCAGTAACAAAAACCTTGAATTCGTATCGTTTTGGCAAGCTACGAGGCATTAATCAACTGATATCTAATTTCAAAACTTATAATAGGTGGGGCAGTTATATAACCCAACGTGATACGAAATGAGTGTTAATTCTGAGACTGATGAGACTAAAACAGATATTATGCTATACCTAGATGAAGACGAATACGAACTGGCTGAAAAAATGGCTAAGAAACTAGGATTTGAGGCAGTCAGTGAGTTTATCATTCATGTAATGAAATATTATCTAGACTCGACTGATGACAAGTGGGAACAGATATATCAAAACACATGCGAGGATTGAAAGTATACACAATCTCGGAGCAGAGGTGACCGTTCTCTTGCTGGGACGAAGTTTGTAAAGTGAACCGCACTTAGACTGGACTTATCGCCAGTCTTCAGTAATCATGACTAAGTTATCGATCGTGATTATTATACAGACCACAACAGAAAAATGTGGAATGTTTACCACCTCCTCCCGAGATCTGACCAGCAAGATGAGTAACACTCTACGGAGCCGGCCCAACCTTTTTTGGGCATTTTCTGGTTGAATTTTTGAATTTAACTGAAGGGATTATCCCTAGAGAATAACTGCCAATATTTTGTTGATCAACTGCTTTTTTAGACTCAATTAATAATGATTCTTGAGATCTGAGGAAAAGACACACAAGTTGCAAAATTGCACAGCCATTGATTTTGAGAGTTAGGATGTTCCAATGAGCTCAAGGTTTTTTTTACATCCTCTAAACCCACTCGCAGATTCAGAGGCAGCCTGTGCACTGATCATATATTCATCTAAATTTTGCTTATGTATTAAACGAACTGTCTAAAAAGAGGATAATAAAAGAAACAAGGTGTTCATTCAATATACGGCAATTATTGATGCACATTACATAATACCGTGAAGTCATATACATTGGATTTAAAAAAAATAAAAAATAAGGGTTTAAGCTGTTGCAGAGAGCGCGGCTTTTTGCGCAGATTCGACAGATGCTAGGGTATAGAAAAGAGCGCAGACGATCAAGGCTAAGTCCAAATGCACTAATGCGCCATAAGTGAGTATATCTAAGGCGATTATCAAAAGTTCAAAAGCAATTACTATTGCAATTGCAACAATAATTAGACTAATGTTCCTCTGAAACTTAGGCATTTTAAAGAACTCTAACCAGGGAACATCTACACTCATTACAAAATATGCGAGTCCAAATACAATAAGGTCTACAACTAACCATACTAAAAGTAGAAAGAGGTCGTCTAAAGGACATGCTACAAAAGTATAGGCCAGTAATGTTATCAATATTGATACGGCGATTGCCAACCCAACGATTGGCGGCTTTTTTCTTAGCGTCCATCCAAACATATTTTCACCACCCATATTCACATCTGCATCTATGGATTACAATGAAGACTCTTTAAGAGCTATTAGTTTTAGATTAAGACGGCCAAACCTGTTAGGTTATGCAAACTGGAAAAATCAACCAAGTTTGGCTAAGATGTGAATGGGTAAGTTAAATGCATCAACATTATATACATCTTTTTAAATCATTCTCAATGTGTAAAACCAATATCTAAAAAAATTAAAATTAAAAAAGATAGGTGATTGTTTATCACCGATTATGAAGATTTTAACGCACTTTTAGCTTCAACGTATGCTCTTTTGATAGGTTCTAAAGTAGTCCAAGTGCCTTCCGGGTCGATGAGTTCTAAATTCATTTCCTTACAGATTTCCTGAGCGCGCTTTTCATAGTTTTCCCTGTCTCCGAGTCCGGTGTCAAGCCTGAGAGCATACTTGTATCCGCAGATTTCAAAGAGCATCTTCATCAGCGAATGATCAGTTATGTCACACCCTCTTGCCATATCGGATACAGCCATAAAATCATCCCAGTTCGTAGCTGTTGCTGGTGTAAGATATAGAACTCCGGTGTATGCCTTGTTGAGACGGAAATAATTGTCAGTTCCTCCTACAGCAACACCTATGCAATCATCACAAATCTTACCGTTTTCATCACGTATAGTTATAACCGGAATTTCTGAAGTAGCTGATGAAGTTTCAGATATATCCCAGCCAAAGTTACCACAGATGCCATAGAATACAAGTATTGCGTCAAACAGATGCGAATGAAGCAGAACCTGGCTTTCAATCTGGCTTTTCAGAGATTTTGGCTCTGCGTGTAACCCCAGCTGGTTCATGCACACAACTAAGTTAAATTTAGATTTGTCCAATCCGTTGATGCCATGATCAAAAGAGTACTCGCTTATCATATTGTATGGGATGTTATTAGAATTCAATTTACCAACAAAGCTTCCCTGGGATCCTGTATCTACGACATATATTATCTTCTCATCAGAATCGCAGAGGATGTCATAAATGAGCTCATCTTCAAGCATGGGGCAGGCAATTACACCAATTGTCCCAGCAACACCCTTGGGGATCTGAAAATCTGATTTTTCTATACCACTGTTCTGATTCATATCATTCACCTCTCAATTGTTCAAATCTATCTGTTTTCCTAAAATCGTGATTTCTTCACTTTCCAATAAATTGTAAAGAAGATTTTTTGCAGATTCTATGTCTTCCGGCACATCTCTTGCAAATATTCTGCAAGCTACATCTATGAACTTATCCAGTCGTTCACGGTAATCAAGAGCTCTGCTGCTGTAGTAAAATTCCCCTATCATATTACCCAGTCCTCCAAAGACAAAAAAGAGTTTTGAGTGATATTCGCGGTCATTGGAGTTAGGGGAAAAATCATACTTCAGAGCCCAGTTTTTTGAGAATTTCAGTAATTCATCAAATACAGACCATGTTGAGTATGATTTATACAATAATCTGGCAACATTTTTAGATCGGCTGGTCATGTACAATATAGAAGCAGTTGGATATAACAGAGCAGCCAGATCGTTATTGTTGATGCGGACGATCTCAGCCTTTTTGTGAATCATATCATATACTGTAATCATCATTGCTTTTAGAATACTTTCTTTATTTGGAAATAAATAATAAAGACTTCCTATATGTATCCCGGCCTTTTCAACAATCATTCTGATTGTTGTATCCTCATAACCATTTTCTAAGAATAAATCAAAAGCTATGTCGATGATTTTCTCAAAAGGCGTTTCACACGCCTTCTCTTTCATTTTGTCTGTTTGATTCACAATTTCACCTCGTACATAGCATTATTTGAACTTGTTCAAGAGTATATGGTTCCTAGTATTTGAACTTGTTCAACAAAAAATTAAGACGTGCTTTTAGAAAAGATAAATAAAATGCCAGCAGCTTTGCAGCGGTTTAACGATCTCGTTTACTCTTATAATCCTCGAACTTCTTTTTCTCATGATTCCAATACATTGTTCTCACGAAAGGAAGAATGCGAAACAGCACCAGTGCAAATCTGAACATGGTGCATGGCATGACTTTTTTCTTTTGCTTTTCCATGCCTTTAACCATTTTCTTTGCTACAATATCTGGAGACTGAACGGGATAAGGCTTTTTGAATTCAACATCACTGGCAGTTTTAAAGAAACCCGTGTCTGTAGACACGGGAAAGAGAGTTATCAGATGAATGTTGTCTGGCTTCTCCAGACGGATTGACTCTTGAAATCCAGTAATTGCAAATTTTGAAGCAGAGTACAGTGTAAATCCTGGCATACCCATGAAACCCATCGCTGAACCTGTGATTGCAAACATGCCCTCTCTGCCGTCCAGATATTCAACAAATTTTTGATATGAGTATATCGGAGATATTGTGTTTGTTTCAAATATGTTTTCAATCCGCGCCCAGTCAGTATAGTTTAGTTCTTCGTAATAGGCAAATCCGGCATTAGCATAGAATATGTCTATTGAACCCATTGCAGAGACTGCATCTTCAAACAGCTTATCGATATTCTGAGGCTTCGAGACATCACACATGTATGGAATAACTCTCGAGGGATCGAAACTGCTGATTGCATCAATGTGCAAATCAACAGCAAAGATGATGTTTCCTTTTCTCTCCAGAAGGAGTTTTAAGACTTCCAGACCAATACCACTGTTAGCTCCGGTAAGAACTATGTGTTTATTTTCAATAGGAGTCATTGCTGAATCTCCTGATTGAAATTGATCTCTGGATTCACATATCGGTCCTTTTTCTTTGTAAAATGCCCAAGTTGGATTGCAGAAGAAGGGCAGCGGTGAAGGCATGCTAGACATCTTGGGCATATGTCATTAGTCCAGCACGGTTTCCCATCCTGCAATGAAATCGCATTGGTGGGGCAGATGCGTTCACACAAACCGCAGCTGGTACAAGCATCATCAACCCAGAATTTTTTAGTCGTCATTCCATCTTTATAGATCATTCTGCAGAGTGAAGATACAATACCAGGAAATTTTCCCTTGTGTGTGTCGTAATCCCCTGGTGGATTTTCATCCAGGATTTTTACTATATCATGAACGGATCTTTGTGCATCGGAGATTAGCGCGCTGCATACATCCTGTGATGGAACTTTAAGCAAAGGGATATAATTTTCAGGCATCTTAACAGAAAAGACATGATCCAGATTTAATCCCAGACCACTAAAATATTTTTGAGCGTTGGGCCCTGTATTGGCAGTAAAAGAACCGAATGTAACTACCAGATAAAATGAAGAATATTTTTTAAGATTGAGCTTATCCAAAAAAGTTTCTACGATTGAAGGGAGACCGTAAAAATATACAGGCGTTACAATTCCAATCTTCTCTGAATCTTTTAACTCAAATTCAAAAGTACCGTTGTTGATACAATCCGGAATTGAGATTATGCAGTCATTCAATTCATCTGCAAGCAGGCGTGCGACATAGAGACTGTTTCCAGTTCCAGAGAAGTAGAAGATCATAATACTCACTCGGTTGACGGTGTATGTGTATAATGATTTAATTCCATTGGGACATACACCGTCGTTTCGAGTGGAAAATGTTTGACTTGGAGTTCTTATTTATCTTTATTTATTATCTCTGCGGCTGCAATCGAATGGATCGCATTTCTCATCGTCATCCAGCTTCCTTGTGGCTTTTTGTTCTGGAGTGTTCTGACAAGTACTGCAGTCAAACGGTTCACACTTCTCCCCGTCTTCCAGCTTTCTTGTAACTGTTTGTTCTGGAGTACTTTGGCAGGTACTGCAGTCGAACGGCTCACATTTTTCTCCTTCTTTTAGTTTAAGCGGATACAGCCAATTAAAGAGGACTGCAGCGCATATGGCTCCTAAAATATCAGCAATTATGAAGTAAACAGCAGACATTGGATTAATGCCGCAGGCCGCATTAGTAAATATCCTGGCAATATCTACGGCAGGGTTAGCAAACATTGTGCTGGAGGTTGTTATGATCATACCGCCTACAAATAAACCAACAGCCAGTGATGTTTTGTTAGACGTTCCTCTTACACATCCAAAGATTACTGCAACCAGCATAAATGTACAAAGGAACTCTGAAATCAGAATGTATATGCTGGATCTATCGATGTCACTCACAAAGTATAACGCCTGAGTAGTATCGTAGAAGATTATGTTGAGCAGGAAGATACCGACTAAGGCTCCGCAGATCTGTGCTACAATGTATGCAGCAGCTTTCTTAGGAGTTATTTCTTTTGAAACTAAGAGTGCAATCGTTACCGCTGGATTAAAATGAGACCCTGACAGCGGTCCGAATGTTTCGATAAGAGCAAACAATACAAAACCTACTGCTACAGCATTCATGAATACAAATTGGTATCCAAATTCAGCACCCCACACGAGTTGAGGAAGAATAATTGATCCAATTGCAACTATAATTAGTCCCATTGTTCCAAGAAATTCTGCAACTAAGTTTTTAGAAAGACTTTGGCAACAGGTCATAGACAGTAATCTTAATTCTAATATTTAATGTTGAGGCATAAAATATAATAATATATTCTAAACTATAATGTGAAATTCAAAAAATATATATTTAAGTAAGTTGATGTAGAGAACATGAGAGCTCGAATGGTATTAATTGGAGGGTTTTTAGGTGCAGGAAAGACCACTTTGATAAACAAAATCGCACAGGAGTTTATCAAAGAAAAAGTACCGATCGGCATAATTACAAATGATCAGGGACAATTGCTTATTGATACTGAGTTCATAAAAGTCAGAGGATTGAATGTAGAAGAGGTGTGTGGCGGGTGCTTCTGCTGTAACTTCCCAAAGCTTCTGGACAATGCAAATAAGTTATTAAAACAGATTAATCCCCAGTACATTATTGCAGAGCCTGTGGGAAGCTGTACAGATTTGATAGCTACAGTGGCTACACCTTTGAAAAAATATCACGGAGATCAGTTTTCTGTAGCTCCGCTGATCGTACTAGTTGATGCTCCAAGACTGCTGAACAATGCATTTGATACATCGACTCTCGGCGGATATCTCAGAAATCATCAGGCTGAAGAAGCTGAGTATCTGATACTTACAAAAATTGATGAAATCGGTTCTGACGATGTTGAATCCCTGATCTTAAAACTAAAAGGTATCAATCCAAACAGGAAAATTATTCCATATTCCGCAGTCACCGGCGAGGGCTTCCAAGACATACTTGGCATCATCACCTCAGATGAAGAGACCGCAAGAAAACCAGTAGATGTGGATTATGATAAATATGCTGAAGCAGAAGCTGAATTGGGCTGGTATAACGGAATATACGAATTCACTGCACCAGAATATGATTCGTACGAGCTCTCAATGAATATACTAAAAAGTCTGGCATCGAAGTATACGCCTTCTGACATCGCACATGCAAAGGTAGCGATAACAAACGCAAGCAGCCATACAAAGATCTCTCTTATCGGCAACGAGTTTACAATAGGCGGTGTCAAAGGATCCAGATTCGGCAAGGGAGAATCTAAATTAAACTTCAATGCAAGAATTGTTTCTGAACCAGAGAAATTGAGACAGACTATCAGAGAAACAATAGAATCCTGTTTCAAAGAGAAATGCATCCAATATAAACTCCAATTCGACGATTGTTTCTCACCTGGCAGGCCTAATCCAACCTACAGGATATTGGACGAATAAACGGGGAATGTATCCCTCCCCGTTTTTTTATTTTTATAACTTAAAAAATAGATGTTGATTCGGTAATACCGAACCAAAGTTTGCTTATCCAGTAGCGAGATCGCTCTGCCTGATGGCTTCATCGATTTCAGCTTTTATATCATCAGGAATTCCGCGTATTCCTACCTCAAGGAATCCTCTCACGATCATTCCTACAGCTTCATCCTCAGTCAGTCCACGAGACATTATGTACTCTACCTGATCCTGCGCGACTTTTCCAAGTGAAGCTTCATGAGTCATTTCAACATCAGCCACTCTGGCATCCAGCTCAGGAATTGCAATGTTTTCACCACTGTCCCCGAGAATGAGCCCGCGGCACTCCAGGTGAGCTTTAATGTCTTTAGCGTCTCCTTCCAGAGTACCTCTGTTTATGACCTTTCCGCCGACTGTGATTGAACGTGAAATAATCTCAGCTCTGCATTCAGGGGCTGCCAGGATAGCTCTTGAACCAAGATCAAGCTCCGCTCCAGGCTGTGCAATTGCCACAGTGTTGAACTGAGCTACTGCGCCTCTTCCAACAAGTTTTGCCGTTGGATAAGTCTGGACACTCTTGACTTTCTTAAGGATCACATAATTATTGATGAAAGTACCGTTTTCTTCCACCACTATCCCGGTACGAGGCCTTACACCGATATTTTCCGCCCAGTTATGAATCATCGTGAATTTCAAGCTGGCATCCTTTTTGATGTACATCTCAGAGATACCCATGTGGAGTGCGGTATCCACATCGCTTCCGGAAGTACATCCGGAAATGATCTCGATAGAAGCTCCCTCTTCCACTATGATAATGTTGTGAATTGTCTGAGCGGCAGTGTTGTGGCCGATCATAATGCAGGTCTGAACCGGCAGTTTGACCTTTTTGCCTGCAAAAGCTCTGATAAAATATCCTGGAGAGTCATTCAGATATGTGGCTGCAGTGTATTTGTCAGCGTCAACGCTTACCGCGTTCCATGAATACTCTTTAAGCCAGTCATACTTTTTTAAAGCGTCTCTGATATCCATCAGTTCAAATCCATCATCGCTTGAATTATTCAATACAATGGAATTATCGATAACCAGCATGCTTCCGTCATTCCCTTCAGCAGACGGGTTGACACCGGTTTTCAGCATTGCTTCCTTAATGCTGCTTGGCAGTTCAGAAGGAGCGTTGAATACAGGAATGTCTCCGGAAACTTCAGAGTAAGTTTTAAGATCAAAATCTTCTCCGAAGGCCCCTTTTTTCTGTAATGCATTTTTTGCACGTTCTATCAGTTCATTTCTATCAGACGGCATTTTATACACTCCTCGTAACCTTTTGTTCTGATATCTTTCAGTAATTCACGCGGGTTGCCTGTACATGTGATGGTACCGTCACAGAGGACATATCCGCGGTCAGCCTCAATGTAATCAAGAATCTGGCCTGTATGAGTAATCACCAAAGCACTTTTTCCAGATTCTTCCCTTTTTCCAGCGCATCTGCCGCCGGAAATCAGATCATGCACCATGGTACCCACTCTTTCAATGCTTTCCAGATCTACACCGGATTCTGGTTCATCAAGCATGAACAGACATGGATCCTGGGCAGCAAGCTGCAGCAATTCAGATCTCTTAATTTCTCCGCCGGAGAAGCCGACATTCACATCTCTGCTGAGAAAATTCTCCATGTTGAGCTTTGAAGCAAGCTTTTTTGGATCCACTTTTCCACGGCTGCTTACTTTGATAATGTCGTAAAGATTGACACCGCTTAAGTTTGGAGGCCTTTGAGACATGAGGCCGATTCCCAGTCTTGCCCTCTCGTTAATGGGCATATGCGTTATGTCTACATCATTGAACAGAATTTGTCCTTTCACAACTTTGTAGTTTCCCAGCCCCATTATTGTTGAAAGCAGCGTGGATTTTCCAGATCCATTGGGTCCAAACAAAACACTTGTAGATCCTGGTAAGACGCTGAGATTTACATTGTTGAGGACTCTTCTGCCCCCTACTTCAACTGTGAGATCTTTAATTTCTAACATGCTCTCCCTCCTAAAGAAACAAATCATCGTTATTGAAGCTTCCCCTGTTTCCTTTAGGAAGCTTACGGCCTGCTTCTGATTTGAGTGTATCAAGCTTACTCGAAATAACTGCTCTCTCATATTCACGATAGTTAATAAAGAGTCTTAACATAACGAAAAATTGGTAGCAAAATGAGAGTCAGACTGAAAAATGCATAGAAAGATTCAAAAATACCATACTGCAAAAGTCAAAATGTGCTTGGGTTCTGTCATTTATTCGCAGGAATTGTCATCGGCCTGATAATTTACAAGATTACAGATCAGCGCTCTGCAGTCATCGCCTGCGGATTTGGAGCTATACTTCCAGATTTGATAGATAAGCCTCTGGGGCATTTTATTCTTGCAGATTCCCTCAATTCCGGCAGAATCTATGCTCATACGCTGTTGATGCTGAGCATATTTGTCATTATCGGACTCTATTACTGGAAGAAAAAGTCGAGTCTTTCCATTCTTGCAGTCTCTGCCGGAATCTCATCACATATCGTTCTCGATGAAGTCTGGAAATCTCCAACAACATTACTCTGGCCGTTCAACGGGCCTTTTGAAACATCGAATTTTGAGTCTTATTTTACTACATTCGCAGTCAAAGAAGTCCTCTCAGTCTCAGAATGGGTATTTGCAATAATGTCAATATTGGTATTAATTGTAATGTATAAAGATAAAATAAAGCTATTTGCCAGACTGTCTCCGCATATTGAAAAAAGCTATCCAATACCTCAGATATTTTTGATGATACTAGGATTCACATATATCATGTATGGAGTTAATCGCCATTATCATGATGATATTGTAATAGGCGCCGTTGCAATCCTTGGAGGTCTGGGACTGCTTTACGGCATGAAAGAAAAAGAAATTGATGATGATCTGCCATCATCTCACTTGAATGCAGCCAAGAGGTGATCGCTTACAGATTTGGCTTTGGATGCTACGTTCTGAGGAGATGTTGTATTCTTTAATTCCACCACCAGTTCTTTGACTACCACCTTATTTGGAGCGTTTCCGTCTTCCTTCAGTTTCAGGAGGTACCACAGAGATACGAGTCCCAGTATGAAGGCAAAGACGAAGAAATACTCCCAGCCGCCTACAAACCCGATTGCGATTCCACCGATTAAAGGCGCCAATCCAGCAGACACAGATGAAAACAGCGAGGTTGCCGCCAGATAAGAAGTTGCTTTGTCTTTTGGTGCAAGCTTCAGGCCTATGTTTCCAGTAGCCAGGTTTACACCGGCAGAGGCTGCACCGCTGATCATGTGTATTCCTACGATCAGTACTGCTACTAAATCACTGCCTGCAAAGGCGGAAGTTGCCGCCCACATCAAGGCTACTGCGACCATGGCAGGTCCTGCAATTTTTAACACGGATACATTGGAATAGCGGTCACACAAGGCTCCCCATACTCTGAAGAACAACATACTGGTGATCTGGCTAATCACAGTGAATATAGTCACGGATGAAGCAGAATAACCGAAGGTGGTCATCAGATATACGGTAAGGAACGGCATTGCCAGGTTAATGGCAAAATTCCATGAAGCCAGGAACTTTATGAGCGTCTTGAAGTTTTTATCTTCGAAGGGTTTCTTCACAATCTCCGAGAAAGGCGGCATAGTCTGTGCGGTCATTGAAGGCTCAGGCATTCTGGAGACGACTATTACGCCGATAAGGCCGAATACAAACCCGCAGATGAATAGTATAGAGTATCCCAACACTTCCATTTCTGGAAAATATGTCTGCCAGACTGAAATGAACCATGCCGCGGCTAACGCTGCTGGTATTCCCACTGCAGTGGACATCAGCATCTTCCTAGAGAAGAAATTCCCAAGAGACTTCTTTGGCACTATGTCATTCATCCATGAGTTCCAGCTGCAGCTTCCGATAGATGCCAGCAGAGAGAGTGCTACAAGAAGCACTATGATCAAAGGTATCTCAAAGCCTTCAGCGATAAATGGTACAGAGGCTATGACCAGCCACAAAGAACGGCTTAATGCGCTGGCTAATACAGTTATGGATTTTCTTACACGCAGTTTCTCAACCAGAAAAACTGCAGGAATCTGAATAACATTGGCAAGAAACGGAATCGTAGCCAATATGCCTACAATTAATTCAGAGGCGCCTAAAGCCAACGCAAAAGCAGTGAGAAAAACACTGCCCGTAAGCGTTGACAGTGACTGTGACATCATTCCGTCAAAAATGATGCTTCTGAGTCCTTTCTGGACCTCGTTATCACTGAGCAGTCTTTTGTTTTTCATCTCCTTCTCCAGGGACAGTTTAGAAGTCCCAAGAGTTCCACCCCAGGAGATATTATAAGCTCGTTATTATCAAGTGATCAAATTTGATAATAACCGCCTAAACTCAGTCTTTTCCCTTTTGTTCCATGGCGAGTTTCATCTCGTCATATTGCTCCTTCGTTACCTCTCCGCGTATAAATTTAAGATTCAAGTCATCCAGAGATGCCTGGGCATTTTCTGTTTCTGCAGGAATGTTGCTCGGAACCGGAGCCGGTTTCCTCCCGATTACCTGGCTTTTAAAATTAGATGTGTCTGCATACTGTACAATCTGGGGGATCTGTATGTCTTTAAGCAGCATGATCGTAGCCGCGGTTACAAGGATCATGATTATAGGTCCAAGGAACAGCATTAACGCTAGGATCCAGATCATACGAAGCTCATCGGCTGCGGCAAGATCTACAAGTCCTGACGCTTGAACGTCCTGAGGATCAATGAATAATGCCAACAGTACAAACAAGATGAAAAGAGAGATTGCTAATGTTATTAACACCCAAAATAGTGTTTTGCGGTTTAATGAATCCATAGGAATCCCTTCCACATGAACGTCTCAAATATTTGAAGTTCCCTATTAATCAAATAGAAGATTTCTGATTCTTGAGGAAAATTAATGTGCCATCATTACCCATGCTGGTAATAGGTACAGATATGAAATTGTGTGTAAGTGCTGAGGATCCTGAGCTTGAATCGCTGGTAGCAGAAGAATTTGGTCATGCTGACTACTTCATAATCTATGATTCTGAAACCAGAGAATGGAATGCCTATCCAAATGAAGCTACGATCTCTGCTGAAGGGTCTGGAATCATGGCTGCCGAACAGGTAGTAAAATTAGGTCCAGAAGTTGTTTTGACTGGTTTTGTAGGCCCTCACGGAAAGAAGATCCTGGAAGATGCTGGTATAAAACTCGTGTTTGATGAAGATGGAACGGTCCGTTCTTCCATAGACAGATGGCTGAAGAAGCAGTGACCGTTTCATACCACATCAGACAAGATTGATGTCTAAATTCATCTGATTGATCAGTGTATCCAGGATCATTGAATGTTTTTGTGCATACTGCACAATCTCTTCTATTTCTTGTTTGGGGGAGTTTGAATCGATCCTGATATCCAGATCAAGATTTGTTAATCCTGGTTTTATTTGTTCAGAAATGCCTAACACTCCCTGAATATCTACATCTCCTTCCAGAATAATAGACATCTTCTTGATTTCTATTCCTCTGAGACTTGCCGCATAGACTATCGATGTCGAAAGACATGATGCTAAAGCATGCATCAAAGATACAGCGGCGCAGGGTGCTGTATCAGCTCCCATTAATACACAAGGTTGATCTGAACGTATTTTAAAAGGTTCTGTCCTGATTAGGACCTGAGGACCGCCGTCTATACGCTGAGCCGCCGTTTCTGTTTTTGTTCCGTTTATCCATTCATTCGCGATGTGAAAGCGGAAGGCCGCTAGATCCGGATTGTTATTCACCGCATCAATAGTGGCCTCCAGCTTTCCGACATCTACACCGTTAATGAACCCTTTGACCTCTTGTAATGGCATCTCCATGTGCATTGCGAATCTGCTTGCAACAAAGAGTATTTCATCTTAACGGCGGTCATAGCAGTGGAACCAGTTTGAAACATGATTTAATGCAAGATACCACAGGATGATTACAGGTATCACGATTGATATTCCTAAAGACACCAGTGTGCCTGTGGTCATAGATCCGTACATTATGGCTCCCAAAATGGATGAAATGATCGAAAGTATCAGGAAAATCATCAGCAGTACTCTGGACCAGTTTCTGCCCTTGAGGAAACCCCATGCAATAGCGAAACCTATTATTGCAAAAATCAAGATCATTATACCCATAACCGCCCAAGTCATTGGAAGACCCTGAAGGACGTCTGGAGAGACCATGTCCATCAGTTCTGGAGGAACTCCGTCTATAGCCAGAAAACCTGCAGCTGCAAACATGCCGATTGCAGCTATAAGCATGAAAATAGACCAGATAATTTCCAAAGCAGCCAGGATAGTTACACCTAAGGGTCTTCGACAGACCCTGCCATATGGTGAAACGCCTGAATCAGTCATATCAAACATTTTACAAAGCTAACTATATGATTATAAAGCGCTGAGAGTGCGAGATTTATCCAATCGACATATTGATTAAACGATTCGCTGATGCCGGTGTGATGAGAATAAATGGACTGAACAAATCTGATTCAGAAATCCTAGCAGCAGTATTGGACTGCATTCCTGTTGAAACTGATGACAACGGTATAGAATTCTTAAAAAAAGATACCGCTGGCAGCTCAGAATTTGACGGAGAGGGCTTGTTTAAACGTACGTTCTCACAGATGACCTCATCCAAAATTAAAATGAAAACTGCCACGGCATATAAGCTGATGAGCCTCATGGGCGATACAGGAGAAAGCAAAAACAGCATAATCAGAAAAATGTTAAGTCCAGCTATAGAAGCTAAAATTGAAGCGTATTCTCCAATGATTTCACCAGATAAACTGGAAATTCTCAAATTTGTTTTAAACGAGTGGACTAAAACCACATCCAATGCCGATTCGGATTACCCGGAAGCGTGCAGAGCTAAAGTGGCACCAATGCCGGTTATGAAAATTACTCTGGATGAAAACAATGTACCAGATGAATATATCCTGTGTACAAGGGAGTTTATAAAATGTTTATTTCAGTTAAACAATATAATAAACAACAGACCAAAATACTCACAAGAGACCATAGATGAGTACTGGGATGAGATTTCTCCAGATTCAGGGATATTTTCATCAGAGCTCTGCCCGTACCTCAAAAAATTATCGATACAATTGTTCAATCCCTGCTACAGTTTCAGCATAAAAAGAGTTGACGATGTGCTTTATGACCAAGTGGCTGAGATGCTGCTTCTGGAAAGCCGCAAGGGAAACATAATGAATTGTACAGTAAGGGTATATGGTGCATCCGCAGAGGATGAAACTTCTATGCAGGAGATAAAAAGCATTGAGTCGGAAATACTTGAGGGAACGATCATTCCTCAAGATGTATCTCCAGAAGGATTGGCGCATATCCAAAAACTGCTGAAAACTATCAATAAACTAAATATTGATATGAAGTTTCCATCTGATGATTTTCTTTGTTTTTTGAATTTTGATGTTACTCTTGATGACGAATCATTCATGATTGACGGGGTAGAAGTCAAAGAGGACAATAAAGAGAAAATTTCAGAGATAATCAGAATAAGGCTTATCGAACTATCTCAAAAGATATGCTGCAATGCACACATCCGCAGTGAAGAGGAAACGTGTAAGAGAATACAAGAGATACTAAACATAAGTGAAGAAGACCTTGATGAAGAAGTCATATCTGAACTGATGGAGCTTAACTGCATCTCAGATTTATATCGTTCAATAAACAGCTATTGCACGGCAGTCTGCAATGAGATTGTGAGATACGTGCTGGGAATGCGGGAAATGTCGTTTACAATCCCCAATATTCTGCTTACGATCCTGAACTGCATACTGCTTGAAAAGTCAGCTGATGAAATTCTATCTGAATATATGAGGTATGAGTTATGAAGTCCATCGGGCTGTATGTGGATGGACCCAATATTGAACGAGGCCTTTACGAAGCCAAAGAAACTGCAATTCTGCAGAATATCGGAAATATCCTCAAAGAGTATGCCTCACTGAATGGAGATCTTATTGAATCATTTGTTTTTATTGACGAAGATACGCAGTGGAGAGAAGAAACTACTAAGATGAATTACGAAATAAACGGGTTTAAATTCATAGAAAGCAAGGCATTCAAATATTTTAATGCTGGAGGAGGATACGCCTATGGAAAAAGCCTCACTGATCCTGCCATGTACTGCTTTCTGATAGATCGCCTGCATGACGAAGACTGTCCAGACATATTTATGATAATTACCGGCGACAAGGACATAACTGTACCGCTTGAATACATTAAAGCCCACGAAAAAGAAGTCATGGTTATCGGAGAATCCAGTACAATGTCTGGATATCTGATATCAAAATGCAATGAACTCGGTTACAGGTGTCACTCTTTGCAATTGATTTCTCATGTAAGTGACTTTAAGAATATGATTCCGGAAACAATTATAAGACCAGAGGTTAAAAAGCGCAATGAAGAGAAACGTCCAAAAAGCAAGGTCCGCCCTAACCAACTAAATCCAAACAACATTGCTTATTGGCGTTCTAGAGGATTTTCTGAGAGACCTGAAGACTGGGAAGAACGCCTTAGAAAAGAGAGAAACGATCAATAATTTACAAGGTATCATGTTATTATCGACTGCAAAAAAGCTTAATTATATTATAATATACAAAATAATCTTGTTAAATCATCATATGTGACTTAAATTTAGTATCTAAGTTATTGATATATAATCTGTATGATTTTGCATCGAAGACTGCCTATTTTTACCCCTATATGTCTCTAATCAAAGACGTATATGTCCAAAGATATGAATATCGTATACATCCAGATAGACTATGCTAAGTAAATCATTGAATTATCAAACTACACGAACATATTGATTATAAAGTTCTTTAAAAAATAAAATAAAGCTTGAACGTATGCATAGAATGCAGGTTTGCATTTCAATACATAATGATTCTTAAATTGATCTTAATATCAGTTAAGGCATCAATAAAATAAACGTACATTATTTAAAATTATAAAAGGTTAAAATTAGAAAAAAGTGAAGGAAGTGGTTTAGTTTGGTGTCGTCTTAACCTGCACCTGAAGGAGTAACATCAACGAGATCCTTGACCATATCTTCAAATTCTTTCCGAACGGCCTCGGCATCGTCTAACTTATCCTTCAAGGATTTTTCTTGATCGAAGACACGGTATTCACTTTCCTCAGCTGGCACTAGTGCAGAGTAATGATAGAACAACTGAGTGATATCCAGTTGATACCACATTGCTCCATCCTGCTCCTTCTCGGCAATTATCTTGCCGACAGTTCCAGTATTGGTGTATTTTACTATGTCTCCGATCTGCATGGTAACCACGCTTACTTTGCAGGTATGATGACGGTTCTCTCACCGGCAGGCATGAACTCACGAAGTGCACCGCGACCGATTTCCTTTGTAATGTGTGCAAAGTCGAACGGTAGGTTCTTGTCGGCGAATGCGACTTTGATGAGTGGGCTGCAAGCGAAAGCGTCTCCACGGGCTGCGTGAGGAGCAGCTGCGATACCAGCGTAACCGCAAAGGTGACCAACGTTCATTGCATAGTTTGGATAGTTGGGTCCTCTGAGTTCGAATGGCAGACCTTCGTCGCTTCTGTAGGAGAATGAGTTAGCAGAACCGCACTGATCCTGTAAGTCGTATCCATAGAATCCGAGACGTCCGTGCCTTTCTTTATGCTGGAGCATAGAGAGGTACCATCCGTTTACACCGAAGTCGGCGTTTCCGGTTGCCATTGCACAAGCGATACCGGTTGAAGCGGCTGCAACTGTAGCACGCTGGGATCCACCGAAGTGAGATTCCATAGCTGCAGGATATTTCTCATACATCTCAAGAGCGTATGTGTTAACCTCAGTACCGAGTTTCTCTAAGAGATCCATTGAAGGTTTGCTCTTGCAGAGACCGCCGTACTGGGATTTGATTAAGTCAACAGCCCAGTAGACATAGTCTTCAAGGATGTTATCTGTGTATGCTGCAGTAGCGTACTGTGTGAATCCGACACCACCAGACATGTATGATCCAAGGTAAATCTGATCGAAGATGATTGCACCGAGAGCTACAGTTTCAAGAGCTGCTCTTGCAGGGTCATCTGGGTATTCCCTTGTAGACTGAACCATATCAGCGAGGAAACCGAATGGAATTCCACCGGGCTCGTTTGGTCCTCTGGCTCTCCTTGCAGGCATCATTGTACCCATTTCAACGACAGATGCGTGCTTTGCGGCGTATGCGAAGTCTGCGATTGCAGCTTCACCGGCAGCAAGACGGTATGCGCTGATGAATGACATTGAGATCTGCATGGCGCTCCATCTGGACATTGTACCACCATCGCACACACGTCCAACGATTGTTGGGCAGCGTACTACCTGGTAGAGTGATTTGCCGATAGCGTCATTCAGCTGTTTTGCCTGATCCTCTGGGAATTCTTTGTTGATGTCGATAACGAAGCGCTTGTCGAGCTGGTCGATAAGTTCTGAGTTACCGGAGAACACTTTGACGTAACAGTCAGCAGTGAGAGCTGGGCTGCATTCGGCCATGTGTTCCTGCACAACTGCTCCACCGGGCATAGCGTGGTTGACAGTCTCGAGGTAGTTGTTGATTGTTTCAGGTGTAACTTCCTTTCCCAATCTCTTCTCGATAACTGTGTGAGCGGTATCCAGACCTACGATAACGGTCCTGCGGATATCATCCCATGCTTGCTGGATAGCAGCGTTGTTTACAAAGTGCAAATCATCAGCTTCTGCATACATATCTGTGTGAGAAAGCTGATAAGGCATGAGGACACGCTGACCGAGTGGAACACCGATGTCCTGGTTCATCATTGGAATACCACGGGCTTTTGCGATTGCATTGGCCTGCTCAACCCATTCCCTCTTTCTCTTGGACTGTTTCCAGCCACCGAAGGTGTAATAGGATGTGTATTCATCAGTTGGATCTTCTTTAAACTTCTTCTTCATTGCGTCCATGAACAATTTGTCAGCCATGTTTATTCCCCCTTGAGAGCGAAGGCCTGGTATCCACAGAGTGTTCTGAGTGTGTGGATTCTTAAGTTCATGTCCAAAACTTCCTTGTCAGCGTTCATGTCGTCGCCGTCAATACGGAAAATTGTGGTCATTTTCTTGAGATCTGCCTCAGGAATTGGTTTTCCTACGGAGATTGGTTTGTCGAGTGGTATAGCGACCTGGTCTTTGACGTAGTCGACTTCACCGGTCTTTTCGTTCCAGACGTATCTCTGCCATGCATCGAACATAAGTCCGTTCTCGTCAAGTCTGCAAGCGTGACCGTGCACAGTTGCACCCCTGATACCGCATCTAGCAGGATCGAATGTTTCGTTGTCGATGAATTCTTTAGCGACTTTCTCGAGATCTCTTTCTCTCATTTCGATGATCTGTCTTCCAGAAAGTGTACCTGTATCGAATCCACGGATTCTTGACATGTATGCCCATGCTCTAACGTATGGAACCATTGGAGCGAAGTACACGGAATCAGCGAACTGAACGTACCTGACCCTGTCACCTTTCTTTGCACCTTCGATAGGTGTAACGAGCTGTCTGATGAGATCATCGGGTTCGTTTCCTTCTTCGAGTGGTGGGGGGATGGACTTGTATTCTTCTCCGGGTGACCTGTGTCCCATGATTCTAACGACGTCATCCAAAGAAACGTCACGCAGCTTCTTGAGTTCCTGGGAAGGGTCCATGAAGCGACGCCTGTTTTTGGCTACCTGGCTGATTCCAGGATAGAATTGTCTCTTGTATGCCATAATAATTACCTCTTACATTTTTTTGTAATCAGTGATAGTTGGTTGGAATTTTGAGTACCTACCTACTTCAAGGTTATATCCAAACGGAAGAAGATCGTCGCAAATCTTTTTGATTTCCTCAACGGCCTTATCCACGTTGTCTATATCATTGATTTCAACAAAAACTCTTCCTACCAGAAGGTTAAGCTCATACTCCCTTCCCTTTACGTTAATCACTTTGCGTTCGGGGTGGTTTACAAGTGTCCCTTTAGCAGGTCCGTTCCCCACAACAGCAGGCAGAGCCTCGCCGCTGATGTTTACTTGTCGTACGTTTGGTACTTCATAGATATTATTCAGTAGTTTTTCTGTTGTGCCAGCAGATAGCATGCGTGCCGGAAATATCAAAATTTCTGGCAGTGGAACGGATTCTTTTGTTTCAGTACTCATAATTTTAGTCACCAACCATTTACATTAGTTTTTTGGCCTCCTCGCCAACGCATTTGAGTGGTGCGTGGAATTCTGGAATGTCTCCAAATACATCTCTAACTAAGCCAGATGTGGCTTCGGGGGAGAAGTACTGAGTACCAGCATCCAATGAACAACCAGCTGCGACAGCAGGGATAACGAAACCCTTAGAGTGCCTTGTAACTACGTGGTTACCGTGGAACAGACCAGGGCCTCCTCCTCCATAGATGGAGTGAGAGAAGAAAGACATACCAACGGCGACACCCATTGAACGTCCAAAGTCTACACCAGGTAGAGCTACTTCGTGTTCAAGTAAGTCGTTGTAATAGAGAATTGTTGATGGAATACCCTGTGAAGCTCTTGCAGCACCGACGTTTACCATAATTGCGGCAAGCATACCGGTTGCAGCGTATGCATTCCAGAGTGGGAAGTCATCGGTTGTGTATACACAGTATCCAGATGGGAGCTTCTCCTTTACTCTAATTACTTTGTCTTCAATAGCACGGTCAACAAGTGATTCAATAACAGTACCGACGGTTCCAGTGGATCCGTTTGCCTTTACGAGATCAATTGTCATGTTGTTTGCATTCAAACCCTGATAAGCGAGACCTAAGAGATGGTATCTCTCGAATGGTCCGATAGCGTCACCGAGTTCGAACATAGCAGTCTGTTCAAATATTGACGCGAGGGCTGCAGCATTCATTGAGTTCTTTCCAGCTAGAGCAACGATGTGGTTAGCTTTGATGTTTCTTAAAGCGTAACCAGATCCCTCGTTAACTTGTGGGACATCCAGAATAGATGTAAGGTTAGATCCGACGAAGTTAAGAGTTTGTGGATATCTGCCCCAAACAGCTCCCTTGACCATGTTGGCGTGGAACATATCAACATCGAATTCATCGATGATTGCTTGGGTAACAGCGGCTGCAGTAGTTGTAAATCCAGTGGTGTACTCGACACCAGCATCCATCCTGCGGGAAGGAACAATTACAATCATGTTCTTTCCTTCAGAGAACACACGAACATCTGTGTCATCATCGCTGCTGTCTACTTTGACATACTCTTTTACTTTTGCAGCGACTTTTTCTGCATTTGCAACGACAGGTGCGTCGATTTCCTTGCCCTTGATGTATCCACCGCCAACGCGGCCAGACTTGAGACTCTTCTCAATTCCAGCAAGGTTGACAGCGATTGTCCTCTTAGCCAAGGAAGCAGTTCTCTGGATAGCAGGGTTGTATAACGGGCTGATAGCGTCTAATGGAACGCCACTCTCAATGAGTTTACCCCTCTCGTCATACAAGTCTATTTTGTCCTTGTATTTAGCCAATTTTCTACCTCCTAATTAATCTTTCCAAGCCAAACAAAGTCCCCTCTGTCTAGCTAAAAAGTTTTAGTTGATTTTCATCAGAAGCAGTACTTCAGTGAAAACCGAACCCCCTTGTATGTTTAACGTAAAAGAGAGCGAAGCTTATATAATTGCTGATTAGAAAGGGTTCATCCATCCATCCCAATTGGGCATTGAGAAAACTACCCAGCAGAATAAAGCCAATTAACAGTCGTTAAAATGCAAATTTTTTGCATTATTTTTTCAGACTTTCCAAGATGATCTTTGCATCGAGGTTTTTATAATCTTTAAAGTTATAATTCCAATAAGTTAAAAAAGATCCGCATTCAGGCTCATTTAAAAATAATGATACGATTTCTGTGAATTTCTTGTCTGTTCTGTGAGGATAATATACCTTCTTTAAGGCAGATATTATCTCATCTGCAACATTTTTGCTAATTACATCATTGTTGACCGATTCGTACAAATTGAGCCTGAAATTGATTAACGGCTCGGAGAGAGGTGCTAATGAAAAAGGATCGTAAGCTAAAACGACTTCATCGTCTCCATCCACTCTGCCTGATTTATACTCCTCATAAATTCTTCCCAATCCCTTCATTCCGAATGAGCCCAACTCAGCGGCTCTGAGAGCTCCCATGCTGCCTCCGCCGATCACATTTATGCCGGATTTCAGGAGAGAAAGTATCTCTCTATGCCCTACAGCAGCATCATTCAGCAGAACCCCGTCTATAATGACGACTGTGTCCACATCATCTGGGACATTCTGCAGGTCTCCCCGTTTAACAGGCGGCAGATATTCTGCATTTAATATCTTACAGGCATCCTCATGAGGCATGCTTGGACCTACGTAGACGAATGTTGTCATCTGCCGTTCATCATCCTCAGTCCGACTCTTTCGTCATCTATCGCAAATACTTCCATGCCGGGAACAATGACTTTTACGACTGGAATTCCAATTTCTTCACGAGTCAGATCAACGATTATGGTACGATTCAAACCTTTTGCATTCAGCCTGGCTCTTGTGATCTGCAGATCGTCAAAAATATCATCTGTAACTTGATCAGGGAAGCTATCCAAAGAGATTGAGTTTTCAGAGTCCTCAAGCCACATTTTATTGATACGCCTCATCCTTTCATATCCAAGCTTTCTGGCGGCTTCTCCCCTTACCGTATCTTCCCTGGCGCCGTGAATCTGAGTCAGACGGCTCTGCGCCACTTCCAAGAGGGCCTTTACTGCAGCCAGTTCCGGATCTAAATGCGTCCCGATGCCAAGCGTTAAAAGAGCAGGATCCTGCATTTCTACATCATCAGTCGCTGCTGCAATAGTCGGAATTCCAATATCTGATGTCAGATCCTTCAGATGCACCTCTATTCCCTTGGCAGTGAATTTATCCACCAGGTCTTTCACAGGCCCGGAGCCCGGGATTTCAATGTCCCCGTTGACTCGCCTGTAGTATTCCGTAAATGACCATGAATCTCGTTCTACAACTTCCAGCAGGCCGTGGAGAATTGCTTCTTCCAGCGTGTTTCCAGATGCCAGACCGTTTGTGGAAGTTCTAAAGAGCATCATGTCCAATTTAGATGAGTAAGGATGAAATACCGCTGATGCCGGAACCCACATTTCGCTCATGGAATTGAGCTCTGTTCCTTTTACCCACCCCACCTGATATCTTGAGAGGGTGTAAGCTGCGCCCTGAGGCAGAATGAGATCCATCGGATGGACCGCATTGTTTGCTGCCGTAAACTCTTCCACACCTGCACGCACAACCTGCATGCCGCCTTGCTCTGCACAGTATCTTTCTATTCCTTCCATGATCGAAGACACTTTTGCCTCGTCTTTGGTAAGACCCTTTCCATTGTATACTGAAATGGCCCCGCTCTCCGCAGATGGTCTTATTGACGAAAAAACCGGTATTCCGATACGATCGAGGTCTGTTATGTCTGCAGTCCTTGTTATCCCTGCAACTTCAGCAAGCGGTTCGATACGCTTCAAAGTTGTTTCTGGATCAACGGCATGATGACCTCCGTGGGTGTATTTTTTCGGTGTGGGGCCCAGCTTCATGAATGCGTAAATCAGCTATGTGATAATTTAACCTTCTTATGACAAGTGATCAGGCAGGTTCGGGAGATTTAGATATATCCCATAAGAGCATCAAGGCGCTGATGAAACTCCATGAACTTTTAGGCATTCCCTCGATCGAGCTGATTGAGCCCACATTTGAATCATTAATTAATGAAGCATATACTGATGAGATTCTTCTTGAAACCGGGACTGAAGCAAAACTGGTTATTAATGAGAAGGGATGGCCGGCACTTTTTGCTCTGAAGTCTGGAGAAAACTGGAGAGGCTGCGTATTTATTCTCAGACCGCCGGTTGTAGAAGTAGTTGAAAAGTTTGAGGAGATTGATGGAGACACTGTAGAGTTAGATACAGAAACCCTCATGAATTCAATCAGGGAATATTACATGGACCTCTTGTGTCAGGATGTCCCTCCTGCCATTGAAGACTTTTCACCAGACAGGGCTTCAAAAGTAAAAGAGCTGATATCAGAAGTCTGGGGAAACGGCGCCGGAGAGAAATGTCTGGACTGCGGATGCGGATCAGGAATGGGGGCACTAATTCTCAGAGATCTGGGATATTCACCAGTCAGTTATGACAATGATGCATCTCTGCTTCATCTAGGCATTGAAAGCGGTCGTCTCAAGGCAGATGAAAGTATCTGCATTGACGCACGCTATGCTTCATTTTACGTTCCTAACTGCAAATATGGATTGGCATTGATGGCAGGGAGTATAAGCACACATACAGCCTACATCTGGAAAGATATTATTGAAGAATTGATAGAACAATGCCAGAACATAATCGTGACTGTAGAAAGCGAGCAGGAAGCAGGTATTGTAAAGGAATGGGCAGAGCTATCAGGTCGAAAAACCAAGTTGATGGAGAATGAAAGAGATGGTTTTTACGATCACTGGGTATGTTTGATTTCTTAATCAATATTAATATAATTAATGCAGTTGTGCATATTTACATATCTCAACTGCATTACGTTTTATAAAATATTATTACTAGCTTCCATTGAAATTATGATGAAAACAGTTGCCTGAGTCTATGCGTCAGCGGGTTGATGATTCGTATGAAAAAGAATATCGTAGCATTGATTACAGTGTTTATCGCGGTTGTAATAATAGCTGGCGGGTTTTACATAATTGACAATAGCAAAGGCAACGAAAAAAGATATGTCGTGCCCAATGATGGATTAGTGTCTATAACAGAATTTAACATTTCTGATGAGTCTGTGACTGATTCGTTCGTCAACGGAACATTTTTTGTTTCAAAAGAGAATGATAATCTTCATATAAAGATGGTAGCGAATACCAATGTGGAAGAAAAAGACACAGGTGGGATTCAGTTTTATGCCCTGGGTTGTCTTTCTATAACTGATATTATCTGCAGCAGCGGAGGAAACACTTCTGACGATTATGTTGCCACTTGGACTACATCGGGAGATATGGAAAAATATCATATCATGGTGGAAGTTGCCAGAACTCTTTGTAGGCCATACACACCGCCTGGCGGAGGGCATGGAATGTGCATTATAGAATATGACGTAGACATGTCGGCCATTGGTGATGCTACATCATTGGATTTTGGCATAGCGTTCGGCACCCAAGGTGATTCCACAGGGGTTGTACACGACACCATCAGTGTTCCACTGTATGATCAGAGCCATATCGACAACGCATGAGTAGATAGACTCAAATCTGGTCGGATGCATTAAGTTCAGGTCGATGATTTGACCAGAAACTGTATTAAAATAAGTAAGATCGCGGGTTAATACAGATCATGGTGAGTTTTTAACGAGAATATCCAGATCTGGAGTGAAATGTGAGGCCTCAGTAGAAATGATGATACTTACATCCACATTTCTGATATTGGGAAGCTTGACGATTCGTTCCTGAATCAGTTGATACAGCTCATCAACACTCCTGGTATAAGCTTCGCAAATCAGGCTATAGTCCCCGAATACTTTAGAAACAGCAGCAATTTCAGGAAATGATCTGATTGGATCGATTACCTCATTTACAAAAGTTCCTTCAATCTGGATGGATATCAATGAACGTATAATTCCAAGGTCGCTGTAATTTATGTTTAGAGAATAAGATGAAATTGCTCCGCTGCTCTCAAGCTTTGCAATTCTCCTGGATGCGGTGGCTTTCGAAATCCCAAGACGATCTGCTATAGTGGCTAGATTTTCCCTAGAGTTTTTCTTAAGAATCTTGAGGATTTCTACATCAATTTTATCCATCGAATTCACCGCAATATTTTTGCATTTAGTATGTATAACGTGATAGTAATTAAAATATTTTTGCATAAAAGGTGATATTTAAAAACAAAATATCAAAAATACAATTATCAAAATTTTTTATAAAGGATCAGAGATCATTGGATCAGATCATTATCTAACTTCAATTGGATGAATGAAGCTTAATGACTATTTATAGCTACTTTCATATCTTGATGAGTTACATGATGGCCTTGACCAGAACAGAATTTCATTAAAGATATTACCCAATAAATATTTCAAATAAAAATAGAAATGCTGACTCCAATGTGTATCAGCGATGGATGAATAAACCCTAATGTCACCCCACTAAAGATAATTGGAGAGCATTGAGAACCCTCAGAAAATCTTCTGATTCTGAACTTTCAATATAAGTTTCACATTCTAAAACACTTGCCAGTCCCATTTCCACTAGGATGTCTAAAGCTCTTTTTGATGACGTTTCTGAAATATTATACTTAATCGAAAGCTTTGCAGGAGTAATGCCATTCACCGAAGAAGAATCTGGCAGTGATACTAACACATCCAACAATGTAACATTTTCTTTGTTTATGTCCTTCATAAATTCACTTCCCTTACAGCAATAATGGACTTAGCATTATTGCTATTTGCGAAACTAGAAATATCATATACATATAAAGTAATTTCCTTTTGCGAAAGAAGAAAACAATTTGTTATTAGTGCAATTAGATTTCCTATTACGCATGAAGAAATCAGTCTTGGGGATTAAAGGAATTTTAGAGGTAATGTCATATCTTATTGAGAATAAAGACTCCAAAATCCATGCCACAGACTTACAACAAGTAATTTCAAATTACCCCAGGCTCAATGACATTCTAGAGACCCTTGAAGAAAAAAATCTGATTGAGATTAAAATTCAAACAAAACCAGTTCGAAGTAAGTGTGTGTTACTTACATCCAAGGGAGAAATAATAGCAAGAAAAATGTTAGAACTTGAGGCTGAGATAGAATCTCAAGAGTAAATCGCGATTATTTTATGTATCGAATGAGATTCTTTCAAGCTGCACCCTCAGTTTATATATAAAACGAGTTTTGAATATTTTGTACGATATGCCCTTTTCTCTTAACAATCTGAGATGAGCATATCGCATATATTCTACTAGATTACTTTTCAGAGATCGTAAGATCGCTGAAACTATAGACACTCTGAGGACATACAGACTCACAGTTCTTACAGGCTGTACCCAGGCAATGTTCTGTTGCAATCTTCAAAGTGTATCCATATTTTCCACCATCTACAAGAGAGAGTGCTTTTTCAGGGCAGCGATCCACACATACGCCGCAACCGATGCAGCCTTCAAAGCTGCCTGTAAGATATACACCCACATTATCAAGCACTTTGAGCTTTCCTCCGCCGATGACTGGGATATCTGACAATACTAAGCGGTCTACATGTTTGGGGCGTTTGAGATCAGGAAGAGGCCTGAGACCATTGCCAACGATCATATCGTTGTACATCTCCAGAGGCATACCCTCAGTCCAGTAGGCTAACTCGCTGACATAGATATTCTCAAAGATTTCATTGCCGGCAAACATGATATGTTTAGAAGCGATGGAATCAGCTACGCTCTGCATCATATCCAGAGTTTCATCATCCTTAACCAGGTCATAAGCCATCATTAATGAGGTGTTTCCAATCTGTACAGTCCTATCAATGACTCTAGGAATCATACCTACCGTCTGTGACTTTATAGGATCGACATATGTACCAGATGCCCCGGCCATATACATCGTTTTTACTTCTCCATCATCGATTCCCACTTCTTCGATCAGAGTGCGATGTCCAGCGCGGATTGCACCCATTGCCTTTCCTGCTTCGTTGACGTCTCCCTCTGTCAAAACCATTCCGCCCTGCAGGTGAATGTTGTGATCAACGGTTGCAATTGAAGGCAGCTTAATTACACCAGATTCTATACCTAATGCTACAATGGAAACGACTCCGGTACCAGTGATTCCAATAGCATTTTGAGATGAGGATTTCAGAAGTTTTCCGTCCCTTGGATCTATGACGGATCCTGCTGTCGGTTTCAGATCATCATTGAGAATGATATTTGTCCATCCGCCGTTCTCTGCAAAGTTAACATCGCTGATAGCTAATGGAGCTGCAAGCATACCATGAGTAATCGCCTGTCCTTCCATTGCCGGTCCTGCGGCTGCAGATCCAGAATATAAATCGCCGTCATGATACAAACCCATCTCTGCATTCGTACCATAATCTGTAACCATGCATGTTTCTTTTTTATCCAGCAGTCCAGACTTAATGATCATGGCAAGAGCATCAGCACCGATTTCATGCCTGATGGCAGGAGGTATGATTACCTTTGTCTCAGGATTAAGGGCTGTCAGGTTGAGATCTCCAGCGGTTATGATCTTACCTCGCCTGTTGGGAGGTGTGATGTTTAGTTTTTTGAGCATTGATTTTCCAGCATATGCCAGATCCCTGACCTCAATGTTCTCAAACATGGAGACCTGGATAGGATTACCGCATACCGCCAGTCTTTCAATTTTTGATTTATCGACATGGTGCAGATCAATCAGATTATTGATTGTATCCATCAGAATCTTATGACCTACTTCAGCCCCGTTCTCTATCCAAAAATGAAGGTGATCCATCACGTTTGCACCGGGAAGGGGGTGCCTCATAGTGATAGCTGTAGAGATAATCTTACCATTATCTGAAAGATCTACCACGTGGCTACGGTATCCGCTTGTACCGACATCCAATGCTATGCCATATCCCATGAAAATCAGAATAAACAGTGGAACTTAAGTATTTAAGCCCTAAGCAAAAATTGAGTTCAATATATCAAAAAAGGTAAAAGGAAGGGGTTTGAAATGAGATACAATCTCATCCTTTGATTGCTTTGACGAAGGCTTCGATGTTAGCCTTTGGAGTCTCAGCAGCAAGTCCGCAACCAGGAGCAATGATGTTGAATCCTGCATCTCTGATACGGGCTGCATCAGCTGCGCACTCTTCTGGGGTTCCCATGTAAAGAGGCTTAACTGATCCGAGGTTACCGACAAGGGCTACACGACCGTTTACGATGTTAACTGCTTCTGCAGAGTCAACTTTCTCTTCGATAGACAGAGCGTCTACACCAGTGTTAATCATGTGGTCGAGGAGAGCTGTTGTGTTACCGCAGATGTGTAAGATTTTCTTTGCATCTCCGCTTCCCTCGAATGCGTGCTTTGTGTATGGAAGAGCGAACTCGTCAAACATTTCTGTAGAGAGCATATCTGTTGAAGCAGATGGGTCGCTCATGTTGATTACATCGACACCAGCAGCCACGAGTGCAGAAATGTACTGTTTCTCCATCTCAGCTGTGACTTTGATGAATTTGTGAACTGTATCTGGTTCTGTGATCATCATAAGTAAGAGGTCTTCTGTTCCTACTAAGTGACCAGCGATTGTTAATGGTCCAGTTGTACCAGCTACGATTGGATACTCATCACCATATTCTGCTTTCAAGATCTTTACAGCCTCGATTGCAGTTGCGATTCTGCCTTTTCCTAAGAATCCTTCTGGGATTACAGGCTCGTCCTCAGATGAATAAGGGTGAGCCTTTAACATAGGGGTCTTTACTCTGTTTCCGAGATCGACTGTTGCTCCAAAAGCTTCAGCTTCAACGGTTAAACAGAAAGGTACTCTAGCGTTTTCAAATCCGAAAACTTTTGCACCTGCAATACCGAGCTTTGCCATCATCTGTGCGTCAGTGTGGGCAGCTGGCCATTCTACGCCGGCCCAGTCCATCTGGTCAACAGTTACAGACTGTGTAACGCATCCTACAGCTGGCCTGTCCATCTCCTTACGGGCAAGGGCTCCTAAAAATCTCTCTTTTGGGGTCATTGAATAATCTCCTTATCTCAATAAACGTGTTTAGGTTCTCGAATAGAGACACTGTATAAAAGAGTTTTTGCTTATCATATATGAATTTTCTTGACTTCAGTATGTGTGAATATGATATTTTGGCGGTTATATCCCAATCCCTTAAAAAATGTGAAGGAAGGGGTTTGGGATGGTGTATTGAGCTTATTTCAGTAAGTTCTTTACAACTTCGACAGCTTCTACAGCGTCGTATGCCCATGCATCTGCACCGATCTGAGCTGCAAAGTCTTTTGTTGTAGCTCCTCCGCCGATGATGGATTTTACCTGGGGCTTTAAGTTCTCTTCTGCGAGGACTCTCTCAATCTCTTTCATTGCAGCGAGTGTAGGAGTCATTAATGAAGAGGTAGCAACAATGTTAGCACCCTCGGCTTTGACTTTGTCAATCATTGTTTTGGTTGGGCAGTCGCGACCCATGTCGAATATTGTGTATCCAGCACCAGTAAGCATAGCTTTTACGATGTTCTTTCCGATATCGTGAACATCTCCTTCAACTACACCAATAACAACTTTTGCGGCTGTGTCTGCTGCAGAGCCTGCTTTCAGTAATGGTAATACTACATCTAAGGCCTGGTACATTGTCTGTGCGGCCAATAATACCTGAGGAAGGAAGTACTGCTTGCTCTCGTATTTCTGTCCTACAACCCCCATGGCTTTGCTCAAAGCATCGAAAATGATGACTTCAGGTGAGGCACCTGCGGCAATAGCCTCTTCTGCGAGTGGCTTGGCTTCCTTGATCTTTCCCTTTATCACTACTTCTGATAGCTTCTCTAATGATTCTTCTGCGCTCATTATGATTCCTCCAAGTTTGGCAAATTTCCTGATGTAAATCAGGCTACCCCCGTTGCCTTCGGTTTAATTGGTAAAGACCAGACAAGAGTCTTGTAGAATATGTGCACATAAATTCCTAGGTCTGAATAAGGGATCACGGTATCATTATTATAAAGGCTCTCATGGCTGGTTTAACCCGCCATGCAAATATCTGATACATAAGATATATATTAAATCAACAAAGTTTAGATGAATAGCCACAAAAAACTGATTTTGATGGTAAATCATCAAACATAACTGCCTTAACATTTCTAAACATCTTGATCAATGCAGCAGATCATCCAGCGAGGAGAGCTTGCCGAGAGGGATGAGGCCTATGTCGCTGCAGGCAATCAGCTCTGCCTCTCTGACATTGGCAGACTTGAGTATCGGAGACAGGTATGAATTAGAAGAGGCTCTTGTTACATCAGTACCTGCGGAAAGCGGGCTGAAAGCAGGAAGAACTACAATACCTTCAGATCTTAAATGCATAAAACAAGGCAGTTTCAAAAAAGCACCTACGCCGTCTGTAAGTCTGATCGAAGGGTGTTCATGACCAATAATCACCGGTCTTGAAAGTATGTTTTTATGCCCGTGAACCAGCGTTACCCCGTTAATCTCATATTCTTCATAAACAGGCAGGCTGAATCTGGAAGAGATGTTTTCAAGGTAATTGTCATGGTTGCCTTTTATCAGAACTACCTCAGTATTTTTAGTAAGAATTCTCAATATGGCTGAGATGTCTTTCTTCTCCTGATCTGCATTTCTGCTGAAATCGTGTTTGAGATCTCCGAGGATTATAAATTTTTCAGGAGAGTACTTATCTAAAAGATTCAGCAGGGCATCCTGCACAGTCTGGGTCTGAAACCGCGGGATGTGTATCCCATCCTGCTCCAGCGCTGATTCGTAGCCTATGTGGAAATCTGCAGCAATTATGCATTTCTCCCTGGGAATGTAAACACAGTTCTCCGGAACCGCATAGATATCATCGAAAAGTTCTACCTTGTCCACAATTCCATATGACTCTGAGTGCTATATACTTCATGCGATTCCCGTTGCGAAATCAAGATTAATGACCTGTGCATAAAGAACGCTATGATACGGAGAACCTTTCTGATCCTTCCTTCACTGGGCAAGAAAAAAGAGGTCAACCTCTGGAAAGAAGGAATATTAGACTGGAATGATTTTGTATCAACTTCAAAAATCAAAGGCATCTCTGCCGAAAGAAAAGAAAATATGGATGCTCTGCTGCTGAGGGCAGACCAGTCTCTTGAAAACAGGCAGAGCGAATACTTTTCAAAGATCCTTCCCAGCGTGGAACACTGGAGAATGCTCGATAATTTTTGGGACGATGCTGCATATCTTGATATCGAAACCAGCGGAAGAAGCAGATATGCCAGTGTCACCGTGGTAGGAATATATTACAAAGGAAAAATGACTTCGCTTGTCAAAGGTGAAGATCTGACTTTCCAAAACCTTTCTGATTCATTGAAAGACGCTAAAATGCTGGTTACATTCAACGGCAGCTCATTCGACCTGCCGATACTGGAGTATCATTTCCCGTTTGCAGTACCTAAAGTACCGCACTGCGACCTGCGCCATGCCTGCAGGAGAGCTGGATACTGTGGAGGCCTGAAAAGTATTGAAAAACAGATGGGAATGTTCAGAGAGAAGGAAGTTGAATATATGACCGGAGAAGAGGCTGTCTATCTCTGGCGTGCATGGGAGAGATCTAAAAGCAAAAATGCTCTGAAACTTTTAGTAAAGTACAATGAAGAGGATGTTCTCAACCTTGAGCCGATTGCCAAAACAACATACTCCATTCTAAAACAAAAACTGATTGAGGAGGCAGACATATGAGCGACATAAGCGGTTTTGAAAGGGGAGCTGCAGAGGCAGCAGAAAAAATAAAGAGTGCTGGATCTGCACTGGTGATAGCTCATATAGATGCCGACGGAATAACTGCAGCATCTATCGCTTCCATTGCTCTGGAACGAGAAGAGATTGAGCATAGTGTAAAGTTCATCAAAAAACTTGACCCACCTACACTGCAGTTTATTCTGGATGAGAAGTGTGATGTCCTCTGGTTTGTAGATCTCGGAAGCGGCATGTATTCAAAGATGGATGAAAGATGCGTGGTTGCAGACCACCATCGACCGGATTCTCTGGAAAAAGAGAGGCATGTAAATCCACATCTGTATGGAATAGACGGGTCTTCAGAAGTGTCCGGTTCCGGTGTGGCATATGCAATAGCTGTTGCAATGGATGAACGCAACAGAGACCTGTCGGCCCTGGCAATAGTTGGAGCCGTAGGTGATTTTCAGGAGTCGGCCCACAGCAGGCTCACTGGATACAATCATAAAATTGTAGAAGATGCTGTTGAATATGCCGGCATAACTGCAGAAGTTGACATCAGAACATTCGGAAAGCAGACTAAACCGCTGCCGATACTGTTTCAGTATTCTACAGATCCTAAATTAATTGACTACATAACAGATCAGAATGATGACCGGGAATCATGCATTAGATTTTTCACAGACCTGGATATTGATGTGAATGAGAACATTTACTGGACACAGCTTGACAGAAATGAAAAATCTAAAATTGTCAGTGCGCTGGTAAACAGGATGATAAACAGAGGCTGCGGAGTAGCTGATGTGAGAAAACTTCTTGGAGAGATTTATACCATTCCGGAAAATACAGTAGGAACACCAGACAACTGGATAGAAAAACTCCCTGAAGAAATGAGAGCTAATGCACGTGTACTCTTTGATGCTAAGGAATTCGCTACTCTGCTGAATGCATGCGGAAGACATGAACTGCCGGAAGTTGGAATGGAAGTCTGCAAGGGCGACAGGTCTGAATATCTCATTCGTGCTCTCAATCAGCAGAGCGGTCACAGAGAAAGTCTGAAAACCGCAATAGAACTTGTTAAGCTTGGTGAAGAAAACGGCATCAAAGATAAGATATCAGGTGTTCCCCTCAAAAACATCAGATTCTTCAACGGCGGAAAAAAGGTTAAAGACACAATCTTGGGAATAATCACCGGGATGCTCTTGAATTCTCCAGAAGTGCAGTGTTCTGACAGACCCCTCATTGCTTTTGCGGACTCATCTGACGGTTCCAACATGCTAAAAGTATCAGGACGGGGCACAAAGGAAATGGTCGACCGCGGCCTGGATCTGTCTCTTGCAATGATTAAAAGCTCAAAAGAATGCGGAGGCACAGGAGGCGGCCACAACATTGCTGCCGGCGCAAGTGTTCCGTATGGAAAAGAAAATGAGTTTCTGCTGAAACTCGACAAGATGATCGGTCAGCAGATTAATGGGGAATGATTGTCAGCATTATCGCTTTCTGGGCGTGAAGCCTGTTTTCTGCCTCATCAAAAACAACACTCTGGCTGCCGTCAATTACATCTTCCGTCACTTCTAGACCGCGGTGAGCTGGAAGGCAGTGCATAAAAATGCAGTCTTTTTTAGCATGGGACATTAATGCAGCATTGATCTGATAAGGTGCAAACAGCTTCTCTTTTTCTTTCGCCTGATCTTCCTGACCCATCGAAACCCATGCATCTGTGTAAATTACATCAGCATCCGTGGCGGCTTCGACAGGATCTGTCGTGATAGTTAAGCTACAGCCGTTGGCAGATGCTATTTTCGCAGACTCTTCAACTATGTCCTGATCGGGCATATATCCTTCTGGACATCCTGCTACAAAGTTGATTCCAGTAAGAGCACATCCGATCATAAGAGAGTTGCAGACATTATTTCCATCACCGATATATGACAGCTTAAGACCCTTCAGTTTATGTTTCTTTTCAGTAATTGTGAGAAGATCTGCAATAATCTGACATGGGTGCTCGAGATCATCCAGAGCATTTATTACAGGAATGGACGCATTCTCAGCGAGAGTGCAAACATCTGAATGATTGAATGCACGGTATGCAATGCAGTCAGCAAAACGGCTGAGGACTTTTGCAGTATCCTCAATTGTTTCTCCCCTGCCCATCTGCGACTCGTGTTGATTCAGATGTACAGAGTGTCCTCCCAGCTGATATATGCCTACTTCAAAAGAGGTTCTGGTTCTTGTACTTGATTTTTCAAAGATTAATGCGAGTGTCTTGCCCTGCAGAACTGGTGTGTATTTTTCACCACTCTTGAGCTTTGCTGCGAGACTGAGGATGTCTTGAATGTCATCCTTCATATCAAAAACCGAAATAATATCTCTCTTCATGATTTCATCCGCTAAAATGCCATGCCAATATAATAGATTGTGTACAAAGATATACAAAGAGCCGTCATCTTTGTTTTATTCAAGTTATTGGGATGAAACTATATATTTCAAGCGTACATCCGTTGCCTATCGAACCTGATAAGATCTTACAATAGATCTTGAGATGATTATTATGGACATAATGAAACGAATGATCGCCAATGACTGGAAGAACATGTTGATCTTTGGCGTATTAGCACTGGTTGTCGGAATAATAGCAATTGTGTATCCCGGCATTACATTGGGCATTACTATTATCCTGCTCGGAGCATTTGCATTGTTGTCTGGGCTTTCAAGAGTAATAAACGGTACAGCACTTCCCAAGGGAAGCAGAGCTTTCCCACTCCTGGAAGGCATACTGTATATTATTCTTGCAATAATTATGATAATGACGCCACTATACTTTGCAGAAGTTCTGGTATACATCATGGCAGCATTCCTGATCATAATGGGATTGTTCCAGATCTTCGGCCTCATATTCGTTGCCGGCACCGGATCAAAGGGCGACAGCTTATTCCCGCTTATAACTGGAATTATTTCCTTGATACTGGGATGTGTAATCGCAATATTCCCCGCTCAGACAATTGAAGTTTCAATGTGGATCATTGGAGCATTCCTGATTCTGATCGGTATAATCAACATTGCTGGCGGACTGAAAATTAAGAAAGTATTTTCCTAAACAGATTTTAAGCGGTCTGAAAACAGGCCGCTGATCATTTTTTTAATCAGATGCGCAAAGTTTGCATTGTGTATTTATAAACTTGAGATGTGACCAAAGAGATTGTTTAAAGCATATTGAGATTCCTCAAGTACATTGTATTAATTTCAGGTTTTGTTTGATAATGCCAGATAAGAATTGCAAGACATTATTGTAAAATAACTTTTCAGTATCTCCTTCAACAAAAAGCACGGTTAATTCAATCCTGCTTTATTTCTCCCCAGATATTTCAGTAAATTATCATGATCACTTGACATTAGATCAAATAATAAATCACCTATGGAACAATTAGACTCATAAGCATCAATCAGCAATTTCTTACCGTTCTTTATACAAAGGAACTCAGCTATCCCCTCATCATTCGGAAGTCCCACATATATGTCTTGAGGATTGAGATAACTTACCAGATATGGAGAATGACTCACTAGCAGTATCTTGCAGTCATCATTGGTTAATTGTTTAATTATGCTCAAGAGCATTTTCAAAAGTGAAGGGTGCACACAGTTTTCTAGTTCTTCAAATGCAAGAAGTGGCATTTGTCTAATGTCTGCAATAACACAGCGTGTGAGCAGTACAAACGCTCTTTTTGCACCACCTGATAAAGAATCCATATCCAATAATCTATGAAGATTTTTATCTTTGAACCTCATCAAATATATCTTATCGGCGATAACATGCGAAAAATCATCCGTTGGTTCAGATATCATAGGTGCGTTTAACTCAAGCTCACGTATTTGTATTTCTATTATATTTGGAAATAATTGCATATAGGCATCTTCTAAACGATGATACTCATCTGGATATTGCTTACTTAAGAAAAAAAGTATCCTTGGAAGATTATGCAGAGATTCTAGATCCAGCTCATTAAAGTCTTTTCTGATAAATGGATCTGGTTGGTATGATGAAGATGCGTCTAGATAACGATCTACATAAATCTCAATATTGTTAAGTTTACAGATTATTGAATGATAGCATAGATCTTCATACGCTTGAAGCTTGTTTAGAATTAGCTCATAATCATCAACAGAAATTTTACTGTTGCATCTGGCAGCATCTGAAGCTTTGTATTGTGCAGAGCTTTCATCTCTATTTATCAATGTAGTAAACTTTTTACTTCTGTCTTGTTTTATTTTAAGAGATTCTGAGACGATCTTACATTCTTCCTCATATCTCCACTCAAATGCAAAATGATATTCTACTATACACTCCAAACCATCAAAGTCTACAGCCAATAATAATTCTGCTGAAAACACATCTGGATGATGATTGATATTATAGGGTATGCAAGACATATCTGCCATCATTTTTCGCTTAGAGTCCCTAGATTCCAACATGAAATCAGTTGTGAACTTGATAGCGTCCAATAAATTGGATTTGCCATAATCATTCGTAGAAACCAATGCGCACATATCTGAGAATGAGATGTGTATATCTTTGAGATTTCTAAATCCATCAATTTTTACACTTAGCAGTTTCATAAGATCACAACAGATCTAGGAGTTCATAGGCAGGCAAAAGATGTTAAAAAAATATAGAAAGCGGGAAAATCCCGCTAGTTTTAGCCTGTTGTTCCTTCCACTTTTTCTAGATTTTCACTCTCGATCTTCCTGCGGAACAGCCATGTTAAGATCGGCGGAGCAATAATCGTAGTAGCCATCGACATGAAGATGATGACCGCAAAGAGGGAAGATGTTATCAGACCGTATGTACCAAATGCTAATGTAGCAACGACAATACCTACCTCACCTCTCGGTGCCATTCCTACGCCTACGATGGCAGCTGATTTTGGACCAAGCTTCCAGGCACCAATTCCACATCCGATGAATTTAGTAAGCAGCGCAATGATCGTTACTCCAATCGCAAGTATGAGCGTCTCTAAGTCGAAAGCGGAAAGATCCACCTGCATACCTACATAAATAAAGAAGAACGGCACTAAAAATTGATTTAATGACTGAACTTCTTCTTCACAAGGCAGCTCTTCTTTGAACTCAGCAAATACCATACCTGCAAGGAATGCACCGATGATAGCTGCCAGGTTGACATATGATGCAGCAAGCGAGATACCGAGACATACGATAATTGCGAGAATGAACGGATTGCTCCTCCTAGGGTTTCTAGCAGGTACATATCCCTCACATTCGCATTTTTTCTTGTACTCTTCCTGGCGCCGTTTGTGAACTTTCGGTAAGATAAACGACCCCATTACAATAACTAAGATTACAAACAGTATTCCTAAGCCGACTGTAGATACGATGTCGATTACGTTGGCGCTTTCTCCACCTACTGCTATACCGGTCACTACTGCCAGAACAATCATGCCTAGAACATCATCAATCACAGCCGCTCCGATAATGACTCTGGACTCAATACGCTGAGTGAGTTTCATATCGCCTATCACACGTGCCGTGATTCCAATACTGGTAGCAACCATCGCTGCTGCAATGAATAATGCCTCTGCCTGATTGTTGTAGAGGAACATGATTAATGCAAATCCAGCAATAAATGGAAGAACTACACCCAGTACAGCTACTAACATAGCCGTTTTTCCTACCTTTCTAAGATCACTGAAAGGAGTCTCAAGACCTACAGAGAACAGCAGGAAAATGACACCCAGTTCACTGAGGACTTCTAAAACGTCCATGTATTCCGGAGTATCTCCGAAACCTAGCCACTGATAAAGGAAGATGTTTGCAACAATTATCCCAACTAGAATTTCCCCGATAACAGCAGAAATTTTTACTTTCCTGCAGAGGTAGCCTGCGATTTTAGACAGCAGGAACAAAACAAATAACTGTAATATCACAACAGTCACTGTAAATTCCTCAGCCATATCGGCGCCTCTGGAAAGTACATGAAAAGATTAAGGGGCGTGAATTCATGAGATATCGATTAACGCAACATATTGGGCTTAATTAATCTTACTATATAAGCTCTCATCAATTAGAGACAAAAGAATATTGAAAAAAGTTAGTTTTGACAGGCAGTTGGTTTCTTCTCTGATTCCGCTGAGAGATTATCTAAAGGGTGGGAGTTTAGAAACTGCATCACCCTTTCCGCATATGAGTGGGAAGAAAGAAAATGTCCTGCGCCTGGAACCCAGTACTGTTCAACGCTGGATATACCTTTCACAAGCTCATCTGCAAAATATGGAGACACCATTATATCTGAATCTCCGTGAACAACCAGGGTGGGAGCGCTGATCATATGCAGCCTCTCGCGGTTGTCGAATGCATCTAGTGCCCTCTTCTGCTGCACATACCCATTGATGATGCGCAGATCTTCCCCGCGGTTCTCACTTCCCCGTCTCGCAGGCCTGTATAATTTACCGCTCAAATGAGCATCTGTAGAGCACCAGGCCTGCATCATAGCATTGAATGTATACAGATCAGCACCTTCCAGAACAGAATGAAGCATAGCCTCAATTGCATATCTAGACCGATCTGGTTCTCTAGTGTATGTAGACATCAGAGTGAGCGTTCCTGTCAGATCACTGTGGTTTATAGCAATTTCCTGAGCTACGTTTCCACCCATCGACCATCCCAATATGTGTGCCTTTTCAATTCCCAGCTCAGTCAATAAACCGGCTGCATCATCTGCCAAATCACTCATCACAAACTGATCTGAAGGCGCTTCGGTGAGACCTGATCCTCTGTTGTCACAGATAATCACTTTATAATCTTTCTCAAAGAGAGGTACAGTTTTCTTCCAATTATGCAGATCTCCAAACAAGCCGGCTACCAGAAGAAGAGGTTCTCCTTCACCTGATACGTGATAATGAACTTTGACATCGCCTACTTTTTGAAATGGCATCAATCGCCAAATTGTGACCAAGTATTTACGGATTATTCCAAGAGTTTCTTGGAATACCATACAGGTCAATGTTTATCTTTGAAGATAATCCTGGTGCGTCAGATTAATCCAGAATATTTGTCTAAAAAGTTATTATATTTGATTATATTCTGCTTCCTCGTTAGTCTATTTTCACTGCCAAACCGTGACACTGATGGCACACTGAGATCTACACTTGTACCGATTGTTTTCAACATACCACTTCGGAATGAATTACCTAGATATTTTCTAGTCTCTTCCGGTTTCAAATGTTCCTCCGCAATAATTGTCGAAAGATCTGATCCTTTCTGTTCCAAAATAAATTTACATCAATCTTCATCCACGTCCGTGTTGTTATATTGAGATTTACAGTAAAGTAATGCTTGTTCTGCACCATTGCAAAAAAACCCTGCTAGATCGGAATATTGGTTGTAGTCCGTTACCACTGCATATATATTCATTACTTACTGATAGAAATTTCTTTCAGAAGACCGAATGTCGCGAATATATTGCAAGGTTCCTGGAAATAACAGGGGCCATCCTGTTTTAAACAGTCATCGCCTATCACAAATCTCTTTTCGAAGATATTCATGAAGCCCAACTGCCACCCAACAGCAGAAATACGTTTGCAATTTGCGATTGAACACGATAGTCTAATGCGATGTTATACTCAGGTAATAATAGTCAATTTTTCTCGTACTTGCCTTGCACTCCAGTACGAACCAACAAGAATTTCTTGTCGGTTGCTGTCTAGCCAAGTTTGCTGCCATATTGTGTACTTTACACATTAGTAAATATTCAGGCATATCAAACATTCTAAGACGACTTGCATCTCTGTGTAAATGATAAGTTTTCATCAGAAGAACGAACAGACACGAATGAATCACAATCGATATGTATCATATTCAGTTCAATAATAACGCTATTTCAAAAAATAAAAACAGACAGGATGTGATGAGGGGCATCGCATCCTTTTCAGTTAATCACGCATCGGGCCACAGCTCAGCAGACATTTCCCTGAGTTTATACTTCAGGATCTTTCCTGAAGCCGTCATCGGGTAAGTGTCAACGAAGGCTATGTATTTTGGAGTCTTGTACCAGGCGATCTTCCCGCGGCAGAAGTCCAGCACATCCTGTTCAGTCATGTCGACATTCTTCTTGAGAATAATGAATGCCCCGGGCTGCTCTCCATACTTTTTGCTTGGAACTCCGACTACCTGTACATCCTGAATTCCATCCATGGTATGAATGAAATCTTCCACTTCTTTAGGATAGATATTTTCTCCTCCGCGGATGATCATATCCTTTAGACGTCCTGTGATGGAAAGATATCCTTCCTCATCTAAAACACCGACATCTCCTGAATGAAGCCATCCATTTTTGTCAATGGACTTGGCTGTTTCTTCAGGCATGTTGTAGTATCCCTTCATGACATTATAACCGCGGCAGCACACTTCTCCGTGCTCTCCCAGTTTGCAGAATTCTCCTGTGTCCGGATTGATCAGCGCCATTTCGATACCGGGAAGAACCTTGCCGACTGTTGTGCATTTTCTCTCTACACTCGGTTCATCCCAGCGGGTCTGCGTTATTCCCGGTGAAGCTTCTGTAAGACCATATACGCTTGTCACCTGGGTCATGTTCATCTTTTCAACGCATTCGTACATGCTTTTGACTGGACACGGAGATCCGGCCATAATTCCCGTTCTCAGAGATGAGAAGTCAAACTTGTCAAACAGGGGATGCTCCAGCATGGCAATGAACATCGTGGGAACACCGTAGACTGCGGTACATTTTTCTTTCTCGATGGCCATCATTGTGTTTACTGGATCATATTTTTCAAGGATTACCAGCGTGGCACCGGTATTTAAGCTGGACATCATACCCAGCACACAGCCGAAACAGTGGAACAGCGGAACGGGAATACAGATACGGTCCTTTTCCGTAAAGTTCTGGTAATTTCCTATCCAGTACCCGTTGTTTCCTATGTTATGATGCGTCAGCATCACACCTTTAGGAAAGCCAGTAGTTCCAGATGTATACTGCATGTTGACTACATCATAGCAGGAGACTTCCGCTTTTCTTGCCTCATATTCTTCATCTGAAACCTGGCAGGCCATGGACATGAGCTCGTTCATAGAATACATTCCGCGGTGTTTCTCAGGTCCAAGGAAGAAAACGCGCTTGAGGTGAGGGAATCTTTCTGAATGAAAGGTATCTCTCGGCTGCGTTTTCAGTTCAGGCAGGAGATTGTATACCACCTGCACATAGTCTGTATCTCTGACACCATCGATGAGGAAGATGTTTTCAGATTCAGACTGAGTGAAAACATACTCAAGCTCTTTTTCTTTATAATTGGTATTAATTGTTAATAAGATGGCTCCGATTCTGGCAGTTGCGTAAAGCAGCGTAGGCCAGTGAGGAACGTTTGTGGCCCAGATCATTACTTTTTCTCCGCGCTGCACCCCCATTGCCATCAGGCCTTTTGCTACCGTGTCGATAACATCTGAAAATTGAGACCATGTAAGTCTGTAATCTCTGTCTGGGTATACGATTGCATCTGTGTCCGGGAACTTAGAGACTGTTTCATCCAGTAACTGTCCCAGAGTAGCTTCGCGAGTTGGTTCGGTTCTCAATTCAATACCCCTTTAGATCGGTGTGTAAATTACGGCATATATGGTAGCCGGCTTGTCATCTGCCGAATTGACTGCGTGAGGCACGACTGAGTTGTAATATACCGAATCCCCGGCATTCAGAGCATATTTCTGCTTCCCGTACTCAAGTTCTAGTTTTCCAGAGACCACGATTATGAATTCTTCTCCTTCGTGGGCGGAGATCGGTCTCTTTTCAGACGGCTCAATCACGATATAGTAAGGTTCCATGTGCCTGTCTGTTTTTCCTTTTCCCAGCAGACAGTAGCGGTATCCGGGAGTTCCGACTCCCTGATTGGGAGCGGTTTCATTCTGCATCACATAGGATTTTACAATAAGCGGGTCGGGAACAAAATGATCATCTGTGAACGTCCCCACTCTCTGACCCAGGGCCCTTGCTAATCTGACTAATGTACCGATTGATGGATATACCTCATCAGCTTCGATGCTCTCCAAGACAGCTGTATCCACATTTGAGTTTTGAGATAGTTCTTCAACAGATAATCCTAAACGTTCGCGGAATGTGCGAACTCTGTTTCCAAGTGTCTGTGGATTTGTCATATTCTTCTCTCCATTAATGGTACTCTTCGACTGCGATCGGCCGAAAAATAGGTGTTATTAAACAGGTTGGATGGAAAAGCGAAAAATCATACTTAAATTTAGCTTTAACAGAACGGCAGTCATTCTTGCGAAAAGACATGCAGTTAAAGATAAGAAAAGAAGTGCATGTGTGATGCATGAACAAAGTAAAACTGGGAGCCGCGGTGCCTCCAATGTCCCTGCCTGTATGTCTGCTGGGATCGAATGTGAATGACAAACCGACATTCTGCCCGATAGCCTGGTCAACCATTATTGACGATGAGCCCCCGATGATCGGGCTGGTCACAGCCAAGAAGAGATACACTAAAGACGGCATAGTTCAGACTGAAACTTTCTCTGTCAATATTCCAGACATAAAGATTGCAGAGCCTACAGACTACTGCGGCATTGTTTCCGGGTATGACACTGATAAATCCAAAGTATTCGAAACATTCAGCGGAGAGACTGGGGCCCCGATGATCAGCGACTGCCCCGTAACAGCAGAATGCAGACTTGAAAAGATCATTGAGTTCGAAGGCACAGATCTGATCGTAGGCAGAATTGTGAATGTATATGCAGATGATGAAATTTTAGAACAGGGCAAAGCAGACGCTCTGAAGATGAACCCGCTGATGTACTTCACCTGCGGCAGCATCTACTATTCACTGGGAGAAAAAGTAGGAAAAGCATTCAAGATAGGAAAGGAGTTTCCTTCTCATGAGTGATACGCAGCTTAAATCAGGAGACGATGCTCCTTCATTCAAACTTGACAGCGCTGAAGGAGAGATTTCCCTTTCAGACTTCAAAAAAATCATCCTCTACTTCTATTCAAAAGATAATACATCGGGATGCACCAAACAGGCCGTTTCGTTCAACGAGTCGTATGAATCGTTTAAGAAGATGAAGTACGAGATTATCGGCATCAGCAAAGACACAGTCTCCTCACACAAAAAATTTGCAGAAAAGTACGGTCTGAAATTTCATCTGTTGTCCGATCCAGACTGCAAAACTGCAGAGGCATACGGTGTAAGAAAGGAGAAAATGATGTACGGCAAGAAAGTTATGGGAACTGTCAGATCTGCATTTATCATAGAAGAAGGAAAGATCGTTTCTGCTTTGTACAATATCAAAGCGGAGAGCAGTGCTGAATCGGTTTTAGAAGCTTTAAAAATAAATGAATGATGGGCTTGCGCCCGTCAGTTCAGTAAAAAGATTCCCAGATTCAGGTATGCCGCGATTGTAAGCCAGATTATGTAAGGAAGCTGCAGCCAGGCAGCGGCTTTGCTGATCCTTCTGAACACCAAGATCATTATCAGAACTAAAATCCACAGCATGACTATCCAGAAGAAAGAGATCAGAACCAGCCCCATTTTGAAGAAAAGAGGCGACCAGAAGAAGTTGACTACGAGCTGCACTGCAAAAATTGTCAAAGCAGCGCTTTTCTGTCTGGCAGGAACTTCAGGTCCAGTGACCAGGTATGCGGATATGCCCATCAAGATGTAAAGGATCGTCCACATTATAGGAAACAAAAGCGAAGGCGGTGAAAACGGCGGCTGATTGTAATCCTTGTACATTGTCATGCTGTCTCCTGTGACAAAAGACGACAGCATGCCTACTGCTAAAGGAATTACAATGAGAATTATCAGGCGTATCCAATTCCTTTTTTTACGCTCATTCATATGAGTGTGAGTTTATTGCCACCATCTTCATATTATGTTCAGTTAATGCTGATTTAACCAGTTACAATCGCAGAAAACTCAGAAAGCCTGGTTTGATAAGGATATTAATGATTTATGGCTGATGGGCAAGTATAAATATCATCACTCAATCTTCGAGTCCCAAGTCACGAGGGCTTGCTCTCGGAAATGTGCCCGCAAGGGTGAATCCTGAATAGCCGCTGTGGCGGCAGGTGACATACATGGACGATAACGAAGAGAAACAAATGCCTGAGACTTCCGAGGAAGTTTCCAGGAATGTAAATGGAAAAAGCATGTACACTTACATCGCTGAAGCTTGGAACACACCAAGTGAGAGCTATGTTAAGCAGTTACAGTGGTCTCGTTTGATTGAGTGGAGAAAGGAAGAGAATTTTGTAAAGATTGATCATCCTACTCGTTTAGACCGTGCAAGAAAACTTGGATACAAAGCCAAGCAGGGATATATCATTGTAAGAGGCCGTGTCCGTAAGGGATCTCTCAGAAAAAGAAAGATCAGAAAAGGACGCAGGGCAAAACGCCGCGGTATCAACAAGATCACAATGGCAAAGAGCCTTCAGCGCATTGCTGAGGAAAGAGCCTGCAAGAAATATCCAAACTTAGAAGTTCTCAACTCCTACTGGGTTGGAATGGATGGACAGCACGAATGGTTTGAAATCATCATGGTTGACCCTCACCACCCTGTTATCAAAGCTGACAAGAACATCAACTGGATTTGCTCTCCAAAACAGAAAGGCCGTGCCTACCGTGGACTCACAGCTGCTGGAAAAGCAGGACGTGGACTTAAATGGAAAGGCAAAGGCGCTGAGAAGGTCAGACCTTCAATCGGTGCTCACAACCGTAAAGGAAAGTAAACTCAGTAAACCAAAATATTCCCGCACACGCGGGGATATCTATTTACCAATTTTTCTGAATTTTTTCAATAAAGACCCCTTCATTTCCAGTGCAGACTTTGTTTTATAATAACCGATTTATGTTTTTAAGATTGATATCCACAAGGCTGCATGCAAGAGCTTGAAGAAATTAAATGATTTTATGAAATATAACAATCTAAGCAATTGGATTATATATCTAACATAAAGTGTCAGTTTGTTTATATGTACAGGATTTCAGTCTATGGCAAAGGCGGCATAGGAAAATCAACCATCTCAGCCAATATTTCCTACGGAATATCATCCAAAGGATTGAAAGTACTACATGTAGGCTGCGATCCCAAGCATGACTCCACGAGACTGCTGACCGGCGGAGTAAATCAGATAACTTTCATGGACTGCCTGACAGACCAGAAAGATACAGACCCGGTAGAATCCGGATCAAACGGAATATCATGTGTAGAATGCGGCGGGGCATTTCCAGGAATTGGATGTGCAGGAAAAGGAATGATCAGATTATTCGACTATCTGGACGAACACACTCCAGACGATGTTGATATAAGAATACACGATGTTCTCGGCGATGTTGTCTGCGGCGGATTTTCAGTACCGATGAGAAAAGAAAACACGGATGCGGTTATTCTTGTGGTCTCTGAAGAATTCATGTCGCTGTATGCTGCTAACAATATCCTCCGCGGAATCAAAAATCTAAACGATACTCCATGCATACTTGGTTTGATTGTGAACAGCAGGGCGCCTGAGCTGAGTGCAAATGTCAGAGAGTTTTCTATTGCCACAGGTCTGGAGATTATTGGCAGCATTTCAAAAGATGCTGTGTTTTCAAAAGCAGAGATTATAGGCAACACTGTTTTAGAACTGTTTCCAGAGTCAGAATCTGCATCAGAGCTGAATGAGATTGTTGAAGCTGTGATCAATGCATCAGAGGGATATGCTGAACTGAAATCCCCTCAACCAATTTCAGAAGAAGCTATGAGAGACATAGCATCTGGAAAACCTGCAAGAAAAGAGATTTCCTCTGAAAAGGAAACAGTGTGCAATTTTGATGCGTATGATTGTGAAAGGGGAATAACTTACAAAGGAAATTATGTGATGCCTTCGTGCACATCGCACGGCGCTGTGGAACTTCTTCAGGGAATTTCAGATGCTGCTGTCGTGCTCCATGGACCCCGGAATTGTGCATATCTCATGGAATATGCCAATCGAAGACGGTCGCTGAAACTTCCCTCTGTTGAAGGGAAACTGAATTCATGCAATATATTCTGTACAGAAATGAATGATGATCTTACATTCAGCGGAGACTTAGAATGTTTAAACAGCACTGTAGATAAAGTAATTTCTCAGGGATACAAAACTGTATTTTTAGTACCGACGTGCACCCCTGTTGAGATCGGCGCTGATTTAGAACGCGCTGCTAAAAGATTGTGCAGAGATGATGTGCAGGTCATAGCAGTCCCGGAAGATGATGTTTTTCTTGGCAGCAAATTTGGATGTTATACAGGTGCACTAAAGTGCATGGCCAGCCTAATAGATCAAGACAAAGAGGTAATTCCCAACACTGTGAATATTCTATGTTATTCTTCACCAATGCTGTCCAGGCTTGAAAATATCCGTGAGATCTACAGGATGTTGGAATCATCAGGACTCAATGTGAACACGGTGATAAATGAAAAAACGTCACTTGATTCAATTAAAAAACTGCATACTGCAGAATATAACATCCAGATTGGAGATTCGCAGCTAAACAACAAAATGTCTGAAATCCTGCTTCAGGGAAAAGACTGCAGGATGCTTAAGATGCCCAACGGCATGCATGGAATAAGAACCTGGATAGATGCATTGTCAAAGATGACGGGCAGACCTGATGCCGGCAAAGACTACCTGCTCTGCGCTGAAGACAGGTATTATGGATTTATGGAAAAAATGAAAGAAAATACTGAAGGACTGTCTGCAATGTTGTACTTAATGCCTGAACATGATGTAGACTGGCAGATCGATACCCTTCTGGATATGGGTATAGATGTCAAGAGGATAGCGCATTGGAAAGGAACAACATCTGATAAAAATTTTAAAAGGAGCAGACATGAAAATATTCAGCACAACTATGATGTGTCGCTCTGCAGCTTAAAAGATCTCATTGATGAAATTAAACCGGATCTGATTATAACCAGTGATTCCCGCGTAGGCAGACTCGGCATCAGATGGATAGGTTTCAACACAGGTTACACAGGAGTATCCGGTGCACTGCGCTGGGCAAGAAGAGTTCGGAACTCGCTGAAAATACCCATGAACGATGGCTGGAGGATTGACTTATGAATACTGAACCTGACGGATTTCTGGGTGCAGTGCTGGCTGCTGAAGGAATAAAAGGAATGAAGATCTTGATAAACGGCCCGGGAGGCTGCCGCTCCAGAACCCAGATTCTGCTGAAAGAACTGATACATGAATATTCCAAAGAAGACCCCAAATGCTGCTCATCCAAGTATTTCAGCAGACAATCCAAACTGCCGTGCACATACCTGAATTCCAATGACATGATCATGGGTTCTGCTGATAAGATTTCAGATGGGCTGAGCTCGATCAATTCTGTATCCGACTCTGATACAATTATGGTAGATACGCTGGGAGCATCGGTGCAAGTAACAGACAATATGAATGCAATAAGAAGAGCTCATGCAGAAGACAAAACAATCACGGCCAGCCGATGTGTTTCTTCGATGTCGATCTACAAAGGTTTTGATGATACGATAACAAGAATTGTAGAACATCTGTGTAAAGCTGAAGAAAAACACAAAATTCCTCAGACGGTGAATATTCTGGGATATAACATATCAGACAGCTGCTGGGAATACGGCAGAAAAGAAATTGCAAAGATGCTGGAATCGATAGGTATCAGCGTAACAGCATTCATAGGATGCGGCTGTACAAAGGAAGAACTGAAAAGATCAACCAGTTCCGAACTGAACATCTTGATTCATCCCGAATTTTCAATGAAGACTGCAGAATATTATTCGGCTAATTTTGATATACCCTACATGATCCCAAGTTTCGGATCACCCATAGGCTACCCTTCGATCTGTTCGTTTATTCAAGAGATTTCCTCAAGGTTTGGAACTGATCCTACAACCGCACTGGAATCAATTATGTCTGAAAAGTCAGATGTTGACAGGATTCTCATGAATTCAGAAAAGATGCTGGGCGGTTTCAGAGGATGCGGATGCTCAATCACAGGCATTCCGTCAGATGTTCTGCCCATCATCAGATGGATGCATGATCATCTTTCAATAGTACCGGAATATGTAAAGATCTTAGGAGAAGATGAATCTCCGATGACAGAACATTTAATGAAATTTCTTCAAGAAATAGACTGCATGGATGCACTTGACGCAGATCCATCAGAGAAATACGAATTGATATTTACAGACGGCATGAGTGCAGAAATCATCAAGAGAAATGATGGTACGAGTTCATGTGTTCAGACGAGAATTCCCTACAGCTTTGGAACCTCGCTTGTGAACAGAAGCTTGATCGGCACATATGGCTGCAGGTATATTCTGGATGAGATCATCAACAGCCGCGGAATGTTTTACTGCGGACAGCCGACTATGGTTGATTTTAGATAAAACAGCAGATATCAATTAATTTCAGGCAGACAGCACAAACCCTAAAATTACATGCGGCACTCCGTCATGGTCCTCGATCTCACAATCGATTCCGTAGACATCTCTGACCATCTCCTGTGTTATCACTTCCCCGGGAGTGCCGTATGAGTAGATCTTTCCTGGTTCTGCCATCACAATGATCTTGTCTGCGTATTTGGCTGCGATATTCAGATCATGACTTATCATGACAATCAGCATATCATTAGCCTTGGCAATCCCCCTCAACAGCTCGGTGACATATACCTGATGTTTAACATCCAGATTTGATGTAGGTTCATCAAGCAAAAGAATGGGTGTTTCTTGCGCCAGCCCCCTTGCGATTGATACTTTCTGATGCTGCCCGGATGAAAGATTATTAAACGATCTCATAGCCAGATCTTCGATATTCAACAATTTGAGTATGCCGTAAATCTCATTTACATCCTCTGAAGTGTTTTTCCATCCCTGAAGATTGTGCCTGCCGATCATTATGGCATCTAAAACAGGCAGGGAAAATAGATCAGTCGTTTTGGGAGGGACGTAGCCGACTGTCATTGCCAGTTCTTTTTTACTAAAGTCCCTGATATTTCTTCCATTGATGATTATTTCTCCACATTTTGGTTTTAAGAGCCCGTTTATACATTTGATTAATGTCGATTTACCAACGCCGTTTGGTCCGACAATGCAGATCAGGTTAGGGCTCTCCATCTTAAGACTGATATCATGAAGAACGCTTACATTTTTAGAATAATCATACGATACGTTAGAAATTTCTATCTGCATCAAATCAGCCCCATATTTCAGATTTATTTCTAAGTATCAAGAATAAGAACAGAGGTCCTCCTAAGAAGGCAGTTATAACACCAACTGGTAAAACTGCTGGAGCAATAACGGTCTTTCCCACAATATCTGCTGCGATGAGCAACGCGGCTCCAAACAGCGCAGATGCTGGTACAAGATACCTGTTGTCTGCACCTATGACAATTCTAGATATGTGTGGTGCCACTAAACCAATAAATCCTATCAAACCTGTAAAACTCACCACAGTTGCAGTAACAAGGGCGACAAGAGCCATTGTCAACGTTCTGAGGTTGTCTACATCCACTCCCAAGGCTTTAGCATTGTCTTCACCAGTGGCCAGGACATTTAACTTTCTAGAAAGGATTTGAATGATTACAAAACCTATTACAGTTATAACCAACATAACTGGAATGTTCTTCCACTCTATTCCGCCGATAGAGCCTACCTGCCATTCCAGCACGGCTGATAATGAATCCGGGTCACCCCAGAGCTTTATAATTGTTGTCATGGCATTGAAAATGTACATTATAGCAATGCCCGCCATGATCATAGTGGTTGGAGAAGCATTTTTTATTTTAGAAACAAATATGATTGCCATTGTTGGTATTAATGCAAAGATGAATGCATTCAGAACGATCGAGTATTCATCAGTGACTATTGAAGCTCCGAGTACTATCGCAAGTGTAGCACCAAATCCTGCACCGGATGATACACCTGTGGTGTATGGATCGGCTAAAGGATTCTTCAGAATGCTCTGCATGGTTACACCGCATATGGCAAGGGCGGATCCAGCAATTATTCCGACAATGATTTTCGGCAGTCTTAACTCCCAGATTGTATAATCTTTGAGAACATCTTGTACATTCCCAGTTATGTGCTGCCACAGTATCTGATACGATTCAAAAAAACCTATGTCGTACTGTCCGATTGTGAGTGCGATACCGCAGCATACGATTAATGCGATAAAACAGAGTAAGATGAAGGTAAATTTTCTTGAATTATATTTATGATATTCATTGACGACTTCCGGTTTGACAGCGGGGCTTTGTTTTTCTTCCTGCCAATTTTTGATAGAATTTCTGACGATTTCGCCAATCAGTCTGTCATTGTCTATCTCGCCTTCACTCATAACATCACTGGAAAAAGAACAGGGGCTGAGCCCCTGGTTTACTTAGTAACATAGAATATGCTTTCTGAAGGGTATTCCTCAACTGTGTGCAGTGCATATTTGTCATACCACTGGTTGTATGCTTCTTCCGCCAGTTTATCATCAATTTCATCATACACGTAAGAAAGCAGCTTGAGTGATACAAGCGGATTGGAATAACCATTCAACAACCCATTGGATGCTGCGATTATGTGGCCGTTGTTAAACGCGTTGGTTTTTCCAAACACCTCTTCACATTTGGTATAATATACATTTTTAATTTCATCTAAAGACATATCTGATGACGTACCCATGCTTGATCCGACCAGAATTATGTAATCCGGCTGATTTTCCAGAAACCATTCAGAAGTTACGTATGTACCATATGAAGGAGAATTAAGATCCGCTCTTATCCAATTAACATTAGGTACAGAATTTATGAGTTTGGCTAAGTTGTGCTTATTTCCTGTCTCACTGTATCCCAGCACTCTTATTTTGTCAGTTGTTGCTGTTCCATAAAGCATGACGATAGCCACTGACGGCTGTTCGTCTGTAGGAACATCTTTCATGCATTCATAGAGTGAAGTGCTGCACTCATCTGCAAGTTTGGCATATTCAAGAGATTTTTCAGTCACATCGAACAGAAAACCATACGTAACAACACATTCCAGAAGGCTCTCATGGTTTATGCACAGTACATTTAGATCTGCACCTGTGGAATTAACAAGCTTTTTCATATCTGGAGCTGTCGTGTCTGTCTGTGTGTAGCAGATTATAGTGTCTACGCCAGATTTCAACACAAGTTCAGGATCGACATTGTATCCATCGCCATATGAGAATTTTTCCAGGTAGCCGGGACTTGTTACATCATTCATAGAGCGTTCGCAGCACGCAGTTACATTATCCCAGAGGCCGAGAAGAATTGCCAGCTGAGCCTGCTGATAATACATAGTTCCAATTTTGCCTACAAGCGGGTAATCCACCCTCACAGCATCTCCTTGATAGTCACGGTAATATACTTCACAGGGCTCTTTTTTGATTATTTTCTCAAGAAGATCCACATCTTTGGAATCTATTACACCGTCGGCATTTGTATCTGCAAATGGATTGCTCTGACTGTCCCAGACTGATTCACCATCAACAATGCTTTTGATGATGTCCAAGTCGTGATTATCAATCGTATCGTCATTGTTAGCATTTCCATAAACAACTAATCTGTTGGTTTCAACAGTCTTATAGGAGTCATCGTTCCCCGTTGTAAGAACAACTACTCCAATTCCTGCTACCGCTAAAATTGCAACAATTACAACGGCAATAATTTTACTGTTCATGATAAACATTCCTCATTTGAATAGCTTTGCAGGAAACCTACCGCCTGCAGATGTCATATATCTCCATCATATGTATTGATATTGGATGATATATCCACTACAAAGTATCAATCGATATAAATCTTTGCACAACAGGCAGAACCCTGTCAAAACATATGAAAAAACAATCATATCAGAAAGTGCAGATTAAGCACAGAAATGATCTGGGATTAATACATCAGAGTTCACTGAAACTGATGCTCAGATTAAAATTTCATGATCTATTTCATTCATTAAATCATAATTATGGATAACCATGCCATAAGTTGTACAGTATATTGAATGACAAAACAAGAATTTATCTTGTTATACACTAGATTACATTAATTTTACTTGTATTAGTATCATATTATATAATTCAACTACATAGGGGTAGCGAGGCGGGACTGAAGGCATTCTGCTTTCGATAGATATTTCGATTCCCTTCTTGATATCTACTGCCTGCCTCAAACTTACAAAAATGTGCATACCGGCATTAAGGCCGGTTTTGATTTTGAAATAGTTTTCAGCTGTTAAGCACTTTCAGAATCCATGAGTCGACTTCTTCATCACTCATTCCTGAAAGCGGATAGAATGCCGGCAGGCTGAGATTTACAGATTTTATTTTATCAATATCTCTTAAAGTATAGCCGTAGACTGCGGCCAGTATCTTATTTTCTTTATACAGCACATCTTTTATGCTGCCGTCCATGATTTTTAGGTTAGGAACCCATTCCCTGAGAAGTCTGGCAGCTCCGTCTTCTCTGCCTGCGATTACCGCTCTGCAGCCGCGTTTCATCATGAACCAGGCAGCAAGGGCATCTTTTTCCGTTTCTACGAAAGCTACAACTTTTCCCTGGCTTCCAAAAGGCAGACCCCCCGGTCCGGGAATGTATTCAGTAAAGACACGTGCGGATTTTCCTCTTATTTCAACGTAGAAGGTCATATCAGGCTTAGACAGATTGACCTTTACGTTTCTGTCTTCATTTGCAATGAATATTGCCGACCCTACTTCCCTGCCTACATCCATGCTTGAATACGGATGATTTCCCTCCCTGCGGGCCTTGACGGCAAATGATATTCCTTCGCTCATGTAGTCTCTGGAAAATTCTGCAACTGCCTGACACATTTCAGCCATGTCGCTGCTGCAGGTGTAAGCAGGAGAGACAGAAGCCACTCCGAAGACTTTAGTAAGGACTGGAATTGCAGCCTCGATCTTGTCAGTAGTAACGTGTATTCTGCCCTGCTCACAATCCACCAGTGCTTCGATTTGATGATGTGCAAGATTGTTGAGAATGTTGTCAATAAGTATGTTTTCAAAATAACGTCTGACACCTGGGCTTTTCAGACCGACTTCTGCATATCGAACTAAGATTACATCCACATTACTCGTATTGCATATCGATTATAACACTTTGCGCAGGATTAATCTTCAATTAGTTGTTCTGTATTCTTTAACCGATGGATCCTATACTCATGGTAGAAGTGATGATAACAGCTGCAGCAGCTGGTATAATCGGATCCATGTTCGGGATAGGCGGCGGATTGATTGTTATTCCCGTCTTAACCTTAATTTTCGGCCTGCCTATGAAAGAAGCCATAGGGGCCAGTTTGATAAGTATCATTGCAACATCAACCAGCGCAGCTTCTAGATATGTGTCCAAAGGCATGGCCAATATGAAGCTGGGAATGTTTTTGGAGCCGTTTACTGTAGCAGGATCAATAACCGGAGCAGCGATAGCTATGTACCTGAACCAGGAGATCCTCTCTGCACTTTTTGCAGTCATTCTGATTTACGGCTCATACCACATGGCATATGGGAAAAAATCGGATTCTGCGCTAAAGGATAAAAAGACATATCCTTCAGTCTCCGGAAGCTACATGGATGAGGGAAAGGAAGTCAATTATGATGTTGTGAATCTCCCGCGCGGAATGGCTGCCAGCTTTGGAGCCGGCAACATATCAGGCATGCTGGGTGTGGGAGGAGGCATCATCAAAGTTCCAGTAATGAACCTCTGGATGAACGTTCCCATGAAAGCTGCCACCGCTACATCCAACTTCATGATCGGTGTGACAGCACTTGCGAGCGCCAGCGTTTACTATGTCAGCGGGCTTCTTTCACCAACGTTGGCAGCTTCAGTTGCTATCGGAGCATTCTTAGGAACCAAAGTAGGACCGATATTAGCATTAAAAACAGCCAGCGACAGTATGAAAAAAATGTTCGCAGTGCTGATGATAATCATTGCCATTGCGATGATTCTGAAAGTATTCGGATATGAGGTGATGTGATGGACGATAATCTTAACCACAGAATAAGTTCCGTTCTTGCTGTCGGCATGATTGCCAGCATCATCGTTCTATTCATCGGACTGGTCATGCTCATCATCCTCGGTGGAGATTACGAAGAAGTCACGATGTCTCTTTCAGAAATCGCACAGGGGATTCTGCAGGGAAATCCAATAGCCGTTATTGATTTAGGAATTATACTGCTCATCCTTACTCCGCTGGTACGTGTGATCTCTTTAGCTGTCACATTCGCCATGAAAAAAGAAGGCAAGTTTGTTGCGGCATGCCTCATAGTTTTGATATTGGTAGCAGTGACAGTAATTCTTAAATCAGGCGCATAAATGATGAAAGTTTGTAATTACAGTTACAAAACTCTCATATTTTACAAGTTTTGTAATTACAGTTACAATTTTTACATATGAAGTCTTCATGAGTTAAAGAGGAAAGGCGGATGAACGCATCTCATGAAGTCCAAAGAACAGGTTATCTTAGAAGGCTGGAGAGTGGAAAGGACCGCTGCGATGTGGTGAAAGTAATCACAGGCCTCAAAAGATGCGGCAAATCCACTTTGATAAGACAGTATATTCAGAAACTGAAAGAGACTGCTGATGAAAACGCCATAGTCTACATTAATTTGGAGTCGAGAGAAGCCAAATCAATTGAAACATACAAGGATCTCAATGATTACTTAGCTTCAAAAATAAATCCAGCAAAAAGAGCATATGTTTTCTTGGATGAAATTCAAAGAGTAAGCGGGTGGGAGAAAAGCATCAACTCTCTGATGGTTGACTATGATGCCGACATATATATTACAGGATCCAATGCGTACATCCTGTCTTCTGAACTATCTACCTACTTGTCTGGAAGATATGTAGAGATAAACATGCTGCCTTTATCATTCAAAGAATATCTTGAACTTCATCCGCCAAGCGGAGGTCATGACAGGTATGCCAGATTTCAGGATTATATATGGTATGGATCAATGCCGATGGTTGACCCTGACGGAGATGAAGAGTTTACCAGCGATCATCTGGTAGGCATATACAATACAATTCTCAACAAAGATGTTCAGTTTAGATTGGGTGTCCATGATCCAGTGATGCTCAACAATGTGTGCAGATACATAATGTCCAATATCGGAAATATCACCAGCAGCAATTCAATTTCTGAAAATACTGATTTATCTCCCGTCACGGTAAGAAATTACCTTCGCGCATTGGAAGAAGCTTACATCATTTACAAAGCGTACAGATACGATATCAGAGGAAAAAAATTATTGAAAACGCGTGAGAAATATTACGTCTCAGATACAGGAATGAGAAATACAGTTCTCGGTAATTCAGCCGGAGATGATATCAGCAGACAGGTTGAGAATATTGTATACCTTGAGCTTCTGCGAAGGGGATATTCTGTGAATGTCGGCAGCTACCGCGATTATGAAATAGATTTCACAGCCAGAAAAAGAAATAAAATTGAGTATTTTCAAGTAACTCAGACCTTGCTGCCTGAGGAAACATATGAAAGAGAAGTGAGATCATTGGAATTGATAAATGATAATTTTCCTAAAACAATCTTATCACTAGATCCAATTACGCGCAATACAAGCAACGGGATAAAACATGTTAATCTTCTGGACTGGCTGCTTGAAGCAACAAGATTGTGACTCATTTAAACTATTTATTGCTGAATATCAACAGTGAATTAAGAGCAATCCCGTTACATTTCAACCAGAATTCTGACACATGAATGTAACATTTTTTCACGTATGGTTTAATATTCAAGAGGACGATGTAAGACTATGTCAATAGGTCTGGGAGTCGATACCGGCGGAACTTTTACCGATGCGGCAATAGTTGATTTAGACAGCAAGAAAATTCTTTCCAAAGCAAAATCACCTACAACTTACCAAGATTTATCGATCGGAATATTGGGCGCCATCGATGGAGCGTTGTCATCCTGCAGCATCCCGCCCGCAGACATAGACATAGTCGGACTTTCTACCACATTAGCTACCAATTCAATTTTAGAAGGAAAAGGAGGAGAAGTTGGTCTCCTCGGCATAGGATGGACTCCAAGAGATGATTGGGAGCTGGGATGCAAAAAATCCACATTCATCACTGGAGGCTACGATTCCTGGGGAATGAAGTCAACCAACATGAATGAAAGTGAGCTGAATAAAGCTCTAGAGTATATCTGCGAAGGCGTTGATGCTGTTGCAGTCTCAGGAAAATTCAGCGTAGCTAATCCTATGCAGGAAACGAGAGTAAAGAGAATGATCATGTCGAAGTACGGCCTGCCGGTAGTACTCGGGCATGAAATGAGCGCAGAGCTCGGTATATATGAACGCACTGTCACGGCTGTTCTGAATGCTCAATTGATGCCGATCATCAGTTCATTTTTGAATTCAATGGAAACCTCCCTTAATTCCAGGGGGATCACATCTCCTGTTTACGTTTTCAGAGGCAACGGCGGTCTGATGGATCTCAATACGGCAAAAGAGATCCCGGTAGAGACCCTTCTTTCCGGTCCTGCCGCATCACTCATGGGAGGCCACGCACTCTCTGGAAAAGACAGCTGCATGGTTGTAGATATGGGAGGGACTTCAACAGACATAGTCTGTCTGAAAAACGGCTTCCCTCGTTTGAACACTGAAGGGGCAATGGTTGGAAAATGGAGAACCAGAGTAAACGCAATTGATATCTGGACATGCGGACTTGGAGGAGATTCCAATGTTTATATCAATGATAAGGGAAACATCGTAATCGGCCCTGACAAGGTAGTGCCTCTGGCAGTTGCTTCATTGAAGTATCCAAGCTTAAAGGACAAAATGCTGGATGAGAATATTCTCTCATTCTATGTTCCTTCCAGACCGGCCATATCAAACATGACTGAAAAGGAGAAGACTGCACTCAAGTTTGTAGAGGAAAATGCTCCGTGCAGCATTTATGAAGCGATTTCCAAAATTGAAGGTATAGTCTTCATAGAAGACGAACTTATAAAACTGAAAAAACGTGGATTCGTGAGCATGACCGGGCTGACTCCGACAGATATTATGCACTGCCGCGGCAGTTATAAGTCTGGAGATGAGGAAGCATCAAAGATTGGTTTGAAAATTTTCTCTGACAAATACGGAGATGATGATGCTGATTTATCAGAAGTTATCATGGATCTGATCATAACACGCGTTGGCGAAGAAGTAATCAAGAAATCCTTGTCGGACAAGAACATCCTGCTGAGCGATGATAGTGCATTTGAAACTCTCCTCCGCGCTGCCGCCGGGTCTGATTTATTCAATGATCTTTCAATTGAAACGCACATGAAACTGCCGCTGATCGGGGTTGGTGCTCCGGCTCAAATTCTCATAGAACCGGTATCTGGAAAAATGAATGTAGAAATGATCGTTCCTCAGGGCTATGAAGTCTGTAATGCAGTAGGAGCTGTCCTCAGCAAGGTTATCGAGTCTGTGACTGTCAAGATATATCCCAGTGCAGACCATACGTATAGAGTATTCAGTCCGGGTTCTTCACCGATTGAATATTCTACCATTGAAATGGCAAAGAGCTCTGCCAGAACTGCTGCAGAAAATCATGTAATGGACAAAATGAAAACTATGTCCGTAACAGATGTGCATCTCAATGTGGAAGTCAATGAGCATAGGTTCTGTGATGGATACGGCAAAGAAATGAAGTTCACGAATTGGATCGATGTTACAGCTACAGCAGTAGGAATGCCGAAGACTAAGATGCGGTGAATAATGTTCTAAACTGCGCTGCACGAACAGATAGACTATGATTGCAGCGCAAGACTTTTCCTCAAGAGCTACGCTCATTGAGTATCATTTTAACGCACATCGCAGGTAAGTATGCATCATTGATTATCAGCTAAAAAGACTCTGCTTTTTTGAAATATTTTGACTCATCTCTGATCTAAAAAGTCACTTAAATTAAGCTATCCGATGTGAGATTATGAGAGTTGCAACTGATCATAAATGCTCTTGAAATTGTGTTTATTTTAGGTGGACTTAAAATTATTTTTAATAATGTCATATAAAATACAATAAAATCAATAGTTTAATGTTGAATTTGAGATATATTTAAATATCTAAACGGGAAAATCATTAAATATGAATTTCCTGCAGTGATCGTTTTCGCAAAGGTTGCTTATAATGTGCGCGCGCGTGCGCATACGCATAGCCCCCTGCCCGTCTTTTTAAGTCAAGTTCGCCTAATTTGCGCCCTTCGAAATTTTTCGAAATTTTCAAAGATTTTGATGAGAAAATCAATCAAAATTTTGAGAATTTTGAGCTGAAATCTGCTTAGTTTTCTTTTGTTAAATTCATCAAAATACCACTGCTAAATGCCCCCTCATTTTTAATCATGCAAATGAGCCGATCGTACTCGATACGAACAGCATAAAACGCCTGATTTCGAATGCAGTTTCGATTGATTTTAGCATCACAACTCACCTAAAACGGCATTCACTCATTCTGACATATTCATAGCATTAGAATACGTCAAAAACACGATTTTCAGCTTAAAACAATAAGAAAGTGCAGCAATGAACGTTCGTAAACTCTCAGGCGTGACTCAAATTCTGTAAAATCGGCAGTTTCATCAACATCTGTTAAAAAAAATGATCGAAAATGAACTATTTTTTCAAGACTGGCATTGAAGTTAGGATACAAGCCTGTGACTTGTTGCCGTGTGAATTAGAATGTACCTGACTTAATTATCAAAATCAAGAAATCTTGTTAGATTTTTTCTGAACCCTATTTAAAACTATGTTTTTGACATGTTCATTTTTGAAAATAATCGTTGCATCTGCATAAAACAATGGCTTCTTATTTGATTATGTGAATCAAAATAATATTAAATTTATTCGGAGTGATTCGAAAAAAGTATTGATATAGTCATATCAGATATGCTAATCAGGAGGTTCTTAAAAAAATGAAAATATTGACAAATGATTACTGCTCAAATGGACTCTGGAAAGAGGTAAGTGCTGCAAAAAGTCTCTGTCTTGAGATAATCAGCATGATAATAAATGTGATTTTGATCAGTGCATGGAATTGTATGCATCCATCTGAGCGAAAAATTCATAAAATGCCTGCAAAAACGAATGAAACTGCTCGTAAAAATGAGCATATGCATCAAAAAATCTCAAAAAAACAGAGATGCTGCATATCCAGCCGGATTTTTGCATCAATCAGTCTGCTGAAACTATTTTGGGTAAATTTTTGCAGTTTGGTGACAAGATCAAATACAAACAGACTGATTCGCACATGGTGAAAAAATGGCAGTTAAAGATGATGTTTTAAAAGCCATGAATGAAAATGGAAAGCCCATGAGCGCAGGGGAAGTTGAAAAAGCACTTGGAATTGACAGGAAGGAGATTGACAAAGCATTCAAAGAGCTGAAGGCAGAAGGTGCAATTGTTTCTCCAGTCCGCTGCAAATGGGAACCTGCTAAGAAGTGAATTCAGCAGAAATGCGAAAACGGCTGAGATCAGCTGACAAAACCATTTTTTTAAATTATTTGAGTTATGTTTGATAAAGGCGGTTGGAGGAGCATACTGTGGATTCGATCGATAAAGAGCTGAAGCAGGAAATCATCAAAAAGGCACAAGACCTGGGAGCCAATATTGTCCGTTCCTGCTCAGTTTCAAAATGGGAGGAACTCCCAATACAGGAGCCTGAATTCTGGCCGCAGAATATTTGGCCATGGGTGAAAAATGTCATCGTTCTCGGAATCCCACTCTACATACCAATGATTGATACCACACCATCTATGGTGTATCAGGAGCTATACAATACAAGCAACAGAGTTCTCGATGATATCGCCTATCATTTAACAAATTACATAACAACGAAAAGGGGATACAGAGCACTTTATTTCCCACGAGATTGTTATTTCAATATTGAAGTTTTAATGGACAATTCTGATGCAGCGTTTTCTCATGTCGTTGCTGCATATTATGCAGGCATGGGAAGCATAGGTGACAGCCATAATCTGATTACAAAGGAATTCGGACCCCGCATCAGGCTTGTTTCCATTCTTACAGATGCTCCGATTCCACCAGATTATGCAGGAAAGCAACATCTGCATTCATTGTGGAAAATGCCTTAAAAAATGTCCTGCACAGTGTTTTACAGAAAACAACAGCGGCATCTACGCGATGGATAAAGAAAGATGCACGAGGCATCATCTCAGGATAAAAAATGAACATCATTGGCCGTGCGGGATCTGTACAAGCGTCTGTCCTGTCGGAGATGATCTTAAAAAATATAGGGATGTGGAAGTTGTGACTGCTGCGGGTGTCGAACACTGTCAAAAACATGGTTCGTAATTGAATGCAGCAACAAGAGCGTGGTTAAGGCATGTTAAGCATGCGGTCAATCCTTCACTAAAACTTCGATAGATGATAGTTACCAAAATAATGATTTCTGCAGACAGGATGAAACAGATTTGAATACCGGATCTATATCCTTGTTGATTGGCTTCTTAATACGAAAAAGAACTTATCAAAGATTATTAAATCTAAGATCAGAGCTGTAATTTGATATCCCCCAATAGCAGCAAGCATATCTGGGCAGATTTTTCAATTTCATTATTTTATATTAATCGAGATTGCGTCTAAAATTGCAGAGTAAGAATCTATTTAGTGTTTTAGATAGATGAGGAGCCGATGGCAGAATCGTTAAGTACAAAACATCGAGTTGAGGAGGATAGAAGCGGCTTAAAAGCTGTCAGACTTATCGGGCTTGCAGTTCTTTTTGTAGTCCTGTTGATGGTCTCGCTTTCCGTAAGTATCATCACTCGAGGCAAATCGATTGAGATGCAGCTGTTTGGCAACATACTTTGCATGATTCTCATAGCGGCTACAATTGTAGTAGGTATAATCCTCATGATATACGCACCGCGGGAACTGCGTAAATTCAATGAAAAACTAGAGGGATTGGTAAAAGAGGTAAGATTAGATGTCAACTACTGCTCTTTTGAAGAATCACAAAAAAAGCTAGTTACTGCGGAAGCCTATGGAGGCAAAACTTACGATATGGAGATTCTAAATCAGGATACCAGCAAAAAGAAAGAACCCTCTGAATACTACATAGCATACATCGAAACTAAAAAGAAGAATGAAGCCGAACTGTATGTTTCCATAGACCCAATCAATGAAGAAGATGCTTTGAGAATATTCAATACGGAAGACAAGAATATGAAAATTGATTTATATGCAGCAGACAGAAACACTGCATACAAGCTGATTGAAAATGCAGGTTCTGATGGAAATGCTATAGAAGATACTGATCTAAAAGAGAATCCGCTTAAGATCGCACATTTTCGTCATGCTTTGTATGTAGCTGATGAAAAATACCCTGTGCAGGTATTTTACGGAGCTTCTGATCAATAAACGTCTAAAAAGTTACTGAGAAGCTAGTAGGATACCATGAATTGATCTAAAAATCTAATATAACCCTTGTTAATATCAAGGATGACGGTCACTGCTGCATCTCGTCAGATGATCTTTCGCAGCTGATCGATTGGTGAGCAAAAATAACCGATCCTGCCGCGTCAGTTCTTCTGCGGGAACTTTAAAGCAGCGCCGTCATTATTAAAGAGTTTGATACTGTCAGTCTGAGAGACTGACAGATTTTATTTTCAGTTTAGAGTTTAAGCTGCTAACTGCACCTGAAGATCGAATGATAAGGTAACTGCAGGCTGCGAAGTATTGTTGTAGCCGTTCGCTTCCTTTGATTCGATATTTGTTGTAACAGCGTTTGCACCTACGATTACCTGATCTAACGAGGTTTCACATTTGACAATGCCTGCAAATGATCCCTGAATGTTCAGTGTTGAATTTCCTTTCAGCAAGATGTAAGCTGCATCTCTCTGAGGATACTCTGAAGTTCCGTTGTTGTCGATATCGTTGAATTCATCGTAGAAGATTACTTTCTTTCCTGAAGGCACTGTCAGAGTTGCATCATCAAATACTGTCAGAACTGCTCCTGTCAAGAATTTGAAACTGTTGTTGAATGTGTAGTTCCCGTTATGCAGTTCGAATTCAATGTCTCCGTCAATAGGATAAGTGAACTTACTTGTCGTCATCGCCTTTGATATTCCTCCGAATGAGAAGGTAAGAGTGCTGCTGTCTGCTGTTGCTCCTCCGTAAATAGCGATTTTGACTCTGTCTGCTGCTGAATCATATGTTTTGATCAAGTATGCATTGTCTGCTAATCTTATCAGACCGTTTGTATTGTTGATCTGAGGATACTTGGTGTAATTGAATGTGCTTCCCCCGTACATTTTTACGTTTCCTGTGAATGAAGCTCCTGATTCAATTTTTATTGTTGACTCAATGTTATGACAGTTGTATTCGTTGATAGGGAAGGGATCTCCATACTTATTCAGAAGAACGTTTAATCTTCCTCCCATCAGGTTAAGAGCATGAGTTCCGCCTCTCCAGCTTTCAATTACAAACAAGTCTCTTACTTCTGCTCCTGATTTTGCAGTTACCTGTCCTGCTCCTATGATATATCCGCAGTTGTCTAAGAGACCGCCGTTCTCAACTACAATATTTCCTGCTAAGTTGATCTGAGCGTATCCTCCTCTGACATCCTGATCAAAATCTCCGCCTGCAGGATATCCTGTGACAGCGTTGACTAAGATGCTTCCTTCAACTGTTAAAGTAACATTCTCAGGAATTGTCAGAGTTCTGTATAATGTCTTAACGCTTGATGTTGTTCCGTCAGGGTTGTATCCTGTTGAAGTATATCCGACATCATTGTCCATGCAGGGCAGAAGCAGAAGAACTCCTGCTTTCACTGCAGCGTTTGAAGTCATGACGTAATCATCAATCAATACGACTGTCTGACCGCTGACGGCGGCATTCAAAGCTTCTTCGAGAGAAGCATATGTCACATCGCCTATGCTTGCTGCAGGAGCATCGCCTGCAGCCAGTACTGCTTCATTGTCGAAGTCAGAGTCTTCTGAGACTCCTGCTGCAACGAAGCAGAGTGCTGCAAGAACTAAGCATCCTGCGGCAAGTGCTAATTTATGTTTGTTTTGCATTTATTATCACCTCACAAAATTATAAAAATATAAAAACCGCAGATAAACTGCGGGATATCAATAGATATTTAAAAATATTAACTTTGAGGCACATAGTTAGCTACCAACTCATCGATATTTTCATCAAATATATCTAAAATCAATGTAAATTCCACAGGCACATTTCCTAGTCCTAACTCTTCAAGCCCTAAAGTTACTTTCACATCAATCTGATATTTTCCGTCTCCTATGTAGAAGTTTCCTGGATTAGTAGCTAAGGCCTCTTGTGAAAACATAGACGATATTGCTACAATAAAGCTGTTCCAGCCATTAGACCCCATAGTAAAGTTAGCAGGATTAATTAATAGATCATGTCCCTCACATGTACCAGCACAAGTATCTGAAAACTCGCTCAAATCATATTTTGATATATATTCAGATAAAGTTTCATTAAGAGCATCTGGACAATAGTACTCAATAGATATTATTTCATCAATAACTTTATTTATTAAACTAGAATTTGAATAAAATATTGAAATAAGTCTTTCGACTGCATCGTTTTCTGATCCAAATACATCCGATACATTTAGGTCAGCAATATTATCTAAAACACCCTCCAAATTCAAATAGCAATTAAAGAGCACCCAAACCAGGATTTTAGTCTCATCAGGCGATGAATTATTACCAGGTTGGCTAACTTTATTATAAACAGAATTCATCAAAGCATCTGGTGCAGTAAGTGTAATCGTAACCTTATCAGATATGTTATTCATCGATATATGATCAGCAATTGTTTTTGCAAATGATTGTATTTTGTCCATCCCTGAACCAGTAAATACAATCGATAAATTAAATGGATCTGATTCTCCAATGGTAACATCAATATCTTTGAATTTATAATGATCTGACCCATCAGATGTCATATTACCGATTAGCTCGAACAAACCATATCCAAAGTCCAATATGAATCCTTTTACACCATCTGCATTTATATTGTTATTAGCATATAAGGTATTTGTATTTGTGATATTTCCTCTAATGTCATTAACCTTAACGGCCACTTCAGTGTTACCATACACTGCATTGACAAACTTTCCAAAGTTTGTTAAGAACCCGTTAAATGCTTCAGGTTTCACAGTTTGTAATGCATTGCTATCTCCAAACACTTTGTCAGCGTTGATTATTAAGCTGACGTTAGTAAGATCGATAGTATCTTGTTTGAACTCGAATAATTCATTCAAGTTTGCTTCTTTAAGCCAGTTGTTTGCTGTCGTTATTGTAGATTCGAGAAGTCCATCAGGTTCAACTATAGCATAGTAGGAGTTATGAGATGTCTCGAAGGTGATTATATTACCAAAGACTGTGTGCTTAAAGCTCTCTTCGATTATTCCAGCATCAGTGACATAGAAGATTTTACAATTATTAAGATCGGTTATGCCTAGATCCTCTGCATTGATCTTTACTGTGATTTTACTGCCCTCTGGCAAATCAATTTCTTTAGTGCCATTGGTTATTGAAACATCAATTAAAGGATTATCTCCAATTTTAGCAGCGTTGGCGGTAGAATCATTAGATACATTTTCTACTTTGATAATAATATTGTCATTAGAACCTTCGCTGGTGCCTGTTACTAACGCAGATATTGTAGCAGAATCAAGTGTCACGCTGCCGTCTTTAGTCTTGAATTCTAATGAGTTTACTGTAGAATCAGCCATAGCAGTATTCAACTTTGACAGATCCTCTTTTGAAATCTGAATAGGCAATGTAGTGTCATCACTTATATCAGCATCAATTAAGATTGTTTCTGCCTTGGCATCATTCACTAACTTTTTTGCTGCATCGTCATCCGCGATTTCCACTTTTGCTACAGGGTTGTTCGGATCAGTGGTTGTGTCTGATTTAACAATCTCGATTGACCACTGAGCAGATACAGTTTTGTTACCGTTCACTATATTGGTTTCTGTGAAAGCATTTCCTGAGTCATCAGCCCATCCTAAGAAAGCATAACCTGGGTTAGATGGAATTGCGGGCATTTTGTCGCCTAAGGAAGTTCCGGATGTGATGCCAGAAACTGTAGCATATGTTTCATTATTATTGCAGAATGTTACAGTATAAGTTGTAGGTGTAACTGGTCCTCCTCCGCCTCCTCCTCCGTTAGAAGTCCATTTGGCGCAGAGAGTTATATCTGCATTTACTGCTGAATTGAAATCATATTGAGTTGTAAGTGAAGCGTCTGAGTACCAGCCTGAGAATGAATATCCTGATTTAGTAGGGTTAGCTGGTTTAACTGCTTTCTCTCCTGCCTTTACTGTCTGAGCAGGAACTGCGCTTCCTCCGTTGCTGTTAAACGTTACTGTATAAGTTCCTGATTCTGCAGTCCACTTTGCATATAATGTAAAGCTTGATAATACCTGACTGCTGAAATCATAAGGCTGAGTTAATGCTGAATCGCAGTACCAGCCTGCAAATTTATTGTTTGCTTTTGTCGGATCAGCTGGTTTTGTTACTTTCTCTCCTGCGTTTACAGTTTGAGAAGCAATGCTTGATCCGCCGTTAGTATTGAATGAAACTGTGAACTTTTCATCATTTGCTACAAACTTAGCATAGATCTTAGTGTTCTCAGTTATCTTAGTATTCTTAAAATCAAATTCCTTTGTGCATGCTGAGTCTGAATACCAGCCTGCGAAGATGTAACCTTCCTTGGTCGGTGCTGCCGGTTCTGTGACATATGAATTCTTATCAATGTCCACATTTGACAGCTCGCTGTCGCCGTCGACGAAGGAAACGGTTAGTTTTTCATCTCCCCCCCCCCAGAGATGTGTTATAATTCAAAGCCAGATCTATAAAATATACTATGCTATTTATAATTTATAATCATTATGTATTACAGAGTATTACCATACAAGAGGTTTAATATAATTCCGCACGCCTAAAATATTAACGATAATTTATTTTGGAGTTCTGTTCAAAATTGAATTACACAGCCAGTTTCAACTGATTGACTTAGAAAGACATTTCATAGGTATTGGAGTTGTTATAGACAGCAAAGATATACAGATAAAATTTTCAAAAGAAGGTGTTTTTTGATACAGCCGCCTCTAAATCACCTGCCTTGACAATATTATTTTGATTATCACCCTACCCAATTGTTAAGAAATGATTGCAGTTCAGACAATTATGACATATGCGCAGCAATCCTACCAATATCAATGTAAATCAATGCAATGAAAACTAAGAGTTTAAAATGAATATTATGTCAACACTATCATCTAACACATAATATCAGATATGAAATATCAATTCTTCAAACAGTTGATAGGAACAACGTAAACCCCGTCTTCTCTCAGATATGCAGCGGATGAAAGCCCGCAGACAACACATAGAAACGAGGGAACTCTTGCCCCCCTTGACTCAAAATACTTGTTGATTGCGATGAGTTTCTTGGCCGCTTCGTCTATCTGATCTGCACCCAGTTTAATTTCAAAGGCACCCCAGCGCCCGTCAGAGAGCTCAAGTACTGCATCTATCTCTCTGCCGTCAAGATCACGGTAATGATAAAGAGTACCTCCCAGAGACTGAGCATAAACGTCCAAATCACGTTCACACATAGCCTCAAAAAGGAACCCGTAGGTATGGAGATCCTTCAGAAGTTTTACAGGAGTTAGATTCATCGCCGCTGCTGCCAAAGAAGGATCGGCCAGATGCCTTTTCACAGTTTTGCCGACACGCACAGATGATCTGAAATTAGGATCAAAGGGCAGTTGATCATTTATCAAAAACATTCTGTCTAAAACATCCAAGTAATGAATGGTAGCCTTATCTGAGACACTGCCTTCAGTCACATCAGATAAAATCTTAGAAACTGTAGCAGTTGAACTTTCATTCCTTGCCAAAGATCTTACAACCATCTCGAGTTTCGACTTATTCCTTCCTTTTCCATCTAACGCAGCTGCATCATTCAAGCATGTTTCCAGGTATCCACGATTAGCTAATACCGCCGCATCAGCTTTAAGATTGATATTTCTAGGCCATCCTCCCCGGACTGTAAGATATATCAGATGCTCCAGATCGATTTTCTTAGTTTTTGTAAATTGCAGAGTATGATTAAAGAGGTCCATCAGAGAAACATCTCCGCTTGAGTCTCCTGACTCATAGAGAGACATTGTGCGCATACGTATCCCTCCTATGCGGCCTGCACCGGAATGCATGATTCCCTTTCTAACAGGAGTTGATGAGCCTGTCAGAATAAATCTGCCGTTATCAGTGGAACGGTCCACCTCAGCACGCACTGCGTCCCAGAGAAAGGGGATGTCTTGCCATTCATCAATAAGATGTGGCACATCCCCAGTAAACGCATAATGAGGATCCAACTTGACTAATTTGCGATTTTCAAATCCGCCTGCAGGATCAGAGATCATAATGCTGCTGCTAGCATGATTTAGAGCCAACCAGGTTTTGCCACATGATTTGGGGCCCTCTATGCATACAGCTCCGAATGCTTCCAGCATTTTGTCAATTAAAGGATCCATGCATCTAGATCTGTATCCATCAGGAGTCATAGTCATGATGACACCAGATATGAATTGTTACATATATAGTTCCTGTTTTACGGGTGTAATAGTTCCTGTTTTACGGGTGTAATAGTTCCTGTTTTACGGGTGTAATAGTTCCT